>Ga0164295_10000005_pt1 | contig 409543 bp, 348 predicted proteins | sample GEODES006metaG_FD_111798 | JGI IMG/M metagenome (GOLD analysis project Ga0164295, IMG submission 111798) | Oligotrophic lake water microbial communities from Sparkling Lake, Wisconsin, USA - GEODES006 metaG | ecosystem: Environmental > Aquatic > Freshwater > Lake | place: USA: Sparkling Lake...
CAAATGATACAAATGATACAAATGATACAAATGATACAAATGATACAGAAGTAATAAAAGAACAAGTGAAAAAAGGGTCATCAGATCAAACTACAACTGAAGAAGAAACTACAGAAACTACAATTGAAGAAGATGATTCAATAGCTGCTAAAGACAAAGCTGCTAAAGTCAAAGCAGATAAAGATAAAGCAGATAAAGATAAAGCAGATAAAGACAAAGCAAATAAAGACAAAGCAGCTAAAGATGCCGATTCTATTAGACGCCTAAAAAACACAAAATTAGTTACTCCTACCCCTCCTAATGGAATTTAAAGGGGGTTACTAACGAATATTGGTTGGAGGCTCTCTCCAAAAATAGACTATCCTACTAAACTACAAAAAAAAGGATTCTACCTACTTGATCCAAAAAAGTGATGTCCAGTACCTACAAATTTTACCTAAGCTACCAAGGAAACAGCCAATCTTACCGAATCGCTGCCAACAGCATGCTAATACTGGGTAGATCGAATGAGGCTGGACAGCTGCAAATTGACTATCCTTCTCTTTCACGGAAGCACCTAGCCCTCTACGCCGAAGAAAGTGGTCTGTTCGTGGAAGACTTGGGCTCTACCAATGGCTCTTACCTAAACGGAAAAAAGCTTGATGCTGGCCAGCGAATGCCGTTTCAAGAGGGCGATAGCCTGTCTTTGACGCCAGACCAGGCGGTGATAGTGCAACTTTCGCCCGTCGCGGAACGTCCTACCTCCTCTTCTCCACCAAAAAAGGGAAAGGACATCTCTTCCCTACTTGCCAGCAAAAAGGACGTGGTCATCGGCAGAAGTTCCGACTGCGACCTGGTGTTAGAAGACGTGATGGTCTCCAGAAGGCATGCACGCATACAGCAGAAAGACGGAAAGGTATGGATTGAGGACTTGAATAGCTCCAATGGAGTCTACCTCAATGGCAAAAAAATCAGCTCCAAACAGCAGGTAACTGAAAAAGACAAGGTAAGAATTGGCCTCTTTTCTTTTTCTTTGAGTGGCACACTGATTGATTTGAAAAAAGAGTATGCCATCAGTGCTACGGATATTTCAAAGGTATTTTCAAATGGCCATACCGGCTTGCATCCCACCACTATTCAGTTTCCTTACCGCGAGTTTATTGCGCTCATGGGTCCCAGCGGATGCGGCAAATCCACCTTACTCAAAGCGCTTAATGGGGACAGCCCACCCACCCGAGGCACCATCAAATTATTTGATTTGGACTTGCATGATCATTTTGAATTTGTCAAACATATCATCGGCTATGTACCTCAGGAGAATATTGTACACGAGGAATTGACTGTTCAAGAGTCTTTATTTTATGCCGCCAAGATTAGACTCCCCGAAGACACTAGCAATCAAGAGATCGAACATAGGATCAACGAAGTACTGACTTCTTTAAAAATTGATGCCCCAACCCTTCGGAAAACAAAAATTGAGAAATTATCTGGAGGACAAAAAAAGCGGGTTTCTATTGCGGTAGAGCTACTTACAAAGCCAAAAATTTTGTTTCTCGATGAGCCTACCAGCCCTCTTGATCCTGAAACCATAGAGGAATTTTTGTCCTGTATACGCCAACTCTGCAAAGAAGGTACTACAGTGATCATGGTTACACACAAACCGGAGGATCTTAACTATGTTGATCGGGTGGTATTTATGGGCGTAAATGGCCACCTCTCTTACGATGGCCCAAAAGAAGGTTTGCTTAAGCATTATAAAAAAGAGAATCTCATTCACCTTTATGCCTTATTGAGTTCCAAGGAAGAAGCCAAATCTTGGTACGACCGCTGGTATAACGGTTCACAGGTATCCTCCACCGCTTTTAAAAAAGTGGATATCCAACGCTCCTCGGCTAACCTAGCTCACCAGACCTTTTGGCTTACCCAGCGCTACTTCAAGATCAAAGTAGCAAACCCGAAAAACCTACTTTTGCTTTTTATTCAACCCGTCTTTATTGCCATACTTATCGCCCTTTCGTTTTCCGAACTGATTGTAACGACAGAGATAGCGGGGCAAGTGATCCAGCAGCCCAAGTTGGGCGTCTTGTTTTTGATGGCTATTGCTGCAATCTGGTTTGGTGTTAGCAACTCTGCCAAGGAGATTGTAGGTGAAAAGGATGTGGCAAAAAGGGAATTTAGAGTTAATGTTATGTTAGTCCCTTATCTCCTGAGCAAACAGCTGGTTTTGTTTGTGCTTTCGGCAGCCCAAACTTTTATTTTTTTAATCATCCTCCAGCTCGTTTATCCCGACTTAGAAAATTTTATTCTCCTCTATGCGCTTCTTTTGGTTCTGAGCATTTGTGCGATTCAATTTGGACTGATGCTCTCTGCCCTTACCGAAACCACCGAAGAAGTCATGAGCCTGCTCCCTATCGCACTTATGCCTCAAATCATACTTTCTGGGATCTTGCAGCCTATTGAATCTTCAATTACTCAGTTGCTCAGCTATTTTACCCTAGGTAGATGGGGTACTGAACTCCTTGCCAGGGCTCAAGATTACGATCAAGACACTACCCCATTTTTGGATGCAATAAGAGATTTCTTGTACCCAGAGGACATACAGGTGTTGCCCACAGATTCCTTAGAGGCCAATGCCTTGGGATTATTCCTTGTTTTTGGAATCATGCTACTGATTGTTATTATGGCCCTATTTCAACGAATCTCTCCCAAGAATTCCTAAGTATCTAATCAAGCACACAAGCACAAGAAAGCCATGGAAGTAAGCATCGGAAGATCCAGTCTAAATGACCTAGTAGTATCTCAAAAACAAGTATCGAGTTTTCATGCAAAGCTGGTCTTTCAATCTGATGGAAGCCTTTGGATTTACGATTTGGATTCGACCAATGGTGTGTTTGTCAATGGAACTAAAGTCTCTAAAAAAGCACGCGTCATGCCAGGAGACAGCATCAAGTTGGGTTCTTACTTACTTGATTGGGAAAAAGAAATCCTTGCGTCTCCACAAGAAGATTCTCCAAGTCCAAAGAATAGCAACCCTTCCAAAAAGAAAAGCGGAGGAGCATGGATCGGCGTCTTAGTCGTACTGATAGTGTTGGGTGCTGGTTTTGCATTGTATGCTTTGGGGATATTTGAAAAAACAAAAGAACTCATATCTCAAGCCACCGATAGCTGGGCACTTAAAAATGACCCTATTGTCTATGATATATCCTGCCTAGTGGAGCAAACCGATGAGGGAAAACTAATTAAAATTTTGGGGGATACGAAGGATGAGGTGCTGGGAGTAGACCAGGTGGAAGTCTCAGTAGAAGAAGAGAAAGAAGTAGGGCTAGAAGTGAAAGCTCAAATAGAACAAGAATACAACTACAGCCAAAATCCAATTTATACCGAACGTATAAAGCGCATCTTTACCAAGCTTATGTCCAAAATGGATAATCCCAAGTTTGAATATGAATACCACATCGTCGAATCAGAGGATATCAATGCATTTACTGCAGGTGGACAAGTATTTATTTTTACAGGAATCATCGATTTCGCTGCGAGCGATGATGAGCTTGCTTGTATCCTTGGTCATGAAATCTACCACAATGAATTGGGGCACATAGGTGATAAGTTGAAAGAAATGAAGGTAGCACAAAACTGGTTTGGAGAAGGACTCGGTGATCTTGCCTACTATGTCACCTCCCTGGTATCTGCTTCCTTTAATCAAGAAAATGAAGTCTACTCCGATTTATATGGCTTGGACCTAGCTGTGAAGTCAGGCTACGATGGCTGTGCTGGAATAGGATTTTGGGATCGGATGCAAGCCAATGAAGAAGAACCTAGCGGCACCTTCTTAGAAAAATTTTTCCGATCTCACCCATACAGCCAAGAGCGGGCAAGTTGCAACCGAAAGCATATCGACACCAATTATTACCATAAATGCAAATAGATAAAATTAGCCATATCGGGCAACTTGTCTGGAGAAAATACCAGATAGACAAATTCCTTCTCGGATTGATTTTTCTGTATTCCATAGGGTTATTAAACCTAACCTGGGTAGAAGTGGATGCACGCATTGACCTCAATATTCCCTTTTCAAAGGTCCTTCTACCTTCCTATCATCTTACCCTTTCTGGATGGCAAGTTATGGGCTTTTTTGCTTGGGCACCTTTTGCTTTACTACCTTTCTTTTTTTATCAACCCTTAAAAAAGGCTGCTTTTCCGGTAACCTTTACCTTGATTTGCTCCCTATCACTGCACGCTTCCAACCTAACTCAGGCAAAAAATCTACTTCCTATAGACGATTCAGGACTTCTTGTGGTTGATGGTGCTCTTTTTGCGCCACTGTATTTTTACTTCCTTGGTAAAGGTGCATTACTCATCCTAAGTTTTTTCGTATCCAAACAAGCTTAATCCCTACCCCACCCGCGACTCGGAAAACAAATCGTAAGCTGCCACAAGTAGCTGCTGGGCTGGAGAGCAGCCGTACTTTTCGTAGCCCTGGATCCCTGCTCGATTTTCCACATACACGGGAAGATAGTCCTGCTCCAGGTCATCCCAGAGCACCAAGAGGTATTCGTAGGGGATTTTGCTGGTACGCCCGCGCTCCAACCAGGAGGTAAATTGCCCTTCATCAAGTGGCTTGGGGTACTCCGAACTGTTAAACACGAGCTAACGCCTTTTTTACCTTTGGAATCACTTCTTCCCCAATTAGGGAAATCGTGTCACTGAGCTGCTGATGGCTCAGCCCCGCATTGTCTAGTTGGAAGGTAAATCGGTCGATACCACCCAAGGAAGCACTGTGGCGAAGGATTTTTTCTGCCACTTCATCTGGGCTTCCTACCAGGTAGGCTCCCCGAAGCGCATTCTGTGCCTCAAAATGCCCACGGGTGACAGGCGGCCAACCCCTTTCTTTGCCGATTCGGGTGAAGGTTTCGGCATAGCCTGGGTAATAGTTTTCAACCGCCTCCTCATGCGTCTGCGCCACGTATCCCAGGGAATGTAGCCCAACTTTTAAATCTTCTTGTGCAAACCCTGCCTTGTCTCCCGCATCTCGGTACAAATCAATCAAAGGGCGGAAGCGATGCGTCTCGCCTCCAATCACGGCCACCATCAAGGGCAGCCCTAGGGAGCCTGCTCGAACAAAGGAAGAAGGAGTTCCCCCTACACCCAACCAGATGGGTAACTTCTCTTGCATCGGCCTAGGGTAAATTGCTTGCTCCTGCAAGGCAGGTCGAAACCTTCCTCTCCAAGTCACCACCTCCTGCTCGTTGAGCTGCAAGAGCAAATCCAACTTCTCAGCGAATAAGGCATCGTAATCTTGGAAATTCAGCCCAAATAGAGGGAATGCCTCCGTAAAAGAACCCCTACCCACGACCAGTTCGGCACGGCCTTGGGAAATAAGGTCAAGCGTAGCAAATTGCTGAAAAACACGAACAGGATCCGCTGCGCTGAGTACGGTCACTGCGCTGCTAAGTCGAATACGGGTGGTTCGTGCTGCCGCAGCGGCCAAAATCACCGAGGTCGCCGAGTCTAAAAATTCTTTTCTGTGATGCTCGCCGATGGCAAATACATCCAGCCCCTTTTCATCGGCCAGCTGTATGCGATCCAGCAATTCGCGTAAGGCATCCTGGGCCGTGCCGACGGGGTTGCCCTGTGCATCCGTGACAAAGGCAGCAAAGCTATCTATTCCAATTTCCATGAAGTAAACCTAGGGAGTCTTGGCTAATTACCCAAGCGAGCCACCTGATTCAGGGGGCGAAATGGATATAATCCGTGATAAAAAAAGGAGTATTTTAGCCACATGAATCCCCAAATTCTGATCGATATCGTCACACACCGGATGCCCTTTGGCAAGTACAAGGGGCGCCTGCTTTGTGATATTCCTGAGGATTATCTGGTCTGGATGTACAAAAAAGGTTTTCCCGCGGGCAACTTGGGCATGTGCCTAAATACCTTATATGAAATCAGACTAAATGGCTTGGAGGAGATCATTCATGAAATAAGATTGCGCTACCCAAACCCATCCAAGAGCTAAAATCAAATTCAGGTTAGCAATTAGGGCTTCAGAATCCATTCCTCCTGCAAAATCTGAATGGCAGGGCGGATGACTCGGACAACCCTTAACTAGGCTTCTTTGGTGCTCAACTAGGCAGTAACTTTACCAACTAACCGGATAAATACCATGTCCCAACCCAATCCTCAGATAGACCAATTTCTCCTAGACGGGTGTATGCGCTGCTCGTTGGGTGCTACCCCAGCCTGCAAAGTGCTCCTTTGGACGGATATTTTGGAGTTTTTGAGGCAACTGATCTTGGAAACAGCCCTTCAAGAAGAACGGAAATGGGGGGTACCCACCTATAGCCTAAATGGCAAAAACGTGGTGATGTTGGGGGTGTTCAAAGATTCCTGTGTGTTGAGTTTTATCAAAGGGCAGCTACTTTCCGATCCCAAGGGACTGCTAGAACTACCAGGACCCAATTCTCGAGAGGGTCGGGTTCTTCGATTTACCAAGCTCAGTCAGGCTACGCTACTGGAAAATGACATTCGACACTTCCTGCAAGAGGCAATACATGTGGAGCAATCTGGGAAAAAATCAGAAACCGCTCCCCCGCCACAAGTGCTTCCCGACGAACTTCTACAAAAATTTAGCGCGCACCCCGGCTTGGAAACCGCATTTTTTAAACTAACCCCAGGCCGACAGCGGGGATACCTCATCCACTTTTCGGGAGCAAAGCAGTCTCCAACTCGCCTCAGTCGCATCGAGAAATGTGTTGCAAAGATCTTTGAAGGCAAAGGGATGATGGATTAGATCGGATTATTGAAAATTTTCATAATCGTCCACGGTTGGCAGACCACGGTCCACAGCCCATTTAATTGAACTGCAAACCCTATTTCCTTGCCTTTTCATTTTATCCTTTTCTGATTATCCGCTTTTTCACCACTAACCAGAGAAAAAAAGGTTTGAGGTTCAATTAGGAGAGCTGTGGACCGTTGACTGTGGTCTGTCAACGATTATCCGCAGTTTAAAGTAGCTATGTTGAGCTACTGGCATGATTGCGGATAATCATATTTCCTTTTTATACTAACTCCTCAAGTCAAAGCCCATTGTAATCTTAGGATTTACCTGCGTTCTTTGTAAGCGTAAGATTATTCCTACCCCCAATGTCCCAAGCCTACCTTATCCAGCAAGTTAGCCTCGTCAACGAAGGTGAAATTCAAGTTACTGACGTCCTAATTGTAGGGGAACGCATCCAAAAAATCGGTTCTATCCCAGCACAAGCCCATTACCAACTCATCGATGGCCATGGCAAGTACCTACTTCCTGGCGTCATCGACGGACAGGTCCATTTCCGAGATCCAGGGCTCACCCACAAAGCAGACCTAACGAGCGAAAGCAAGGCCGCCATTGCCGGTGGTGTCACTTCCTTTATCGAAATGCCCAACACTAGGCCCAACACGCTCACACTGGAACTTTGGGCAGACAAATACCAGCTGGCCGCCCAAAAATCGCTGGCCAACTACGGTTTCTTGCTCGGCATTACGGCGGACAACCTGGATGAGGTGATCCAATGGGACACCTCCAAGCACCTGGCCATTACGGACGATGGACTTTATTTTACGGGCAAAGGGAATATTCTTGCAGATCAGCCCGCCATGTTGGAAAAGCTATTCGCTGCCCACAAAGGATTGATCGCGATCCACTCCGAGAAGGAGGAAATCATCGAGAAAAATGAGGAGCTCTTCAGAGAACAATATGGGGAAAATGTACCCATAGAATGCCACCCGCTCATCCGCAGTGAACAAGCCTGCTACGAGGCTACCGAACGGGCCATTGGCCTTGCTGAAAAGCATGGCGCCCGCCTTCATATCCTCCACCTGAGCACCGCCAAGGAAACGGATCTTTTCCGTAACGACATTCCCTTGGCCGATAAAAACATCACCACCGAAGTGTCGGTACACCACCTCTGGTTTACCGACCAAGACTACGCCCGACTTGGAACCCTGATTAAGTGGAATCCTGCTATCAAAACGCAAAAAGATAAAGATGGACTACTGGCTGCGCTACTCGACGACCGAATTGATCTGATCACTACCGACCATGCGCCGCATACCTTGGAAGAAAAGCAAAAGCCCTACTTCCAGTCCATGTCTGGCGCACCCCTAGTGCAGCACTCCCTCAATTGCCTACTCGAGTTTTATGCCCAAGGCAAAATCAGCCTCGAAAAAATCGTGGAGAAAATGTGCCACAACCCCGCCATTCTCTACCGCATCAAGCAGCGCGGATACATCCGTGAAGGGTACTTTGCTGACTTGACCCTGGTGGATCTCAACAGCGAGTGGACGGTAAGCAAGGAAAATATCCTATACAAATGCGGCTGGTCCCCACTAGAGGGCACCACATTCCATAGCCAGGTATTGAAAACCTGGGTCAACGGGCACTTGGCCTATGCGGACGGAGTATTTCACGAGGAAGTCAAAGGCAAAGCCCTGGAAGTTCAATCCAACTAACCCCCCTGCATCAAAAAGAACAGGTGCTTCAGTCCTTCTTGTAAAGGGCTTGCACTAGTGCTAGGTCTGTCATCCTTACTACCCATAGCTTCGTAAACATCCAAGGTAATTTCTTGAAAAAAAAGTAAATTAGAGCAAATACCTAGCTTATGACCTCAAGCCGATTCTTTCTTTTCCCCCTTACTTTTTGCCTTAGCTTTTCTCTTTGTCATGCGCAGCAGCTAGCGGTCAAAAATCCAAACCTACCCTATCCCTACTACACCCCAAAGGCAACGGACATTACCATTAATCGTGCGGCCTATGCTGAAAAATTACAAGGATTTTGGCTGGCTACTTGTATCGCCAACTGGACCGGGCTGGTGACAGAGATGGATAAAATCGGGAATATAGGTGAACTCAAAACAGGTCCCTTTTACACCCGATCCGACTGGGGCAAACCCGATCAACCCAGCATCTGGGCCGCAGGAATTCCGAGTAACTTGTCCCCTACCATTGACTTTGTCTTGGCAGACGAAGACACCCTTTGGGGATCGGATGACGACACTGACATCGAATACATCTACCAGGAACTGCTTCTCCAAAACCAAACTTCCTTCCTCACTGGGGAACAGATTCGCAACGGATGGTTGAAACATATCAAAGGAGAAGAAGAAAACTACCTCTGGGTATCCAATCAAAAAGCACTAGATCTGATGAAGTCCGGGCTTGTTCCTCCAGCCACTGGAGCCCCAGAGCACAATCCGGAGTACGAGATGATTGATGCCCAACTCACCACGGAGATTTTTGGACTCTATGCCCCAGGAAGACCAGATGTAGCCATACGCATGGCGACGCTTCCCATTCAAACCACCGCAAGCCAAGAAAGTGAGTGGATCTCTAAGTTTTACGTGCACCTATTTTCGCTTGCTGCCACGGCTGATCCCGCCTTACCGATAAAGGAGCAACTCTTTCAACTGGCCGAGCAAGCCAAATCTGAACTCCCACCCTCCTCCTACCCAGCAGCTATGTACCGCTATGTGAAGGGCTTGTATGCTTCAGGGATTCCTTGGGAACAAGCACGGGACTCGGTCTACCAGCGCTACCAAGTGAATCAGCTCGATGGCTATGACATTAGCAGCAGAAACATGTACTGCAACGGCTGTTTTGCGGCAGGCATCAACTTTGCCTCTAGCCTTGTGAGCCTATTCTATGGAGAAGGAGACCTGAAGGAGACCATCAAAATCGGCGCCCTAGCCGGATGGGATTCCGACAACCCAACCGCCACCTGGGGTGGACTGATTGGATTTATGCTCGGCAAAGAAGGGGTAGAAAAGGAATTTGGACGAAAATTTTCGAACCGATTTCATATCCATCGAACACGGCAAGGCTTTCCCAACGAGGGGATAGACACTTTTGACGCCATGGCCCAGAAAGGTCTGTGGATCATCGACCGGGTAGTTCTGGAAGAGCTAAAGGGTGGTGTAGACCTTACCAACAACAGCTGGTACATTCCCAGAAAATAAGCTTTCTCAAGCAGCAACTACTTACATTCCGTGCTTTTCACACATTCCCTTGATGAGTTGGTAACCCTGTTCGGCCATCTCCCAAGGAGCGGAAAATTCCCGCCAGACGCCGATGGCATTCGCAAAAGCTGGGTCATTGCGGGTGAAACCCTCAATCGTCAACCAGCCTGAATACCCTACTTTCTTAAGGGCAGCAAAGGATTCGTCAAAGTTGACATGGCCCGAACCGGGTGTACCCCGATCGTTTTCAGAGATATGCACGTGTCCCAAGCGCGTCGCAATTCGTTCAATGGCAAGCCCCAATTTTTTCTCCTCCATATTCGCATGATGCGTATCAAACATGCCTTGCACATTCGGGTGATCAACAAGCGCCAACAAGTGGTCTAGCTGCTCCATGGTATTGGCGAGGTAGCATTCAAAGCGATTCAAGGCCTCGGGCGTGAGTAAGATCCCTAGCTGTTGCCCATACGTTCCCGCTTCTCGAAGGACCTCTGCCGACCACAAATATTCCTCCTCGATGGGTGCACGGGAAGCAAAGGTGGCGAATGCAGAGTGGAAGGGCCCGCAAAGCACTTGTGCACCCAAGTCATTTGCTCGATCCAATACCCACCTGAGCTTTTCTTTGGCTTTTTCCCGAACAAGCGGGTCTGGGGAAATGGGATTTTCAGCGGCGCCCATCACAGTTACTGCCGTCACTTCCAATCCAATTTTTTTGCAATAGTCCCCCACCAAACGGCAGGATTCGGCATCGGTATCCCCAATAAAAAATTCGGCCCCATCGTAACCGATTGCTTTTAATCGATCTAAAATCGGGAAAAGCTGTTCCGAAATATCAGCCGACCAGGCCAGTACGTTGAAGCCAATTTTGTTCATGGGGAAAGGGATTGGTGGAGAAGGGAATTTAAGTACGAAATACGAGGTACGAAATACGTAATAAATGCAGCAGGGAAATATCGAATGAAGAATGACGAGTGAAGAAAGGAAGATTTGTATTAGGACTGGAATCCTACCTGCCTGCGCCAGGCAGGCAAGATACTTTCTAAGTTGAATTCATGTCCTACTACGAATCCCTACTTCAAAATTCTTCAATCAGCGTTCGGCATTCGAAATTAATTTGATACCGTATTTCGTATCTCGCACCTCGTATTTCTACTTTGTACATTGTACTTTGTACTTCGTACAATTATTTGAAATCCGCCACCCGCATACCCTTGCGGAAGGTGTCAAATCCAAAAGGAGTAGGGGCATAGGACCCCACATAATCCACATTCAACCCAGCCGTCACTGCATCTCCCATTCCAAGTAGCCAAAAAGACGCATTGAGCACCAGACGCCTCAAGTCTGCACGCTGAAAGTCCAAGGAAGCGCCCATGGTTGAGGCAAAGGCCATTCCGGGTTTTCCACCTTCAAGTTGATAGGGCTTGGTCCAAGCGATTGGCATGATGGACTTCTCCCAGAGCAGGGGAGCTTGGTCATTCATCCCTGCCGTAGACTGCCCATACACCAATACCTCAGCATCGGCAGGTAACGCCTTGATGCCATACACATCCGAAGGGCCCCAGATGTCCTTGACGCCTCGAAGAACTGGATGATCTGCACGTTGCTTCATGCCGTCTACTAAAGCTCTTGTTCCTTCCTTGGCATGAATCCCATGATGGTTGATCCAAGTTTCTCCAAAAATGCGCTTTCCAAATCCTTGCTCCCAGCCAGGTTCCGTACTCATCCAATCCCACTTGGCAAATCGGGAATCTTTATTTTTTTGATAAGCAAAGGCGTGGGTTGACGTACGAAGGCCAATAATTGGTTTGCCTGCCAACAAGTATTCCTCCAAGAAGTGCGCTTGCGCATCTGGAAGTTCCCGAAAACGAATCAGCAGAATGAGCAGGTCTGCAGTTTGCAGGTGCTCCAGACCCGGAATATTATTTTGGTAGTTGGGGACCACCTCCCCGGTGCTTGGGTCAATGGGAAAAAGAACGGTTGTCTTGAAGCCGTAGCGGCTAGATAGAATTTTGGCCAGCATCGGCATCGACTCCTCCGAGCGGTACTCGTCATCACCGGCTACCAAAACAATGTGCTTGCCTTGACCTAGACCTTGTCCGCCAGCAAACTGAAGGTAGGTTTCCCCTGCTTGCCCCCAAAGCCACTGTGGAAGTAGAAGAAAAAGTACAAAACTGAAAATCCGAATGAGTGAAGCGTACATGCGAGCGAAATTGAATGCTCGGAAAATAGGCATAATCACCGGCTTCTAAAAAAAGCTTAGCTTGATTTTTTTCTAAGTTTCTGAAAAAGCAAAACCGGAAGCAATACCACCATGCCCACACCCAATCCAAAAAGAAACTCCCTCGCCATCCCAGGCCAAGTTGGCAAAAGGTGATGGAAAAAGGGAATATTATGCTCGAATATACCTCCTGATACGAGTAGCAAGGCTAAGGTGCCTATAAAGCCAATTCCGCGCACAAAATAGGGCAACGCCTTAACCAAGATCCAGCCTACCTTATCCGAAAAGCTATCCTCCTGCTCATTGAGTGCAATCAGTTTGTATCCAAACTCATCCATGCGCACCACCAAGGCCACGATACCATATACACCTACAGTTGCAATAAGGGCGATGATGGAAACCACCACCAGTTGATTGACCAAAGGCTTGTCTACCACCGTGCTCATCGCGATAATCACAATCTCAACCGATAGAATAAAGTCCGTGGTAATCGCCGATTTTATTTTCTTTTTTTCCAGGGCCAACACATCTGCTTCTGTAATGTCCAAATCCAATTTTTCTTCTTTTTCATGGGGGTGCGGAAAAATATAAGCATGTATTTTTTCGGCCCCTTCGTAGGCCAAGTACAATCCTCCCGCCACCAAGATGACCGTGATCGCCAAAGGTGCAAAGGCGCTCAGCAGAAAAGCCACCGGCAGAATCATTAGCTTATTCAAAGCCGATCCCTTCATAATCGCCCATATCACTGGAAGCTCTCGGTCGGACACAAAGCCAGAGGCCTTTTCGGCATTGACAGCCAAATCATCCCCCAAAATGCCGGCAGTTTTTTTTGCTGCCACTTTACTCATCACCGCCACATCATCCATGAGAGTCGCAATGTCATCCAATAAGGCAAATAATCCAGAAGCCATGTTTAGGGGGGAATAAAATCAATTCGTTTCAGGGACTCTAACTGAGGCGTCCTGCACCATTCCAACCGCTTTTTTCTTAAAAAACGAGCAACTGAAAGCCAAATTTAGCTGTTTTTGGGGTCAAAAATCAAAGGAAAAAATTTACCTCCCATTTTTTCTCCTTTTGGAATTACAGGCACCCCCGCAAGTAGGGGTTCGTTGGAGTCAGATAAGGTTCCATCTGCAAATACGTTGAGCACAAAGGCCTTCCTCGAACGAGGAGAATAATTTGCATAGCTCCCATGTACCAACAACGGATGATGAAATGCTGCATATCCCGCTTTCAAGGGAATGGCTACCGGCGCAAATTGAACCTTTTGTTCTTCAGAAAGCATGCCCAACAGTCCATCCATAGCTCCAGCAAGCGCAGGCTTCTCCAAAAGTCCCCAGCGATGCGAACCGGGCACATACTGCAAGCAGCCATTTTCCTCCGTAGCATCGTCAAGCCCACACCAGCAGGTCAAATGCTGCATGGCTACTGTTCGGGTCCAGTAAGAATAATCCTGGTGCCAAGCCACCACTCCCCCATGGTGCGCAGGTTTACAAAAGAGTTGGTCGTGCCAAAACCGAACCCCTTGACCACCAAGCAGCTGACTAGCCGCCATACGGAATGCGGGATTCCATATCGCATCGTGGAAGGCTTCCGCAAGTCTCCAGTGCCCCAAGGAATGGAAAAGCACGGTATTGGGATCGGCGGACTCGTTGCTATGAAACTCATGAAATAAGCCATGTAGGGGATGCTTGGGGTCCATCACCTCATCCAAGGACTGATCCAAAACACGAATTTGCGTTTCATCTAGGAGTTGAACCCCCGCCAAGTAGCCGTTTTCTTGGAAAAAATCAATCTGCTCTTGGCTCAGGCGGTACCTCTCCCAGTCCGAAGGGGTCTTGGGTTGTGGGAAAAGGTCGGTAAGTGGAAAGGGGAAATCTGCGAGGTCTTTCATGGAACAGGGGTGGACACCAACAAAAGATACGGAATTTTAGAAAAACAAGTGCTCCTTAACCTGTCCAAAAAGTGCCAAATCTATTCATGTAAAGTCAAAAAAAGCCCCTGAAAAGGATGTAGGAATGGGTTACCAGAACCAAGAAACGCCGCAAAAACTGAATTTATGAGATCTCTATTCCTCAAATCAATTTAAAATTTGGGACAAGGAAGGATGGTATCTCTGCCTTCGGGCTTTCCTTGGTTGCGACTTGGCAAGGTCCAAGAAAGACTCAACTCGTGCGCCCCACCCGACTGTATACCAAGCTGGGAAACCGTGTAATCAAAGCTATAGCCAACATTCAGGCCGCTTAGCAAGTTGACCCCCACCATTACCACAATGGCATCTCGGTTGCTTTGTCCCTCTACGGGCCTAAAGGGAAGGCCACGGTACCAAGCCCCAAAAACGATGGGCTCCACGTAAAAATAGGCACCCACATCCAGCTGCTCAAAAGGTCCTTGCCGCTTGTAATTCACCGTCGGGGTGAGGTAACGCTTCCTTCTAAGGTGGGTAAAATCCTGTCGCATGCTTCCCTCTCCCAAGGAAAAGCGGTAGCCTGCATGAAAGGATAGCTTACGAGGCAGTGGGCTAAGCCCGTCGATAAAGGACTGGTTGGGCTCATTCAGGTGATGTGCGGAAAACCCAATCCAGGCATTTTCTGTAAACAAAATACCCCCTGCGGACAAGGAAAATAAACTCACTGGATCTCCCAATCCCGGAATATCGGCCCCCGGCAGCAAAGGACCCGTAGGATCGGCAGGATTGATTTGATTGGCAAAGACCAGATTTTCGTAAAATCCGATTTCCCTACGGATATAGCTGGCCTGGAAGCCAGGTCGAAAAAACAGGTTGTCAGCCAACCGCAATTCATAGGAATATAGGGCTGAAATGGAAGTAGACCGCAGCTGGGACGCCCCTTCGCTGTCTTGCATCACATGAACCCCGATACCCGAGTTGTAGTCAGGCAAATACGTATCGTAGTAGGCAGAGAAGGTCGTAAACTGGGCGTCAAGGGACGGCCATTGGTTTCGGTAATTGAACCCCACCCTTCCAGTGAGATCTGCTCCTGCCATCGCGGGATTGAGGAATAAGGGAGCTGCGTAATACTGACTATATTGGGGATCTTGTGCAAAAGCAGGCGAAATAGCTACCCAGCCTAGCACAATAAAAAAAACAAAAGTCAGTAGAGACCGTAACACGAAATAGTTCGTTTATTTGAATACTCAGTTGGCTATTTAACGACCCAATCCGTTGGATGTTTTATGAAGCAGCACTAAAAATATGAAAAGCAGCCCTAATTCCATAAGGATCCTTGCACTATTTGCCAGCATCACCCTACTCCTTGCCTTCGCAGCGAGCTGGGAAACCTCTGCCCAGGGCTTCAATAACAACGAGTGGATCTTTGGCAGCTGCCCTACAGGAGACAATACCTACCTCTCCTTTGGAAAAGGAACTACAGCCGCAGTCAAAACCATTCCCTCCACAGTGCTCACAGGCGCCTTCAACAACGCCGTAGCCATCGATCCCATCACAGGGCAGCCCTTATTTTTTACAAACGGAGAGTTGGTTTACGATTACAGCGGTGGCCCAATCGAAGGATCAGCGCCTGGCCTGAATGGCAATTTTCAAGGTCGACAAACGGTCGCCACGGGTTTTCTGGAATATGATCCCAACGGCAACAAGCTCTTTTACATTTTCTACCTTTCCTTAACGGGACAGCTACAGTATGCGCTGGTCGACATGAACGCCCCAGGGCAAGCCAACGGTAACCAGCGTCCCTTAGGTCAAATCACGAGCAAGGACCAGGTCATCGGGCCAGGACAAGGGGCCGTTTTGGTAGTAAAAACTCCAAGTTCGTCCTCCTACTTGATCAGCTTTGCTGGCGGAAATCTCCAAGCCCGTAAAGTGGAAGCAAGTGCCGGCAGCTTCACCCAAACCGATGCAGAACCAATACCAATTGTTCCTAAGGCCCTAATTTTTGATGAACAATCTGGCCAGCTCCTACTCCTTCCCCAAAACCCCGGCGAGGACCTCTTGCTCCTGCCCTTTGATACCGCAACGGGGACCTTTGGGAGTCCACAGGCCCTCAGCAACACGGGAGGTGCTGACCCCATCCATGGAGCAGCATTTTCTCCGGACGGTACCTATATTTATTTTTCTCGAGGCAACAAACTCCTTCGCCTACCGACAAACAACCCGACGGCAATTCCTGAGGAACTTCCCCTCAACATTGGACCATTCCAAGTCTATGACATCAAAACAGGCCCCGACGGCGCCCTCTACTACCTCTACGAAGAACGTGCGGGAAGCCCTCAGCTGATTGGTAAAGTCACCAATCCCAACGAAAGCAGCCTGACTTCCCTTCAAATAGTTGAAGATCCCTTCGCTGGCACAGACTTTTGCGGACGCATCTTCCCCATCTTTGCTCCCAATGCGGACATTGAACCAGCAATAGACTTTTCTTGGGACCCTGACGCCCCCTGCGCCAACAATCCCATACAGCTAACAAGCGAGATCATCCCGCAAAACTACCGCCCGCTCTCCTTCCTGTGGGAATTTTCTCCGCCACTTAGCGATGCAGATGGCAATCCCCTCCCGGCAGATTTCACAGAGGAACATTTTCTCGTTCCAGCCGAAGCCGCCCAAGGCAGTAGCATCGAGGTGAGCCTTACGGTCACCTTTCCAGATAGCACCACCAAGAAGGTGACCAAAAGCATTACGCTCACAGAAAATGAACTGCAGGCCAATTTCACTCCTTCAGACACTACCCTTTGTGAATCCTGTATCGACCTCGACCCATTACTCCAAGCCCAAGCAGGCGGCGGGGCCGGTGGTGGCATGAGCGGCGGCACCAATTACGAGTACTTCTGGTCCAACAAGCGAGAAGAAGGCTGGATCAGCAAGGAAGCTAACGAGGTATGCTCCCCAGGGCTGTATTGGGTGCTGGTGCGCGAACCAGGCTCCCCATGCTATGCCTATGCGGAGATCCGAATCAAAATGTGGGATGTGCCCGACCAAAGCAATAATATTTGGTACTTTGGTGATGGTGCCGGGCTGGATTTCAACCCAGATCCCGACGACGATACCGCCCCAGTCCCCCGACCTATAGCTACAGCCCATCCTCAAAATATCCCTGCAGGTACCTCCACAATATCGGATCAAGCGGGTCAAGTCTTGTTTTTTACCGACGGCCAATCCGTCTGGGACCTCAATGGGACGCTCATGGAAAACGGGAGCGACATCGGGGGCAGCAATTCCTCCAGCCAGTCCGTGTTGGCCATCCCTGTACCCACCCAGCAAACCCTCTTTTACCTCTTCACCACCCAAGCCTCGATCAGCGGCACCAACGAGGTTCGCTTCTCTTTGGTTGACATCAAGGCCGAAAATCCCACGGGCGTAGGGAATGTGGTCACCAAAAATAACTTCCTATTCAGCCCCTCCACAGAGCATAGCGCAGCACTAAGTGCCGGGGACACCACCTGGGCTGTTTTCCACGAGCTAGGAAACAATACCTTCCGTGCCTATCCGGTTTCCAGCCAAGGCATTGGGCAATCGGTTCTGAGCTCGGTGGGCAGCAGCCATGGCTTCAACGGGGGCGTTGGCGCAATGAAATTTAGCCCCGACGGCTCCAAACTCGCCATCACGATTTCCGATGAGGGCTGTAACCGTGTCGAACTCTTTGATTTTGACCAGCAAACAGGCGTCCTTACCGAATATGCCCTCGTCGACCTCGGCTGTTCAGGAGATGTTTATGGGCTCGAGTTTTCTCCAGACTCTGACCGCATCTTCGTTTCTTATCGAAATGGGGGGCCGGGCATTGAGGAATACATCATCAAAGAAGCGGGACCAAGCTGCCCTAGTTGCTTTGCAACAGCCAGCACTCCCGCCTTGAGAGCAGCCTGCATTTTGTCTACTAAAAAAGTGCTAAGTAGCACCGCCGGCTTGAACCTAGGTGCGCTACAAATCGCCTCGGATGGCCAAATCTACGTAGCCGTGGTGGGAGACAACCGTATCGGGCAAATTCAGGTAGGCACCGGCTGTACGGCAGCAAGCACCTTCAATCAAACTGCGGTTGCGGCCATGCCTGGCACCTCCAATCTGGGCTTGCCTTCCTTTACGCAGAACTCCGGAAGTTCCATCCCTGAGCCCTCCCTCGGTATCCCTTCCACGCTTTGCTTGGATCCTGTGTCGGGTGCCTCAGCTACCCTCGCTGGAGGAGGAGAACCAGACATTGACTCCTATTTCTGGACCATTACCCACGAAGATGGCACAGTCATCCGTACTAATTTTGGAGGCCCTGGAGATCAATTTCAAAACTTGGAGCAACTCTTTACCAAAGCGGGTACTTACACCATCAAATTGCAAGTAGACCGCTGCGCGGAAATCAGCTATTTCACCGCCGAAGGAACCCTAGAAGTCGTGGCTCCACCAGTCCTCACCTTAGCATCGGATGCCACCCTCTGTGAGGGTACCCCGGTCACACTCACCGCAATTAACGGCTACGACCCGAGCCTTGGCCTTTACGATTTCCTTTGGACCAATGCAGCGGGGGATATTTTTGGCGACGCCAACTCAAATACCATTTCCGTTACGGAAGAAAGCATCTACACCGTAATTGTCCAATACCGTGCCCCTGCAGGTGCGGGAGCAGAAGAGGAGGCCTTTTTTGAAAGTTGCTCCGCTACGGCCTCCATTTTTGTAGGACCAGCCTTTGTTTTTGACCTCACCCAAACAGACACCGAGGTCTGCTACGAAGAAACCTCCGTCACCTTTGCCCCTAACACGCCAATCACAGGAAACTGGTTTTATGAGCGGAACGGCAATGGCATTCAGGTCCCCTTAGGTCCCTTCTTTGAATTGGAATTGGAAATCTTAAGCCTTCCCGGGCCTGGACAATACACGCTCACTTTTATTGCACAAGACCCAATTCTTCCGGGCTGCAAGGTCTCCAAATCCCTTAACTTACTCGTCAACGAACTGCCAATTATAGCCGCTCAAGCCACCGCGCCCGCTACAAGCTGTGCCACCTCAAACGGTGCCATTGAGGTACGTCTGCAAGCTGCTGTGAGTAGTATTCGCCTGGTAGAACTGGGACTATCCTTCCCTGCCGCTCCAGCGGGAACGGTTATTCCCATCACCGGCCTAGCACCGGGAGTATATACACTTGAAGCAGAAAATGCAGCAGGCTGTACTTATTCCACCTCGGTAACGGTTATAAATTCAAACCCTCCAGCAGCTTATGCCTTTACGGTACTTGCTGGGAATGAAACTTGCTCCCCTACTGGAGTTGCGCAAGGTTCTATTCAAATCAGTTTCTCCTCAGGCCTACCCCGACTAGGCTTCTACAAAATTGTTCGCCAAGGAGATGGACTTGAACTGACTGGCCCGCTACCCAACCTGGCTAGTTTTCAGATTCCCGTCCCCCATGGAACGTATTTAGTTGAGGTGATCGATACCTCAGGCTGCTCCATCCCCAACGCTATACCGTACACGGTAGGTCAAAAATTTGAAGTCCAATTTTCCGTTCCTGCTGTGGTGCAAGGCTGTGTTTCTTTCTCCTTTTCTCCGAGTGGTCCCAAACCCCTGAACTACACGATTACTGGACCTACAGGGGCTTCCATTGCAGCGCAAGCTGACGGAAACTTCCTGCTTACCCAAGCGGGTAATTATACCGTGCTTGGCGTTGATCCTGCTGGGATTGACTGTCCCAAAGTACTTCCCATGACAGTCAATTTGAGTCCGGCACTTGATTTTTCAGTCTCTCCTCCCATCGTAGACTGCCTCACCGGTATTCGCTTTGAAGCCATCCTCAACAATGCACTACCTGCCGATGTCATCTTCCTATGGAGAGATGAACTCGGAATCATTGTGGGTAGAAGGCAGGAGTTTGTGCCGAGCAAGTCAGGCAACTATACCTTGGAGGTGCAGCCCCTTTCTGGTGGCCTTTGCCCCACCAAGCAACTGCCCTTTACGGCCACCATCCTTCCTAGCCGACTAACGGTAAGTTTAGAAGCCAGTCCTTTCTGTGTGGATCAAGCCACTACTACGATTGAAGTGAAGGCCAATTTAACCACCGTAAGCAGCTTTGAATGGTTTTTAGTACTTGCTGGCACACGCTCCAGACTCCCCGCCTTCACGACCAACCTCATTGAAGTCAGCCAAGAAGGCACTTACGAGGTGATTTTGCGCAGCAGCTTTGGATGCGAGATTGGAAGGGCCAATGTCGTGGTTGTTAAGTCTCAACTCATTCCTCCAGTACTTCCGACCGAGCCTTTGCTAATCTGTGCCGTAGAAGGAAAATCAGTGACGCTGAACCCAGGCACTTACGCCAGTTATTCCTGGAGGTTGGACGGCAAAGAACTGTCCCAGGACCCTACCTTCACCCCAACACTGGGAGGTGCCTATACCCTCCAAGTAGGTGATGCACTTGGCTGTGTCTGGGAAGGCACCTTTACCGTCGCCGAAGACTGTAACCTCAAAGTGGTCTTCCCTAGTGCCATGGTACTCGAAGATCCAAGCCGCAATTTTATCTTGTATGCCAACGAGTACATCGATGACGTAGATGTATTCATTTACAACCGTTGGGGGGAATTGATTTTTTACTGCAAACATGAAAATTTAGAACCCAAACAGCCTTTCTGCCCTTGGGACGGAATTGTCAATGGAAAACTTGTTCCTGTGGGAACATACGTGGCGGTTGTGAAGTTAACCTCAAGAGAACAGAATATCACCCAAACCGAAACCAAGGCCATTACGATTATTCAGTAACCCATGCTACTTGTCATTTCCCCTGCCAAAACCCTAGACTACAGCCAACCGGAGTACAGTGCCCACACCCAGCCCGACTTCCCATCGGAGATCAAGGACTTGGTGGGTATCTTGCGAAAGAAATCTGCAACTCAGATTTCTAAGCTCATGCACCTAAGCGATAGTCTAGCTACACTGAACGAGGAGCGCTACAAGACATTTACGGAGACGTTTAGTCCAGACAACTCGAAGCAGGCGCTTTTGGCATTCAAAGGAGAGGTTTATGCGAAAATGGAGGCAGACAACTTTACCCCAGAAGATCTAGAGTTTGCCCAACAACACCTGCGCATCCTTTCTGGCCTGTATGGACTATTGAAGCCCTTGGATTTGATGCAGCCCTACCGATTGGAGATGGGTACCAAGCTCAAAACAAAAAAGGGGAACTCGCTGTATGACTATTGGGGAACCAAGATCAGCAAGGCCTTGAATGCCGCAGGCGAAGGACAGACCTTGGTCAACCTTGCCTCCCAAGAATATTTCAAGTCAGTGGATCAAAAGACCTTAAAACTACCTGTCATCACCATCCATTTCAAGGAATATAAAGATGGAAAATACCAGGTAGTTGGCTTCTTTGCAAAGCAGGCAAGAGGATTGATGGCTCGCCATGCAATTCTTAACCGGATCACAGATCCCGAGCAGCTCAAAACGTTTCATGAGGACGGCTATGAGTTTGCCGATACCTTAAGCAGCGCACAGGACTGGGTTTTTGTGCGGTAAACAGCTCCTCCCGTCGTCTGAGCTACACCCAAGCCAATAGGGTAGGATGCTGAATTTTTTCGGTTTTGGAAAAGCTAAATCATTTTTTTTAGCTACTTTGAACGCGTCAATGCGCAAATAAACGCAACCCAAAAACCTAAAGAACTTAGTTATGACGCAAACCATCAACCGTGGGGCACTTTTCAACGCAAGTTGTTTGGCGCTCATCACCACCGCCTTTTCTTTCTCTATCCGTGCCGGTATCCTTCCTCAATTGGGAGAATCCTTTGGCTTAAATGCCGAGCAGTTGGGATTCATCAACTCCATGTGGTTTTTAGGATTTCCTATTTCCATGATTCTTGGTGGGTTGTTTTACCACATCGTAGGTCCTGCCAACATCATGCGCATTGCCTTCATCACGCATACCTTGGGTATCTTGATGACCATTTTTGCAGACGGCTATACTACCCTCTTGATTTCCACACTATTTATTGGCTTTGGCAACGGCTGCACCGAGGCCGCCTGTAATCCGATGATTGCCGACATGTACTCCGGTACCACGCTCAACAAAATGCTCAACCGCTTCCACATGTGGTTCCCCGGTGGCATTGTCTTGGGCAGCTTGGTGTCCAAATTCATGACCGACGGGGGCCTAGCTTGGCAAACTCAGGTATGGGTGATGATGATTCCTACCGTTGCTTATGCCGTGCTCTTCTTTGGAAAAGCATTTCCTACCCCGTCCGTGGCGGGTGTTACTTCTGTCGGTTCCAACCTCAAGGCCATGTTTAGCCCTGTATTCTTGTTCCTTTTCCTCGCCATGGCCTTGACTGCCATCTCCGAATTTGGACCCCAGCAGTGGGCGAATATCGTCTTGAGTTCTAGCGGTGCTTCCGGCATGTTGATCTTGGCCTTGACCACGGGCGTGATGGCTGTAGGAAGGTTCTTTGCAGGACCGGTGGTGAAAGCCCTCGGCCAAACCGGCGTTTTGCTGGGTGGCGCAATTTTCACCGCAATTGGCATTTTCTTATTCAGCACGGTAAGTGGCAACATGTCCTATGTTGCTGCAGTGATTTTTGCCATTGGCGTATGCTACTTCTGGCCGGTGATGGTGGGTGCTGTTGCACAACGCGTACCTCTTTCTGGGGCTTTGGGCATGTCCATCATTGGTGGAGTAGGTATGTTCTCTACTGCCATCTTCCAACCCATCATTGGAGGCTGGATTGATGCTTCTCGAGCAACCCAAAGTGCAGCAGGCTTGGCTGGAGATTCATTGGAGTTGGCAGCAGGACAAGCGACCCTAGAAAAAATGTTGCTCTTCCCAGGCATCTTGATCGTGCTCTTTCTGATCTTCTTCTTCTGGCAGCGCGGCGTAAAGCCCGCGACTTCAGGGGGACACTAAAAATTAAAAAGCAGCCTTCGGGCTGTTTTTTTTTATCTACTCGGTACCCCTAATGCACAAAAAAACCCAACTCGAATGAGCTGGGTTAGTGACCTCGTCAAGATTCAAACTTGAAACCTCCTGAGCCGTAATCAGGTGCTCTATTCAGTTGAGCTACGAAGCCAGATTGGATTGCAAAAGTAAAGATTAAATACTTCCCTCCAAAAGAAAGTCAGAAGAATTCAGAAAAATCCACGATTTCTCCACACCCCCTCCCTTAAGAATAATTAAGACCAACAACAGGGTAAATCCTCCTAAATTTTATATTTTTGCCCACTTCCTACTAACAAGAAGCTTCTTTTGATGAAAAAAATACTCGCACTTGCCTTCCTTGCCTTCTCCTTGAATGCGCAAGCTCAAGACGCAGACACAAGCAGTCCCAAGACACCCATTGGCGGCCGTCCTAATATCCCCAACGACCTGACATTTGAGTTTGGCTTCAACCAATTGACCAATCGACCTGCAGACATAGCAGTAAATCTATTTGGATCACGAACCTTCAACGTCTTTTATCAAAAGCCAATCAAAATTTTTGGAAATGAGTCTGGCTTCGTTTTCAGCCCAGGTATTGGAATCGCCACCAACAAGTTCTCCTTCAAAGACGATGAAAACGTATTCCGTAGCGGCACGCTTGGCGCTGAATCCTCTGTACTGAAGGATGTGAAAAGCGTCTATGGGACCACCATTGACATCAAAACGAACAACCTAGCCATAAACTATTTGGAAGTACCTGTAGATCTTCAGTTTCATACCAACAAAAAAGACTACACCAAAAGCTTTCGCGTGAGCCTTGGCGCTCGTGTAGGCTTCTTATACGAAGCCCATTCCAAAATTAAATTTGACTCACCCACCACAGGATCAGTTAAAATCAAACAAGCCGAAAACTACGGGCTGGAGAAAATTAGGTATGGCCTACACCTTAAAGTAGGAAGCCCTGGCTTTTATGCTTGGTCTACCTACTACCTCAACCCCCTGTGGAAGGCAGACAGAGGCCCATTCAAAACAGTAGCCAACCAAATCAACTTTGGCCTGGCAATCGGACTGTTTTAACCTAAAAAATAGCACCGTAAAGTCCTCAGCGGCTGTCTTTGTAAGAAAGGCAGCCGCTGCTTTTTTTAGGCATTTCTTCGCTTCCACCAAGAACCAAAAAGCATGGGAAATCCTGCCCTCCTGCCTAGAATTCGCCGTTGCTCCGTAACGTGATGAATAAATCAGCTATAAATCCAGGTGAAGCCCACCCAACAAATGATAAACCCCACAAGCAGACCACCATACACCTCAGCAGGACGGTGGGCATCAAGGTAGAGTCGAGCGGAGGCTACTATTCCTGCTAGCCCCAAGGAAAGCAACAACAAGTACACCACCGAAAAAGAAGTAAAGTAGCTGCCCATCACCCAAACCACCGCCAGCAGGCCTCCGAGGCCGGTCATATGGGCTGACATCTTCCAAAAAAACGTGACTGCCGTCAAAAAAGCCACTGCCGCAGTAATTACCGCCATCCCCTGCCATAAAATCGGATCCAACTCGGACTTCTGCTGCAAAAACAGGGTGGTCAACAGGTAAAAAAGCGTAACCACCAAAAAGGGTATACGCCGATCTTTTACTTCTTCAAAATGCAAGCTACGTACGAGTCCACTCCACCGCATCCCGATCAGCAGCACCATGGGAATAAACAGCGTGGCAACCGTCACCAAATAAAACAAACGAAGCTTGATCGCCTCGGGAAGTGTGGTCGCCTGAGGCACTGCAAAGAATAACAACCCGAACACCAGCGTAGGCATGATCAGCGGCTGAAATACCACGGAAAGCACGAGGGCAACGATGCGCACCACTACAGCTCTTTTCTAAGTCTCGCAACCGGTATTTGCAGCTGCTCCCGGTACTTCGCCACTGTACGGCGGGCGATGTTATAGCCTTTTTTATTCAACATCTTCACCAGCTTGTCGTCTGATAACGGTCGTTTTTTGTCTTCCGCATCCACCATGGTTTGTAACACAGACTTCACCTCTCGGTTGCTCACGTCCTCTCCAGAGTCAGTGGCGATGCCTTCAGAGAAAAAATACTTCAGGGGAAAGACCCCAAACTCGGTTTGAATGGACTTGCTATTGGCCACACGGGACACGGTAGAGATGTCCATATCGATCTTTTCGGCAATGTCTTTGAGGATCATGGGACGGAGCATGGTCTCGTCTCCATCGGCGAAAAAGGGAAGCTGGTACTGAAGGATGGCATCCATGGTGCGTAGCAGCGTGTTTTGCCGCTGCTTGATGGCGTCAATAAACCACTTAGCGGAATCCAACTTCTGCTTGACAAAAGACACGGTCTCTTTGAGCTTCTTGTCTTTCTTGTCACTCTTGTCGTAGGCATCGAATAGGTCGGCGTAGGAACGCGAGATGCGCAGTTCGGGCGCATTCTTGGAGTTGAGCAGCACCTCAAACTTCCCTCCCGCCACCGTTAAAATAAAGTCCGGAATGACATATTGGGTACGTACCAACCCATCCGCGACTCCTCCCGGCTTGGGATTGAGGCGGGTGATTAGTTGGACCGCCTCCTTAATCTCCTCCTCATCGAGGTTGAGCCGCTTTTGAATTTTGCTGTAATGCTTTTTGGTAAACTCCTCAAAGCAGTCCTGAATGATGGCCAAGGCCTGCAGCACCACCGGATCATCGGGATGCTCTTTGCGCTCTAACTGGATGATCAGGCATTCCTGTAGGTTTCTTGCCGCAATACCTGCCGGGTCAAAGGTCTGCACCTTGCGGAGAATCTCCTCCAACTCATCAGTGTCTGTTTCGATGTTTTGTGAAAAAGCCAAGTCATTGAGTATCGACGTCAGCTCCCTGCGGATGTAGCCGTCGTTTTCAATGCTACCAATGAGCTGCTGGCCAATGATTTTTTGCCGTTCGTCGAGCTTCAAAAAATTCAGCTGCGAGATCAACTGCTCATGTAGCGAGGTCTGTGCCGAAATAGGAAACTCTCGGTCATCATCATCGGCATTATAGTTGCCATCCCCTTGCATTTTATACCCCCCGTAGTCGTCATCGAGGTAGTCATCCAGGTTGACGTCATTGCTCTCTCCTCCCAACTCCTCACCGTAGCTATCCTCAAAGTCCTCTTCGCCGCCCGAATCATCCCCTTCCTCCTTGCCTTCTTCCAGCGCGGGGTTGATTTCAAGCTCCTCTTCTATTCGAGAATCTAACTCAGCCGTGGGCACCTGCAGCAGTTTGATAAACTGGATCTGCTGAGGGGAAAGTTTTTGAGAAAGTGACTGAGAAAGGCTTAACTTTTGCATTGAAATGAATGAAACCACTTAATTGCTTAAAAAAGAGTCGTTTTCTATAGAAAACCACACATCCAAATTTAGGAAAAAGCGGCAATTTTTTGATAAAAAGGTGATTTAATCGTTTTTTTGCATTCTACTAAAATTCAGCAGGAAACGGCGCTTTCCTTTACTACCTCAAGCATGGCATTCAACAAACGGGTCAAAATAAAGACCATCCTCGAACAAGACCTGATCGGACAGGAAATCACCCTCATGGGCTGGGTTCGCACCAAGCGGAGCAACAAAAACGTGTCCTTCATCGCCTTGAACGATGGCTCCATCCTCAGCAACTACCAAGTGGTGGCCGACCCCAACGTAATTGCCGAGGAGGTACTCAAAAAATGCAGCACCGGCGCCTGCTTAAAAATCACAGGAACGGTACTCGCCTCCCAAGGCGCTGGTCAGCATTCTGAACTAAATGCTACACGCATCGAAGTTTTGGGTGAATCGGATCCAGAAAAATACCCCCTACAGCCTAAAAAGCATTCCTTAGAATTTCTACGAGAAATCGCCCACTTGCGCATGCGCACCAACACCTTTGGCGCCGTATTCCGAGTGCGCCATGCGCTTGCCTATGCAGTTCATACCTACTTCAATACCAAAGGATTTTTCTACATCCACACGCCCATCATCACGGCATCTGATGCTGAAGGTGCTGGAGAAACCTTCAAGGTAACCACCCTCAACCTCAGTAACCCACCAAAGACAGAGGACGGAAAAATCGACTACAGCCAAGACTTTTTTGAACGAGAGACCAACCTCACCGTATCCGGGCAACTCGAAGGAGAACTCGCTGCCATGGCTTTGGCGGAGATCTACACCTTTGGTCCCACCTTCCGGGCTGAAAACTCCAACACCACACGCCACTTGGCAGAGTTTTGGATGATCGAACCCGAAATGGCATTCTATGACGCCGAGGACAACCAAAACTTGGCCGAAGACTTCTTGAAATACATCATCCGCTATGCACTTGAGCATTGTGCAGAGGACCTGGCCTTTTTGGAACAGCGTTCCCAAGAGGAGGACCAGGCAAAACCTGTGGATCAGCGGGCTGAACTTACCCTCGTCGATAAGCTGAAGTTTGTGCTAGAAAATGACTTTGTTCGGCTTACCTACACCGAAGCGATCGACATCCTGCGCAACTCAAACCACAACAAAAAGAAGAAATTCCACTACCTCATCGAGGAATGGGGCACTGATTTGCAATCAGAGCACGAGCGCTACCTGGTAGAAAAGCACTTCAAAAAACCCGTCATCCTCACCGACTACCCCAAAGGCATCAAATCCTTCTACATGCGTCAAAATGACGACGAAAAGACAGTAGCGGCCATGGACATCTTGTTTCCTGGCATCGGAGAGATCGTCGGTGGCTCGCAACGGGAAGAGCGGCTAGACAAGCTTACCCAACGCATGCAGGAAATGCATATCCCACAGGAAGAGCTCAGCTGGTACCTAGACACGAGACGATTTGGCGCTACACCCCATGCAGGCTTTGGTCTTGGATTTGAGCGAATGGTCTTGTTTGTCACCGGCATGAGCAATATCCGCGATGTGATTGCCTTTCCAAGAACTCCTGGAAACGCAGAATTCTAAGAAATTCCAACCTATTCAAAGACCTCCAGAATTCACCTTTGGAGGTGTTTTTTTTTAGCTGACCACCTTGATTCTCCAGGCCAAAGGAATGCAGAGGAGGCTAAAAAAGATGGCCAAATAGCCCACATAGTTGAAATTGGTCAGTTGACCCAAGGAATTTTCTCCAATCAGAAAGCCTGCTAGCAAAGAAGCAACCCCTGCGGCAAGCTGCTGCACAGCCGAATTAAAACTTAAAAAGCTGCCGCGATTTTCCGGTCTTGCTGTCCCTGTCATCAATGCCGCCGCGGGTACGTAACGCCCGTTGGAGGTCACAAAAAAGAGGGTGGTTACCACAAGCACTAGCCCAATGGGCGTGACACCGAGGTTGGTAATGATGGCAATGGGAATCAAATTGAGCAACATGAAAATCGTGAAGATCTTCAACTTACCGTACTTATCCGACAGTTTCCCTACCCAAGGGGAAGTGAACATCGTGAAGGCTCCACCGGCGATATATACATAGGTAAGTTGCAGCTCCGAAAAACCCACGTTGGCCACATTGTAAGGACTCAAGAAAGGAATGATCATAAACTGCCCCAGCATCATCATGATGGACAGCGTAATCGCCCTCATTTGGTTGGAATTGCTCGTCACCCGAGAAATGACCAGGAAGGGATGAGGGCGCTTGACACCACTGTGCAGGTGACCTGTGATGGTAGGGATAAACTTGGCAATCAAGCCCAAAGCGACCAAAGACAAAGCGGAGAGAATATAAAACGGCATGTGCCAATCGGATAAACCCGCCAAAAAAAGCCCAAGCGGCACGCCCATCACAGAGGCAAAAGAAAAGGCGGACATAACCAATCCCATGGCTCTACCGCGGCGCTCGTCAGGTACTACGTCCCCAATGATGGCCAAAATCAGGGCAGAGGTAAGCCCTCCAAAGATCCCTGACACCACCCGTGCCAAAAGCAAAATCGGGTAGCTTGGCGACAAGGCACAAGCCAAGGTGCCAAGCGTAAAACCCACAAATACCCAAATCAAGATCCGCTTCCGATCAAAACGATCGAGGACAAAGGCGCCAAAGAAACTCGCCGCACCCGCACTGAACGTGTAAGAGGACACCAAAAATCCAAACTCACCGGGACTAATATCAAACAAGCGCATGAGTTGTGGCCCCAAGGGCATCAACATCATGAAGTCTACAATATGGATGAAATTAATTGCTGCTAAGGTCCCGAGTAAGGCTTTCTCTTGCTTCATTGAAGGTTTTTGACAGGGAAATAGGGTAGAAATACGATGGAAATAAAGTGGAAATATAGGCTGAAGCTAGTCTAGGCCGATGAGGCGATAAGTGGCTGGAATGGCTTCGATCACATCCTGAGCCATCGTGCCACGCAGGTACTTTTCTCCCGCAAGTTCTCCCGCCAATCCATGATGAAACACGCCACAAAGGAGGGCATTTTCTGGGGAATAACCTTGTCCCAAAAAGGAAGTCAGCATGCCCGTCAGCACGTCACCCATTCCCGCCGAAGCCATATAAGGACTGCCAGAGGAATTGAATACCAGCCTTCCATCTGACAAACAGCACAAGGAATTGGCCCCTTTGAGCAGCAAATTGACCCCATACTGCAAGCAAAAGGCTTGCCCCTTGGCCATGCGCTCGGGATGATTTGCAGACGAACCAAACAACCGTTCAAATTCTCTCATGTGTGGTGTCAGAATACTTCCTTTGGGTATTAAGGGCCAAAGTCTTTTGTTTGCGGCCAAGCAGGTAAGTGCATCTGCATCCAACACCAGAGGACGAGTTGCCGTTGACAACACGGTTTCCAAAAAAGCCACTCGGTCGGTTCCCATCCCTGGCCCTAAGCCAAGGGCATCGTACACTGAAAAATCAATCTCCTCCCCAAAGACACACATCGCCTCTGGTACAACTCCCTGCAGCACGGCACGTTCTTCCTCCGGCACCAGGCAGGTGACTAGACCAGAACCTGTGCGCAAGGCGCTTTTGGCGGACAAAAGCGCAGCACCCATCTTCCCTTTACTTCCAGCCACAAGGAGTACCTTGCCAAAATCTCCCTTATGCGCAAAGCGATGGAAGGTCCTGTGTAGTCCCAAAACATCTTTTTCTTGAAGGTAGAACGTTCTTGATGCAAAAGGAGCATATTCTTCGTCCTCTAGGCCGATGTCAAGCACCACGAGCTCCCCTGTAAGTGCCGCATGCTCAGGAAAGAGCAAGCTTAACTTGGGAAAGCCAAACGTAACCGTCACCGCTGCGCGAACACAGACTCCGCTATAGGAATAGTCCGCAGGAAGCCCACTGGGCAAGTCTACCGAGATAATCTTTCCAGAAAAAGTAGTAATGCTGTTAATTACGGCCAGTGCTTCGGGACGAAAAACTCCAGTTAGGCCTACGCCCAAATAGGCATCAATAAGTATCGCGCAACCTTCCCGGTCAAACTCTTCTAAGGCAACAGAAGGAAGTAGTGAAGGAATCAGCGTCAAATTATGACGACAATCCATACTTAGTGTTGATTCCGCTGTAAAACAACGCACTATCTGGACCGCATACCGTCTCTCAAAAAGTAGCCTTGCGATGGCCAGCCCATCCCCACCATTATTTCCCGCACCACAAAAGATGGAGATTTGGTCCAGCTTGGAAGGATATCGAACAACAAACCACCCCACGAAACGTTTGGCAACTTCTTCCATAAAGTCGTAGCTAGTACCTCCCACTTTTTCCAGATGGAAACGATCCAAGTCGGCAACATCAGAACCAGAGAGGATCTTCACCATGGATTATGCAGGAACAGCAGCGACCTTATGTTTAGGCAAGGCCACCCGACTTAAAAACACCAAGCCAATCACAAAGAAGACCACCAAAAACAAGGCTGAATTACGCATACTGCCCGTAAACTGCTCAATGGCCCCATAGGTAAAGGTACCAAGCACGATGGCTACCTTTTCGGTGATATCAAAAAAGCTAAAGAATGAGGCGTGATCGGTAGTCGTGGCAGGTATGAGCTTTGCATAGGTGGATCTTGAAAGTGACTGAATTCCCCCCATGACAAGTCCAACAACAAAAGCCAAGGAATAAAACTGGTTCACATTATTAACGTAAAACGCAGCTACGCATATACCCATCCAAATCAATACCATCGTCACCAAACTAACCTTATTACCCACCCTTCTGGAGATAAAGGCAAAAAAGTAGCTACCACCGATGGCGACAAGCTGAATGATCAATACCGTTAAAATCAATTGGTCCCTAGGCAGACCGAGCTCCTTATCCCCAAAGGAGGCCGCCAGGTACATGACCGTTTGGACGCCCATGGAGTAAAAGAAAAAAGAAGCCAAGAATAGTTTAGTTACCTGAGTGCGTTTAACCTCACGGAAAACAGAAGAAATCTCTTGATAGCCCTTAAAAAAAACACCGGAAGCAATAGACTTTTTGTAGGGATTGTTGGGCAACACGCGAAAAGGAATTTGGGCAAAGCCCACCCACCAAAGCCCAGTGACAAGAAAGGAAACCCGTTGAGCAAAGCTACCTGTCGGCATTCCAAACCATTCAGGATATTGAATAGTCAACAAATTAAAAATCAACAGCAATACACTGCCGATATACCCTAGCGCAAAGCCTTTGGCGCTCAATAGGTCATATTCAGATTCTTTGGCAATTTCAGGCAAGTATGAATTATAAAATACGATGCTACCTGAATACCCAATACTGGCTAAAACACTACAAAGAATTCCAAACTCGAGATTTTCACCCGTGAAAAAGAATAAGGAAATACAGGATATTGACCCTAGGTAGACAAAGAACTTCATGAAGTTCAACTTATTACCCGAGGCATCTGCAATACCAGAAAGCAAGGGAGCCAGCAAGGCGATCACTAGGAATGAAAACGAAATTGAATAAGAATACAACACGGTATTGACGACTTCCCATCCGAAAAAGGAAACGGTATCCGAGCCGTCTACACCTTGCGTGACACTGTTGTAGTACACTGGAAATATCGTAGAGGTGATCACCAGACTGTAGACCGAATTTGCCCAATCGTACATGACCCATGCACGTTGAAATTTCTTATTGGAGGTGGGGAGGGTATTCATATAGGCAGCAATAAAAAAAGCCATTCGCAAGGCGAATGGCTTTCAATATACAAGAAAGAATATTAGTTCTCTTCAGTTTTTTTAGTCGAAGCATACAACACTTTACGTGCATCTGCATTACGTAATTCGGTCTGTACGTCTGAAATAGGACCCATCTTCACTTCTTTATCTACTTTCATAGAGATAGTGATGGATTGGCGATCTGCTTCAGGCAACTTATCACGTTCCTGATTTACCCATTGTACAATTTCCGGAGAGCTAATCAACACATCGTTGGCTTGAACACGTGGCTCAGAACCGTAAAGACTTGTATTTTTTGGCTTTCCAATGAAGATATAGGAAATCAAGGTCTTGTTCTGCAACTTCTGAAGCTGAGTAGACTGAGGGATTCTCTGATCTACTAGGACGTCTTGCTCTCTCAACACGGTTGTCACCATGAAGAAAAACAACAACATGAAAATGATATCTGGAAGTGCGGAAGTATTGATTTGATCGCTACCACCCAACTTTTTCTTTCTAAACTTTGACATATCAGTTTCCTCCCATTTTATCAGGCTCAGCAATAGAGATCGCCATAGGAATCCCCTCCTTACCCTTGTTTTGAAGTGCTTTAGAAGCCTCATCATCATCTGTCAGCGCTCTGTATTCGTCAGGAGTAAGACCTACTCTTTCTGCATACACACTGAAATACGCTCTTTTAGCATTATCGAAGACTTCTAGGAATACAGCATAGCTGGTTCCTCGGTTGGTCTTGATAGAGATTACTGCCTCACCTGGGTGATCTGATGAATCTGGTTTTCTTTGTGCTTGTGCTTGTAATGAAGCTGGAAGAGAGTTAAACAAGGCAACTGCCTCCTCATCTGGAGCTCCAAAATTCATGATAAAGTCTTTGAAGTCTTTATCAAGACCTTCTGCTTTCCTTCTGTATTCACCTTCCACCAACAAGTCGTTGTTGGCATTGATCAAGACGTTGAAGATATTTCGTTCGTTTTTCTTGATGTCTGGTTGTGGAACATTAGGATCCTGCTTTGGAGGAAGGAAATTTAGAATCCCTTTATCCGAAGCAATAGTAGTAGTCACGAGGAAGAAGATCAACAATAGGAAGGCGATATCCGCCATAGATCCTGCATTGATCTCATTACTCATTCTATTTTTACTTCTTGCCATTTTATTTAACAGCTTTAGTAACTTCTGTGACTACAATAGACAAAATTGCAACAACGGTTAAAATGTAGGTCATGATCAACATCCCACCGATAAACTGTGACAAACCCGGAGTCAAATTAAAGGGCGAAACAGTAAATTTTTCAAGTACTTCGTTACCAGAAACGCTGTAACAAATAAAGAAGAGTGCTGCAAGTCCGAGTACCCCTAGACCAGACTTCATCAATCCTTTCGGATCATCCAAAGACTTAAGTAATGGCAGCACAATGGACAAGATGGTACCAACTACTGCAAGCAGGTAGGTGGCATAAAGCATTATATCGTAAGCATCCATAGTTTCAATAGTTTATAACTTAATTAATTGAGCAAATAGGTTGAGCTAGTAATTACTTACCAGTCAATTTGTGCTTAACCAAGATATCAACAAAAGAAATGGAAGCGTCTTCCATATCGTTCACCAAAGAGTCAATTTTTGACACCAAGTAGTTGTAGAACAATTGAAGGATCATAGCGGCGATCAAACCTGCTACTGTAGTCAAAAGGGCGATTTTGATACCACCTGCTACGATAGATGGAGAGATGTCACCTGCTGCTTCGATCGTATCGAAGGCGAAGATCATACCCACAACCGTACCGAAGAATCCTAGCATAGGAGCAAGAGCGATAAACAAAGAAACCCAGATAAGGCCCTTCTCTAAACGTCCCATTTCTACTGAACCGTAAGAAACGATAGACTTTTCTACCATGTCAATTCCTTCTGCATAACGCATCAAGCCTTGAGTGAAGATAGATGCTACTGGACCTTTAGTGTCTCTAGTAATGTCCTTAGCTGCTTCTACACCGCCAGAAGCCAAAGCCTCTTCAACTTTCAACAACAATTTCTTGGTGTTTGTAGTCGCCATGTTAAGCGTAATGATTCTCTCCAAAGCAATAGCAAGACCGATGATCAAGCAAAGCAATACTGGAGTCATGTACAAAGGATCTCCTTCAATGAATTTCTCCTTAATAAGCTGATGGAAGCTTTGCTCCTCTGCGACGATATCGTCGTCAACTACGGTAGATGGTGTTGCAGCTGCTGCTGCTGGGGTTGCTTCTGTAGCAGCTGCAGCAGGTGCAGGTGCATCTTGAGCGTTAGCGAACACAGGAACAAATAGGATACCTGCAAGCATGACCAAAGCGATGAACTTTCTCATAGTGATTTTTTTAATTGACTTAGATTAAGGTTAGATGGTTTCCACAATAAATCGAGATTTAAAGTTATCATTTTTTAAATTCAAAAAACAAGTGGGCCTTTTAACTTTTTTTGGAGAATCTTCTGTTTAAAGTAAAATGAACGCAATTTTTACACGAATGGAAAGTTGACTCCGCTTTTTCTCCCTCCGAATTAGCCTCGAAATTTTGTAGAAAACCGCCTTTTTTTTAACCTAAACTATTGATAATCAATTTAAAAAAATCAGAATATAAACTGACTAAGTCTATTTGAGGGAAAATGACCTTCCAATTCGCTTATTGATTTTTTAAAAACTCTTTTTGCGTCGAAAGCCCGCTTTAAAAAAGGAGGATTTTTTTTTCACAAGCTGGCCAGATTTACGCAAACCTCCTTTGACATTTTTCAAAACATCCGCAGCACCGCGCTTCACCAACTGAAATAAATTCCACTTTTACACCTAAGAAGCTTTTGAAACGCCTAATTCTTGCTTTTTGATTTTAGTCTCGGCAACTCAATAAACCTCCAACATCCGATAGGTCACTCCAGAATACGTAAATGAATCTCCAGACTGCCTGCCTTTCATGGCTGCATAAATTGGGGCTTGGGTAGAAATACCAAAAAATTCGACCCCATCCACTTCGATCTTCTCCATGGAACTAGAAATGTAAAAAACCTGCTGTTCGGTAACGACTACGGCACCTGGCTCAACCTGGGTAAATTCCCGCTCCACATCCAGACTCTCCAAGATTATCTGCTCCTTCTTAGCAAAAATCACCTCATGCTCGAGTCGGACCAGCAGCTCGTTGGACTCCGTTCGTCCTTCCTGCTCTTGGCTAGGCATCTCTTTGCCTCTGGTGATCTCCTCCGTCAGGCGATTGATCTCTTGTTCAAAATCAGTGAGAAGAATGTCTTGCTTGCGTAGGCAAGCCGATCGAAGTAGGGATTTGGAAAGTCTTGGTGTAGCCATAGTGCGTCTTTTGGGGGCCAAGCTAGCTAAAGGAAAAGCCCCAAAATAAGACGATTGTCACCTGGCCTACTGATAAAAATTAGCTTTTCCCCGTCAATCCAATCTAAGAGATCCTTAAGCCTGTCTTTCTCCAGCACTAAAACTTATATGCTAGGGAAAAAGGGATCCAGGATAAATGCGGAGAAATCAAAAAGGAATGAAAACTTACATCCCCTCTTGATCCAATAGATAAACTAGGGCTGCCATGGCGGCTGCACCGAGTTCTAACTCCCGCTTGTCTACGGCTTCAAAAACATCTGCCTCCGTATGGTGGTAGATAAAATACTTCTGAGAATCGGGAAGCAAGCCGATTAGAAATGTTCCTTGGTCACGAAGTGGACCAATATCTGCTCCCCCACCTGCTTTTTGAAGGTTCCACAACTGGTAGGGGCGCAACAATTCCGCCCAAGAAGCTAGTTTAGCCCGCTGCGCTTCCGTACCCGTGGAAGAAAACCCGATGGGTAAAAATCCACCCGAATCGGACTCAATGGCCGCTATATGCTTTTCTCCTTTCTCCTTGGCCACACGTGCGTATTCCTGTCCGCCCCGCAAGCCATTCTCCTCGTTCATCCACATCACCGCGCGCAAGGTACGCTTGGGCTTCCATCCCAACTGTTTGTACAATCTAAGGACCTCAATTCCTTGCATACAGCCCGCTCCATCGTCGTGTGCCCCTTCTCCTACATCCCATGAGTCAAGGTGTCCACCCACGGCGATAATTTCCTGAGGTTTTTCGGTACCACGTAATTCGCCGATCACATTATAAGAAAGCTTTTCAGTTTTCATTTCACCGTGGGATTCCAAATACAGTTGCAAATCAGTCTGATCAGCGAGCAGGTCACTGAGTAGCTCTGCATCTTGGGTGCTGATTGCCAAGGCTGGAATGGCTGCTACATTTGTTGCATAGCGTTGGTTGCCGGTATGTGCATAGCCATCCACGCGATTGTTCATCGAACGCACCACCGTGGCAATAGCACCGTACTTGGCCGCCTCAGCGGCGCCCGAACTTCGCTGACCTACTGCCCCAGAATAGGCGTCAAAAGCGTCAACCTTGGTTGGATCCATTGGGCCATTGAAGAAAACAATCTTTCCTTTCACTTGACTTCCCAAGGCTTGAAGCGCAGCTAGACCCTTCACCTCCACCATCTGACCAAGCAAGCCCTTGGCCCCTGTACCTTGGGTATTGCCGAGCGCCAAAGAGGCCAATTCAATAGTTCCCTGTTTTTTTGAATTTACAATACGCACAATATCTTTCCCTCCGCGCTCCCAGTGAGGCACCATTACGGGCTGTAGGAAGACCGTATCAAATCCGTAGCTTTCCATCAACTGCTTGGTCCATTCCACCGAAGCAGCAGCACCTGGAGTTCCCGAGAGGCGATTGCCAATCTCTTTACACAAATAGCGTAGGTTGTCGTACGTATGGCCGGAAGACAGCTCAGTGTCGTAGAGCGTCTTTAGCTTTGCTTCGTGGTTTTGCCCCATGGAAAGCAGGGGAAGAAAAAAGAAGATCCAAGTTAATTTTTTCATAGGAGGAGGAATTAGTTGCCAAAAAGTAGGAAAAGAACACCAAAAAGCGATAGATTTTTTTTGATGGAAAAATGTTCCAAAGGCTTTTCTCTTTTCATCAAACCACTTTTTTAAATTTTCGTTAAACTTATTTCCTTGAATTTTGTCTTAAATGAATAAACCTATTTCAAACATCAGTCAACCACATAACTTATGAATCTACTCACAACGCTAGTTCTAGGACTCAGCACCCTATTTGCCGCTGCTGATTTGGCAGCTCCTGCTACAGTGAACAAAGCAGAAAGTCAAGTTCGCTGGGAAGCCTCCAAGGTAACAGGCACCCACTGGGGATATGTTCCTCTTAAAAATGCTACGTTAGACGTTACTTCAGGTAAAATTACCGGCGGATCCTTTGACATGGACATGGTCAACTTGACCGTAGAAGACCTAACTGACGCCAAGTCAAAAGGCAGCCTAACTGGCCATTTGAAGTCGGATGACTTTTTCTCTGTGGAGAAATTCAACACCGCCACCTTTAAAATCACCGAGGCAAAGTCAAGCAACGGAACCGATTACACAATCACTGGCAACTTGACAATCAAAGGTATCACTCAGAAAGTATCGTTCCCTGCAAAGGCAACTGTTGCAGGCAAAAAAATCACCGCTACGGGTCAAATCACCTTTGATCGAACCAAGTTCGACATCAAATACCGTTCTGGTAACTACTTTGAAGACCTTGCAGATAAAATGATCTACGACGAGGTAAAGCTGGATGTGAAATTAGTTGCAGCTATCTAAAAGCAACCATTAACCCAACAAAAATCCCCAAGAGGTTCACTTCTTGGGGATTTTTTTGTGAGTTACTTTCAGAAATCAAACCCGGTAAGATTTGTTTCCCCTGTCAGTTCAGAAACTCCAGCCTACAAATCGTATTTCAAGGTAAGCAAGGCATAACGAGGTTGCACCAGATAGGAAAAGGTACTCACCACACTTTCGCTGAAGCTATCCCTACGGATTGCGCGGGTATCGGCCAGGTTCCAAACGGATAACTTTACTTCAATAGGACTCTTTTTTCCCTGGTAACTTAAATAGGCATTCAAGAAGTCGAATCCACTCTGCGTGCCTTGGGCCTTATTGAGGTAGGACGAATAGGTATAGTCGGCCTCTAGCTTCAACCCTTTGAAGAGGTCCAAATCAATTTCAAGTTTGGGACTGTGTGTAGTAAACGTATTGTCAATCCTACCCGACACGTATTGATTGGCCGTAAAGGCATAGCCCAACTTGGCTTCCAAAACTTTGAAGAAGGTGCTGGTAAATTTTGTGTCGTAGGTTTGAGAAAACTGCTGGTTTTGAATCAGTACCTCATCTAGGAAGGAGTTGGTTTGAAAAGAGTTCCAACGTCCTCCAAATTCAATTTTCATTTTATTGAAGGCTTTATCCACCCGAAGATCCCCATTGAGGGTCTTATTGATTGGAGCTACATTCAGCACCGAAAACAAGCGGTTGATGCCGATAAAGTCCGTCGTGGTCACGATGTCGTCGCGCTTGCGCTGGTAGTTCATATTTCCAAAGACGGTCAAGCCCGAAAACATGTCGAAATGGGTATAGGCAAGGGTATGCGTAGAAAAGATGCCCTGGTCGAGCTGCCGATTTCCTTGAAATAGCGCATTATAATCCTGCAGCACTAATCCTTGGGCCAACTTCTGACTATCCATAAAATTGGCTTCGGTACCAAATCGGTAGGTCAGTGAGCGATTAGAAGTCATATTCCACTTGGCATACATCGCTGGCAAAAGCAAAATACGCTCCTGCTCCTTTCTTTGGCCTCGCTGCTGATCACTCCAGGTGTAGCGGTGCAAGTTTGCCGAAGGACTGAGGATGAAATCCTTCCACTTAGTCTTCCAACTCATCCCAAGGAACAGGTCTTGAAAGCGGAAATCACTGTCGTTCAAAAACGCATCAAAGGCTTGGCTGGAAGCTACCTGGCTCAAGTTACTGCCAAACTGCTGCCGGAGTTGCTGCATGCCAAGCGACCAGTTGAGGTGGTTGGTGGCATTGAGGATATGGTAGTAGTTGGCCACTCCTTCGAGGGTCTCTGTGAGCAATTCTTGTGCCTGCAATAGGCGGTAGCTATCCGCATTGCGCAAGGGATATAAGCCCACCAAAGGCTTGGCGGAGGAGGTGAGGTCTAAGAAAGGGTTGGCAAATTTCTTCTCCCAGTTCGCCTCCATGCTAAATACCTGATCCTCATTGGGAGCATGAAACCATTCTACTTTTTGCTGAAGTGTGTAGGGTGTACGGGTGCTCGCAGTAGCAATCTGTTGATTGAAGGCACCGAAACTCGAGTTGAGTAGGTTGCTGTTGTCTACCTCGGCAAGCTTACCGAAAAAGGAATACTTCAGATACGTTTCCTCTTTTGGGGTGTAGGTCACCGCGTATTTACCTAGCCCCGACTTATTTTGGACCCTACTGGTAGAGAGGAGCTCCTCAAGGTTGTTTTGGCCTGCATTGAGGTAGGTGCGTAGGGAACTGCTACCCATACCATTGTCTGAGGAGGAGGCTATTGCAAAGCCTGTATGCCTCCACCGAGACGAAGGGGAATAGTTGAGGTTGATCGCACCCAAGGTAGTGCTTAGGTCGGCTGCATTGGCTCTCGTAGCCATTGGAATGCCGAGGTCATCCCCATTCGTCTGCACCCGAGAGCCTGCACGGGAAGCTAGGCCCATCATTCCTCCACTGAATCTAAAGTAATCTTGGAGGGTAAAAGGCTGTTCGCCGACATTGTTGGATCCACCAATCAGGTTGAGATTCAATTTGGGCGCATAATAGAAGGTGTTGATATGGCCAAGATATCGCTCTTGGGGTCCAACTCCCGCGCTCAGGTCTCCAAAGACCATGTTCTTTTTTCCGTCCTTGAGTTCGATGTTAAGCGCTAGGGATTCATTGGTATCCATGCCGCGCATGGGGCCGACTTCATTAAAGTTTTTCAACACTTGCACCCGATCCACGGCATTTGCGGGGAGATTTTTGGTGGCCAGTTTGGTATTGCCGTCAAAGAATGGCTTTCCATCCACCAAGACCTTGTCTACATTTTTGCCTTGCACCTTGACATCGCCGTTTTCATCGACCTGAAATCCTGGGAGCTTTTCCAAGACATCCTCCAGCTTTCGTTCAGTACCGGTGGTAAAGGCGTCCGTCTTGTAGGTGAGCGTGTCCCCTTTCATGGTCACGGGCATTTCCGAGACCACCTCAACCAGTCCAAGTTCGGTATCACTTTGCGCAAGGCTTACTATGAGTGGGTCTTCTGAATCCCAGGTACTGAGCGCTTGTTCAAACTGACTGTAGCCTACAAAAGAAACACGCAGCAGGTAGGTGGGACCTTCAAGCAAGGTTACTTTAAACTTGCCTTCGTTATTGGAGATACCAAAACCTGCAATTTTCTGGGTATTCTGGTTGATGGCCACCACATTGGCATAGGCGATAGGCCGATTCAAGCTATCCAACACGAACCCCGTCAGTGGCTTGGTTTGAGCCATGGAAACCCCAGCTAGCAAGCAGAAGCAGGCTAACAAACTTATTCTTTTGAATAGGAGCATCAACAAGTAGGACAAAAGAGGTGAAGCGAGCCGAATTTCAGGCCCTCACTAAAGAAAGACTGGAAACTAAACTCTTGGCTTAATTACCAATCCGAATTTGCATGGTTGCCCCTTCTCCAGGTTTCCCTTGGTACCGGTTCATCATCTGCTTCATCCCCTCTTCCTGTACTACTCGAAACTCGGCTTGGGTCATTTCCTTTCCTTTAGATGGACGCTCAATAACCACTGGATCGGCAGAAGGATTCAATTCAATTTTTTCACAAATAAGCGTTCTGCCTTGGTTCTGAACTTCGAGTATCAATCCAGGAAGGCCAAAGTAGTATTCTGGTCCGTGGGAAACGGGAATCTCAGGTGTAAACCATACTGTAACTTGTATGGTATCCTTCACATTTTCCATTTCCGTCATTCCAGTTGAAAATTGTCTTGAATCTACAATTTTAGTGAAGCTTGCCTTTTGAGCGGTGTAATTGCCTATTTTTTTTGTTTCTTCAGAAAGCTCCCATTCGAAAGGTTCCGCCTTATCTTTAATCAAGTATTCCTTGCCCATCATCTCTTGTTCTTGGAGGTAATTTCCAGTAACATTTTTATATAATGTAGAGCCTTCACCGCTGGAAGCTACCATAAAGACTGCACCTCCAGAGGAAGCTGTAGCTGGTCCACTACCAAGGCTAGCGTCTTGCTTCCAAATAGACTCTGTCTGGGTAAAAGAAAGGGTGTAGTTCTGCTCCATTTGTTTCTTGAGCGAAGCCTGAATCTGCGCCATTTGCTCAGGCGCCATCTTCGTAGAATCCATTTTAATGGAGAATTGGGAAGTAGACTTGTAATAGGCTCTTCCTGTAAATCCTTGAGCAAAAGCGGCCTGTAGGCCTGTCCCTAAGAAAAGAAGTAGTGAAAGAAATGCGATCGTACGTTTCATAGTTGTGTTATTTTACCTTACAAAAGAAGGGAAGAGAAGCCAATATACGAGTTAAGCAGTGTTAACATGTGTTAATTCCTTTTTTTGAGGCGTATTCGGCTACTTAAAAAACCAAAGGGAGTGATTTTGTCCACTCCCTATAATATTTAATAAGTCTTCTAGGCGGCTTCTTTTTTCCCTCTTGCCACCAAGGTAATGACCACGGCAACCACGGCTAGATGCACTGCATAGTTTTCGCCAAAGGCAACCCAAATTCCAAGCGCAACAGCCTCACAGAAGAGCAGGCTCAGGAAGAAAATTTTGATTTTTGTAGTGTTTACCATGCCCAATCTAGAAATTCAAGTGTGTCTTAGTGGACAGATCCTGATAATCTTCCGCTTCAGAAACTTGTACAACTGGCGTCAAGGGTGTGGGATCTGGATGGGGACCCTGAAATGAAAAGGTCATCGCAAGCAAAAAGAGGGCATTTCTAAACGTGGTTTTCATTTTTTAAAAGTTTAAAGGTGGAAAAGTTAGGTTGGGGGTAAAAAATCGAAATTGCCATGATGGCATTTTGACTCGCGTGCCCGATAAAAGAGTTAGAAAATAAAAACGGCCAAACGTGAAAATCCAGGAAAGGGGTGGACAGTTCACCCTTAGATTCCGATAAAAAGTAATGATTGGGGCGGGTAAAAAATGCCCCAATCGAGTTTGTGAATACCTAAAGAATATTTTTTTCATAAAAATTAAGTTAAAGAATGAATAAATATATTTATTGATAAATTATAAAACAATTTTTTATTAAAATATTTATAGAAAAATTTAAAAATCGATTCTTAAGCACAGATAGGCCTTTTTGAAACTTGCGCACAAAAAAAAGGCTGGAATTCCATCAATGGAAAATCCAGCCTTTTTTGGTGAAACGTAGTTCTTACTTTCTATAATCCAACGGTGCATCACGGTTTCCGACCAAGGCTTTGTAGGAAAATCCTACCCCTCTGCGGGTATTGAGTTCTTGCAAGGCTTGTGTAGTGACCGATGGATTGTTGAAAATATCCATAGCAGTCAAGGTCAGTGTTTTGGCAGCCACCATCATCCCCTTTTGGCCGATACTCATGCCTCCAGCGGCTACGGCTTGCCAGGTATGGGCAGAAGTGCCCGGCACCCAAGTAGCAGTACCCAAGCCTACAGTAGGAACCAGCCAACTTATGTCCCCCACGTCGGTAGATCCGCCTCCACCCTCTTCACTGACCACAAAAGGAGCGATCTTGGTTGCATCTTCAGGGCTAGCCTTTACGCCTTCGGGAAAGGTTTTAATGATGTCTTCGGCAAATTTTTTCTCCTCTGGAGAATAGGTTACACCGCCAATTTTCTCCAAATTCTTGTGCATGATACGCGCAAGTGTCTCGTTTGGCAATAGGTTGTACACCCCATTAATTACCTCGTATTCCATACGCGTCTGGGTTCCTAAAGCAGCCCCTTCTGCTGCTTTGACCATGCGCTCAAAAATCTGCTGAACCACCAATCCATCGGGGTGACGCACGTAATGGTAGGATTCCGCAAAGGCAGGGACCACGTTGGGCGCTTCACCACCACGCGTGATGACATAGTGCATGCGAGTCTGCATCGGCACGTGCTCTCGCATGAGGTTTACCATGAAGTTCATCGCCTCTACCGCATCCAAGGCAGACTTGCCTCGCTCAGGTGCTGCAGCAGCATGGGAAGCTTCCCCATAAAATCTAAATTTAGTGGAGATATTGGCCAAGGAAGAGGTAGCTCCTGCGGCATTTTGGGAGCTAGGGTGCCAATGCAACATGGCATCCACATCCTGGATCAAACCTGCGCGGGCCATGTATACTTTACCTCCTCCACCTTCTTCTGCAGGTGTACCGTACACGCGAACGGTCCCTTTGATCTTGTTGGCTTTCATCCAATCCATCACCGAAATCCCTGCCGCTACCGAAGCAGCGCCAAAGAGGTGGTGTCCACAGGCATGGCCTGCTCCGCCTACTACTACCGCCTTACGGAAAGGAACTGCTTCTTGCGAAACGCCAGGTAACGCATCAAATTCGGCCATGATTCCAATCACTGGCTTTCCAGAGCCATATTCCGCCACAAAAGCGGTGGGAATACCTGCTACTCCGGCAGTTACCTTAAATCCAGCATCAGTAAGTGTTTTCTGTAAGAGCTGGGAGCTATTTTTCTCCAAGTAACCTAACTCTGGATTGCTCCAAATTTGGCGTGCCAGCTCTCCATAAAAATCGGCCTTGGCATCTAATTTGGAAAGCACTTCCTTTTCTTGTGCGAAGGCACTGAATACAGGAAGGAGGAAAATAAGTACAAGTAGTTTTTTCATAAGTCATCTCTAATTGGTGCTTGAAAATAGAAATAGTTTTCTTCACTAGGTAATTTTTGTGACCAATGGACTTGGGCAAATTCCTAAAAGCCGTCCTGACAAACTCAAAGATTGGTATGAAGCACTGATAATTTCGGGTGAACACTTACCTTTCATCCAGTTTAATTCACCCTATGAAAAAGACAGCCCTTCTCTTCCTACTTGGTATCTTATTGATCTCCTCCTGCCAGCGTGTGCTGAAGCCTTCGGGTTGGAAGCAGGAAAACGTACAAATCGCCAGAGATACTTTTGGCGTGCCTCATATTTTTGGAAAAACAGATGCCGATGCAGCCTACGGGCTCGCATGGGCCCATGCGGAGGATGATTTTGAAACGATTCAAAAGACGGTCTTGGCCGGAAAGGCCCTAGCAGGACGGGCGTTTGGAGAAGAAGGCGCTGGAATTGACTTTTTTGTTCACCTACTGGACACCAAAGAAATCGCAAAAGAGAAGTATGAAGTGAGCTTTTCTCCAGAATTCAAACGCGTGCTTGAAGGCTATGCAGCCGGACTAAATGATTATGCCTTTCATCACCCTGAAGAGCTTCTCTACGCTCCTGCTTTTCCAATCACCCCAGAGGAAATAAGTTCGGCCTACATCCTCTCCCTAGCTCAGATGTCTGGTGCGGACCGAGCCGTTCAAGCCATCGTCCAAGGAACTGTTCCGCTCGTCCCGGAGGACTCCCTGCGCAAAGGCTCCAATGCCATAGCCGTCCACTCTTCCCGCACAGATTCGGGCGAAACCTTTTTAGCCATCAACTCCCACCAGCCCTTGGAAGGCCCTGTAGCCTGGTACGAAGCCCATATCCACTCAGAGGAAGGCTGGAATATGCTGGGTGGTCTCTTTCCTGGAGGAGCCATGATTTTCCATGGAGTCAACGAACACCTGGGATGGGCCCATACGGTCAATACCCCCGACTTCCTTGACATTTACCAACTGGAGCTAGACCCTAACGACGCCTCCCGCTATCAGGTAGATGGGCAGTGGCTGACGCTGGAAGAAAAAACGATCTGGTTGAAGGTGCGTTTATGGGACTGGATCACGCTACCCATTCCTAAGAAAGTCTGGAAATCCATCTATGGCCCAACCTTAGTCACTGAAAAAGGCACCTACGCTCTTCGTCTAGGCGCATTGGAACGCATTGGAGCGGCGGAACAATGGTGGAAGATGAACAAGGCACAAAATTTTTCCGAATGGAAAACCGCCATGGAGGCCTTGCAGCTTCCCAACTTTAACACCGTCTATGCTGACCGCTACGACACCATCTTTTACGTCAGCAACGCCCTGCTTCCCAAGCGGAATCCGGGCTATGACTACAGCCAAACCCTTTCGGGAGCAACGCAAACAACACTCTGGAACAGTTACCATGCCTTTTCTGACCTACCCCAGCAACTCAACCCTAGCGCTGGCTACCTCTTCAATACCAATCACTCACCCTTCAAGGCTGGCGACCTAGCAGACAGCAGCGCGGCGGCAAAATACCCCAAAGAGATGGGCTTTGACCTTAGGGACAATAACCGCTCCAGACGATTTAGGGAACTAATGCCTACTGAAGGAAAAATTTCTTGGGAACAGTTTAATCAAATTAAATTCGACCAAACACTCCCCAAAGACCTGGCCTTCCGTACCAACTTACAGGCTCTTTTTACCCTGAATCCTGAAAAGTATCCGAACCTGAAGGCACAAATTAACACCCTAACTACTTGGAATAAAGAAGCAGCCATTGAAAGTGAAGGGGCTGCGCTATTTGCCTTTGTGTACTATTATTGGTGGGACGAGTTTACCAAAACGGGCCGATCCATCGACACTCAGCTTAGCGAGGAGGAGGCTGTTAAAAGTCTTCAAGCTGCCAAGACACACTTTCAAACCCATTTTGGCAAGGAAGTGGTGCAGCTAGGTGAGTACCAAAAGCTGGTTCGGGGGGATAAAGTCTTGCCACTTTGGGGCATCGACGATGTACTCACCACCATCCGCTCTACCCCTTGGGAAAAGGGAATGCGCAAGGCAGCGCAAGGAGAATCGTACATCATGATGGTCAAGTTTGGCAAAGGTCTTCCCGTACTGCAAACCATCAATGTCTACGGAGCCAGCAACCGGCCCGATTCTCCTCACTATGCCGATCAAATGGAACGCTTTGTGGTTCGGGACCTGAAACCCATGACCTTGGACAAAGCAGAGGTTTTGAAAAATGCGGTTCGCATCTACTCCCCAGGTAACTAGTTCGATTTGTGGCCATTTCTTGCTACCCAGGGAATGATTTGAAGATCTTTGTGGCCACATATTTTTTTACCTTAAATTTTCACAAGGAGCAGGCGTGGGTAGGCAAATGGTGAATAGCTAGATTTACTCAAAGGCTCCTTGAAGCTACCGCGAAACTATGCCGAACGTATCTAGGACCTTGTATGCACCCTGGGCTCGACAATGTCTAACCATAACGGACTAAAGAAATCCATAACAGCTAATGGTGACCGGTAGTATAATTTCCTGATAATAACGCCTTAGGCGAAGCCCAGGATGAGGTTTGCCTTCAAAAAAATCAACTAAGCGATTCATTTGCGCCACATCAACGGCATCAATAGTAACCCTAACCAAGCCTTCGCGGATCATCTCTACTTCTTTTGCTGCGGCATAGGATAGGTCAATTACTCTATTGGAACTGCTTGGAAGCCGGTCGTTGACCCGTACGACAACCGACTTGCCATTTTTTTGGTTGGTCACCCGTAGGATTGTGCCAAAAGGAAGCAGTTTGTGTGCAGCCGTGAGACTATCGAGGTGAAAGACCTCACCACTGGCCGTTCGCCTACCCTGAAATTTGGTGGCATAATAACTTGCTGTCCCCTCCTGGATCAAGAGCGATTCTCCTTGAGAAAAGGCTAGCACAGGCATAAAAAATGCAAAAAGAAAAATACCAAACTTAAAATTCACCTTCTAAACTACTATTTCCCTCCTTCTTTTCAATAAGAATGCCAATTAATGTCAAAGTGAGGCGCAGGCCTTGCTGCAATTGTCTTCTTAGTCCTATCTTCGATAGACCTAGTCCCGAGCAGTACTCTTTTTAAACGATTCCAATGATAAAAATCCTCCATACCGCAGACTGGCACCTTGGAAAACGCCTGCAAGAATACCCCCGTTTAGAAGAGCAGAAACTTGTATTGGAGGAGATTTGCCAGGTGGCAGACCGGGAGAACGTGGACTTGGTTCTCCTGGCAGGAGATATTTTTGACACCTTTAACCCGAGCCACGAAGCCGTCGAGCTCCTGTACAAAACCCTGCGCCGCCTCTCCAAACAGGGTAGCCGTCCAATCGTCGCCATCTCAGGAAATCACGACAGCAGTCAGTTTGTAGAAGCTCCTGATCCACTTGCCCGGCAGCTCGGGATTCTTTTTTACAGCCGATACGACACCGTCATCCCCTGCGGTACGCTGGATGGAGGCGTAGAAATAACGAAGTCAGAAAGTGGCTTTGTGGAGCTCAAGCTTCCCAATTATGATTTCCCCATCCGCCTCCTCCTCGCTCCCTATGCCAACGAGGTCAGCCTACGCACCTACCTCGGTGAAGAAGAACGAGAGGCGGCTTTTCGTGAGCTGCTTTCAAGCCGATGGCGTAGCCTTGCAGATACCTATTGTGATGCTGCAGGCGTGAACCTATTTATGGGCCATTTTTTCTTTATGAAAGAGGGCGAAAGGCCTGAGAGCGAACCCGAGTCTGAGCGCCCGATTCTTCATGTGGGAGGTACGCAGGCACTTTTCACAGATCACCTTCCAGTCCAGATCCAATACGCGGCTTTGGGTCACTTACATCGCTATCATGCAGTCCCCCATCCCAGCATTCCAGTGGTGTATGCGAGTTCGCCACTTGCCTACTCATTTAGCGAAGCAGATCAGGAGAAAAAAGTCGTGATTATCGCTATTGAACCTGGCAAGCCCGTCAGCTACCATCCAATTGGCCTTTCCCAAGGCAGACCCTTGTATCGGGTAAAGTTTGACGAACTCCCCAAAGCGCTGCAGTGGCTAGAAGAAAACCCAACCTGTTTTGTGGAATTGACCTATGAAACGGACCATTCCATCGACGCGGCAACCCGAAAGGCAATCCTAAAAGCTCACGACGGAATCGTCAATCTCATTCCCCAAATCAAAAATCCGCTAGGACAACAAGACTACAGCCTCCAGGTGGCAGATTTGAGCAAAGATATGGTCACACTTTTCCAGCTTTTCTATAAAAGTGAAAAAGGGCAGGATCCCAATGACGAACTGTTGGGAATTTTCAAGGAAGTCATCAGCCAAAACGACCAAATATGATTCCTGTACGACTGGAAATTCAAGGCTTATATTCCTATCGGGAAAAGCAAACAGTCGAGTTTGACCAACTCACTGGCGCGGGCCTTTTTGGGATATTTGGAGCCGTGGGGAGCGGAAAGTCCTCGATCTTGGAGGCAATTCTTTTGGCGCTTTATGGTAGCACGGAACGGCTATCGGACCGTGGAGAGAAGAACTCCATGGTCAACCTCCTAAGCGATCAGCTCCTGATCAATTTTGAGTTTCGTGCTGGAAGAAACAATGCCAAAACCTATCTGGCTCGCTATGCAGCCAAGCGAAATCCGAAGAATTTTGAAGATGTAAAACCTGCAGAGCACACGTTTTATGAGCAAGTTGGCAACACCTGGGAAGCGGTAACTGAGCAAGGCGAAGAGATCATCGGGATGCAAAAAAACCACTTCAAGCAGACTGTGATCATTCCGCAGGGAAAATTTCGGGAATTCATCGACCTTACTCCCGGTCCTCGGGCGGAGATGATGAAGGAGCTTTTTGGCTTGGAGCGATTTGATTTATCTGGAAAAACAAGTTCACTGTTAAAAGCTGTTCGGGAAGGAAAAATCCGTCTGGAAACACAGCTTTTAGCTTTGGAAGGGTTCACCCAAGAAAATCTGGCGGAAAAAGAAGAACACTATGCCAAGCTCAGTACCAACTTTACCCAAGTCGATGAGCTGGTGAAAATAGTTGATGCAGAATACAGGAAGAAAGATGTTTTGCGAGCAAAGCATCAAGACCTTCTAAAATTTCAAGCACTTCGAACTGAGCTTTTGAATAAAAAACCGGACATCGAATCCAAGCGCCAACTGCATAAGGAGTTCATCACAGCAAAAACCAACCTTAAGCCGATCTGGGATCAGCTGAAAGATTCGAAAATAGAGTTGGAAAAATACACCGTAAGTGTTGAGGATTGCGCAAGATTCAAGGCACGATTTGAATTAGAAATCGAGGCTCTTGAACAAGAAGAAGTAAACTTGAAGGAGAAAACCCAGCAAAGACCAGAGCGGGAAGCTAAAATTCGTGATCTGAAAAAAGTGCTGGAATTGCAGATTTTAAATCAAAATCTCACTGCCTCCCAGCAGTTGCTCGACACACTTCAGCCTTCCATCGAAGCAAAAAAGGATGCCCAAAAGTCCCTGAAACTTCAAATTCAGCAGCATGAAAAGGAAGCTGAAAAGATTCCAATCATAGACAGCACGATCTTGGCAGAATTGAAATCTGCAGAACGTGACTGGAAAATCTGGGAAATCCAGCACAAGAAAATCAGCAGTGAATTGGAGCATTTGAATCAAGCCGCATCGAAAGTTGGTGAAGAATCTGAACAACTCCTTGGTAGTTTACCACATGCGTATGAAACACTGGAAAACTGGCTCCAAGGACAAAAGGACAAATTAAAAACGCTCCAAATCGAACGGGACACACTTATTCAGAAACAGGGGCTGTCGGCACATATTCATCTTCTCCTCGATGGCGAGGCCTGTCCGCTTTGTGGATCTTTGGAGCATCCAGATCCACTTAAATCTGAAAGCGAAGTCCAGCAACTGGAAGAGAAAAACAAGGAAATTTCAGTCGAAAAAGCTCTTCTTGAGCAAATCGTTAGCGCCATTCAACTCCGAAACGAATTGGCGATCCATTCGGAAAACAACCTCAAAAACATTCAGTCCAAAAAATCTGAACTTAACGAGATTTATCTTCAGCTAGCCAATTTGAAATCAAGATTGGCAAGTTTGGAAATTGAAACGCCCGAAGGGCTTACTGGCCAACTTCAAAAAATGGCGGACTCCGGGAAGGCGATGGAGAAGCTGCAACAGGAGCTCAAAACGCTTCGAAAAAACCACGATACCGAGCAAGAAATAATCGAAAAAGCGGAAGTTGACCTAAATCAGGTGAGATTGAAAGTTCAATCAATTCTTACTGGAATCAGCACCAAACAAGAGGAAATCAAAAATCCGGTCTTCTGCGAAGGATTCTATGAAAAAACTCCCGAAATCATTTGGCAGACCATCCAAAAAGTAGAAAAGGATATCGATGAGGCCATTCAGCTACTCGAAGGGAAGCAAAAACACCTCCGTGAAAAGAGAGGAGAACAAGCAAAAAATCTGGCTGATTTGGACACTTTTTCCCTTCTAAAAAAAGAGACCGGTGAAAAACTAGCCAAACTCCAGCTGAGCTTTGAGATACTAAAAATCGAGTTTGGATTTCCCGATGAAGTTGCGCTAATCCTGCTTTTTGAGCATTCGCTAGATGCCGAAAAAGTCCTGAGGGAAATCACCCAATTTGATCAAGAACTGGTGGTTGCCCAAAGTCGAATCAAGGATCTGGAAGAAAATCCAGAGGTCAGTCAGTTTGAAGAGGAATCTTTTCTGAAGATTTCAGCAAAGCTACAACTCCATAAATCTGAAATGGAAACTCTCCAAAATCAGCTTATCCTCCTCGGTCAGGAAATAAAAGAGGCACGGAATAATCTCGCCGAAAAATCCCTGCTGGAAGCGACCTTTTCTAAACTCCAAAACCGGGATAGCAATCTTCGAGAGCTGGACAACCTATTTCGTGGCAGCGGCTTTGTCAAGTATGTCAGTTCGATTTACCTGAAGGAACTATGCAATACCGCCAATGTGCGATTCATGAAGCTGAGCAAAAACAGCCTCAGTTTAGAGATTGATGATGATAATACGTTTTGGGTAATCGACTATCTGAATGGAGGAAGAAGACGCCTGCTCAAAACCCTCTCCGGAGGGCAAACATTCCAAGCCTCTCTCTGTCTTGCACTGGCCCTAGCGGAAAAAGTGAAGGCCCTCAACCAGGCAGACCAAAGCTTTTTCTTCTTGGACGAGGGATTTGGTGCGCTAGACAAAAACTCCCTCCGTGTGGTATTTGAAACCCTCAAAGCACTGCGGCAAGAAAACCGCGTGGTGGGCATCATCAGCCATGTCGAGGAGCTGCAGCAGGAAATTGGTGTGTATGCTCAGATTGAACTTGATCCAGAAAAGGGTTCCCAAATCCGCTACTCCTATTGAAAATAAGAAGCGGACAACCTGGGATTTTTCAACTAAGTTCTGAAGATCAAGCCCGCTGGCAGAAAACAAGTAAAAAAATTAGGCAAAAAAATACCCTGACCAAAGTCAGGGATTTTTTGAACTAAGAAAACCTTATAAGAAAATCTTTTGGTTGACCAAAGCCAACTCTTCTGGACGGATGGTGTGGTCCGCATCCTCGAAAAAGGTGATGCTCACCTCCGCACCCATATCCCGAAGGAGCTGGGCCGAATCGCGTATTCGTTGAGCAGGTACGTGGAAATCCCGAATACTGCTGCTTATGCTGATAGGAGTACCCTGAAAGTCTCCCACATACTTTTCTTTTTTTAATTGCTCCCCGATGAGTCCTCCTGTAAAGGCTATAACCCCTCCAAGTGGTTGGGCATGTCGCGCTGCAAACTCCAGCGAAAGACAAGCTCCTTGAGAAAAACCGAGTAGATAAATATGCTTGGCAGGCATCCCTGCTTCGAGCAAATTCTCAAAAAGGAACGTAACTTTTTTAATAGACGATTCTAGCAAAATAAAGTTGCCTTCATCAGAAGCCATAAATCCATAGGGATACCAGGTCTGCTGATTTGCCTGAGGCGCAAAGACTGCCGCTTCAGAAAGCCTCAAGTGAGGCACAAGGGATAACATGCTAGCAGCAGTGCCTCCTCTGCCGTGCAGCAGAATGAGCGCCATCTTGGCTTGAGCCAAGGGAAGGCCTTGATGTAGCGCATCAAACATAGTTTTCTGGTTGATTGGTGATGGGCACTAGCGCTGCCTCGATACTTTTGCGATTGGGTTCAGCCCAGTCCGGTAGCTTCAGCAATTCGCCCAGATGCGCTTCTTCCTCGTCAATAGCAAACCCTGGCGTATCGGTTGCTATCTCAAACAGCACCCCTCCGGGTTCTCTAAAGTAAATGGAGGTAAAATAAGTGCGGTCCCGGACCTCAGTCACGCCATAGCCTTTTTGGAGGAGGAGCTGCTGCATTTCCAGCTGCGTCTCCGACGTCGCTGTTCTGAAGGCAAGGTGATGAACCGTACCTGCACTCTGCATGCCGCGCTGTCCCGTGGGATCTACCAGGATGTCTACGATGTCTCCGGGCTTCCCCGCTATTCCATAGCGGTACCGATTCTCCTCTTGACCCAGATAGCGGTAGTTCATCACCTCAAACAATAGCTTTTCAGTCAATTCCTTGCTGCGCAAAACTAGGGTTGCCCCATAAAACCCTTTGATGGCATGCTCCAAAGGAACGGTATCATAAGTCCAGCCCTCTCGGTCGTCGGCATCGTTGGCAACGAGCTCTATGCCCATGCCATCATGGTCTTCAAACCGAATCAGGGCTACGCCAAAGCGAGTCAGCCTGTTTGAAACAGGGATGCCAAATCGCTTCAGCCGCTGCTCCCAAAACGCCAAGCTGTCAATTCCTATGGAAAAGGCGGTATAGGTCAATTCTCCCACTCCTTTGCTGCCTTTTCTAGCTCCCACAAATGGGAAAGTGGTGAAAACAGTTCCAGGACGACCAAGTGCATCCCCAAAGTAAAAGTGATACACGTCTGGGGAGTCAAAATTGATCGTTTTTTTGAGTAGCCTCAAGCCGAGTATGCCCGAATAAAAATCGACATTTTGTTGAGGGTGGCCCGAAATGGCCGTGATGTGGTGGATTCCTGAGATGAGCGCTTGCATAGGCCTGAGAAAGGATAGTTGTACAAAAGAGCTGCCTTTCGACAGCTCTTTTGAGGTAAGAAAGAAAAGATGCGCGTTAGCTTATTGCTTTACCAACTGCACGCTCAATTGCAAGCGTACCTGGTCACTTACTACCACCGAACCCGCCTCTGTGATGGCAGACCAAGTAAGTCCAAACTCTTTACGAGAAATAGTGCCCTCCATCTCAAATCCAGCTTTGGTTTGTCCGTAAGGATCGACTACTACACCACCAAAATCTACTGCCAAAGTCACTTCTTTAGTTACTCCGCGCAAGGACAGGTCGCCTACCAAGCTGTAATCTCCACCAGTAACCTGGATTTTACCTTCAAAACTCAAGTTGGGATGGGAAGCGGCATCAAAAAAGTCAGCCGACTGCAGGTGCTGATCTCGGTCTGCCTGGTTGGTGTCAATGCTGTCAATCGCGGCCGAGAAGGCAACGGTTGCTCCGTCAAAATTTTCGCTGCTAGAGGTTGCTTTACCCTCAAATTTACGGAAGTATCCCGTAACGGTAGAGATGACCAAGTGCTTTACTTTAAAGGACACCTCGGAGTGTGTTGGGTCAATGTTCCAATTTGTTGTGCTCATTGTGCTGTTGTTTATGGTTTAGAAATAATTTTTTTAATTGGCAATCCTAGACTTCTTTTGGCCTTACGGGACTTACCCACGGAGTTTATCAAGAAGTACGTTGAGCTGCACCACCTCCTCCTCAGTCAGGTGCATCGCGGTTCGATTTACTTCGGTCACTTGCTTTTCAAGGAGCTCTAGCAACTGCCCGCCCTTTTCAGTGATGGCAACATCGACTTGCCTTCGATTGGCAGGACAGGCATCTCTTTTGACCAGGTCCTTGGCCTGCAACTTATCAATCAAGCGTGAGGCATTGGACATCTTATTCAGCATGCGCTCCTGAATAGCTGCTACCGTTGCTGGCTGACCTTGCTGCCCACGCAAGATGCGTAAGACATTGTATTGCTCTGGTGAAAGTTCGTATGGCTTGAACAACGCACTTTGATAACCCACCATATAGCTATGTGTGTAGAGCAAGTTCACCACTCCTTTGGTGTAGACGTCTTTAAATTCGGCTTGCTGTATGGCTACCTCGATGCTTCCCATGTATCTTCCCAATTGGATTAATGTATATACATTTATTGAAGAAAAAAGGTTTAGAAATAAGAGAAAAAAGGAAAGAAGTGTTCAACAGACCTCTGCATAGAGCAAATCAGCGTTGAAAAAAAACAGCAACAGTCAAGTAAAGCACCTATTGAGCGTAACAATGACCCCAGACATATAACTTTAAATTTATTTTAAAGCGTTGATCGTGCTCAATGCCTAGGTTTTTTTAACATAAATTAAACCTGCTATTAATGGATTTGAAAAAAAAAAGGCATATTTGCCATTACGTAAAAAAGTAAACCCATGAAAAAAATAATTTCTAAATACGCAATGCTTTGCGCAGTTGTCGGCCTTTTATGGTCTTGCGACAATGGATTCTCAGATGTGCCCATTGTGGACATGCCACCCAAAATCACCTTAGGAGCCATCACCAGTGGCCTAACGGAGAAACAAGACTTCATTATCGACGTCACCTTCTTTGACGGGGTAGATGACGGAAAAATAAGCACCCTTGCTTCTTATTCGTACACTATCACGCGAGCAGGTGTTAGTGTATCTACTGGATCGAAAAATTTAAGTGGTGAAAACGAAAAAGTAACCCTTAAAATAGTTGGAGGATTTGCCCCAGGAAATTACAACCTAGATGTAAAAGCAAAAGACACAAACGGCAACGAAAGTGCAGAGAACGTTTCATTCGTAGTAGCATCCAGCAAGCCTGCATTTGATATTTCTGGCGTATGGAGCATGGAGCCGATTGCTGGCGCAATGAAAGTAGGCCCAGCTCCTGGTAGTTCGGAATGGTGGCAAAACTCTCTTGGAGACGTGACCGCAAGATCCTGCTTCTTTGACGACAAGTACACCTTTGGAGAGGACGGATCATTTAAAATGGGCCTAGATGGCGTTACTTGGATTGAACAATGGCAGGGAGTAGCTGCCGACGGTTGTGGAGCTCCAAAATCCCCATTTGACGGCACCAAATCTTACACCTATACTTATACTTCCACTACACTCACCTTAGTAGGACAAGGAGCACATGTCGGCCTTGCTAAGGTGAACAATGCTGGGGAGATCTCCAATGGTGCTGCAATTGCAAATCAAATTGCTTACACCATCGTAGAACAAACCAAGCAAGGCAACACCCGTAGAATGACGCTTCGCGTACAGGCTGGATCTGGTGTATGGTGGGATTTCAAATTGATCTCAGGACCAGCTGCCAGTGCGGCACTTGTAGGTAACTGGAAAATGGAACCTGTGGAAGGTGCCATGACTGTAGGTCCTACAGCAGGTAGCAGAGAGTGGTGGTTCAATACCGCTGCTGATGTGACTACAAGAGCTTGTTTCTTTGACGACGTGTATACCTTTAATGCCAATGGTTCATACACCATGGCTATGGGCACGCAAACCTGGCTAGAAGGCTGGCAAGGTGCTGACGGTTGCGGCGCTCCTAAAGCACCACACAATGGCACTGGCAACTATACCTATACGTATGACGGAGCAACCCTCAAGCTCATAGGAGCGGGGGCCCACGTCGCCCTGCCTAAAGCAGTAAATGCAGGCGAACTTCCGAACGTAGCTGTACCAGGTGAAGTTTCTTACAAGGTCTTGAGCCTAGTAGAAACACAAGGGGTCAAAAGAATGACCATCCAGATAGAAACTGGAACAGGTGTTTGGTGGACATTCAAACTCATCTCTGTTTAATTATCTTTACCGCCAGAGGACATCCTCTGGCGGTTTTTTTTACATCTTACTATGCAAACACTTCCCTTCCTTTTTTTAGTTATTTCCCTTGGCGCCTGTATGCCAGAGGATAAATCAGATCCAGACCAAAGCGGAAGCACAGTAATTATCCCAACAAACGGGGCTACTTCTCCCACTTCCTATCCCAACATGAGCTTAGTTTGGGCAGATGAATTTACTGGAAGTAGTTTGAGTGATAACTATTGGAGTCATGAAACCGGAAATGGAACCAATGGTTGGGGCAACAATGAATTGCAATATTACAGACCTCAAAACACCGGAATCCAGGATGGTCATTTAGTGATCACTGCTAAAAAAGAGTCCTTTGGAGGAAAAGAATACACCTCTTCTCGAATCGTTACAAAAGGTAAAAAAGAAATCCGTTACGGTCGTGTGGATATTCGCGCTTCTCTCCCCAAAGGTCAGGGAATCTGGCCTGCACTTTGGATGCTCGGATCAAATTTTGACACCGTCAGCTGGCCTGCCTGCGGAGAAATAGACATCATGGAAATGATTGGTGGAAGCGGTCGAGAAAATACAGTGTATGGCACTGTCCATTGGCAAAATGAAGGTAAGAATGCCAAATATGAAGGAAAAACTACACTGGCTTCTGGAACCTATTCAAATCAATTTGCGGTGTATTCCATCATTTGGGACGCAACCTCCATCCGCTGGCTAGTGGATAACAAACAGTTTCATGTCATCGATACCACTCCTGCTGAGTTGGACGAATTTCGAAAAAGCTTCTTCTTCATCTTCAACGTTGCCGTGGGTGGCAACTGGCCGGGATCTCCCAACACAACTACTGCCTTTCCTCAGCACCTAATCGTAGATTATGTGCGGGTATTTCAAGCAAATTAATCCCAGCCTTCTTCCTTCGGGAAGAAGGCTTTTATTTGGCTAACCAATCCCGTAGTAACTTATTTACCTCCTGAGGTTTTTCAATACAGCTACTGTGCCCAGCACCAACGATTGTTTCTAGCTTGGCTCCTGCAATCCCCTGTTGAATAAATGCTGCTTTTTGTGGGGTAGTCGCCACATCTTCATCTCCTACAATCACTAAGGTGGGACAGGTAATTTTGGAAAGCTCCGCCTCCACCCCCTTGCGGTAGATCACTCCTTCCACAGGACCAACAATGCTTTTTTTGTTGGAAGACAATTCCTTTTTCCAATGACGGATGGAATCAACATGAGCAGCGTCCGCTAGCCAACTTTTTGCAAACATAATTTTCATAACCTTATTTGCAATGGGAGAAATTATTCCTATCCAACGCACAAGTCCATTGAGGAGCTTATACTGGGATAAATTTTCTTGGGGCTCCGCATTGGCAGAAGTCTCTAACAAGACCAGGCTTTTGACCAGCTCCGGATGCCGAGCTGCCAAACGCATGCCTGTAAAACCTCCCATAGACAAGCCAATAAAATGAACAGGACCTCCAACCAACGCACGAATCAAGTCTGCTGCATCTTCGGCTACTGTATCCATGTCGTAAGGTCCCTTTACCTCACTTTTACCTTGTCCTCGGTGATCATAGGCAATCACGCGGTAGGTCTTGGCAAATTCAGCCACTTGGGCATCAAACATCTTATGACTCCAAAGCAGGCCATGAGAAAAAACTAGGGTTTCTGGACCAGTTCCAACTTCTTCGTAAAAAAGGTTGATAGAGGGGAGGGAAAGATATGGCATAAGTGGGGTCAATGAGTTTGTTGTAGTACTTATCAAAAAAAGGAGGAGAGTATCAGCATGCTACCCTCCTCCCAATCATGTTCTCGTGCGCTTACCAATCCAAACCTGGCTGGGTAATTTGCACATTTTCCTGCGCCTTTTGTTTATCTACAATCGTGCGTACATCTTTAAGCAGTTGCTTTGCGTCGTACACAATACCGTCCTTCACGGTATACTTGACACCACCTACACGAATTGGTTCGTTCTTATCGTTGACACGGATGGCACCTGTACCATACAATACCTTTAGGTTTTGTAGTGGGTTTTCTTCTAGGATAACAAAGTCAGCCAACTTGCCAACTTCCACGGTACCAATTTCCTTGTCCATGCCGAGCGCTTCTGCTCCATACATGGTCGCAGATCGAATCACTTCCAAAGGATGGAATCCAGCTTCCCGTAACATTTCCAGTTCACGGATATACGCAAAGCCATACAGCTGGTAAATGAATCCAGAATCCGAACCAGCGGTCACTCTGCCTCCACGGTTTTTGTACTCATTGACAAAAGTCATCCAAAGTCGGTAATTCTCTTTCCAAAGTACTTCTTCTTCGGTAGTCCAATCAAACCAGTAGGAACCGTGAGATTGACGGTTGGGCGCATAAAAACGCCATAGCGAAGGAAGGGTATATGCGCCATGCCACTCCTGCGTACGTGCGCGCATCAAGTCCCGATTTGCCTCGTAGATATTGAGTGTGGGATCCAAGGTAAAGTCCAAAGCCAACAATTCGTCCATCACCTTATTCCAATGTGCTGAGAAAGGTGGGGCTGCCTGCTGCCAAAGTTTCCCCGCTTCCGCAAAGCGGTGCTGCTCGTTCTGGTAGTTGTAATCCAACCGGAAGTTTTGAATGGTTCGATCGGTAAACAGTGCCTCTGGTAAGCCATACCAATGCTCCATGGAGGTAAGTCCAGCACGTGCAGATTGGAGCACATTCCATCTGGCTACATCCAATTGCTGATGGTGCATGGCGGAACGCAATCCAATTCGTTTATTTTCTGAGATCGCCGCCTCCATTACTTCGGGCTTTGCTCCAAAAAACTTAATTCCATCTGCTCCCTTTGCTTTGTTTTCGTTTACCCAAGCTTTGGCTTCTTCAGCAGTGGTAATAGGTCCTTTTGCCCCCTGCCCAAAGGAGCTATATGCCAATATTCTTGGAGCAGTGATTTCATTGGCAGCAGATTTTTTCTTGTGATCCAAGACCCAAGCGAGTCCATTTCCTGCAGATGGATCTCGAACAGTGGTGATTCCGTGCGCCATCCACAGTTTGAACACGTATTCTGCTGGTGTACCTTGACCAGTGCCTCCAATATGGCCGTGCATATCAATCAAGCCCGGCAACAGATAGTGCCCTGTCAAATCCATTACCTTCGTCTTGTCGTCAGCTTTGGGACGGCGATTTTCACTGATAGGCACACCCGGATAGCCGACTGCTTGAATCTGCGTGATGCGGTTTTTCACTACCACAATATCTACCGGACCTAGTGGGGGTGCACCGGTACCGTCAATAAGCGTCACGCCACGAATGATCAGTTTCTCATAAGGGCCCTCTCCCTCTGCTCGTGCAGGGGAAGGCGTGATCTGTGCAAGGGACCAGCTGACGCTAGCAACTAGTGCAAGACCGAGGACAAGTATTTTTTTCAACATAGCTAGTTGGGGTTCTTAACGTGTATAAGATAGGGGAATTCCAGAAATGAAAAAATGTTTTTATGATTAACGCAATTTTTGTCAACGGTCGACGGACCACGGTCCACAGTAAATTGTAACGAACCTCAAAATTTATTTTCTTTGGTTAGAGGGGTGAACAAGCGGATATTCCTTTTCTAATTAAAGGAGCGGTAACAAAAAAGCCCCGTGCGGACGAGGCTTTTAATTCTTTAACTTGATTTTTCTCGAACGAATTAGCGAACACTTATTCAATCGATCAGTAATGTAATTTGTAATGTAACTGCCGTCGACAGTGGAGTGTCAACCGTAGACCGTCTTACAAGTCTTTGAACTTATCCATGATCTCTTCAGAAATTCCTGTGAAGGAATATCCTCCGTCATGGAAAAGATTCTGCATGGTAACCATACGAGTAAAGTCGGAAAACAAGGTTACAATATAATCGGCACAAGCATCTGCGGAGGCATTACCCAAGGGAGAAAGCGCTTCTGCAAAATTGTAAAACGAATCAAATCCACCAATGCCGCTTCCGGCAGTAGTTTTAGTTGGCGATTGAGAGATGGTATTGACGCGCACTTTTTTAAGCTTACCGTACCGGTAGCCATAGCCTCTCGCAATGCTTTCTAACAAAGCCTTGGCGTCTGCCATATCGGTATAGAAAGGAAATATCCGTTGTGCTGCGATATAGGAAAGCCCCACAATAGATCCCCATTCCTTCATGACATCCATCTTCTCTGCTACCTGCATCATCTTGTGAAAAGAGATTGCCGACACGTCGTAGGATTTCATGGCCCAATCGTAGTTTAGGTCGCCATATGCCTTTCCTTTACGGATGTTTGGTGACATACCGATGGAATGCAGCAAAAAGTCAAAATCAGCACCCAAAAACTCTTTCGCCTCGGCATAGAGCTTTTCAATATCTTCTACCACGGTCGCATCTGCACCCACCACGATGGTATTGCACTCTTCAGCAAGTTCTTTGATGGCGCCCATCCTCATGGCGATTGGGGCATTGGTCAAGACAAATCTTCCACCTTGTTCTTTTACCTTAAGCGCTGTTTTCCATGCAATGGAATTTTCATCAAGCGCTCCTGTGATGATTCCTACTTTTCCTTTTAGTAAATTTTCTGACATATGGCGATGGTATTGAATTCAAAATCTGCCGTAAAACTACAAAAAAATTAGGAGTTAGCCCCTCAATTCATCAAGAGCTCTGTGGCACTGGCCCGAGCTGCAGCAGAGGGATTGGCGCCAGCAATCATTTTAGCAAGTTCCTGCACCCGCTCTTCCGGGTTGAGTAACTTAATTTTTGAAACCGTTTTGTCTGCAGTATTGTCTTTATAGACAAAATAATGCGTCTCCCCCTTGGCCGCTACTTGGGGCAAGTGGGTGATGCAGATTACTTGGTGCCGTAGTGCGATCTCCTGCATCATGCGCACCATTTGCAAGGCTACTTCCCCAGAAATTCCCGTATCTATCTCATCGAAAATTAGGATGGGCATGGCCATTTTATCCGCCATCAGGTACTTGATAGCAAATAGCAAACGCGAAAACTCTCCTCCAGAAGCTACCTTTTTCAACGGCTGTAGGGCAGTTCCCTTATTGGCAGAAAACAGGAGTTCCACGGAATCCATCCCAGAAAAGGAAGCCGCTGTGGGCTGTAAAGTAAGGCTGATACGGGCATTTTCCATTCCCAAGCCTTTCAGGAGTGCTTCCAAGGAGGCTTCAAAAGAGGGGAAACAGGCCCTTCGCTGCTCAGTCAACAAACTTCCTGCAGCGAGCATCGCCTTTTCGGCGTCTAGACAGGCTTTTTGGGCAAGCATCAGGCGGTCTTCCACATCCTGCAGGTGAACCACCTTATCCGCCAACTCGGCTTGTAGCAACAGCAGCTCTTCCACGGTTTGAAGGCCATGTTTCTTTTGAAGCTGGTAGATTTTGCTCAGTCGATCTCGGATTTGATCCAACTTGCCCAAATCCACTTCGACCTTGCTATCCTCTTCTGCCAATCCCGAAGCTAAATCTTTGAATTCAATAAAAGCTTCTTGAAAGCGTTGCCTATAGCTCCCAAAAACTTGCGCCAATCGCTCCAACCCAACAAGGCCGGATTGTACCTGGCCCAAGCCCTGCAAGAGTCCTACCTGCTCCTCCTCGAAGATGGCCATCAGCTCGTGGATCTTCGCTTTGATTTCTTCGGCATTCTCCAAGATCTCCTGACTAGACTCGAGCTCTTCCTGCTCTCCGGCAACCAAAGCGAGCGAAGTCAATTCTTTCAGTTGATACTGGTTGAAATCAAACTCTTTCTTCAGTGCAACCGACTGTTGGGAAAGCTCATCTACAGATATTTTTACCTTTTTGAACTCCCTGAAAAAATCCAAATACGCTGCTTTCCTTTTTTGCGTTTGCGCAAAAGCATCCACCAAACTCAATTGGAAATCCCCTTCTCCAAGCAGCAAGGTATCGTGTTGGGAGTGCACGTCCATTAACTTGGCACCGAGCAATTTCAGACTTTCCAACAACACGGGAGTATCGTTGATAAAGGAGCGAGATTTGCCAGCAGGGCTTATTTCTCGGCGAATTATGCAGGTGTCCTCGTAGTCGAGCTCCAACTCCTCAAAATAGGAACTAAGTCCGTAGGTTTTTAGGTCAAAAACCCCCTCTACCACACATTTCTGATCTACATGAAGCAGAACCTTGGTGTCGGCACGATTGCCCAACAAAAGCCCTACTGCGCCCAGCATGATGGATTTTCCTGCACCCGTTTCTCCCGTAATCATGCTCAATCCAGCACTGGGTTGCATGGCCAGCTGATCAATCAAGGCATAATTGGAGATGTGTAGCGAGGTAAGCATGAATTAAGGAAGGCTTTCCAACAAAACTAAATGATACTGCTCAGCTTTTGAGCAGCTCGTTGTATTTTCTGGCGTTATTCGGATCAATTTCAAGAAGCATAGGGACAGCTTTTTCGCGGACCTCGAAGGGGGCTTTCTTGAGCAGTGCCACCAATTCATCACCCTTAGCATCTATAAAACTAATTGTGAAAATACCGTTAGGCTGCAATTTATTGGCCTCTGCCACGCGTTGAATTGCTTCCAAAATGGAGTTGTAGGCCTCCTCAGGAGCAATTGCAAGTTGGTCTATTCCCTTTCTGTGATACAGGTAATAGGCTTCGCGAATAGGCGAGAAAATGGTGGAAACATAGATGTCGTTGATCAACCAATACCTACTTCTGCGATCACTCGGATTTTGGACCCATCCCGAACGGCCCGACTGCTGTGCATTGTTGACAATATCGTTGGCCACTTCAAAGTAAGGATTGCCCCCTTTGCTAGCGAAAGAATCGTAGTCCAGCCCCAAGGCAATGTGCGCATAAAAGGCCATCAAGGAGCTGATATTATTTAAAAAAGCAAAGCGGTTGAACTCCAAAGGCTGCGACTCGAGGTACTCAAAGGTCCAATTGCGGTCGATGAAATTAAGAAGCAAAGACTCGTAATTGGTACCATAAACAGGACGTACCACCTGCACTTGAACGGTTGCATTGTATACGCCAACCTGAGGCACCTCATTGATGGTAATTAGCAGAGTACCCTTGATCCGCTCTTCTGGCCTAAACTCGTCGTCGGTCCAAGAGCGGCCGTTGAGGAACTGCTCAAAGCTGGTCTTCATTTGGTTGAAGACGTCTGTATTTTGAAATCTAGAGCGGTCACTGTTGATAATGACGGTAAAATCAAGCTCCTGGGCTTGGCCTTGCAGGAGCAAACCAAAGAGGCCAATCATCAAAAATAGGTGCTTCTTCATGCAGATAAACTTACAAAAATTAGTTGGCTTCTATCCTGGCCCTTGCCTGAACTACCTCGGCAAGAATCAGCTCCGCGATTGCTGACTTGGGCAAAAGGTTGGAGGACATTTCATCCCCATTGGCATGAAAAACCCGTACCTGATTGGTATCGTGTCTAAAACCAGTACCTGGGTCTATGGCAGAATTCAACACCACCAAATCAAAGTTTTTTCGAGCCAGCTTGGCCTTAGCGTTTAGCTCTTCCTGCGCTGTCTCTAAAGCAAATCCCACATGAATCTGCCCAACTTTTTTCTTTTTGCCAAGTTCTAGCGCCAAGTCCACATTGGGTACTAGGCGAAGGAGTAGTTCTTCGTCTTGCTTCTTGATTTTTTCTGATGCCACCATGGCAGGAGCAAAATCGGCTACCGCAGCCGCAAAAACCACCACATCCATTTGATCATGAAGGGATTGGACTGCCCGGTACATTTCAGCAGCCGTAGTCACTCGGCTGAGATGAACCTGCTCTGCTTCAAGATTCAGTTCTACTGGGCCGGACACCACAAACACGGTTGCTCCATGCGCTTTAAAGGCACGAGCAAGGGCCAAGCCCATTTTGCCAGAAGAATGGTTGCTCAAAAAACGAACGGGATCTAATGCCTCTTGGGTAGGACCCATCGTGATCAATACTTTTTTTCCGGAGAAGTCCTTCTTTTGATTGAAAAAGTGGAGCACTTGCTCAAGGATATGTTCCGGCTCCATCATCCTACCTTGACCAGATAGTCCACTCGCCAACTCGCCCGTCTCTGCCTCCAGTATGATGTTTCCGAAGGAGGCCAGGCGCTGCAAGTTGTCCCGCACAGCTGGATGCTGATACATGTCCAAATCCATGGCAGGAGCTAACATGACTGGGCATCGCGCAGAAAGGTAGGTAGCAGCAAGGAGGTTGTCGCAGGCTCCCTGCGCAAATTTGGCCAGGGTATTGGCACTTAGGGGAGCTACGAGAAAGAGGTCTGCCCAGAGACCGAGCTCCACGTGATTATGCCAAAGGCCCGAACTTTTATCAAAAAATGAGGACAGTAGTGGCCTTTTGGAGAGTGTAGCCAAGGTGAGCGGGGTAATAAAATCAAGAGCAGAGGCACTTGCTATAAGCTGTACCTCTGCTCCAGATTTGATAAGCAATCGTGTCAGTACTGCCGTCTTGTATGCAGCGATGCTGCCTGTGACGCCTACTAATATGCGCTTGCCTTGCAGGTCCATGGGAAATTATTCCGCTCCTTCCTCGCTAGGAAATCTGTAGTGGATTTTTCCTTCTGTAAATTCTTCCATAGCCAAAGAAGTAGGCTTTGGCATTCTTTCGTAAAACTTGGAAATCTCAATCTGCTCTTTGTTTTCGAAAACTTCCTCAAGGTTATCCACTGTAGAGGCAAACTCAGAAAGTTTGTTGTTCAATTCCTCTTTTAAGGTAGATGATATTTGCTTTGCTCTTTGACCTACGATATGGATGGACTCATAGATATTGCCTGTTTGATCAGCAACTTTGTCTAGGTCTCTTGTGATAATTGATGGATTGACAGCCATGGTAATTTAGTTTATAATGCAACTTAATTCATTAATTTGAGGTCGTATCGGAAACGACTTCTGCAGCTTTTTTGTCTGCAACTTCTTTTTTAACTTTCTCGTGCGCCTGGAGGGCTACCTTCGTTTGCTCTTCAAGCTTCTTCACTTCTCCCAAGTAGCCACTTGCGGAGTACTTGCGGTAAAAGTTGTTAGCAAAACCAAGTGCATCCGTTAGGCGTGCTTCTTTTTTATCGTAGGCACTGTTGTTAGCATAGGCATAACCCACCTCCACCAATTTGTATGCTAGCTCTTCGTTACGCTTGCTCTCAGGGAAATCTTTGGCGAAGTTCTGAAAGTTAATAATACATGCTCGGTAAAAATCTCCTGGGAAGAGGCCTTCTTTGAGGCGGTAGTACATCTCCGCTTCTGCGAATGCTTTATCTTCAAACCGTCCTTCTAAATCTTTTAGCATCTCCATGGCGCGTTCGTAGCTCGCAGAAGAAGGAAACCGCGTCACAAATTGCTGAATCGCTAGAACTGCCTCAGTACTACTTTGCTGATCCAGATTGAAATCTGGCGCGTCGAGATACAAGGAGTATGCATGCATGAAAAGCGCTTCTTCCGCCAAGGGACTTCTATTATAGGTTTTGTAGAAGGTATTGAAATACCCACCTGATTCTATGTAGCGCTTGGTCTTGAAGTGGCAATTGGCATAATTGTATTCCGCCATCTCTGCTTTTTCTGAGCCTTTGATGACAGGAAGCACCTTCTCATAGAGGATAATCGCCTTGTTGTACTCCCCTTCTTGGTAGTACTTATTGGCACCATTGTATAGCTCTTCCCAGTTGGTACTTTTCTCCAACTTCGAAAAAGGTCCACAAGCCCCTAGGAGGAATAGCGAAAGAACAAAAAGAATCGAACGTATACGCATGTGTAAATTAAGGACCGCAAATATAAGGGATTATTGTAAGATTTCAAATGAAGAGCAGCGCTAAAAAGCCCTACTTTTTCACCTGCAACTTCTTGGTAACAACATTTTTATTGTCCACAAACAGCGTATAAAAATAAACTCCTGGCTGAAAATCGGACACGTTAATCACCAGGCTATTGTTATTGGAATTTAGTTCGTATTCGGCAATAGGATTGCCGATAAAGCTGGTGACAGAGATTTTTGCCTTCACCTTTGGATTGACCAGGGTATAATCCAACTGGGCTACTCTGTTACTAGGATTAGGATAGATCTCACTGAGCTTGACGTCTTTATGAGAAAAAGCCGCTTTTGGATCACTTGTAACAGCATACCTTGCCTCCACTACAAAAAGATCACGTAGTGCCTCGCTGTTTACAAAAACGAGCTCGAAACTTCCCATGGTCTCAGAAATCCCCAAGTCAAACTCCAAGTAGAAATCGGTGTAGATCTCCCCAGGAGCCAAATTTACCGCAACCTTTGCCAAGTCTTTTTTAGGATCGAAACACTGATCCCCGAAGCATACTCTCATTTTTTGAGAAGAACCGATACTTCCTCGAATATTCTTGAGTAGGTAGGTTTTTGGGGTAGACGCCTCGTTGTGAAGCAAGATAGTTTTTCGTTGAGACCCCCCTATTTTGCCAGAAAACTCCACCCCATCACTCAATACCTGTACCTGTTGCGCCATAGCAAGGGATGGCAGCAACAGCAGCAACATACAGGTCAATTTGAAAAAGAGGGCGTTCATGTAAAATTAAGGCTATAGGCGCGTTTTTCTGGAAAACTGGATTTAACAACTACACGGTAAAAGTACTGATAAGTTACATTTTTAACTGTATAAACGGGTTAATTCTTGTTAAGTTTTATGCCTATCCTTCCTTCCAGCTTCCTACTTAACTGCTCCCCGACTGCTTGACTGCTTTTTCTTTGAGCATTTTTTGAAGCTGGGCCCCTGTCGGCATCTCCAGGCGAATCTCCGGCTCGTCAAAAAAATTAGTTAATGTCGGATCAATTTCGATCACCTTGCGCCAAGAATCTATCGCTTCTTTTGTTGGCTTTTCCTCCACTCGCCAGCGAAAGCCCTCCAGCCTACTGATTTTTTCATCAATGTCTTGAACAGGCGTAAACTTTCCATCGGGACGGATCCCAAAGTTGGACTTCTTAATCAGTCCATCGACGAAGGTTAGTGCTATGGTGGAACTTAAGATCCGGTTGATGCCTTGCGTCAAGCTATCTGCCTCCAACGCATAGTAAAGGGATTCCCCATTGCCCTCGATGTACAAGTTACTTAGCTGTCCTTCGGTAAATCGGCCGGTCATTTTTCTCCCCTTCATTTGGTTGAAATTGAGTAAGGTGTCGGTGAGGATAGCGAAGGCTTTATTTTTCATAAACACGCGATCTAGCGTCTCGTTGACAATGTAAAACACCATGCTGTCTGCAGAAATCTGGCTAGATCGGTTCCAAAGAATCGGATCCTTGAAGAGCTGAATCGATGAGTCCGAAAAGGTATACAGCAAGGAATCGGCCTTCCCAGAAAGATCGGATTTAACCAAGTTTACGGCATGAAAAGCAATCAGGTACTTGGCAGAATCCGCCTCACTATCGCGCGAAATCAGGGTGTCAGCTGTCATGTACAGCGTGTCTGACTCAAAATATTTTCTCACCAAGGCCTTCCCATTGACCTGACTGTACTTCTGATCTTCCCAATACTTGCCCAAGTCACCAAACACCTCCAACTTCCGCTCTTTGTTGAGCACACGTACGTCTTTTTTACCCTCATAGTAGGCCTTGGGCTCGTCGTAAAACAATTCTTCGGCCTTCACCCGACTCTCCTCCGTCTCCACAAGCCCCTCAAAAAACTTGAATTGCTTCTGCTGTGTATCGTAGAAACTACCCTTTTGGGCATCCAAACGATATCCTTCCTTGGACACAATATTTGTCAGGCCCGGCGTCTGGGCCGTTTTGGGCACAGTCATATAAATCAAATCATCGGTTTTGAGTGTGTAATCTGGATTGACCAAGACAACCTCCTGCTTAAAACTTATCCGCTCGAAATTGATCTCATAGGTACCCACCTCACTGGTGAGCACATTGACCGAATCCACCACCTTTCCTCCTTCAAAATAGGTGGCAACATTAGTCTCCCGGTTGTAGTCTAGGTATTCGGTATACAGTTTGGTCTCCAGGTTAGTGAACACCACGTTTTTCCTCAGCTTGGCCACCTTGGTCGTACCGTCATACTCGGCATAAGAACTCCTGGTGGTGATGGGATCTACTTCGTCCTCGATCACCACCCTCCCAAAAAGCTGAGCACGATTTTCCTCTCGAAAAAAATAGGCTGAATCGCAGGCAATTATTGAATTTTGGTGCTTCATTTTTACATTTCCCAGTAGGCGTTCAAAGCCTTTTGCTCCCTGAAGTAGGTCTGCGCTTTGGATCTCCAAGAGTGAAGAGGTCTGCGCATGGCCAAGGATGGGCATCCAGAGCGCCAAGAGAAGGTATGGAATGAAAAAAGGAGATTTCATGCGGGATGGAATGGAGGCAAATTTAGCAGAAAAAGCTATTTTTGATCAATGTACGAAGCCTTTATCTCTCAACTAACGCAACGCAGACTTTTTGATCCCAGCAAACGTTACCTGCTTGCCTGCAGTGGAGGACTAGACAGCATGGCCTTGGCTCACCTCCTGCATGCGGCAGGGATTCAGTTTGAGCTTGCGCATGTCAACTTTGGATTGCGGGATGCTGAAAGTGATGGAGATGAGGAATTTGTGAAAAACTGGGCCAAAGAACATTCCCTACCTGCTTTCGTACATAGGGCAAAAACGGTGGAATGGGCGGAGGAAAAAGGTATTTCAATTCAAATGGCTGCCCGTGAAATCAGGTACCACTTTTTCGAAGAAATTCGAGCTCAACAAAATCTGGATGGCATAGTCCTTGCCCACCACGAGGACGACCAGTTGGAAACTATTTTACTAAACCTAGTGAGGGGTACAGGAATCGAGGGCTTGTATGGCATGAGCGAGCGAAGCGGTTGGCTTATTCGTCCACTGCTCACTTTTTCTCGGGCACAACTTGCCACCTACATGCAAGAAGTTGGGCAAGCCTGGAGAGAAGATCGTTCCAATTCTTCTATTGACTACAAAAGAAACAAGCTGCGCCACAGTGGACTTCCCGCGCTTTACAGCTTGGCCCCAGACACTCGACAAAATCTCTTGCAAAGCTTTACGCGACTAACGGATACGGGCAAGGCGTTTTCTGGCTTAGTTGACAACTGGAAAATGGAACATGTCCGAGAACACCAAGGAATAAGCTCGCTCCCCTACAACGCCATTAAAAACAGGCCGGGAGTAGCTACCTTACTTTATTTTTGGTTGCGGCCTTATGGGTTTAATTCAGATCAAGCACTCGCTTTAGCATCCTGGCTAGACGAGATAAAGCCAGGCCGTATGTTGCGCAGCGCACAGTACGAGCTCAGTCTGGATCGGGAGGGATTGATATTATACCCAATCCCTGTTGAATTTTCTGAGCTTGAACTCCCTTTTGGAGCCCCTTCCTTTAAACTTCCCAACGGATCCTACCAACTGACATGGGGATACCTTCCGAAAGAGATCGATAAAGATCCAGCACATGCCTTGTTGGATCTTGACTGTTTGGAATTTCCCCTTCACCTCCGGAGTTGGCAGGAAGGAGACCGATTTAATCCCTTGGGAATGTCGTCCGAAAAGAAAATTTCCGACTTCCTGATTGATAATAAAGTGCCTTTTGCATTAAAGAAAGAGGTGAAAGTCCTAGTTTCAGGGAATAAAATAGCCTGGGTAGTCGGCATGCGGATTGCAGACTGGGCAAAAGTTGGACCTGCAACCCAAAACACGCTGCACATAAAAAAAGCTACCCCATGAGAAATCCTTTTTCAAAAACCTACGAACCCGAAGAACTGCGGATGTTTGACTTCATGCAAGGCAGCAAACTTTTTGAGCATTTAAAGCTGCAGGAGCTTGCCCGATTTTTGCCTGCCATGCACGAGCGAAAATACGTGAAAGACGAAGCCATATTTTTCAGCAAGGATCCCAGCCAAGCACTTTACCTGATCCGCAAAGGTCAGGTAGATTTGAACATCGACCTTCAAGAAAATTTTGAAACCATCATGCAACTCAAGCGAGGCGATGCTTTTGGAGAAAACTCCCTGTTGAAAAATTCAAAAAGGACCTACACCGCCCTGGTGAGTTCCGATCAAGCAGAGCTGATCGTGATCCCCCATTTTGCTCTACAGGAGATCTTTGATGGCAACCCAAAAATCAAAGCCAAAATGATGACCGCCTTGGCAGAATTTTACAATGCCAACAACCAGCGCCTATTCCGATCTTACCGCGAATCCTTTGGCTTTTTCAGCTTGCGGCAGATGTTTGAGTAAGTTCGCCTTTTGCTGAAAAATTTTCCCTTAAAAAAACACTCCTTAACTACAAACTAATCCTTGAGGGGTTTCTATTCGTAAGCATTGCTTAGTAACTTAGGACCGATTTTAAGGCCTTTCAAACCAAAAAAAAACAAAACCATGAGCAAAGTAACCGTTGTAGGTGCAGGTAACGTTGGAGCCACCTGTGCCGATGTGTTGGCATATCGCGAAATAGCAGAAGAAATCGTCTTGATAGACATCAAGGAGGGCATTGCTGAAGGCAAGGCACTTGATATCTGGCAAAAAGCTCCCATCAACCAGTACGATAGTCGAACTGTAGGCAGTACCAACGATTATAGCAAAACCGCCAATTCTGACGTGGTTGTCATCACCTCTGGCCTTCCAAGAAAGCCAGGCATGACGCGCGATGACCTAATCGAAACGAACGCGGGTATTGTCAAGTCGGTCACCAAAAACGTGATCAAATACTCTCCAAACGCCATTATCATCGTGGTCTCCAATCCTTTGGACGTCATGACCTACCAGGCGCACCTCACTTCTGGACTTCCTAGAAACAAGGTGATTGGTATGGCCGGTATTTTGGATACTGCCCGATACAGAGCCTTTTTGGCCGAGGAACTAAACGTTTCTGGGAAAGAAATTCAAGCCATCCTCATGGGAGGACATGGCGACACCATGGTACCCCTCCCTCGCTACACCACAGTAGCAGGCATCCCAGTGACCGAACTGATTGAAAAAGACAAACTTGACGCCATCATCGAGCGAACCAAATTTGGCGGCGGTGAGCTAGTCAAGCTCATGGGCACATCAGCTTGGTATGCTCCAGGAGCTGCGGCAGCACAAATGGTGGAAGCCATCTTGAAAAATCAACGACGCGTATTCCCAGTTTGCATCAAGCTAGACGGTGAATATGGCATTGACGACTGCTACCTAGGTGTCCCTGTTATCTTGGGTAAAAATGGTGTTGAAAAGGTACTTGAGCTCGACCTCAACGCCGAGGAAAAACTACTCCTAGAAACCTCCAGAGGTCACGTAAAAGAAGTAATGGCGGTACTGGACCAGCTGAGCAACTAACAGACCTTTTTAAACGACAAGACCTAAGTCACTCCCCCGCACCCTGTGGAGTTACTTAGGTCTTTTTTTCCCCCTTACCTAGCCCCATACCTGTCTAGTGAAACTCTGGAAAAGTCTTCTTGTCATTCTACTCATCTCCCTCGGGAGCTGGGGAGCCTATGAAGGCTATCAGAGGTTTATTCTTTCCCGTAACATCAATAGCCTGGAACTCATTTCCAGTGATGCCGTTTTTATTTTTGAAACCCAGCAAGCAGACCAAGCCTGGCAGGAACTCCTACGGCAGCCTCTTTGGACGGCCTTGGCTAAATTTCCCGCATTCCAGTCCTTAGCCGATCAGCTAACTACCTTGGATAGCCTCTCTGGAGAGAAAGGCTTTGTTACCAAAACCCTGCGAAACAAACAGGTGACGGTTAGTTACCATGCCGTTGGAACAGACAATTTCAGCCTGCTCTACACCCTCAACTTTGGCGCTAGCTCTCCTCAAGAGCTATTGGATATGCTCAAGGCAAAAACCCCTGCCAAGACTCGCTTCCAAACACGAAAATACAGCAATCAAGCCGTGTATGATGTACTTGGCGAAGACAACACGGTGCAATGGAGCATCACCATCCTCAATAACGTATTGCTTATTTCCTCCTCCTCATTTGTAATCGAGGAAGCCATTCGATTTTACCTAAGTGACAACCCCAACCGCCTTTCGGACAAATTGGGAGAAGCAATTTCAGAGGAAGCAGGCCTAGGCAGGCTTATCCTTTCCTCCAAAGGAATCTCTAAACTGCTCGGAGGCGTAAGCATCACCAAAGAGTCCTTGCCCCAACAAGCACTGCAGTCTGCAGACTACCTGTTGGCCTTGACCTTACAATATGAGGCTAACCAGCTAGTCTTTAAGGGACCCCTATCAGGGATGGAAACTGTGAATTTCCTACCTGCCGTTCAGGCACAACTATCAGAATTTGAAAACTTAATTCCGAACCGAACGCAAGCTATTACGCAAATCAACCTGAAGGATAGCTACGAAACCCAGAAAATTGGCAATTCCGCATTTGTACCAAAGTCGACAGTCAGTGGGGAGATCCAATCCCGATTGATTGACAGAGGGTTTTTAGATTACCTCTCAGGAGAGCAGTATTTTTTAGAAATGGAACCCATAGCCGCTCCGCAAAAAAATCAAGCCTTACTCATCAAAACCCTGAAGCCCGAGCAGGCTTGGGCCTTTTTGAAAGAATACCGGGATAGCAGTGAATTTTACCCAGTGGAGGTTTACCTAGAAAATGATATTCTATTTTTTCCCGAAGAAAACTTCCCAGCACACCTTTTCAACGGTAAATTTGCAGGCTTTGAACAAACCTACGTTAGCCAAGTAGGTTCCATCCTGCTGATGAGTAATTCTGCTCCGGGAATGAAGCTTCTCTTGGATGACTACCTACAAGGAAATACCTGGGGGAAAAATCTGGAAGGAAGTGAGAAGCTATTGTCCCCAACGGCTGGATACAGCCAAACCTTTCTTCTTCCAGCACTATGGCCCAGCTGGATACAGGCTACTAACCCCACCTGGAGCACTTTCCTTCAGAAATATACAGCTGAACTGCACCCTTTTCGTTCGCTCACCTTACGAATCAGCCAAAGTGCCAAAGGCCCCGAAGGGACACTTGTACTTCGGTACATCACCGATGGCAAGTCAAGTGCTGAAGATAAAAAATCCTTCGAATTGGCTTCAGGCAAGCAAGTATTGCTCCCCAGCGGTCTGAGCTATGGCCCGAAGGCCATCAAAAATTTCAACGACAATACCGAGGACCTGGTCATTCAAGACGAAGACAACGTACTCTATGTCATCAACTCCGCCGGAGACCAGGTGTACACCCAGCCCCTCTCAGGGCCAATAGTGAGCGATGCTTTTCAAATTGACTATTTCAAAAATGGGAAATTACAACTCCTGCTCGCCACTGCCGACCAGGTCTATGCAATCGATCGCCTTGGCGACCCGCTGCCTGGGTTCCCCCTGACGCTTTCAGGCGAAAAAATCAACCAGCTTAACTTGTTGGACTATGACCAAACCCGCGAGTACCGGTATTTTATAGGGACGGAAAAAGGTAACCTATGGCTTTTGGACAAAACAGGGAAAAGCCTAGATGGTTGGAAACCTTTGGCGCTGGGAGAACAAACCATCGGAACCCCATTTCATGTTCGTGTGCCGGGGAAGGGAGATTTTTTGGTAGCCTTAGGCAAATCTGGGAAAGTTTTTCTTTTTAATCGAAAGGGGGAATCCCAACCAGGCTCTCCGGTACAACTCCCAAAGGGCATCACAAGCCCAATGACTAATGACCAATCAGCCACGCCAACCTTAGGCGCCATTACCGAAGGTGGGGAGTTCGTAGAAGTTTCTTTTACAGGCGATATACAGCAAAAAAAACAACTCCTGAAAACCAACCGTGACGACCGTTTTCGCCTTTTGACCGATCAGAAAGGAAAAGGTTCCCTTTTGGTGATCGAGCAATTCAACAAGTTGCTACTATTGGACAGGAGTGAAAAACAGGTACTAAACCTACCCATCGCCGGAAGCCAGGCCTGGATTGGCTATTATGATTTTGGGCAAGAGCGAAAAATTATTGCCGTGACAGACCTCAAGCTCAGCTTAGGCTACCTCTATGATCTTTCAGGCAACCTACTGATTACCTCCCCCCTCCAGAGTGACAGAGATATTCAAGTGAGTCACCAGCCAGGCTTAGGACAATACCTTATTCGAACGCGCTTCGGAAAAACCATGTTGGAATACCTTATTCCAGATTAAGGAAGCGGTGGTAAGGGAACCTCGTTTTTTTAATGGGGAATTCAAAAATTCAGGCGTTGCCCTTACCAGAGTAAATAAATCGGTACGATCACATTCAGGCCATAACAGCTACAATACTAGAACACAAAACCCACCCGAATCAAGTAGGGCTCACTGTAATAGGACCCCCGACTGGAATTCTGCAGGCTGGAATGCTTTAGGTTGTACAAAAAGGTAAAATTGGCTCCTCCTCGAGATCCAAATGGCGCAAAATATCCTGCACCAATAAAAAAAGCGTCTGTCCACCTGCGTTGAAAATTGTCATCGAAGGGATTGTAAGCATTCCAATTGATGGACTCTACTTCGGAATAGGCGAAGATATTGGGAAGTACATTGTATCGCGCAAATGCTCTTCCTCCGTAAGCGGACCCTGCAGACCCCTGAAAGCGCAAGTCATCGTAATATTGGTAAGTGGCGCCCAAGCCCATGGAAAACTTGGGAGTAAACATCACGCCTGCAAGCGGGGAAACATCAATAAGGGTGACATTGCCAAACTGCAATCCTAGGTTTCCACCAAAATAACTTCGCTCTTTGAGAGAAAAGGTAGAATCGGAATTGAACTCCCGCTGCGAAAAAGCACCCGCCTGCATGCCAAAAAAGGCTAGGAAAAAGAGAAGGGTCGCCTTATTTTTCGACCACCACATAGAGATCCTCTGTTGGCTTCTTCATGAGGTACTTTTCGCGAGCAAATTTCTCTAACAATTCTGGATTACCCATCAGCTCTTTTCGCTCTTGCTGGATTTGTACCTTCTTCTTTTGAAAGTAGTCCTTTTGCTCCTCCAAATCCCAAAGCTGCTTCGTCAGATTTGCCTGAACGGGCAAACTGTTGGAGTCAATAAAAATCATCCATAGAAGGAAGGAAAAGCTGGCCAGCACGTAAAAATTGCCCGTGTATTTTATGAGTTTATTCATGGGTAGAAACGAATAATAGCTAAGGTACAAAAATCGTGCAAAAAAAAGACAGTCCCGAAATTCCGGGACTGTCTATATAATCTTACCTGGGAGATTTATTTCAACTTCCCCTTAAATACGGCAGCCTCTCCAAGTTGCTCTTCAATGCGAAGCAGTTGGTTGTACTTGGCCATACGATCGGACCGAGAGGCAGAGCCTGTCTTGATCTGTCCACAGTTCACTGCTACAGCCAAATCCGCGATGGTGGAATCTTCAGTTTCTCCAGATCTGTGTGACATAACCGCCGCAAAACCCGCTTTATGTGCCATGCTGATGGCGTTTAAGGTTTCTGTCAGCGTGCCAATCTGGTTTACTTTAACAAGGATCGCGTTTGCTGATTTCTCGGCAATACCCCGCTTAAGAAAGTTAACGTTTGTCACAAACAAGTCGTCCCCAACCAACTGGATTTTATCGCCAATCTTGGCGGTGATCATTGCCCATCCAGCCCAGTCTTCTTCTGCGAAACCGTCTTCGATGGAGTCTATAGGATATTTTTCAGTAAGCTCGGTCAAATAAGCAACTTGCTCTTCTCGAGACCTTACTTTTCCATTTGGTCCTTCAAACTTGGAATAATCGTATTTGCCATCCTTGTAAAACTCGGAAGCAGCACAATCCAAAGCGATGGTCACTTCCTCCCCTGCACGGTAACCTGCCTTAGCGATTGCCTCCAAAATACAAGCCAAGGCTTCCTCTGTGCCTCCTGAGAAGTTGGGCGCAAATCCGCCTTCGTCTCCTACGGCAGTGCTAAGGTGTTTGTCGTGCAAGATTTTCTTTAAATTATGGAAGATCTCAGCTCCCATGCGGATGGCGTCCGAAAAACTAGCCGCACCGATTGGGCGTACCATGAATTCCTGAAAGGCAATTGGTGCATCGGAGTGGGAACCCCCATTGATAATATTGAGCATGGGCACAGGGAGAGTGTTGGCATTAACCCCGCCAATGTATCGGTAGAGCGGCTGTCCAGACTCCATGGCTGCAGCTTTAGCCACCGCAAGAGATACGCCTAAGATGGCATTTGCGCCTAAGTTGCTTTTGTTTGGCGTACCATCCAGGTCAATCATGATCTGGTCAATAGTATTCTGGTCAAACACGTCCATTCCCACAAGCTCGGGAGCGATAAGGTCATTGACATTGGAAACGGCTTTCAAAACACCTTTTCCTAAATACTTGGTTTTGTCTCCATCACGGAGCTCCACGGCCTCATTTATTCCAGTAGAGGCACCACTAGGTACAGCAGCTCTTCCAAAGGCTCCATCTTCAGTGTATACATCTACTTCAACGGTTGGATTTCCTCTTGAATCAAGGATTTGTCGGGCATGAATGGATTGAATCAACGTCATCGTTTTTATAGGTTTGTTTGCGTTAGTTAGAAGTAATCATCGAGATAAAATCATCAAAAAGGTACCGAGAATCGTGCGGACCTGGAGAGGATTCTGGGTGGTATTGAACAGAAAAGGCTGGCTTATTTTTGAGTTTGATTCCCGCCACAGTTCCGTCATTCAAGTGCACGTGGGTGATATCCACCTGAGTGCTTTTTTCTGCCTCCTCACGCACCACGTTGAAGCCGTGATTTTGAGAAGTTATTTCACTTTTGCCCGTCACCAAATTTTTGATGGGGTGATTGAGTCCCCTGTGTCCGTGGTGCATTTTGTAGGTAGATATGCCCACAGCAGCGGCAAGTAGCTGGTGACCGAGGCAAATTCCAAATACTGGCTTCCCTGTAGTAAGAATTTCCCCGACAGTGGCCACGGCATAGTCCATGACTGCAGGATCCCCTGGACCATTGGAGAGAAAGTAGCCTTGAGGACCCCACGCTTCCATTTCTGCAAGGGAAGTTTTGGCAGGATAAACTTTGCAAAACACACCGCGTGAGGCAAGATTTCTCAAAATGTTTTTCTTAATGCCAAAGTCAAGACAGGCCACTTTGATTGGGGATGCTTCATCGCCAAAAAAGTAAGGTGTCTGCGTACATACTTGCGATGAAAGCTCTAAGCCGTTCATATCAGGCACCTTGGCCAGCTCAGCGGCAAGACCTTCAAGGTTGCCCTCAAACTCAGAGCTGATGATGGCGTTCATGGCCCCTTTGGCGCGAAGATGCCTGACCAGCTTACGCGTGTCAATGTCGGCAATCCCAGTGATGCCAGCAGCAACTAAGTAGTCCTGCAGGGAGCCAGAAGCGTCTAGCCTGGAATAGACATCAGAAAAACTATTTACCACAATGCCGGAAACGCAAGGTTGCTCTGATTCTACCTCCTCAGGATGAACACCGTAGTTTCCTATGTGGGAAGTAGTCGTAACGACAATTTGACCAGTATATGAAGGGTCAGTGTAAATCTCTTGGTAGCCCGTCATGCCAGTATTAAAGCAGATTTCACCGCCATTGGTACCGGAAATCCCGATGAGTGTCCCGTTGAATTGGGTACCATCTGCAAGAAGGAGGGTAGCTTTTTGTCTAATCATTTCTTTAAAGGTTGGCCAAAGTTACTAAATCTTAGGGAGCGAGGAATACGGAAGGGGTATAAAAAAAAGGATTGAACGACGTCCAATCCTTTTTATAATTAAGCTGTCTACAACTTATTTTTCATCGTTGTCACCTTCTGCAGAAGCTTCAGGAGCATCGGTCTCTTCTGGAGCCGGGGCTACTTCAGCAGCTGGCGTTTCAGTCTCCACTTCTGCAACAGCAGCTGGAGCTTCATCTACAACTTCCGCTGCTGGAATCTCTTCCACTACCTTAGCCGCTGCTGGAGCGGACACTGGAGCGGTAGTACCAGCGCTAGCATTTCCTCTAGATCTTCTGGTAGTCTTCTTCGCTGGTGCAGCATCCTTCAACATCAATTCGTTGAAATCTACTAGTTCGATGATACACATCTCTGCATTGTCTCCCAGACGAAAACCTGTTTTGATGATACGTGTGTATCCTCCTGGGCGAGTACCAACTTTCTCAATTACTTCACCGAAAAGGGCTTTGATGGCCTCTTTGCTCTTCAAGTAAGAGAATGCGATTCTTCTGCTGTGTGTAGAATCTTCTTTAGCTCTGGTCACCAGAGGCTCAACAAACTTCTTTAATTCCTTCGCTTTGGCAAGCGTAGTAGATATACGCTTGTGAAGAAGTAGGGAAGCTCCCATGTTGGAAAGCATTGCCTTTCTGTGGGAAGCAGTCCTACCAAGGTGGTTAAATTTCTTACCGTGTCTCATTGTTAATTATTCTTCATCAAGTTTGTACTTAGTAATGTCCATCCCGAAGATCAGACCTTTCTCTTGGATCAATTGCTCTAGTTCGGCCAAAGATTTTTTACCGAAGTTTCTGAATTTCATCATGTCTGAAATTTCAAGGCGAGCAAGATCTCCGAGAGTTCTCACGTCAGCAGCTTTCAAGCAATTAAAGGCACGAACAGAAAGGTCGAGGTCCCCTAGAGAGGTCTTAAGAAGCTTGCGCATGTGAAGGAATTCTTCATCGATAGGCTCTGGTTCCGCTACTCCAGTGGAGTCGAGTACCATGGTTTGGTCGGAGAAGAGCATGAAGTGCTGGATCAAAATCTTAGCAGACTCTTGTAGAGCTTTCTCAGGGTGGATAGATCCATCCGTATGCACTTCAAGAATGAGTTTTTCAAAGTCAGTCTTCTGTTCTACTCGGGTATTTTCTACGCTATACTTTACGTTTTTGATAGGCGTAAAGATTGCATCGATAGCAATTTGTCCAAATACCTGATCTTTAGGCTTGGATTCTTCAGCAGGCAAATAGCCTCTTCCTTTTTCGATAGTTAGTTCAATCTGGAAGCCTCTGGTTTGATCCATGTGACAGATCACCAATTCGGGATTCAATACCTCAAAGGAGGAAGTAAACTTAGCAATGTCACCTGCTGTGAATACTGATTGATTTTTGAATTCAACAGTAATTTTTCCATCAAAAGCGTCGTGCACTTTCTTGAAACGAACCTGCTTTAAATTCAAAATGATGTCAGTCACATCCTCTACTACGCCTTCCATGGTAGAAAATTCATGTACTACTCCAGGTAGTTTGATGGAAGTTATGGCGTATCCCTCCAAAGAAGAAAGTAATATTCTTCTAAGGGCGTTACCTATAGTAACTCCATAGCCTTTTTCGAGTGGTTTGAATGTGAATAAGCCATGAAAATCATCGGCTTTTTCCATCACCACCTTCTCGGGCATTTGAAATGTAAGTATGGACATATATTTCGTTCTGTTTTAGCTGAAAATAGTGGACTATTACTTTGAGTAAAGTTCGACGATAAGCTGAACCTTGATATTCTCAGGAATATCATCGCGGCTAGGAATGCTGACGAATTTACCAGACAAAGAAGCATTATCCCATTCTAACCAGGAGTACCTTGATGTTCCTCTGCCAGCCAAACTGTTGGTGATCGCTTCAAGAGACTTTGAACGCTCTCTTACCGATACTACATCACCTGGCTTTAGTGTGTAAGATGGGATGTTGACCAATTCACCGTTTACCAAGATGTGCTTGTGTGACACCAGCTGTCTTGCTCCACGACGGGTTGGAGAAATACCCATGCGGTACACAGTGTTGTCCAAACGAGCTTCTAGAAGCTGTAGGAGGTTTTCACCTGTGATACCTGATTTTCTAGAAGCAATATCAAACATCTTTGCAAATTGTCTTTCCAATACACCGTAGATGTATTTTGCTTTTTGCTTCTCTGCAAGCTGAATTGCATATTCAGATTGCTTCTTTCTTCTACCACGACCATGCATTCCTGGAGGGTAGTTTTTCTTTTGAAGTGCCTTGCTGTGCCCTTCAATATCTTCTCCAAATCTTCTGGAGACTTTTGATTTAGGACCTGTATATCTTGCCATACTGTTGCTTGTTTAAAGTTAAACTCTTCTACGCTTTGGTGGACGACATCCGTTGTGTGGCATAGGTGTCACGTCGATAATCGTCGTAACATCCAAGCCTAGGTTTTGCAACGTTCTAATCGCTGATTCACGACCAGCGCCTGGACCTTTTACGAATACCTCAATTTTTCTCAAACCGAGTTCGTAAGCGACTTGACCGCAATTTTGTGCAGCCATCTGTGCAGCGTAGGGAGTATTCTTCTTTGATCCTCTGAAACCCATTTTACCGGCAGAAGCCCATGAGATCACTTGACCTGTGATGTTGGTAATCGAGATAATGATGTTGTTGAAGGAGGCTTTGATGTGTGCCTGACCTACAGCTTCTACCTTTACTACTCGTTTCTTACCCTTTGCTTTATCGTTTCTTTTCTGAGCCATAATCTAAATCAGGTTTTATTTAGTTGCTTTCTTTTTGTTAGCAACAGTCTTACGCTTACCCTTCCTTGTTCTGGCATTGTTTTTCGTGCCTTGACCACGTACGGGAAGTCCTTTTCTGTGTCTCAAACCTCTGTAACATCCGATATCCATCAGACGCTTGATGTTCAATTGAATCTCCGACTTCAATGCACCTTCAGTTCTGAATTCTTCAGAAATGATGGTACGAATCGCGGTAGATTCCTCATCGTTCCACTCTCCGGCCTTTTTTTCTAAAGAGATGCCTGCTTTACTTAGGATCGCTTTGGCCGAACTTCTTCCGATTCCGAAGATGTAAGTAAGTCCGATTTCGCCGCGCTTATTGTCTGGTATGTCTACACCTGCAATTCTAGCCATGATTAACCTTGTCTTTGTTTATACTTAGGATTTTTCTTATTGATGACGTAAAGCTTTCCAAACCTTCTGATTACTTTACAGTCAACGCTTCTCTTTTTAATAGATGCCTTTACTTTCATATGGTTATTGTTTTAATTTTCGGTCATATGGAATCTTACTGATGAAGAACTAATTCCCGAAGGCTAACTCTTCCTGCTCGATTTCCTGTCAGTCTATTTATAACGATACACTATTCTTCCTTTTGATAAATCATAGGGAGATAACTCTAATTTAACCTTATCTCCAGGAAGGATCTTGATGTAGTTCATCCGCATCTTTCCAGAAATATGAGCAATCAATTGATGTCCATTTTCAAGTTCTACTTTGAACATCGCATTAGACAAGGCCTCTATGATGGTGCCGTCTTGTTCGATTGATGTTTGTTTGGCCATTTTAGAATGTAATGATCTCTTCTATGTATTTATGTGTTGTTAAAACCTCTGTTTTGTCTTCAAATATTGCAATCGTATGCTCATAATGCGCTGAAGGTCTCCGGTCTGCAGTTCGGATCGTCCAACCGTCTTTCTCCTGAACGATATTTCGCGTACCAAGATTAATCATGGGCTCTATTGCAATCACCATTCCGTCTTTCAACAAAGGGCCACTGCCTTTTTTACCATAATTAGGAACTTCTGGCGCCTCGTGAAGCTTTCGGCCTAACCCATGTCCGACTAATTCTCGGACCACGGTGTATCCTTTTGCTTCCACAAACTTTTGGATCGCATGGCCAATGTCGCCCACACGATTGCCAAAAGTTGCCTGTTCAATTCCTAAGTAGAGTGAATCTCGGGTGGCTCTTAGTAATGCTAAGACAGAAGGGGGTACTTCACCTATCGGGTATGTATAAGCGGAATCGCTATGAAAACCTTGGTGAAAGACTCCACAATCTACTGAGATTATATCGCCATCTTTCAATTCATACTCGCTAGGAAATCCGTGTACTACAACTTCGTTCACGGATATACACAAGGAACTGGGAAAACCGTTGTACCCTTTGAACGAAGGTACAGCACCGTGATCCCGAATAAACTCCTCAGCGACTTTGTCTAAGAAAGAAGTCTTTACCCCTTTCTTGACATGCTTGGCGATCTCACCGTGAGCTCTACCAAGTATGTCGGCACTCTGTTTAATATGTTCAACTTCTTCCGAAGTCTTGTAATGAATCATTAAGAGGCTACCTGATAATCTGAGGAATTGCCTTTCACATTTCCACTCTTCATCATTCCTTCGTAATGTCTCATCAATAAGTAACTTTCAATCTGACGGAGTGTATCCATGATCACACCCACCATGATCAGCAGGGAAGTTCCCCCAAAGAACTGAGCAAACTCTCCACCAACACCTACTACGATCGCCAAAGCGGGCAAGATAGCCACTGCAGCAAGCAGAATAGAACCGGGAAGGGTAATTTTAGAAATGATACCATCTATGAATTCTCCTGTTGGAGCACCTGGCTTCACACCTGGAACGAATCCACCGTTACGCTTCATGTCCTCTGCGATTTGCTCGGGATTAACCGTGATCGCTGTGTAGAAAAACGTGAAGACAATGATCAGGGTAGCAAACAAAGCATTGTACTGCCAAGAAGTAAAGTCAGAGAAGGTAGTACCAATGTAGTTGGCAATGTCATTTTCACCGGCCCAAATCTGGGATATTAGCGCAGGCACAAACATCAATGACTGAGCAAAGATGATCGGCATGACACCTGAAGCATTTACTTTAATCGGAATGTATTGGCGTTGGCCACCGTATACTTTTCCTCCTACCACTTGCTTAGCATACTGAACAGGAATGCGGCGAGTAGCTTCAGTCAAGGCGATGACACCTACCACAACAAAGAACAAGACCACTGCTTCAATAATCAAAAGCAACATCCCGGAAGAACCTTTTTCAAGGCCTTCAGCAATTAAAGCGCCAGGGAATCGGGAGATGATCCCAATCATAATCAACATGGAAATACCATTTCCAATTCCTTTTTCTGTAATCTTCTCTCCCAACCACATACAAAACATAGTGCCAGCAGACAAGAGAACAAGGGAACTGAACATGAAAAGCGTGCTATCGATCATGACCGCTCCTGTCGGAAGGATTGTCGCTGAAATGTATCCTATGCCTTGTGCAACGGTAATAACGATGGTCAAAACACGTGTAATCTGGTTGATTCTCTTTCTTCCAGATTCACCGTCTTTTTGCATTTTTTGAAAATAGGGTACCCCGACAGTGAGTAACTGCAGCACGATGGAAGCAGAGATGTAGGGCATAATTCCAAGACCGAAGATGGAAGCATTGCTAAATGCCCCGCCAAGAAAGGTATCAATCAAACCGAAAATCCCTTCAGGTGCCGATCCAAGTTTGGATGCGTCAACTCCAGGAAGAACAATGAATGAACCTAATCTAAAGATGATGAGGAATCCAATCGTGTTGATTATCCTCACTCTCAAATCTTCGATTGAGAAAATGTTCCTAACTGTCGAAATAAACTTTTTCATCTACTTAAAGCTTGGTTACGGTACCACCTAGTGCCTCTATAGCTGCAACAGCTGTAGCGGAGAATTGGTGAGCACTAACGTCTAATTTGGTTGTCAGTTGACCTCCTCCGAGAACCTTGATCTTGTCGTTCTTGGAAGAAAGTCCGTGAGCTACAAGCGTATCCAAAGAGATGGAAGTAAGGTTAAATTCATCTGCGAGGAATTGCAAAATGTCAAGATTTACGGGTTTAAATTCAACCCTATTGAAGGATTTGAATCCAAACTTAGGCACGCGTCTTTGAAGAGGCATTTGTCCACCTTCAAAACCAAGCTTTCTCTTGTAACCAGATCTTGACTTAGCTCCCTTATGACCTCTTGTGGAGGTTCCACCTCTACCCGAACCGGTACCACGACCAATTCTCTTACGATTTTTGGTTGACCCTTCTGATGGAGTTAATGTATTCAGTTTCATAATTACGCTTCCTCCACTTTTACAAGGTGACTCACTTTATTTACCATTCCAGCAATCTGAGGAGTATTTTCAACAACTTTAGATTTGCTGATACGACCTAAACCAAGTGCAATAATGGTTGCTTTTTGATCCTTTGGTCTATCGATCGTACTTTTTACCTGTGTGATTTTGATCTTAGCCATGTGCTTATCCGTTAAAGACTTTCGCCATTTTTACTCCTCTTTGCTGAGATACTGCGATGGCATCACGAAGCTGCACTAAGGCATCAATGGTCGCTTTCACCACGTTATGAGGGTTAGAGGAGCCTTTAGATTTTGCCAATACGTCAGTGACGCCAGCAGATTCTAATACAGCACGCATCGCACCACCTGCAATAACACCTGTACCCGCAGCAGCAGGCTTGATTAGGACATATCCACCACCAAACTTACCTAGTTGCTCGTGAGGAATAGTTCCTTTCAATACAGGCACTTTCACCAAATTCTTTTTTGCATCTTCTATGCCTTTGGTGATCGCATCAGTTACTTCATTGGCTTTGCCCAATCCGTAACCTACTACTCCTTGGCCGTCACCAACCACAACGATTGCAGAGAAAGAAAATCTTCTACCACCTTTCACCACTTTGGCTACACGGTTGATAGCAACAACTTTCTCTTTCAATTCTGTATCTGTCGCCCTAATGGGTTTTCTTTTTATCTGAGACATATGGATTAGAATTTAAGCCCTCCTTCTCTGGCACCGTCGGCCAAAGCCTTTACGTTTCCATGATACAAGTAGCCATTACGATCAAATACTACTGAGGAAACACCGTTTGCAACTGCTCTTTCCGCAAGCTTTTTGCCCACTTCTTTGGATACAGCGACATTGGTATTAGCCTTTGCACCAAGTTCCTTGGAGGAAGCTTGCGCAAGGGTTTGACCTTTGAGGTCATCCACCAACTGAGCATAAATGCCAGTATTACTTTTGAAAACTGACAGACGGGGTCTGGAATCAGTGCCGGAAATCTTTCTACGGATGCCTCTCTTGATTCTAAGTCTTCTGGAACTCTTATTAAAAGCCATAACTTATTATTTTTTACCGGCAGTTTTACCAGCCTTACGTCTAACAATTTCACCCACGAAGCGTACACCTTTTCCTTTGTAAGGCTCAACCTTACGAAGAGAGCGGATTTTAGCAGCTACTTGACCAATCAATTCTTTATCTACACCTTCCAGCGTGATGATCGGGTTCTTACCTTTGGCAGTCTCTGTTTTCAAAGAGATTTCATTGGGTAGCGCCATAAAAATAGTGTGCGAATACCCAAGGGCAAGCTCAAGTATCTGTCCTTGGTTAGAGGCTTTGAAACCTACACCCACCAATTCCAAATCTTTCTTGTATCCCTCAGACACGCCTACTACCATGTTGTTGACTAATGATCTATAAAGACCGTGCAACGACTTATGTCTCTTGGACTCCGTTGGTCTTGTGAAAATGACCTCATTGCCCTCTACTGTTACCTGAATGTCGGGATTAACCTCCTGAGTTAAGGTACCCTTTGGACCTTTAACAGTGACAGTTCCATGAGCTGAAACGTTTACAGTTACACCTCCGGGAATATTTACTGGTTTTTTACCTATTCTAGACATAGTAGTAAATTAATATACGTAACAAAGTACTTCACCACCGATACCTTCGGTGCGTGCTTCTTTGTCTGTCATCACTCCCTTGGAAGTGGACACAATGGCGATACCAAGGCCATTGATGACTCTTGGAAGTTCGTCATGCTTGACATATTTTCTCAACCCTGGCTTGCTTACACGCGTCAAGCTTACGATTGCATTGAGTTTGGTAGTTGGATTAAATTTCAAGGCAATCTTGATGGTGCCTTGAGGTCCATTTTCTTCAAACTTATAATTTTGTATGTACCCTTTTTCGTGCAGTACTTTGGTAATCTCCTTCTTGATATTAGAAGCAGGTATCTCCACGATTCTATGAGAAGCCTTGATGGCATTTCTCAGTCGAGTTAGATAATCAGCTATTGGATCGGTCATAATTAATATAGTCTAGCACTGCCCGAATTGGGCGTGCAAAGTTACGAATTGATTTTTATAATAAAAACTACTGTCGTTATTTTACCAGCTAGACTTAGTCACACCAGGGATTTTACCAGCAGAAGCCATTTCTCTGAAGGTTACCCTACTGATACCAAACTTTCTCATGTATCCTTTTGGACGACCAGTGAGCTTACATCTATTGTGCAATCTTACTGGAGAGGCGTTTTTTGGTAGTTTGTCAAGTGCTTCGTAATCGCCTGCAGCTTTCAATGCAGCTCTTTTCTTGGCATACTTGGCTACCAAGTTTTCTCTTTTGCGCTCACGCGCTTTGATGGACTCTTTTGCCATGATTATTCTGGATTATTTTTATTAACGAAAGGCATACCCAAAGCTTTCAACAAAGCAAAAGCTTCTTCATCTGTAGCTGCAGTGGTCACGAAGGTGATGTCCATACCGGTGATTTTGGTCACCTTTTCGATGGAGATCTCAGGGAAAATGATTTGCTCAGTCACGCCTAAGGTATAGTTGCCACGTCCGTCAAATCCTTTATCTGAAATACCTTTGAAATCACGCACACGTGGTAAAGCAACAGTAGTCAAGCGATCGAGAAATTCATACATCTTCTCACCTCTCAAGGTTACTTTAGCACCGATAGGCATGTTTTCTCTCAACTTAAAGTTGGAGACTGCAATCTTAGATTTGGTAGCGACAGCACGCTGACCAGTGATTATGGAAAGTTCCTCTACACCTTGATCGACTAACTTCTTGTCTGCTACAGCAGCACCAATACCTTTGTTAAGAACGATCTTAGTAAGTTTAGGTACTTGCATTACTGAGGAGTACTGAAACTTCTCCTTCAACGCCGGAACGATTTCGTTCAGATACGTTTCTTTTTTTCTTGGATTAGCCATTGATCACCTCCCCGGTTTTCTTAGAATACCTTACTAGTTTACCATTCTCTCCTTCCTTACGGCCGGTACGAGTTCTTTCCCCTGTTTTTGGATCGACAAGCATCAGGTTGCTGATGTGAAGCATAGCTTCTCTTTTCTCGATACCACCCTGAGGCTTGGAAGCAGAAGGCTTTACGTGTTTGGTTACCATATTGATCCCCTCTACGATTGCCTTTCTTTTTGCTGGATCAATGGATTGCACCTTACCAGTTTTTCCTTTGTCATCACCAGAGATCACTTTAACGGTGTCTCCAGATTTGATATGCAGCTTGGGCTGCTTGTTAAATTTTCTTTCCATGATTACAGTACTTCAGGGGCCAGGGAAACGATTTTCATAAACTGCTTTTCTCTGAGCTCTCTTGCTACAGGACCGAAAATACGGGTTCCTTTAGGCTCGTCGTTATTGTTTAACAACACAGCAGCATTGTCTTCAAATCTGATATACGAACCGTCCTTACGACGTATTTCTTTTTTCGTTCTTACGATTACCGCTTTAGAAACGGTACCCTTTTTCATATTGCTGGAAGATAGGGCTGACTTTACAGTCACAACTACTTTATCACCGATAGTAGCATAACGCTTCTTCGTTCCTCCCAATACGCGGATGACCAATACCTCTTTGGCACCGGAATTGTCCGCAACGCTTAGTCTGGATTCTTGTTGTATCATGATTACTTAGCCCGTTCAACTATTTCAACTAATCTCCAACGCTTGTTCTTGCTCAGCGGACGTGTTTCACTGATTTTAACCAAGTCACCTGGGTTACACTCATTCTTCTCGTCATGAACCATGAATTTGGTAGTCTTTGCAACAAACTTGCCATAGATGGCGTGCTTTACACGTCTTTCTACAGCTACAGTAATGGATTTGTCCATCTTGTTGCTAACGACTTTACCAACTCTTTCTTTGCGAAGATTTCTTTCAATCGTAGCCATTTTCTTTTCTGTTAGCTAGTTATTTGGAAACCAAAGCTGTTTTCAATCTTGCGATGAAACGCTTGGCCTCTCTGATTCTATTAGGATTCTCAATAGGAGAAATCGCGTGGGCAAACTTGAGTTTGCTTAGATTCTCCTGCTCGGCGACGATTCGTCCGGCGATCTCACTTGCTGCAAGTGATCTGATTTCTGCGTTTTTCATAATCTTGATTATTCAGCGTAGTCTCTTCTTACAACAAATCGTGTACTTACAGGCAGCTTCTGCTGTGCAAGTCTTAGCGCCTCCTGAGCAGTCTCCAGGCTCACGCCTGTAGCTTCGAAAAGGATTGTACCTGGCTTGATAACGGCCACCCAGTATTCTGGAGCACCCTTACCTTTACCCATACGAACCTCTGCGGGCTTTTTAGTGATCGGTTTGTCAGGGAAAATTCTGATCCAAACCTGACCTTCTCTCTTCATAGCTCTTGTCATGGCAATACGTGCTGCCTCGATCTGGCGAGAAGTAATCCATCCTGGCTCAAGGGATTTAAGGCCAAAGTTGCCAAAAGAAAGCTCATGCCCTCTTTGTGCAAGACCTTTGACACGGCCCTTGTGCATTTTCCTATATTTAGTTCTTTTCGGCTGTAACATGATTTCTCACTTGGAAAGGGAAAATTAGTTAGTTTCTTTTTCTGCGGTTTGGACCATCCTTGTCTCTACCTTTTAGCGCTGGGCTTCGAGGACCTTTCGGCTCGTTGGCTGCACCTTGGTTAGGAGAAAGATCTCTTTTTCCGTACACCTCACCTTTGAAGATCCAAACTTTGATGCCGATCAATCCATACACGGTAAGTGCTTCGGAAAGAGCGTAATCGATGTCTGCTCGTAGGGTGTGAAGAGGAATTCTTCCCTCCTTGTACATTTCAGAACGGGCCATTTCGGCGCCGCCCAAACGACCTGAAAGCTTAACTTTAATTCCTTCAGCGCCCACTCTCATGGTGGCTGCAATCGCCTGCTTCATTGCGCGACGGAAAGATATTCTAGCTTGGAGCTGTTGTGCGATAGACTCACCAACCAACTTGGCATCCATTTCGGGACGCTTAATCTCAAAGATATTTATTTGAATATCCTTGTTGGTGATTTTCTTAAGTTCCTCTTTAAGCTTATCTACTTCGGCACCACCTTTACCAATAACAACACCTGGTCTAGCAGTATGGATAGTCAAGGTGATGCGCTTGAGCGTACGCTCGATGATCACTTTGGCGATACCGCCTTTAGGTATTCTGGCAAGGACGTACTTACGGATTTGTTGATCTTCGTATAACTTCTCAGCAAAGTCTTTCCCACCATACCAGTTGGAATCCCAGCCTTTGACTACACCAAGTCTAAATCCTATTGGGTTAATTTTTTGTCCCATAGTCTTTCTTAATTTGCCTTTTCGTTAGTTGTAACAACATCAGCGGTAGCCCCTTCAACATTGATTGAATCAATAACGAGGGTTACATGATTGGATCTCTTGCGAATTCTGTGACCACGTCCCTGAGGAGCAGGTCTTAGTCTCTTTAAGGAGCGACCTTCGTCGACCATAAGGGTCTTGATAAATAGGTCCGCTTCTTCAAGCTTCACATCTGGATTCTTTGCTTGCCAGTTAGCCACTGCAGATAGGAGAAGTTTCTCCAATCGAATCGCTCCGTGATTTGGAGTAAATTTCAATATGCTAAGTGCATACCCTACGCGCTTTCCTCTCACCAAGTCTGCGACTAAGCGCATCTTGCGAGGGGAGGTAGGAACATTTTTTAATCTTGCTACTGCTTCCATGATTATCTCTTTCCTTTATCTTTTTTGGCAATGTGACCACGGAAGTTCCGAGTAGGAGAAAATTCACCTAGTTTGTGACCTACCATGTTGTCGGTAACAAAAACAGGGATAAACTTATTTCCATTATGCACAGCGAAGGTATGCCCTACGAAGTCCGGAGAAATCATTGATCTTCTTGACCAAGTCTTGATGACAGATTTTTTGCCAGACTCGTTCATGACATCTACCTTCTTCACCAAATGGTGTTCGATATAAGGACCTTTTTTTAATGAACGTGCCATAATTACTTAGATCTTTTGGTGATGATGAACTTGTTTGAATACTTCTTGGGTGATCTGGTTTTCTTACCCTTTGAAAGAAGTCCATTGCGGGATCTTGGGTGACCACCAGAAGAACGACCTTCACCACCACCCATAGGGTGATCTACTGGGTTCATCGCAACACCTCTTGTACGAGGTCTTACGCCAAGCCAACGCTTACGGCCAGCCTTACCCAAAACAACGTTCATGTGATCTGCATTACCAACAGTTCCTACTGTAGCCATACAAACACCAAGAATAAGTCTCATTTCTCCAGATGGAAGCTTTACAGATACATATCTAGCATCTCTAGCTACGATCTGGGCATATCCACCAGCACTTCTTGCCAATGCAGCACCTTTACCTGGTTGCAATTCCACACAGTGGATGATTGTACCCATAGGAATATTCACCATGTGCATCGCGTTGCCCACTTCTGGTGCAACATGCTCACCGGAGATTACTGTTTGTCCAACTTTCAACCCTTCCGGAGCGATCATGTAGGCCTTTGCGCCGTCTGCATAATACAGAAGGGCAAGACGAGCAGTTCGGTTCGGATCGTATTCAATGCTTTGAACTACCGCAGGTACACCAAACTTTCTTCGTTGGAAGTCTACGATACGTAATCTTCGCTTGTGACCACCACCGATATAGCGTGCGGTCATTTTGCCTTCGTTATTTCTACCGCCTGATTTCTTCAAAGGAGCGAGAAGAGACTTTTCTGGCTTAGAACGAGTGATCTCGTCAAAAGCAGGAGCGACTCTAAATCGGGTTCCGGGGGTTACAGGCCTTAATTTTTTAACTGCCATGATAATGCTTCAATTAAAGTTCTCCGTAAAAATCAATTACCTGACCGTCAGCTACCTGTACAATTGCTTTCTTGAAAGCATTCGTAAAGCCAGACACCACTTTATTGTTGGTGTATCGGGTCTTGCGCTTCGCTGCGTACCTCATGGTGCGGATTGCAACCACGCGTACACCGTACTTTTTCTCCACAGAAGCCTTAATCTGAAGTTTGTCGGCAGTTTTTTCGACGATAAAGCCGTAAACTCCCTTTTCGTTACCTGCAGATACTTTTTCTGTGATCAAAGGCTGTTTCAGAATTTCCATTGTCTTATTTCGATAAAATGGTTTCTAACTTACTTACAGATCCTTCGCAAAGCACCAATTGGTCAGCATTGAGGAGTTGGTAAGTATTTACATCATGAACGGTCACTACTTTTGCCTTCGGAAGGTTTCTGCTGGACAAGAATACGTTCTTGTTGTCTTCGGAAAGAACCAACAACGACTTTTTGTTCAACAAGGAAAGTCCTGTCAATAGGGCTAGGTAGTTTTTTGTCTTTGGTGCGTCGAAAGACACGTCTTCCATAACCAACAAACTGTTCTCTTTTACCTTATATGCAAGCGCTGACTTACGAGCCAACTGCTTTACCTTCTTATTTAGCTTGAAGGAATAGTCTCTTGGTCTGGGACCAAATACTCTACCTCCACCACGGAAGTGAGGTGCCTTCAAAGATCCAGCACGAGCACCACCGGTACCTTTTTGCTTTTTGATCTTTCTTGTAGAACCTGCTACTTCGTTTCTTTCTTTAGATTTATGTGTTCCCTGTCTCTGGTTGGCCAGATACTGCTTCACATCCAGGTAGATGGCGTTATCGTTGGGCTCAATGCCAAAAATATCGTCAGAAAGGCTCACCTTTCTCCCTGTATCTTGTCCTTTATGATTGATTACTGCTAATTCCATGGCTTACTTCTCCAGAATAACAAATGAATTTTTTGGACCAGGTATTGAGCCAGAAACCAAAATTAGGTTTTGCGCTGCATACACTTTCATCACACGAAGGTTCGCGATCGTCACTCGGTCTCCACCCATTCTACCGGCCATTTTCATGCCTTTGAATACACGTGAAGGCCAAGAACAAGCACCAATTGAACCTGGGTGTCTTCCTCTGTTGTGCTGACCGTGAGTTTGTCCACCCACACCTGCAAAGCCATGGCGTTTTACAACACCTTGGAATCCTTTACCTTTTGAAGTACCGACTGCCGCGACGAAGTCACCTTCCTCGAATAGCTCTCCTGCACTTACTGTGTTTCCGAGTTCTACTTGACCTTTAAAGTCTCTGAACTCAACAACTTTTTGCTTTGGGGTCGTTCCAGCCTTTTTGAAGTGGCCGATGAGAGGCTTTGGCGTATTCTTCTCCTTGCGCTCTCCGAATCCCAACTGCACTGCGTTGTACCCGTCTATTTCAACGTTTTTTACTTGCGTCACTACGCAAGGACCAGCTTCGATTAGCGTGCATGCGACATTACGTCCATCGGCACTGAAGATGCTAGTCATACCTACTTTTTTTCCTATAATACCAGACATCTTTACTAAGATATTTTGATAAATCACCAAGTGTATCCACACTTGGGCCCTTTTTAAGGACTGCAAAGTTACTGAAATAATTTTTGGCAGCAAATCACAACTCTACTATTTTCAATTAATTATGAAAAAAAGGCGTGTATTTGGGCACCATTGGCTACAAAACTCATTTTTTTGCCAAAAAAAGAAGGCCTGCATCGCTGCAGGCCTCCTTAAAGAAACTTTTGATAGCGGGTCAGACTTTGATTTCAACGTCTACTCCACTTGGAAGCTCAATCTTCATGAGTGCATCCACGGTCTTAGAAGAGCTGGAGTAGATGTCTACCAAACGCTTGTAAGTACAAAGCTGGTATTGATCTCTCGCTTTCTTGTTTACGTGTGGAGACTTCAACACAGTAAACTTCTCTTTCTTGGTAGGCAAAGGAATAGGACCTACTACTACGGCACCAGTTGCTTTCACTGCCTTCACGATCTTCTCTGATGACTTGTCCACCAGGCTGTGATCGTATGATTTCAATTTTATTCTGATTTTCTGATTCATTTTCTTTTCGGTTAGGATTTGGCTCCTTTTACTTTGGCAATGACCGCTTCGGCAACGTTGTTAGGAACAGGCTCGTAGTGGGAGAACGTCAATGAAGCCGTTGCTCTTCCTGAAGTGATTGTTCTCAAATCAGTTACGTAACCAAACAACTCAGACAAAGGAACGTTGGCCTTAACTACAGTAGAGGTACCCTTGGTATCCATACCTTTCATCATACCTCTTCTTCTGTTCAAGTCACCCGTGATCGGTCCAGTATATTCGTCAGGAGTAATTACGTCTACCGACATAATAGGCTCTAGCAACTGAGGCTTACACTTTTTCGCAGCTTCCTTGAAACCAATTCTAGCAGCCAATTCAAAAGAAAGGGCATCCGAATCGACGTCGTGGTAGGAACCATGGAATAAGCGAACTTTCATGGATTCGATAGGGTAACCTGCCAAAGGTCCATTCTTCATGGCCTCCTGGAAACCTTTTTGAACTGGCTGGATGAATTCTTTTGGAATCACACCACCTACAATACCGTTCACAAATTCCAAACCTGCTTTGATTTCGTTGGTCTCCGGATCTGGATCCTTAGGTCCTAATTCAAATACAATGTCTGCAAATTTACCCTTACCACCAGTTTGCTTCTTGTAGGTTTCTTTGTGCTCAACAGAAGCAAATAAAGCTTCCTTGTAAGCAACCTGAGGAGCACCTTGGTTGATTTCTACCTTGAATTCTCTTTTCATTCGATCGATGATGATCTCTAGGTGAAGTTCACCCATGCCTCGAAGGATCGTTTGACCAGTTTCATGGTCGGTATTTACCTGTAGGGTAGGATCTTCTTCTACCAATTTGGCAATCGCCATGCCCAGCTTGTCTACGTCAGCCTGAGTTTTAGGCTCAATGGCGTAGCCAATTACTGGCTCAGGGAACACCATGGATTCAAGCACTACCTTACGCTTTTCGTCGCAAAGAGTATCACCCGTTTTGATGTCCTTAAATCCAACTACGGCTCCGATATCACCGGCTACCAATCGCTCGATTTGGTTTTGCTTGTTGGCGTGCATTTGGAATACACGAGAGATACGCTCCTTGCTGCCTGAACGGCTATTGAATACATAAGATCCAGATTCCAACACACCTGAGTAAGCTCTTACAAAACACAAACGACCTACAAAAGGATCTGTTGCAATTTTGAATGCCAAGCCTGTAAATGGCTCAGACTCCACAGGATTAATCGGTACCTCTTTGTCCTCATCATCCAAGTCAGTGGCAATAATGGCCTCCTTGTCAAGTGGAGATGGCAACAATTCCATCACTAGATCAAGCATGGTTTGTACGCCTTTGTTTTTGAAAGAAGAACCACAGACCATAGGAACAATTTTCATGTCAATGGTAGCTGCACGCAATGCTTTCAAGATTTCTCCTTCCGTAATGGAATTAGGATCTTCAAAAAATTTCTCCATCAAGGACTCGTCGTAATCGGCAACGGCTTCAAGTAGGTACTCTCTGTATTCCGCTACTTCTTCCTTCATGTCCTCAGGAATCGGCACTTCTTTGAACGTCATGCCCATGTCGTGCTCGTTCCAGATAATTGCACGGTTGTTGATCAAGTCAACTACACCAGTAAATTTATCTTCAGCACCGATAGGGAGCTGCAAGGGAACTGCATGAGAGCCAAGCATTTCTTTTACTTGCTTACACACCATCAAGAAATCAGCACCAGAACGGTCCATCTTATTGACGAATCCGATTCGCGCTACCTTGTAGTTGTCTGCTAATCTCCAGTTGGTCTCAGACTGTGGCTCAACACCGTCTACCGCAGAGAAAAGGAAAACAAGTCCATCCAATACCCTCAAGGAACGGTTTACTTCAACAGTAAAGTCAACGTGACCTGGCGTATCGATGATATTGATTTGGTACTGATTGCTTCTGTAATCCCAGAATACGGTTGTTGCCGCAGAGGTAATGGTAATACCTCTTTCTTGTTCTTGGGCCATCCAGTCCATGGTCGCTGCACCTTCGTGCACCTCACCAATTTTGTGTGACTTACCGGAATAGTAAAGAATACGCTCCGTGGTAGTTGTCTTGCCCGCATCAATGTGCGCCGCAATACCAATGTTACGGGTAAATTTTAAGTCTCTTGCCATTTCCAGTTAGAATCTAAAGTGGGAGAATGCTTTGTTCGCCTCAGCCATTCTGTGCGTATCGTCCTTCTTCTTGACAGCGGCTCCTTCGCCTTTTGCTGCCGCGATGATTTCACCCGCAAGACGGTCCATCATGGTCTTCTCTCCTCTTCTTCGAGAGTAAAGAATCATCCACTTGATACCAAGGGCCATTTTTCTTTCAGGTCTGACTTCCATAGGAACCTGGAACGTAGCACCACCAACTCTACGACTCTTTACCTCGACGGTAGGAGCTATATTGTTAAGCGCTTTTTTCCAAACTTCAAGACCATTCTCACCTACTTTAGATTCTACTTTTGCTACTGCATCGTAGAAAATGTTGTAAGCAATACTCTTCTTCCCGTCGAACATCAGACAGTTTACAAACTTGGTTACCAAAGTATCATTGAACTTTGGATCAGGAAGAATATATCTCTTCTTTGGTTTCGCTTTTCTCATTTCTTTTTAAGGTATTAAATTATTTCTTTTTGCCTGGAGCTGCAGCAGGTGCACCCTTGCCAGCTTTTGGTCTTTTAGCACCGTACTTGGAGCGACCTTGCTTACGGTCTTTTACTCCAGCAGTATCCAATGCACCGCGGATGATGTGATACCTTACTCCTGGAAGATCCTTCACACGACCACCTCTGATCAATACGATCGAGTGCTCTTGCAAATTGTGACCTTCTCCTGGAATGTACGCGTTCACTTCTTTTCCGTTAGTCAAACGTACCCTTGCCACCTTTCTCATCGCGGAGTTAGGCTTTTTAGGCGTCGTAGTGTATACCCTGGTACAAACCCCTCTTCGCTGTGGACAAGCATCCAAAGCCCGAGATTTCGATTTGATTTCCAGCGTAGTTCTACCTTTTCTTACTAGTTGTTGAATAGTAGGCATTAACTGTTTAAAATTTAGTTTGTCTGTAAACTGTTATTTTTTGGAACGCAAAGGTACATGAAGTAATAAGAGTAACAAAATTAAGCAGTTATATTTTTGTTAGGCCTCTCCGGGTTTTCCAAATGAAATTGGAAAAGTAGGAGCTCCACCACCTTGGCTAATTTTTCCATACGCGGACTCGTATTTTTCAATATTTTCCTTCAATGCCACCAACAATCTCTTGGCATGATCAGGGGTGACGATGATTCTAGATTTCACTTTTGCCTTGGGTACTCCCGGCATCAGCCGTATGAAATCAATGACAAATTCAGAATTGGAATGGGCAATCATCGCCAGATTGGAATAGATGCCTTCAGCAATCTCTTCTGGGAGTTCCACATTTATTTGTTGATCAAGTAGGTGCTGGTCTTCCATGCCTCAAGGATTAAAAAAGGCCTGCACGAATAATGCAGGCCTTTCAATTTGACAGTAAGCTAATTTATAGAATGGCCTCGCTTGTTACTTTGGCCGATCTCTTTTCCATATTTTCAGAAAGGGTATCGTATTCCGCCTTAGAGCCTACGATCATGTCGTTCAGCCTACGCTGTCCGGTACCCGCAGGAATCAAGTGGCCAACGATTACGTTTTCCTTCAACCCTCTCAACTCATCACGCTTACCTCGGATAGCCGCTTCAGAAAGCACCTTGGTGGTCTCTTGGAAGGATGCCGCAGAAATAAAGCTTTCTGTACCCAATGAAGCCGCAGTAATTCCCTGCAAAGTCGGTGCAGAAACAGCTGTTTCGGCATCCATCACCTGAACCAACTTCAAGTCCTTACGCTTCAAACTGGAGTTCTCATCTCGCAGCCTTCTGGCAGAAATGATCATCCCTGGCTTCAACGTAGAAGAATCTCCAGCCTCGAGGACAATTTTCTTATCCAGAATACTGTCGTTCTCCTGACGGAAAGCCCACTTGTCAACCACTTGGTTTTGCAAGAAGCTGGTATTTCCCGCGTCAAGGATCTCTACTTTCTGCATCATTTGAGATACGATCACCTCAATGTGCTTGTCGTTGATTTTTACACCCTGAAGACGGTACACTTCCTGAATCTCGTTAACCAAGTATTCTTGTACTGCTGTTGGACCCTTGATGGAAAGGATATCGCTAGGCGTGATGGCACCATCAGAAAGCGGCTCACCTGCACGGATAAAGTCGTTTTCCTGAACCAAAATGTGCTTGGACAAAGACACCATGTATTTTTTGATGACGCCGTCTTTTGACTCAATGATGATTTCACGATTTCCTCGCTTCACACCACCATAGGTTACTACACCATCGATCTCAGAAACTACAGCAGGGTTGGATGGATTTCTCGCCTCAAACAATTCTGTTACACGTGGAAGACCACCGGTGATGTCGCGGGTCTTTCCTACGGATCTTGGGATTTTTACCAAGATCTGTCCAGACTTCACTTTCTCACCTGCTTCAACCGCCAAGTGCGCTCCTACTGGGATATTGTATGATTTTGATTCCCCACCATAGTTAATGATGATGGCAGGGTTCTTCGCTCTATCTTTTGTTTCAATAATTACCTTCTCACGGAAACCAGTCTGATCATCGGCTACTTCCTTGTACGTGATGCCCTCAACAACGGCTTCAAACTCTACAATACCGTCGAAATCAGAAAGGATTACCGCATTGTACGGATCCCAAATGCAAAGGGATTCCCCTTTGGTGATCTTCTGTCCGTTTTTCACGTTCAGCGTAGCGCCATAAGGTACGTGGTTGGATACCAAGGTCTTACCAGATTTGGCTTCGTTGATTTTGATTTCTCCAGAGCGACCCATGACCACAGTGACAGGATTTCCGTCTCGGTTGGTTGTTTCCATGTAGCGCAATTCTTCTTCAAATTCAACTACTCCATCAAACTTCGCATTGATGCTTGCCTCAACGGCCATGTTGGAAGCAGTACCTCCCACGTGGAACGTTCTCAAGGTCAATTGTGTACCTGGCTCACCAATAGATTGGGCAGCAATAACACCTACGGCTTCACCTGCCTGCACCATTCGGCCAGTGGCTAGGTTACGACCATAACACTTTGCACAAACACCCCTGCGGGTTTCACATGTTAATACGGATCGTATTTCTACCTCTTCGATGGAAGATTCGTCCACTCGCTTGGCTACCTCATCAGAGATCTCAATACCTGCAGTGACGATCAATTTATCTGTAACCAAGTCGTACACATCGTGTACAGATACCCGGCCTACAATACGCTCAGATAGCGGCTCTACGATTTCGTCGTTGTCTTTCAATGGCTGTACAACCAGTCCTCTCAACGTACCGCAATCCTCTTCGGTGATGATCATGTCCTGGGCTACATCGTGTAGTCGGCGAGTCAAATAGCCCGCATCGGCTGTTTTCAAAGCGGTATCAGCAAGACCCTTACGGGCACCGTGCGTGGAGATAAAGTACTCCAATACGTCAAGGCCTTCTTTGAAGTTAGATAGAATTGGGTTTTCGATGATTTCGCCTACCGAACCTTGTAGGTTCTTCTGTGGCTTTGCCATCAATCCTCTCATGCCTCCCAACTGACGGATTTGCTCTCTTGAACCACGGGCTCCAGAGTGCATCATCATGTAGATTGCATTGAATCCTTGCTTGTCCTCTTCCATCTTCTTCATCAGATTGTTGGTCAAATGAGAGTTGGTTCGAGTCCAAATATCGATTACTTGGTTGTATCGTTCGTTATCCGTAATCAGACCCATGAGGTAGTTGTTCCATACTTGTTCTACTTCCTCCTTTGCCTTTGCGATCATCGGCACTTTTTCATCCGGAATGATGACGTCATTCAATCCCATGGATAGACCGCCTTGGTAGGCCATCTGGAAACCAAGGTTCTTGATATCATCCAAGAATTGCGCTGTTCTGGCGATGCCACATACCTTCACCACTTGAGCAATGATCTGTTGCAACTTCTTTTTGGTTAGCAATTCGTTGACGTAACCAACTTCCTCAGGTACAAACTGGTTGAAAATCAAGCGTCCTGCCACCGTTTCGATGATTTGATCCTTAATCTCACCACTATCTGTTCTCACTTTCACCTTGCACTTGATGTTGGCATGCTTGGAAAGCTGGCCTTCATTCATGGCAATAATGACTTCTTCTTGGCTGTAGAAAGTCATCCCTTCCCCAAGAATCACCTCTTCAGGAGTCGATCTTTTACCTTTAGTCACATAATAAAGACCCAACACCATGTCCTGAGACGGTACCGTAATCGGTGCGCCGTTGGCTGGGTTGAGGATATTGTGCGCAGAAAGCATCAACGTTGATGCCTCCAAAATTGCCTCGTGGCCAAGCGGCACGTGTACCGCCATCTGGTCACCGTCAAAGTCAGCGTTGAAGGCCGTACAAACCAACGGGTGAAGCTGAATTGCTTTTCCTTCGATCAGTTTTGGTTGGAACGCCTGAATACCCAATCTGTGAAGAGTTGGGGCACGGTTGAGAAGCACAGGGTGTCCTTTCAATACGTTTTCCAAAATGTCCCAAACTACAGGGTCCTTACGGTCTACAATTTTCTTAGCAGACTTTACCGTCTTCACAATTCCTCTTTCGATGAGCTTGCGAATGATAAATGGCTTAAATAGCTCAGCTGCCATATTTTTAGGAAGACCACACTCGTGAAGCTTCAATTCAGGACCTACCACAATCACAGATCGACCGGAGTAATCCACACGCTTTCCGAGCAAGTTTTGACGGAAACGACCTTGCTTTCCTTTCAGCATATCTGAAAGAGACTTCAAGGCACGGTTACCGTCTGATCTTACTGCATTTACTTTTCTGGAGTTGTCAAATAGGGAATCGACTGCTTCCTGGAGCATTCGCTTCTCGTTTCTCAAAATCACCTCAGGCGCTTTGATATCTATCAATCGCTTCAAACGGTTGTTTCTGATGATAACTCGACGGTAGAGGTCGTTCAAATCTGAGGTTGCAAAGCGACCGCCATCCAAAGGAACCAATGGTCTCAATTCCGGTGGAATAACAGGAACCATTCGCACGATCATCCACTCTGGACGATTTTCAATGCGCGTTCTTGCATCACGGAAGGCTTCCACCACCTTCAAGCGCTTCAAGGCTTCCGCCTTTCGCTGCTGAGAGGTATCTGTGGCTGCTTGGTGACGCAAGGAGTAGGAAAGTTCATCCAATTCCAATCGTGCAAGCAACATTCCGAGTGCTTCTGCACCCATTTTAGCAATAAATTTGTTTGGATCGCCATCATCCAAAAGATGATTCTCTTTTGGTAGCTTGTCCATGATATCTAGGTATTCATCTTCAGTCAAGAAGTCGAGGTATTGAACCCCTTCTTCTGCTTTGATACCCGCCTGCACGACCACATAACGCTCGTAATAAACGATCTGATCTAGTTTTTTGGTAGGTAGACCTAATAGATATCCGATTTTGTTTGGTAATGACTTAAAGTACCAGATGTGTGCTACAGGCACCACCAATTCAATGTGGCCCATGCGCTCACGACGCACTTTTTTCTCTGTCACTTCCACGCCGCAACGGTCGCAGATGATACCCTTGTATCGGATACGCTTGTATTTTCCGCAATGACACTCCCAGTCTTTTACCGGACCGAAGATGCGCTCGCAGAACAAGCCCCCCATTTCGGGCTTGTAGGTTCTGTAGTTGATGGTCTCTGGCTGGGTTACTTCTCCGTTTGAACTATCCAGAATAGATTCTGGAGAGGCCAAGCTGATGGTAACTCTGGAGAAATCGTTGTTCAGTTTTTTATTTTTTCTAAACGACATAATTTTTTGAGAAAGGTATGGGGCGGTCGCCCGCCCGATGAGCCAAATTAATCCAAGGTAATTTCAAGAGCTAAACCTCTCAACTCGTGAACCAATACATTGAATGATTCCGGGATGTTTGGCTTAGGAAGGTTTTCACCCTTCACAATCGCTTCGTAGGCTTTTGCTCTACCGATTACGTCATCCGACTTCACGGTCAAGATTTCTTGAAGTACGTGCGAAGCACCAAAAGCCTCAAGTGCCCATACTTCCATTTCTCCGAATCGCTGGCCACCAAACTGTGCTTTACCTCCGAGCGGCTGCTGGGTGATAAGTGAGTAGGGTCCAATCGAACGGGCGTGCATCTTGTCATCTACCAAGTGACCTAGCTTCAGCATGTAGGTGATTCCTACGGTTACCGGCTGATCAAAACGATTGCCACTCAAGCCGTCGTACAGGTACGTTCTGCCAAAGTCAGGAAGTCCTGCTGCCGTCAATTCTGCGGATACCTCCTCCAAGGTGGCTCCATCGAAGATTGGCGTAGCATACTTCTTATTCAACTTTTGACCTGCCCATGCAAGGATGGTTTCGAAAATCTGTCCAATGTTCATTCGAGAAGGTACACCAAGTGGGTTCAACACGATGTCCATAGGAGTTCCATCTTCCAAGAAAGGCATGTCCTCGTCTCGTACGATGCGGGCTACGATGCCTTTGTTTCCGTGACGACCTGCCATTTTATCACCCACTTTTAGCTTACGCTTCTTGGCGATGTATACTTTGGCAAGCTTCACAATTCCTGCTGGCAATTCGTCTCCTACTTCAAGGGTAAAGCGCTCACGCTTGAACCTTCCGGAAATTTCATTTCGCGAGTTAGTATAGTTCTTCACCAACTTTACGATCAATCCATTGGTGTAGCTATCCTCCGTCCAGTCATCAAGAATGATGTCTGAAATTAGGTTAGCCTCCTCAGGCACGTTGTAGTTGGACTCGTCTCTATACGGGTTTTTGGAAGGGAAAAGGTTGCCTTCAATGTTTTTCGCATTGAACTTGGTTCCTTTGGTGATGATCTCATCGCCAAACTTGTGACGCACACCTTGGGAGGTTTTTCCTTCAAGTAGGGTCAACAGTTTGTTGATCATGCGGGCACGGATGCCAAGCAAGTCTTTCCCGTATTTACTCTTCAATTTTTCAACCTCTGCCTTGGATTTGACACGGTTATCTTTGTCTTTTTTCGGTCTTGAGAATAGCTTCGTCTCAATCACAACTCCATTCAAAGATGGAGAAGCCTTCAAAGAAGCATCCTTCACGTCACCCGCTTTGTCACCGAAGATAGCTCTGAGAAGTTTTTCTTCTGGCGTAGGATCGGTTTCACCTTTAGGTGTAATCTTACCTATGATAATATCGCCTTCCTTCACCTCAGCACCTACACGAATGATTCCATTCTCATCCAAGTGCTTTACAGCTTCTTCGGATACGTTTGGAATTTCAGAAGTAAGTTCTTCTTCACCACGCTTGGTGTCTCGAACCTCCAACTGGAATTCTTCCACGTGAATGGAGGTAAATATGTCCTCACGTACCACGCGCTCGGATATGACAATCGCATCTTCGAAGTTGTATCCTTGCCAAGGCATGTAAGCCACTTTTAGGTTTTTGCCTAGTGCCAACTCGCCTTGATTGGTAGAATATCCTTCCACCAATACCTGACCTTTTTTCACTTTCTCTCCCTTAAGTACTAACGGAGTTAGGTTGATGGTGGTGTCTTGGTTTGTTCTTCTAAATTTGATTAAGTCATATGATCTGTACTCGTCAGAAAAATTAACCAAAAGTTCGTCTGAAGTCAGGTCGTATTTGATGGTAATTTTTTTCGCATCAACGTATTCTACTACGCCATCCGCCTCTGCGATTAGAAGTGCTCTGGAGTCGATAGCGGCCTTGCTTTCCAAGCCAGTACCAACAATAGGCGCTTCTGGCTTCAAAAGTGGCACTGCTTGACGTTGCATGTTGGATCCCATCTAGGCACGGTTTGCATCGTCATGCTCCAAGAACGGAATGAGCGAAGCTGCGACCGATACAATCTGGTTTGGCGCTACGTCCATATAGGTAATTTCACTTGGATCAAGCACAGGGAAGTCTCCTTCAAATCGAGCCTTCACTTTTTCTTTTAAGAAGCGTCCCTTATCATCCAACTTGGCGTTTGCCTGTGCGATGTTATGGTTATCCTCTTCTTCTGCGGTTAGGAAAACTATTTCTTCCGCCTTCATGCTTACCTTTCCATTATCCACCTTGCGGTAAGGGGTTTCAAGGAAGCCCATGGAATTTACTTTCGCATGCACGCAAAGGGAGGAAATCAAACCAATGTTTGGACCTTCCGGAGTTTCGATGGTACAAAGGCGACCATAGTGGGTGTAGTGTACGTCACGAACCTCAAATCCTGCTCTTTCTCTAGAAAGACCTCCAGGACCTAGAGCGGACAACCTTCTTTTGTGGGTCAATTCTGCCAGAGGATTGGTCTGGTCCATGAACTGAGAAAGCTGGTTGGTCCCGAAGAAGGAGTTGATTACAGAGGAAAGAGTACGTGCGTTGATCAAGTCTACTGGCTTGAAATCTTCGTTGTCACGGACGTTCATTCGCTCACGAATGGTGCGAGCCATTCGGGCCAAACCTACGCCAAACTGGCTGTACAACTGCTCGCCTACTGTACGTACACGACGGTTGGACAAGTGGTCAATATCATCAACCACTGCTTTGGAGTTAATCAAACCAATAAGGTACTTGACGATAGAGATGATATCTTCTTTTGTCAAGACAATTTTTTCAGGCTCGATGGTCAAGCCTAGTTTTTTATTGATTCGGTAACGTCCTACCTCACCCAAGTCGTAACGCTTGTCTGAGAAGAACAAACTTTGAATCACTTCTCTTGCCGTAGCTTCATCCGGGGCTTCGGTATTTCGAAGTTGACGGTAGATTACTTCTACGGCTTCTTTTTCAGAGTTGGAGTTGTCTTTTTGAAGCGTGTTGTAGATGATGGAAAAATCAGCCACGTTCACATCCTCACGGTGGAGGATGATGGACTTGGAGCCTGATTCCAAGATCATTTCAATATCGCTTTCAGTTAAGATGGTATCACGTTCCAACATCACCTCGTTCCGGTCGATAGATACCACTTCACCGGTATCCTCGTCTACGAAGTCTTCTACCCAGGTTCTCAAAACTCTAGCAGCAAGCTTTCTGCCTGCAGCCTTTTTGAGTGCTGTTTTGGTAGCGGAAACCTCTTCGGAAAGACCAAAAAGGTCTAATATATCTTTATCGGAACCATAACCTATGGCTCTAAGTAAGGTCGTTACAGGGAATTTTTTCTTACGATCGATGTAGGCATACATGACATTGTTAATGTCTGTAGCAAATTCAATCCAAGAACCTTTGAAAGGAATAATTCTGGCAGAGTACAACTTGGTACCGTTTGTGTGCTTGCTTTGTGCAAAGAAAACACCTGGGGAACGGTGTAGCTGAGACACAATAACGCGCTCTGCTCCATTAATTACGAACGAACCCTTTTCGGTCATGTAGGGTAAGTTGCCAAGAAATACCTCTTGCTCAATGGTTTCAAAATCTTCATTGTCCTCATCGTGGCAAAGCAATCTCAATTTTGCTTTCAACGGAACAGAATAGGTAACCCCACGGTCAATACATTCTTCCACGCTGTACTTCGGTGGATCAACTGCATAATCTATAAATTCCAAAGTGAAATTTTCTCTAGAATCACTGATTGGGAAGTTTTCAGCAAAAACTTTAAATAACCCATCTGCCCTACGTTTTTCTGCAGGCGTATCCAATTGGAAGAAGTCCTTAAAAGACTGCAACTGAATATCGAGAAAATCAGGATAGTCTTTGACCACCTTAATGGAGGAGAAACTTTTCCTTGCGGTTTGATTCTTGATAGCCAAGGTAGTATATCGTTTATTAGTGAAATTAAATATAGGAAAGCTGCTATTCTAGCTTAGAATAATGCAAAAACAAACCTGCGCATAAACAGGAAAAGACCTGACTAAATTAGTCAGGTCTTCAAGGATATCTCTGACCTTAAGGGCAGAGATGAGCAAATTATTTGATCTCTACTTCAGCACCCGCCTCTTCTAGAGCCTTTTTGAGTGCTTCAGCTTCGTCTTTAGCAACGCCTTCTTTGATTGGTTTTGGAGCCGCATCAACTAAGTCTTTTGCCTCTTTCAAGCCCAAGCCAGTCAATTCTTTTACCAATTTAACGACAGCTAGTTTGGATGCACCAGCTGCTTTCAAGATTACGTCGAATGAAGTCTTTTCTTCTTCAGCATCAGCCTCAGAAGCACCAGATCCACCACCTGCAACTACTACAGCAGCTGCTGCAGCAGGCTCGATGCCGTACTGATCCTTAAGGATGTCTGTCAATTCCTTTACTTCTTTTACAGTCAAGTTTACCAACTGTTCTGCAAGTTGTGTAAGATCTGCCATTGTATTAATTAGTTAATTGTTGTTGAATGATTTAGATAAAATTAGTTTCCGTCTCTTTCTGCAAGGGTCTTCAACACACCAGTAAGGTTGTTTTGACCAGATTGCAAGGCAGATAGGAGGTTCTTTGCAGGAGATTGTAGTAGGCCTATAAGCTCTCCAATCAACTCCTCCTTAGACTTGAGTGTAGCGAGTACCTCAAGGTTAGCTTCGCCCAGAAATACATCTGAATCGATACCTGCACCTTTAAATACGGGTCTATACTCTTTTTTGCCTTGTTTTTTTCTAAAATCCAGCAATACTTTTGCTGGTAGGTTGCTCGTCTCTTTTGTAAACAAAATGCCTGAGAAACCTTTGAGCGCTCCATCTGCCAGTTTAGAATAGTCCGCGTCTAGATTTTCTAGTGCTTTTGCGATCAAGGTATTTTTGTAGACTTTGTATTCTACTCCTTTTTCAAAGCACGTTCTTCTAAAGACGTTTACCTCTGCAACTGTGAATCCAGATGCGTCTGTGATGTAGAAGAAAGGGTTTTCTTTCAATTTCTCCGTCAGACTATCGATAATAAGTTTTTTCTCGTCTCTAGTCATGATTAAATCCCTTGAATGCTACCCTTGTCAACCGAAATCCCAGGAGACATCGTGCTGGATAAATGAATGCTTTTAAAATACGTACCTTTTGAGGAAGAAGGCTTCAACTTCGAGATGGTAAGAATAAGCTCTTTCACATTGTCCTGGATTTGCTCAGGAGAGAATGAAACTTTACCGATACCGGCGTGAATGATACCGAATTTGTCGACTTTAAAGTCAATTTTACCCGCTTTCACTTCCCGAACCGCTTTCGCTACATCAAGGGTAACCGTTCCAGACTTTGGGTTAGGCATCAAGCCTCTTGGGCCCAATACTCTACCTAGTCTACCTACTTTTGCCATTACGTTTGGCATAGTGATGATCACATCAATATCTGTCCAACCGCTTTCTATTTTGGCAATATAATCGTCCAATCCAACGTAATCTGCACCTGCTTCGGTGGCTTCTGCATTTTTGTCTGGAGTGCAAAGCACCAATACTTTGATGTCTTTACCTGTACCATGAGGAAGGGCCACAACCCCTCTTACCATTTGATCTGCTTTTCGTGGATCCACGCCCAAACGGACGTCTACATCTACGGAAGCGTCAAACTTCGTCATCGTAATCTCTTTAACCAGTGAAGAAGCAGCCTCCAGGGAGTACACTTGGCTTGGGTCGTACTTAGAAAGAGCTTCTTTTTGCTTTTTTGTTAACTTAGCCATTGTTGTTTATTTATACTTCCCAAGGGGCTTTACCAGAAACAGTGATACCCATGCTACGCGCGGTACCCGCTACCATTTTCATGGCAGATTCTACTTTGAAAGCATTAAGGTCAGGCATTTTCGTCTCAGCAATCACACGCACCTGTTCCCAGGTAACGGATCCTACTTTCTTTCTGTTAGGTTCCGCGGAACCACCTTTCACTTTTGCAGCTTCCAACAGCAGGTTTGCTGCTGGTTGAGTTTTTACTACAAAGTCAAACGTTTTGTCAGAATATACTGTAATCAATACAGGCAACACTGTTCCCATTTTCTCTTGGGTACGTGCGTTGAACTGCTTACAGAACTCCATGATGTTCAAACCCTTGGAACCAAGAGCTGGACCTACCGGAGGTGACGGATTAGCCTGGCCACCTTTCACTTGTAGTTTTACATAACCAGTGATTTCCTTAGCCATTGCTTAGTCTTGTTTTTCTACTTGTATAAAGTTTAATTCAACTGGAGTATTGCGGCCGAAAATCTTAACCATAACATTAATCTTTTTCTTCTCCTCAAAAATCTCCTCAATCGTCCCAGTAAACCCGCTGAATGGGCCGTCCATTACTTTAACGGCTTCTCCAATTATGAAAGGGGCCTCGCGCTTCTCTGCAAACTCATCAATCTCTTCAACCCTACCTAAAATACGGTTGATTTCTGATTGGCGTAATGGTTCAGGGGTTTTGGAAGCTCCCCCCTGGTTTGATCCAAGAAAACCGATTACTCCTGGGATACTCGTTATTACGTGATTAGCTTCACCATTCGATAAGTCCGCATTGACTAAGACGTATCCTGGAAAGAAATTCTTCTCCCGAACACGCTTTTTGCCGTTGCGCATCTCATATACCTTCTCGGAAGGAATCAAGACTTCAGGAATAAATTCTGCTAGCTTCTGTCTGAAAATTTCATTTTCCAGGTAGTTTTTAGCCTTTTTCTCCTGTCCTGAGACCACTCTGAGTACGTACCACTTATGTTCAGCCATCCTGCAATTCTATTAGAATAAATCATAAAACCATGTCATGATATTCTCGAATCCCAAATCAATGCCGCCAATAAACAGCGCGAAGATCAAAGAAGCGACCAATACCAAAATGGCACTGTTTTGAAGAAACGAAAACTTAGGCCATGTAACCATGTTTTTCATTTCGTCATACGACTCGAGGACAAAGTTTTTAAGATTCATAGTCTATATTCTTATCGCACGGGCAGAGAGATTCGAACTCCCATCAATGGTTTTGGAGACCACTATTCTGCCGTTGAACTATGCCCGTGTATAACGAACGTTCCAAAACGGAACGCAAAATTAGGAATAAAGTCTTTAGAAACAAATGCGATCCCAAAATAAACTTTGGGATCGCATCTAATCTTCTAATTAAGGATACTTAGTCGAGAATTTCAGTTACCTGACCGGCACCTACTGTACGACCGCCTTCACGAATCGCAAATCTCAATCCTTTCTCTAGTGCTACTGCAGCCAACAAGTTTACCTCGATGGTTACGTTATCACCAGGCATTACCATTTCTACAGTTGCAGGAAGAGTGATCTCTCCAGTCACGTCTGTAGTTCTTAGGTAAAACTGTGGTCTGTATCTGTTGAAGAATGGCGTGTGACGACCACCTTCTTCTTTTGAAAGTACGTACACTTCAGCTTTGAAGTGAGAGTGAGGCTTCACAGTACCAGGCTTGCAAATGATCATACCTCGCTTGATTTGTGCTTTTTCAATACCTCTCAACAACAAACCTACGTTGTCACCAGCTTCACCTCTGTCAAGGATTTTGCGGAACATTTCCACACCAGTTACAGTAGACTTCAAGCCTTCTGCACCCATACCGATGATTTCAACTGGCTCACCAGAGTTGATTACTCCTCTTTCGATACGACCTGTAGCTACTGTACCACGACCGGTGATTGAGAATACGTCTTCTACTGGCATCAAGAAGTCTTTGTCGATCAAACGCTCTGGAAGTGGAATGTAGCTATCTACTGCATCCATCAATTCCATTACTTTCTCTACCCACTTCTCTTCGCCGTTCAATGCACCAAGTGCAGAACCTGCGATTACTGGGATATTGTCTCCGTCAAAGTTGTAGAAAGAAAGCAATTCTCTGATTTCCATTTCTACCAGCTCTAACAATTCAGGATCATCCACCATATCCACTTTGTTCATGAATACAACTAGCTGAGGTACACCTACCTGGCGAGCCAAAAGGATGTGCTCTCTAGTTTGTGGCATAGGTCCGTCAGTAGCCGCTACCACAAGGATAGCGCCGTCCATCTGGGCAGCTCCTGTAACCATGTTTTTCACGTAATCCGCGTGTCCAGGACAATCTACGTGAGCGTAGTGTCTCTTTTCAGTTTGGTATTCTACGTGAGAGGTGTTAATGGTGATACCTCTTTCTTTCTCTTCCGGTGCGTTGTCAATGGAAGAGAAATCTCGTAATTCAGAAAGACCCTTCTTTGCCAATACCGTGGTGATGGCTGCAGTCAAGGTGGTCTTACCATGGTCTACGTGTCCAATGGTGCCGACGTTTACGTGCGGTTTGGAACGGTCGAAATTCGCTTTTGCCATGCTTGAAAATCCTCAGTTTAAGTTTTAAAGATATGATTAGATAATAAATTCTGTGTTGAGCCAACGACGGGAATTGAACCCGTGACCCCTTCCTTACCAAGGAAGTACTCTACCCCTGAGCTACGTCGGCTTTCACTACGCAGTGTACTTCGAAAAGTACAGAGCGGGAGACGAGGCTCGAACCCGCGACCTGCAGCTTGGAAGGCTGCCGCTCTACCAACTGAGCTACTCCCGCTTGTTTCCGGCATGCCGGTCCCAATTTGCCACGCAAAATTAGATAAAAATTTTACATTCAGCAAATCGTGGGAGTGGAGGGATTCGAACCCCCAATGTCGTAGACCACAGATTTACAGTCTGCTAAGCAACCGTTGCTCAACACTCCCAAACGACATCAAAATACACAAGTGTTGACCTTATGAACTTTAACGGACTGCAAAATTATAGCCTTTTATCAAAGTATCAAAGTGAGATCTAGAAAATTGAAAAAAAATTCTTTCCAGGCACTTCAATCAATTAGAAATCAAGGTATTAATTTTCTTCTTTTAGCATGTCAAGAAAATACCCATAGTACCCCTTCAACTCTTCCGAAGCCTCGGTTTTCACAACCTGCGTGATTTTTTCAAGCACACCCTCCACGTCGACAAAACCCATCAGCGCCTGAAAAGCCCCCAGCCGTATATAGTCCTTCGTACTCGATCCCAGCAAGGAAAGTAACCGCGACACCGCCTGTTCCTGACCCTCCTCTGGCATTTCTACAAAATAAGTCCCGTAATAGCCCAAAAAATAATACAAGCCCTCGCCACGCAATGTATCCACGGACTGCGCAAACCAGGGCCCTTTTCCTGCCACTCGCTCCTTAATATAGAATTCTGCTACAGGGATTCGCAACCTGTAATTCGCCTCCTTTTCGAACGACTCCACTACATTCAAGGTCACCTTAGGCTCTTGCCCAAGCACCAAACCCATCAGCGCAGCCCCCGCGACTAGGTAGGAAGGGTCTCGCGAAAGCCGAACAAAAGTCGTCTGGTAGGCCGATGGGTTCCACGCGGCCAATAAGTCAATCGCAGCCGCCCTGACCGAATTATGAGAATCTCCTTCGGCAATCGCATACACCCGCTCCTCCAAAAAGGCAAGCGAATCTTTCCCCAAGGCATTGGCTTGTAAAAACAATAACGCCTGCTCCCGAACAGACCAAAATGAGTCATCTAGAGCTGCTGGCAACAGCTCCACCAACTCCAACTTAGCCTCTCGGGCAATCAAACTGTCCAAGGCCTGGTACCGTGCCACCCCCAACTGAGACTCTTTAAATTGCCTACTATACTGCGCATCGCTAAGCACTTGGTTTTTTTTCGCCAACAGCGTCATGCCTTCGTCTACATACAGCTGATTGATCGGATGTCCGTTGTCTAGGGCCACCTGCTGATTGGCTTCAGTGAAAACAATCGTTCTCACTTTGCGCAGCGCACCCTCGTACCAACTCACCTCCACGGGCAACTGGAAGATAGGATTTTCAATGCTGTCCTGCACCTGCTTGATACTAAGCAGCAGGTTGTCCGGCTGGGAATAATCCACCTCAATCTCCAGCTCGGGATGCCCTTTGGCAAAAAACCACTGGTTAAAAAACCAGTTTAGATCCTGCCCACTCACCTGCTCTAAGGCTAGACGCAAGTCGTGTGCCTCCACCGATTGAAACGCATGGCGCGTTAGATACAAGTTGAGTCCTTTGAAAAAGGCCTCATCTCCCAAATAGCGCCGCAACTGGTGGAGAATCAGGCCTCCCTTATTATAACTGTGCGCATCAAACATCTCCTCTGCATCCGCATACTGAAAACGAATCAAAGGCACTTGCTTTTCCTCAGCTTCTGCAAAATAACCCTCACGCTCCGTAACCAACTTCAAGTCCGCTTGGTCAACGCCGTAGTAATGGGCGTTCCACAGGTATTCGCTGTAATTGGCAAAGGCTTCATTTAAGGTGAGGTTGGACCAAGATTCGGCGGTTAAAAAGTCTCCAAACCACTGATGAAAAAGCTCGTGCGCAATGATATAATCCCATTCTGAATCCAAAGCCTCCCGCTCATCCATTAGCAACTCCTCCATAAAAATGGAAGCAGTTGTATTTTCCATGGCACCGGACACAAAATCCCGAACTACTACCTGATCGTATTTGGACCAGGGGAAAGATACACCCAGCGTTTTTTCAAAATAGGCCATCATTTGAGGCGTGCGGGCAAAAACCTTAGCTGCACCTTTTTCAAAACCCTTTTCAACATAGTAGCCCAGCGGTAACTTCCCATGAGTGGCGCTCACTTTTCCAAAATCTCCCACGGCAATCGCTACTAAATAAGGTGCATGCGGTAGATCCATCTTCCAATGATCTTTGCGAAACCCATTACCCAAGGACTCCTGCTGGATGAGGCGCCCGTTACTGATTGACACCATGCTGTCCGGCACGGTCAACCGAATATCATGCGTGAAGCGCTCGTTGGGCCGATCCACTGTCGGAAACCATTTGCTATTGTGCTCCGTCTCCCCCTGAGTCCATAGCTGCCTAGGCTTTCCCGGCACCGTATCTAGCGGGTCAATAAAATAAAGTCCTTTGGTATCAGTAATCGCAGCGGAGCCACCTCCGGCATTGCGCTCCGGAAAGGCGACGTAATTGATTTCCAAGGTCAGGGTATCTCCTTGAAACAATTCTTCGGTTAAGTAGACCTGCACTACTTTTTCGTCGTAGGTATAGGAAAGCACCTCTTGCCGGCCCCCAACCACTGACGCTATCCGGCCAAATTCAAAGTCTTTGGCATCCAGAGCCACAATTTTTTGCGGATAAAAATAGGGTGTAAGCAGAAGTAGGGCCTTCCCTATAACGCGCTGCTGCGACCAGTCAAACTCTAGGTCCAACTCAGTGTGCAGGATATCCACGGCCCGAGTACTACTTGGACGGTAAGGCTCCCCTGCCTCATTTCCCCAAGATTCCTCAATTACAGCAGCGTCATCTTTGGTCTCATCGACCCCAACCACCTGTATTGGCTTAGCCGACTTGCAGCCAAAAAATCCGACAAGAGCACACAAAAGGAGGCCTGATAAGAAAGATGGCCTTAAATTTAGTTTTGGACAGTAGTGTTTTTGATTCATATTTGAAGAAATTCTTAGGTGCACAACGACGGCATCTAGCAACAAAGACAAATAAATACGAATGTTTTCAGTAATCCTTCAACAAACCCCCTACGCGGTAGAAAAAAATGCCGAAGGCATCACGGTCAATGCCCAGCCCCTGACTTGGGATTGCAAATGGATAGACGAGAGAAAAATACATCTTATCCAAGGCACCCAGTCTATTGAAGCGGAATTGCTTTCCTTGGACCACGAGACCAAAACATTAGAGGTTCGCTTGGGAAACAAGACCGCTACTTTGCAGGTGAAAGACCGCTATGACCTACTTCTCGAAAAAATGGGCATGAGCCAAACCGGAAAAGGAAGTTTGAAGGAAATCAAAGCACCTATGCCTGGCCTAATTCTGGACCTCAAGGTTGCTCCAGGGGACCTGGTCAAAAAAGGAGACGTGGTCCTTATCCTGGAAGCCATGAAAATGGAAAATAGCATCAAGTCTCCCGGAGATGGCATCGTCAAGGACGTGAAGGTGGTTTTAAAACAATCGGTGGAAAAAAATCAGGTGCTGATTCAATTTTAAACGCGTTGATTCTTTCGCCTTCAAACCAACCCATCCCCCACGAAAAAGAGGAAAATTCAGGGACTTAACCCCATTTTTTAAAGGGACCCTAACTTTATAAAAGGAAGGAAGTATATTTGCCGGGTTGAATAAATTATTCAGCATACCTAGCGCAGAATTAATTATTGAATCCGTTCTTTTTTTCGCAGGTAGCGAAAAAAAAATTACCCTAGCAACACGTAACTATTTCATGAAATACAAACGCATTCTTCTCAAGCTCAGTGGAGAGTCTTTGATGGGAGACAAAAAATACGGCATCGATCCAGCAATCCTGCAACAATACGCAGAAGAAATTAAGAAAGTGAAGGACATGGGCGTAGAAATCGCCATTGTGATCGGGGGAGGAAATATTTTTCGGGGCGTGCAGGCAGAAAAATCAGGTATTGATCGCGTGCAAGGAGACTATATGGGCATGCTCGCCACCCTCATCAATGCAATGGCGCTCCAAAGCTCACTGGAACAAACAGGTCTCTTTACCCGACTTATGTCTGGTATCAAAATAGAAAGCGTGTGCGAATCTTTCATTCGCAGAAGGGCAATCCGACACCTTGAAAAAGGCCGAATTGTGATTTTTGGTGCCGGTATCGGTAACCCCTACTTTACAACCGATTCTACAGCGGCTTTGAGAGCTATTGAGATCGAGGCTGACGTGGTACTAAAAGGTACCCGGGTAGATGGCGTGTACACGGCTGATCCAGAAAAAGACCCAACTGCCACCAAATACAATACAATCTCCTTCACTGAGGTGTACGAGAAAAACCTAAACGTCATGGACATGACGGCCTTTACCCTCTGCCAAGAAAACAACCTTCCCATCGTCGTGTTTGACATGAACAAGGACGAAAACTTGGCCAACCTGGTGAAAGGTGACAAAATTGGAACCCTAATCACCGTTTAATCCGACTATCCCCATGGAAGAAATCGAACTGTACCTAGATGAAGCCAAAGAACTCATGCAAAAGGCTGTGGACCACACTGCGGCAGAACTGGTAAAGATCCGCGCAGGTAAGGCCATGCCTAACCTCCTAGACGGCGTCTATGTCAACTACTACGGAAGCCCTACTCCTTTGCAACAAGTATCCTCGGTTAATACTCCAGATGCCAGAACCCTCGCCATCAAGCCATTTGAAAGAAACTTGATCTCGGAAATCGAAAAGGCTATCATAAACTCCGACTTGGGACTCGCCCCTCAAAACAATGGCGAAATCATCATCCTTACCATTCCGGCACTGACAGAAGAGCGTAGACTTCAACTGGTGAAAAACGCAAAAGCGGAATGCGAAACCGGAAAAATCTCCATTCGTTCGGTACGTAAGGAAACCAACGAATCTCTTCGCAAGTTGCAAAAAGAAGGTGCTTCGGAAGATGCCATCAAACGCGCCGAAGAGCAGGTTCAAAAATTTACAGACGGCTACTCGACCAAAATCGACGAGCTCCTCTCCAAAAAAGAAGTTGACATCATGAAAGTGTAAATTAAGTCAAAGTCCCGAGCGATTCGGGACTTTTTTTTGCCTATTTAAGGCGCCATCCAGTTCCCTTTCCAGCCCGAAGCGACGTCAAATTGGATGCGTAAGTGGCCATCCTTTGCCAGTTGGAGAACTTCTATCGAAAGAGGGGTGAATTTCAACACTGAAAAATAAGCACTTTCCACGTTGGTCTCCCAGCCCTGCTCAGGCTTTTCTATCCGTGTACCTGGAGCCAGTTCGCTTCTGTATTCAGATTGCCTTTTCTCAGGAACACGCCTCCAATATTCCTGCGCAAGTTCATCGTCCACATGTATACTCGCTAGGGCCTTGACACGCACTTGCACTTGCTTTTTGGGATGGTAAAAAAGCAAACTTACCCGCGGCACCTCCAGCAGGTCCTGCACTTTGGCAGATCGAGTATCTGTGTACACCAAAAAATCCAAGTTGGAAGTAAGCTGTCGAAAAACCACGGTCCGAACCTGCGGAAATTGAGTTCCAGCCGTAGCTAAAGTCACGTAGCGAAAAGGGTGCTTGGGATCCAAAGCACCACGATGCAATTCGTGGAGAACAGTCTGCCAAATATGACTAGGAGCATCTATAGAAGTAAGGAGCATGGAACTGGGGTTTGAGTAGCAACACGAATTGTAATGTAGCGTTTAAAAAAGAGACCTAAAACTAACTCTTTCCGAAAAGTAAACCAGTACAATCGCCCTACGGTAAATTGGGTATTCCTAAAAAGATACCTAATCGGGCGGGGGTAGTCAAAGAAAAAAGAGGTCGTAAAAACCTCTTTTTTCAGTCAATTCCTGAAGTTAATGCAGGTTTACTTCCGTGCCTACGTTCTTAAAATACACCTGATTTTCGGCATCCAAGTCCACGAGCACCGCAGAGTCATTTTTGATATAGCCCGACAAAATCTGCTTGGAAAGCTCGTTGAGCACTAAGCGCTGTATGGTTCGTTTCAAGGGCCTTGCTCCAAAATTGGCATCAAAACCTACCTCTCCCAAATAATCGAGCACCTCAGTAGTCGCTTCAATTTCAATAGCCGATTCAGACAAACGCTGCTGAATCTCCCTCCACTGGATGTCCACAATTTTTCGAATCACCTGCTTGTTTAGCGGCTCAAAGAGGATGGTTTCATCGATTCGGTTTAAGAATTCTGGTCTAACCGACTTCTTGAGCAATTCATAAACCTCCGCTTTGGTCTTTTCCAGTATCTCCTCCTTGTTCCACTCCTCCATTTCCGCAAAGCGTTCCTGAATCAAGTGTGAACCTATGTTAGTGGTCAAAATTATGATCGTATTCTTAAAGTTGGCCAAACGCCCCTTGTTATCGGTAAGACGGCCATCATCAAGTACTTGAAGGAGAATATTAAACACGTCAGGGTGGGCCTTTTCGATTTCATCAAAAAGGATAACTGAATATGGTTTTCTTCGGACAGCTTCGGTCAGTTGTCCTCCTTCTTCGTAACCCACATAGCCAGGAGGAGCGCCAACGAGCCTGCTTACTGCGTGCCGTTCCTGGTATTCTGACATGTCGATTCGAATCATCGCATTTTCGTCATTGAAAAGGTATTCCGCGAGGGCCTTTGCCAATTCGGTTTTACCAACCCCAGTAGTACCCATGAAAATAAAGCTACCGATAGGCCTTCTAGGATCCTGCAAGCCCGCCCTACTTCTGCGCACTGCATCGGAAAGTGCCCCAATTGCCTCTTGCTGTCCGGCTACGCGTCGACCTAGTTCGTCCTCAAGGTGAAGCAACTTCTCCCGCTCGGATTGAATCATTTTGCTCAACGGAATTCCAGTCCACTTAGCTACCACAGCGGCAATATCTTCTTGGTCGACCTCCTCTTTGAGCAGGGGTGAGCCTGCTTGCATTTCCGCCAACTGGGTTTTAAAGCCTTCCAGTAATTTCTCCGCCTCCACACTCTTTCCATAACGAATCTCCGCCACCTTGCCAAAGTCACCTGCTCGCTCCGCTTGCTCTGCTTCCAGTTTTAACTTTTCTAGGACTTCCTTCTCCCGCCGAATGCCAAGGATAACTGCCTTTTCACTGTCCCACTTGGCACGAACAAACTGACGCTTCTCGGACAACTCAGCAATGTCCTTGCTCAGCACCACCTCCTTGTCTTTGTTGTTTTCTCTGCGAATCGCTTCCCGCTCAATCTCCAACTGCATGATCTTCCTATTGAGTTCGTCGAGTTCCTGAGGCAAGGAATCGATCTCCATTCTCAGCTTGGCCGCTGCTTCGTCCATCAAGTCAATGGCTTTATCGGGCAAGAAACGGTCTGAAATATACCGCTGAGAGAGCTCCACAGCTGCAATTACTGCATCATCCTTGATGCGAACGCCATGGTGTAGTTCGTACTTGTCCTTGATGCCCCGAAGAATGGAAATGGCATCTGCCGCATCCGGCTCATCCACGATGACCGACTGAAAGCGGCGCTCCAAGGCCTTGTCTTTTTCAATGTATTTCTGGTATTCCTTGAGCGTCGTGGCGCCAATCGCATGAAGCTCCCCGCGTGCCAAGGCAGGCTTGAGCAGGTTAGCTGCATCCATGGCACCTTCACCCCCTCCACCAGCACCGATTAGCGTGTGGATTTCGTCAATGAACAGGATAATTTCCCCCTCAGCATCGGTCACTTCCTTGATGACCGACTTGAGTCGCTCTTCAAACTCTCCCTTGTATTTGGCCCCTGCGACGAGCAAGCCCATATCGAGGGAAATTAAGGTTTTAGATTTTAGATTTTCTGGCACGTCTCCAGAGACAATGCGCTGTGCCAAGCCTTCTACAATGGCGGTCTTGCCCACCCCCGGTTCACCGAGCAGGATGGGATTGTTTTTGGTACGTCGAGCAAGAATCTGCAGCACACGACGAATCTCTTCGTCCCGGCCGATGACAGGGTCGATTTTACCCTTTTTAGCGAGCTCATTTAGATTTTTGGAGTATTTCTCCAAAGATTGGTAGGTACTTTCTGCGTTGGGATTGTTCACTTTACTTCCTTTTCTAAGTTCTTTGATTGCTTCTATCAGCGGCCTCTCTGCCCATCCCTGATCTTTTAACAGCTGAGAGACTTCATCGTTCCCCGCCAAAATTGCCAGGAGCAAATGCTCAATGGCCACGTATTCATCACCCAAGCTCTTCAGGTATTGTTTTGCCTTTGCCAAAACCTGGGTGGCTGCAGTAGACAGGTAAGGCGACCCGTTATCCCCGCTCACTTTGGATAGCTTCTGGAGTACAGCATCGAGCTTTTGCTCCAACTGCTGCTGGCTGCCACCTAGCTTTTTGACGAGAAATTGGGAAACGTTTTCGTCCTCCAAAAAGATCCCTTTCAGCAAATGTGCTGTCTCTAAGGCAGGATTTCCTGCCGTTGTCGCAAGTTCGGCGGCTTTTTGAATCGCCTCCTGAGATTTGATGGTAAACTGCTTAAAATCCATATTACCTGTGTGGTTTAGTCTGCTACTGCTGCGCTGGCGACTAATCCTCAAAACAACCGCCATAATGAATCTACCGTCATTCTGGCTGAAAAAGAAGTAAAATTGACTTAAATCATGAAATTTTGGCAGAATAATTAGGTGCCCAGCACCCGCTGCCAGTAGAAAAAATCCAGTAACCTCGTAGTTTTCAAGGCCAGACAGCTGAGTTTATCCGTTCAAAAAATCGACTTTTTATCTAAACCTATGATTTTTACGCTTCCTTTTGATGGGCTTTCTTTCCACCTTTACTCGTCTTGAACTAGTCATAAACCAAACTTTTAACTATCATGAAATCAACAATTTACCTATCCTTTTTCGCTTTGACCGCGACAGCCGCGCTGAGCTTAAGTTGCGAAACGAAAAAAACAGAAACTGTGGCTGAAGGGACTCCACCTGCCCTTAGCTTACTATGGGAGTCAACCGACTCCTTGCCCACCAACGAATCTGTGCTGTACGATGCTAACTCGGGACTTCTCTACGTTTCCGTTATTGAGGGCCAAGATCCCCAAGAAAAGGATGGCAAAGGATCGATTGCCTTGCTTACCAAAGACGGAGAGATCCTCAATAGGAACTGGATCACGGGATTGAACGCCCCCAAGGGAATGGCCATCTCCGAAGGAAAACTCTATGTAACTGACATTGATGCCCTAGTTGAAATCGACCTCAAAACGGCTAAGATAACCCAAACCTACCCGGTGGCAGGTGCCCAGTTTCTAAACGACGTAGCTGCCCATGCAGGCACGGTGTACTTTAGCGACATGAACACTGGCAAAGTGCACACCTTAGTAAAAGACAGCATCAGTATGCTTTCCGAAGGCCATACTTCCCTTAATGGACTTGCTGTGGATGCAGACGGCACACTGCATGGCTTAGACGCTTCCGGACTCAAAAAATGGAACACCGACGGCACCACTACGCTGATAAATGCGCAGGTAACGGACGGTGATGGCTTGATCCTCCTTGGCGAAGGGTCCTACCTAGCTTCTCGATGGACTGGGGAAATCTGGTTTGCAACCGATTCCACGCAAACTCTCCTCTTGGATACTAAGGCGGCCCAATCCAATACAGCAGACATCGGCTATAATGCCGAAGAAAAAATCGTCTATGTACCCACCTTTTACAAAAACAAGGTAGCGGCATACAAGCTCAATTACTAAAGAAGCCTAAGGCTCAGCCAACCCCCCAAGCCACCGGTTAAACTTTACTGGTGATTTGGGGGTTTATATAACTAATTGGATAGATTTCGCTTCGTTGCAAGCATTTTGTGCCTAACCCCGCCTTCACCTTGGGCGACAAAAAGAGTAACAACCACGCTCAACTCTTTTAGTTCGCTGATTTTTCACCGCTCATGTAGCCACTCGGCCGAATTGGGGATTTCCATCCCATGTTAGTTTGGATCTGCTTACCTTTGACTTAGAAAGAACCTTTTCGCTAGTATAAACCCAGCCCCTGATGAACTCTAAAGTAATAAACTACGAACTAGAAAAAAACATGGAGGTCATCTCACAATTGGATGACTTTGTTGGCCATGCCGTAGATACCGTACTTGTGGATCCGGAAGACTGCTGGCAGCCTTCTGACTTTTTGCCAGACTTTGCCAATCCAGAGGCCATGGAAGACGTGAGGCTTCTGCAACAACGCGCTTCAGGAATTCCTGATACCGTATTAACTTCCTTAATAGGCAACCTGATTACGGAGGAAGCTTTACCTTCCTACCAAACCTACTTCAACTTGTTGGAGGGAATCAATATAGACAAAAACTTGCTTTCCCCTTCAGGTTGGGTACGCTGGTCAAAGGCATGGACTGCAGAAGAAAATCGCCATGGTGACCTTCTCAACAAGTATTTGTATCTCACTGGTCGGGTAGACATGCGTGCTGTAGAGCAGACTATTCACCGCCTGATTACCAATGGGTTTGACGCAAAATCAGACGCCGACCCCTACCAGGCCATGATTTATACTTCCTTTCAAGAGCGTGCTACAAAAATCTCCCACGTAAATACAGGAAAACTTGCCGACAAGGCAGGGGATCATGTCCTGTCAAAAATCTGCAAAACCATTGCGGGAGACGAGGCAAGACACGAAAAGGCTTACAAAAGCTTTATGTCTAAAATTTTCGAGATTGATCCAAGTGGCGCAATAACTGCCTTTGAAAAAATGATGCGGAAAAACATCGTCATGCCTGCTGTCCTGATGGGTGAAGGAAGTAGCCGACCAAGCATCTACAAAGACTTTTCAGAAATTACCCAAAAAATAGGCGTTTACACCGGTTGGGATTATGCACGTATCATCGAGCACCTGGTAGATTTCTGGAAAATAGAGTCCCTAACAGGTCTAGATGCTGCTGCTGCAAAAGCACAAGATTATCTTGCCAATCTCGCAGATCGCTACATGCGACTTGCCGATCGAATCAAAGCTCCTGATGAAGTCAGTCTTGCCTGGTTAAAATAAAATGCCAAGTCCTTCCCTGAGAAGGACTTTTTTTTTGGTTAGTTAGTTTTACGCCATCTAAACGCTAAAAAAAACATTAGCTATCAATTATGTCCTGAGAAATCAGCCGATAGATTTCAGCAAGCTGCTCGTTGTAGGCTAAAAATTGATGGTGCGCCTCTAACGTCTCGTAATCTTCCCGAATGGCAGGGCCTGTTTGGGCTTTTTTGGCTCCCAGCTGTAAACTTTTCGATATCGACTCAATGATCAAGGGCTTGAGCATCTCCCTATCCAAACCCTTTCTATGCAGGATCTCTTCGGCAATACGAAGCATGTGGTTAGTAAAATTACTTGCGAAAACAGCCGCTACGTGTACTGCCTGCCTGTCTTTGGCACGTATGATATAAACTAATGGGGAAAGACTTTTTGCCACCTTTTTCAAAAGCTGTACCGTGCCCTCATCCTCAGACTCCAGCAGGAAGGGCACATCCTCAAAGTCTAACTTCTTGCCTTTGGTGAAGGATTGTAGTGGATAAAACACGCCCACATAACTGGCCGAACTTTGGGAAATCACCTCTATAGGCATCGCTCCGGAGGTATGAACCAGAATGCTTCCTTCCGGCAAAATCAACTGATCAGCTACATCCGAGAGGGCATCGTCCTTGATCGCTAAAATGAATAATTTGGCCTTACTTTCCGAAAAATCAAGGTCATCTTTGGCTTCAGCACTGTAAATCCGCTCGGTAATCTCCCTCGCTTTTTGAATGTCTCGCGCATACACCTCGGTGATTTCATGCCCTGCATCTTCGAGTGCTGGAGCCAAGTTCCAGGCCAAATTGCCTGCTCCAAGGATTGCTATTTTCAACTTCATGAAGAAATTAAGTCAATTTTGAGGAAAAGAAAAAGCCATTCCCAAAGACGGAAATGGCTTTTTCATGGTTATATATGTTTTAAATATGCAATGCCCTATTGTCTGTTGCGGCCAAGCAGGCCTCTTTAAAGACTTCGGTGTAGGTCGGGTGTGCGTGGGACATTCTCGCAATGTCCTCCGCAGAAGCTCTAAACTCCATGGCAACCACTGCCTCGGCAATCATATCGGCAGTTCTTGGACCGATCATGTGTACACCAAGAATCTCATCTGTACTTGCATCCGCCAATACCTTGACCATCCCATCCGTATCCATGGACGCACGGGCACGGCCGGAAGCCAAGAAAGGAAATTTTCCCACCTTGTAGGCTCTTCCCTGCTCCTTCAGCTGCTCTTCGGTGTAGCCCACAGCAGCCACTTCTGGCCAGGTGTACACCACGCCTGGGATCAATAGGTAGTTGATGTGTGGCTTTTGGCCTGCGATGGTCTCTGCTACAAATACACCTTCCTCTTCTGCCTTATGCGCAAGCATCGCACCCTTCACTACATCGCCAATCGCGTAGATATGGGGAACAGCCGTTTGCAGGTGGTCATTTACTTCAATTTGCCCTCTATCGGTAATCTTAACTCCGGCAGCAGCAGCATTTAGGCCATCCGTATACGCCTTTCGACCAATCGATACGAGTACATAGTCGCCTTTGATTTCTACAGATTCTCCCTTTGCATTCTCCGCTTTTACGACTACTTCTTTTCCGAGATTTTCTACTCCAGTCACCTTGTGCTTGAGGAAAAATTCAAAGCCAATTTTTTTCAAGGATTTCTGAAGTTCCTTACCCAAGCTTTTGTCCATGGTAGGAATGATGGAATCCATGTACTCTACCACTGATACCTTAGCTCCTAATCGTCCATAAACAGATCCTAGCTCCATACCAATTACCCCACCACCAATGACGATGAGCTGCTTTGGAATTTCCTTCATCTTGAGCGCCTCTGTGGAGGTAATGATGCGCTTCTTATCGATTGAAATAAATGGAAGACTTGCAGGCTTGGAGCCCGTGGCAATGATGATGTTTTTTCCTTGAATATCCGTTGCCGTGCCATCCGATTTGGTCACTTTGACGGTATGTGCATCCACAAAGGATCCTAGGCCATGGTGGACATCCACTTTATTTTTCTTCATCAAAAACTGAATCCCATCCACATTTTGGGTGACCACCTCGTCTTTACGGGCAATCATTTGGGGGAGGTTAATCGCAAGTCCCTTCACGTCGATGCCGTGGGTAGTAAAGGTATGCGCTGCATTATGGTAGTGCTCCGAGGAGTCCAGCAGTGCCTTCGATGGGATACAACCCACATTAAGGCAGGTACCTCCAAGGGTGGAATACTTTTCAATTAGGGCAGTTTTCATACCCAACTGTGCAGCGCGAATGGCTGCCACATAGCCCCCTGGGCCCGATCCAATTACGATAACGTCGTACATTTTATTGTTGTTGTACCATGTACCAAGTACTAAGTACCAAGTACACGCTGGTTAGACATTCAAACTTTTTTTGAGCTTCACCACCATATTTTGGATGTGTGACAACTCTATTTCCATTTTTTCAACTTCTTCAAAAGCCACATACCCGAGTCGATTGGAAAGAACCAATTGGGTATGCAATTCGAAAGAAGACCCAAGAGAGATGGCCAAGAAGTGATCAAAATCCTTGGTTGTATTTCTCCCTGCTCCCTCAGCAATGGTTGACGGAATGGAGATTGCACACCTGTTCATCTGTGAGATCAATCCATACCGCTCCTTCAAGGGAAATTTTTCGGTAATCTTATAAATTTCCACTACTAACTCCATGGCCTTTTGCCAAACGGTCAAATCCTTGAAACGGTGCATTCTAGTTTTATTTAGTTTAAAAAATCTTCCTCTTTCGGAATTTAAATGAAATCTATAGCACAATTTACCTTGTACCTCGTACTTTGTACTTTGTACTTAGTACCTTAAACTCCAAACATCAACCTCGTTGGATCTTCGAGCAATTGCTTGACACGAACCAAGAAGCTAACCGACTCGCGGCCATCGATGATGCGGTGATCATAGGACAAGGCCAAGTACATCATCGGACGAATCACCACTTGCCCGTTTTCAGCAATTGGGCGCTCCACAATATTGTGCATACCCAAAATCGCAGACTGTGGTGCGTTGATAATCGGCGTAGACATCATAGAACCAAACACGCCGCCGTTGGTGATTGTGAAAGTCCCCCCTGTCATTTCATCAATGGAAAGCTTATTGTCCCGAGCCTTTCCTGCTAGACGCACAATCTCTTTTTCAATTTGATCAAAAGAAAGATTTTCCGCATTTCGGATTACGGGTACTACCAAACCTTTGGGAGCGGATACCGCTACTGAGATGTCACAAAAATCATTGAAAAGGAGTTCGTTTCCATCAATCTGTGCATTGACAGCAGGCCATTCCTTCAAGGCAACACATACCGCCTTGGTAAAGAACGACATGAAGCCTAGGCCTACGCCATGTTTCTCCTTAAACTGGTCCTTAAACTTGGTGCGCATGTCCATGATTGGCTTCATGTTTACCTCATTGAAGGTGGTCAACATGGCGGTTTCATTTTTTACAGCTACCAGCCTTCGAGAAACAGTTTTTCTTAGCGAAGACATTTTCTCTCTACGCACCCCACGTGCTCCAGGAACTACAGCAGCAGGAGCGGTTTGTGGTACAGGTGCAGCTGCAGGAGCTTGACTTACCGCAGGGGCAACAGGAACTGCACTGAGTGCATCTCCCTTGGTTACTCGGCCTTCGATGCCCGTTCCAACTACCGTGGCAGCAGGGATTCCTTTTTCAGCCAAGATTTTAGCTGCTGCAGGGGAGGCATGCCCCGAAGCATAGTTTTCAGTAGAAGTTGTTGGTGCTGCAACAGGAGCGGCTGGAGCTGGATTACTCGCAGCTAAAGGAGCTGCTCCTCCAACTTCAATTCTGCAAATCAGCCCGCCTATTTCCAATACGTCTCCTTCCTTGGCGACATGACGTAAGGTGCCTGTGGCTTCAGCAGGAAGCTCAAAGGTCGCCTTATCAGAATCTACCTCAGCGATGATTTCGTCCAAGGCAACCGCGTCTCCATCTTTCTTTAGCCAGTTGGCTAGCATTACCTCGGTAATGGACTCGCCGACGGTGGGTACGATCATGTCTTTTACAGAAGCCGCTGGATTGACAGCGATAGTTACGGGAACAGGTGCTGCAGCCGGAGGGGATGCAGGGGCTACGGCTCCTGCCGTAGCCGACGCAGTTTCCTCGATTACACAGATCAATCCGGCTATTTCGACGGTATCACCTTCTTGGGCTTTGATACGCAGCACGCCAGTGGCTTCCGATGGAAACTCAAAGGTGGCTTTGTCAGATTCCAATTCACACAAGATCTCATCCAGCTGAACAAGGTCTCCGTCTTTCTTAAACCATTGGCCTACCGTTACTTCCGAGATGGACTCACCAACAGTAGGTACTCTCATTTCTTTGCTCATGGTCTTCTATTTTTATCTCCAGAATTACTTCCATAGAGAGGGTATACGTATTTATTTCAAAAACAAACAGCAAGACGATGCTGTCGCAACTAGGCTTACAGCGTCAGGGCTTGAGCAACCAAAACACGCTGCTCTTCTACGTGCACTTTGTTGTATCCTGTTGCTGGAGAAGCGCTGGCCTTCCTGGAAATCAATCGCATGGGAAGGTCTTTGTACAGTAGACGCAACAAATAATTCCAATAGCCCATATTTTCCGGCTCTTCTTGCACCCACACCACCTCTGCACCTTTATAGCTTTTGATAATCTCCAAAATTTGAGTTTTAGGCAGTGGATGCAGCTGCTCTAGGCGCACAAGAGCCACCTGCCTGTTTTTTTCCTTCTCTCTGGCTTCTTCGAGGTCATAATAGACCTTGCCGGTACACAAGACCACACGCTTTACATCCTTTGCCTTAACCGTGGTATCGGGCAGCACCTCTCTAAACCTTCCTGAAGTAAACTCAGAGAGCGGAGACATGACCTTAGGATGCCTTAACAAGGACTTTGGAGACATGACCACGCAGGGCTTCCTAAACTCCCAAGTCATCTGTCTCCTTAACATGTGAAAGAAATTTGACGGTTCGGTGACGTTAGCCACCACAATATTGTAGTCGGCAGACAGCTGCAAGAAGCGCTCTGGACGTGCGTTTGAATGCTCGGGGCCCTGACCTTCGTATCCGTGCGGCAGAAGCATCACGATGCCGTTCATTTTCTGCCATTTCGTTTCCCCTGAGGTAACAAACTGATCTATCATCGTCTGGGCACCGTTGGCGAAATCCCCAAACTGTCCCTCCCAGAGGGTTAATGCATTTGGGTTGGCCATGGCATAGCCGTATTCAAATCCAAGCACGGCATATTCCGAGAGGAGAGAATTGTAAATATAAAATTGGCCAGTTCGCTCTTTCATCTCCAAAAGAGAGTTGAAAGGCTGGTTGTTATTTGCTTCGTGAATGACCGCATGGCGATGCGAGAAGGTGCCTCGCTGCACATCCTGACCGGTGAGGCGAACCGTCTTACCTTCCAGAAGTAGGGAGCCGTAAGCGAGGAGTTCGGCAGCTGCCCAATTGAGTTCTTTGCTCTCAAAAAACATCTCCTTCCGTTGCTTCATCTGTGCTTCGATCTGTTTGATCGGCTTAAATCCTTTTGGAATAAACGTAATCGCCTCGGCAACCTTTTCAATTTTATCCATTGAAATGAACGTTTCTGGCGATTGATCAAAATCTGCTGGAGTGGAGCGACGCAAATTAGCCCACTCCGTCTCAAGCTTTGTAGCTTGGTAAGGAAGCGGCTTTTCTTTGACCAAGTTGAGGCGATCCTGCAAGAGCTGTCGAAAGGCCTCATCCATCTGAATGGCGATTTTTGCATCAAATTCACCTCGTTCGGTGAGACGTTTTACGTAGATCTCTCTCGGGTTAGGATGCTTGGAAATAATATTATAGAGTTCCGGCTGCGTAAACTTCGGCTCGTCGGACTCATTGTGACCGTGACGACGGTAGCAAACCATGTCAACAAAAATGTCCTTGCTGAATTTTTGACGGAATTCAGCGGCTAGCTTCGCTGCAAAATACACCGCTTCTGCATTGTCCCCGTTGACGTGAATCACTGGGGCATCGATGATTTTAGCTACATCCGTGCAGTATATGGAAGTACGGGCATCGTCAAAGTCAGTGGTAAAGCCGACCTGGTTGTTAATCACAAAGTGGATGGTACCCCCTGTGTTATAGCCCTTCAGACCTGCCATTTGGGTCACTTCGTACACAATTCCTTGACCTGCCACTGCTGCATCTCCGTGAATCAGAATAGGAAGTGCTTTTTTAACATCTCCCTTATACGCGTGGTCCATCTTTGCACGTAAAAAGCCTTCTACCACTGGATTCACAGCTTCAAGGTGAGATGGATTGGGAGCAAGCATGAGGTGTACCTTATTATTATCAGGGGTGACAATGTCAGAGGAATAACCCATATGGTACTTTACGTCCCCATCACCCATGGTCAAGTCTGGCTTCGCCGTTCCTTCAAATTCAGAAAACACTTGCTCATACGTTTTGCCCATGATGTTCACAAGCACGTTTAAACGTCCCCTGTGGGCCATACCGATCATGACTTCTTCCACGCCGTTCTGCGCAGCTGTGGTGATCACTGCATCCAAGAAAGGAATGGTACTTTCGCCACCTTCCAAAGAAAAACGTTTTTGCCCTAGGTATTTGGTATGCAGGAAGTTTTCAAAAACTACTGCTTGATTCAGTTTAAATAAAATTCGCTCCTTCTCTTCATGCGATGGGATAAAGGCTAGTGCTTCTTTTTCCACCTTCGACTTGAACCAATCCAGTATCTCAGCGTCTCTGATGTATAAAAATTCAAATCCCATCGGGCCTTCATAAATCGTTTTGAGTGCCTCTAAGATCTGAGCCAGCGTGGATGCACCAATACCAATTTCTTTTCCTGCATCAAAAACCGTCTGCATGTCGGCATCTCCCAACCCAAAATTTTCTAGGTCAATAAGGGGCTTACGGTCCCTTCGTTCACGAACCGGATTGGTTTTGGAACGTAAGTGTGCGCGTGAGCGGTAGCCATGAATCAAGGCACGTACACGAATCTCTTTAGGCAACATCCCAAGATCCATGATTGTACCGGATGCTTGTGTACTAGGTGCAGCTTGTACTATGCCTGAAGGCGCGGAAGAAGCAAACTCCTCCTGACCATAATGAGTCAAGGCAAAGTCAAAACCATCAAAAAATTCTTTCCAACTAGGATCAATGCTAGCAGAGTCACGTTGGTAGGCCGCATACAACTCGTCTATATACGAAACGTTTGCGTTGGCGATGTAGGTGAATTTATCCATAGTGCTTAATAATGATTATCAAATCTAAATGGAAAAATTAAGTAATTAAAACTGCTTATTTGCATTTACAAATATTAATAAAAATATAGGTAGATCAAATGAAAACAAGCAATAAGAAAGTTAATCCGATGAAGGCAAAAGGAGATTTATATGTTTCTCCACAACCTGTTTAACAAAAAAGGAAAAAACAAAGACGGAGGATCCATTACCCTCCAAAAAATTGATTAATCCCCGAAAGGTCAAAAAAGCTGCTAAGGATGGACAACTAATTTTACTGGGTGACAATCATACTACCGAAGCGGATATAGCACATCGAAAATGAATTCCTTCCTACTGTCACCTTTAAAAAAAAAGGCCCCGCAAATGCGGGGCCTTTTATGATCAATTAAGTGAGAAGTATTACTTCAAAGTAGCTGGCCATGGTTTGCCTGTGTTAGACTTCACAGCAACTGTACCAAACTCACCGTAGGTATTTATCCAAGAGAAGGTAAGGACTGTAGCAGTCGCGCTCTTGAACGTCATAGAGTAGCTATCGCCATACTTATCTGCTCCACTCATGGTCAACTTGCCACAAGCATCACTGATACGTACGTTACCTGAACCCCATGAATCTGGATAACACTTGTCCCATGCACCGAAGGTACCATCAGACACAGTGTACGAACCAGGAGAAGCAGCAACTGCAGTCCAAGTGATAGAGCCTGAGTAAGTCTTACCGCAGAAGGTCTCCAATGCATCGAATGCATAAGTACCTGCTAAGTCAGAAGGACAAACTACAGAAACTGGATATTGGAATGGAGAGTCATAGAATGGTGCTCCAGCTACGTTGGTAGTAACGTTGTCAGAAGAGAATCTTCTTCCAAACTTGTCGTTCAATACCAAACGGAACTCAAACACATCACCACCACTGATACCCGCATTGGTCAAACCAACAGCAGCAATAGCTTCAGCAGCCGTCACCACAATATCAGCTCTCAAGAAGCGAGATGTAGTATTGGTTTTGAAATCAGAAGCCTGAAGCGTCTTCACCAACACATCATTTGCAGGAGTGTATTTCAAACCTACACCTGGGATCAAACGTCTGTGACGTACACGTACTTCAACAGTTTGAACTGTCTTTCCGTCTTCTTTATCTACTGCTTCGATGGTTAGCGCAAACTTTGAGTTTGCCAAATCGAAGAAGTTCAACGTAGTGCTTGTTCTCGCAATGGTTCTCAAGTAAGCTCCCGTATCGAAATCTTTGTAAGGAACGTTAGGCTCCACAAAATCTCTACAAGAACTTAGAAAGATGAGCGCAGTTGCCATTAAGGCGAAACTATATTTTAGCGTTTTCATATTTTCTAGTTTATAAGGTTAATAAATCCAAGGTGATGCAGGATTCTTATCCCAGAACACTTGAGTCGCTAGATTCTGTTTCTGAACTGCAGTGGTATTGGTTACCATGTAGTTGTTAGGATACAAAAATGATCTAACAAATGGTCCAGTTATCGCTTCCAATCCTGGCTGCATACGTACCGGCTTACCAGTTCTTCTATAAAGGTTGAAAGATTCCATACCGTTACCGTAAAGTGACAACCAATACTCTCTTGCAACCACGTTCATTCTAGTGTCGTTGGTAGCAGCAGCATCATATTGCGTTCCAACATAGTTTTTGTAGTTGGTCACACGTGTAGTGAATGTTGCTGCTGGTTCGAAAGCTGTAATGACAGCTCCTTCAGCACCTGCAACTGCAAATGCACGTACATAGTCCATACTTTTCTGGATACCAGAAAGAAGCAAGGTCTTTGGAACACCAGTAGTTCCCAAAGTGAGAGCCGCCTCAGCCAACATAAAGTCAACATAAGAAGCCATCATAATTGGGTGAATACCAGCACCTTTCATACCCAAAGCAGGATTACTTACAGGTACACCAGAGCTGTTGTCAAAACGACCGCCGGCAGGATACGCTCCGTAAGCTGTACGCTTCAAACCATCTGGTGGAATACCGTCTGGATCCAAGTGATCACGACCCCAATATCCTTTGTTACCCGCAGGGTTACAGTAAGGATAGTTTCCTACCAAGTAGTGCGGAGGTGCAATCTGAGAGATACATTCCTGCTCATCAACGTTGGTGGTGTTGGTCAATACCTGACGGTACATATAGTAACGAACGCGAGGATCGTCAAAACCTTTTTCCACAGTCAAATGGTGCATATAATCCGTAGACTGGTAGTCACCACCCCCTGCAGTATACTGACCTGCAAACTTGGGGTGTCTTGAATCTGGATCAGCTGCAGTAGTACCAAAACGGAAGACAAAATCATCGCCAGTTCCGATAAGTGCATTTGCCGTAATCAACGCATTGATTGCATTCTTAGAAGCATCTGCATTCACCAAACGAGTGTTTAGGTAATACTTCAACTTAAGCGTGTTGACCAACTTACTCCATTTGGTATACGTTCTACCGTAGAAGTAATCGTTAGGTGTACCGTTAGAAGTAGCCACAGTAAAGTGAACTGCAGCCTCATCTAGCAATTTCAACGCAGCAGCGTAGATAGTTGCGCCATCGTCCGTCTTCGGACTGAAGTTAGACGCATTCAACGCCTCAGAAAAAGGAACGTTTCCGTAGGTATCTACGAGATCCATCAAGACCATTGCCTTGATTGTCTTGGCAATACCCATGTGGCGCTGCAAATTCGACTTCTGAGCCAAAGGCAACAAGAATTCAACGTCTGCTAGGATGTTCGCATAGGCGTTAGACCAAGTACCATTAGTAGAACCCGCAGCATAAGCTGCTTCGTACAAAGCAGATCCTTGGTTGATTTGACGCGTTAAACGCGCACCACGATCTGACACACCATACCATAAACTTTGGTAGTTCAACTGGATACTGTTCAAAAGGAAATCTGGAGATGCAGTAGTTGCGTTAACTGCATTCGGGTTTTCCAATAGCTCGTCCAGTTTATCCGTACATGACGTAGCCAAAACCATTCCGGCAGCCAGCGTCAGTCCATATATAAATCTTTTCATTTTTAGTTCAGTTTGGGGTTAGAATGAAAGAGTTAACGTTCCACCCAATCTACGAGAGCTCGGTCCAGTTACGAAATCAAATCCAAGTCCGTTACCCACACCAGTACCCAATACGTCGGTATCGAAGTTCATGTTTGGTGGGAAGTTAAGGGCAAGGAACCATAGGTTAGTACCGCTGAGTGAGAAGGATGCTTTCTTGAATGGAGTCTTAGAAACCAACGCTCTTGGCAAGCTGTATGCCAAAGAAACTTCTCTCAAACGAATCATAGATCCATCAAATACGTTAGGCTCGTCAGTAGCTCCCTGGTAACCAGAGAAGAAGTAATCAGCCGCAGTAATTTGACGATCGTTAGGGATATAACGAGGCGTTCCGTCTGCATTATTTCCATCCTGACGAACACCTGGCATGATGAAGGTCAATTCACGATCAGCTACCGGATCCTTGGTTACACCACGGGCCAATGTAGCAGTTACCGTGTTTGACATGATCACACCTTTGTGGCGGTATTCCATCATTGCGCTCAAGGTAAATCCTTTGTAGCTAAAGCTGTTGATGAATGAACCAGTCCAAGCTGGATTTGGATTACCCAATACCACAGGCTCATTGGTTGGCTTCTGTACACCAGAAGAAAGGATGATAGGCTTTCCTGTAGCAGGATCTCTATCAAAACCAATACCCTTGATGATGTTGAATGGCTGACCAGGAACCGCGAAGTTACCCAAATCGGTAAATCCAGCGATTACTACTTCTTCCAATCCACCACCCAATTCAATTACTTCGGTGTTATAAGTAGACCAGTTGATGGTAGAGTTCCACTCAAAACCTGAAGCTGTTGAAATAGGAGTTACAGTAGCTTGGAATTCAGCACCACGAGTTCTAATCTTACCGATGTTGATCGCAGTAGAGGTAAATCCTGTAGCTGGATCAATTGGAGCATTAGTAATCAAATCTCTCGTATTTTTCTCATAAAGAGAGATGTCAAAGCGCAACTTGTTGTTGAACATTACGCCTTCCACACCGAATTCCGCCTCACCATGAAGCTCAGGCTTCAAGTTCGGGTTACCCAAGGTGTTAGATACCGCGTGAGTAGTAGTCACCGCTCCGCCTACGTCGAATGCTCTAGCAGATTGAGCCAATACATTTCGTGTGCTGTATGGGCTAGGATAACCTGCAGATGTACCGTATCCAAATCTCAACTTCAAGTCATTCAACTTGGAAGATTTCCAATCAAACGCAGTAGTTGGGATGAAAGAAACAGATCCTCCTGGATACAAGACGCTTCTGTTTTCTTTTTCTACAGTTGAAGTCCAGTCATTACGAGCAGACAAGTTCAAGAATAGGTAATCAGAATAGTCAACGGTAATGTTCGTGTACACACCATATCTTCTCTCGTCTACGCCATAGTTCATGGTACCACCAGAGTAGGCATCATTACTAGAAGAGGTTGCAAAGTTAGAGTGTCTAAACAACCCAAAAGCCAATTGGCCTTGAGAAGCAACACCGGATTGTACGTAAGAGTCAAATCTGGAGTTTGCACCAAGTAGGGCACTTACACCGATTTTTTCAGAAATCTCTTTCTTCCAATTCAAGATCAAGTCTTGGTTCCAGATGGTGTTGTTGATATTGATTGTTCTGTAGTAACCGTTTTTGGTTGCCAAGTTGCCAGTAGCACCACCTTTGTTGTACAAGATCTCCTGCAATTCAGAGTAGGTATCTAGACCCAAACGATATGTCAAAGACAAGTTATCGTTAAAGTCATAGTTCAAAGACGTAGAGTTGAAGAAACGCTTCACATCAGACGTGTTCTTGTAATATTTAACCAACCAGTTAGGGTTGACAATATCGTTACCACCTCTAAAGTATACAGAACTTTTATCTACTGGGTTTTCGAACGGAAGGTTTTCCAAATCCACAGAACGTGGGGTAAACAATACGTGTCCAAACACAGAAGGGATATCAGAACCTGAACCATACGATGAGTTGGCCGGAGGAGACATTAGATCTGTAATCGCGAAGGTAAAGGAAGAGTTTACAGAAAGCTTATCGCTGATTGCAGAGTTCAAACCTAAACCGAAGTTATACTTCTTCAAGGCGTTGCCAGGAACAAAACCTTCTTCGTCTGTGTAGCCAAAGCTAGCATTGAAGCCAGTCTTATCTCCACCACCTGCCACCTGAATAGAGGTGTTTTTGATCAAACCTTGTTTAAAGAAAATCTGAGAAGGATCTTTGTAGGCCTTGTATTCGTATTTAATAGGAGTACCGCCTACGACACCATCCACCCAGAATTGAGGGAACGCGTTACGTACTGCAGCAACAGAAGAAGAAGCATACGGGTGGTTGATCAACAAACCAGTATCCATTCTCGGACCGAAGTTAGAGAAGAAGAAACCTGGAGCTTGCTGGAAACCGTTACCGTAAATTTGGCCGTACGTTGGCAAAGAAGCCGCTTCGTTGGTAAATACAGACTGGTTGATTGTTACTTCAGCAGCTTTACGCTTAGATGCACCAGATTTGGTTGTAATCAAAATTACACCATTTCTACCTTGGTCACCATAAAGTACAGTTGCAGAAAGACCTTTCAATACAGACATGCTCTCGATGTTGTTTGGATCGATGTCCAAGAATCGAGAAGAAGTTGTTGCACCACCTGTGGTAAATCCGTTTTGCGCGTTTGTGGAGGTGTTAAAAGGAACACCATCTACAACGAACAACGGCTGGTTGTTACCAGTTGCTGATTTGTAACCACGGATAATCATGTTAGTACCAGATCCTGTCATACCGTTAGTTGAGGTGATGCTCACCCCAGGTACTTTACCCTGCAAAACGCGGGCAACGTCAGATTCTGGACGATTTTCCAGTTGTGCATTGGACACTGAAGTTACTGCGTAACCAAGTGCTTTTTTCTCCCTTTCGATACCGATTGCCGTTACTACCACTTCGGATAGTTGCGCCGCATCGACGGTAAGGGTTACATTGACTACGGACCGGCTACCGATTGCCTCTTCCTGAGCCTTAAGGCCTACGAAAGAGAAAATCAATACATCGGATCCCGCTGGTACGTTGATGGAATAGTTACCATCCAAATCGGTGGTAGTACCCACTGTCGTCCCTTTCACGAGAACCGTTGCACCTGGCAACCCAAGACCGTCTTCCTCGGAAATTACCGTTCCGGTAATTACCCGTTGCTGCGCTGAAACCTCAAAACTGAGGGCCATTGTAAAAACCGCAACAACAAAGAGTAAAGCTTTTCTCATAAGGTGTTTAGTTTAGTTGATCTGTAAAGGAAAATCATTTGTTCGTAATATCAAAAGAAGTAGAAAACTTCACTCAATGGGGCAGAAAACGGATTATTTGGCTTTCGGCCTCTCGATTAACAAAAATTAACGAATTGTCTATATTTTTTTAATGTTATCGATATATTATTTTGACTTTATCGTTTTTACAAAATTTAAAAAAATTTCATTTTTTGAATAAAAAAATTTTTCCGGTTATAAAATTCATAATTAAGAAGAGTTTAACGAATAAAATTAACCTTTTTTATCTATTTACATTATATAATTCCAAATTCAAGGTAGGCAAACTAATCAAACCATAGTGTCTTTGGTTTTACACGGACTTTAACCCTGTTTTTTTCAATTTTTGTCATTAATTTTGTCTATTTGGTAATTTAAAATCCTTTTAGTTGCCTTTTTTTATCTTTTTGTTTGAAAAAATTCAAAGTATCCTAATCTTTAGCTTACTGCTTCAACCCGTTAAAACGAAATATTCTGCGGTTTTGGGCAAAAAAATACGCAGACACCTTCGCCTCTTCCACTTCCTCTTTAAAAATCAGCCTATTTTAAGCCGCTATCACCAAAAAACTGTTCGACTGTCCTAAAAATGAAGTTAAAAAAAGGGTTTCGACCCGAGTAATATTACCTACATGTGAACTAAAAACTGCACTAGGCTCTCGACCAAGCTTCCCTACTGACGCTGCGGTCCAAAGACCCAAGCACAAGACCCCGTCAGACAAAAATCCAAGGGCACGTCATGAACTTCCGCAGGAATAGCCTCCTCCGGATCAAAAAAGCTAAGGCCTACCTTAAGCACTTGGGGAGATAGGCTTGCCAAAAAGACATCGTAGTAACCCTTTCCAAAGCCAAGCCTGTTGCCTTGCGTATCATAAGCCAACAAGGGCACAAAAACCACCTGTATGCTAGCTGGAGACACTACCTCTGATACCTCGGGTTCAGGAATACCCCAGGATCCCAAGCGGAACCTTGCCTTCTGAGGAAGTCTCAACGTATCCAAACCCAGCTCCCCTTTCTTGATTCGAGACGTATAGAGTATTTTTTCCTCCTGCTCCAGCAGCTCCTTAATTGGCAGCGTATTTACCTCATTATGCCCGGCAATCGGTAAAAAAAGATGAAAATGCAGCAGCTCCTCCCGTTCGGCAAGCCAATGCTTGACTTGCTCTAGTACCTGAAGCGACAAGGACTCCACTTGCAGCGGGGTAAGTGCTCTTCTTAGGGCCAAATACTGTGTTCGAAGGATCTCCTTACTTTTCATTCGAGCTCCAAAACCATCATACTAAAGTCAAAGGGATCAAAACAGTCGATCAGCGCATCAAGAAAATCAGGGCGTCCTAAATAAAACTGCATGAAATTCACCACACGCTCTTGCGGACTTCCTCCTGGCGCAACATAAGAGAAGAGCGCTTTGGCTCGATCCAATTCCACCTGTAGCTTGCGCTCCTCCGCTTTTCTTAGTTTGGCGCCCAGTTGAGACAAAATCTTTTCGCCACGTACCTTCCCCGCTTCAATTGCTTGCTGCAGCCCAGCATCCGAGCCAGCAACCTGGCTTGCTAATCCATCAAATAAGGCCCCCATCGCTTCTTTGTCTGCAGAAAGAGAAAAATCATGTGTGGAAGAAGCCCGAACAAACTCCTTTTTCCAGGGCTCAAACTGTTGAAAAAGATCCGCTACCTCCCAACCCAATTGCGTCCTCTTTTTGTTTGCCGACCCATCCAATAAAAGCGCAAAATTTCGAGGCAGCAACACCGGAAAAGGGGTTTGGAAGGTGTCAAACACAGTTTTTAATTGCAGCCAGTAGATCACCTCGGCAGGGCCGCCCAAATAGGCAAGGTTAGGAAGGATTTGTTCTTGGTAGAGTGGACGTAAGATGACATTGGGGCTGAAGTGCTCTGGATGCTGGACCAACAGTTCATTGAGCTGGCCTTTGCTAAACCTGAGCGAGGTATTCAGCACAACAAAATCCTCCCCTTCTTGGACAATACGCTCTCTCAGTCCTTTATCTAGGTAAAAAAGATTGATTTCCCGAGGAAACACTTGGCCAGCATAGCCCAACGCCTCGAGCGACTTCGTACATGCCAAAGCGGCTTGGTAGGGACTATGCTCAAAAAGGTCTGCACGCATCACCTCCACAAAATCTCGTTTAAATCTGGCATCATGCCCATCTACCACCAGCAGCCCTTGGGCTCCAAAAAGTTCGTTGACATAGCGACGCACCGCTTGCGAAAGGGTAGCACTACTCGAATAGGCCTCTTGGAAAAACTTGGGGGCAAAGGGCACGCTTTTCAAAAAAGTCTGGAAGGACGCATCCAAGGCAAGGTCCCCTACGGCACCCTTTTGGTCAGTTTGCCAGCGGTGGGTGACGCCATCTAACTTGAAGTAGTTGATTTCCTCTAGGTCATGGTCTTCCGTGGCCATCCAATAAATAGGGACAAAGCGGTATTCCGGATACTGCTGCTGTAACTTTTTGGCTAGATTGATTACCGAGATTAGCTTGTAAATAAAATACAAGGGACCGGTAAATAAGTTAAGCTGGTGTCCCGTCGTCACAGTAAACGTCTTTACGTCACGGAGCGCAGCGAGCTGCTCTTGGGCCGTGTCATGGAGGGCAAGTCCCTCGTATTGATTTTCTAGCACCTCGACGAGTCGATTTCTCTTTTCGACCGAAAAATGCTTGGCAGCAATCGCCTCCTGAAAATGCTCAATCGTGGGCAGGTGCGTATAAAAAGGTCTTAGGTCCTCTTTTCCTGCGAGATAGTCTAAAAAAAAGGGAGAAAACTGGCCTGTTTTTTTCAGGTCTACACGGTGTTTTTTCATCAGGGTGCGTGCGAAGTCTAGTCGGGAAAGCTAACTTAGCGAACCCGTCCAAAGTTCGTTCTTTTTTGTAAAAATCAGGACTTCTTACAGCAATGGCGGAAAACAAAATTTCAATGAAGGCTTTGCTGTTTGGGATTTTTAATTGGATATAAGCCATTGACCTCGATTTTCACCTACCTAACCCATGCTTGACTACCACCGCTTTTTTTTAGACAACGGACTAGAAGTAATCGTGCACGAAGATCCTAGCGCCAAAATTGCTGTAGTTAATCTTCTGTATAAAGTAGGCTCCCGCATGGAAGTTCCCGGCAAGACAGGCTTGGCCCACTTCTTTGAGCACCTGATGTTTGGAGGCTCAGCGCATGTGCCTGTTTTTGACCGCGAGCTTGAGCGTGTGGGAGGATCATGCAATGCGTTTACCAGCCCTGACATCACCAATTACTACCAGACGCTGCCTTCATCCAACTTAGAAACGGCTTTTTGGCTAGAGTCCGACCGCATGGCCCACCTCGTATTGACTGAAAAAACAGTAGAAACTCAGCGAAAGGTCGTATTGGAGGAATACAAACAGCGCTACCTTAACCAGCCCTATGGAGACGTTTGGCACCACCTTCGGCACCTGACTTACGAAGTACACCCCTACCGCTGGCCTACTATCGGGGAAAAATTGGCTGACATCGAAGGCTACACCACCGATGCCATCTGGGATTTTTACCACAGCCACTACCATCCCGGCAATGCGATTTTGGTCGTAGCAGGTGACGTTACCAAACAACAGGTGGAACTGTTGGCGAAAAAGTGGTTTGAACCCATTCCAGGTAAATCCAGTTCGAGCACTATTCAGGTACCTCAAGAACCCCTGCAACAAGCCAAGCGCAGTATCGAACTCACTGCCAAGGTGCCCACCGACGCGCTCTACAAGACCTACAAAATGCCTGCCAAGGGGGCCCCGGGTTATATTGAGGCAGATTTGATCAGTGACTTACTCGGCTTGGGCAAATCGGCCCCCTTAGAGCAGCGCCTCGTGAAGAATGGAAAAATCTTTGCCTCCGTTGGCGCCTACATCACCGGCTCGGTAGATCCAGGCCTGCTGGTTTTTTCAGGAAAAATGGAGCAAGGAGTGAGCGCCAAAGTTGCCGAAGAAGCCTTGGACGAGGTAATTACCGACTTTCTTCAGCAAAAAATCTCCGAAAACTCTCTTCAGAAAATCAAGAACCAGGGCGAGGCCATGAAATCCTACGAATCGATTCAACTTCTAAATCGAGCGATGAACTTGGCCTATTATGCGCACTTAGGAGATCCTGATGTATATTGGCAAGAGTTTGACCAGAAGTCCTCCTGTCCTCCGGAGCAAATTGCTTTCTGGGCCAACCAGCTGCTGAAAGAAGAGCAGGCTTCTGTTTTGTACTATCAATCTGCCCACCCATGACTCCATTTAGAATAGGATTTGGCTACGACGTCCACCAACTGAGTGAAACCCATGAATTTTGGCTTGGTGGCATCCGTGTTCCTCACAGCAAAGGGGCAGTAGGCCATTCGGATGCAGACGTCCTTATCCATGTCATCTGTGACGCCTTGCTTGGCGCAGCCAACATGCGCAACATTGGCTACCATTTTTCTGACAAAGACCCGCAATACAAAGGCATAGACAGCAAAGTCCTGCTAAAAGAGGTTATGCGCATGATTCGTGCCGCCGGCTATGAACTCGGCAACCTGGACTCAACGGTGTGCTTGCAGGTGCCAAAGCTTAATCCCCATATTCCTGATATGAAAACTTGCCTCGCTGAAGTCATGCAAGTGGCGGAAGAGGCCCTCTCCATCAAGGCTACTACTTCGGAGCACCTAGGATTTGTCGGACGAGAGGAAGGGATTTCGGCCTATTGTACGGCATTGATTTACAAAGTATGACGGCTCCCCAGGTCAAAATCATCACCACCGATGACGGTTCCCATTCCCTGTACCACGAACAACTTCAGGAAACCTACCATAGTTTTCACGGGGCATATCGGGAGTCTATTCATGTGTTTATGTTGTATGGCCTAGATTCTTGGCTGGCACGAAACCCTAGAAAATTTCCCCTACGCGTATTCGAGGTAGGTTTTGGCACTGGACTTAACGCCTGGCTGGCTTTGGTGTGGGCGGAGCAAAATCAAGTCCCTGTCCTTTACCATAGCATCGAGCCTTTTCCCATCCCTGTTGAAATTTATTCCAAACTCAACTACACCGAGCACGACCACGGCATTTGGCACTACCACAAGTATTTTTCGGCGCTTCATGAGTTTCCCTGGAATGAGGGCGCACCACTTTCTGATTACTTCAACCTAAAAAAAGACCTAGTTACGCTCGCTGAAGCAGACCTGTATCCAGCAGACGTGGTGTTTTTCGATGCCTTTGCACCCTCCAAGCAGCCAGAACTTTGGGAGAAAGAGGCCCTGGCCCCTGTGATTGATGCCATGCGCCCGGGAGGCTTGTTGGTTACCTATTGCGCAACAATGCAATTGAGAGCCGACTTGACTGAATTGGGTCTAAAAGTAGAATCGCTGCCCGGTCCTCCGGGTAAAAAGGAAATGACAAGGGCTTGGAAGGCAATTTAGTCGACGGTCTATAGTCGACAGACCACGGTATATTCTAACTATAGACCAGCATTGACTGTGGACAGTGTACCTTTAGCCGTTGACCAAAAATTGTTAACAGTCCACGGACGACAGTCGACAGCAAGTTGTGCTGAGGTGAAGTTTAGAATCCAAATTTGGAGCACAATTTAATCGGTGTGCAGGATTAACAGTGGACTGTGGACCGTAAGCTGTTGACTAGTTGGCTTTCAGCCTTGCTATTGGCGTTCTAGCACCCTTGGTGACTTGTCCCATCTGGCAAAGTATTTCGGCATCTAATGGCAAAAACATGTCCACGCGGGAGCCAAACTTGATAAAACCGAACTCTCCACCCTGCTCGAGTGCGGAACCTTTACCCACATACCATTTAATTCTTCTTGCCAAGGCACCTGCAATCTGCCTAACCATGAGGGAATTTCCTTTTGCGTCCCGAATAACCATTGAGGTACGCTCATTCTCCGTACTTGATTTGGGATGCCAAGCGACTAGGTATTTGCCAGGATGGTATTGGAAATACTCCACTACGCCCTTGATCGGAGAGCGGTTGACGTGTACATTGATTGGGGACATAAAAATGGATACCTGTCTGCGCTTTTCTTTGAGGTATTCGTCTTCGAAGGCTTCTTCTATTACCACCACTTTTCCGTCCGCAGGAGCAAAAACAATTCCCTCCTCTTGAGGCGCTTCGAAAATTGGATTTCTAAAAAATTGAAGAATTACCAAGTAAAGAAGAATGCTTACCCCTAAAATAAGGTTGAATAGCAGCCTTTCTTCTGGAAGGAAGTAGTAGACCAAATAGTTGGCAATTGAAAGCACTACGAGCAGCCAAAATAAAAGTGTTCTTCCTTCTTTATGTATTGTCATCATTATCGTTGATTAAAACGTCTGCTCTATCCAAAAATAGGTCTAAACGCAACTTACTTCCATGAAAAAGGGCGTGAAGATTTCTTTTCACGCCCAAAGTTATCATTTTTTAGGAAAAACCGATTTAGAAACCTCCTCGGTAGGTATAGGTTTGCGCTACTTTATCGATTGCAACAATGTAAGCCGCAATACGCATCGGAACATTGTACTTAATGGAGGCCTGATAGACATTGTCAAACGCATCTTTCATGATTCTATCTGAACGTCGGTTGACCCGGTCAGCAGTCCACTTGTAGCCGAGACGATTTTGCACCCATTCAAAGTAGGAGACGGTCACTCCGCCAGCATTGGCAAGGATATCGGGTACCGCCATGATTCCTTTCTCATTTAGTATAGAGTCCGCCTTGGCAGAGGTAGGGCCATTGGCACCTTCCACGATCAGTTTAGCTTTGATTTGGTCGGCATTAGCGATGGTGATGACGTCTTCTACGGCTGCAGGAACCAATACATCCACTTGCAAGGTTAGAAGTTCCCCTGCGTCGGCCATTTTTTCTCCTCCAGTAAATCCCTCTAAAGTACCGTTATTCCCATCGCGGAAGGCAATTGCCTCCACTACGTTGATTCCTTTTTCGTTGAAAAAGGCGCCCGTATGATCGGAGATGGCGACGATTTTTAGGCCTCTTTCTTCTAGTAAGCGTGCGGCCCAACTGCCGACGTTACCAAAGCCTTGAACAGCGCAGGTGGCTTGAAATGGATTGATTTTAAGTTTCTGCATGGCAGCCAAGGCCGACACCATGACACCTCGTCCTGTTGCTTCGGTACGTCCTAGGGAGCCTCCCAATACCAAGGGCTTGCCGGTAACCACTGCGGGGATGGTCATCCCGTGTGCTTTGGAGTATTCGTCCATTAGCCAAGCCATTTCTCTAGGCCCTGTACCCATGTCAGGAGCAGGAATGTCTTTGTCTGGGCCAATAACATCAATCATCGCCATGGTGTAGGCACGTACTAGACGTTCGATTTCGCCTTTAGACATTTCTCTAGGATTGCACCTCACGCCTCCTTTGGCTCCTCCGTAGGGAATATCTACGACGGCGCACTTCCAAGTCATCCAAGCAGCTAGGGCTCTTACCTCATCCAAGTGGACGTCGGGTGCAAAGCGGATACCACCTTTAGCAGGTCCAAGGATATTGGAATGGATTACACGAATACCTTCAAATACCTGGATTTTTCCACTGTCCATCGTGATAGGCAGGGATACGATAACTTGTTTGGCAGGGTTTTTCAATACGTTGTACACTTCCTCCGAAAGACCGAGTTTTTCGGCGGCAATGTTGAATCTCTCCATCATGGACTCCAAAGGATTTTCACTATCCTTTATCGGTGCCGGTTCTAAATAAGCCATATTGGGTCGTTAGGTTGTAAACTAGGTAACAAACTTAAGCAGATTTTTAATTGCGAAGGTGTAGAATTAACAGATTTTCAAAAAAGCCGTGATGAATGGTGCCGAAAGTAACAATCCGTCAAAACGGTCCATGAATCCTCCATGCCCAGGTAGCACAGATCCTGAATCTTTAATCTCTATGGAGCGTTTGAAAAGCGACTCAATCAAGTCCCCATAGGTGCCTGCAATGATAATGATGGCCGCAATCACCAGCCACTTCCAATCTTCGAGTACTACAAAGAACTGGGAGAGTATGAAAGCCACCACAATGGCGGAAAAAGCTCCTCCAAGGAAGCCTTCCCAGGATTTTTTTGGGGAAACCCGTTCGAAAAGCTTTGTTTTTCCAAATCGAGTGCCCGCAAAATAGGCCCCGGTATCACTGGCCCAGAGCATGAGCAAACAGCCCACCAAGATCTCGTAATGGTATACCGCATCGACAGAAAAAACAGCCAAGTTCAACAAGGAAAAAGGAACTGCCACGTAGAAAATTCCCAGATAGGTAAAAGCAACGCCTGTGAATGGCTTTTTATCCGTTTTTCGATAAAGCTTGATGAAGAATGTAAGGGAAACCAAAGGGAAAATCAGAAACAGGTATTCGGTAGGCAGCCTTTCTTTTTCCACCATGAAGGTCAAGGTAAAAATAAGCAGGCCCAAAATGGTGCCGAACGTTTTGAGGGGCAGCATGCCGTCTAGGCCCGAAAGCTTGTAAAACTCCATCTGCGAAAAGCCAAGAATTGCTGCAAAAATTAAAAAGTAGGTCCAATCAGAATAAACAGCAGCCAGGATCACCAACACCCCTCCTACCAACGCGGTTATGGAGCGCTGCGCCAAGTTGCTGTATTTGTTGATGTTAAAAGTTGATTTCATGCTGAATCAGTTGAAGTGCAAAAAGCGTTTGATCGGTGGGCACCAACAGCTCGTATGTACCATTCATTTGGTAGACAGTTTCCTTTTTGTTGATTACAAAGGCGGTAAGCCCTTTATCTTCCAATATCCCCTTCACCAGTTCAACTCGAATTTGATTTTGATCTTCAAACACCTTCGTCCAATTTTTCATTCGTAGTCCGATTGACTTTTTTAAAATAAAGGAATCCTAGGATAAGAACCAAAAACCCTACTAAAGCCGCTGGATAAGAGAAGGCATAAGTAGACTGAATATCAATCTCAATCAGCCCTTGATTTGCAAAGTAAACAAGGAGCAGGGTGAGCGCATTGTTTAGTGTATGTCCTACAATAGGGTAGACCAAGCTTCCCGTATAATGATAGAGGTATCCGAAAACTGCCCCTAAAAACATGCGTGGAAGAAAACCAAAAAACTGCACGTGAATGGCTGAAAACACAAAGGCCGTCACCCATATTCCCAAGTGAGGGGAACGAAAATAGAACTGCATCTTAGGCTGGATCAGCCCTCTAAAAAATAGTTCCTCTCCTATTCCAGCAAACACACCAATGACCAAAATACCCATAAGCAACTCGGGAATGGATTGAAAATCTGTCAAAAAATTGGTAAGCTCCATGAGCTGGACCTCCATTTCCTTCATCCAGACCTCCACTTCAGATAGAAATCCAGGGAGCTGAAGCTGAGCATTCCAATGCATCAAGAGTCCGTTGAAGAGCATGCCTCCAAGGGTAATTACAAACACTATCGCAAGATTTTTGCCGTTGACACGGGCCCACTGTCGCTCCCAGCGGAGGTCAGCTTTTTCAAGAAAACGTAAAACAAACCAGGTAACCACCCAAAAGCCGAGCCCTGATCCAAGGCCCTGAACAAACAGTAACGCCATGCGCCCATTGGGCACATCGAAATTTCCACTAGCGAGTCCAATCAAGTCATCTACAGTGAGTTGAAAGAGAAAAGGAACCAAGGCCACCGCGATACCTTGCAGCATAACAAGGATTCCAAAAGCCAGCAAGGTGATGGACACCAAGGACAAGGGCCAATTCTTTCGGGAGGCTATTTCGGCCTGGGTGTCGTAAATCTCCATAATTGGGCTAAATTTACACCAAATTTAGAATGAAAAAGTGGTAAAAATTGGAAATATAGCGTTGGGAGATTTTCCTCTCCTACTCGCTCCCATGGAAGATGTCAGTGATCCGCCCTTCCGTGCGGTATGTAAGCAAAATGGCGCAGACCTGATGTATACTGAGTTTATCAGTTCCGAAGGACTTATCCGCGACGCCGCTAAGAGCATACAAAAACTAGACGTTTACGATTACGAACGTCCAGTGGGTATTCAAATTTTTGGAGCTGAGATCGAATCCATGCGTGAGGCGGCAGCCATTGCAGAAGCTGCTGGCCCCGACATTTTAGACATCAACTATGGCTGTCCTGTCCATAAAGTTGCCTGCAAGGGCGCTGGCGCAGGCATCCTCTTAGACATTGATAAGATGGTTTCCATGACCGCAGAAATCGTGAAGCGTGTCAACTTGCCCGTAACCGTTAAAACCCGCTTAGGCTGGAGTCATGACACCATCCGCATTGTGGAAGTAGCCGAGCGCCTCCAAGACGTGGGCATACAGGCCATCTCAATTCATTGCCGTACCCGACAGCAAATGTATAAAGGAGAGGCCGACTGGTCTTGGCTCAACCTTGTGAAAGAAAACCCCCGCCTCCACATCCCTGTGTTTGGCAACGGGGATATTGATAGCCCTGAAAAAGCGGCTGAATACCGTACCAAATACAATGTAGACGGCATGATGATAGGCAGAGCTTCTATCGGCTACCCTTGGATTTTCAACGAAATCAAGCATTTTTTTGAAACTGGGGAAAGACTTACGCCACCTGACTTGGCCGAGCGCATCGCCGTAACCAAAAAACACCTGGACTTTTCCATTGAGTGGAAGGGAGAAAAGCAGGGGATTTTAGAAATGCGCCGCCACTACACCAATTACTTTCGGGGAATGCCCAACTTCAAGCCTTTCCGCACCGAGATGGTGACCGCTGAAAGCTACAAAGAGGTGGGTGAGATCCTAGAGCGGGTAGCAGCAACTTATGTCGACTACGAATTTCAATCCTAACATTTACCGAAGGTCATCCAATTAGAGGGTTCTCCCTTTTTAGGTACTCAACAAAGAACAACTCCCTTAATCAATTCCCCCATTTTATGACGCAAACCACCAAAGAAAACTCACTTTTGAACTGGATTCTCTTGGTGGTATTGACCTTGATTTGGGGTAGTTCGTTTATTTTAATTAAAAGGGGGCTAGAAGTATTCTCTCCAGGAGAGGTGGGTGCCTACCGCATGGTAGCTGCTGCAAGCTTGCTCCTTCCGCTATCATTGCCCAGAATCCGGCATTTGAGCAAGTCACAGTTAAAAAACCTGCTTGTTACCGGCCTACTTGGCAGCTTTGTCCCCGCTTTCCTGTTTCCAATCGCTCAAACGCAACTTAGCAGCTCACTGACCGGAGTACTCAATGCGTTGACCCCACTTTTTGTGGTCCTGTTGGGTGCCTTGTTTTTCAAAACCAAGATCACGCGCCAAAATGGAATAGGGCTCATAATCGCCTTTGCGGGCGTCATTGTACTCGTCGCGTTCAAAGAGGGAGGAGGATGGGACTCCCTATCCGGAATCAATGGGTATGCGCTATACGTGCTTGTAGCCTGCATTTGCTATGGCATCAACCTCCATTTTATCAAAATCACGTTCACGGAACTTAAATCCATCGAAATTTCCTCCATCTCTTTGCTGATGATCTTGCCGATGGCCTTACTGTACTTGTTCGCAGGCACTGATTTTACATACAAGCTGAATACCAATCCCAAAGCTTGGGAAGCCTTGGGCTACATCACTATCCTGGGTATGGTTGGCACAGCCATTGGCTTGATTCTTTTTAACATCATGATCAAACGTGCAAGTCCTTTTTTCGCTAGCCTGGTCACCTATACCATACCCATTGTTGCTATCCTCTGGGGCGTAATGGATGGGGAGGTACTACTTTTAGGGCATTACTTCGGTATGGCAGCCGTGATCCTAGGTGTCTGGGTGAGCAACCGAAAATAAGGAAGGCATCTTGGCTTAATTTTTCTGATTCATCCGTCGTCTCCAGGCATAGGCGAGCATGGGAAGTTGTTGGTAGGAGTTGATTCCTGCCTTGACGCCCTGAGATTTGAGAAAGAGATCGTTTGACGTGCGACTAAGCTCCAAGGAAAAAGGCCGATACATCCTGCTGGCTTCGCGAATGGCGTTCAGGTCATTTCTCAGTCCCAACGGAAGCGCCTGCGTCAATTTGTCGTACCCTTCCGGTGCCATGCCGTAATAGTCAGCCAATTGGTAGCGAAGCAGCCTTAGGTGCCCGGCGTAGCGCAGGGCTGGGTTTTCGGAGTTGGTGCAGATCACCCAAGCAATGAAGTTCGCCTCACCCTCATCAGTGACCCCGTAGCTATGGGCCATCTCGTGGGCAATGGTAAAGGGTTGCTCCAGGGGATGGAGGCTGGGGTCGATGTAGCTTTCCCCAGTGAAGGGGAAATAAATGCCTAAAATTCCCATTTTCCGCATGAAACCTGCAGGAGGAAATTGTTTAGTGCGGGGGTGACCAGTAAAATTCAATCCCAATACCTCCAGGTGTTCCCCCATGTTTTCCCTCACGAGTGCCTCTAGCGCCTCATAATCCATAACATAATCAATGGCAGCGCTATCGGCTGTAATCCTACCACGGTCATAGGCCGCCAGGCGTTGGGTCAGCCGTAGTTCTTCCTCCAGCTGCGTTAGGTTGAGGGAGGAGGGATGTAGCGCGAGCTGTTGAAAAATTGGGGTGCGTTGGTAATTGAAGCCCCAAAGGACCAAAAAGAAGAAAACCAGTGCGCCGAGGCCATTGGCGGTAGCTTGAAGCGTGTAGTTGGCACGGTGCTTCCAGCCTTGCTTGCGGCGAAAATTATGTATGAAAAATAGAAGTAGACCTAGCAGTATCCCAATAAAAAGGTAGACACTAGGAAAGGGCAAACGCCCCAGGCTAAGGTCAATTAGGTTACGAACGCCCGGAAAAAAGGTACGAGAATAGAGCTCGTCTGTTGCCTCGGGATACTGCCCAGCGAGGTACCTAAGGGCCAAAGCCAGCAGTCCCAAAAAGGACCAGGACCAGTCTCTTTTGCCCATCTTTGCTTGCGTTTAAACGCCCTCAGCTTGGACCTCGCGCACTTCAGGGAGCATGCGAGTAAGCAGGTTTTGAATACCTGCCTTTAAGGTAACGGTACTAGAAGGACACCCAGAGCAGGATCCTTGGAGCAATACCTTGACTACCCCATCAGCGAAGGAGTGAAATACGATGGCTCCACCGTCCTGTTCGACAGCGGGACGAATATACTCATCGAGGATACCCTTGATTTTCTTCACGATTTCAGAATCGTTTTCATCAAAAAGTGGGTCTTTTTCAAGTAGCACCTGAACCGCCAGTTGACCAGATTCGAGGTACTGACGAATATGATCCCGAAAAATAGTTTGTACCTCTGCCCATTCCACATCCTCAGTCTTGGTGATAGTCACAAAGTTGGAGGCGATGAAGACCCGCTGCACGGCAGCAAAATTAAAGAGCTCCTTGGCCAACTGGCTTGCACCCGCACTGGCTAGATCAGGGAAATCAAAACTTAGCCCCTCTTCTACCAACATGAAATTGGCGACAAACTTGAGAGAGTTGGGATTTGGATTGGCCTCCATGTAGAGGTGAACAGGTCTAGCTTGTGCTTTCAGCATGGTTGTATGAATGAATTAATAACAGAAACCAGTTTCGAGTTTAGAAGTTCCGAAACGGGAAAAATTTGATTAATTAGTTGGAAGTTTTCCTTTGGCCGCATACCAAATGCCCCCATAAAGGTGCTTCAGGAAGTCAGCATCCTCCCAAGCGGCATCCACGTGTCCTAGAGCCGTATAAAACACCCTGCCCCCTTCAAACTCCTGGTACCAAGCCATCGGGTGGTTAGCTCCCATGGCTTTGGCAGGCTGGTAGGTTTGCTCATCCGCTTGGATCAAGACCTTGATAGCTGGGCTCATGTCTTTAAACTCATACAATTCATCCGTCCAAAGCCAGTTTTCAGGCAAATGCCAGGTGGCTGGATGCTGCCGATTCACTACCTTCAGGCGGAGGGTCTGTTGCTGAGGATGTGCCAAGAAGTAGCCACCGATTAGCTTGTTGTACCAAGGCCATTCGTATTCTGTATCCGTAGCGGAATGCACACCCACGACACCTTTGCCCGATTGAACAAACTTTTGGAAAGCAGCCCTTTGAGACTCGTTGAAAAGGGTGCCAGTAGTGCTCATCAAGAGAACCACATCGTATTTGGCAAGGTTTTCATCCGTAAACTGGGTGGCATCCTCCGTGGTATGGACGGAAAACACGTGTTTTTCGCTCATTTTCTTGAGGGCAATTACTCCATTAGGAATCGACTGGTGGCGAAACCCGGTGGTTTTTGAAAAAACCAAGACGCGAAACTGTCCACCTTGCTGGGCCTTGAGGCAAAATGGGATGCTGAGTAGCAGCAGGAGCGTAAAAAGAAGAGATCTTAAGGTCATGGGCTTATTTTTTTTGAGCGCAAAGAAGGATTAATTCACTAGGTTAAATTTTTCCCCAGCTTCTTTTCGTGAAAATGCATTGAAATGCCACCATTCGCTACCTATTCCTGTAAATCCTGCTCCTTTCATCACCTTTCTGAGGATTTCGCGGTTGGCAACCTGGGCCTTGGTGATTTTCTTTTCCGCAAGCATTTGCAGTTCTCGGTCAGGATAGGCCGGGTAGCCAAAGAAATCAAAGGGTGTGCCCATGTCCAAGGGCTTGCCTGTTTTCAAGTCCATCACGGTCAGGTCAACAGCAACACCAAAGTTATGCAAGCCACCAATTTTCGGGTCTGACACGTACAAGGGTTTGATGCTATCGGGCTTGTCCAGGTCGTCCCACAATACCTGCTGTACTGAGATTGGGCGAACTCCATCGTATACCAAGAGGCTTAAGTTGGGGTATTCGGATTGCAGTGCCTCCTGAGCTTTTGCCAGCATGGCTGCAGCTACCGGCTGAAGGTATCCGCGCACATGGTCGCCATACACATCTTTCTCAAAGAAATTATCCTCCGTGGAGTACTTCAACTCTACATGAATTCCCGGGCTCACCGCTTGAATATCGACCAAGCCTTGCGCCAAGAGCGTCTTTTCTAATTTAGGCAAGGCCTGAGTGGCTGAATCAGAGACTGCTGTTTCTTTCTTAAAAAGCGAATCACGCAGGTCCCCTGAAAAGGTTTCTTGATCACTTTTGGGAGAAGCGCAGGCAAAAGCTATACCTAGTAATAGGTAGGGCAGCTTTTTCATTGGGGTAGATTTTTTTTAATCACCATAGCAGAAGCTTGCGCCGTGGGTAGAATCACTACATCTGCCAACACCACATGGGGAGGTCGGGTGATTGCAAATTCAATCACGTCTGCAATGTCTTGCGCCTGCAAGGGTGTGAATCCTTGGTAAACGGATTCAGCACGTTTTTCATCCCCTTTGAAGCGGACGAGTGAAAATTCGGTTTCCACCAGCCCAGGATGTATGCCCATCACTTTGATCCCAAAGGGATTCAAATCCATCCGCATGCCATTGGTAAGCGCATCTACAGCATGCTTAGAGGCACAGTAGACGTTGCCATTGGGATACACCTCTTTGCCAGCAATCGAACCAATGTTGATGATTGTGCCCGACTTGCGCTCGGTCATACCAGGGATAACCGCTTGGGATACGTATAGCAGGCCTTTGACATTGATGTCAATCATGGCGTCCCAGTCGTCGGCCTTACCAGTTTGGATGGGATCCAAGCCATGGGCATTGCCGGCATTGTTTACCAGCACTGTAATTTCTGACCAGTCCGGGGGAAGATTGCCAAGCAGATCGGCTACCTTTTCACGATCCCGCACATCAAATACCAAAGGCAAAAAACGGACGTCGTTGGGGAGTTCCTGTTTCAATTCTTCCAGCTTTTCGGTTCTCCTCCCAGTGGCGATAAGGTCGAACCCCATCTTGGCAAGGGTTAGTGCGCAGGCTTTTCCAATACCAGAGGTAGCGCCTGTTATTAGGGCTATTTTGTTTTTCATGGGTACAAGATACGGGGTTTGAAAAAACTTGTTGGTCTGCCCTCTTGAAAAAAATACAAGCCCGCAAGGGGAGAAGAAGAAGGCAGAAAATGCAAAGGCACTAGTACCTTTTTAGCTACGCCAGAGGTAGGGAAAAAGCAAGTAGGCCGTGGCCGTGACTAGGATATTAATGGCAAACAAGGTCAGCACCTTGTCGTAACTGACGCTCCAGTCGAGTCCATCAAGTGCATTTTTGGAGATACGTATCGCCATCAGGAGGATGGGGATAATAACCGGGAAACTCAAAATCGCCATCAGCGTGGCATTGTTGCCTGCCTTGGAGGCAATGCCACTCACCATGGTCAGGCTGGCAGAAAAACCCACCGCACCCAAGACGAGGTTGAGCAGAAATAGCCCTTGGTCTTGCACGGGATTACCCAACACTACCGAAAACACCCCATACCCCAGCAGGGCAAGAAGCAAGGTAAGGGCTGCATTGTAACCTATTTTGGAAAGGATAATCGACTCAGGAGAAGCAATCATGTAGTAATACAACTGCCTTCCCTGCTGCTCTTGCACAAAACTTTTGGCCACTGCATTGACCGAAGAGAAAAGAAGGATAATCCAAAAAAGTGCATTCCAGGTAGGTAGAGAAAGGTTGCCCATCTTGGCCCCCACGCTGAGGTAGGTGATAAAAACCGCAGATACGACATAGAGCAAGATTCCGTTGAGTGCATATTTCTGCCTCCACTCGAGGGTAATCTCTTTACGCACCAATACCGTAATCTCTTTCCACATGAAACAAAGGTAGAAACTTTCCTTTTCCAATCGACAGCCACTTCTCCATAGACTAAAAACTCAACCCTATGGAGAGATCAGCCTCGAAAGGACCTCCTAAGGAGAAGGCTTCTTTGGCGCGGCAAAAACCCTACCTTTGCTCCATGTCCACTCGCGTAAAAAACCAAGCAGAAATCCTTTCCAAACTAGGCATCGCCCAGCTAAACCCGATGCAACTTGCTGCACAACAGGTACTTGCCAGCAGCAAGGAACTCGTGTTACTTTCCCCTACCGGCACTGGAAAAACGTTGGGCTTTCTTTTACCCCTTGTCTTGGCACTAGATACGGCTTGCGACGAGATACAACTCGTGATCATCGTTCCTTCTCGGGAACTTGCCATTCAGATTGAGCAGGTGATGCGTGAGATGGGAACTGGCTTCAAGGTGAATGCCGTGTATGGAGGCCGTTCGGGCTCAAAAGACAGGATCGAAATTAAACATCGCCCTGCTGTGCTCATCGGTACCCCTGGGCGCGTGGCCGACCATCTGAGGAGGGAAGCATTTGATACCACCTTTATTCAGACGGTGGTATTGGACGAGTTTGATAAATCTTTGGAAATTGGCTTTGAGAGCGAGATGCGAGACATCCTCCACCTGCTTCCTCAGGTGCGTACTAAGATTTTAACCTCGGCAACGCAGGGGGTTACTATTCCCAGTTTTGTGGGACTAAAGTCCCCCCAGGTGCTTGACTTTTTGGAAGATAAAATCTCCCAGCTTCATATCAAAAAAGTGCCTTCTCCTACCAAGGACAAGCTGGATACCCTCGTTCAACTGCTGTCCCATCTGGGTGCCCAGAACGGCATTATTTTCTGCAATTTCAAGGACTCCATCGAGCGTGTCAGTGACTACCTCAACGAGCACAACCTCTCCCATGGCATTTTCTCAGGCGGCATGGAGCAGATTGATAGGGAGCGGGCCCTGATCAAATTTAGGAATGGTACCTATCCTTTGCTTTTGGCCACGGACTTGGCAGCAAGGGGGATAGATGTGCCCGAACTCAACTTTATTATTCACTACCACCTACCTTTGCGGGCGGAGGAGTTTATTCACCGCAACGGACGTACGGCTCGCATGAACAGTCAGGGTACGGCGTACGTCTTGCAGTACGAAAAAGAAGCCCTCCCTGACTTTGTGGGTCAGTTGCCTGTAGAAACCCTCAAGCGGGCTCCATTGCCAGCACCTTCGCCTTGGAGCACCCTATTTGTATCTGGTGGCAGAAAAGACAAAATCTCAAAAGGCGATGTAGCTGGCCTATTTTTTAAGCAGGGCATGCTGGCCAAAGAGGATCTAGGGATCATTGAGCTGAAAACGGATTGTGCCTTTGTGGGGGTTAAAACCGCTGCGCTGGAGCAGTTGCTTCCCAAAGTTACCAACCAAAAACTGAAGGAAAAGAAAGTGCGCGTCACGCTGGTGTAACCAGATAACTACCTGATGTACTAAATTCTTCCCTATTACGAAAAAACGTCACAAAACGGAGGCAAAAAAAAGGCCTGTCAGCATTTAAAGCAGACAGGCCTTTTACTTGCTCGTTTTTGTGCTTTCCTACTTTTTATACACCACTTTACCTCCGACTACAGTCAACTGGACCTTGGCCTCTAGTATTTCATCTTCCGGGATTTCCATGATATTTTTGTCATACACGGTAAAGTCAGCAGCTTTGCCTACCTCAATAGAGCCTTTGAACTTCTCCTCAAACTCTGCAAAAGCCCCATCCAAGGTGTAGGACTTCAAGGCCTGAGCACGGGTCATTTTTTGATCTCCTTCGTAACCTCCTTCGGGCAGACCTTGTAGTGTTTTGCGGGATACGGAAGCATAAAAGGAAGGAAGAGGATCAACGGGCTCTACAGGCGCATCGGTGCCGTTGGCAATGCGTGCACCGGTTTGAAAGAGTTTCTGCCACACGTAGGCACCGTCGATGATGCGCTTCTCTCCTAGCCTATCGATGGCCCAAGGGCGGTCCGAACTTAAGTGAATGGCCTGCATGGCGGCAATGACGCCCAGCTTACCAAAGCGAGGAATATCATCCGGATGCAAGTGCTGCGCGTGCTCGATACGGAAGCGATGGTCGGTCGCATTTGGGTTTTTGGCCAGAGCTGCTTCAAACCGATCCAAAATCTCCTGGTTGGCACGATCGCCGATGGCATGGGCGCACACCTGAAATCCAAGTGGCAACGCTCTCTCTGATACCTCTGTCACCACGGACATGGGTAGCGTCTCGTGTCCACGATGGCCCGGCTTGTCCGAATAATCCTCCAACAACCAGGCACCCCAAGGACCCAATGCTCCATCACAATTGAGTTTGATGGAACGAACCGTCACCCAATGGTTTGGATCAATCATCGGCCCTTTTTTATACCAAGCCTCCAACAAGTCAGGCTGCCTTCCAGTAAGCATGATGTACATGCGGGAGGTCAGTTTGCCTTCTTTTTGAAACTTCTGTACTAAGTCAATCACTTCTTGACCCGAACCTGCATCATGAAAGGAGGTGATTCCCTTTTCAGCAAGTTCTTTCAACGCAAGTGTCAGTGCCTCCTCGTCTTTTTCGGGGGTCGTTTCCGGAATTAATTTACTCACCAAGGAGGAGGCGCGCTCGACCAAAACTCCGGTAGGATTACCAAGTTCATCGCGCAAGACCTCTCCCCCTTCAACCTCTTGTGTCGGTTTTTCGCTGCGCAAAGGCGTGATGCCTGCGAGTTCCATTGCTTTCTGGTTGACAAAGGAAGCATGTCCTGATGCGTGTGCCAGGTAAACGGGATTATTGGGACTCACTGCACTGAGTGCATCGTGGGTTTGAAAGCCTTTGACCGTTTTTTCAGGCATTTTCAGCCATTTGTCTTGGTGCCATCCCCTGCCCGTGATCCAGTCGCCAGGTTTGGCTAAGGCTGCCGCTTCCCCTACTTTTTGGATGAGTTCCTCATAGGTCTTCACCCCCATCAAGTCGATTTCGAGTTTATTATACCCAATACCCATCAGGTGGGCATGAGACTCGATGATTCCTGGGGTCATGGTCTTGCCTTGCAAGTCGATCACTTCGGTTGCCTTTCCAACGTAGGCTTGCATTTCTTCGGTGGTGCCCAGCGCGAGGATAAGACCGTCTTTCACGGCCACGGCTTCCACCTTAGGATTGGCTTCATCGACCGTATACACGATGCCATTGATAAATACCTGATCGGCAGGAGCAGGGCCAGATTGGCAGCTCCAGAGTACTAGGGAAAGTAAAAAGGTGTAAAGCAGGTTTTTCATGGGCGTAGATTTGAACGTCTAAACTAGGTTTTTTGCAGCATGTGGACAACTAGCCCTTTGCATTTGCCCAGTGAAAATCCACAGGAGGACGAATTTGGATGTTGGGAGGAGTACTCTTATTCTACAGCTGCTGGCTAGCCTTTGGCCATTTCTACGAACTGGTTTGACTTATTCCAAGGAGGCGATTTTTTGACCAAAAGTTGGCGAAGCAATCAACAGCAAAAGGAAGACAAGGATTTGAGGGATGGCGGAGTGGATTTATAGGCAAAATAAAATAGATTCATCTCCGACAAGAGGTAGCGATTGCGTTATTTTGTATCAAATTTTCCAAAAAAATGAACTTTGACATCCTTTACTCCCTTTTTCTCCAGAGCAGTGGCGTAAGTACAGACACGCGAAAAATCGATCCTGGAAACCTATTTTTTGCCCTTAAAGGCCCCTCCTTCAATGCAAACGAATTTGCCTCCACCGCCTTGGAGATGGGTGCTTCGGCGGTAGTCGTCGACGAAGCTGCTTTTGCAGTGGAGGGGGATCCCCGCTATTTTTTGTGCGAAAACGTACTGAGCACCTTGCAACAGCTGGCTACTTTTCACCGACGGAAATTCACCATTCCCTTCATAGGCTTGACGGGCTCCAACGGAAAAACTACTTCCAAGGAACTGCTGCACAGCGTGTTGAAGCAAAAATTTAATACACTGGCGACGGTAGGCAACCTTAACAATCACATTGGCGTGCCGCTAACACTCCTCCGCCTTCGCCCCGAGCACGAGATCGCCATCATCGAGATGGGAGCCAACAAGCAAGGAGACATCGAGGAACTTTGCATCATCGCGGAGCCAACCCACGGCTGCATCACCAACATTGGGAAAGCCCACCTAGAAGGCATGGGAGGTCCTGCGGGTGTCTTGAAAACCAAAACAGAGCTCTTCCACTACCTCAAAACGCATCAAGGAAAGGTCTTCATCAATTCCCAAGATCCGAACTTGGCGCCGATGATTTCCCGCTTTGATCAGCCTGTACTTTTTCCTGCCAAGGGGGATTTTTGTGAGGTACAGTTTGAGGGAGCAGACCCCTTTGTTACCTTCTCTGTGCCTGGAGTAGACGGCGTGCATGTCAGCGCCCTAGTCGGAGCCTACAACTTTGGCAACATCGCCAATGCGCTGACCATAGGTACTTACCTTGGGGTGCCCTTGGAAATAGCGGTGCAGGGCATCTTACAATATCACCCTGAAAACATGCGCTCCCAGCTTGTGGAGAAGCGCAGCAACCTGATCCTGTTGGATGCCTATAATGCCAACCCGTCAAGTATGGAAGTCGCCATCCGCACCTTTGGAACGATGACCGGTAAGAAACATAAAATGATCATTTTGGGAGACATGTTTGAGCTAGGCATCTATGCGGAAGAGGAACACCGAAAACTGGGCGAGCTGGTGAGTGAATATGCCTTTGATAAAGTGTGTTTTACCGGAAAATTGATCGTATCCGCACTGGAAACCGCCCCATCGGCTTTGTACTTTCCAGATCCTTTTTCTTTTCGCAACTGGCTGGAAGACAGCAAACTGGAGGACTATTTGATCTTGATCAAAGGAAGCCGAGGCATGAAGCTGGAGACGCTTGTGGAGTTTATTTAAACTCCAACTTACTTTTGGAGTTAGTACTTTCACACTTGAATCCTATCCTAACCAATAGCCATGCGTCCTTACCTAGATTTTCTTTCCGCTTTGAGTGAAAACAACCACAAAGACTGGATGGATGCCAACAAAAGCTGGTATCAGGACACACGGGCGCAGCTGCTGGAGGACGCGACGATCTTGTTGAAAGAGGTGACAGAGTTTGAACCTGCGCTAGCCACCTTTAAGCCGAAGGATTGCCTATTTCGGCAAAACCGGGACGTGCGTTTTTCCGCCAACAAGAACCCCTACAAAAATAATTTTGGCATCTACTTCTCCCCAACGGGCAAAAAATCCCCTGGACCAGGCTACTACTTGCAAATTCAACCTGGGCATTCTTTCTTGGCAGGAGGTATCTGGATGCCTGAAGCGGATACGCTCAAAAAAATCCGAAAAGAAATAGACTTCAGCGGGGAGCAACTGCAGCGCATCGAGCAAGATCCTGCATTCAAGAAATTGTTTGCAGCCATCAAGGGAGAAAAACTTAAAAACAGTCCTCGAGACTATGAGGGTAGCCATCCTTACATCGAATACCTCAAGCTCAAAAGCTTTACCGTTTCCCATCCCCTATCCGACAAGGCGGTTCTGTCGGGCGCCTTTCTCACCTTTGCTGCCGATGGCTTTCGCACGATGAAGCCTTTTCTTGACTTTTTGAGTCAGGCACTTGAGGAGGTAGAGGGTGGTTCAGGCCTACTCTAGCCTGTTTTTCAGGCAGCTGCTGCCCCCTACCTTCTTGAAAAAAATCTCCGTATCTTTATATCATGGTTGACTTCAAGCAAATCCTATCCGTTTCCCTCATTCTTTTTTCAGTGATTGACATCTTGGGATCAATCCCCATCATCATCAACCTCCGAAAAAAGGTAGGGCATATCCAGTCTGGGAAAGCCACCATTGCAGCAGGAATTTTGATGATTGCCTTCCTACTTGTTGGAAAGTCCATATTGAATTTGTTTGGCATCGGTGTAGAAGACTTTGCTATCGCAGGAGCGCTTATCATTTTTGCGCTAGGCGCGGAGATGATTTTGGGAATTGAATTATTTAAGCCAGATCCCGATGCCACCGCAAGTACTTCTATCGTCCCTATTGCCTTTCCACTGATCGCCGGCGCAGGCACACTGACTACCATTCTAACCTTGAAGGCTGAGTTTGACCAAATCAACATTGCCATCGGCATTCTCCTCAACCTGATTTTTGTATTCATCGTTTTGAAAAGCACCAATTGGCTAGAGCGTAAGCTTGGCAAGACAGGATTAGATGTGCTGCGAAGAATATTCGGAATAATTCTCTTGTCGATAGCAGTAAAAATCTTCAAGACCAATGCCTTTCCATTAGCTGGAGGGTGAAAAAACTAGGCTACGCTTTTTTTCATTTCTTTGTATCATGATTGTCATTTTTACCGACGGTGCCGCCAAAGGCAACCCAGGTCCTGGGGGATATGGGGCCGTATTGAAGTTTGCCCAGCACCGGAAAGAACTTTCTGAAGGCTTTCGCTTGACTACCAACAACCGCATGGAACTGCTGGCTGTAATCCGTGCTCTGCAAGAACTGAAGTCTACCGAATTTCCCGTACAGGTCTATTCTGACAGCAAATATGTGGTCGATGCCATTGAAAAGGGCTGGCTCTGGTCTTGGCAGAAAAAAGGGTTTAAAGACAAAAAAAATCCAGACCTCTGGCTTCGTTACATTCCGCTTCACCTCAAGTACAAACCAAAGTTTTTCTGGCTCAAGGGACATGCGGGTCACCTAGAGAACGAGCGCTGCGACCAGCTGGCTGTGGCGGCTGCGGAAGGAATTGGCTTACAGGCCGATGCGGGCTACGAGCAATACATCAGCCAAAGTTAACGAACAAGCTTCCCCCGTTTTATTCGGATTGGCTCTTTGTAGCTGTTGATATCTCTTCAACTGTCTTCAGGAGTAATTTTTCAAAAAACGAAACTCGCAGGAGTTGGAAAAGTAGAGCTGCCCCTTGAAAGTTCGTTAACTCCCTGAATACTGACGCCTTAGCATAACTTTTTGTTTCTGTCGTTCCCACAATGCCCTAGCAAGGTCGAAAGCCACGGTTTCGGGGGGAGCCTCGTGGAGAATTTGCTTGAGTGTATTTTCCTCCAAATCCACACGGTAGCAGAGTTGAAGAAGGCGCTCCATGTCTCGATCCATGAGCTGGCTAATGGCCTTGGTTAGGACTTCCAGTGCCTTTTCTTCCGAAAACCCTTCAGTCAACTCCGGGAGCGGTAGGTCTTTGATCACCAGGGCAAAAGTTGCTTCAGGAAGGGAGGGGAGCATGGCGGACATTAAAAAAGCCCCGTAGGTACGGGGCTAGATGGTTAGGCTTCTTGTTCTGCTGCAGGACTGTCTTGCAATACTTCAGGTACGTTAGCTCGGATGATTTGGTACCAGGCATTGAGTTTTTTAATGTCTGAAACATAGACTCTGTCTTGGTCAAAGTCTGGCAAAACAGACTTTAAAAAGGCGCGCAACTCCGAATCAGTAGCACTTGCGTCCACTCCGGTATCGCCTTGAAAGTTGGCTTCAATCTTCTTCATCACCGACTCTAGCGGCTCTGCACCCTCTTCGCTAAGCGTGTAAATGGAAATATCGTTCAAGATGGACACCCGCATGGACATGCCAGCGACCAGTTTGGATTTTTTTTCGTCCAAGGCCTCTAGGATCACTCCTGAGCGGGTTGGCTTGATGATTTTGTACAAACCTGGCTTGCCAGCCACGGTAGCAATGTCTTTAAAATTCATATTCTTTACGATTCAGTGGGCAAATATAGCAGGATAGGTCAATTTGTTTACTGGGATTCAAACTCGCTAACCAACTCGGATAAAAATCTAAGCACTTCGTCTTTGCCTTGAGACTTTTCGGCTGAAGTCACAAAATAGTCAGGGGTGTCCCCAAAAATCTCCACCAACTTGTCTAGGAAGGCCTTCACATTTCTGTCCGTCTGGGTTTTGGACTGTTTATCTGCCTTGGTAAAGGCCACTACAAAGGGAACTTCTTTCTCCCCGCACCAGGAGAGAAACTCTAGGTCAATGGTTTGGGGTTCCAAGCGGCTATCAATCAGCACAAATACCCCGCAGAGATTTTTTCTGGAGGTGAGGTAGCTGCTGATCATTTTTTCCCACTTCACCTTTTTGTCCTTGCTCACCTTTGCAAATCCATAGCCTGGCAAATCGACCAAATACCAGCGATCATCCACCATAAAATGGTTTACTAGCTGGGTCTTTCCTGGCTTTTGGGAGGTTTTGGCCAGTTCCTTCACGCCAGTAAGCATGTTGATCAACGAGCTCTTGCCAACATTGGAGCGTCCGATGAAGGCAATCTCAGCCCGATCAGGCTTTGGACACTTGGAAATGTCGGTGTTGCTAATTAAAAAGGTGGCTTTTCTGATCATGACTTTTTTGTAGGGTGCAAAAATAGGCTTTTATTTTGGATGCGCTTTTACGGTTCCCCGCCAACAATTTTCAAATCCTCGGGTTTGTATCGTACTATTGCACCAGTAAAGATGATTTGAGATGTCCGTCGTACCCTACAAAGATAAATTAGACCCCAAAAAAGATCAGGTAGCTGAGATGTTTAACAACATCAGCCCAAAATACGATCTATTAAACCATGTGCTTAGCCTGGGTATAGACATCATCTGGCGAAAAAAAGCTATTCGCTACCTGAAAAAAGATGCCCCCAAGCTCATCTTGGATATCGCTACGGGAACGGGAGATTTTGCAATTGAGGCACTGGCGCTACACCCAGACAAAATCATTGGCGTAGATATCTCTGAAGGAATGCTGTCCGAAGGTCGGAAGAAGATGGTGAAACGTGGGCTTTCTGAAAAAATCGAAATGCTGCTGGGTGACTCCGAAGGCTTGCAGTTTGAAGACAATAAATTCGATGCTGTGATCGTTTCTTTTGGAGTTAGAAACTTTGAAAATCTAGAGAAAGGCTTGGCCGACATGTACCGTGTCCTCAAGCCAGGAGGAAAAACGGTCGTTTTGGAGTTTAGCAAACCCAAAGCCTTTCCGATGAAGCAGGCCTTTGCCTTCTACTCGAACGCAATTCTTCCTCAAATCGGCAAGATTGTATCCAAAGACAATTCTGCCTATACTTACCTTCCTGAGTCCGTTCAGGCCTTCCCTGATGGAGAGGATTTCTTGGCGATATTAAAAAAAGTTGGCTTTCAAAGCACTCTATGCAAACCACTTACCCTCGGCATCAGCTCAATTTACGTTGGACAAAAATAGTTGTCATTGTCCTGATTTGCCTCGGATTGGGTGGTAATGCAAGTGGCCAAGGTTTCTTTGGCTTGACCAACTTTTCGGGTACTGATGACAAATTCACCTCTTATGGCTTTTTTCTAGGTGTGCATACAGCAACCTACCAACTCAAGTATTCGCCTAAGTTCCTGGATCCTACCAACACGGCCAACAATGCCATTCATTCCATTTTCCCGAAGTATACCCCTGGGTTTTCACTGGGCTTTATCGGCATCTTACGATTTCATGATCAGGTCAACCTGATTTTTACCCCAAAAATCGGGTTTTATGAATACAAAGTAGATGTCAATTACTTTGATGGCGCGACAGCAACTACTCCTGGGAACGCCACTGGAAATACCCAAACCTCCCTGGGATACCGCACCGAAGAGCTAGTCAACGAGTCCACTCAAGTGGAGCTACCGTTGGTCTTTAAGTACCGCTCCATGCGCTTCAATAATACCCGCATGTACTTTATCGGCGGGGGAAGCTACCTCTTCAACACCAAATCCCAAGAGGAAATCAACCTCGATCCTATCGTAACGGCAAGCAAGGACTTTACTTTAGAAGCGGGAATGGGATTTGAGATTTACTTCAAGTATTTCAAGTTTGCTCCGGAAATCCGATTTTCACACGGCCTCAACAACATTTACCTCGCGGATAAAAACGCACCCGAAATCCGAGATGCCATCTCCTCACTGCGCCGCAAAGGCATTACCATTCTGCTAAACTTCCAATAAGCCCCTTTTCCAGTGGGATAGCCGCTCTAGCTGTATCAGAGAGGCAAAATGAAGAATTAGCCCCCTATTTATCCACTTGTAAAATTATCGCGGTTAATACCACCCTTTTCGGTTAAGTTCGGTTTGTTCTATGCGTACCCCTTCTTTGATCAGGTACTTGTTCACCTCTTAACCAGTTGGCAAGCCAGCGTCCCCCTTTTATGCGCTTTTTTACAGTCCTTTTTTTCTTATCCTTAGGGTACAGCACGGTTGGCCAGGCTCAAAAAATCAATGCCAGCTACCGACTAAACATTCAGAAAGCGAGTAGCCCAATTGCTGTGGATGGGAACATGGATGAAAAAACATGGAAAGAAGCGGAGGTGGCAAGCAATTTTTTTATGATCACTCCAATGGATACCAGTTTCTCCAAGGTGAAAACTGAGGTGCGGATGAGCTACGATGAGGAGCAGCTGTATCTCTATGTGATCAACTACCATGCGAGCGATGGTCCCTACATGGTCGAGTCGCTACGGCGGGATTTTAACTTTGGGAAGAACGACAACTTCCTGCTCTTTATGGACCCCTTTGATGACCTCACCAATGGATTCTCCTTCGGTGCCAATGCTGCAGGTGCCCAGTGGGATGGGCAGATGTCCAATGGTAATTCAATCGACCTGAGCTGGGATAACAAGTGGGTGTCGAAAGTCAAAAATTACGCCGATCGTTGGGTCTTTGAGGCAGCAATTCCTTTCAAATCCATCCGCTACAAGAAAGGCATACAGGAATGGGGCATCAACTTCTCGCGTCTCGACCTCAAAACCACTGAAAAATCGGGCTGGGCACCTGTACCCCGGCAATTCCCCTCCTCTACGCTTGCCTACACGGGCACCTTGGTCTGGGACCAGCCACCACCAGATGCAGGAGCGAATATTTCCTTGATTCCCTACACCTTGGGAGGACTTAGCAAAAATGGGCAGTCTGGTGACAAACCAAGCTACAAAAGAGAAATTGGACTCGATGCTAAAATCTCCCTGACTTCTTCCCTGAATTTGGACTTGACCGTTAACCCTGACTTTTCCCAAGTAGAAGTAGACCGACAGGTGACCAACTTGGATCGGTTTGAACTTTTCTTTCCCGAACGCAGGCAGTTTTTTTTAGAGAATGGAGATTTGTTTGGAAGCTATGGTTATGGTAGCATTCGCCCCTTCTTTTCGAGGCGAATTGGCCTCAATGCGCCCATTCAATTTGGGGCAAGGCTTAGCGGTAAGCTGAACAAGGATTGGCGTATAGGTGCCATGAACATGCAAACAGGTGCCGTGGACGACTTGGGGCTGCCGGCACAAAACTTTTCTGTGATGTCTTTACAGCGTCAGGTGGGAGCTCGATCTACCATCGGCGCCTTGGTGGTCAATAAGCAATCCCTGAATTATGACCCCTCCTTGGTGCCCGAAAATCAACCCCGCTACACGGAATTCAATCGAAATTTGGGGCTAGAATACAACCTCGCCTCGGCCAACAACCTCTGGACAGGAAAAGCACTGGTCTTGCAATCCGTTGGGCCGGGAACGACCGGCCGTGGTGTAGCCCATGCCGCCAATTTGCGGTATGCAAGTGGCAACCTGAGCTGGAACTGGCAACACGAGTACGTGTCGGAAAACTATACGGCAGAGGTAGGTTTTGTGCCACGCACAGCTTTTTACAAGATCAGTCCATCCGTCGGCTACCGCTGGTTTCCAAAAAGTGCCTTGATCCTCAGCCATGGGCCCGAACTGAATTCGATCCGCTATTTTTCACTGAAGGGCACCCAAACGGACAATACGACCTATGCCACCTACAGCATCAAATTTCGAAGCCAAAGCAGCCTCTTGGTCTGGGGAGCGCATGATTTTGTACAGCTTCAGCGCCCCTTTGATCCCACCAACTTTTCTGGTAAAACGCTAGCCACAGGTACTGAACACCAGTGGTCGGCCCTTGGACTAGAATACAGTTCCAAGCCACAAAGTGTCTTTACTTATGCTTTCAGTGGACGTGCAGGTGGCTACTATGCAGATGGGAAGCGGTACAACGTGACAGCTGACTTGGGTTATCGTTTTCAGCCCTACGTGAGTTTGGCCCTGAGTAGCAATTACAATTCCATTGATCTTCCTGCCCCCTGGGGGAAAACCCAGTTCTGGCTAGTTGGTCCGCGAGTGGATGTGACCCTGACCAATACCGTCTTCTTTACCACCTTTGTGCAATACAACGAGCAGATTGACAACCTCAACCTGAATACCCGATTTCAGTGGCGGTTTAAGCCTGCTTCAGACCTATTTTTGGTATACACCGACAACTACCTGCCTGCTCCCTTCTTGATGAAAAACAGGTCCCTAGTCTTAAAATTCACCTATTGGTGGAATCCCTGAGTTAATCAATCGAAATATTTAGGAAAGTAGCTACGCCAAAAAGTGGACGAGCACGAAGGAATTGACCATTCTCAAAGCCAGCAGCAAATTCTACCCTGAAAATCCGGAAGAGGTTGTCCAAAGAGTAGCCAATCTCCGTGTAGTGGGGTGAGTTTTGCGTTTTCAGGTAGTTGACAAATATATTTTCCCGCACGCCCGAGAAGCGAAGCATCGGAAGCTGCGTAAAAATAAATTTCCGGAATTGGTAGTGCGCAATGCTGGAGATATAGGATCCGGAAGTGCTGTAGCGGTAGTAGTCCATCACGCGGTAGTTGGAGGCTGCTCCCATCGAGGAGAAAAGCGTACGATTCCCTCCAAAATGTTTGTAATCTTGGAAAAACACCTGACGATCGTTCAGGAAGGTTCCTGCAGTCATATTGACGTCCAGCTTACCACTCACCCCAAAAGAAAAATCATGCTTTAGCGAAGCTTCCAGCTGGTCAAAGTCCGCTGCCAATTCCGAAGTGCTGAGTTGTGGCATTGCCTTCTGGTAGGTAAACGAAAGCAAAGGTGCACCCTCATAATTCGGGATTTTTCTTCCATTCCGAATGGAGTAGGTCAATCCTGGTCTCCAATCGAGTGTCGCTTTGAATTTGGCTACCTGATGATTGGAGAAAGCCACATCGCCTGCTTCGACATTAAATGGTCTGTTTGAGGAATATTCTCGGTTGGTGTTTTTCGAAAAACTATAATCCGTGGTGTTTTCAAGCAGTCTCCTATCCGCCCATAGGAAGGTGAGTTGATAGCTTAAAGCGGGTGATTTGCGCTCACCCCAGGTGGCTTGGATAAAATCTTGTTCGTACAACTTCAGGTAGTTTCTTCTCGCAAAAAGCGAATAGGATGCATTGATTTGTTCTTGGATTGGATCCTCTGGGTTAAATTGATACGCAAAACTACCTCCAGATATCCCCCAATTGGCTCCTGAGCTAGGTTTATTGATCGAACTCCGAATCGCTACTTTTCCATACCACTGCTCACTTGAAAATCCATAGCGGAGTTCCGGTTCGATGCGAAACACCTTCCGGATGCGGTTGACCGAATCTGCCAGCTTGATTTCTTCCACCTTTCGGTAAAAAAATCCAAGTCCAAGTTTGTATCCCTCGACGGTGTTGAAGGAAAATTTGCTCAGGTTTACCGGGAAGCCAATGGACTTCCCTTTCCCGAAACTATAGCTGCCTCCCATCACTAGGTCTTGGGGTTGAAATTTGGTACGGGCTTTTTTGGCGATGGAGTCTACTTCACTCTTTTTGGCCGCTTCGATGACGGCTAGACTATCGTCGCGCTTGTATCCTTCTATTTCCTTTAAGCTAAGGGGCACAGGCCGGATGCTATCCCAGTAGGCCAGGTCCCGTTTCCTAGCGAGCGTATCCACCACATAGTTTCGTTCGGATACCACGCCCTTTTTCTCCTCTTCTTGGCGCTGCTGAATAACCTCTTTTTCGTATTGATTGAGCAGCTTGCGGTACTCCTTCTGCGTTTTTGGCTGTTCACTGGCTAACTGTTCAAGGGAGGATACCGACTTTGAAAATTTCTGAGTAGTGATTGGTGCTTGCTGAATTTTTTCATCTACCAATTCAGGCTTGTGCGAAAGATCCGGATTGAGTTTGATGTCGTAATCCCGTGTAGATACCAAGTAATTAAACTGTCCGGCAAAACCGAACACCTTGCCGCCAAAGGTGTATTGCTGCGTCAAGGGCATCCAGACATTGGTGGCTATGGGAGAGTAATTTTGCCGGATGTGAACTTGAAAACCTAATACAGAGGTCTTTAAGTCCAAGCTATGAATGGCCCAAAGCTCGTCGATGATGTAGATATACCCTTCAAAAACCCGCTCTCCCCTAGACCTTGGTGTGACCTTTATTTTACTGACAAGTACATTTTGATCGAAAAAGCTACCTTGGAAGGTAAATTGGTAGTAGATGAAGGCAGATTTGGAAAGTGGTGACACCACCTCATTTACTTGGTCCTGGTAAAAGGAGGTTTGGATATAGCGAGCGGGAGAGGTACCCTGATTATCCCCATTGGTGCGGATGGAGATCACTTTCTCTTCTACTTTATTAGGCAAGGTGAAGGTAATGCGTGAAACGGCCTCGGAGGTATACGCTTCGTTGAGTTTGAGCCCTTCCTGTGCCAACTTCTTTTTCAGAAAAAAAGGGGCATCGGTCAACTGCCCTGATCCTTTAAGGTAAACCGTCATCGCATAGCGTTGTAGCTGAAGTCGGTGGTAGGTAGACTTGGCGATTGCCTTTCGCATGATCGTGAGCGCCGGGTCCTCTGCTCCTGCTTGTACTTCCACTTGATTTAGATTAATTACTTGAGGCTGAAGCGAAAAATCCAGCGTGACCCAATCGGCCTTAATCTCTACCGTCTGGATTTGGGAGGCATAGCCCAGGTACTGCACCACCACGTCATAGAGTCCTGGGGCGAGCTTGAATTCATAGCGCCCATTTTCATTGGTGGGTACTCCGTCTTGAAGGTTACGAATATAGACGGAGGCAAAAGCAAGAGGGGCTCCATCTGTGGAGCGCACCAGACCTTTAATCCCTTGTGCCTGAAGGGATAGCAGGGTACCCAAAAAAAATAAAAAGCAGAGAAGGGATTTTTTTTTCGACATGGGGTAGAAGTGCCTTCAAAGATAGGGCTGTGCTGAGATACGATTTGCTTGCTTAGGAAGTTTTAACACGACAAAAAACGTTCCTGGCTAAAATTGACACCACATTAGCATCAAATGGATCTCGGAGCCAGTTTTAGTATCAAAAGATCTTGAAAAATAATTCGGATAAGCAGCGCATCTTCGTCGAATTATTTACAAATGTATGCCGTGCCTATGCTTGGCCTAGCACCACCCCAACAAATTTTCAATTAATCAATAAAATTTATTTTTTTTAATAAAACACAAATGGAAAACGTTTTCCATTACCTTTTTGATAAAATAAAAAGGTTAATGTTATCATAATATTAATTTAAAAGGGATTCTGTTAAAAACCAGTTAGCCTTCATTTAACGGTACTCTTTGTTAAAAATTGCAAAATCCGATTTTAACATTGACTTTAGGGTTGAAATTAAGTACTCATAACAATTTCGTCCAGTTAAAAAACATAAAACCCCTATGAGAAATTATTTACCTAAATTTAAATCATTGATGCTTGCATTGGCGCTCTTTATGGGAGCAGTCATCGGCGTAAATGCCCAAAGTCGTACCCTGTCAGGCACAGTCCTTGACGCGACTCTTGGAGACCCTGTTCCGGGTGCCACTGTACTTGTTAAAGGTACTACCCGAGGTGCAGCCACTGATTTGGACGGAAAGTTTTCCCTTCAACTTCAAGCTAGCGATCGAGTTCTAGTTGTTTCCTTCGTGGGTTACCTTACTCAAGAAGTAGAAATCGGAAATCAGTCTACCTTGACCATTAGCTTACAAGAAGACGTAAAAAGCCTCGAGGAAGCAGTAGTTATCGGTTATGGTTCCCAGGACAAAAAGGAAATTACCTCAGCTGTCGTGGGCATTAAACCTGACAACTTCAACAGAGGTAACGTATCCAACCCAGCGCAATTGCTTCAGGGTAAGGTTGCTGGTCTATCCATCACCCGTCCAGGAGGTAACCCAAACAACGGTTTCAACATCCGTTTGAGAGGTCTTTCCACTTTCGGCGCTAACTCTGGTCCCCTCATTGTATTGGACGGAGTAATTGGCGCTTCCTTGGAAAACGTGGATCCCAACAACATTCAGTCCATCGATGTATTGAAGGACGGTTCTGCTGCAGCGATTTACGGTGCTAGAGGTTCTTCTGGTGTGATCTTGATCACCACAACCAAGCAAGGCAGCAAGCAAGGAACTACCAACGTGAGCATTAACTCGTTTGCCACGCTAGACAGAGCAGCTAACTTGATCCCTGTACTTTCTGCTGAGGAGTTTGTCGCTAGAGGCGGAACAAACTTCGGTAGCGATACCGACTGGAGAAAAGAATTGATTAACGATGCAGTTTCTTACACAACTAACGCAAGCGTTTCTGGTAGCTTCGGTACCACCAACTACCTAGCTGCTGTTAACTATAGAGATAACAACGGTATCGTAAAAGGTGTAGGAAACGATCGTTTGAACACACGTTTGAACCTTTCTCAAGGTGCATTGAACAATCGCTTAAGATTGAACATGAACTTGTCTTTTACATCCGTAAACTCTGAGTCAATCAACGATGCAGCGTTTCGTTATGCAACAATCTACAACCCAACTGCACCTATCTTCGAAGACACCCCATCTGCTAATCAGCGTTTTGGAGGTTACTTCCAGAGAGATCTGTTTGACTTCTACAACCCAGTAGCCTTGGCAAGACAGCAGAAGTTTGTAGGTGAGACCAAAACTGCCCTTGTTTCTTACAGAGCGGAATTTGATATCCTTCCTAACTTAACAGTTTCTGCACAGTATTCTCAGGACAGAAGAAATACCCTTTCAGGTGGCTTCTGGTCTATCCAAGACTACCAAGTGGGTTACGGTTCTCAAGGTTCTGCCGAAAGAAATACATTCGACAGAAACCAAAGAATCTTAGAAACCACACTTCGTTACGAGACCAACTTGACTGAAAAGTTGAACATGACACTTTTGGGTGGTGCAGGTGTACAATACACTACCAACCAAGGCTTCAATGCTCGCGTTCGTCAGTATTTGTTTGACTTAGGTTGGAACAACTTGGGTGCTGGCGCTATCCGTTTGGGTAATAATACCAACGTGTCTTCTTTCGCGAACGAAGATCAATTGAACTCTGCTTTCGGTAGAGCTAACTTTAACTACGACAACACCTTCTTCTTATCTGCAACAGTAAGAGCGGAAACCTATTCTGGCTTTGGTGCTAACAACCAAACTGGTGTGTTCCCTGCAGTTTCTTTGGGTGCTGACTTTACCAAGCTATTTGACATGGGTGTGTTTAGCCAGTTCAAGCCAAGAGTTTCTTACGGTGTCACTGGTAACCTTCCTCCATCTGCTACGCTAGCATTGGGTGTGTATGGCAACGGTAACCGTATCGATCTTGATGGTGACCAACTAACTCAAAACGACGTATTCGTAGGTATCAACCAGTTCTCTAACCCAAACAAAGACCTGAAGTGGGAAACCAAGAAGGAATTTAACGTGGGTGTTGACTTCGGTATCTGGGATGGAAAAGTGACTGGTAGCATCGACTACTACACTAGAAACATCTCTGACCTATTGTTTAACGTGCCCGTTCCAACTGGAGCACCTAACTCATTTGATCCAGGACGTTTCAACACGGCTTCATCTACATGGGTAAACTTGGCAGACTTGAGAGCAGCAGGTTTTGAATTTGCAGCTTCAGTAAACCAACTTGGAAAAGGACGTTTGAAGTGGACTCCATCGGTGAACTTCACCATCTACGACAAAACCACCATCGAAAGCTTGTCCTCAGGTGACCTAGGTTTTGAAGAATTGAGATTTGCTGCTCCAGGAGCTCCAGGTCAAAACAACAACCCGATCATTTACAACCGAGTAGGTCAGACCTTGGGTGATTTCTACGGTCCACGTTTGACTGGCTTATCTGAAAGAGGTGAGTACATCCTTACCACTAGAGATCCAAACCAGTTTGAGAAACTTGGAAACGGTCTTCCAAAAGGTGAATTTGGTTTTTCTAACAGCTTCCTATACGGACAGTGGTCACTCAATGTGTTCCTAAGAGGTGCATGGGGACATGACTTGTACAACTCGTACAGAGGCTTCTACGAAAACGGTGATACAGCTTCCAAAACTTGGAACTCTGTAACAACTGATAAAACACCAAACAGTCCACTTGTAACTTCTACGCCTACCTTCAACAGCTCAGTGCTAGAAGATGCGTCGTTTATCCGATTGGACAACATGGAATTGGGTTACAATTTCAAAACCAAGTCTCCAAACCTATCTACCTTCAGAGTATATGTAGCCGGTCAAAACCTATTTACCTTGACCAACTACACTGGTATCGATCCGGAAGTACGTGTGAATGACTCTGAAAACGGAGATTCATTTACTTCTTCCCTATCTCCAGGTATCGAGCGTAGAAATACCTACTTCCAGACTCGTTCTTTCACGGTAGGTGTATCAGTAAACTTTAAATAACCAATTAAATTCTACAGATATGTTTAAATCAATTAGTAAAATCTGTTTAATGCTCCCGTTGGTTTTCGCCATGGGCGCATGTCAAGAGCTAGAGCAGGACGTTTTGGACGGAGTGACCGCTGAGGATATTTCCAAAAGCAATAACCCGAACTTGATCAACGTGCTCAAGGCTTCTGCTTATGCAAGAATCGTAGGTTCTTGGGGAGGTCACAACAGCATTTGGTCCATTCAAGAAGTTTCTTCCGACGAGATGTCTATCCCACAAAAGGGTGCTGACTGGGAAGATGGTGGAACCTGGCTAAGAATGCACAGACACACGTGGAATGCTAGCGAAGAGTCATTCAATAACTCTTGGAGCTACTGCTATTCTGCTGTAGGTGAAATCAACAACTTGTTGGTTCAATACCCAGACGTACCTGCATTGAATGCAGAATTGAAGGTGTTGAGAGCCTTGGTTTACCTTTGGTTGATTGACTCTTTCGGTAATGTGCCCATCATCGATGAGAATTCTACTGGAGCTAGCCCTGCCAACAACACCCGTGCAGAAGTGTTCGCTTTCATCGAAAAATCCATCAAGGACAACGTAAATGCACTTCCAAAAGAAGGTGGAAAGACTACCTTGAACTACTACAGTGCCCATGCAATCCTTGCTAAGTTGTACCTCAACGCGCAAGTATACACTGGTACTGCAAGATGGGCTGATGCCGAAGCTGCAGCTGACGTAATCATCAACAGCGGTAAGTATTCTTTGTCCAGCAACTACTTCTCAAACTTCTCTGAGAGAAACGGTGGATCTACTGAGAACATCTTGACCCTTCCTTACGATCAAAACAACGCGGGTGGATTCAACATTCACCAAATGACGCTTCACTACTCCAGCCAGGCTACGTACAAATTGCAGGACCAGCCATGGAACGGGTACGCTTCTTTGGAAGAGTTTTACAACTCGTACGACAACGCTGACGCAAGAAAGAAGTCATTCATCGCAGGTGCTCAGTTTTCTGCTGACGGCACGCGCTTGAAGGATATCTCTGCTGAAGCTACTGACCCAGATGGTCAAAACCTTACTTTCACTCCTGCTATCAACATGTTGGCTCCAAATGCCTTCAGACAAGCAGGTGTACGTGTAGGTAAGTTTGAGTTTGCTTCTGGAGCAGCCTCTAGCTTGAACAATGACTACCCACTATTCAGATTGGGTGAAATCATCCTAACTAAAGGTGAAGCTGCGCTTCGTCAGGGTAAGACTGCTGCTGCTTTGGCTGCGGTAAACCAGGTAAGAACAAGAGCGGGCATGCCTGCTTACACTGCGCTAACCTTGGATGAATTGTACAATGAAAGAGGTAGAGAAATGTTTGCTGAGGCAAGCAGAAGAACAGATGCGATCCGTTTTGGCAAGTTTAACCTACCTTGGTGGGAGAAGCAAGCTTCAACAGCGGTTAGAAACATCTTCCCTATCCCGCAAAACCAGATTAATGCAAATCCTAAATTGAAGCAGAACCCAGGTTATTAATCTTTCCTGAATTAAATTTTAAAGGAAGTGTACTTACGTACACTTCCTTTTTTTTACTTCACACTGTGAAAAAAAATTACCCATTTCTACTCCTTTTTTTATCATTACTCTCCTGTAAGCAGGAGAACACATCAGCCTTATTTACGCTACTTTCCGAGAGTCAATCTGGTATAGCCTTTCGCAACGACCTCAGCTATACCGAAAAAATCAACCCCTACACCTTTCGTAATTTTTATAATGGAGCAGGAGTTGCTATCGGTGACATCAACCAGGACGGACTACCCGACCTTTTCTTTGCCAGCAACCAACAAAGCAATAAACTCTACCTCAATACCGGCGATCTCGCCTTTGATGACATCACCGAGCAAGCAGGGCTGTCCTCTACCGGTTCCTGGTCTACTGGCGTCAGCATGGCCGATGTCAATGGCGATGGCCTAGTGGATATTTACGTCTGCAAATCTGGACCCCTCGAGGGGGAACGTAGACACAACGAACTTTTCATCAACAATGGCGACCTGACCTTTTCGGAACGAGCAAAAGAATACGGCCTCGCAGAAAGAGGCCTTAGCCAGCATGCCGTATTTTTTGATTACGACAAGGATGGCGACTTGGACGTCTACCTCCTCAGCAACTCAGGCCGCTCTGTGGGCGTCAATGACCTACGCCTTGGTCAACGCGAAACCCGAGACCCGGAGGGCGGCAACAAGCTGTTTAAAAACGAGGGAGGCCACTTTGCAGACGTGTCTGCCGCTGCAGGGATCTACGGAAGCGCCATCGGCTATGGCCTTGGCGTCACTGTCGCAGATCTCAACCAAGACGGCTGGCCAGATCTTTACGTATCCAACGATTTCTTTGAACGGGACTACCTCTACCTCAACCAGCGGAACGGCACCTTTGCCGAAATCCTACCCCAAGCCATGCCCGAAATCAGCATGGGCTCCATGGGTGCTGACATCGCCGACCTGGACAATGACGGATGGCCGGACCTACTCGTCACCGAAATGCTCCCCCAAGACCTCACCCGGGTGAAAACAAAAACGCCTTTCGAGGAATGGGACAAGTACCAAGCCAACCAAAAAGGAGGCTACCACCGGCAATTTACCCGCAACACCCTCCAACGACATTTGGGGCTTCACCCTACAGACAGCACGCCCATTTTTGCAGAGGTGGGCCGATGGGCGGGCATAGAAGCCACGGACTGGAGCTGGGGAGCCCTCATCTTCGATGCGGACCTAGATGGCAAAAAAGACATCTTCATCGCCAATGGCATTGTCAAGGACCTCACAGACTTTGACTTCGTCGACTACTACACCAACAATCAAGAGAAAATCGCGGGCTACCGTAAAGACTCAGTGCTCGTCACCAAAATGATTGACGAGTTTCCCTCTGTTCCGCAGCAAAATTTCTTCTTTAAGAACAAAGGGCAGCTACAATTTGACAACGTAGCCTCCAGCCAAGGACTCGAACAATCTACCTTCAGTACCGGAGCCGCCTATGCCGACCTGGACAACGACGGCGACCTGGACCTGGTGGTCAACAACCTCAACGAGCGTGCCTTTGTCTACCGCAACAACAGCAAAACCAAGACCTCAGGCAACTACCTCAGCCTTGACCTCGGCAATGCCTTCGGCGCCAAAGTGACCCTATTTGCCGGAGGCGAAATCCAAATGCAAGAGTACCAGCCGGTCAAAGGCTACATGTCCTCGGGCGATCCTAGGCTGCACTTTGGCTTGGGCAGCCAAGTCAAAGCCGACTCCATTCACATCAGCTGGCCTTCTGGTAAGCAAAGTCGACTGTATACTATCCCAGCTAACCAGCAGCTAAGCCCTAAAGAGACGGAAGCGGTTTCCTTGGAACAGGCACCCATTGCCAGACAGCCCTATTTTCGCTTTTCGGCCTCTCTTTTTCCCTACACCCACAAGGAAAGTGAGTTTGTGGATTTTGATCGAGACCGACTACGGTTTTGGTCCATCAGCAACGAAGGGCCTCGTGCTGCCCAGGCAGACGTCAACGACGACGGACGGATGGACATCTTCCTTCCTGGCGCCAAAGGACAATCCAGCAGCCTTTTGCTCCAAACTAGCTCAGGCAGCTGGGTGGCAAATCAGCAGGCCCTATTTGACAAGGATAGTTTGGCGGAAGATGTGGTCGCCCACTTCTTTGATGCAAACGGCGACGATGCACCTGACCTGCTTGTAGGCAGCGGTAGCATCGAATTTTCCGATTTTGCTCCAGTATACATGGACCGGCTGTATATCAACGATGGTAAGGGCAAGTTCGCCTTGTCCCCACAGCCCTTTGGCCTCAGTCCTACCTCCTTTATTTTGAGCTGGGATGGAGATCAAGACGGAGACCTTGACTTGATTGTTGGGCAGCGCGCAGTGCCTTTTGGCTACGGCATACCCGTAGGTCTTCAATTTTGGAACAACGACGGTAAGGGCAACTTCACTGAACAAACAGCCAGCTTTGGAAACACCTTCACCCAACTCGGAATGCTTACCGACGGTGCCATGGCCGATCTAGACGGGGATGGGAAGGTAGAACTGGTCTTGGTGGGTGAATGGATGCCCATCGCCGTCTTCACTTGGGACAAGGGTAGCTGGCGCAATACCACGACACAATTTGGTCTGGAGGGTAATGCCGGATTCTGGAAAAGAATTTACCTCGGAGACCTCAACGGGGATGGGAAGATCGACCTGCTCGCAGGAAATGGCGGCCAAAACTCCAGACTCAGGACCAGCGGCGAACGTCCCCTGCGTATGGCCATCAATGATTTTGACCAAAACGGGTCGATCGAACAAATTCTCCACCACCATGAGAATGGAAAGAGCATTCCCTGGGTGCTGAAAAATACGCTTCTTAAACAAATCCCCTCTTTGAAGAAACAAGTACTCACCTACGCTGCCTACAAAGACAAAACGTTGGAAGAACTCTTTCCTCAATCGGTATGGGCAAATTCACTAATTTTGCAGGCAGATCGCACGGCCACCTCCCTTTGGATCAACCAAGGGAAAGGCAGCTTTGTCGAGGAAGCGCTACCTGCAGAAGTGCAGTACGCGCCAGTCCATGCGATCACCGTATTGCCTAGGCCTGGAAAGTCCCCCCTGCTGCTGCTAGGAGGAAACGAAAGTCGGCTAAAACCTGAACTTGGCACCCAACTTGGGAGTTATGGCTGGGTACTTGAACGAGACCAAAATAACGCGTGGAAAGCGCTGAAACCTCAAGAAAGCGGCCTGTTTGTGCCGGGTGAGATTCGCGATTTCCAATGGATAACTTTTAAAAACCAAACCCACCTACTTGTCCTTAGAAACAATGAAAAACCGTTGGTATTTACTCCTCGCTAGTAGCTTCTTCTTATTCCTGTCAGGTTGTGGCTCGGAGTACCAGCAGCTAGAAAAGCGGGAGCTCGCCTCAGGAAAAGTGGTCAAGGAGCTTTTCTTCGGCCTGGAACTGGGCATGACACAGAAGGATTTTTTCGATGCCTGCTGGGCCCTCAACAAAAAGGGAATGCTCTCCAACGGCCCAACCGAACTTTCGGTGGAGCATAGCTTGGTGTTCCCATCGGGAAACAAGGGGAAAATGCGCTTTTATCCGGAGTTTGAAGATGGAAAAATATACCTCATGCCCGTGGAGTTTACTTACGATGGCTGGTCTCCTTGGAATGAAGCCCTAGCGGTAGAAGCCCTTCGAACAGATGTAGTTCAACTCTTTGAGAAATGGTATGGCGAAGGATTTATTGAAGTGACCAATGAGGATAAATCTCAAATTGCCTTTGTAAGGATGGATGGCAACCGCCGAATTCGCATATTCAAAAAAACAATTTCCTCCGTGCGTGCGGAAATCTCAGACCTCCCTATTCAAAAAAAGCTTAGCCAAAAACCTGAATGAGAAGCCTATTCCTAGGACTGATTTTTCTGGCTGTTCTCGCATCCTGCACCAATACAGAAAAAAAAGCCCCACCTCTTTTTGAAGAAATAAAACCAGACTCCTCAGGGGTGGCATTTACCAATGCCCTCACCTTTGACGAGGACTTCAATGTCTTCACCTACCGGAATTTCTATAATGGAGGTGGCGTCGCCATCGGAGACGTGAATAACGACGGGCTTGCAGACCTTTACTTTACGGCCAACCTAGGCCCCAACCGACTCTACCTCAACAAGGGAGATTTCAAATTTGAAGACATCACTACTCAGGCTGGAGTGGCAGGCACACGCGCCTGGAGTACTGGCGTGGCCATGGCCGACGTCAATGGGGATGGCTGGCTTGACATCTACGTCTGCAACTCTGGAGACGTGGCGGGAGATAACAAGCAAAACGAGCTTTTTATCAACCAGGGCAATGGTACCTTCAAAGAAATGGCCGAAGTGTACGGACTTGCTGACCAAGGCTTCTCCACCCACGCGGTGTTTTTTGACTACGACAAAGACGGTGACTTGGACGTCTACCTGCTCAACAATTCCTACCAAGCCATTGGCACCTTCAACAAGATGCAAAACGAACGACCCGTTCGCGACCCCGTGGGCGGTGACAAACTCTTCCGAAATGATGGGGAAAAATTTATCGATGTAAGTGAGGAGGCAGGTATTTACGGTTCTGTCATTGGTTTCGGCTTAGGAATTACCATTGGCGATGTCAACCAGGATACTTGGCCCGATATTTTCATTTCCAACGACTTTTTTGAGCGAGACTACCTCTATATCAACAACCAAGACGGCACCTTCACCGAATCCCTAGAAACGGCCATGCGCTCCATCAGTGCCGCCTCCATGGGGGCAGACATCGCCGACCTAAACGGAGATGGCCTGCTAGACATTTTTGTGACAGACATGCTCCCGGAGCCACTCACACGGCTCAAGCAAGTGACCACCTTTGAAAACTGGGACAGGTTCAAATTCAATAAGACCCACGGCTACCACTACCAATTTTCGCGTAACATGCTTCACCTCAACAATGGAGACGGGACCTTCAGCGAGGTAGGACGACTTGCCAATGTGGAAGCAACCGACTGGAGCTGGGGCGCCCTACTTTTTGATATGGACAACGACGGTAAACGAGATATTTTCGTAGCCAACGGCATTTACCAGGACATTACCGACCTGGACTACCTCAACTTTATCGACGACGAAGACACCAAAGTCAAGATCATCTCTCAAGACGGGGTTAACTACAAAGCGCTCATTGATCCAATACCAATCACCCCTATACCCAATTACGCCTTTCGTAATCTTGGCGACCTGCGCTTCGAAAACCTCGCGGAGCAATGGGGGCTAGGCAATGCCATCCATTCCAACGGCTCCGCTTACGGAGACTTGGACAACGACGGCACGCTTGACCTGGTGGTCAACAACGTCAACGCTCCAGCACAAATCTTTAAAAACAAGGGTAAAAGCCTGAATCCAGAAAACCACAGCATACAGTTCCAACTCGTCGGAAAAGGAAAAAACACCGCTGCCATAGGCGCGCAGATTCAAGTGAAGGTGGGTGAAGAGGTATTTTACACCGAACAGATGCCCAATCGAGGCTTCCAGTCCAGCGTTGACCCCAAAGTTACGCTAGGATTAGGCAAGGCCACCCTCCTTGACGAAGTGAGGGTACTCTGGCCGGATGGTGCCTTTACCCAACTCACCCAGGTGCCTGTAGACCAGCTGCTTACACTAAAATGGGCAGAAGCAGGAGTGCTACCCGAAGGAAGCTCCTTTTTTCCAGCACCAAGTGCTGCTCGATTTGTCAAGTCTACCAATGCTGGGCTCGATTTTTTACACCAAGAAAATGAGTTTGTCGACTTTGACCGCGACCGGCTCACCTACCTGATGTTTTCCACCGAGGGTCCCGCATTTGCCCAGGCTGACGTTAACGGGGACGGGCTAGAAGACCTGTACTTTGGCGGGTCAAAAACCTTTCCTGGCAAACTCTATATAGCCAAAAAGGCAGGCGGATACACGGACCAAACCCAAGCCTCTTTTGCCCTTGACGCCCTTTCAGAAGATACCGACGCGGTCTTTTTTGATGCCGATGGAGATGGGGACAAGGACCTGTTTGTCACCTCTGGAGGTAATGAATCAGGCTTTGGCAGCCCAGACCTAGCGGACCGCCTCTACCTCAACGATGGCAAGGGAAACTTCACCAAGGGCTTTCACACCGGCCTAGCGGGCATCTTTGGAAGCAGCTCGGTAGTGGTACCGCTAGACATCAATGCCGATGGCGCCCTCGACCTCATCGTTGGAGGTAGACTAGTGCCATTTACCTACGGCGCTCCGGCAGATTCACAGCTGTGGATCAATGATGGAAAAGGAAATTTTACGGAGCAATCGGCCACTCTCGCGCCAGACTTCAAAGCACTGGGCATGGTCACCGATGCCAAAATTCTTGACTATGACGGTGACCAACTCCAAGACCTGGTGGTCGTAGGAGAGTGGATGGCCCCTACCTTTTTTAAAAATACAGGCAAGAAGTTGGAAAAAATGGCCCTCCCAGGCACCGAGCAGCTTAAAGGCTGGTACCGAACGGTCGAAGTGGGAGACTTCAACAGCGACGGAAAGCCTGATTTGGCTTTAGGTAATCAGGGACAAAACACACGCATGAAGGGCTCAGCCTCGCATCCTGTCCGGATGTACCTCAACGATTTTGACCAAAATGGCTCCATAGAGCAGGTATATACACAAGTGATTGACGAAGTAGCCATTCCCTACACGCTAAAGCACGAACTGGAAAAGCAAGTACCCAGCATCAAGAAAAAGTACATCCGCTATGCGGATTATGCAAACCAAAGTCTACAGGATATTTTTTCGGAAGAGGTACTAAGCAAATCAATTGTTCAAGAAATGAACCACCTGGCCTCGGGTGTTTTGCTTAACCTAGGAGCCGGTAATTTTACTTGGAAACCGTTCCCGATTTACGCACAAAAAACCTGGATTTTTGCCATCGAAATCCTTGACCTCAACGCCGACGGCATCGATGACTTGATCTTAGGAGGAAACCTCTCCAATGTCAAACCAGAACTTGGCACCTACGATGCTGGCTACGGAGAAGTGCTCCTCGGCAAAGGGGACGGCACCTTCACGTTCTGGCCCAACAGAGAACACGGACTGAAGCTAGAAGGAGACATTCGCGCAATCTCGCGCATCGGCACCAAGCAGCTCCTTTTTGTGAAAAACAACGCTCCTTCAGAAATCTGGACCTATTGATGCCTCATCTTAGAAGTCACCTTTTGCTCTTGTTTGGGTGCTCAGTGCTAGCCTCTGCTTGCAGCACCACCCCCGATGCTCCGGAGGATCCTCTTTTTCTCTTGAAAAGTGCGGAGGAGACAGGCATCCGCTTTGAAAACCGCCTGCAATCGACCGATTCTGCAAACATCTTGGAGTACCTCTACTTCTACAATGGCGGAGGGGTAGCCGCCGGTGACCTGGACAATGACGGCTTAGTTGATCTATATTTTACTGGAAATCAAGTTTCCAACAAACTCTACCACAACAAAGGAAACCTGAAATTTGAAGACATCACGGAATCTGCCGCAGTGACGGGGGATGGCAGCTGGTCTACGGGTGTCACCATGGCCGATGTCAATGGCGATGGACTTCTGGACATTTACGTGTGTCAGGTGGGCGATTTGGCGGGTAAAAAGGGTAAAAACAAACTTTACCTCAATCAGGGCAACTTAAAATTTAACGAAGTAGCTGCGGATTACGGGATTGATTTTTCGGGCTACTCCACACATGCTGCCTTTTTTGATTACGACCGGGACGGAGATTTGGATCTTTACTTGCTCAACCACAACGTCAAATCTCCCGAGGTATTTGCCAAGGCCGAAAACCGCACCAAGCTTGACCCCAGCGGTGACAAGTTATTTAAAAACCTCCTAGTGGAAGGCGGTAAAGGCTTTGAAGACGTGACCGCAAGTTCCGGCATCTACTCCAGCGTGCTGGGCTTTGGCCTGGGTGTATCCGTGGAGGATTTCAACGAGGATGGCTGGCTAGACCTGTATGTGTCCAATGATTTTACTGAAAACGATTACCTCTACCTCAACCAAGAGAATGGCACCTTTCGAGAGGCCTTGGGTGAGATGCTCCCCTCCACAAGCCGCTACAGCATGGGCAACGATGCTGCAGATTTGAACGGAGATGGCTTGCCCGAAATTTTTACCACCGACATGCTTCCCCAAGATCCGGAAATATGGATGAAGTCGGTGGGAGAAGACAAAGCAGAAGTCTACCAGATCAAGAAGAAGTTTAACTACCAAGATCAGTTTGTTCGCAACCACCTCCAAGTCAATCTGGGTAAGGGTACGTTTGCAGAAGTAGCCCAGTTTGCAGGCGTTTATGCCTCCGACTGGAGCTGGTCCCCTTTGATTTTTGACATGGACAACGATGGTTTAGTAGACATCCATGTCACCAATGGCATTGTCAAGCGCCCCAATGACTTGGACTTTATTCAGTACTCACAAGACGCCGACGCCAGCCTACCCCTGGCAGAGCTTCGCAAAAAACAAATCGACCTCCTCCCCGAACTGAAGATTGCCAATTTTGCTTGGAAAAACCTAGGCAACCTCCGCTTTGAAAACCAAGCGTTTGCCCTGGGCTTGGGGCAAGCCTCCTATTCCAACGGCTCGGTCTATGCCGACCTGGACAATGACGGTGACCTCGACCTAGCGCTCAACAACCTGGATCAAGGAGCTTTTCTCTACGAAAACCGCAGCGAGCGTCTGGGCCACGGCTACCTTACCATTTCCTTGCGTCAGGAGGGATTTAATCCGCAAGCACTTGGCGCTCACGTGCAGGTGTACGCACAAGACAAGCTGTGGACCCAGCGGATAAGCACCAGCAGGGGCTTCCAATCGGGACCAGCTGCCCAGTTGATCTTTGGCCTAGGTAAAACTACCGCTATCGATTCCCTTCTGGTTACTTGGCCCAACGGAGATAGAGAAGTCTTTCCTTCCCAAAAAATCAACCAGCAGCTTACAATTCAGCAGGGGACTGGCAAAAAAGCTACACCAATTGCAGTAGAGCAAGCCCCGCTCTTACCTTTTCCAAGACTTGTGTGGACCCATCTTGAAAAAGATGAGGTAGATGAACTGAAACGGGAATACCTAGCCCCAAAGAGCTTTGCCCGCATGGGGCCAGCGGTTGCCGTTGCCGATGTGAATGGAGATGGGCGCGACGATGTATACCTCGGCGGAGCCATGGATCAGGCAGGCGCTCTTTTTACGCAAAATGCGCAAGGCGAATTTGAACTGGTGGACAACCCCATGTTTGACCTATTGGCCAAAGCAGAGGATATCGTTGCTGAATTTGCAGATTTCAATGGAGATGGATTCTTGGACCTTTTTGTGGGCAGCGGAGGAAATGAGTACGAGAGCGGAAGCTTGTATAATTTTGACCGTATCTTTTTTGGAAATGGGCTAGGCCAGTTTCAGTTTTCCATGAACTCCCTTCCCCCTATCGGGGAAAATACTTCCTGTGTAGCCATTCATGATGTGGACCAGGACGGGGATTTGGATCTTTTTGTCGGTTCGGCAGTGCGTTCTGGCGACTATGGAGCAAGCCCAAAAAGCAGCCTTTTAATCAATCAAGGCAAGGGCCAATTCAAGGATGAAACCCAAAAATGGTTTGGAGCAACAGTGGATTTTGGCATGGTAAACACCGCCACCTGGGCAGATCTTGGTGGAGACGGAAAAGCTACCCTTTTGGTGGCCGGTGACTGGCAGGGCATTCGTGCCTTCCAACCCGAGTCTGGAGGGGGCTTTAAGGAGATTATGCTACCTGGGCTCGAGTATTCTGCAGGCTGGATTCATCAACTTGAAGTAGCAGATGTCACAGGAGATGGAAAACTGGACCTATTGGTAGGCAACTTAGGGTTGAATACGAAGCTAAAAGCGTCCAAGGAAAAGCCACTATGGCTTTACCACCACGATTTTGATGGAAATGGGCAGGCAGACCCACTTATTTTTCATTATATGGGAGAAAAGTTGGTACCCTTCCCCACCCGGGATGACCTGATTCGCCAAATTCCTAGCCTGAAGAAAAAACACGGGTCTTACGTCGAATACGCCAAGATAGGTATCCCGCAGGACCTTTTTCCGAAGGAGATCCTCGATAAAGCGCGAAAAATGCCTGCCTACGAATTGCGCTCTGGGGCATACGTGCAAGATGCCAAAGGAGGATTCCAATTTGTTGCTTTCCCAGATCAGGCCCAGTGGGCGCCAATCACGAGTATCGCGATCAATCCAAGCAGCCGACAACTTTGGCTAGGGGGAAATTTCACCGGCTTCCGCCCCGATCTAGGAAAATCTTTGAACATCCCTGTGCTTTCTTACCAGTGGAAAAATGGAGCTTGGGTAGCCATGGCCCTAGGTTCTTCTTCACCGGGCCCAGTAGAAGTGCGCAGTTTACACAGGATACAAGTGAAAGGAATCCAGTGGATCTTAGGCGCCAAAAATGGGGGCTCCCTGATCTGGATGCGCTAAAAACCTACGTGAAATCTGTTGAGAATGATGCTGTATTCCGTAACTTTCGGAGATACAGGCATACCATGACCAATCCCCCAATGACACCTTTCCTCTGCTCCCTTACCGAGAAATTTTTCATTTTTTCCAAAAGCACCTATGCCCTCGTGCTTTTGCTGCTCACTGTGCTGGTTTCTTGCCAAGAGAAAAAGGACTTCACGCTAGCCATTACAGATGGGCATTATTTCCATGCTGCGCAAAAGCAGGTTACTGAAGTGATCATTCATGATATTTTTTCTCCTCCTGTAGCGACTAGAATCTATTCCTATTCCTCCCTGGCCGCCTATGAGGTAGTTGCGGCTACCGATACGGCAACGTATGCGCCCTTGATGGGTCAGCTGAACGGCTCCGATGCCATCGTCATACCCGTTCCTGAAAACATTTATCCCCCCTTAGCCTCCTTGGCAGCCTACTATCATGTGAGTACGGGGTTGATTTTTTCGGAAGAAAAAATGACAGAACACCGGGATTCGATATTTGCTATGCTAATGAAAAAAGGAATTCCTACCGATGTATTTGAGGCTTCGGTAGCCTACGGGCAAGCCGTTGGTGATCAGGTGAGAGCCTATGCCAAAAAAGACAACTACCACCAAAGTCGCTCCTTCCCAAAGTACTCAGTCACCAATGAACCGGGTACCTGGCAGCCTACCCCACCGGCTTATATGGAAGCGGTAGAACCGCACTGGAACAAGATTCGCCCCTTCGTATTGGACTCTGCGGCCCAGTTTAGAGTAAATCCTCCGCCTCCATTTTCAACCGAACCCGGTACTGAGTTTTATAAAAGAGCACAGGAAGTTTACGAAGCACAGAAAAACGCAAGCAAAGAACAAACCGACATTGCCCTATTTTGGGACTGCAATCCCTACAAAATGAATGTGAAAGGGCACGTCATGTTTGCTACTAAAAAAATCACCCCCGGAGGTCACTGGATGGGCATCGCCTCCATCGCCTCTGCAGCAGCAAAGAAGGACTGGAAAGGTACCGTCGAGGTCTTTGCTCTCACTGCCATCTCGCTCAACGAAGCCTTTATTGCCTGCTGGGATGAAAAATACCGCAGCCGCACCATCCGTCCTGAAACGTATATCAACCAGCACATTGATGAAAATTGGGTTCCCCTCCTTCAAACACCCCCATTCCCGGAGCATACCTCTGGACATAGCGTAGCCTCTAATGCGGCGGCCTATACCTTGGCTCAGCTATTTGGAGACCAACTTCATATCGTGGATAGCACCGAACTGGCTTATGGGCTACCTATTCGCGAGTTTGACTCCTTTTCTCAGGCGGCATCAGAGGCAGCCATCAGCCGTTTTTATGGGGGGATTCACTACATGACCGCCATCGAGGAGGGAAGCAAACAAGGCAAACAAGTGGGAGAATGGATCTGGACAAATATTTCGACTCGCCCTGAAAAGGCGGCAATTAAAAAATAAAGACCAATCGCTTTTTGGTTAGGTCCTTTTTCACTCTGATCTACGCAGAAAACTCCGCTAATTTATTGCTTTTGATCTGCGAAATTTTTCCGTGAAATCTGCGTGAAGAGATTTTTTTTACGCTGATCTAAACAGAAAAATTTCGCTGATTTTTTTTTGACTTTCGGTATTTTTCCGTGAAATCTGCTGGAAGAGAATTATCTACTAGTACAATTTTTTAGCTACAATGTACTGCTCCACTCGATCGGGAAGCAGGTAGCGAACGGACAATCCATCTTGGATCGATTGCCGAATAAATGTGGCTGAAATATCAAGCAAGGGAGCATCTACATAGCTTACTCCTGGATGCTCCAGTGTTTTGACTTCCCCAGGTCTTGGATAAACCACCAAGGGGTAGTGTTCCAAGATGGCTTTGTAGTTTTTCCATTTGTGAAAATGACTCAGATTATCCGATCCGAGGAACAGAGAAAATTGATGCTGTGGATACTTTTCACTCAAATAGGTGAGTGTATCGATGGTGTAGCTGGGTTTGGGCATCCGAAACTCCACATCAACTGCTTTGAAATCAAAATTATCTTCGATAGCCAGTTCCACCATCCGCAGGCGGTCATGCTCGTGGGCGAGTGACTCTTGCCGCTTGAGGGGATTTTGGGGGCTTACCACAAACCAAACTTGGTCTAGGCCACTGCGCTGAAAGAGTGTCTGAGCAATGATTAGATGCCCAACATGGATTGGGTTGAAGCTTCCGAAATACAGGCCGACTTTCATACGTAACTTAACGGTTCAGAAACGCGGTGACGGCGGCGACAGTCTCGGCAGAGGAGCGAGAAAAGTCGTCATTCAAAATGCTACAATCAAACTGAGGCGCAAAGGTCATTTCAAATTTGGCTTTGTAGATCCGTCGGGAAAGTGATTCAGCCGACTCGGTTCCACGTTCGTGGAGGCGAGACTCGAGCACCTCCAAGGAGGGCACTTGGACAAAAATTGCCAGTGCTTGGTCTCCAAAATATTTTTTCAGGGCCAGCCCCCCCTTCACGTCTACGTCAAAGATAACCGCCTTTCCCTCGTTCCAGATGCGCTGCACTTCTTCCTTCAAGGTGCCATAAAAATTGCCTGCGTAGACCTCTTCCCACTCCACAAAGGCATCGGCATCAATTTTTTCCTTAAACTCGTCGATACTCAAAAAATAATAATCTCTACCATGCACCTCGTGTCTGCCTCGCTTGTCTCGCGTGCAGGCGGAGATGGAGAATCCTAGGTGTGGAACCTCCTGGATGAGGTGCTTAACTAGGGTTGTTTTTCCCGATCCAGATGGAGCGGACAAGATAATGGCTTTGCCAGTAGGAGTACTCATCGTGCGTCTTGGATCATTTGACGGATGGAGTCCGCCAGTTTTTCAGGTAAGGGGTGCTTGGTGCATTTGGTCTTGAGCACCTCTCGAATGGCTTGCTCCAGGTGAAAATGGGCAAAGCAGGGCTGACACTTATCCAGTTTCTCCTTGAGCATGTCCTGGCTAACATCTGCCAGCTCCCCGTCCAGCATATGTTCCAGCAACTGAAAGCATTTGCTTACGTCACTGCATTGCTGTTTTTTCTCCCCGGAGGATGTATTATTATTTTCCATAGGTGATCGTTTAATCCTCCACTTCGTCTTTGCCATAGCCCATTGACTGAGCGTAGCTTTTCAATGTTTCTTTCAATAGGTTTCTCGCGCGATGGAGCCTAGACCTCACCGTACCGATGGGAATATCCAATATTTTTGCCATCTCTTCGTAGGTGAAGCCTTCCAAATCCGCCAGAATAATCACAGTCCGAAAATCCACCGCCAAGGCGTTCAAGGCATTGGAAATCTCGTCACCCAACATGTCCTTGACCGATTCTGCACGCAGGTCACTGGTACTTTGGTAGTCCTCATTATCGGAATTGTAGAACGCCTCCACCTCCTGGTAGTCTACCGTTGCTGGTTTCTTGCTTTTCTTGCGGTAATCGTTGATGAAACTGTTTTTGAGAATTCGGAAAAGCCAGGCTTTTGCATTGGTTCCTTGCTCGAAAGAATTGGTAAAGCGGAACGCCTTCATGTAGGTATCTTGCACCAAATCCTTTGCATCGTCCTCGTCAAAGGTCAGTCGAAAGGCAAAATTGTACATCGAATCGATGTGGGGCATAAACTCCCCGTCAAAGATGGCCGATCCTTCCTCCTGAGAATATTTCCTTCGTTGCACTTCCGACATAAATCAAAAGTAAGCATTGCGGTAATTTATACCTAAATCCCCGCCCTATTTCCCTGCTTTTCCTTTATTTTGTACCTGAACTTGCCTAGGCGGCAATTTACACAACCCCAACTCGGACGCATGCTGTTCTTTAGGCTGTTTTCTCGACTTCCACTCGGGATATTGTATCTTTTTTCAGACGTGCTTTATCTTATCGCAAGGTATGTCGCACGCTACCGCAAAGGGGTAATCGACGATAACTTGCTTCATGCCTTTCCAGAAAAAACAGCTGCCGAGCGAAAAGCCATCCGGAATCAGTTTTACCGAAACTTCACCGACTCCATCGCCGAAACGATCAAGTCGATTACCATCTCCAAGGAAGAGTTGTCTCGACGTTTTACCATTACCAACCAGGATTATCTCGATCAGGGAGTCATCGACGGAAAAAGTGTGCTGCTGCTTGCCGGCCACTTTTTCAATTGGGAGCTAGGACTTCAGCAAGCGGCAGTGCTAAGCCAGGTTCCCTCCGAAGGGGTCTACTTGAAGCTCAGTAGCTCTTTTTTCAACCAACTCATGTACGCCGCCCGAACACGCTTTGGAAATATCATCACGGAGAAAACTGAGTTTCGACAAACATCAAAAACCCTAGACAGCCAACACCGGGTGGTGCAGCTTGCCGCAGATCAGCGCCCCAATAACCGCACCACCCGCTACCAACGCTCCTTCATGAACCGTCCCGCTTACTTCTTTGAAGGGGCAGAGCACATCGCCAAAAGCAAGGACCTGCCGGTATATTTTGGGGAAATCACCAAAAAAGGACGAGGGCGCTACCAGGCCACCTACGAACTGCTCGCAAAAGGCCCTTATGATTTACATCCTGAGCATAGCCTTACAGATGCATTTTGTGCCCGATTGGAAGCCAATATCCGTTTACAGCCCGACCTCTACCTTTGGAGCCATAAGCGTTGGCGACTTTAAAGTAAAAGGCTTACCTCTCTTCTAGGCCCCGCTTCGACTGGATAATTCCTATGGCGCTGAACCCTAAGAAATTACGATTTTCATTACAGAATTTTACTAGATTCATTATTTGGACGCCCAGGTCTTGATACTTTAGTCTAGCTACTTGATACTACACAAATGGATTACCTACAAGGACTCAATCCCGAACAACGCAAAGCCGTAGAACATACCGAAGGACCAGTTATGATCATTGCTGGTGCTGGCTCTGGCAAAACAAGGGTGCTCACCTACCGCATCGCCCATTTGATTTATGCCAAAGGAGTGGATGCTTTTAACATCCTCTCGCTCACCTTTACCAACAAGGCAGCGAGTGAAATGAAGCACCGCATCGAAAAGCTTGCTGGCCTGGAGGCAAGAAATACCTGGATGGGCACCTTTCACTCCATTTTTGCCAAAATCTTGCGCGTAGAAGCAGACAAAATCGGCTACCCCTCCAACTTCACCATTTACGATACCGACGACTCCAAGTCCCTCATCCGCACCTTGGTGAAGGAGCTGAGGCTAGACGACAAAGTATACAAGCCCAACGTGATTCTTTCCCGAATATCGGGTGCGAAAAATAGACTCATCTCCTGGCAAACCTACCAAAACGACCCCTTTGTCAAGGCAGATGACGAGGCGGCGCTACGTCCTAGAATGGGAGAACTCTACCAGCGCTACCAAGAGCGACTCTTCAAGGCTGGCGCAATGGACTTTGACGACTTGCTCTTCAATACCAACGTGCTATTTCGGGACCACCTCGATGTGCTCAACAAATACCAGCAGCGCTTCAAATATGTGATGGTGGATGAGTTTCAAGACACCAACATCTCACAGTACCTCATCACCAAGAAGCTGGCCTCCGTGCACCAAAACATCTGTGTGGTGGGTGACGATGCCCAAAGTATCTATGCCTTTCGCGGTGCAGACATTCAAAACATCCTGAACTTTGAAAAGGACTACCCGGACTTGTTTGTCGTCAAGCTGGAGCAAAACTACCGCTCCACGAAGACCATCGTAGAGGCAGCTAACTCCATCATCGACAAAAACAAAGCACAGCTCCAGAAAATAGTGTGGACTGCCAATCCCGAGGGGGACTTGATCGAACTCATGAAGGCCTCTTCAGATAATGAAGAAGGGCGCATGGTGGCGACAACCATCTTCGAAGAACGAAATAATAAGCAACTCAAGAATAGTGACTTTGCCATCTTGTACCGCACCAACTCCCAGTCTCGATCCATGGAGGAGGCCCTGCGGAAATTAAACCTGACCTACAAAATCGTCGGAGGGCTATCCTTTTACCAACGCAAAGAAATCAAAGACCTCATGGGCTACCTTCGCTTTGCGGTTAACCCAGCAGACGAGGAAGCCTTCAAACGCATCATCAACTACCCAAAACGAGGCATTGGAGACACTTCGGTGGAAAAAATCCTGGTTTCTGCTTACGAACACGATATCCCCCTCTGGGACGTGGTTCAAAATGCACCTAGCTTCCTGGGAGGCCGAGCCGGCGTTTCCGTGGATGATTTCTCCACAATGATTAAGGCCTTCCAAATCGAAATCGAGCGTAAGGATGCCTTTGAAGCCGCCAGCTCGGTAGCCAAGCAAAGTGGTCTTCTTCGTGAACTCTATGAAGACAAAACCATCGAAGGACTAAACCGCTATGAAAACGTGCAGGAATTGCTGAACGCAATCAAAGAATACGTGGACAACCCGGAAAATGTGGACAAAAGCTTGGGAGCCTTTCTGCAAGAAATTGCCCTATTGACAGATAACGACCAGGACAAAAACCTAACCGATGCAATCACGCTGATGACCATCCACGCCTCCAAAGGCTTGGAGTTTAAACAAGTGTTTGTGGTGGGCATGGAAGAAGATCTCTTTCCCTCCCAGATGATGATGCAAAGTCGGGAAGACCTGGAGGAAGAACGAAGGTTGTTTTATGTGGCCTCCACCCGTGCAATGGACAAGCTATACTTGAGCTATGCACTCACGCGCTACCGCTTTGGACGACTGCTCAATTGCGAGCCAAGCCGGTTTCTGGAGGAGGTCAACCCCGCCTTGTTAAAAGTGAACAAGCGCATCACGGCCACGAGGGAATTTCCCGGTGCCTTGCGACAAGACGGCCCTCCTGGAAGAGCCGGTTTTATCGGGATCAAAAAGCAGCCCGAAAACCGGCTTCCACCCGCTATGGTGCTACACAACCCAAGCCCTGACTTCAAACCCAGCAACACCAATTCCTTGCAGGAAGGCCAGCTCGTGGAGCATCCCAAATTTGGCTTCGGTAAGGTTCAAAAAATTGAAACCGAAGGGCTTAACAAAAAGGCAAGCATTCAATTTGAACATTTTGGAGAGAAAACTTTATTGCTTAGCTTTGCCAAGCTCAGAATTATAGATTAATTCCCTGCACTCCTGCCAACTGGTGATTTTTTGTTACCTGAACCTAGGCAAAATTTGGAGGAATCATGGAGCATAACGATTCAGAAAAACAACAACTCATTTTGAAAGAATACGGAAAGAATATCCAACAGCTGGTAGAGCACGTGGTAGCCATTGAGGACCGCGAAAGACGCACGCAAAGCGCCTATACCGTGGTCGAAATCATCAAACAACTCAACCTAGCTGCCAGGCAGGAGACTGACCAAAAACTCTGGGACGACCTGTACATCATGTCAGATTTTAAACTCGACATCGACGGACCCTACCCCATGCCCGAGAAAGAATTACTCGGCAAGAAACCACAGCCTGTGGGTTACCCTAAAGGCCAAATCAAGTTCAAGCACTACGGCAGAAACATCGAAAAGTTAATCGAAAAGGCGATAGAAATTGAAAATGATGAGGACCAAGAAAACGCGATCATCTACATCGGGCAGCTGATGCGAAGTTTTCACTCTACCTGGAACAGAGAAAATTTTGATGACGGCATCATCCTAGACGATATCAAAACGCTCTCCAAAGGCAAACTCCACATCGACCTTGAAAAAGTACGCGAGAACGCCCTCTTTGAGTCCAACACCCGCAGAGATTTCAAAATCCCCCATATGGAGGAGGAGCATGCAAAAAAGAAAAATAATCAGGGCAAGAAGTTCCGCCCAATTCACAAAAAACGCAGATAGTACATGGCATCTTTCAGAGTTGAAGGTGGACACCGCCTCAAAGGAGAAATCACCCCACAAGGAGCAAAAAACGAAGCACTACAGATTCTCTGTGCCGTCCTGCTGACCTCAGAAAAAGTAACCCTCCACAAAATTCCTAACATCCGAGACACAAATAAGCTTATTGAGCTCCTCTCGGACATGGGAGTGAAGGTCCAAAAACTCGGACCTGAGTCCTACAATTTTCAAGCCGATGAAGTCAACCTAGACTACCTCGATACAGAAGATTTCCTCAACAAAGCCTCCGCACTACGCGGTTCGGTGATGATCCTGGGTCCGTTGTTGACCCGCTTTGGAAAAGGCAGGCTATCCAAGCCCGGAGGAGATAAAATCGGGCGCCGCCGGATGGATACCCACTTCTTTGGCTTCCAAAAGTTAGGTGCTCAGTTTAATTACGATCCCGAAAACGAAATTTTCCATATCGACGGTAAAAACCTAAAGGGAACCTACATCCTCTTGGATGAAGCCTCCGTCACGGGCACTGCCAACATCGTCATGGCTGCTGTCATGGCGGAAGGCACGACCACCCTGTACAATGCCGCCTGCGAACCTTACCTGCAGCAGCTTTGTGAAATGCTTAACCGAATGGGCGCCAAAATCACTGGCGTAGGCTCCAACTTGTTAATCATCGAGGGTGTGAAAGTTCTGGGCGGTACCGATCACACGCTCCTCCCTGACATGATTGAAATCGGTTCCTTTATCGGAATGGCAGCGATGACACAATCCGAAATTACCATCAAAGATTGTCAGATTCACCGGCTAGGCATCATCCCAGATACCTTTCGCCGCCTGGGGATCCAACTAGAGTTTAGAGGAGATGATATCTTCATTCCTGCTCAAAAAAACTACGAAATCGAAACTTTCATTGACGGTTCTATCCTGACCGTCTCAGATCAAATCTGGCCCGGATTTACCCCAGACCTATTGTCTATCATTCTGGTGATGGCAACTCAAGCCAAAGGTACCGTCTTGGTACACCAGAAAATGTTTGAATCCCGCTTGTTCTTTGTAGACAAGCTGATTGAAATGGGCGCCCAAATCATCCTTTGTGACCCTCACCGTGCTACGGTGATTGGTCTCGATCGTAAATATCCCCTTCGTGGTATCCGGATGACTTCACCGGACATTCGTGCCGGTGTGTCCCTTCTGATCGCTGCCATGTCTGCAAACGGCACCTCGGTGATCGACAATATCGAACAAATCGACCGCGGCTACCAAAACATTGATCAACGACTCAATGCCCTGGGCGCAAAAATCACGCGCTTAGACTAAGGAAACATTTGTTAAGAAATTAACACAACCCCCTCTGCTTCTGTAGCTTAGGGGGTTTTTTATGTACTCCCCATTGTTTTTAGCTCCCTTGTTGTTCTCTTTTCCACTTTGCAAGATTTTTTGGTACCTTCTTGGCCAAATGCAACGCCCCTCACTTTATGCTTGAGCCTGCCAGCACCTTTACGCCAGTTCCTGCACCTTGGACCCTTCGGGGCGAGGGGATTGTCCTCCTTTTCCGCTTTAAGAAAAATTGGGTCGAGCAATCGGCCAACCTACCCCATCACCTTCACCAAAAATTTGAAGGGGGATTTGGCTATGTGATGCTCGTTGACTACCAGGAATCACCCGTGGGCCCCTACCGGGAACTTCTTTTTATTCCAGGAAAACTAGGCGAAGGAAAAATGCAAGCCATCACCACCATCTTCGTTGATTCGGAGGAAAGCACCTTTCAGGGCAGGGCCAACTGGGCAATCCCCAAGCAAACGGCCGACTTCCGCTGGGACAAGAAAAAGGGGCAGGACTACGTGGAAGTAGTGCTCGGTGAAAAGCGGATATTTGCTGCAAACATCCGATACGGAGGCCTCCCTTTTCCGATGAGTACCGCGCTGCTACCCCTTCGTCTCCAGCAGCAGCTGGATGGAAAAACCCTCCTCAATGAGCCCAAAGGTCAGGGTTGGGGCAAATTGGCCCGCTTAAGTGGAGTCGAACTTGACCCCCAGCTTTTCCCAGACATCCGTGGCCTCAAGCCCCTGCTGGCACTCAAGGTCAAGCCTTTTACGCTCCACTTTCCACTCCCCACCAAGGCACCTAGCCATGAATAAATACAACGATGCTCGGGTAGTGATCACTGGAGCAGGATCAGGCATCGGCAGGGAGCTGGTTCGCCAGCTTTATTCCCACACGAAAAAGATACTGGCCGTGGACAACCATCCCGAAAACCTGGCGTCCCTTCACGCTGAATTTCCGGCACTTGAAGGAGGACTATTGGCAGACTTGAGCGTCAAGGAGGGTAATGACATCATCCTTGCCTGGGTCCTTCCCAGATGGAAGGAGGTCGATTTCTGTTTTGCCAACGCAGGAATAGCTTTCTATGCACCCGCAGCCGAGCAAAACTGGAAGGCGATGGACCGCCTATTTCAGTTGAATGTCCACTCTCCGATACAACTCGGCTTGGCCTTGAAGGTAGCCTTTCCGCAGCAGCCCTTCCGCCATGTGATCACTTGTTCGGCGATTGCCTACTGGGCTATCCCGGGCTATAGCCTGTATAGCAGCACCAAGGCCGCCCTACTCCAGTGGGCCAATTGCCTCTGGGCTGAGCAGGCAGGCGATTGGTTGACCTTGGCCTTCCCCATATCAACAAACACGTCTTTTTTTGAGGTTGCTGGAAAAAATGTTCCTAAGGCCTTTCCCATGCAATCCCCCCAGCACGTGGCCCGCTGCATGCTGCAGGGTGCTGCTCAAGGAAAAAAGAAGGTGTTTCCATCCTTGCTCTTCCAGACTTTACTAGGGCTCAATCGGGTATTTTTCTTTCTCCGTCCCCTGGCCCAACGCCTAGAATTCATTAAATTAAACTGTTGGATTTACAAAGCCAGCCAATCCTAAGTATTTCGTACACACCACATCCCTCATCCTCATGAAGTATTCCTTCCTACTCAGCCTGCTCCTTTTTGGATTCCTGTCCTCCTGCCAGCAGCAGGCAAGTACGCCAGATACCCTGCCCATGCAGGTAGCCAAAGCCTATGGTTTTGAAAATTTTGCCCAAGTCAACGCCATCGGCTACACTTGGAATGTACAACGTGACTCGGCGACGGTGGTTTCCCGCACCTGGAAGTGGAATATCAAAGACAGCACGGTATCCTATGCTGGTGCAGATACCAGTTTTACCTACAGTCTTAAAGCAGATTCCCTCCCTGACCAAGATGGCGCCTTCATCAACGACAAGTACTGGGCCTTGATGCCATTCCAGTTGGCCTGGGATACTGGCTACACCTACGAAGTTATTGAAAACGTTCCTTCCCCCATCCAAAGCATTTCATCCACCAAGCTAAGCGTCGTCTATGGGGCAGCAGGCGGCTACACACCCGGAGATGCATACGACCTATATTTGGACGAAAACAAACGGATTTTGGAATGGACTTTTCGTCGGGGAAATGGCACTGAAGGACGCACCTGGACTTGGGAAAAAGCAGCTGCCTTTGGACCCATCGAACTCAGCCTGGAGCACAAGGACCCTGCGGGCAAGCGCTTTATTTGGCTAACCGACGTTCAGGTCAAGTGACCCATTAAAAAAATCGCCTGAATTACCTGCACCTGGGGTAATTGGACATTCCTTATTTTCTTTGTCTCAAGTCCCTGTGCTGCTCATCCATTTTTGCTTAATTTTCCAGCCATGAAACAGTTGATCTTTTGCCTGCTTTTTGCACTCGCACCTCTAGTCTCTTTTTCCCAGCAAACACTGACTGCGGAAGAAAAAAAAATGATCGCACTCATTGACAAAAATTACCAAGAAACCGTGCAGCTCTTGGAGGAGGTGGTCAACATCAACTCGGGTTCCCTCAACCTTGCAGGTGTTCGAGAGGTAGGTAGCGTTTTTGAGCGAGAGTTTCAAAAAATTGGGTTTCAAACTGAGTGGGTGGACCTTCCAACCGAAGTTCGTCGCGCAGGACATTTTGTAGCTAGCCGAAAGGGAAGCAAAGGAAAAAAGCTCTTCCTGATTGGGCACTTGGATACAGTTTTTGAAAAAGACATGCCCTTTACCCCCTTCACCTGGCTCAACGATACCACGGCCACAGGCCAAGGAGCCAACGACATGAAAGGCGGAGATGTACTTGTGCTTGCCAGCCTCAAGGCAATGCATGAGCTAGGCCTTTTGGAAGACCGAACCATCACTGTCTATTTCAATGGCGATGAAGAAAGCACCGGCAACGGAGCCTTGTCTAGACAAGATTTCATTGCTCGCGCCAAAGAGCATGACATTGCCTTGGCTTATGAGACTGCTCAGGGTTTTGGCGGAGCAACGGTTGCAAGACGAGGAGCTAGCGGATGGACCCTAAAAACAACGGGCAAACAAGGGCATTCAAGCGGGGTTTTCGGACAAAATGCCGGCTATGGCGCCATCTACGAAGCTGCTCGCATCCTAAATGAATTTCGCGAAGCTCTCGCCGGCGAACGCTACCTCACGTTTAATCCAGGGCAGTTTGTAGGAGGCTCCGACGTCAGCATCAACCCCAGCACAGGTGCTGGAAGCTCCCTTGGAAAGACCAATATCGTAGCCAGAGAGGCGATCGTAACGGGCGATTTGCGCTTTTTGGGAGAGGCACAAAAGGAAGCGGCTCGTGCTAAAATGCGAGAAATCGTCGCCAACAACCTGCACCTAACCGACGCAGAAATCACCTTCTCCGATGGAATTCCTTCGATGGAACCCAGTCCCGGTAACTATGCCCTAGCCGAGGTACTCAGTAAGGTAAGTCAGGACCTAGGCTATGGTCCGGTAAAGCCTGGAGATCCAGGCAGCCGTGGCGCAGGAGATATCTCTTTTGTATCCTCCTTTATGGACAGTTTGGATGGTCTAGGTGCATCTGGCTCTGGAGCACATGCTCCAGGAGAAACCATCAACATGAAGCAATTTCCTGCCTTAATCAAACGAAATACGCTGCTCTTGTACCGCCTGACCCGATAAGTTGATGAAAAAAATAGTCCTACCCGCCCTCTTGGCCTTGATCTTATTTTCCAGTCAAACTCCCAAAACTGCAGATCCGAATCCCATGCCGCCCAAGAAAATTATCGTTTACCAGGTATTCACTCGACTTTTTGGCAATACCAACACCAACAACATTCCCTGGGGCACCAAAGAACAAAATGGGGTAGGAAAATTTAACGACTTTACGGATGCCGCTTTGGCAGAAATCAAGCAGTTGGGCGTCTCTCACGTCTGGTACACTGGAGTTCCTCACCACGGGGTAATCGGGGATTTTCCAGAGATTGGCTTGTCCTCAGATGATCCAGATGTGATCAAAGGACGTGCAGGCTCCCCCTATGCCGTTCGGGACTACTATCAGGTCAATCCTGACCTTGCGGTCGATGTGACCCGCCGAATGGAAGAGTTTGAGGCGCTCATTTCACGTACCCACGAAAAAGGGATGAAGGTGATCATTGACATTGTACCCAACCACGTGTCACGCCATTACGAAGGGAAAAACAATCCGAAGGGTGTAGAAGATTTTGGTGCGAAGGACGATACCCTTCTTACTTACGCGAAAAATAACAATTTTTATTACCTACCTGGCAAAGCGTTTCAGGTACCTGCCTCAAAAAATGGCTATCAACCCCTTGGCGGAGAGGTACATCCGTTGAGCGATGGAAAGTTTGAAGAATTTCCGGCGAAATGGACGGGCAACGGTTCACGTCTCACCCAGCCTGACTTTTACGATTGGTACGAGACCGTGAAAGTGAACTATGGGATCAGCCCCGAGGGCATCAAAGAGTTTGATGCACTTCCCGAGGAGGCGGCCACACTTGATATCCAAGCTCACTATGCGTTTTGGCAGGGGAAAGCCGTTCCTGATTCCTGGAAAAAATTTAAGGATATCACCCAGTTTTGGCTCGCCAAGGGGGTAGATGGTTTCCGCTTTGACATGGCCGAAATGGTTCCGGTGGAATTTTGGTCTTACCTCAACTCCCACATCAAAAGGCAGTATCCAGATGCTTTTTTGTTGGCAGAAGTATACAATCCCAGCTTGTATCGCGACTATATCCACAAGGGCAAGTTGGATTACCTCTATGACAAGGTGGAGCTCTACGACACGCTAAAGCACATCATTCGAGGCCATGGCTCAACAGACAATTTGGTGCCTATCCTAGAAGGCTTATCGGATATCGAGCACCACATGCTGCACTTTTTGGAAAACCACGACGAGCAGCGGATTGCCAGCCCGGAATTTGCAGGAAATCCCTGGAAGGCACTGCCTGCATTTGTGGTGTCCGCTACTAGCACCACCTCGCCAACGATGATTTACTTTGGTCAGGAAGTGGGAGAGCCAGGCGCAGAAAAAGCAGGCTTTGGACAGCCCAGCCGAACTTCGATTTTTGATTACATCGGCGTTCCCCAACACCAGAAATGGGTCAATGGAGGAATGTTTGATGGGGGTCAGCTTTCAGACAAAGAAAAAGCGCTACGAAATTACTATTCAAAGGTACTAAACTTTACGCGGACTAGTTCTGCGCTGATGGGTGAATACCTAGAATTGCACACCTCCAATCGGAAATTAAACCCCGACTACAACGACAAGACCTTTGCATTCGCCCGTTGGGATGCCAAGCAGAAGTTGCTGGTGGTAACCAACTTTGACGAGCACAGCTCCCTGAATACGACCCTCCAACTTTCTCCTGAGCTCTTGAAAGCCTGGAACTTAGCCCCAGGAACTAGAGAGCTACAAGAACAGCTGTTCGGCAAGAAAAAAACCCAGCTTCGCGTGGATGGAAGGGGAGCAAGCATCGACTTGGTCCTTGGACCCTGGGAGTCGGCGATATTTGAGGTCAAGTAGTTAATTAATAGTCGATTAGAGGGTAAAACATTTCCTTCTTTTCCAAACCCGGATCAACCCAAAATAAACATGAATAGCAGAAGAAATTTCCTTAAAACTACCGGGCTAGCCACTGCTGCCCTTGGATTAGGACTCCCATCATGGAGCTTTGCCAGACAAAACGCCGCGCTCCCCTTCAAAGTTTCCTTAGCCGAATGGTCAGTAAATAGCCTACTTTTTTCCAAGAAGCTGGATCACTTGGATTTTGCGCTTGAGGCGAAGAAACACGGCATTTTTGCAGTGGAATATGTCAACCAGTTTTTCATAGATAAGGCAAAAGACATGGCCTACTTGAATGAAATGAATACCCGCTGCAGCAACGAAGGCATCACCCAGGTCTTGATCATGGTGGACCGGGAAGGCATGCTCGGCGCTCGCGATGTGGCCAATCGCAGCAAGGCTGTAGAAAATCACAAAAAATGGATCGATGCAGCCAAAATCCTAGGTTGCCACACCGTACGCGTCAATGGCTATTCGGATATTTCCTGGTCTACCCGCCCAGAAGATGCTGCCGAAGCATCCAAACTAGTGAGTGACAGCATCCATCAGCTCGCCACCTATGCAGATCCAACAGGCATTCATATCGTCATTGAAAACCATGGAGGCTTCTCTTCCAATGGCAAATGGCTGGCAGATACCATCCGAAATGCCAACCATCCCCTGGCAGGAACACTTCCCGACTTTGGTAACTTCCGTATCAGCACCCTAGAAGGAAAGCCCGTTTCATACGATTCCTACCGAGGAGTGGAAGAATTGATGCCCTTGGCCACAGGGGTCAGTTTGAAGCCACGAGTATGGGATGATGCAGGTCAAGAGTCCGATTTGGATTACAAACGGATGATGAAGATTGTCCTCTCACATGGCTATAACGGCTATGTAGGCATTGAGCACGGAGATAAGGATCGGGAATGGGAAAGTATCGTAGCCATCCGTGAGCTTCTAGAAGGATTGCAAAAACCCAATGCCTTAAAATAAGAGGCCCTATTTGCCTGCTCCCCATGAACCAACAACTTGGACAGCTTTCCCTTTTGGTGAAAGATTACGACGAAGCCATTCAGTACTACACCAAGACGCTAGGCTTCGACCTGTTAGAAGATACCCAAATGACAGACACCAAACGCTGGGTGCGCGTGGCTCCAAAAGGCTCTAGCTGCCAGCTTCTATTGGCCAAGGCAGCCAACGAAACGCAGCTGAGTCAGGTGGGCCATCAAGCGGGTGGGCGTGTCTTCTTGTTTCTGTACACGGATGACTTCTCGAGAGATTACGAGAACTACCGCGCTCGAGGAGTTTCGTTTATTCGGGAACCAGCAGAAGAACCCTATGGTATTGTTTCCGTATTTTCGGATCTCTATGGAAATCTCTGGGATTTGATTCAACCCAAGAATTCCTAAACAAGCACCTATGGATACGCAAGCGAACAACCCCCTACATGGCGTCACCTTGGCTGACATGATCGCCCAATTGGTTTCCTTTTATGGTTGGGAAGACCTCGGCGAGCGCATTACCATCCGCTGCTTCACCCACGATCCCAGCATTGATTCTAGCCTGAAGTTTCTACGAAAAACCCCCTGGGCAAGGGAGCGGGTAGAAGGTCTCTACCTCAAAATGTTACGGGATGCAAAAAAGGGGGAGAAAATCCCTTGAATACCTTCGAGGTCTAAGAGACCTCAAAGGAGGAAAAAAAAGCCCGTCCCACAAGATTGCGAGACGGGCTTTTTTGTACGGTTACTGGTTTAGTTTATACGTAGTTGTTGAGCATCACCGGCATCACCAGCATTAAGATATCCTCATTGGCATCTTGGTTAGCAGGAAGGATCAAACCTGCTCGGTTTGGTGCGGAGAATTTCAAGCTTACTTCCTTACAAGAAAGGTTGTTTAACATTTCTACCAAAAACTTGGCATTGAAGCCGATTTCAATATCCTCTCCTTCATGGTCGCAGGACAAACGCTCGTTGGCTTCGTTGGAGAAATCCAAGTCTTCCGCAGAGATCATCAACTCGCTACCGGTCAATTTCAAACGAACCTGGTGCGTGGTCTTGTTGGCATAAATCGCAATTCTTCTCAAGGAACCCAAAAACTCCAAGCGGTCGATGTTCATGCGGTTTGGATTTTCTACCGGAATTACATTTTCGTAATCAGGGAATCGCTCGTCGATTAGACGACAGATCATCTTGATATTATTGAACTTGAAGTAAGCATTGGACTGGTTAAACTCTACCGTTACTGGCACATTCTCGGAAGGAAGGGTAGACTTTAGTAGGTTCAAGGCCTTTCTAGGAATGATTAAGCTCGCTCCACTAGCCGAAGCAATATCGACCCTTCTGTAACGTACCAGACGGTGACCGTCCGTAGCCACGAAAGTGGTATTGGTTGGGCTTAGGTTGATGTACACCCCAGTCATCGCGGGGCGAAGCTCGTCGGAGGAGGTAGCAAAAATTGTATTCGCAATGGCTGAAGACAGTACCTCAGTAGACATGTCCACAGTCGTGGCGTTACTTACCGTAGGGATTTTTGGGAAGTCGGTTGCATTTTCACCCGCGAGACGGTAGCGACCATTGTCTGAGCTGATCTCTACAGCGTACGTGTCGTGATCAATACTGAAAGTAACCGGCTGCTCCGGGAGGTTTTTCAAGGTTTCAATCAAGATCCGCGCAGGTACGGCTATGTTGCCATCTTCCTTAGCTTCCACCTGAAGCTGCGTCATCATGGATGTCTGTAGATCTGATGCTGTGATGGTCAATACAGCTCCTTTGATTTCAAAAAGAAAGTTTTCCAGAATGGGAACCACTGGATTGGTGGTCACTACGCCGTTGATGGCAGAAAGCTGCTTGAGCAAGGCGGAGGAAGAAACAATAAATTTCATAGCGTAGGGTCTGGTATGGGATTACTTCTCTAAGGGTAAATTTATAAATAAAATGCTAATTCGGAGGAAGTCACTCCCCTTTGTCATAAAAAAATTGAAATAAGCGGCTCCTTTATTCCGATTCTCCCCTTCGGGAAAATTTTTTCGCCCGCAGCATCAGCATCCCTCCGCCCAACAAGCAAAGGAAAAGTACCGGAGCTCCTAGATTCACCAGCTGCCACCACACCTTTTCCTCCGCCACCTTTACTTTGTCCAGCGGACGGATCTGCAAGACCTTAGTGCGCGTGGCAATGATCCCCTCAGGATCACTCAAGTACTGCACAATATTTTGCGCTAGCTGCCTATTGGCGAAAGTACCCTTCTCAAAAGGATCCTCTCCAAGAGCTAAAGGCTCCTTTTCTTGCAAACTTTGCTGACTTTGAAACAAGGACGCATCGCCAAACACGAGCACTTTTCCTTCTCCTACTGACTTGACTTGGGTATCCGCAAACTCCTCTAGAACAAACCTGTTTTTAAAAAGGGAGGTAAACTGTCCCTCCAGCAAGTAAGCTAGCGGTAAATTTTTCAAGGCAAAGTCTTCTTCTTTAGGAGGTTCCTGCATAGAGGCAAGTGAAACCATATACGGCAAAGGCAAAATACGTGAGCGCTCTGAAGTAAATAACAAAGGAGTCTTGGTGATCCCATCCGCCTTGACGGTGTCTAGGCTACTGGCAAACCGAAAACTAACCTGATCCAACCCTTTGGTGATCGGGTGTGGGTACATGCGTCCTGCATGAAAGTGAAAAGGCCAAGGCATGGGAACCAGCTGTTCTTGGTTGCCAAAATTACCCCCCATGACGGGAATTACACCAAAGTTGAGGTCTTGGATCAGGTCCTTATTTACCCGAACGCCGTAGCGAAAAAGCAAGCGGTCAAGTTCCGTAGCTACCGGTATCGCCAGGCTACCTTCCTTATCTTGCTGGGAATTGTCCAAAGTCATGCCTTCAGCCGCCACAACTAAATTACCCCCGCCAAGGACGTACTGGTCCAACAGAAAGAGTTCCCGCTCGGAATAGGCCGTGGTGGGACCCAAAATGAAGATCACGGCAAAGGAACTCAAGTCTTCCACTTTTTTCGCCTGATCCATCGGCACCTTAAAGAGCTCGTACTTTTCGTCAAGCGCCTCCACTAGGCCAAAACCCTCGTCTTCTGCCAGCTCCCCATGGCCAATGATCATCGCAAGGGCAGTTTTTTCCGGGTAAAGCAATTTTTGGATGGCCTGAGCCAGCTCAAACTCTAAATTTTCGATGGAGGCATTCAAGGTTTCCTCCGGAGACATACCCCGTTCTCCCTTCAATATCAACGCACCTGTTTCGTAGGTATCGTCCGAAACTAAAATGCCTGGAAAAATAAGCTGCGCCTGCTGCCCTGTCGCCTGGTTGACAAACAGATTGGTGGGATTGATGCCATAATCCGCCAGCGTAAAGATGAATTCTTCCTGCAGGGAGTCGGTCACCTCGAGGGGATCAAAGTAGGAAACGGTAATTTTTTCTGCAGAATACGCATTGAAGGTGCGTACGGTCTCCTCCATGGATTTTTGCAAGCGCCTCATCCCCCCCGGAAGTTGCTCCCCAGTCAATAAAATATCCACATGCAGCGGACGATCGATCCCCTGCAGTAACTTTTCAGTGGAAGGGTGTAGCGAAAAGCGCTTTTCTTCGGTCAAGTCCACCCGAAAACGCAGCAAGTGGCCCAAGCTAAATAAGACCAATACCCCTACCAGAAATAGCGTGACGGGAAGAAGCCGGTGGCGAAGTTCAGGTTTCATTTTATTTTCAATCGTAGGACCGTAAGGCCAAGAAAAACCCAGATCATGCCCAAAAGGAAAAATACATCGCGACTGTCGATGACACCCCTACTGAGACTCGTGTAGTGGTAACTCAAGCTAAGCTCCTCCACCCAATAGGCCCAAGCGCCCGGTACCATACCGGCCAGGGCAGTAAAGCCAAAGTACAGCACAAAACATAAAAACACGCCAAGAACAAAGGCAACTACCTGCTGGGACGTCAAGGAACTCGAAAACAAGCCCACGGCAGCAAAAGTAGCCCCGATCATCAGCAGCCCAAGCCAACTTCCAAAGAAGGCAGCCACGTCAATATTGCCTGGAGGATTTCCAAGCAGTGCGATGGAGTAGGCATAGCCCAAGGTGGGTAGCAAGGCGAGAAAGACAAGTACCAACAAGGCCAAGTACTTGGCTAGGACGATTTGAATCAAGCTAAGCGGGGAAGTCTGCAGCAATTCCCAGGTTCCTGCACGCCGTTCCTCTGCCAAGCTGCGCATGGAAATCGCGGGAATCAAAAAGGTAAACACGTAGGGGGTGTAGGCAAACAAGGATTCTAAATCCGCATAGCCATAGTCAAGTACGGAGCTTTCTGGAAATACCCAAACGATCAAGCCTAGGGCCACCAGAAATAGCACTAGCACCAGGTAGCCGGTCAAGCTTCCAAAAAAGGCAGTGATTTCTTTTAGGAATAAGGACTTCATAGGGACTGCGTGATTTCTCGGAAACGGGTCTCCAACGTTTTTTCCTGTTGGTTGAGACGAATGAGGTTGAGCTGACGCTGTGATACTACCTGCAGGATGGTCCTTCTTGCTTCTGCAGGATCTGAAACAGTAAGCAATACTTCTTGCTGCCCCTGGCTACCAAATGAAGCGGTACCTATGCCTGCAAACCAGTCCAGTTCGAGCATCTCCTCGGTTTCTAGTATAAGCTCACTTTGAGAAGAGGTAGACTTCAGGTCGGCCAAGGAGCCTGCCGACAGAATTTTCCCCTGATTGATGATGACCACGTCCTGACAAACCGCCTCCACCTCTTGCATGATGTGCGTAGAAAAAATCAGAGTCTTGTCTTCCGCAATTTCTAAGATCAAGTTGCGTATTTCTACTAGCTGGTTGGGATCCAATCCCGTGGTGGGCTCGTCCAATATTACTAGTGCAGGATTGTGAAGCAGGGCACGGGCGAGGCCTACCCGCTGTCGGTAGCCTTTGGATAGCTGCCCGATTTTCTTGTGTTGTTCGCCTTGAAGGCCAGTTTTCCGGATGAGTTCCTCCGTACGACGACGAATATCAGCAGATTTCATGCCGTAGATGCCCCCTGAAAAAGCTAAAAACTCGCGAACATAAGTGTCGAGGTACAAAGGATTGTTTTCGGGGAGGTAGCCGATTTGCGCGCTCACCCGTTTGGGATGGGCGAGGGCATCTTCTCCGAGCACCGTCACCGAGCCCGAGTCGGCAGCGAGAAAGCCTGTAATGATTTTCATCGTGGTCGACTTCCCTGCCCCGTTGGGACCTAAAAAACCTAAAATTCGTCCCGGAGAGGCAGAAAAGCTCACCTGGTCCAGCGCTTTCTGGGAACCGTAGACTTTACTGAGCTGAGCTACTTGGAGCGACATGGAGGGATGAGTAATGAAAACCGGGTACTCACAAAAATACAGATTGCCCTTAGAACGACAAGGGTGATTTTTCAGGTATGCTATTTTCTGATTATCCGCTTTTTCACCACTAACCAGAGAAAAAAAGGTTTGAGGTTCAATTAGGTGAGCTGTTGACCGTTGACTATGGTCTGTCAACGATTATCCGCAGTTTTAAATAGCTATGCTGAGCTACTGGCATGATTGCGGATAATCATATTCTATTTTTTCCCTTTTGGACGTAGCGGTCTGCATTCCACATCGACCACAAAGTAGTTGGGGTGTGTTTCTAAGGTTTGTACGATGGTCTGGGCCACATCTTCAGGCCGCATCATTTGTTCGTGGGCGTCCATCCCGGGAATATCATCGAAGAAGTGGGTTTGGATGGATCCGGGATAGATTGTCGACACCTTGATACCAAAATCTCTAAGCTCCATGTACAAAGAATGTGAGATGCCGCGTACGGCATGCTTGGTGCCTACATAGCCAGCAAAGTTGGCCACCCCATTGATACCAGCGATGGAGGCCACGTTGAGAATATGCCCTTCATCGGCGGTTTTCATGGCTGGAATAAGGCGTTTGCTCACGTAAAAAATGCCGTGCACATTGGTATCAAACATAGACTTCCAATCCGCTGTAGTCATATTTTCAAACGCTCCTGCTACGCCAAAGCCTGCATTGTTGACCAAGATGCGAATGTCTGCACCCAACTGGGCTACCGTGGTCAGGTAGGCATGCTCCACCTGTGCCTCATCGGCTACATCGCAGGTGAAAAAATGAAAATGTGCGTGGCTGAAGTCGGGCTTATTTCTGCCCCAGCCTGCCACTACCACCCCTTTTGCGAGTAGAAGTTTGACGATTTCTAGGCCTAGTCCCTTGCTAACGCCAGTGACAACGGCTACTTTATTTTTTAATTCCATGGAGATCTAGTTGTTCTTATTAAAGCCAATTCCTACCGAAAAGTTCTCCATTCCTAGCCTTTATCCAAAATTTCATAGAAATTACCCCTTCAGGTACTACTTTAGGGTAGCATAGTCAGTGAAAAAATAATCCCCAAGCCATGAAAAAATTACTCCTTCCCCTTCTACTGCTGAGCAGCACGGCATTTGCACAGAGCAAACTTCGTCCCACCATTGACCAGCAGGCTGCCGCTATCGAAACCAAAGTCATCGACTGGAGACGCGACATTCACCAGCACCCAGAGCTGGGCAACGAAGAAACGCGCACCGCCAAAAAGGTGGCCGACCACTTGCGTGCCCTGGGCATCGAAGTGCAAGAAGGTGTGGCGACTACCGGGGTTGTCGGTATTTTGCGTGGAGGTAAGCCAGGACCGATGGTCGCTCTTCGTGCCGACATGGATGCCCTTCCTGTGACCGAGCGCGTGGACCTGCCTTTCAAATCTAATGTTACTGCAACCTATAACGGACAGCAAACTGGCGTGATGCATGCCTGCGGACACGATAGCCACGTAGCCATCTTGATGGGGGTAGCTGAGGTACTTGCTGGCATGAAAGCACAGCTTGAAGGCTCCGTGAAATTTATTTTTCAGCCTGCCGAAGAAGGGATTTATATTCCTGGAGTCACTTCTTGGGGTGCAAAGCAAATGGTGGCCGAAGGCGTGATGAAAGACGTGGACGCCATCTTTGGCCTTCACATTTCTGCACAAACTGAAGTAGGCAAAATTGGCTACCGCTCAGGACCAGCGCAGGCGGCAGTGGACAACTTGGAAATCATCGTGCACGGTACGCAGGCGCACGGCGCATCCCCTTGGTTTGGGGTAGATCCGATTGTGACCGCTTCGCAAATCGTAACGGGATTACAGACCATCCTTTCCCGTAGCGTCAACGTGACTCAAAATCCCGCGGTCGTTACCGTAGGCGCCATTCATGGAGGCATTCGCCACAACATCATTCCTGAAAAAGTAGAGATGATCGGCACGATCCGCACCTTTGGAGATCAGCAGCAAGAGCTGGTCCACCGACGCATCACCGAGATTGCAACCAACATAGCGGAAAGCGCGGGTGCGCGAGCAGAGGTCAACATCACCAAACTCTATCCTTCTACGGTCAACGACCCTGCCTTGACAGCAAAGATGGTTTCCACCCTAGAAGCTGCTGCAGGCAAGGCGAATGTACATGTCAATCCACCGGTAACGGGAGCGGAAGATTTTAGCTTCTACCAGCGCGAGAAGCCCGGCTTTTTTATCGGTTTGGGCGGTATGAAAAAAGGAGCTGATCCTACCAAAACTCCTTCACACCACACCCCTGATTTCTACTTGGACGAGAGTGGATTTGTCTTGGGTGTCCGTGTATTGAGCTACTTTGTAGTGGACTACATGGGAATGAAGAGGTAATTTTCTGTCAACGGTCAACAGACCACAGTCCACTCACATTACACCTCCCAAAGCAATTTGGGAGGTTTTTTTATAACCCGCCGCGGCTAGATTAACGTATCACAGAACAAGTCCCTGTTTGAAGCAGGGATTTGTTCGTATCAAAATCAGATCAAATCGTATCAAATCGTATCATTCAGGGCTTGCGGTTTACATCTGAAAAACTATCAATCCCTTTACCTACCATAAAACGCTTGCTTTCTTTGCTAACTGCCAAAGAACTCATTGAAAAACAAGGTAGTGGACGCAATGTGAGTTACTCGATAAAATGATTGAGTCAAAAGAATTATCCAAAAAAATAACAGAATACCCTACCCTTCTTTTCCCCGAGACCCCTAACTTAGTTCAGCCCCTAGCTCCTTCACACTAGAAGTAATTAACCAAAAAAATCTATTTTCGAATTTCCACACCGCCATTAGCTCCTAACCCGCCCAATAAAACCCATGAAAAAAATCATACTTCCCCTACTCTTTATTGCGACCACTGCCCTCGGTCAGTCCAAACTTCGTCCCAGCATTGACCAGAAAGCCCAGGGCGTGGAAGCCAAAGTCATTGAATGGAGACGGGATTTTCACCAGAACCCCGAACTGGGAAATCAGGAAGTGCGTACCGCCAAGATCGTCGCTGCTCACCTCCGCTCCCTGGGCATGGAAGTAACTGAAAATGTAGCGGTAACTGGCGTAGTCGGCGTACTTCGAGGAGGCAAACCAGGACCGATGGTGGCTCTTCGTGCCGACATGGATGCCCTTCCAGTAACAGAAAGGGTAGATGTTCCCTTTAAGTCTACCGTGACCGCCAACTACAATGGACAGCAAACCGGGGTCATGCATGCCTGCGGACACGATTCCCACACGGCCATCTTGATGGGTGTGGCGGAAGTATTGGCCGCACATAAGAATCAATTGGAAGGTTCGGTGAAGTTTATCTTCCAGCCTGCTGAAGAAGGAGTAGCCGAAGTGCCCATGGCAGGAGCCGAATTGATGGTGAAGGAAGGGGTCATGCAGGACGTGGATGCCGTATTTGGCTTGCATATCTGGGCACAGGTAGAAGCGGGAAAAATTGGCTATCGTCCAGGACCTGCTATGGCCGCAGTTGATATCCTAACCATCAACGTACTTGGCACCCAGTCCCATGGAGCCTCTCCTTGGTCTGGTGTGGATCCTATCGTCACGTCAGCACAGATCATCACTGGCCTGCAAACTATCCTTTCCCGAAGCGTCAATGTCACCGAAAACCCAGCGGTAGTGACCGTAGGCGCCATCCATGGCGGTATCCGACATAACATCATCCCTGAAAAAGTAGAGCTCATCGGCACTATCCGTACCTTTGGCGAGGAGCAGCAAGCTCTGGTACACCGAAGAATCAACACGATCGCCAGCAATATCGCAGAAAGCGCGGGTGCAAAAGCAGAGGTCAATATTCTCAAGCTTTACCCAGCCACGGTGAATGACGAAGCCTTGACTGCCAAGATGCTTCCTTCACTTACTGCTGCCGCAGGAAAAGAAAATCTGATCTTGATGGATCCGATGACAGGTTCGGAAGACTTCAGCTTTTTCCAAAAAGAAAAGCCCGGCGTATTTGTATTCCTGGGCGGAATGAAGCCAGGAGCCGATCCCCTCAAAACTCCTTCTCACCACACGCCTGACTTCTACCTGGACGAAAGCGGATTTACCCTAGGTGTCCGCGCCTTGAGCTACTTGGTTGTGGATTACATGGGAATGAAGAAGTAGGAAATTGTGTAGGATTATCCGCAATAGTATCAAAAGTAGTTTAGGCATAGATATCAAAGCGGATAATCGACCACAGACGACTGTCCACGGTCGACAGCTCATCGAAATGAACTCCAAGCCTTGTTTTCTTTAACTACTCGTGTCGTTGCGGATATTCATCTAATCAAAAAAGCCTATTCCTTTCGGAATAGGCTCTTCTCAAACAGTTGACTCATCATCCTAATTAGCTCTTTTATCAGAAGAATGTAACTGCTCCGGAGGAGCAAAATGGTAATAGTAGAGAAATCCAAAAAAGTGTCCTGAGCTCCAGAGGAGCGAAATAAACGTATCAATTTACTTTATATAGCGCACCTCCGGAGCGCGCCTTTTGTACTAAGATTTGGTCTATTAACATATTCCTCCTCCGGAGTAATTTTAAGTTGCTCTCCAATACATGCTCTTACTAAAGGCGAAGGCTTCCTGCTCCAGAGGAGCGAAATAAAACGTAATAAACCCTTAAAATTGCGCACCTCCGGAGCGCGCCTTTTCCATTCCATTTTATTCTATTGACATACTGCCCCGAAATCCTGCGGGGTAAACTCCCTCAAAAAATACTAGAACGAGCTACTTTTGCGAAGCGTACTAGAAAAAGAACTAGTTGACAGTCCACAGTCTACCGCAGATTATTGCCCTCCATTACAATTTGCCGTCGTCTGGTGACAGTGGACGGTTGACCGTCACATTAATCCCTAAACCACCAAGCAGGATACTCTTCAGTACTGTTGGGAAATGCCGAACAGCTCAAGCAGGTGGGTAAATACTGATCATAGCGCTTGCCCGGAATGTACTCGCAAACTTTTTCTAGAAAATAGGGCACATCCCCACGGGTGGTAAAAATGCGGGTTTCTCGAGATTTCGCTACCTCCACAAATCCCAATACCACCTCCTTGGGATCATTGATATTGCTGAGGTTTCCTCGGATTGCAGCGGGAGGGGAATCAAAGACGGAACCGGAATTGTTGACCACCTCACGCACTCGCTCCCAGTAGGTGTAAGCCTCCTTGGTGATGCTGAGCTGATTGACCATGAAGTAATGCCTACTCAAGAAGGACTGGTCCACAAGGCGCTGAGCAATCACTTGCGTAGACTTTCCTCCCGGACGGTTGAGCACCTTGCCATTGACCAGCGTGATTCGCTCTGGATCTGGGTAGGCAAACACGATGCAGTTGGGCGGAGCTTTATTGAATGGATTGGGGAAAAAAGTCAAATCCCAGAAAAACGCTTCCTCCACCGCCCAACGCAAGTAATATTCTCCCGTCGCCTGGGGCAAGGTAAGCTCGGTCTTTAAAATCAACTGCGCCGCATCTGGATTATCGGCAATGCGGGCGCGCTCGAAGGAAAAGGATAAAGCATCCTCCCCTGAAATAGAAGGCATCACCTGTGGTGTGGAACGATAGGTTTTACCCCCAATTTCAATTTGAACGAAGTAAGAAATCCCTACTTGCAGTCGTTGAACTGGCTTCCATTCGTATTCTCCAGGCCTAACCTCTTGGAAGCTCTCTCCTAAAATGGGCTGGCCATTTCCCCAAATTGTTACCCGTGCATTTTGCACAGGTCTTGGCGCATCGTTCTGGGTCAAATAGCCATTTACCCGAATTGGTGGACGGTTTGAAGCAGTAGTCTGCGACAAATAAATTCGGTGTGGACCCTCCAAATCGGTGATCAATCCTGACACAATCAAGCGTTGACTTTCCGTCTTTTCCAAAGGGAAACTGATCTGATCGACACAGGCTGTACTGCCTAGCAACAGCACAAGGGCTATCCAAAATCCAAACTTAGTCATGGGTGCCTCCAAACTGAACGGTGTACGAAATAGATGGGAAAATCGCCCCCAAAATGGCTAAACGATAGGGCCGAAGCTGTTGAGAATCTGCATCTTTTTTCCAAAACACAGAATAGGCGTTACGCCTGCCCAAAAGGTTGTAAATGCCAAAATTTAAGCTGTCTCCTTTTTTGGAGAACACCTTTTCGACGGTATAGGAAAAATCTATTCGGAAATAATCCGGAATGCGGTACTGATTGCGCTGGGAATAATCCGGCACTACCAGGCCACCATTGAGGTAGTAGGAGGCCGTCACGGCTGAAACGGGACGACCGGTGGAGTAGTTTAGCGTCAGGTTGAGGAGACCACGAGGATACATCTTGCGGCTCAAAATCAAATTCACCTCATGGGGCTTGTCGTAGTTGGAAGGGGTCCAGGCATTTCCGTTGATTTGCTCCTCGGCAAATAGGCTCTCCGACTGAAACAAAGACCTGGAATAGGTGTAGGCAATCCAGCCCGTGAGGGTGCCTAGATTTTTCTTAACCATAAACTCCATTCCATAGGCCTTGCCTTTTCCAAACACCAAGGCGGTCTCCATCTGTGGATTTAAAAAGATATCGGCAAAATCACGGTATTCGACCTGATTCTCACTGAGGCGGTAAAAGGCATCCACGGTATACTCCCATTTGTTTTCCGCTGCATTGGTAAATGCGCCTAGGGAAAAATTATCAGCACGCTGCGGAGGGATGTTCACCGTACTCAGTTGCCAGAGGTCGATGGGTGTTGGCCCCACCGTTGAAGAGATGGACTGAATGTATTGGTAAAGCCGGGCATAGCTCAATTTGAGGGAAGTGCGGGAAGACAAGTTTTGCCGCAGTGCTAGCCTCGGCTCCCAACCCCCGTAGGTTTTTAGGACGCCTCGGTCATAGATTTGTTGGCTCTTGACGGTATTTACGGTCTTTGGTCCATCGGGCAGGTAGCTGTACAGCGTATCTGGACCCAAGTGAGCGTAGCGTGAAACCCGCAGGCCTGCAATGAGGCTGGTGGCTTCGCTCACTTCGAGCTCCAAATTCAAAAATCCTGCTCCCTCTACTCCTTTTTCCTTTCCAACCCTAGATGCTTGTATGGCAGAGGATTCGCCGTAAGGCAGCCTGCTCTCCGGCTTCCCTTGGTAATGGATCGCCTCCAACCCTACCGATAGCGAAAGGGTTTCATCCGCCCAAGTAGCCGTCACCTTGCCTTGCTGGTAGCGCATGCCATTGCTTACCTTTGCGGCAGCTATCCCTTCTGGGTCGATGAGCGTGTTGTCAAAATTACCCGCTGCTACCAGCGCTTTCAAGGCAATTTTTTCTCCCAATACACCCTTGTACCTCAGAGAGCTGAGTGCATTGGTCCAGTCAAATCCAAACTCATTGGAAAATTGAAAGGTGTCGCCCGTAACAAGGGTACTTAGGTCCAAGCTGTGACCTTGGGCAATCTTCCACTGTGCCCCAAGGTAGCCATCGTAGAAATTGAGTTTACTAGCCTGAATGTCCAAATCCCGGGCTTGTCTCAGGAGCCAGCTAACATTGGATTTTCGGACACCCACCAGCACACTTACCTTTTCCTTCACCAAGGGGCCTTCGACCAATAACTTTGCGTTTGAGGTACCTACCCCTACTTGGCCCTGCCAGGCTTCTGTTGATCCAGACCGCATGGAGATGTCCAAGGCTGCACCTGCCCTACCCCCATAGTTTGCCGGCAGATTTCCTTTGTAGAGCGTAAAATTTTCAGTCACATCGGTATTGAATCCAGACAAAAAGCCCAGCGCATGGTTGGAACTTAACACCACGGCCTCGTTCATCAGAATCAGGTTTTGGTCTGTTTTGGCACCACGAACATTAATTCCGGAGGTGCCTTCCCCTACCGAGGAAACGCCCGGCATCAACTGCAAGCCTTTGAAGATATCCGCTTCGCCCATAAAGGCCGGGATGGCCTTCAATTCTTTTGCACTGAGCTTGGCCACTCCCGAAATTGGGTTGCGCACGTTGCGATCGGGATCATCTGACATCACCACGACACCGTCCAGTTCAAAGCTCTTGAGGGAAAGATCTACGTCAATCACCCCATTCCCAAACAGGTGCACTTCGGTAATCCGTGGCGCATGCGAGATATGCCGAAACACCACTCGATGGACACCAGGAGGAAGAGAGATCAGGTAATACCCGAATTTATCGGTTACGACCCCCGAAAATATACCATTGACATGAACACCTACTCCGGGGAGAACATCACCCAAATCAAGGGACTGGATTTTGCCAGTGAGCACGTAGCTGCCGGGATGGCTGCCTTCCGGGGTTCCAAAATGATAGGTAAGTGAATCACTTTGCGCAGCTCCTTTGTTAATAAAAAATAGGCAGCCCAAGAAAAAGGTAAGTAGCACCCGCTTCCCTACTATTTTTCTGAAATCCAGAAAAGAGGGGGTAACTAGATTAGCTGACAAAAGATGCATCATATGCGTAGAGAAACTCAATCAATCCACCTGCGAAAGTTATACTTAAAAGCTCCTTTGCGAGCGAAATTCCAACAAACGAGTGGAGGTAGCCTAGACTGACCGTTTTCTTTGGAGTGGGACACCCCCTTTATTTGAAACTATTTAGTTCGAATATACGCTTCCTGCAGGGTAAAGCCATCCCGTATATAAAAGGAAAACCATTTAGGGTTTTTCTTCCCTGTCAGGCAAGATCGCAATCGCAAATTGATGTAACGTCAAGAGGACGCGCTTCGGAACCAAACTTTCTCAATTCCTATCCGGAAAAAAGGCCGAACATCCACCCTAAAGCCTTCCAGACGCAGGCTAATCTACATCCTTCTGAGCAACTCAGCGAAAATTTGGCTCATCAGAGGGGCTGCTTTGGCCGCAGCGGCAAGTACATCATCTAAGGATACCTGATGGATCTTCCCCGGAACGCCCAAATCGGTAATGGCCGATAGTCCGAACACCTCCATGCCGCAATGCCGAGCCACCAGCACTTCGGGTACCGTACTCATGCCCACTGCATCTCCACCAAGCGTGCGCAGGTAAGCATATTCGGCGGGTGTTTCTAAATTGGGCCCTTCCACCCCACAATACACCCCGGTATGCAAGTTGAATCCGTACTCCTTGCCGATCTGCATCGCGAGCGCAATCAATCGTTGAGAATAGGGCTCACTCATGTCTGGAAATCGTGGCCCCCAAGCGTCGTAGTTTTTTCCACGCAGTGGATTTTCGGGGAAAAGGTTGATATGGTCCGAAATCACCATGACCTCACCTATTTCCTGAGCGGGGTTCAACCCTCCCGAAGCGTTGGATACCAGGAGGGTTTGTACACCCAACAATCGCAGCACCCGTATAGGAAAGGTCACTTCTTTCATCGAATACCCCTCGTAGTAATGAAAACGGCCCTTCATGGCCAGCACTTTTTTGCCTGCAAGGCGTCCAAACAACAAGGTGCCGCTATGACTTTCTACCGTGGAAATGGGGAAATGGGGGATGTGCTGGTAGGGAATTTCAACCTCCACGTCAAATTGGGAGGCCAAGTCGCCTAAGCCAGTACCCAAAATAATCCCAACGGCTATCGGATCGGGATGAATCCCTTGAATGTAGGCCGAGGCCTCCGCCACTTGCTGCATGTAGTCCATCTAAAATTAATTATTGGTGGTTAAAGATAGGATTTTGCTAAGATGCTCAGAACTTTTCTAGGTACTTGCGTGTAGTAAGGAGATAAAAATCACCCCATGATCAAAATTATTGTTGGTACCAACCGCAAAAATTCCGTGTCGGCAGTCATTGCCACACTTTACCAAAGCATTTTAAAAGAGAAAGGTGCTGAATCTGAAATCTTGTTGCTATCGGACCTCCCTGCCGATTTCACAGCTACGGCCCTGTACGAAAACAATGGAAAAAATGCGGGCTACAATGCCTTCCATGACCGTGTCAAAGAAGGAAGCAAGTTTGTATTTATCGTACCGGAATACAATGGGTCATTTCCGGGCATCTTAAAAACCTTCATAGACGGGATGACCTATCCCAATTCTTTTTTAAACAAAAAGAGCGCACTTGTCGGCATCTCTTCAGGAATTGGCGGGGGTGGCATCGCTATGAGCCACCTCACCGACATCTTCCATTACCTGGGTATGCATGTTCTTGCTCTGAAGCCGAAGCTTGCGAAAATCGAGCAAAATATGTCAGATAACCTGCTCACCAACAGGTTGTATGTAGATCTCCTACATACCCAGGCTGACATGCTGCTTGACTTCTAGGACTTAGTCCACGTTGTCGTGCAGGAATCTATTATTACCTAAAATCTCGTTGTCTTCACTGAGATTAAACTTGCTGATCGCAGACTCTGAGCTGTGCTGTGGCTCGTTAAGCACTATGTTTTTGCGCAGATAAGCGGGCACAGCCATCTTTTCGTTTAGCTCCTCTGTAGATGGAGAGAGTGCACGTCCGCCTTTTAATTTCTCAAAACGCTCGTGTGCTCTTTGAATGGCCTTTAGCTTCATCTGCTCGTAGTAATCAGTTGCAAAAGCTGGCGCAACAGGCTGCTTTGGCTCTTCGGCAGTAGCTGCCGTTACCTCGGTCTCCCTGAAAAGCTCGTGCACAATCTTTTCTTCTTCAATCACTGCCACCACTTCTACAGGAGCTTCCTCAAAAGGCTGGAAAGCAAAAACAAACTCCTCGATTTTTTCTTCTTCCACGATAGGTGCTACCACGGCTACGGGTGCTTTTGGAAGGGTAAACGTAAAAGTAGATCCACCAGCGAGAGGCTCTTCTATAACTTGCTCAGACTTTCCTGAGTCCAAATCAATCACTGTCTTCACCAATTGGGGTGCAACAGGAGCAGCTGCAGGAGCAGCCTCGATTGGAGGAGTAAACATTGCAACGGGTGCAGGAGCAACCTCGATTGGGGGAGCAACCACAGCAAGAGTTGCAGCCTCCACAAGCAGCTTTTCTGCCGGGGAAAGTTTGTCCGTCTCAAATCCTGTAGCAATGATGGTTACGCGGATAGCCTTACCCAACTCTGGATCGATGCCTTGACCAAAAATTACGTCTGCATTGTCACCGGCTTTTTCTTGGATGTATTCAGTGATCTCGCTAAGCTCGTCCATGGAGAGTTCTTCCTCTTCTCCCGACATGATAGAAAGCAAGATCTTCTGTGCTCCTTTGATGTCCACGTTGTTAAGCAATGGCGAAGAGATAGCAGCTTCCGCAGCACGGATGGCACGACCTTCTCCTTCTTCCGTTGAAGAACCCATTACCGCAGCTCCGGCATCTTTCATGACGGTCTTGACGTCTTCAAAGTCAACGTTGACGTCTTGGTGAATGGTGATAATTTCTGCGATGGCTCTCGCAGCTGTGCTTAGGATATCATCTGCTTTACTGAATGCCGTGCGAATGGCTAGGTTGCCATAGATCTCTCTCAATTTATCGTTGAGGATCACCAATACAGTATCGCAGTTTTCACGAAGCGACTCAATTCCGGCTTGGGCAACAGCCATTTTCTTTTTCCCTTCAAACATGAAGGGTGCCGTCACGATACCTACAGTGAGAATGTTGAGGTCTTTAGCAATTTTTGCGACCACGGGTGCAGCACCTGTACCTGTACCACCACCCATGCCGGCGGTGATAAAAACCATCTTAGTGTTGTCGGCAAGAAGCTCACGAATTTCCACTTCTGACTCCAATGCGGCAAATCGACCTTGCTCAGGGTTGGCTCCAGCACCGAGTCCCTCAGTCAAATTTGCTCCTAATTGCAGTCTCAATGGAACTGGACTTGATTTAAGTGCTTGCGCATCCGTGTTGACCACGACAAACTCCACGTCCTTAATTCCTAGTCCGTACATGTGGTTGACCGCATTGCTGCCACCACCGCCTACGCCAATTACTTTAATAATGGACTTTTGATTTTTGGGGATATCAAATCGGTAATCTTTCATGTTATCTGACATAATTATAGGTTGGTGAGATTTATTTCTAGTAGGGTATTCTATTCAATGGGATTAAACTAAGGTTAGCCTATTTATTGGTACGAGGTATCGTCTCCGATATCGTCCGAAATCATGGTCTTCAGTTTGTCTCCGATATTTTTGAAGAAGCTGTCGGCAATGATTTTTCTTTTTTCCATTTGCTTTGGCTTCACACCGGTATTGGCCAGACGCTTTTGGTACATTTCCTCGCGGTTGTCCAAGGACTTGAATCCTGCCAATACCAAGCCAACAGTGGTGGCATACATGGGGCTTTTAACTTCTTCAAGGACCGATTTGCCCAGGTGCTCGTTGGGAAATCCAATGCGGGTATCTAGTCCGGTCATGTATTCGAAGAGTTGGGAAATAAACTGCATCTGAGAACCTCCTCCGGTCAAAACGATGCCACCTGCTAGCTTTTTGTAGTAGCCGCTCTGCATGATTTCATTTTGGACAATCTCGATGATTTCCTCCATTCGTGCCTGGATGATGGAGGCAAGGTTACGGATAGAAATTTCTTTAGGAGCACGATTTCTAAGACCTGGGATGGATACGATTTCGTTGGGGTTTGCCTCTTCGGCGATGGCCTTTCCAAAGCGGGTCTTCAATAGCTCGGCCTGGTTTTGCATGAGCATACATCCTTCCTTGATATCTGCCGTGATGATATTACCTCCCAGTGGGATCACAGCAGTGTGGCGGATGATGTTTTCGTAGAAAATGGCAATATCCGTGGTACCCCCACCAATATCCACTAGGCAAACGCCCGCTTCTTTTTCTTCGTCACTCAAGACCGAAAGGGAACTGGCCAAGGGCTCGAGAATCAACTGCTTGGAAGTTAGATTAGCTCGCTTGACGCATTTGTTGATGTTGTTGATCGCAGAGGTCTGGGCGGTGATGATATGGAAATCCGCCTCGAGCTTAGTGCCAGACATGCCTACAGGATCCTTGATTCCGCCTTCATAGTCGACGGTATAATCCTGTGGCATCACGTGAATGATGCTATTGCCCGGTGGGACCACGATGTTGTGCATGTCAGAAGTCAGGCGCTGCACATCCTCCACAGTGATTTCCTCTTCTGTAGTATGTCGCATAATGCTTCCATGCATGACTTTACTTTGGATGTGCTGTCCAGCGATGCCAACAATCACCTCAGCGATGTCCACCTCCGCCATGTTGGCACATTCTTCCACAGCCTTGCAGATGGCGTGTATTGTTTTCTCAATATTGGTCACGATGCCACGCTCCACACCGTCAGAAACCGCCTTGCCCATACCGAGCACTTCGAGTTTCCCAAATTCGTTTTTGCGCCCGATTATTGCGCAGATTTTGGTCGTCCCAATGTCCAGACCTACAATCAGTTTGTCGTTTTCCATAGCCAAGCTTTATTCACAAACAATTTGATTTTTATATTTCACGCTGATCCGCTGGTAGGCGTTCCAACCTTTCCTAGGTAATATTTCCTTATAAAGCACTTCAATACGTTTGAACTTGCTCTCCACATCGCGTGCATCCCCAAATTCGATGACCTGCTTGCCCACTTGCTGGTAGAGGCGAATGTCATTTCTGCTATTGATCTCCAACTCGGTCACTTGAGCATTCCAAAATTTGTCCTGCGTGATAAACTGAATCAAGGGCATCAGCTCCGGCATGGCGTCAAGCTTGCCCAAATCCATCAGTGCTCCGATGTAGTGCCCCTGAAGAATCAACACGCGACTGGTATACGTCGGCGAAGTGGCGATAAGCTCCCCTTCTTTGGTGATATACCCGTCAGCTCCAGTTGGCCTAGCAATGCGGGCGATGGGCTCGTGCTGCATAATACTCACCTTCACAATTCCCTCCTGTCCCACAGAGGCTTCTGCCGTTCGGATAAACGGGTGTCCTAGCAGGCGATCTTCCATATCCTTAAGTGGCAGCTCCGATAGGGGCAGCCCTGCTTTTACCTCCGGAAATGACAGCGCCAGAATTGTTTGTATCTCTTTTTCTTCGACAAAATAAACCCCACTTACGGCTGTCAGGTCCACCTCCACCTTTTGGAAGGTTTTGCTCTGGTTTTGCTTTTCCACAAAACCAATATAGCCCGCCGCTATCAGGCAGAGGGTCACGATTCCAAGTACCTTTTTCACCTTTGCCTTATTCATGAGTGCGTGGGGTTAGGTCTTGATTGATTCCATGCCGCGATTCCAGGCACCAGCCGGTCGATATCTCCCGCACCCAAAGTTACCAGCACCTCAGGCTGAGAGGTCTCCAAGAAATTAAGCACTTCAGGCTTTTCAAGGCAGGCCTTCTTATCCGCCTGAATACCTGCAAGGAGCATGTCAGACGTCACTCCCTCCATGGGAAGTTCTCTCGCAGGATAAATGGGCAGAAGCACCACCTCGTCCGCAAGCGAAAGGCTCTCTGAAAATCCAGGAGCAAAATCCCGAGTACGAGAGAAGAGGTGCGGCTGGAAAATCACCGTCATGCGACGTGAAGGATACATGGCACGTACCGAACTCAAGCAAGCCTTAATCTCTTCTGGATGGTGGGCATAATCGTCGATGAAGATTTTTCCTGGTATGGAAGAATGTATTTCGAAGCGACGCTTGACGCCAAGGAAGGTCTTGATTCCCTCACGAACCTGCACTTCGCTGACCCCATGATTCAATGCGATGGCAATGGCAGCCAAGGCGTTTTCCACATTGTGAAATCCAGGAATAGACAATTCCAAGCCCTTAATTTGATTTTTTTTACCGATGTAATCAAAAACGAAAGAGTTGGGCTTGGCAATAATATTTTCGGCATGAATACCGTCCGACCTAAGCCCATACTCTCGCAAGCTGGCCAAAGCATTGACCTGATTCCCCAAGCGATAGTGTGCATGACTTTGAATGTATATCTTCCCCTTTTTATCCACTAATGACAAAAACTGACGGAAGCCTTCTAGAATGGTTTGCTCATCACCATAGATATCCAAATGGTCTGGATCTGCACTCGTCAATACCGCTTCATTTGGATGTAAATGAAGGAAAGAACGGTCAAACTCATCTGCTTCTACCACAACAACTGCCTCTTTGGACTTCCCTGAAAGAATCAGGTTACTGTTGTAGTTCTGCGTAATTCCTCCCAAGAAAGCCGTAACTGGCTTCCCAGCCGATTTCAATAGGTGAGCAATAAGAGAAGATGTACTTGTTTTGCCATGCGTACCGGCAACTGCGATGGTGTATTGGTCCTTGGTAATCATCCCCAATACTTTTGCTCTTTTCTTGATCTGGAATCCCTGCTGGAAGAAATGAAGGAGGATGCTATCCTTTGGAATAGCTGGAGTCCACACAACCAACACCTCCTTAGGAGTTGATCTAAATTGGGAAGGTACCGAATCTACATCATCGGAAAATATTACCTGCATGCCTTCTGATTCCAAGGCATCTGTTAAGGGTGAAGGGGTCTTGTCGTAACCCGCCACAGCATAGCCTTCCTGCTGAAACCAGCGCGCCAAGGCACTCATGCCTATACCGCCGATTCCGAGAAAAAACACACTTTTTATCCCTTTAAATGTCATTTTAGAAGTAATTCAAGTTCGGTTACAAGGGCATTTGCCGCATCCGGCATTGCCAATTTTTTAATAGCAGTTGCTAGCGATTGGGCCTTATCCTCCTGCTGGAGCAACTCATCGATGTAATTTTTAAACTGTTCCACAGCAAGCGCATCTGGAAGCAGCACTGCTGCCCCTTGTTTCACACAAGCATTCGCATTTTTAGTTTGGTGATCCTCCGCCACATTGGGGGAAGGAACGAAGATCACCGGCTTACCGACCAAGCAAAGTTCGGACACCGATAGTGCCCCCGCTCGAGAAACAATCAAATCCGCTGCAGCATAGGCCAGGTCCATTTCACGGATAAATTCACGCAAATGAATATGCCCCAAGCCTGAGGTGGCCAAGGCTGCTTCCATCTCCTTGAAATAAAATTTTCCAGACTGCCAGAGCACCTGATAGCCTTCTTTTTCCAGTTCAACCATGTGCTTTACCATGGCGAGATTGAGCGTGCGGGCCCCTAAGGATCCACCGAGTACCAAGACGGTTTTGCGGCTGGCATCCAAGCCAAATTTTTGTAACCCCAATTCCCTTTTTCCAGTGAGGTCAAGCAAATCTTTTCTTACCGGATTACCAGTAACCATGATTTTTTCTTTTGGGAAAAAGCGATCCATCTCAGGATAGGCAACACAAATTCGCGCTGCCTTTTTCGCCAAGATTTTATTGGTCAAGCCAGCATAGGAGTTTTGCTCCTGCAGGAGAGTAGGAATACCTTTGGACTGCGCAGCATAGAGCACTGGTCCACTAGCATAGCCGCCTACACCAACCACTGCTTGGGGCTGAAATTCTTTTACAATGCGAGCAGCCAATCGAAGGCTTCTCCACAGTTTAATTGGAAAGCTTAGGTTTGCCAGCGTGAGCTTTCGCTGCAAGCCCGCGACAGGAAGGCCTTTGATGGCATAGCCAGCTTCAGGTACCTTTTGCATTTCCATTTTACCCTCCGCACCCACAAATAGAATCTCAGAGCCGGGATGTTTCTCCATCCAAGCATTGGCGATGGCTAGGGCAGGATAGATATGCCCCCCGGTGCCTCCACCACTTATAAGAATTCGATATGTCGTTGCGTTTTTGATAGGTGTATGCGTTAGGCGGTTCGTAATCGGTTACCCACTTTAGGTACTTCAGTTGCAGCTACCGCTTCTTCTTGGTGATCTCCACGGCTCACACTCAGGATGATCCCCAGTGCGGTGCCAGTAAAAATCAAGGAGGTTCCTCCCATGCTGAGCAAGGGAAGCGGAAGTCCTGTAATCGGCCCTAGCCCGACAGCCACGGCCATGTTGACCAAAGCTTGGATGACCAAGGCAAAACTCAATCCTGCGGAGAGCAATCCTCCAAAAGCTTTGTTCGAATGCGCGACAATACGCATGCCTCGATAGAGCAAGGCGAGGTAAAGGAAGAGCACTGCGGCTCCACCGACCATGCCGTATTCTTCAAGGATGATGGCGTAGATAAAATCGGAGTACGGGTGAGGCAGCGTATTTCGTTGCTCACTATTTCCAGGCCCCTTTCCGGTAATGCCACCGGTAGCTATGGCGATATAGGACTGTTCAGCTTGGAAAGGAACCTTGCTGTCGTCATTTTTGGAATCCATGAAGGTATCGATGCGAGAAAGGAAAGTCTCTTTTCTCTGTCCCGCCATAATTGCCAAAGAAAGTCCAATCACACCCACCATGACCACAAGTGCCAAATGCTGCGCAGGTACACGGCCAATAAACATGATCAGTAAACAAGTAAGCAAGAGCAAAACCGCCGTAGACATGTTGGCCATCCCAATCAGGCCACAGATCACACCAATGGAAATGGTGATCGGAAGCAAGGTGCCTTTCCAGTCCGTGATGTTGCCTTGTCGCTTGGCGAGCATGGCAGCAAGTGCTGCAATCAAAGAAAGCTTGGCCAAATCCGATGGCTGAAACGCCTGGTTGATGACAGGGATCACCAGCCAACGGTTGGCCTCGTTGATGGTTGAACCATACAAGTAGGTCACCGCCAACAAGGGAATAGAAAGGAACATAAAAAGCCGCGCATAAAGCGCGAACTTTTTATAGGGGATTTTGTGGGCAAGCCACATGACTACTAGGGAAGCGATTACTAATTTGGAATGCTTGAAGAGGTATTGTTCGGTATCTGGATTTTGCGTTTTGTAAACTAAAGTGCCTGTGGCTGAATACACCACCAGGATGCTAAACATAGATAGCAAGATCACGATGGCCCAAATGATTGGGTCTCCCTTGAAGTGTTGGTCTATCCAGGACTTTAGCTGATTCATGCGGTCTGTCTTTGGGACAATGCCAGTACGGCTGTTCTAAACTGATCCCCACGATCTTCGTAGTTCTTAAATAAATCAAAGCTCGCACAGGCTGGGGACAGGAGCACCACCTCATTTTCTTCGGCTAGTTCCTGTGCCCATGACACGGCTTGACGGATGTCTTGGGTTTCTAGGATATGTGCGATATGGGTAGAAAATGCCCCACGAAGCTTCTTGTTGTCGACACCCAAGCAAATCAACGCTTTCACTTTACCGTGTTGCACCAAGTCGGTCAAGAGGCTATAGTCGTTGCCCTTGTCTACGCCTCCAGCAATCCACACCATCGGCTGGGTATAGCTGCCTAGGGCATAAAAGGTTGCCTCTACGTTGGTGCCCTTGCTGTCGTTGACATACTGCACGCCATCCAACGTACGAACCATCTCCATGCGGTGGGCGGCATTTTTAAAGCTGCCATAGCCGCTACGTAATTGTGTTTCGTCCAGTCCAACCAACAACGCAGCTACTCCAGCGCCAAGCGCATTGAGTAGGTTGTGCTTGCCTTGTAAAGGAAGTGCGTCCACCGGCAGCTCAACCTGTATGCCTGGCACAGAAAAAGCTAATTTTTGCCCATCACTAAATCCACCTTGCAACGGCATTTCCAGCAAGGAAATACGGTAGCAAGCTGCAGGTATAGAAGCTTGATCAACCCCCTGCTTGGAAAAAGGATCTTCTAGGTTGACCAATACCGAATCAGCAGCGGTCATGTTTTTAAACAAGCGCATCTTGGATTGGATATACTGCTCCATTTGGTAGTTGTAGCGGTCCAAATGATCGGGCGTAATATTGGTCAGTAGGGCAATGGCAGGCTTGAATTGGTCAAAACCATCAATTTGGAAGCTGGAAACTTCGATTACCCACCAGTCATGATCTCTATCGAGGAGCTGTCCGGCCCAGCTCTTACCGACATTGCCGGCAAGGCCTACGTTGTACCCTGCCTCGTTGAGCAGGTGGTAAGTAAGCAGCGTGGTGGTGGTTTTGCCGTTGGTGCCAGTGATCGCAATCACCTTGCCTTTGCTGTATCGACTGGCAAACTCCAATTCGTCAATCACCGAAATGTTGCGTTGTAGGAGCTGTTGCACCAAAGGAAGTGATGGGGCAATGCCAGGGCTTTTCACCACCAAGTCCGCAGCCAAGATCTTAGCCTCGTCGTGCTGTCCTTCCTCAAAGTCTATTCCTGCATCCTGGAGTTGCACTTTACGGGCTTCGGTAATCTTCCCTCCATCTGAAACCCAAACGGCATAGCCCTCCCTCTTTGCGAGCAATGCTGCTCCCAATCCGCTTTCTCCGGCTCCGAGGACGACTAGTTGTTTCATGAAGGAATTACCTCAGTTTGAGTGTTGCTAAAGTGATTACTGCGAGCAGGATACCCACAATCCAAAAACGGGTAACGATCTTGGACTCGTGGATACCTTTTTTCTGGTAATGGTGGTGGAGGGGAGACATCAGGAAGATCCTGCGCCCTTCTCCATATTTTATTCTTGTGTACTTGAAGTAGCCGACCTGAATCATGACGCTTAGATTTTCAACTAGGAAAATGCCGCACATAACTGGGATGAGTAGTTCTTTGCGAAGCGTCAAGGCCAGCACGGCAATGACACCACCCAGCATCAGCGATCCCGTATCGCCCATAAAAACTTGGGCAGGGAAGGAGTTATACCATAAAAATCCCACGCAGGCTCCAACAAAGGCGGCCGTAAAAATCACCAGCTCACCGGAGTTGGGGATGTACATGATGTTGAGGTATTGGGAGAAAATGGCATTACCACTCAAATAGGCAAATATGGCAATCGCTATACCGATGATGGCAGAGGTTCCTGCCGCCAAGCCATCAATGCCGTCTGTGATGTTAGCGCCATTGGATACAGCAGTGATAATGAAAATAGCCACAAAAATGTACAAGACCGGGGTCATTGAATCACCTAAGAATCCTAGGAAATCCTCGTAGTTGAGCTCGTTATTTTTCAAGAAGGGTATAGTGGTCTTTAGCGCTTTGCTATCCTGAAAGGCAGGGGTCTCAATGACGCCGCTTTCTACAGAAACTGGCGTAGAGAATTCTCGAATGACCACATCGTCATTGTAATACAAAGTAGCCCCTACGATAATCCCAATACCGATTTGTCCCACGATTTTGAACCGCCCTTTGAGGCCGTCTTTATTCTTTCTGAAGACCTTGATATAATCGTCCATAAAGCCAATCAATCCCAACCAAACGGTAGTGATTAGCAAAAGCTGAATGTAGATGTTGTCCAGGTTGGCAAATAGTAGCGTCGGAATGAGGATTGCTGCAATCATCATTAACCCTCCCATGGTAGGCGTTCCCTTCTTTTGGGTTTGTCCTTCCAGTCCCAAATCGCGCACGGTCTCCCCAATTTGACGTTTGCGGATCCAATTGATGATGTGGTGGCCAAAGGTGATTGTGATGACCAGCGACACCAAGGCCGCCATGCCTGCACGGAAAGAAATGTAGCGAAACACCCCAGTTCCTGGGATGTCTAACACACGATCTAAGTAGTCAAATAGTGAATACAGCATGTCAGGTTCCTGTCAGTTGAGTCAATAATTCTGTCACGACTTCTGCATCGTCAAAATGATGCTTTACTCCTTTTATCTCTTGGTAGTCTTCATGGCCTTTGCCGGCAATGAGGATAATGTCTCCCTTTTTGGATAGCATGAGAGCCGTCTTGATGGCTTCGCGTCGGTCTTCAATGGTCAATGTTTTTCGAAGGTCAGAAGGTCCTACCCCGTCCTGCATCTCACGAAGGATGTCCATGGGCTCCTCAAAGCGTGGATTGTCCGAGGTAAATATGGCCTTGGTGCTCTCCAAAACGGCAATTTTCGCCATGCTAGGACGCTTGGTCTTGTCACGGTTGCCACCACAGCCCACTACAGTAATGAGCTGCTCGTTGCCGGTGCGAAAGGCATTTATAGTCTTCAGCACATTGTCCAGTGCGTCCGGGGTATGCGCATAATCAACGATAGCAGTAATGCCACCAATGGAGATCCGATCAAACCTTCCCTTGGCCCCTTTGATGGCCGAAAGTTCCAGAAGTACTTCGTCTTCTTCCTCCCCTAGCAGCACGGCAGTGCCGAGTACCCCCAATAAATTGTAAGCATTGAAAGTTCCGATCATACGAAACCAGATGAGCTTTCCATTAACCTCCAGCTCCAAGCCCTCAATAGTGTTGGAGAGGATTTTGGCTTTAAAGTCTGCTACGGATTTGAGCCCAAACGTCTGGTGTGAGCCTCGGCAATTTTGTAGCATTACCGCTCCCCGCTTGTCGTCCCCATTTACAAGGGCAAATGCCTCCTTAGGCAAGGCATCAAAAAGTTTCTTTTTGGCTTTTATATACTCTTCAAACGTACCATGGTAGTCCAGGTGGTCGTGGGAGATGTTGGTAAATACGGCTCCTGCCAATTTCAAGCCTGCAATTCGCTCCTGCACGATGGCATGGGAGCTAGCCTCCATAAAGCAATGTGTACATCCCGCATCGACCATTTTGCGGAGCAAGGCCTGCACAGCCACTGCATCAGGGGTGGTGTGGGTTGCGGGAAGGATGAGGTCGTTGATCTTATTTTCTACAGTGGAAAGCAGGCCAGTGGAGTATCCCATGCGCACAAACAGCTGGTGAAGCAAGGTCACGGTTGTCGTCTTTCCGTTAGTGCCTGTCACAGCCACTACCTTGATTTTTTCTGAGGGGTTGCCGTAAAAATTGGAGGCCATGATTCCCAAGGCCTTGGCGGAGTCTACCACTTGGATGTAGGTAATTCCAGGGTTGATCTCAGTAGGGAGTTGCTCACAAACAATCACAGTGGCCCCTTGGGCTAGTGCAGCAGGGATAAACGTATGCCCATTCACTTGAGTGCCCGATACGGCTACAAAAGCGGAGTTTTCACCTACTTCACGGCTATCAAAGACCACGTTGCTTATCATTCGCTCCATGTCCCCAAGGGTAGAAGTTAGCGATACGCGATACAATATGTCCTTGAGTACGTTCATTTATCCGAGTACTAGGTTAATGGTGGCGTTGGGAGTCAACAGCGTTCCAGGGCTGATGGACTGAACCAACACACGCCCTTTACCGAAGAAATTCACTTTTAGTCCTTTATTTTCTAACAAGAAAAGCGCGTCGCGGAGCGACATGCCGGCCACGTTGGGCACTACAGCTTTTTCTGTTTCCACCAGGTTGAGTTGAATGGATGCTCCTGAGCTGTCAGAGGCAGCTACCCAATCCTCAGCGGAAGGAGACTTGACGGGCAACTTCAGGTAATCAAAAATCCCTTGCAGCTCTTCGCCTTTGCCCGCTGCCACATAGGGAAATTTGGCTCCTGGTAGGAGGCCTGGAAGGATTTTTGATTGATCTACTTTATTGATATCCAAGTCCGTAGCAAAAATCTTGTCCGCAATCTCTTTAAATACGGGTGCAGAAACGTCCCCACCGTAAGCAGCGATTCCCTTAGGGCTGTCGATGACGACAATCATGCTGTACTTGGGATCGTCAGCGGGAAAATAGCCAGCAAAACTCGTGTAGTAGATTTGCTGGTAGCTTCCGTTGATGACTTTTTGCGCGGTGCCTGTCTTTCCTGCAATCTTGTAATTGCTGTTTTTGATGTTTCTTGCCGTACCATTTTCTACTACCCCGAGCAGCAATTCTTGGAGCTGAGTAATGGTTTTGGGAGAGGCAATTGCCTCCCTTACCACTTGAGGGGCGTAGGTTTCGATGGTTTGTGCTCCATTTCCTACCGACTTCACAAAGAGGGGCTTCATCATCTTGCCATCGTTGGCAACGGCATTGTAAAAGGCCAAAGTGTGGATTGGGTTCAGCTTGGATTCGTAGCCAATAGAAATCCAAGGCAGCGAGGTGCCGTACCACTCTTTTGATCCTGGCTTTTTGAAGTAGGGCTTCCCTTCGCCCGCAAGCTGCAAGTTGAGGGGCGTGGCCAAGCCCACTTTATCTAGGTAGGCGATAAACTTGGAGGGGCTGGAACCAAAATGCATGTCCACCAATTTGGAAATGGCCACGTTGGATGATTTTTCAAAGGCTTGGCGGATAGTGATCGTTCCGTATCCCCCAATTTTAGCATCAACCATGGGCTGGTTGTAGAAGCGATGCACACCATTGCCCGTTTCGATTAATTCATTGGGGCTTACCTTATTTTCTTCCAATAGGGCAAGCATGGAAAGTAATTTGAACGTAGATCCCGGTTCAACACTCCCCATATCTCCTACGGCATAGTTGTAGCTCTCTACATAGCCAGTACCCGCCGCATTTTTTTCCAAGTTGGAGATTGCCTTGACATAGCCCGTAGCCACTTCCATGACGATAACTGAGCCAAATGCCGCCTCACGATCAGTGAGCTGTCTCCTAAGGGCAGTTTCGGCAACGTCTTGAATGGTCACGTCGAGTGTAGTTACCACGTCGTAGCCATGGAGTGGCTTGGTGTCGTCCGCGTCAAAAAGTGGCTTCCACACCCCACCTGACAGGCGTTGAAACAAGGCCTTGCCCTCCTGTCCTTTCAGAAACGTGTTGAAGCTGTACTCAAGACCTGAGCCTACGCCATCCTCGTTCAAGGTACCCAAGGCCCTACTTGCTAGTGAGCCAAAGGGCTGGTAGCGGCGCTCAATTTTTTCAAAAATCACGCCTCCGCCTATTCTCCCTTCCCTAAAAATGGGCCAAGATTTCATGCCCTGCATGTCTTGGTAGTTGATCTGACGCCGGTTGACCATCAAATACCGCTTTTGATTAGATCGCGCATCCTGAACCATGCGCTTGTAGTCCGTGGCCGACTTGTCTTGGTAAAAATTGGCCAGCAGGATAGCCAAAGAATCTAGGCCGGCTTTAAATTTCTCATCTTCAACCACCGTGGGGTCAATCGCCACTTGGTAAAAAGGCAAACTGGTTGCCAGCAAACTGCCGTCAGCGGCATAAATATTGCCACGGGTGGCGGCTACCTTTCGGAACTGAAAGTTGACCTCCTCCGCCTTTGCTTTCCATTTTTCTCCTTCTACCAACTGAACCACCGTCACCTTGTAGGGGATGGCACACGCCACCAAAGCCACCAAAAGGAAGGCTACCCGCACTCGGATCACTATGGAGCGTTTGATGTTCACTTGTTCAAGTCTATTTTAACAGGGGGTTGGTTCAACTCGTATATTTCAAGCGCAGCAACACGCTTGGCCACTTCTGACTGCATGCTGCTTTTCATATAGTCGGCTTCCAGGGTGGTGACGTCGGCCCGTAGGTCGGCAACCTCCTGTTGTGCCTTATCAATTTTTCTAATCATGCTTTCTGCGCGCAGGTTGCTATAGATATAGAGCAAGGCCAACAAAGCCACAAATCCCACAGGGGGTAGCAATTGAACTGGCACGCCTTCCCCAAGAATTCGGGTCACGTCTAGCTTCTCTTCCATCCAGGAGAAAATGGTCTTGCCAGAACCAGCCTTTGGGCTGTTCCCCTCTTTTAGCTTTTTCTTGAAGGTGTTCTGACTCATTTTCCTGTCTTTTTGGCTACTCTCAACTTGGCACTTCTCGCGCGGGAGTTTCGTTCCAGCTCCTCTTCCGTGGCGATAATTGCCCCACGGCTGATTGGCTCAAGTGGCCGGATAAGGTTTCCGTAAAAATCCTTTTCCACCTCACCCTGAAACTTCCCCTTGATCATTAAACTTTTCACAAGACGGTCTTCTAAGCTATGGTAGCTCATCACCACCAAACGCCCTTCGGGCTTGAGTAGATCCACTGCACTAAGCAGCAATTCTTCTAAAGCCCCCATCTCATCGTTTACTTCTATTCTCAAGGCCTGAAAGACCTGTGCGTAGTATTTGAATTCTTTCCCTCTCGGTGCAAATCGCTTCAGAAACGCCGTAAACCCTTCTGTCGTGGTGAAGGGCTGTACCGATCGTTCTGCCACGATGGCTTGGGCTAGCGTCTTGGCATTTTTTACTTCCCCATACATTCCGAGCACCTTGTGTAGGGCTGCTTCCTCGTAAGTGGCTAGCAACTCCTTGGCCCCGAGGGCAGCGGATTGGTTCATACGCATGTCCAGGTCGCCCTTAAACCGCGTTGAAAATCCTCTGCCTGGCTCGTCAATTTGGTGGGAGGAAATCCCTAAATCGGCCAGGATGCCGTCTACCTGTTTGATTCCGTGCAGCCTCAAGTACCGTTTGATGTCCCTGAAGTTGGCCTGCACAAAGGTGAAGCGGGCATCCTCAGGTGCATTGGCCAAGGCATCGCTGTCTTGATCAAAGCCATAGAGATGGCCGCCTTCCAGGTGGCGTAAAATTTCCTTCGCATGCCCTCCTCCACCAAAGGTGACGTCGACATAAACTCCATTGGGGAGAATAGCCAAGCCGTCAATGCATTGGTCGAGCATCACAGGGATATGGTAAGCAGGTACAGACATGGCGCTTAGGAGAGGTACTTTTCCATGAGGCCAGACAAATCTGCCGTGTCCACAATGATGTTCTTTAGGTATTGATCAGGATTCCAGAGTTCGATTCGAGTGCCCATGCCGACAACAATAACATCCTTGTCTAGGCTGGCATAGGTTTGGTAAAGCTTGGGAATCAACAACCTCCCGGCACTATCCAATTCCACCTCGACGATGGAATTGAAAAAAGAGCGTTGCAACATGCGCTGCTCTGCATTGTTGATGTTCAGGGATTTGATTTGACTCTCCAGCTTTTTGTATTCTACCATGGGATAGAGCGCCAAGCACTTGTCTTCAGCCATGCGGAGCATAAGCGTCATGCCATTGGCCTGAGGAATTGCCGCCTTAATCTTGGCGGGCAATGCCAAACGACCCTTGGGATCTAGCTTGCTATCGTATTGACTGTTGAACATGGATGGACTACTAGTTGGTAAAATCTGAAGTAAACAAAAGTAAGCAAAGAAGTTTCAAAATTTACCACTTTCTCCCACTTTTTCCCACTTTGTTTCAAAACTAGCCAAAAGTTTGCAAGTCAACAACAATTTTTACTAAAAAAACGAAGAAATTTTCACCTCTTTTTTGTACCAAAAAAGGCTTGAATTTAGCGTGGATTGAGACCTAAAACTCATTTTTTGATCAGTAGAAACCTTTTCTGATAGAAAAAATTGAAAAGGCGGATGAAAAAATAGGCCTCAAATGACCCTCATTCCAAAAATCTGATTTTAGTTTCAACGATTTCCCCAAAAACCAAAAAAAAGACCCGCCAAAATCAGCAGGTCTTTATCCTATTTATATAATTTAGTAAGGCACATTCTTGTTGCTTAGCGCCCTAATCTCTTCATCGCTTTTCTTCCCTTTTTTTCCAAAGAAGTTCTAAAAAGTTCTCCCAAGCCAGGCCAGATGCCGGCAATTTTTGCCAGCAGCCCCCTGGATTCTGGGATACAAACCAGCACACGAGGGCGCTCCATCACCTGCATGATGACCTCCACTACGTCCTTGGACTCAAGCACTCTTTTGGGCCCACTAAAGGTCAACTTGGCCTCCTCAGGATAGTCTAGCTGCAGGTCAAGCATGGGCGTGTTGACCAAATCAGGACAGATCACGCTCACCTGTACCCCAAACGGAGCAAGCTCTGCCGCCACAGCCATGGAAAATCCCCGCACAGCAAATTTGGATGCCGAATACAAACTCATACCGGAGACGGGTGCCAAGCCCGCCAACGAGGAAACGTTGATGACATGCCCTCGCCCTTGCGCCTTCATCACCCTACCAACCAGAGTGGTGCCCAAAATGCTTCCCTTGGCATTGCAATCCAAGTGGTAGTCAATGTCGGATACGGCATAGTCCAACAAAAATCCCGGCCGGATCACCCCCGCACAATTGATCAAATGCGAAATCGGTTGGCCCACTTTTTTGGCAGCAGCTAGAACGCGCAACCAAGTAGCCTCTTCAGCGACATTTCCACCCACCCAGAACACGTCTTCCTTCCCCTGCGCGAGCAGTTCCAGCTTTTTTGCGTCAAGATCCACGATAATCAGAGGGACTCTTCCCCCGACAAAGGTCTGGAACAAGTGGTTTCCAATGCCACTGGCAGCGCCAGTAAGTATAATCAGGGTTGGTTTCATTGCGATCAAGGAAAGTTGAAAAGTAGGTAAAGAAACTTGAAAATCCCGTAGGTTCAACTAGTGTGGCTTTATTGAAAATCACCACCCAATTCGCACGATTTTGCATTAAATTTGATCAGTTCTTCTCAAAATCCAACCATGAACCACACAGCCACTGACTCCCCGTACGACGTATTAATTCTTGGTGCTGGGCCCATTGGCCTCGCATGTGGCATCGAGGCCAAGAAAGCAGGGTTGAACTACCTGATACTTGAAAAAGGAGCGCTCTGCAACTCTATCTACAACTACCCGGTCAACATGACTTTTTTCTCCACCTCAGAGCGGTTGGAACTGGCCGGAATCCCCTTCATGTCGGTGGGAGCCAAGCCTACCCGGACGGAAGCACTGGAGTATTACCGCAGGATATATTTTTTATTTGACTTGAAAGTCAACTTGTACGAGCAAGTAGAAACGCTGAAAAAAGAAGAAGACCTCTTTCACGTCAAAACATCAAAAGGAGCCTACCGAAGCCGAAAAATCGTCCTAGCCACGGGCTTTTATGACCTGCCAAACCTGATGAATGTCCCTGGAGAGGAACTGCCCAAGGTGCTCCATTACTACAAAGAACCCTGGCCCTTTGTGGGACAGAAAGTATTGGTGGTCGGAGGAGCCAACTCTGCCGTAGACGCTGCCATGGAATGCTGGCGCAAAGGCGCCCAAGTCAGCATTGCCTTACTAGGTGAAGAAGTGGATGAAAACGTCAAGTACTGGGTGCGCCCCGACATCCAAAATCGAATCAAGGAGGGATCTATTCGGGCGATTAGAAATTCTAAGGTGATTGAAATACTACCCGAGGAAGTTCGCCTTTCTACCCCGGAAGGAGACCTTCACCTACCCAACGACTGGGTACTTGCCCTGACCGGTTACAAGCCCAACTTTAGCCTCATGAACCAGTTGGGAGTTACCTTCAGTGTGGATGAGAAACGACAACCTTGCTACGACCACAGCAACCAAGAATCCAACGTCCCCGGCGTCTACTTGGCTGGAGTGGTTTGTGGAGGACTCAATACCCGCGAATTTTTTATAGAAAACAGCATCGCTCATGCCGCTGCCATCGTTCAGGATATTTTGCATAAATAACACTTGCAAAAAAGAGTAATGACTATTGCAAATAAGATTTATTTTGTAACTTCCTGTAAATAAACAGAAAACATGGGCACTAACTGGAAAATTCGATGGGACGAGCAACGTCATGAGGCAATTGAGATTCCTCCCAAGGCCTACCATTTTTTTAGTCAGACCCCGGCTGTAGTCGCTGAAAGCCAAGCGAACTACGGAGACGCTACCCTAGATTTCCACGAAATAACCTTAATTTTTGACTACTTGGGTTTTAATTCCATAGAGATCGCTGAGCTCCTCGAGGTGGATCCCAGTACGCTTTTCCGTTGGAAAAAGGAAGACCGAAAGCTCAACAAGGGGATTTCTAAAAGTTTACTTGAGATTGACCTGATTCTCGCAAAAGGCATTCGGATATTTGGTTCTGAGGAGCTGCTGTCCACCTGGCTACAGCTGCCCAATGAAGCCTTTGGACAGCAAAAGCCGATTGACTTCCTCAAAAATCCATACCAGATTGCCCACGTGGACCAAGCATTAGAATCCCTTTCTTGGGGGAATGTGAGTTGATGCGCTATTTCCGCTTGATCGAAAATCTTCCCGGACGAGATCCGCTTGGTTTTGGAATGGGACCAGGTCGCTGGAATGGCAGTGGCACCCCAATGATCTATGCCTGCTCGGTAACCTCTTTAAATTTTTTAGAATTTTTATCCATCAAAGGTCCTGTAGTCACCGAAAGCGCTTGGAAAATGGTGTGCCTTGAGGTCCTAGGCCCTATTCCTGAATTGGAAGTGAATGAACTCCCCATAGGCTGGAACAATCGACCCTTTCCTAGAACAACCCAAGAATTGGGTTCCATTTGGGCCAAGCGGGAACTTTCTCTCTGTCTAAAAGTTCCTTCCTGCCGCATTCCCCTCCTCAACTTTTCTCAGGAACACAACCTGCTGATTAATCCCTTGCATCCCGAATTCAACGAAAAAATAAAGGTGACCGACACCTGGGATGTCAGCTTTGAAGTCAATCGCTAAGTCAAAAATTTGCTTCCGTAATCAAGCGCAAGCCATCCAGGGTCAGGTTACGGTCCACCGTTTCGAATACCCCCTCCAAATTGGTGAGAATGGAAGATAGTCCTCCCGTAGCCACTATGGTAAATGTAAGTCCTGTTTCCAAGCGAATCGCTTCCAACATTCCTTTGATCAAGCCGGTGTACCCATACAAAACTCCCGACTGTATGGCATGAATCGTGTTTTTTCCGAGCACCGAATCAGGTAATTGCAGCTCCACCTCAGGTAGCTTGGACGTATTCATAAAAAGAGCCTTAATCGCTGTTTGGAGGCCAGGAACAATACTTACTCCCAGCACTTCCCCCGATTGACTGACTGTAGTGAAGGTAAGTGCAGTGCCAAAATCCACCACAATCACAGGGCCACCAAATCGAGTATAGGCTGCCATCACATTGCACATCAGGTCGGTGCCTATCTCGTTGGGTCGATGGGTATGAATTGGTAAAGCCGCAAAACTCTTCGCCTGAATTAAGTAAGGCCGTTTACCAAAAAAGTGCTCGCAAAACTGCTCAATAATTCCGTTGATCTCCGGTACAACCGAGCTAAAGCCAATTTTTTGGATTTGATCGACCGAGATGCCATGCTCCAGAAAATACAGAGGCACTTTCTTGCTCAATTGGGCAATCAAGGCCGGCGTCTTCGTCTCCAGGCGAAATTGATTGGTCCAGGTCCTGCTTTTGGCGTCAAACAGCGCAAAAACCACGTTGGAATTTCCGGCATCAATGGCTAAGAACATCTTGGTATTCGATTTTAGTTAAATTAGGGGCATAGATACCAAATAATCAACTCAACCGACTAGAAAAACTCATGTATTCCATAAGAGAAGGCAAAAAAGCAGACCTCCCACGCGTGTTGGAACTTATCCAAGAGCTTGCAATGTATGAAAAAGCACCCGAGCAAGTGACCAATACCCTGGACCGCATGGAAAAAGAAGGCTTTGGCCCGCAGCCGGTTTTTGGATTCTATGTTTGCATCAACGAGCACAGCCAAGAGATCATCGGCATCGCCGTCTATTACTACCGCTACTCTACTTGGAAGGGCAAGAGACTCTATCTCGAAGACATCGTCGTCACCGAATCCGAGCGCGGCAAGGGTGCCGGCAAGCTGCTATTTGATCAGGTAATGGCAAAATCCCTAGAGGAAGGCTGCAGCGGCATGATGTGGCAAGTGCTGGACTGGAATGCCCCTGCAATCAACTTTTACAAAAAATACGATGCACTGCTGGAAACAGGATGGCTCAACGCCCACCTTCAAGATTTCGAGATCAAGGCCTTACTCAAGCGCTAAACCCCTAGCAGTGCGCCAAAGCAACCCGCTATCATCAGCTCACAACGAAAATAAGACTACCTTTGCCCCATGAAAACAAAACCTTTCAGCGTAGTCTACGAAGACAATCACCTGCTTGTGGTCAACAAGGCCGCAGGAATTCTAGTGCAAGGAGACAAAACCAAGGACAAGACCTTAACCGACTTTTGCAGGGATTATATTGGAAAAAAGTACGACAAGCCTGGAGCTGTTTTTTTACACCCAATTCACCGCCTCGATCGGCCGGTAAGCGGCCTGGTAGCCTTTGCCAGAACGTCCAAAGGCTTGGAGCGCATGATGGAACTTTTTAGAAAAAGAGATATCCACAAAGTATACTGGGCCCTAGTCAAACGAAGACCCAAGGAGGAAATGGGCAAGTTGACTCATTGGCTCACCAAAGACGAGATCAAAAATTTTGTCACTGCCCACGACGAGGAAGTACCCGGTTCTCAAAAAGCTGAGCTCAACTACAAGGTACTCGGCCATATGAATGACCACTACCTGCTTGAGGTTCGCCCCATCTCGGGCAGACCCCACCAAATCCGCGTGCAACTCGCCTCCATGGGCTGCCCTATTCGAGGAGATGTGAAGTATGGCTTTGCTAAGCCCAATCCAGACGCCAGCATCAACTTGCATGCCTTCCACTTGGTCTTTGAACATCCCATCAAAAAAGAAAAACTCTTCCTGCGTGCCGCCCTTCCTGAAACGGAATTCTGGGAGCAATTCCTCGACTTAGAAACCGTAAAAACGAAGGATCAACATTTGGACAATACGTTTTCGGGGTGAGAAAGGGAAATAAGATTGAAATACAGTGGAAATAGACTTCGCTGCGCTACGTGAAATAAGTAGAAATACGAATTGAACCCCTATTTCCCTGAGCTTGCTCAGGCTTTTTCCATTTTATTTCTATGGTATTTCTTTATTTTGAAATACAGTGGAAATAGACTTCGCTGCGCTACGTGAAATAAGTAGAAATACGAATTGAAACCTATTTCCCTGAGCTTGCTCAGGCTATTTCCATTATATTTCTATTGTATTTCCATAGTATCCCTAGCTAACTGATGAAAAATTACCTCCTCCTATTTAGTTTCCTGATCATTCTCAGTGCTTGTACCGCTCAAAATTCGCCCAAGACGATCTACATCGTCCGTCATGCCGAGAAGCAATTGGAAGGTAAAGATCCAGATTTAGCCTATGTAGGCGGGGTTCGCGCCAAAAAACTTGCCCAAATCTTAGAGAAAGAAGCAATCAAACGGGTGTTGTCAACGGATTTTATCCGCACGAGGAATACAGCTCAGCCCACCGCAACCGCGGCTGGTTTGGAAATTGAAGTTTATGACCCCAAAAACCAAGAATCGCTTGTAGCCGACCTTCGAAGCAGTGAAGGAAATATCCTAGTGGTGGGCCACAGCAATACCGTCAGCCGTCTAGCCAATGCTTTTGTGGGTGAAGGTGAAAAATTTGCTGATTTGACAGACCTAGACTACGACTTTATTTATGTAGTGACCCTAGAGAAAAATGGGGCCACCGTGGTTCGAAAACTTTACAAGGACTTTTAAGCCAGGCTCCCTATTTTGCCTTCTCCTTCTCGGCAACAGCTTTGGGTTCGATTTTTTTCCATTCAAAGGCCATTACCATCACTTTTTGCTAGTGCCCTGCCGCACTTCCATTTGTAAGTTTTCCTGATTACATTTCGTCTAGGTGTACTGACTTCCATGAACCGAGACCACAACCTCAGCAGCCTGCGAGAAAAAGGCAAAATTTGGGATATCGCCATCATTGGCGGAGGAGCCTCCGGATTAGGTGTAGCCCTAGACGCGGTGTCCCGTGGACTTTCGGTGGCCCTATTTGAAAAAGCAGACTTCGCCAAAGGCACGTCCAGCAGAAGCACCAAGCTGGTGCACGGTGGCGTCCGCTACCTGGCACAAGGCAATGTTTGGCTAGTGAAGGAGGCCTTGAAAGAGCGGGGTTTGCTATTAAAAAATGCCCCCCACCTCTGCCATACCCAAGCTTTTTTGCTACCCGTCTACAGCAACTGGGATCGCTTGCAGTACAGCCTAGGCCTGAAACTGTACGACTGGATGGCAGGCAGTCTCAGCCTTGGCAAATCGACTTTTATCCCCAAGACTGAGACATTACATCGCCTTCCATACCTCAAGCAAAGTGGACTAAAGGGAGCCATTGCCTACTATGACGGGCAGTTTGACGACGCACGTCTAGCTCTGAATATCGCCCAAACCGCGGAAGAAGGCGGGGCTTGCATCCTCAACTACACGAAGGTCTCAGGCCTGATCAAGGATACGTCTGGTCGGCTCACTGGACTACATATCAAGGATCAGGTGTCCAAAGAAACCTTTACCATTCAGGCCACCCTAGTAGTCAATGCCACTGGGGTATTTGCCGATAAAATTCTGCAACTCGACAACCCCGAGGCCCCAAAGACTATACAACCTAGCCAAGGCATCCACCTGGTCGTAGATGCCTCTTTCTTGGGCGGAAATGATGCGCTCATGATTCCGAAAACGAAGGATGGGCGGGTACTTTTTGCCGTGCCTTGGCAAGGAAAACTCATCTTGGGTACCACCGACACCTTGCGAAAAAAGGCGAAACTAGAGCCAAGGGCACTAGAAAAGGAAATTGACTTTATCCTTGAAACAGCCAGCAACTACCTCAACCCAGCCCCAAAGCGCGCAGACGTGCGGTCAATTTTTGCTGGCCTCCGCCCACTAGCACGTCCCAAGGAAGGCAGCACCAAAACGAAGGAGATCTCCCGCTCCCACAAAATCATCCTCTCCAAAAGTGGTTTGGTCACACTAACTGGTGGCAAGTGGACCACGTTCCGCAAAATGGGAGAAGATACGGTCAATTTTTTTGGCCGGCTCAACAGCAAGACCCTTCCTGCCAGCCAGTCTGCTCAAGTTCACATCCATGGCTTTACGGATACAATCCCATCGGGCCATTGGGGGATTTATGGGTCGGACGCTGAAAAAATTCAAGCACTGGCCCTTCAAGATCCCCGCTTGGCAGAATCCATTCACCCCAAGTTCCCCCATATCCTCGCTGAAGTAGTCTGGGCCTGCCAACACGAAATGGCCCTCACCGTGGAAGATGTACTTTCCCGAAGAATTCGTATGTTGGTGCTCGATGCGCAAGCCGCTATCGATGCTGCTCCAGGGGTGGCACAGATCATGGCGGAGGCACTAGGTAAAGACGAGTCCTGGATCAATGCCGAGCTTCTTGCCTTTCAAAAAATTGCCCATCAGTACCTCATTGAAAAAAAATAACACCCCCTCAGCACTCCATTATCACATATGACCCAAGATACCCCCTACATTCTTGCCTTGGACCAAGGCACAACCAGTTCCCGGGCAATCGTTTTTGACAAAAAAGGACAGATCGTTTCTGTTGCCCAAAAAGAATTTACCCAATATTTTCCAGAGCAGGGCTGGGTCGAGCACGACCCACAAGAAATTTGGTCCAGCCAATCCTCGGTGATGGTGGAAGCCTTGTTGAACAAAAACATTCTTCCCAGCCAAATTGCCGCTATCGGCATCACCAACCAGCGGGAAACCACCTTGGTATGGGACCGGAAAACGGGAAAACCACTTTATAATGCCATCGTTTGGCAAGACCGGAGAACTGCCGCCTACTGCGACGAATTGAAAGAAACGGGAGCTGAGGCAGCCGTCACCCAAAAAACAGGCTTGTTGTTGGACGCCTATTTTTCAGCAACCAAAATTCGCTGGATCTTAAACCATGTGGAAGGTGCTCGGGCGCGCGCAGAAGCGGGAGAATTGGCCTTTGGCACAGTAGACACCTGGCTGATCTGGAACCTGAGCGCTGGAAAAAGCCACATCACCGACATCACAAACGCCAGCCGCACGCTACTTTTCAACATCCACACCCAGGCCTGGGATGCGGACTTGCTGTCCCTATTTGACATTCCTGCCTCCCTGCTTCCGGAAGTCACCTCCTGTAGCGGCCTACTCGCCGAAACAGCTGGAGATGTGCTGAAGGCGAAAATACCCATAACGGGCATCGCTGGAGACCAGCAAGCGGCCTTATTTGGCCAGCTATGCACCGAGCCCGGCATGGCCAAAACCACCTATGGCACTGGATGCTTTCTCGTGATGAACACGGGTAGTGTAGCCGTGCAATCCACCAACCAGCTACTGACCACCATAGCCTGGAAGATTGGCGATGAAATCACCTACGCCTTGGAAGGGTCCGTATTTATCGGTGGCGCTGCTGTGCAGTGGCTGAGAGATGGACTGGCCTTGTTTGAACATGCCAAAGAAACTGAAGCCCTGGCTAGCAGCTTGCCAGACAACGATGGTGTCTACTTTGTGCCAGCCCTTGCCGGACTTGGTGCTCCTCATTGGGACCCACAAGCCCGCGGCGCATTTTTTGGCATTACCCGCGGCACCACCGTAGCGCACATGAGCCGCGCAGCCTTGGAGGCCATCGCCTACCAGGTGTATGACGTACTCAAAGCGATGGAAAAAGACAGCGGCAAGCCCACCCAAGCGCTGCGCGTGGATGGTGGCGCCACCGCCAATGCCTTTTTGATGCAGTTCCAAGCTGACTTGATTGGCTGTGAAATCAAGCGCCCAAAAATCATCGAAACTACCGCCCTTGGTGCTGCATTTTTGGCGGGCTTGGCGGTAGGCTTTTGGAAAAATCAAGAAGAACTTCAATCCTTATGGCAAACCGACCGGACCTTTTCTCCAACCATGGAGGAAGAAAAAAAAGAAAAATTGCTGCACTTTTGGCACAAAGCAGTAGCACGAACTAAACACTGGGCAGAATGAATCCACTCGTAGCAGAATTTATTGGAACAGCCATCATCCTCCTGTTGGGAACAGGGGTGGTGGCCAATGTGGTCCTACCAGGGACCAAAGGAAATGGAGGCGGACTGATTGCCATTACTACGGCATGGGCGCTGGCGGTATTTTGCGGCGTGGTCGTAGCTGGACCCTACAGCGGAGCCCATCTCAATCCTGCCGTTACCCTTGGTTTGGCTGCCGTCGGCAAATTTGATTGGGCGTTGGTTCCTGGATATGTAGTGGCACAGCTTGGCGGCGCCATGCTCGGTTCGGGCTTGGCTTGGGCCATGTACCGTCACCACTTTGACCTTACCGATGACCCTGGATTGAAAAGAGGGGTCTTTTGTACAGATCCTACCGTTCGAAATTTTACAACGAGCGTCCTCTCGGAGACGCTAGGGACCTTTGTCTTGGTCTTTGTGATCCTTTACATCACGGGAGCCAAACTGGAAGATTCAGCGGAAACGGCCATAGGATTAGGATCGGTGGGTGCTCTCCCGGTAGCCTTTCTCGTCTGGACCATCGGCTTGGGTTTGGGGGGAACTACCGGCTATGCCATTAACCCTGCCAGAGACCTTGGGCCACGCATCATGCACCAGCTCCTTCCCATCAAGGGCAAAGGTGACTCCGACTGGGGCTATGCCTGGGTGCCTATCGTTGGGCCTGTACTAGGTTCCTTGCTTGCAGCAGCACTGTACTTACTGGTCGGCGCTTAACCGTTAATGCGTTCTCCTATCCAAAAAATCCCGGTACTAGAGCAGGTAGAAATTCCTTCTGGAACCTCGAGCTGGGTCAAATAGCACACCGGAAAAAGTAAGGATCCATCGGTATTGGATACCTCCACCAGTTGATTTTCGGATGCCAAAAGGCGGATTTCACTAGGAACAAACCACTTGGAAAACTTCCCTCCTTTGACTGGATAATATTTCCAATCTCCATCGAGCAGGGTCAGATCCAAGTCAAAAATCTTTTCTTCCAACTGCTGGTGATTTTGGTGGTTAAACCCCACCAGATGCACCCCTTTGTGCTGGGAGGTTAAAAGGTAATGGACTCCTTCATCCAAAGTGCTTACGGAGGAAACTGTCAAAAAACGAAGTGGATATTGCTCTTCAAGCAAGTAACTATTTTCCTCTTGAAAGGAAGAAGTAGCTAAAATAACATCGATTTTTATTCCCCAACTGAGCACTACTTCCACCGCTTCTTGCGCTACAAGAAGGGTTGGGGACCATTCTAGAAGTGGAGCAACCGCATCAAAGGAGATGCCCTCCGCCTCTAAAATAAAGACTGCCGGCTCCTGCTGCTCCTTGACAAAATGATGACTAGACATTAGCTCCAGAGGTTTTGGTAAAAATGAAACACATTCTCAAAGGCCAATTTTTGCATCTGCCCCTCAGATAGCTCCTGGCTCAAATGGGAAATGATGCTCGGGTACTTGCTGGCATCCTCAGCGAGCGAAAAGTAAAAAGGGTAGCCACTTTGGTCAGGAAAATCTTTCGTGTAAAAGAAATCAGCACCAAAGCTGATAGACGCTGGGCCTAGCTTCGCACCGTAGTTTAAGTGGTCAAAAAGGCCCTCTGGCCGTTGATCATCGAGGAAGGCACGGAAAAAATTGACCCCAATCAGTCCTCCTCGGTGAATGATCTCCTTGGCAAATTCATCCGTCAGGTTACGTCTGTGGTCCCAAAGAGCCCTAAAGTTGGAGTGGCTAGCCATGACAGGGATGGGCAAATGGTGACTATCGATGTATGTGAGTATGCCCTCGGCAAGCAGGTCAGAGGTATGTGAAAGGTCAATGGGTATACCCTTGGCCGCGAGGTGGTCGAGGAGGCGCTTGCCGTCCTCCTTAAGGCCGATCCCTTCCGTGTAATTGCCTCCACCAAATCGATTTTCGGTGTGGTGGGTGAGGCTGATGTAGGCGAGCTGGCCCACTTTTTCAAGTAATAAATCAAATTGGGCATAGATTTCTTTCCATGAGGCATCCTCAGTTCCGATACCTGCGGCGTTTTCGATGGCAGCCACCATCCCAATTTGGGGGAGAGTTACATAGTCTTTGAGAAAACCACTGTCCATGCGGCAGAGCGTCTCTGGATGCTCCTGGAGGAGGGTAGAAAAAATGTCAGCTTGCTTCCTTGCTAGGTCCATGCTCCCTGGACGCACGTCGGTGTAAATAGCCATCACCTGGGCGCGTACGCCGCCGGCTTGAAGCAAGGGAAGGGCACAGCCAATTTGATCCGTGTCAAAGGGATTCGCCTGTGGAACGGTTGCTAGGAAGGACAAGAGATCGCAATGAAGGTCAGCTACGGGAAGGGGCATGGGCAGAAAAGGATTTGTACAAAATAAGCCAAAAAAAGCAGAGGTTAATGCCTACTTTTATGACTTTGGCGTAATAAGGAAGTATATTTCAACCAAAATCACCCGCTCTAATGGCTGTAGGAAAACCGTTTAACTTAAAAAAATGGATCGATGAAAATCGCCATTTGCTCAAGCCTCCCGTAGGCAATCAGCAGGTGTACCGTGACAACGAGGACTTTATCGTGATGGTTGTTGGCGGTCCCAACGCCAGAAAGGATTACCATTCCGAGGAAGGCGAGGAGCTATTTTACCAGCTTGAAGGAGATATCGTCGTTCGCATCCTGGAGGAAGGAGTTCCAAGAGACATTGCTGTAAAGGAAGGAGAGCTCTTTTTACTTCCTCCAAAAGTGCCTCATTGTCCCATGCGGCCGGCCAACAGCATCGGCCTAGTCATCGAGCGTTACCGCAAACCCGGAGAAAAGGATGCCTTCACCTGGATTTGCGACAACTGTCACCACCTGCTACACCGAGAAGAAGTAGTGCTTGCCGACATTGTCGCCCAGCTTCCACCCTTGATGGAACGGTTTTGGACCAACGAATCCCTACGCACCTGCAGCTCCTGCGGTACCGTACTAGAAAAGTAAGTTTCCCCAGCCTGCTAGAAAATCGCCCAGCCCTCCGTTGCCGCCAATCCTGACCCCGACTTATCCCTCCCATGAACCCAATTCCTTACGAATATAGTGCTGCTTTTGCCAGCCAAATGGATGCCTTGGATCCCTTGGCCCACTTTCAATCCAGGTTTCATTTTCCAAAAGTGCATGGAAAAGACGCCCTTTACTTTTGTGGCAACTCCCTAGGGCTGCAGCCTAAGTCGGTCAAGGAGCACCTGGACCGAGAGCTCCACAACTGGGCAACCAAGGCAGTAGACGGGCACTTTCATGGGGAAGAAGCCTGGTATGGCGTACGGAAGAGATCCAAACCCGCCCTAGCAAACCTTGTCGGCGCACTCGAGCACGAGGTAGTCGCGATGAACAACCTTTCTGTGAACCTTCACCTGCTGATGGTGTCGTTTTACCGACCTACTGCTACCCGCTTCAAAATCATCGTGGAAGCCGGAGCATTCCCTTCCGACCAATACATGCTGGAGACGCAGATCAAGTTTCACGGCTTGGACCCTGCCGACACCCTTGTGGAATTGCGTCCTCGAGCGGGTGAGTATACCCTTCGCACCGAAGACATCGTGGCAGAGATAAGCAAGCAGGGGGATGCCCTTGCCATGGTCAATATGGCCGGAATACAATATTACACTGGACAGCTTTTTGACCTACAGCGCATCACTGCGGCAGCGCATGCCGTTGGTGCCGTGGCAGGATTTGACTTGGCTCATGCCGCCGGAAACGCCCTGCTTCACCTCCACGATTGGAAGGTGGACTTCGCCACTTGGTGCAGCTACAAATACTTAAACTCAGGCCCTGGTAACGTGTCAGGGATCTTTGTGCACGAGACCTATGCCGATCGCCCCGACATGCCCCGCTTTGCAGGTTGGTGGGGACATAGCGAAGCGGAGCGATTTAAGATGGAAAAAGGCTTTGTGCCCATGCATGGTGCAGATGGCTGGCAACTCGCCAACTCCAATGTCTTGGCGCTAGCCGCGCATCAGGCTTCCTTGGATATTTTTCAAGAGGCTGGCATGACCGCCATCCGAGAGAAAAGCGTTCAGCTGACCGGCTACTTGGCCTTTTTGATCGAGCAGCTAAGTGGCAACTCCGGCGTTTTGGAAATCATCACCCCAAAAAATCCAGAAGAACGTGGATGCCAACTGTCTTTGTTGATCCACAAAGGGGGCAAAGCGGTTTTTGACGAGTGGTACAAGCAGGGAGTTGTAGGTGACTGGAGAAATCCGAACGTGATTCGCCTCGCTCCTGCACCCTTGTACACCAGTTTTATGGATGTTTATCGATTCGCTACCATTTTAGAAACCTCCTTGCGTACCTTTGCTTAACAAAGCACAACCATGCAGACCAATAGCATTACCATTTTGGGCGCAGGACTTATCGGCAGCCTGCTTGCAATTTTTCTCCGACGCCAAGGCCTTGACGTAGAAGTCTTCGACAAACGTCCCGATACTGCCAATGCTCCAGAAATCGAGGGAGGCCGTTCCATCAACATGGCCTTAAGCTTCCGCGGCTTGAAAAGTCTGGAGCAAGTAGGCCTCAAGGAAAAAGTGCTTGAACTGGCTATTCCGATGTATGGACGCAAAATCCACGACGAACACGGCGCCACAAGCTTTCAACCCTACGGTACAAGCAACCAAGCCATCTATTCCATTTCCCGAGGCAAATTCAACCTACTTCTCACCGAAGAAGCGCTGCGCCTAGGGGCAAAGGTCCAATACAATCACAAATTTAAAGGGATCCAATTCGAAACCGGCGACCTTACCTTTGATACGCCATCGGGCACCCAAACTAAGCCTTCCCAAGTAGTGCTTGGTGCAGACGGCGCCTACTCCTCCTTGCGCATGGCCATGCAAAAGCAGGGACGCTTCAACTACAAGCAAGCCTACCTTTCCCACGGTTACAAGGAACTGAGCATTCCGGCAACAGCTGCTGGAGACTTTGCCATGGACCCAAATGCCCTGCATATCTGGCCTAGAGGGAAGTTCATGCTCATCGCCCTACCCAACCCAGACCGATCCTTCACCTGCACCTTGTTTTTACCCTTTGAGGGTAGTGCTACCAGCTTTGAACGGATCAAGGATGCCCAAGATCTTGATTCTGTATTTCGCACCTACTTTGACGACGCGTATCAGTTGATGCCGGATTTGAAGAATGAATTTTTCAGGAACCCCGCCTCTCCGCTAATCAACGTGGAGTGCTACCCATGGGTCCAAGGCAAAGCACTCCTTTTGGGTGATGCCTCCCATGCAATGGTTCCTTTTTATGGACAGGGCATGAACAGTGGTTTTGAGGATTGCTATTTGCTGAACCAACTGGTGCAAAAGTATGGTGCCAACAGCTGGAACCTGGTGTTTGAAAAATTCCAAAAGTCACGCAAGCCCGACACAGATGCGATGTGTACACTGGCCATGGAGAATTTTGTAGAAATGCGAGATCTGGTGGCTGACCCGAAGTTTTTGATCCGTAAAAAAATAGAGGCACGTTTGCACGAGGCCTTTCCAGATGATTGGATTCCCTTGTATTCCATGGTCACCTTTACTGACATACCCTATGCAGAGGCTTATGCCCAAGGGAAGCTTCAGGAAGCAATCATGGACCAGGTGATGGCCGACCCATTGATCAGTCAAACCTGGAATCTCCTCAATCTAGAGGAGATCTTGCAGCATATGGAAACCACCAAGTCAGTTTAAGTTGACATTTTTCGAACGAGTACGGCTGTATTTTTTAACCTTACAGGTCAAACAGAGTAGCGCTTGCGCCGGTGGGCTTAATTTTTAAGTGTTTGTAAGCCAGCTCAGTGGCCATTCTGCCCCGTGAAGTGCGCTTCAGGTAGCCCTCTTGAATGAGAAAAGGCTCGTAAACCTCCTCGATGGTTTCGGCTTCCTCTCCACAGGCCGTGGCGATGGTACTCAGCCCTACCGGACCTCCTTTAAATTTCTCGATGATGGTTAAAAGGATGCGGTTGTCCATTTCGTCCAGTCCGTTTTCATCGACATCGAGGGCGTTAAGTGCGATTTTGGCAATTTCCAGCGTAATCGTACCGTTGCCTTTTATCTCGGCAAAATCACGGGTTCTTCGCAAAAGCATATTGGCTATTCGTGGCGTACCCCGGCTGCGGCGGGCAAGCTCGTAGGCCGCTACTTCGTCAATGGGGGTCTGCAAAATCCCTCCTGAGCGTAGCACGATATCGGTTAGCAACTTGGCATCGTAGTATTCCAAGCGGGAATTAATCCCAAATCGTGCCCGAAGTGGGGATGTCAATAAGCCGGATCGGGTGGTGGCGCCAATAAGCGTGAACGGGTTGAGGGAGATTTGTACAGAGCGAGCGTTGGGTCCGCTATCGAGCATGATGTCGATGCGGTAATCTTCCATCGCCGAGTAGAGGTATTCCTCCACAATGGGATTGAGGCGGTGGATCTCGTCGATAAATAGCACGTCTCCCTCCTCTAGGTTGGTCAGGAGACCGGCCAGGTCAGAGGGCTTGTCTAGCACTGGACCAGAGGTGATTTTGATGCCTGCCTGTAGCTCGTTGGCTATGATATTACTCAAGGTGGTCTTTCCTAGGCCCGGAGGACCGTGCAAAAGGACGTGGTCTAAAGGTTCTTTTCTCTTTTTTGCTGCATGCACAAACACCCGAAGGTTTTCGATGATTTTGGCCTGCCCGGTAAAGTCTTCAAAGCTCAGTGGCCGCAGGGCCCGCTCAAACTCCCGGTCTTTTGGGGCAAGTTGCCCTTCCTCTCCTGTCAGATAATCTTCTCTCATGTCGTGCGCGATACTTACAAATATAGACAAAACCCCCAAGAGGAATGAATTTGGTCATTCTGGAAAGGATAAAAAAAATGGGATAAATTTGTGCATAAACTCCCTGTAAAATGAACCCAAACGCACGTAAAAATAGTATCTATTCCCTGGTGTTGGTGGGGCTCGTTTTGGTGGTGTACTTGGTTAGGTCCCAGATGGGGGGCAGCAACAACCCTGAGGAGTTTGCCCGCCAAAAAGAACTGGTGACGGCCCAAGGTGCGTTTTTAGAGCAAAACTATCTTTTTCTCTACTACCCCGAAAAACCCAAGCTACCTGCCACCCTTGACTCCTTACTCATTGCCCTTAACGAGCAGTTTCGCATGGACTCCCCGCGCTCGGAAATCTACCAGCTAAACCAGCAGAACTCCCTATCAAATCCCTCCAAAGAAATCCAAGCACTTCTAAGGGCGGTTATCCAAGATTCTAAAAATTCAGAACAGGTGTGGGATCCTAGCGGCGGCATTCTCTACCAGGCTTGGAATTTTTCTCCTACAGGAGCCTCCCTGAAAGACAGCAGCAATGTTCCAGCCCTGCTAGAAAAAGTAGGGGTAGGGAAAATTCTCATTTCGGATTCCCTACTACTAAAAACGGCCCCTGGGTTACAGATTGACCTCCGCGACTATGGCCGCTCCTTGGCCCTGTCGCAAGTTGCAAAGCTACTAGAGCAGCAAGGAATACAGAATTATTTTTTACAGGTCGGGCGTCATACGCTAGCCAAGGGGGTAAATGAAAAAAAAGAGCTCTGGAAAGCAAAAACTAGCTATCCCGATTCCCTTGCCCGCAGCCAAGAAGGACTGATCGCCCTGCAAAACAAGGCCCTGGCCTCTTCGGGAGATTTTACTCGCTTTTATCAGCAGGACTCCATCAAAAAATCCTGGCTCCTAGACCCCAGAACCGGCTACCCAGTCAACCACGGGCTCTTGCAAGCCACTGTGCTGGCGGGCGATGCCAAAACGGCCGCCATCCTCTCTGAGTCTTTGATGATTCGCGGCTGGAGGGAGGCGATGAGCCTTGATTCCTCGCGAAAAGACGTTGAAATGATCCTGGTATACAATCAAAAAGGTCGAGGTATTTCAGTGTATACCAGCCCCGAACTCAAGTCCTTTTTGTCTTTTCCAGTAAACTGAAAAAGATAAATGCAACATTATTGAATTTTTGTACCTTTGTGGGGTCTAACCACCGCCTTCGAAGGCGACTTTGCCTAAGGCATCACGTATGGGGCTAAATTTCATCCTTCTTTTTTTTACTGCACTGCTTTCAGGGCTTTTGGTTTTCGTCGCCCCCACTTTCAAAGAAAAATACTTCAAGCTAATCCTGGTGTTTGCCGGGTCTTACCTGTTTTCCATCACGATCCTGCACATCCTCCCCGAGTTGTTTGCAGGAAACCAGGACCCCAGCAGAATGGGTATTTACATCCTTTTGGGCTTTCTACTGCAGCAGCTTTTGGAGTACTGGTCTGCGGGAATCGAGCATGGACATATCCACAAGCAGAACTCGGCCACATCCAAAGGGGTGTTTACGTTGATGATTGGACTATTTATTCATGCCTTTTTGGAAGGAACACTACTTTCACATGGTCCATCTACCGCAGCGGAAGGGGCTCAACTCTTACACGAGCACAGCGACAAAACCATCCTACTCGGTATTTTGATGCACAAAGGTCCTGCCGCTTTTGCCTTGGCAGCCGTGCTGTCAGCCTCGCTATCAAAAAAGTGGACCTTAATTCTACTGACCCTTTTTGCCTTGGGCTCCCCGCTAGGGATGCTTTCCAGTGCCTTTTTTATAGACAACGGCCTACTAACTAGGGAGGGAATTGGCATTCTTTATGGCTTGGTAACAGGTGGATTTTTGCACATTTCCACAACCATCTTTTTTGAAAGTAGCCCCCACCATACATTCCAGCTGAACAAGTTAGCGATCACCTTCCTTGCTGCAGCCCTTGCTTTTGCATCGGAATACTTCATCTAAGTTAACCCGAGGAATCCAGTCCTCCCTCAGCTGCTTTCTTTGATCCCCTTTATTTGACAGCCTGCGGAATATTCCTGTTTTTTTATGGTCATTTGCTTCCTTCGAAAAATTATAATCGCTTTTTTTGATTAGAAGTGAATCAAGCCCACCTTAAACCCAATCGAATGCCTCCCTCCTCTTCACACATGAAGCAGTATTGGAAAAAGAACCTCCAAACGCTCGTCATCCTACTCAGCATTTGGTTTATGGTTTCTTTTGGCTGCGGCATCTTGTGGGTAGAAGAGCTAAACGCTTACCGCGTGGGCGGCTTCAAACTTGGATTTTGGTTTGCCCAGCAAGGGTCTATTTATTCTTTTGTGGCCTTGATATTTGTGTACGTGGTACGGATGAACTGGCTGGACCAGAAATTCAACGTGAACGAAGATTGACATGGACTTACTGACCTGGACCTACTTACTCGTTGGGCTGAGTTTTGCCCTTTATATTGGCATCGCCATCTATTTCCGTGCGGGATCAACTTCCGAATTTTACGTTGCAGGCGGAGGAGTTTCTCCCCTCGCCAACGGCCTAGCCACTGCTGCTGATTGGATGTCTGCCGCATCCTTCATGTCCATGGCAGGCATCATTTCCTTTTCCGGCTATGATGGCTCGGTGTATTTGATGGGTTGGACTGGCGGCTATGTGCTGCTTGCGCTTTTGCTCGCTCCTTACCTCCGGAAATTTGGAAAATTCACAGTTCCTGACTTTGTAGGCGATCGCTACTATTCCAACAAAGCACGCGTGGTGGCAGTGGTTTGTGCCTTGTTTATCTCCTTCACCTACGTGGCTGGACAGATGCGTGGCGTAGGCATCGTATTTTCCCGCTACCTGGAGCTTCCCATCGAGTGGGGAGTGGTGATTGGGATGGCCATCGTATTTTTTTATGCCGTCTTGGGCGGCATGAAAGGCATCACCTACACACAGGTTGCTCAGTACTGCGTGTTGATTTTTGCCTACCTCGTACCGGCCATTTTTATCTCCATGCAGCTTACTGGAAACCCTATCCCACAGCTCGGTATAGGCAGTGCTGTTGCTGATGGGGTACCACTCCTAGATAAGTTGGACGGGCTCTTGAGCGAACTAGGCTTTGCCGCCTACACCTCGGGTACCAAGAGCACCACTGACCTCTTCATGATCACCTTGGCACTCATGGTAGGAACTGCCGGACTCCCTCACGTGATCGTTCGCTTCTTTACCGTACCCAAAGTCAAAGATGCCCGACTATCCGCCGGCTATGCCCTGGTTTTTATTGCAATCCTTTACACAACTGCTCCTGCAGTTGCCGCCTTTGGCATTTACAATACGCTTCAGTCTACCTCCAACCAGCCCATCGCATCACTTCCCCCCTGGGTGCAGAATTGGGAACAAACCAAGCTTATCCAGATTGAAGACAAAAACGGAGACGGCAAGGTACAGTACCTGGCCGACCCTGTTTCCAACGAGCTCCGTATCGACAAAGACATCATGGTGCTCGCCAGCCCAGAAATCGCCAACCTACCGAATTGGGTGGTTGGCCTAGTAGCGGCCGGAGCCATGGCTGCCGCCTTGTCTACTGCGGCAGGATTGCTGCTTGTGATCTCTACTTCCATTTCTCGGGACCTTTTTAAGACGTTCCGTCCCGACATGTCCGAGAAAAAGGAACTTCGAATCGCCCGACTTGCCGCTGCAGGGGCCGTACTTCTTGCCGGCTACTTTGGCATCAACCCTCCTGGATTTGTTGCCGAAGTGGTGGCCTTCGCCTTTGGACTCGCAGCCTCTTCCTTCTTTCCCGTGATCCTGCTGGGCATCTTTTCCACACGGGTCAACCGCGAGGGAGCCACGGCAGGAATGCTTACCGGCTTGCTATTTACCGTGAGCTACATCACCTACTTTAAGTTTGTATCTCCAGAACTCAATAGCGCCGAACACTGGTGGTGGGGCATTTCTCCGGAGGGCATCGGTTCCTTAGGTATGGCACTCAACTTCTTGGTTTGCTTTGTCGTATCTTGGATGACGCCCCCTCCACCGAGCGAGGTGCAACAACTCATCCAAGACATTCGCATCCCCAAGGGTGCAGGCAAGGCTTCTGACCATTAATACACTTCTTCTTTTCTAAGCACATGAGCGATAGAATCCACACCCTCAGCGGGTATTTCCATGAATACCAAAAAAGTGTGGCGCAGCCTGAAGAATTCTGGGCATCCATCGCCGACTCTTTTTACTGGAAAAAGCGCTGGTCTACCGTGTTGGATTGGAATTTTGAGGAGCCAAAGGTTCGTTGGTTTGTGGACGGAAAGCTCAACATCACGGAGAATATCTTTGAAAAAAATCTCTCAACCCTAGGCGACAGACCCGCGATCATCTGGGAACCCAACGAACCAGGAGAGGAGGGACGCAGCCTTACCTATCGCCAACTTTTTGTGGAAGTATGCCGCTTTTCCAACGCCCTCCTTTCCAAAGGTATAGGAAAGGGAGACCGCGTAATCATCTACATGCCCATGGTACCCGAAGCTGCTATTGCCATGCTGGCCTGTGCACGCATCGGAGCCGTTCACTCGGTGGTCTTTGCAGGCTTTTCGAGTACTTCTCTGGCGGATAGAATTCAGGACTGCGGTGCCAAAGCAGTCCTTACCGCAGATGGAAACTACCGCGGCAATAAGAAAATAAGCATCAAAGAAATTGTGGACGAGGCCTTGGAAAAGGCGCCTGTGGAAACGGTCATCGTCTACCAACGTACCGGGCAGGCAACCCCCATGCTGGTGGAACGAGACCACTGGTGGCACGAACTGCTGGAAGGCCAATCTGAAGCACACCAGGCGGAGGAAATGGACAGTGAAGACCTGCTATTTATCCTCTACACTTCAGGCTCTACCGGAAAGCCCAAAGGGGTCGTGCACACCACAGGTGGCTACATGGTTTACACGAAGTATTCCTTTGAAAATGTCTTCCAATATTCCCCAGGCGACGTGTATTGGTGCACCGCCGACATCGGCTGGATTACCGGACACTCCTACATCGTGTATGGCCCCTTGCTTGCCGGAGCGACTACACTTATGTTTGAGGGTATCCCCACCCATCCTCATCCAGGAAGGTTCTGGGAGGTGGTGGCTAAGCATCAGGTAAATATCTTTTACACAGCTCCCACAGCCATCCGGGCGCTCCAAGCCTTTGGTACCGAACCAATCGAAGGCCATGACCTGAGCTCCCTCAAAGTCCTTGGCTCCGTGGGAGAGCCTATCAACGAAGAAGCCTGGCACTGGTACCACACGCACATCGGCAAGGGCCGCTGCCCTATCGTAGATACCTGGTGGCAAACCGAAACCGGAGGAATTATGATCTCCCCATTGGCGGGCATAACCCCTACCAAACCTGCTTTCGCCACCCTGCCGCTACCGGGAATACAGCTCAGCATCGTGGATGCCGATGGAAACGAGCTCCTCGGCAATGCTGTGGAAGGTAACCTGTGCATCGATTTCCCTTGGCCTTCCATGATTCGCACCACCTATGGAGATCACGAGCGCTGCAAGCAGACCTATTTTTCGACGTATAAAAACAAGTATTTCACGGGCGATGGAGTCAAACGTGACGAGGACGGATACTACCGAATTCTCGGTCGCGTAGACGATGTGATCAACACGTCTGGCCACAGATTGGGAACAGCCGAAGTAGAAAATGCCATCAATGAGCACCCAAAAGTGATCGAATCTGCGGTAGTAGGATACCCTCATGAGGTGAAAGGACAGGGTATCTATGCCTTTGTCATCTGCGACTTAAGCAACCGCAGTGAGGAGAATCTCATTCAAGAAATCAAGGATACGGTATCCAAAATCATCGGTCCCATTGCAAAGCCAGACAAAATCCAGCTGGTCCCCGGACTTCCCAAAACCCGCTCCGGAAAAATCATGCGCCGCATCCTTCGGAAAATTGCCGAAGGCAGCCTCGATGGCATGGGAGATATCTCTACGCTCTTGGACCCAGACGTAGTCGAAAAAATCAAAGCGGGAAGAAAGTAAATCGCTAACAGTCGGCAGTCCACGGTCCACAGCTCACTTAATTGAACTTCAAGCTTTTTTTGTTTGGTCATGGGTAACCCATAAAACTAAAAAAGGCAGATCGGATGATCTGCCTTTTTTTCAATTTGGAAGAAGTCCTCATTTCCATTGGATAGCTGTACTTCCTGTTGCCGTAAGCGGGACAGCAAGGCCGGTTGCAGTCGGAAAAAAACCCACCGGCACCACCTGTACCCCCTGTATAGTGACGGTAGCCACTGCCGTTTGGAACGTCAACCGCTCTTGCACCCCCTTCAAACTCTCTGAAACGAGCTCTCCAAGCGGCATTTTCATCCGCTGACTTAGTTGTTTGTTGATTTTTCCCTGCTTGAGCATGGCGCCCAATGTCGCTTTGGCACTGCTACTTTTTAGAACAAAATCGAGGTTTTCAAAGGCTAAAATCTGCGTTGCCGCATTGTATACAGGCAGCCCTACGAGAAAAAGTTCGCCTCGAAGTTCTTCTCCCTTGGTGCTCGTTGCTGTAAAGGAAACTGTGATCCCCAGGCGATCTCCATAGGCCTTCGTTTTAAAGCTGTTTGCACGAAAGAGGTAGTTTTTATTCATGCGGATAGCTTGCCCCCCAAAAGATTTTTGAATGAGGGCATCCAGCTGTTGGTAGGGGATTTCAAAGGGCAGATGGAGCTCAATTCGGTTGGATGCATCGGTGTTGGGTGAGATATTGGGTAGCGGAAAAGGTCGGCTAGGCAGGGCCTGAGCCGGATGCGTTTGGAGTTGCGCTTGGAGACCAAGGTCGAGGTGCATGCCTCTGTTGGCTTGCAGGTATTCCCGCAGGCTAAGTACATCGGGCCGCATGGAAAGGCCAATTTTTGTGCCCTCTACGTCTACCACAATTGGTTTTCCCACCTGATTCCATACCGACTCTGCCATCGGCTTAAGTGAAAGCAAATTCGGATTAGACGTAATGGACTGTTTGGCAAATCGCCGAATCTCCTGGCGAACGATGGCACTTAAGTCTAGCTCTATCCCCAACACCGAAAAGCCTAGTTTACCTCCCAAATCCAACAACTCAAATTCTGGAATTCCAAGATACCAGTTGGGTTGCAACGCTGGATTGATGACAAATACCGGAGACAAACTGGTATTGATTGGGACCTTGGTCTGAAGAAAATTTCGAATCCCACCTGGCTTAAGACCAATCTCACCTTGAATCTTTAGGGGGAAAACGACCTCTAGCCGCTGTTGATCTAAGGCGCGAAGCTGGATTTTTCCATTTCTAGAAAAGTCAAAATCACCGACCAATCCATTTCCCAGGTCCATTCCTCGCTGTCGAAATAGCTGGTTGGGAGTCTCTCGATTGGCCAGCGCCGTGAGTGTGGAGAGGGGGATGTCTACCGGTACATTGATCCGAGAGGTTGCATTTGGCACCGCCACCAAAGGCAAGTTAGCCGACGGATCAAGCGTTTTGCAGGAGGAAAAAGCAAGCCCAAAGCCAACGAGCAAGGGCAGTATTCTGTTGCAGGCAATCAAGAAGGAAAGGATGCGCATGGTGTTGAGAGTTCGGCAGAACTAGGTTACCTTTGCCGAATGAACTACAAAAGTAGCGAAAAGAGCAAATGAACTGGAACAAACTCACCTCAGCCGCGCAAATTGATGAAATCAAGGCCTTGAGTAGCCAGAAGCCCGTGTTTATTTTCAAGCACAGTACGACTTGTTCGATCAGCAACATGTCCTTAGATCGACTTCAACGCAATTGGAAGGAAGAAGATGCAGACAAAATCATTCCTTACTATTTGGATTTGCTGGCTTACCGCGCACTCTCCAATCAAGTAGCTCAAGATTTTGGTGTAATCCATGAGTCTCCCCAGGTTATTCTCGTTCGTGATGGCAAGGTGGTGTACCACGAAAGCCATTACGGCATTTCCTACGCCGCCCTTTTGGCGCAAAACGGCTAATTTTTCATTTTTTTAGATTGAAAAAAGACCACTTATCCCTTCGATTATCCATTCTAATTTTACCTTAGTAAGCAAGTAAACCTTTTACCTACTCTTCATGTCTAAGAGTGTGTATGCTAACCAATACCATGAAAAACTTCCCCCGTTTATCCTTCCTTATTTTTTGTTTGCTGCTGAGCATCACCGCTTTTGGACAGCGTCCTCAAAACATGCCCGAGCGAAAGTTTACAGGTAAAGTCATTGATGGCAGCGCTAAAGTACCGATGGTCGGCGCCAACGTCCTCATAAAAACGGTCACTGATTCCTTGCTTCGAGGGACCGTCACTGGCGCAGGGGGTGTCTTTGAAATCGCCCGTCCTTTTATTCCTCAAGTAAAATTGGAAATCACCTTTTTGGGCTACAAGACCATCACCAAAATTCACAGCATGCGCGAGCCGCTAGAGCTGGGCGAACTCATTCTTCTTGAAGATACCAAAGTGCTCGGTGAAGTCCTCGTACAGGGCGTGAGCGTGGTAGGTGAGCAAAAAGGAGATACAACCTCCTTCAATGCGAACGCCTTCAAAACACAAACCAATGCACAGGCAGAGGATTTGATCAAGAAAATGCCAGGCATCACGATGCAGGGTGGACAAATCCAAGCCCAAGGGGAGCAGGTGCAGAAAATCTTGGTGGACGGTAGAGAATTTTTTGGTAGCGATCCAAGCATTGCGCTTCGCAACCTTCCTGCCGATGCCATCGACCGTGTAGAAGTGTTGGATCAGCGCTCCGACCAAAGCCGCCTGACGGGTTTTGACGACGGTAGCTACACCAAAACAATCAATATCATCCTTCGCTCCGATAAGAAAAACGGCTCTTTTGGTAGAACGTATGCCGGCTACGGTAACGATGACCGCTACGCAGCGGGAGGAAGCCTTAACTTTTTTAAGGAAGACCAGCGGATTTCTGTCCTCGGACTCTTTAATAACATCAACCAACAAAACTTTTCTAGTCAAGACCTTGCTGGGTTGACGGCCAATGCCTCCGCAGGTGCTGGCAGAGGAGGCCCTGGAGGGGGTGGATTTGGAGGAGGCCAATGGGGCGGTGGAGGAAATAACAATTTCCTTGTAGGCGGATCCGGAGGCATCGTGACTACCAACGCCGTAGGAATAAACTACTCCGACAAGTGGGGAAAAAAAGTCAACGTGACGGGAAGTTATTTCTTCAACAATACTGCCAACTCCTTACTCCAAACTACCAACCGGGAAACAGTTCTAAACGAAAGTCTACGTCAGTATTACCAAGAAAACTTGATCAACACGGTCAAAAATGGCAACCACCGCGCCAATGCACGAATTGAAGCAGATCTCAATGAGAAAAATTCGATTGTGCTCACGCCAAGCCTATCCTTTCAAGACAATGATACCTACAGCGATCGGGATGTGCTTACGCGAAATAGCTTAGGGGATTCGCTTTCCTCACTTCGGTCCATCAGTAATGCAAGGACTAAGGCAATCAACCTGTCAAACAACCTGACCTACCGCTATAAATTTGACAAAAAAGGAAGGACTCTTTCCACGGAAATTTTCACTGCCTACACCAATAGAGACCAGCAATCAGACCTCTTGGCGGCAAGCCGAGAATTTAGAAGAAACATGCTGGACACAGCTACTCAAGAAACTTACGCACTCAACGAGGGCCTAAACTACCGCCTCAACCTAACCTTTACCGAACAATTAGGCATAAATGCAATCGGTACTTTTGGCTACCAAGTAGGAAACAATGCCACAGCTGCAGATCAAAAAACATATCAGATCGATGGCGACCGCAACACGCTATTGGATACGGCCTTGAGCAATGAGTTTAACAATAAATTCATCACCCAACGCCTCCGCTCTGGCTATGCCTACAACAAGGATGCCTGGAGCGTTAACCTGAACATGGACTACCAAAATGCTAAGCTGGACAACGAGGCCTTCTTCCCTGTTCCTGGCACCTTCAAAAGAAGCTTCAACAACCTACTTCCTAGCGCAAACCTAAATTACCGCAACCGGACATCTGGCTTCAGCTGGAGGGTGCGCTACCGAACCAGCACCAACGAGCCGAGTGTTACCGAACTTCAAAATGTGGTCAACAACCAAAATCCGCTCAGCCTACGCGTAGGAAATCCGGACCTTGGGCAGAGCTACAACCACAACATTTTCGCCAACATCAGCAAAATCAACCTGGAAAAATCAAGAACCCTCTTCCTATTTGTTACCCATTCGGTTACCTCAAATTTTATAGGATCCAGCACGTTCTTGACAACAAAAGATACCCTCATCAACAACGAGATCCTGCTTCGCTCCGGAGGCCAACTCACGCGACCAATCAACCTGGATGGCAACATCAGATCCAGCTTCTTTTTGACTTACGGCGCACCCCTGAAAAAATTGAAGACGCAGTTTAACCTCAACACCCGAGTAAGCTTCAACCGTACCCCAGGTATCATCAACGGAGTTTCAAATCTTAACGACAACCTCACACTTAGCCAAGGACTGACCTTCAACTCTAACATCAGCCAAAATGTGGACTTTTCCATCAGCACCACAGGGTCCTATAATATTGTCAACTCGTCCCTACAACAGAATCTTAACAATAACTATTACCAGCAAGAGTCTACCGCGCGCCTTTACTTTTCCTCAAAAAACGGTAAGTTTTTTATGGGAAATAACGTTGCCCACTCGCTTTACACGGGTCTTTCCGAAGGGTTTAATCAAAACTTCTTGCTCTGGAACATGGAAGGAGGCTTCCGCTTTGCCAAAAACAACAAGGCAGAGATCAAGGCCGTTCTCTTTGACGTCCTGAACCAAAACAACAGCATCAGCCGAACCATCTCCGATGTCGCCGTCACCGACGTGTTCACCAACGTGCTGACACGTTACGGCATGATCACCTTCACCTACATTCTGGGTAACTTCAAGCAGCCAGCACCTGAAGCACAGCAGCCTTGGATGATGGGAAGACCACAAGGTGGAAGAACCTGGTAAGCACTGGCTTCGCTAGCGAGAAAAATCCGAGAGAAGAGTTTGTCCAAGGGCTTGCCCAAAAAAGTCTAAAATTGGTAGCTTTGTCGCTGGATTAACGCGCACCACATGTATCAGGAGAAAATCGAAGCGATCAAGGCAGCCATTGCCGCGGCAGATGCCCAAACCCCAGATCAACTGGAAGCCTATCGTATGGAATTTATTTCCAAGAAAAGCGTGGTGGGTGAGCTAATGGCCGCAATGGGCAGCATTCCCAACGAGGAAAAGCGCGCCTATGGACAGCTCGTTAATGGGGTAAAGCAGCTCGCGGAAGAAAAATTCCAAGCGCTAATCGAAAAAGTAGAAGCTTCTCATAAAAAAGAGAAGACCGCCGACATTGACCTCAGCTTACCCCCCTCCAACTCCCCTTTGGGAGGCATACACCCCCTCACCGCCACAAGGCAGCGCATCATCGAGATCTTCGAGCGCATCGGATTTAATCTTTCCGAAGGACCTGAGATCGAAGACGACTGGCACAACTTTACTGCGCTGAACTTCCCAGAAAATCACCCTGCTCGTGAGATGCAGGATACTTTTTTTATCGAGAAAAATCCAGACATCGCACTCCGAACCCATACTTCTTCTGTGCAGGTTCGGGTGATGGAAAACCAAAAACCTCCAATCCGTACACTCTCTCCAGGAAGAGTGTACCGCAACGAAGCCATTTCCGCCAGGGCTCACTGCATCTTCCATCAAGTAGAGGGCCTCTACGTAGACGAGCAGGTAGGCTTTTCTGACCTTAAAAACACGCTCTACCACTTTGCTAAGGAGATGTTTGGCAAGGAAACCAAGGTACGATTCCGTCCCTCTTTTTTCCCTTTCACCGAGCCGAGTGCTGAGATTGACATTTCCTGCTTGATCTGCGGCGGCAAAGGATGTACCGTTTGCAAGCAAAGCGGCTGGGTAGAAATCGGCGGTGCAGGCATGGTGGATCCCAATGTGCTGGACAACTGTGGTATCGACTCTAAAAAATACACCGGCTTTGCCTTTGGCATGGGCATAGAGCGCATAGCCATGCTAAAGTACCAGATACGCGATTTGCGCTTGTTTACCGAAAACGACGTTCGCTTCCTACGCCAATTTAGGCCCCTGCTCTAATTTTTTTGCTTTCTTACTGATATTCAATACGTTGCTTCAACTTATTAAAAGGCTTGAAGGACAAATACAGTGGGCACCTTGTGCAAATCCAGGGGGAAATTTTTCCAATCGGCGATGGTTTTGCTTTGGATAAATTCGTCGGCCGCAGTGAGGTTTTTGGCGATGCATAGCTTGGTGTGAGGAGACAAGAACGCGAGCGCATCGGCAAGTAGCTGGTTGTTGCGAAAGGGTGTCTCCATAAAAATTTGCGCCCTTTTTTCTCGAATGGATTCCTGCTCCAACTTCTTGAGTAGGGTGGCTCGCTCTTTTTTGTCGATGGGCAAGTAGCCATGAAAGGCGAAAGACTGCCCAGAAAATCCAGAACCCATCAGCGCGAGAAACATGGAGCTAGGCCCTGAAAGGGGGACCACTTGAATGCCTTTTTGATGGGCGTAGGCAACGGCTAGGGCTCCCGGATCGGCAATACCTGGGCACCCGGCCTCTGAGATTACCCCGATGTCAGCACCGTCAAGCAGGGGCAGCATCAACTTTGAAACCTGCTCTGGGAGCGTGTCTTTGTCTAAAGTTTCCAAGTGAAGTTCTTCAATAGTGACCCCCAGCTTTAGGCTAGAGATGTAGCGACGGGCGGAGCGTGGATTTTCAACTAGAAAAATCTTGGTGTGCGCAATCACTTCTTTCACTTGTGGAGAAATCACCCCGTGGGCCGTGTTTTCTGCAAGAACGGTGGGAATTAAAAATAACTTTCCTGTGGGCATGGGCGATTTGAACTGACTTCGAAAGATAAAATTTAATGCCCGAAATCCGTATCTTACTCGTGCATATACTTTCCACCCTACTGGCCATGGTTAAAAAATCATTTCTTATCGCCTTCCTACTTCTACTAAGCGTTACCTCCTTTGCTCAGCAACTTAAAGCCCTTGTAGGGGGTACGTTGATTGATGGCTTTGGAGGAACACCTATCCGAAATTCAGTCATTATCGTGGAAGGGGAACGAATCAAAGCCATTGGACAGGTAGGCAGCTTGGCTATCCCTGCAGGAGCGGAAATCATTTCTACCGAAGGGATGAGCGTACTTCCTGGGCTCTGGGACATGCACGTACACCTCATGCTCAATGGTCACAGCGACTACACGCATTGGGACAGCACCTACATCGATGTATTTGAGTCGGTAATTATGCCATCTTCAGCACATCAATTGCTGATGGCAGGTGTGACCAGTGCCCGAGATTTGGGTGCCCCACTAGAGGCCAGCATCAATGTTAAAAAACGTATCCAAAACGGAGAAATCCCAGGTCCTACAATCTATGTTTCTGGGCCATTTATACAAAAAGCCCCCTATCCCAATACCGAACCCTTCCGTTGGGGAGTGAATGGAGCAGCAGATGCCCGTGCCAAAGTAAAAAAACTTATCGATGCGGGTGTGGATGTCATCAAACTCATCGATCAAGATCAAATGACCTTGGAAGAAGCAAAAGCTGTGGTGGATGAGGCACACAAATATGGAAAAATGGTGGTGGGCCACTCCCACCGTCCTGATGAGATCCGGATAGGACTCCAAATTGGAGTGGATAATTTTGAGCATACCGGCTTGAGCTCTTCACCAGAATATCCTGCCGACATCATGGCCATGCTCAAAGAACGGTCAGCAAAAATGAACCTAGGACCACTTTTCTGGACGCCAACTGTTGAAGGTTTATTCAATTACGAATTCGTTCGGGATAACCCCGAAAAACTAGATGATCCTTCTTGGCATTTGGGACTGCCCGACTCTATTGTGAGTGATATTCGCGCCTCCCTTCGCTTTCCTGGAAGAATGTCCTACTTCCAGCTAACCCCAGTGCGTAAGCCTACTTTGGACCGCAAATTTGCCCAGCTTAAAGAAAGTGGCGTTGTCATGCTTATCGGTACGGACAGCGGTATCCCAATGAAATTCCACAGTCAAAGTACCTGGAATGAGCTGGACGTATGGGTGAACCATTTTGGAATGGATCCCTTGCTGACCATCAAAGCCGCCACTTACTGGCCTGCAGTAGCGATGAAGGTAGAGAAAGATTACGGGACTATTACCGAAGGAAAATATGCCGATATCATCGCGGTAAAAGGAGATGTGCTTCGCTACATCAACCTACTGCAGGATGTAGACTTTGTGATGAAGCATGGGAAGCAGGTGAAGTAAAATGGTCCACGGTCCACGGTCGACCGCTGACCTAGTTGAACCTCCAAGCTAGGTTTCCTTTGATACGGGTAAAAAATCAGATCTGCACATTGAACTACATCTGCGAATTTTTTCCATTAAAATCTGCGTAAAAAAAACACAGCAAAAAAAGAGTTGTCGCAAAATTTGCGACAACTCTTTTTTTAGCCCAAAAACTTCCTCATCTCCGCAACCACGGCTTGCGGCTGCTCCGCATGAAGCCAATGCCCTGCATTTGGAATGGAAATCCATTCGGCATTTGGAAAATGGATTTTGATATCTGGCAAATCTTGCTGCCGTATGTAGGAAGAATTAGCGCCTCCCAAAAATAAGGTAGGCCCTTCAAAAACGGTTCCCACTTCCAAGGCTTTACCCACCTCTTCAATCTGCTCGGTGATTACCGCGAGATTGACCTTCCATGCGAATCCATTCGCATCCCTTCCCAAACTTTTTAATAAAAATTGGCGGATTCCAAGTTCTGGAATGAATGCAGCGAGCTGCTCATCGGCTTCTTTTCTCGATTGGAGACTGGAAAGATCTAAGGCATTTAAGCCCTCCAAGATTAGCTGATGGTGAATGGGATAGTACCTTGGGGCAATGTCCCCCACGATGAGTTTGCGTACGCGCATAGGATAGGTCACAGCAAAATTCATGGCCGTCTTTCCCCCCATGGAATGTCCCATCAAGTACACGGAATCCAAGCCCTCAGCCTCCAGCAAATCCAGCAAATCCTCCACCATAACCCCATAGTTCCATTCGTTGGAATGTGGGGAATCCCCATGGTTGCGCTGGTCCACTAGATAGAGCGTATAATGATCCACTAATTCCTTGGCAATAGAAAACCAGTTATCCAAGGAACCGAATAGTCCATGGAGGATAACGAGCGGTGGGCCGGTGCCGGATTTTTTGAAGTTTAATTGCATAATATTATTTTGTCAACGGTCGACGGTCCATAGACAGCAGCCGAGCTGAAGTGATATCAAGTTTAGAATCAAAATGAGTTTCTAAGAGCCTGAATTTTGATAATTAACGTTTCATAAGTGGTGTAAAGTTTTGAAAAATCTTCATCGCAGATGATGCCTCGTTTCCTTCCCAAATACAGGCAACTGATGACTTCGATTCCAGACCGAATGGAATATCCCAGAAATTTCTTGAATTCAGCGTTTGACTGCCCCGTAGAACCTTCGGCAATATTTAATGCTACCGAATCTGCAGCTCTTTGAAATTGAGAACTGAGCACATACCTCTCTTCTACGGGAAAAGTTTTAACCAAAACGTTCACTTCTGCCGAAAGGCTGATTGCAGTTTCCCAAACTCTTAAATCTTCAAATTTGAATGCCATAACTTTAAAGTAATAGATTAAAAAATAAAAAAAATTGCTGTTAAGCCGACAGACCAAAGTTGATTATCGACAGCACCTTGTTTCTCAATTATTACACTCAACGGTGGACCATGGACCGTTAACTGTTGACTGTTGACTAAATTAAATCTCCAGCTGCCTGCGGTACATTTGAATGGTATTCTCCAATCCATAATACAAGGCGTCACAGATCAGTGCATGGCCGATGGACACCTCTTCCAACTGAGGGATGTGCTGCTTGAGGTAGGCCAAATTATGCAGGTCCAAGTCATGTCCCGCATTGAGACCTAAGCCTAGTTCAGCTGCAAGCTTGGCTACCTCCACGTAAGGCTGAATGGCCTTTTCCCGGTCTAGGGGATAACCAGAGGCATAGGGTTCCGTATAGAGCTCTACCCGGTCTGTGCCAGTAGCCTTGGCGGGCTCAAAATACTTGGCTTCAGGATTGATAAAAATAGACACTCGGGTACCGATTTCTTTGAGTTCCGCCACGATGTCTGTGAGAAATGAGAGTTGGGTAATCGTATCCCAACCCGTACTTGAGGTGATGGCATGCGGTGGATCAGGTACAAGCGTCGCTTGGGCAGGACGCACGGCACGGATGAGTTCCATAAATCGCGCATCGGGATAGCCTTCCACGTTGAACTCGGTGCGGACCACCTTGGCCAAATCTACCGCATCTTGGAACCGGATGTGCCGCTCGTCGGGTCGAGGATGTACTGTGATCCCCTGTGCCCCAAATCGTTCACAATCCAGCGCTACTTTCACTACATTGGGATTATCGGCTCCTCGGGCATTCCGGAGGGTGGCAATCTTATTGATATTTACACTTAGCTTTGTCATGTCGGCACCAAAAAAGGGGTATTTTTACTTCGTTGTACAGGTACAACACAAAACTAGGACTTATGGCTTTAAAGCAGAAAATAGAGGGCGAAATTAAATCCGCCATGATTGCTAAAGATAAGGTGCGATTGACTGCACTGCGGGCAATCAAATCCCTGATTTTACTAGAGGAGACAAAGGAGGGATTTTCCGGAGAGCTCAGTACGGACGACGAGATGAAGCTATTGACCAAGTCTGCAAAGCAGCGCAAAGATTCGGCTGAAATCTACGAAAAGCAAAACCGACCCGACCTGCTAGCCGTGGAACTTGAAGAATTGGCAGTTATCCAGGAGTTTTTACCCAAGGCACTCACAGAAGCCGAACTTGTTCAGGCCATTCAGGCAATCATTGCCAGCAGTGGCGCTACCGGCCCCAAGGACATGGGAAAGGTAATGGGCTTGGCGAGCAAAGAGCTTGCTGGAAAAGCAGATGGTAAGGCCATTTCGGAACAGGTAAAAACCCTTCTGGCCAACTAAGTTGGAACCGATTGACGTTGTCATCTTGGTGCTCCTTGGTTTGGGTGCCTACGAAGGCTACAAAAAAGGCCTTTTGATGAGTATCGTTGGACTCGTTGGCTTTGTATTGGCAATTGTGCTCGGTATTTATTTTATGGACCTGGTAGGCAATTGGCTTGCTACCGAAACCGAGCAACTGGCCTTTGCTCTCCCTGTGATTGCCTTTTTACTAATCTTTTTCGGCACCCTTTTTCTTGTCAATATCGCAGGCAGGGCGGTAAAAAAGATGCTGGCCCTGGTGCTACTCGGTGGGCTAGATAGCCTCGGAGGAGCAGTGTTAGGTGTGGTTCGTGCTGGTTTTTTTGTCAGCCTGCTAGTTTGGGTATTTCTGAAGTTAGAACTTAAAACCTTCAACGACTGGCAAGCAAAAAGCGAGTACTTGGTCTACCTTCAGCCGCTTACCCCTGGGGTGCTAGAGCTGCTCTCCCCTCTATTACCTTCCGCAAAGGAGGCCGGGCAGGAGTTAATCAATCGATTTGAAAAGGGAGCCACCAAAGAGTAGATCTGCTTAAATCCGCTAAAAAAAATGTGATTATCCGCTTTCAAACCAGTACCCAAAGAAAATAAGGTTGAGTGTACAATTCAATGGGCCGTGGTCTGTCGTCTGTGGACGATTATCCGGTACAAACTTACCTCAGGTCAATAACTTCTATGCCCGGGTATTTTTTGACGTCAAACATAAAATAGGAAGCCGGAAGGTTGGGCGCAGCTTTCAGGTTTTTGAACGAATAGGTAAACACCCCTCCCTGCTCATCAAACATTTCCCAGCCAAGCAATTGTTGATTTGCCTTCTCCACCATCAGACGAACCTGTTTGAAGGGTGCATTGGCCTTCAGCGCAGTCAATTCAACCACCGAAACCAGCTTTCCTTGGTAGGTTTTGTCTGCCAGCAGTTTGTAATTGAACCCTGTTTGGTACATTTTATACACGTTGGACGGGGTCAATTCCCCCTCCATCAAGGCGGCATCATTGATGGTAACTTCCTGGTAGCTACTGGTTTGAATGAATGTCCAAACTGTCTTACCGTCGTTGTAGATTTCTTGCTCGGGCAGCTTCAAGCGGTATTTGTCACCGGTGACTGATACCTCTCCGCCTTGGCGATCTCCCGTACCTCCTTCGTCTTGAATTGTATATTCAAAGCTTGCCGTAAAGCCCTTCATGCTTAGGAACTTTTGGCTCATGCCATCAAGGACAACTTTGGCTTTGGGGTCTTTCTGTGCTAGGCTATGCCCAGCAAAAGCGATGCACGCAAAAAAGGTAATCAGGAAAGTGTTGACATTCATGGACTAGTCTGCCGAAAGCGGTGGGCATCGCCTACAAACTACTCAATAACCGTTCCAAACTAACTTCGTCCTGAATTAATACCTCCCGAGCCTTGGAACCTTCAAACGGACCAACTACACCAGCCGCTTCCAGTTGATCCACAATCCTACCAGCACGGTTGTAGCCAAGCTTCAACTTGCGCTGAATGAGGGAAGTACTTCCTTGCTGATGCATTACAATCAGCCGGGCAGCCTCGTCAAACAAGGGGTCACGGTCACCTAGGTCAACAGCTGATCCAGCGCCATCCCCATCCTCGCCTACAAACTCAGGGAGGAGATAAGCCGAGGAGTAGCCTTTTTGTTCCCCAATCCAGTCGCAGACTGCATCTACTTCAGGAGTATCTAGGAAGGCACATTGGATACGCGTCATCTCAGATCCGACAGACAGGAGCATATCACCCATGCCGATCAGCTGATCTGCTCCACCCGCATCCAAAATAGTACGGGAGTCAATCTTGGAGGTCACGCGGAAAGAAAGTCGTGCCGGAAAGTTCGCCTTGATGGTTCCCGTGATCACGTTTACCGAAGGACGCTGCGTGGCCACCACCAGGTGAATGCCAATGGCTCGCGCCAGCTGTGCCAATCGGGCGATGGGCGTCTCGATCTCCTTGCCAGCCGTCATCATCAAATCTGCAAGCTCATCGATCACTAGGACGATATAGGGCATGAAATAATGTCCATTCTCTGGGTTCAACTTTCGAGTTACAAACTTGGCATTGTATTCCTTCAAATTACGTACACCCGCTTCCTTCAACAAGGTATAGCGATTGTCCATCTCGATGCAGAGGGAATTGAGCGTGTTGATAACTTTCTTGGTGTCGGTGATGATGGCTTCTTCAGAACCCGGTAGTTTGGCCAAAAAGTGCCTTTCAATCTTATTGAACAAGGTTAATTCTACCTTTTTTGGATCCACTAAGACAAACTTCAGTTGGGAAGGGTGCTTCTTGTAAATCAACGAAGCCAGTATCATGTTGAGCCCCACTGACTTACCTTGGCCAGTAGCTCCTGCCATGAGCAGGTGAGGCATCTTGGCCAAATCCGCCACAAAAACCTCGTTGGAAATCGTCTTCCCTAAAGCAATGGGGAGGTCCTTGTCGGACTTCATAAACTTTTCAGTCCCCAGCACTGATCGAGCGGGAACCAGCTCCCTATTTTTGTTTGGAACCTCGATACCGATGGTTCCCTTACCCGGAATTGGCGCAATGATTCGAATTCCCAGAGCAGCCAAGCTCAAGGCAATGTCGTCCTCTAGATTTTTGATCTTGGAAATCTTCACCCCAGGGTTGGGGACGATCTCATACAAGGTGACAGTGGGTCCAATGGTCGCCTGAATGCCTTGTATACCAATCTGGAAGTTCTCCAGCGTGGTGACAATTTTGTCTTTGTTTTCCTCTAGCTCCTGTCGGGAAACTGTGACCCTCTTTACATCATATTCATTGAGCAGGTCTAATGGAGGGTACTTGTAGCGTGGTAGGTCTAGCGTAGGGTCGTATGGATCCAGATTTTCTACTTCAGCCGCAGTCTTGTCCAGTTCAGACGCCTTTTGCACCGTAAAATTTCCTTCTTTAAGGACTGAATCCTTATTTCCTTTCTCCAACAAATTGACTTGAGGCACTTCAAAAAGGTCTTCCTGATCAGCAAAGTCCTCAGACGGGTCGAGATCAAAGGGAGGAACCACGAAAGGCACCTCATCCTTGAGGCTAAAGTCGATTTTGTCCCCGGCAACGGGGAGCTCAAGCCCCTCTTTCTTTATTTCCCAGGCACTGCCGTCGTCAGCAATGTCCTCCTCCTCGGGATCACTGGAAAGAAAGGGAGCGGGTACGGATACCTTAACTTTCTCTTCTTCCCCCAAGTCGTTGACTTTGGCGCGGGGGACAAACCAGTTTAACCGATCAATCCCAAAAAAGATAGTAATAAAAATTAGCAGCGTACCGGCGATGAGTAAGACCGTTCCCATTCCCAAAAAATCGTAGGCGAGTCTGGCCAACTCGTAGCCAAATCCTCCTGAAACAAAGCTCCAATAGGAATAGCCTTCTGTAAGGATGACCACATAACCCGTGACTAAGCCAATCCAAGCGGTGAAAAACAAGGCAACAGCAGCATAGCGGCTGAGTGAGAGCAGAGAAAACTTAAAGGTCCATCGGAAGCCAATTAAAAACAGGAAGGGAGGCAGCAAAAAGGCCGCTACGCCAAACCAGCGATAAATCATCCAATGTGACGCTTGCGCCCCTAGGTAACCTACCCAGTTTCTTGACTCTTTAGCGGTTTCTCGAATCGCTTGATTCGGATTGTTCATCACCAAAGACTGATCTTGTGGCCCGTTGAGCAGGTAGGAGATAAAGGCAACAAACAAAAAAATACTTGCTGAGATCAACACAATCCCAAGGGTGATTCCTACCTGTTTGGTATCTATTTTTCCTACCGAGAACGGGGGCTTTTTAGGCTCCGAAGCCTCCTTGGGTGCATTCTCCGCTTTCTTTCGAAACGTATTGGTTTTGGGTGATTCGGATGCCATTTGCGGGTAAAGTACAGGGGTCAATGTTAGCCAAAAGAGAGAAGAAAGCCAACTTACTTCGGGAAATAATGCAAAAGTCCCTTCTTGATTTTTTTGATTAGAAAAGGTCCCTCATAAATCATGCCCGAGTATACTTGCACGAGGCTCGCACCTGCTTCCAGCTTTTCGATGGCATCTTGCGCGGAAAATACACCGCCCACCCCGACGATGGGAAAGGCGCCCCCTGAGTGATGATGTAGGTAGCGGATCACCTCGGTACTTCGCTTCTCTAGAGACTTTCCACTAAGTCCTCCTGCCCCAATTTTTTCCAATTCAACGGAGGAAGTTTGCAAGTTGCTGCGATCCAGAGTCGTATTGGTGGCAATAACCCCCTCAATGCGCGTTTCTTTGACAATCTCGATGATATCGTCAAGCTGTCCGTTGGTGAGATCGGGGGCGATTTTAAGTAGGATAGGTTTGGGCTGGGCCTTTTTGGCATTTGCCTCTTTCACCGCAAGCAGTAGCTGCTTGAGCGGCTCTTTTTCCTGTAGGTCGCGGAGGTTTGGGGTATTTGGGGAGCTCACGTTGATTGCAAAATAATCCACGTAAGGGTGCAGTGCTTCCAGGCAATATAAATAATCCGACACCGCCTCATCGTTAGGGGTTGCCTTATTTTTACCGATGTTGCCCCCTACAATCACCGAAGACTTTCTTTTTTTGAGACGCTCCAAGGTTCCAAGAACACCGCCATTGTTGAAGCCCATGCGATTGATTAGCGCTTCGTCTTGAGGAAGGCGAAATAGCCGGGGTTGGGGATTGCCCTCCTGCCCCTTTGGGGTAAGTGTTCCGATTTCGATAAATCCAAAACCCAGCAGCGCCATCTCGTCTATGAGTAGTGCATCCTTGTCAAATCCTGCGGCTAGGCCTACGGGATTGGTAAATTTTAATCCAAACACCTCTCGTGCCAGACGGGGATCGTCTAGTCGAAACACCGCACCGAGCACCTGCTTGATCAGTGGGAGGTTAAACGCAAAGCGGATCAGTGCAAACGTAAAGTGGTGGGCAGCTTCCGGTTTCTGAAGAAAAAGTAAGGGCTTAAGGAGGGATTTGTACACAGGAAGAAGAAAGACAAGTGAAAAAACAAAGGTAGAAATTGAAGAGACAACTTGGGTAGTTTGTCTCGGTAGGAACCATCGTTTTGACAAAAATAAAAAAAGAAACCGGCCCATGAGACCGGTTTCGAAATCGTTACGATTTGAGGCTATAGTTGGGTGCCTCGCGGGTCACGCTGACATCGTGGGGGTGAGATTCTTTTGCCCCAGCTGTGGTGATCTTCACAAACTTACCATTGACCTGAAGGTCTTCAATTGTTTTGGTGCCGCAGTAGCCCATGCCTGCTTGAAGGCCCCCAACCAACTGGTATAACACTTCTGACACTAGGCCTTTGAAAGGCACGCGTCCGACAATTCCCTCTGGAACTAATTTTTTTACGTTTTCTTCAGCATCTTGGAAATAGCGGTCTTTGGAACCGGATTCCATGGCCTCTAAAGAGCCCATGCCACGGTAGCTTTTAAACTTACGCCCTTCAAAAATAATCATCTCTCCAGGTGCTTCTTCCGTACCTGCAAGCAATGATCCAATCATAATCGAGCTGCCTCCTGCGGCAATGGCTTTGACCAAATCGCCAGAATAGCGAACTCCTCCGTCTGCAATCACGGGTACTCCAGTTCCTTTAAGGGCTTCGGCACACTCAAATACCGCAGAAAGCTGCGGTACGCCTACACCCGCAATGATACGGGTAGTGCAGATTGATCCTGGGCCTACGCCCACTTTTACAGCATCGGCACCCGCTTCGGCAAGTGCTAAGGCAGCTTCTGGAGTCGCTATATTTCCAACGATGACTTCAAGGTCGGGGAATGCAGTTTTTATTTTTCTGCAGGTGTCAATCACCCCTTTGGAGTGGCCGTGGGCGGTATCGATCGAAACAACATCCACTCCTGCCAACTTCAACGCCTCTACCCGCTCTACGATATCAGCAGTGACCCCTACGGCGGCTCCTACACGGAGCCTGCCAAACTCATCCTTACAAGCATACGGCTTGTCTTTTCGCTTCAAAATATCCTTGTAGGTAATTAGGCCAGTAAGCTTGCCTTCGTCATCTACAATGGGTAGCTTCTCAATTTTGTATTCTTGCAAGACTTCTTCGGCTTGCTCTAGTGAGATGCCCGACTTGGCTGTGATCAAGTTTTCACTCGTCATAATCTCACGAATCAGACGGCTAGGATCCTTGATAAATCGCAGGTCACGGTTGGTGATGATGCCCATCAATACCTTTTGAGCATCTACCACGGGAATGCCGCCAATACTAAACTCGCGCATGATGGCTTCGGCATCCTTAACTTTGGAGTTGATGTCTAAAGTAATTGGATCGAGAATCATTCCTGCTTGAGAGCGCTTGACTTTGCGCACTTGAGCTGCCTGCTTTTCGATAGACATGTTTTTGTGGATAAACCCAAGTCCTCCCTCTAGCGCGATAGCAATGGCCAATTCAGCCTCTGTGACGGTGTCCATCGCAGCGGAAACTAGGGGAATGTTTAATCGGATTTTTTTGGTGAGCCAGGTGGCAGTGGAGGTGTCCCTAGGGAGCACTTCAGAATATCCTGGAACGAGAAGCACGTCGTCGTAGGTGAGTGCTTCGTATAGAAACTTCGATGAGTTTTTATTCATGGCAAATATAGGTGGTAGGGTACCCCATTTGCACGTCAAAGTTACATGGAAATTGTCTTGGATTAATAGAATGTGGAAAATTTTATTGTACGAAGTACCTAGAAGGAAATATAGTAGAAATACAGTAGAAATAAACCGAGCAAGCCTGCCTGCGGTAGGCAGGCTCGGTGAAATAGGGAATTCAGGTGCTATTTCTACCTATTTCACGAAGCGAAGCGAAGTCTATTTCAACCTTATTTCCACCGTATCTCGCCTGCCTGCGCTAGGCAGGTACTTCGTACTTGGTACTTAGTACCTTGTACAATTCCTTACTTCTTCAACAACCTCGCAATATAAAATCCATCAAAACCGCTTTCCTGGGCGAGTACCTTGCGGTCTTCAATTAATTCAAAGTCTTTGCCGGCTTCGCTCGCCAAAAATTTCTTGATCTGCTCCTCATTTTCCGAAGGCAAGATGCTACAGGTCGCGTAAACCAGCTGACCTCCCTTTTTCAACATGGAAGGGTACGCTTGGAGAAGTTCCTGCTGTGTTTTTTGCACCTTCTCTAGCGACTCTAAGGAAAGCTTCCATTTTGTGTCGGGATTTCTGCGCAAAACGCCAATGCCAGAGCAGGGCACATCAAGCAACAATCGATCTGCAGATTCTTTGAGACGCTTGATTGTTTTGGAACCCTCGATTACTTTGGGTTCAAAGATGGACACGCCATTTCTTCTCGCGCGGAGTTTGGCTTGCTGAAGCTTCCACTCTTCCACGTCCATGGAGATCACTTTGCCTTTGTTGCCCATCAAGGCGGCCAAGTGCAAGGACTTGCCCCCAGCACCAGCACAGGCATCGATAACCCGCATACCCGGTTCTACCTGTAGCGCTGCGGCCACAAGCTGGGAACTTGCATCTTGCACCTCAAACAGGCCTTCTTTGAAGGAAGGGTGGCGAAATACGTTTTGCCGTTCTTCAAGCACCAACGCATCGGGGTATCCTTTGACCAGATAGGTGCCGATGCCGTCGGCTTGCAAAAGATTTTTGAGACGCTCGCGGGTAGTTTTTAGGGTATTGACACGCAATACTACTTCAGCCTCCTCGTTGAGGGCGTGTATCTCTGCCGCCCACTTATCTCCCAGTTCCTTGGAACCTAGGGTATGCAGCCAATCTGGAATGGATTCCAACATCCCTGGGTCAGTGATATTCTCGTACTTACCCCTAATTTTTTCAGGCTGCAGCCGCGCAAACTCCTCCCAATCTGGAAGCGGATGGCCCTGCATCAGCCAATAGGTGCCGAAGAGGTCCCAATATTCCTTGGTAGGACTTAAAAAGTTGATCAACCGCCACCATCGTACCATTTCGTAGGTTGTCTCCGCGATAAAGGATCGGTCCTTGGCACCCCACTTTGGGTTGGATTTTAAGGTGCGCTCGATGACTTTATCTGCGTATTGTCCTTGTTCAAAAATGGCTTCCAAGGCTGTGTGAACGCCTCTAATGGTGTTGTTGTGTAACTTCATGATTGCAAATTCTGAAGCAAAGGTACGATTTTCTTAGGGATTGTAGAGCAAAGCTTGCCAGAGCCCAACAGGAGGTGCTAGCGGAGGTAGGAAAAGCAAGGCAGCACCCGAGACCGCTGCCCGCGAGACTTTGGGGTACCGTAGAAAAATTGGTAGCGCAGGCTTAGTTCATGTGAGCCGAGGGTCTGTGCCCCAACATCTGAAATCGGGTAATCGAAGCTATAGCCAACCGACAACCCAGAGGAAAGGTTGAGCCCAACTAACCCGATCATAGACTCCCGCTTGGGCAAGTCTGATTGGATTGGAAGGCTCCGAAACCCTCCACCAACGACCAGCTGATTGAGCAGTACCTGCACCCCTGCATCTAGAAATTGGAAGGGACCTTGGCGCTTGTAGTTGGCCAGCAAGTGCACAAATTTCCCTGAGCCTTCCTCCCAAAACTCGGGTACTTTTAACGGAATGGTATAGCCAAGCTGAAGGGAGTATTTCGGCCAATGTTGCGATTGCCCATCGCGCACAAAAAAGGTGCTACTTGGTCGATTCAAGTGGTGTCCAGAGACCCCAACCCAAAGCTTGTCCCAGGTTAGCACGCCGCCAAGGCCCACAGAGAAATAGCTGAAGGGCTCCAGGCCACCCACCCCATCGGCGGAACTGGGAAAGAGGGCTTGGTTAAACACGTCGATTTGATCGCCAAAGAGTAGATTTTCCAGTGTTCCTCGTTTTTGAATATAGGAAATTTGAGTTCCTACTTGGAAGTTTACCCGATCAGAAAGCTGCAGGTTATACGCATAATACCCCGAAATATCTGTGGTATTTAGTTTCAAAAATTCTTCCGAGAAAGAGCTTACGCTCAGTCCCATGCCACTTTTGTAATCAAAACTATAGTGGTCTATGAAGGCGGTACCCGCCGTAAACTGATAGTCCAAACCTGGCCATTGTCTCCGGTAAACTGATCCCATGCGCGTTTCCTGGCTAATCCCCGTTAGCGCTGGATTTAAATAGAGCGGGGCCGCATAAAACTGGGAAAACTGAAAATCCTGAGCACTCCCCTGAAAACAGAGGTGCTGCAAACTCCAGGCGAGAAGGATAAGTTTTAGGTTTCTTTTCATCGAGCCAAGAGAAAGGTGGAAGAAGAAGTCACAATCCGACCGTCCGGAACTTGGTAGCGCAGTGTGTATACATATACCCCTTCGGGTGCTTTTTCACCGGAAACAAGCCCATCCCAGCCGGAATCATCTTGCCCTTGGGATCGGTATATCAACTCGCCCCATTTGTTCACCACCTGCACCTGCAGGTTTCTGACAAACCGAAACTTGGGAAAGAAGGTGTCATTGAGCGCGTCTCCATTGGGGGTGAAGACATTGGGGATTTCAATAAAATAATCCAAGATATCCAGCTCCTTTGACTGGGTGATCAAGCAGCCCGCCTGATCCACAACGGTCAGGGTCACCAAATACCTTCCTTTGGTGGTGTAGGTATGGGTTAAGCTTGCTTCCGAACTGCTAGTTCCATCTCCAAAATCCCAAGAGACCACCTGGAAAGGCCAAGTTGCAACAGGTCGGAACAGTCCTTTGAAGCCCGCCAAATCGGCCTCAAATTCTGTTTGGCTAGCAAACAGGGAGGTGAATGCTATTGGGCCAGTTAGGCGTGGAGGGATCGTGAGGGTTCGCTTTTCGATAAGGCCAAGTGCATCCTTTACCTCCACCTGAAAGACACCCGATTCGCGGGTGGTGAGCTTTAGTCCTCCTTCTGAAACTGTCCCTCTTGACCAAGTGATTTGGTAGGGCAACAAGCCATCGGTAAGCTGGAGTTGCACGGTGGTCTCCTGCCCTCCCTCCTCACAGAGGGCTACTGTGCTCACATTCAGGGAGAGACTCATTGGGAGGGGGATACTGACGACCACTTGATTTTCCAAAAAGCAGCCTCGACTATCTTGCACTGCAAGGCGGTAGACTCCGCTTTGAGTTACCGTAATTTGGGCGCCAGTCTGCCCTGTATTCCAACGGTAGGTATAGGGTGGCGTGCCTCCTCCGACTTGCGCTTGAAGGAGGGCAGAAATCTGTACCGGCACTTGAGTCGCCTGGAGGCTGAGTGATGTTTGTAGGCTGAGCGGTAGTAGAGGTAGCAATTCATACGTGGCCACTTGAGTACAGCCGGCTTGGTCGGTCACCCGAACCTGGTAGCTTCCTGCCCCTAGTCCGGTGGCAAGGGCATCGGTATCTCCATGCTCCCAGCTCAGGGTGTAGGGAGGCGTACCTCCAGAGGGTTCCAATCTGATTTGTCCATCCTTTGCATCCGCACAGGATTCGGACTGAACTTGGGCCTTTATGGTCAATGCTTGTGGTTCGTTGATCGTGATCGGAGGGCCAACCAAAGGAGCACAGCCATTCGCATCGGAAACCGTAACTTGATAAGTACCGGAAACTAAGTTCTGGGGATTAGCTACCGTAGAACTAAAGTTATTGGGGCCAGTCCAAACATAGCCATAGGGTGCCGTTCCCCCTGATGCAATGGTCGAGATGCTTCCGCTGTCCCCTTGGAAGCAGTCATTGTCAACTTTCGATTGGCCAAGTATAAGCGCTGTCGGCTCAGTAATCGTTTGCTGTTCTCCAGTGATCGTACAACCATTAGCATCGGTTACGATCAGTTGGTAGCTGCCTGAAACTAATGCGGATAGCGCATCATTTGTAGAGGTAAACCCATAGGGTCCAGTCCAGGAAAACATGTACGGAGCTGTGCCACCGGATGCAATACTCCTTATCCTTCCAGATGTACCTTGGAAGCAGCCGTTGTCAACCTTTGTTTGCGTGAGCGCAAGCGCTGCAGGCTCAGTAATGGTTTGGGGTGGACCAGTGATAGTACAGCCATTTGCATCGGTTACCGTTACTTGGTAGGTGCCTGAGTCTAGGTTCTGAGGATTAGCTACGCTAGCGCTGAAGTTACTGGGTCTAGTCCATGAATAGCTGTAAGGCGGCACTCCTCCCAAGGCAGTGACCAATAGGCTGCCCGATGTACCTTGGTAGCATGCATTGTCTTCCTGGGATAGGGTGACCCGAAGGGAGTCGGGTTGGGTGAGTTCCATGCTTTTTTCCAAAACACACTTGCCCCCTGAGGTAGCTACCCGAACACGATAAACCCCAGCCTGTAGCCCCACCAAACTAGGGGCTGTTGACATAAAGTTTTCTGGCCCTGTCCAGGAAAAGGTATAATTGGCGTTCTCAGAGGGTAGATTTCCACCGGAAAGCTTGAGCAGAATCTTCCCATCAAAACTGCCGGCACAGGATACGCCATAGCCCCGATAGTTGGAAAGTTCTTCTTGGATCTGAATTGGAGCGCGCACCGTCACCAAAAAAGAACTGGGAGTTCCCGCGCATGAAATTCCATTTGCTAGATTCGTAATTCTTGGCGTAACCGTAATCCGAGTTTGCTTGGGGCTAGTGCCAGTATTGATCGCTTCGAAAGATGGAATTTGTGAATCAGATCCACTTGAGCTTTCGATGCCAATGGAGGGGTCAGCAACTTCCCAGAAAAAGGCTATCCCAGCCCCGGAAAGATTGGTCGCGAATTTTGGGATGGACACCAATTCCCCCGAACAAAAAACCAGGTCCGGCAGTGGAACCACTGTCAATTCTGGGAGTACCTCGATTTCAATAGATACCGGTACACCTTCACAGGCTTGGAATTGGGGGAAAAAAGTATAGCGGATACGGGCAGGACTAGTTCCAAGATTGATCAGCGTTTCGGAAACGGATGCTAGTGGAGAAAGCGAACCCGCTCCAATCCCAGTTGCCTGCCCGGATAGCACTTCAGCAACCCACCTCACCTGCAGGGGGCTAGCCCCCCAACTTTTGGGCAATAGGGAAATGGAAAAAGGAATACCCGAACAAACCACCTGCTGAGATGCCTTCACCTCAATTCGAGGTATGGGATCCACAAGCACTTCCGCCAAGCGAGTGGGTAGCACGCACCTCCCATGGACAGGTTGTATCAGGTACTCCACCCTGCCTACCGTTGTCCCGGTATTGATGAGGGTATCGAAAATGCCCAATTCCGATCCGGATGAAGAAGAGGTATAACCGAGCAAGTCCCCGGCTTCGGGAGACAAGAGTAGGCGAGCGGTCCATCGAATTGGAGGGACGAGCGTATCCAAACCCACTAATTTCAGCGAAATCGAAGGGCTTGCTCCCGAACAAATTGGAGTTGACGCAGTCAGCTCAACTGCTGGTTCCGAGGGAAAGCTGACCTCAAGCACACCTGTCGAGATGTTAGGAAAAGAACCTCCTTCATTCAAGGCTTTGATACGGTAATTTCCTGGGGGCAGGCCCGAAATTTGGGGCAGCTGCTCTTTAATCAGGCGGTAGAACTGCCAGTTGTTTGCACCATGCTGCTCTTGTTTGTAGACATAGAAGTCGTAGGGAGGAATGCCTCCTAAGACGGATTGGATGGAAATAGTCCTGGTGCAAGAATCGAGTTCCCATTGCGTGATTTTTGGAGGCAGGGTAGTAAAATTTAAAAAAGTAACGTGCCTATCCCTCAAAAAGTCAAGTGAAAAAAATCCTACGGCCAGGAGAAAAAATAGAAGCTCTCCCCGGTACATGATTGTAAAAAATTGATTACCCGCTATTTGGCTAGGTGATAAAGAGCTTCGGTTGAAGTTGCGGGTAATTGTCGACAGTTGACTGTCCACAGACCACCGCCCTTCTTTAGAACTTCAAACCCGTGCTTCTTTGACTCCTTCCTACGATGCTGATATCCATGATTATAAATGACTAAACGAATAAGATACAACTTTTTCTTGGCTTTTGGTCGTTTTTGTCCGATTTAACCTATTTGGGACTATATTTTATTTTCCTCCCAACTACAGCCGTATCAAGGATGTCCCAAACAGTCCTTACTATTGTAGCGCGCTATGAACCCCAACCTAAGCTATGCGGAGTGGATGGCCTCTTTATCGGGGCAACTGACTTCTTATTCCAAGGAAGAAGCCGAAAACCTTGTTTTTTGGTTATTCGAAACCCATTTGGGTTTGAAGCGGGCAGACCTACAGCAGGCTATTCCACCTGAGGTGGACCCTGAGCGGCTGCATGTGGATTTCCAGCGCCTCTTGACCGGTGAACCCATCCAATACATACTTGGGCAGGCGCCCTTTTATGGGAGATCTTTCGCAGTTTCGCGCGACACGCTCATTCCAAGAAACGAAACCGAGGAGCTGGTTCACCTGATCATAAAAGAAAATTCAGTTTCGGGATTACGCATTCTCGACCTAGGCACGGGAACGGGCTGTATCCCGATAAGCTTGGCACTGGAACTTATAAGCCCAGACGTGTATGCCTTGGACGTATCGTCTGCTGCACTAGAAGTCGCCCGTCAAAATGCGGCTCAACTCGGGGCCACGATTCATTTTATGGAAGGAAGTCTCTTGGGGGAGCCCATTGTTTTGCCTCTAGTAGACCTGATCGTGTCCAATCCGCCCTATGTCCCGCTGCGTGACCGAGCAGAAATGCATATCAATGTCCTAAATTTCGAGCCACATTTGGCACTTTTCGTACCGGACGAGGATCCCCTTATCTTTTACCGAGCGATTGGGATTTGGGGGCAGCAGCTGCTAAAAAGTGGAGGCAAATTGTACCTCGAGATCTACGAGAACTTGGCAGATGAATTGGTACAACTCTTGCTTTCGCAAGGCTACGGGCAGCTGCGTGTGGAACAGGACCTTAACGGAAAAAATCGAATGTTATCGGCTGTATGGCCCTAAAATCACTAAAAAAATGAAAAAAAACTCCTCAATTGACCTTGGACTTTTACTCGTTCGTTTGCTTTCAGGCGGCATGATGCTTACGCATGGCCTCCCCAAGTTTGACCGCCTATTTGGCGAGGGTCCAGTGAAATTTGCTGATCCCTTTGGCCTGGGACCCGAAATCAGTTTGGGGCTCGTTCTTTTTGCAGAAGTGGGATGCTCCCTCTTGGTCATGCTAGGATTTAAAACCCGCTGGGCTACCCTTCCTTTACTTTTCACGATGGGAATGGCTGCTTTCTATGCCCATGGAAGTGATCCTTTTTCGGATAAGGAACCCTCTTTGCTTTTTTTCACACTATTTCTATCCATTCTAATTTCCGGGGGAGGAAGGTTTTCTTTGGATGGATGGAAGGGAAAAATAAGGTAATTCAAAAAAAAATTTCTTTCAAAAAACTATTTTCTAATTAAAAGCTGGGCTAAACTAAGTCTGTTTTTTTTTATTATATCGTACTACATTTTTTTAAATTATATAATAATATAAAAAATACTTTTAATAGTTATATTATAATATACTTCACTAGGTTTCATTCAAATCCAAAGTAGTAGCATTATTGACCTCCTCTCCTGTAAAGTGTTTTGATTTCCAGATAATTGGCTTAGTATTGAATGCTTTACAATAAATCATCGCTGATCTTGTTTAGTATACTGATGGGTCACTAGAAGACAAGGCACGAAGTTTGTAACTTCGCGTAGAAATGTTTCTGATTTAGCCCATTCAGGTTAAAAAAAAGAAATCAACAAGGTTCATTTCACCCCAAGGTTTATGGTAAGTTCTGAGATTAAATTCCCCATTTCCAATTACAACCGATAATTTGTAAGTATTGGATTTATCTCTAATCCTACATCCTAAATAAGAATTAAAGGAATACTATGAGGCCATCTAGAAAAATATTTCTTCCATTACTCTTTTTCATCGCCTCAATTGCTGTTTCATTTTCTTTCGAATCCCTGGTCAATTTCGTAGATCCCATTACTGTAGTAGCGTACAGAGCAAACGCCTGTACAGGAGTAATTCAAATCGGACAGGTTCAAGGAGGAACAGGAAACTATCAGTACCAATGGTATAAACAAACTTCAAATCCAGCAGTCTACACCGAGCTCGTGGGTGAAACCTCACAAAGTTTATCAGTTACCGGATATGGGGTACCCGGTGTTTACAAACTTAAAATTACGGATTCCTCGGGCACTTTTATTGAGCCTGAATACCCAATATCTCAACCATACCCATTGGAGGGTCAAACGATTTTTTCTGGGTTAGTTTGCTCTGATGATCCCAACTCTGGAACGCTGATTCTGAGATTTACAAATGGACTATCACCTTATAGATGGACTTTATCCAAAACCCCAAGTGGACCCAGCCAAACAGGTACAGTATTAGGGATAAATCTCATTGTTAACTCGCTAACGACCGGCACGTATAATCTTACCTGGACAGATGATTTTGGATGTACTGGTCAAAAAGAGATAATTATTGGTGCCGCACCTCCTATTGCTACGCAATTAAACACAACCAATGTTACTTGCCCAGGCGGTGCAGATGGATCCGCGACTTTCAATTTATCCGGAGGATGGGGCACTCCTTATGCCGTTAAACTGGTAAGAGTTGTAGGCACAGTAGAAACAACGGTTCTAGACTGGACAGACCTTGGTACTGCAACAAGCTATGTTGCCTCCAATCTCAGCGCCGGTGACTACAGATTCTATTATTATGACAAAATAAAAAATGCGCCTATCTCGACCGCATATGGATACAATGTCCTGAATCCTCTCATCTACCCGATTTGCAATAAATTTCGAGCTTTTACCATCACCGAACCCACTCCCTTTAACTTAAACCTAACCAATTCGGTTGCGGTTTGCCAAGGGGATACAAACGGATCGATAGTCTTAAGCCCAACAGGAGGTACTCCGGCCTATCAGATCAATTTTTATTCGGGCCATTTTGCCAACCTAAATGCTCCTGATCCTGCACCCTTGACAGCTATCGGGGCACCTAGAACTGGGGTAGCTTCTGGACAGCAGGTTTCTGCAACTGGGCTTTCTGCTGGGCTTTATTCCGTCCTCTTAACTGATGCCAACGGCTGTAAAAAAGCGAGCAATATCACCATCATTGAAAACCCAAAAGGTCAAGTCAATGCCACTGCCGACGCTGCCTATTGTGCAGGAAGCCCAGTAAGTGTTGCCTTTGCTACTACAAATTCAGGAGGAACTACCACCTATAGCTGGACCAACACTAACGCTGCAATTGGGTTGGCTACAAGTGGAACGGGTAATATTTCCTTTACGTCCACCAATACCACCAATGCCCCCATCCAAGGTGAGGTGACAGTAACCCCTACCTACACTGCCAATGGAGTGAGCTGCGTGGGGCCATCGGATACCTTCATCATTACTGTAAATCCGAAACCTGTCATTCAAAACAGTGCACCCTCGATTTGTTCGGGTGATTCCTTCTCTGTCTCTCCTACCAATGCTGGCGCCACGATAGTTCCAGCCAATACCACCTACACATGGACCGTATCCACCAATTCCAACGTCACCGGACAAAGTAGCCAGACTACTGGACAGCCTTCCATTTCTCAAACACTAACCAATATTTCCAACACGGTTCAGACCGTCACCTACACCGTCACACCTACTTCCGGAGCTGCAGGTAACTGCGTCGGCGCAAACTTCCAAGTGGTGGTCACTGTCAACCCTCGGCCTACCATCCAAGCCCAAACCATTGCTGTCTGTTCCAATGCGCCCATTACCTACACCGCCACTCATGGAGGCAGTAACATCGTTCCTGCCAATACCCAGTATACCTGGATCATCAAAACAGATAACAACGACATCACTGGAAAAAGCGCACAGACTACTGCTCAAGCTACTTTTACGCAAACGCTACGCAATACCACCAACACGCAGAAGACCATCGTCTACACACTAACCCCAATCAGCGGAACTTGTGCAGGAACTCCATTTGATCTCACCGTTCTAGTTAACCCAACTCCGGAAATCGCTACCAAAACAGCAACCATCTGTTCAGCCGAGACATTCACTGTTACTCCAGCTAATGCAGGAAATGGAGCCCTAGACATAGTCCCAGCAGGAACGACCTACACCTGGACTGTGCCAGCAAACAATAATATCACGGGAGAATCTTCTGTGGCTACTGCACAACCCAACATCAGTCAGACGCTTACCAATACCACGAATCAAGTACAAACTGTCGTCTACACGGTAACCCCTACCTCAGGAGCGACTGGTAATTGCATCGGAGCATCCTTCCAAGTTGTCGTTACGGTAAATCCAAAGCCTGTTATCCAAGCCGAAACAATTCCTGCTTGTTCCAATGCACCAATAACTTATACTGCAGCGAATGGAGGAAGTAACATCGTCCCCACCAATACCCTGTATACTTGGATCATCAAAACTGATGATGTCAACCTCACTGGTCAAAGTGCTCAGCCTACGGCACAGGCTACCTTTACCCAAACCTTGCGGAATACAACCAACACGCAGAAGACCATCGTCTACACGCTTACTCCAATTAGCGGAACTTGTACTGGAACTTCCTTTGATCTTACAGTACAAGTAAACCCCACCCCAGAAATTGTTAGTGAAGCCATAGCTGTTTGTTCGAATGCACCAATCTCCTACACGGCTACTCATGGGGGGAGCAATATCGTACCGGCAAATACAACGTACACCTGGACCATCAAGACCGACAACGCGAACATAACCGGAAAAAGTGCCCAATCAACTGCCCAAAGTGCGTTTACCCAAACCCTTCGAAATACGACAAATACCCCAAAGGATATCGTTTACACGCTAACCCCGAGAAGTGGAACGTGTACAGGCACTCCCTTTGACCTTACCGTTACGGTCAATCCAACACCGGAAATTCAAAATAGCGCTCAAACAATTTGCTCCGGCGATGCCTTCACTGTTGCTCCTTCCAATGCAGGCGCTACGATAGTTCCTTTAAACACCACGTATACGTGGACTATTTCAACCAACAACAACGTCACCGGACAAAGTCCACAAACTACTGCCCAGACTTCCATCTCTCAGACGCTCACCAATACCACCAACACAGTTCAGATCGTTACCTACACCGTCACCCCTAGATCCGGAGCTACGGGTAACTGCGTAGGACAAACTTTCCAGGTGGCCGTTACCGTCAACCCAAAACCCTCAATTACAAACCCAGGTAGCAGAACTGTTTGTTCAAATTCACCACTAATCTATGTGCCAACCAACGGATTGGGGAATAGCATTCCTGCAGGCACCAAATATACTTGGACCATCATTGCTGACGATCCAGATATTACTGGGCAGACATCACAAAGCACTGCTCAGTTCTTATTAACTCAAACGTTGCGAAATAAGACTAACGTCCCAAAGTTTATTCTCTATGAGTTGACACCGATAAGTGGAACCTGTACTGGCATTCCATTTAATCTATCTGTTACAGTAAATCCAACTCCTGAGATTGCTGCCAAAACAGCAACTATCTGCTCCTCAGATACCTTCACGGTGGCCCCAACAAACACAGTGGTGAATGGTGTAGGTGATATCGTCCCTACGGGAACCACCTATTCATGGACTGTGGCAGATAATCCATCGGTTACCGGTGAGACTGATCAACCAAACTTTCAGGCTAACATTAGTCAAGCGCTCACCAATACCTCCAATCAAGTACAAACGGTAATCTATACTGTCACTCCTAGATCTGGGGAGGCTGGAAATTGTTTCGGGCAAACCTTCCAAGTTAGCGTTCAGGTAAATCCCAAACCGTTTGTTCAGCCAATTGCTCAAAATGTCTGTTCGGGAAGTTCATTTACCATCACCCCAGCAAACGGAAACGGAAACATCGTCCCTTCCGGCACTACCTATTCCTGGACTTTCATTGACAATGCCGACGTAACGGGTGAAGCTAATGGAACTAATCAAGCCAACTTTACCCAGACGCTAACCAATACCACAACTACCTCAAAGATAGTTACATACACCGTTACTCCAAGATCTGGGGATACGGGCAACTGCGTAGGAGACTCCTTCACGGTGACCATCACAGTCAACCCTACCATTCAAATCAGCGATAAGACGCCCGCAGCAATTTGCTCTAGGTCTTCATTCACGGTTACTCCGGTGGATGGAGTAAATGGGGATCAAGTACCCGCAGGCCTGCTATACACCTGGGCGGTGACCCCTAATGCCAATGTAGAGGGCGAAAGCAACCAAAGCACACCTCAGTCTTCAATTAGCCAAGTTCTTAGAAATACTACTACCTCGGTTCAAACAGTGGAATATGTAGTAACCCCAATCGTTGCGGGATCTTGTTCCGGCGGCACATTTAGGGTAACGGTTACGGTGAACCCAACCCCAGAAATTGAGAACACCACAGCAACTATATGTTCGGGAGATGCATTTACGGTAACACCACTTAATGGCAGCAACGGAAATATCATACCGAGTGGAACAAGGTATTCCTGGACCGTCATTGATAACCCTAATGTGACAGGAGAGAATATCGGGACTTCACAACCTTCTATTACTCAATTTCTAACAAACAATACCAATCAGGTACAAAGCGTCACCTACACCGTGACACCTACCTCGGGAGCCGCGGGGAACTGTGTAGGACCAACCTTCCAGGTCGTCGTTACCGTCAACCCAAGGCCACGAGTTGCAAACGACACAATTGCTGCCTGCTCCAATGCACCAATCACCTACACGGCAACGAATGGTGGAACAAACAACAACATCGTCCCTACCAATACCCTATACACCTGGACGATAAAAAATAATAACGCAAGCATCACGGGGCAAAGCGCACAGGCTACTGCACAAGGTAGTTTTACACAAACCCTACGAAATACCACCAATGCGCAAAAGACCATCACCTATGAGCTCACTCCAATCAGCGGCACTTGCGCAGGAACTCCTTTTGATCTCACCGTTCAAGTCAACCCAACTCCTGAAATTGCTGCTAAAACAGCCGTCATCTGTTCCACCGGCACCTTCGTGGTAACCCCTTCAGATGGATATATGAACATGGTTAGTGCAAGTATCGACATCGTCCCTGCAGGGACTACCTACACTTGGACCGTGTTCCCTAATAACAACGTCACCGGAGAATCTACAGTGGCGACTGCTCAACCCAACATCAGTCAAACGCTTACCAATACCACAAATACCGTTCAGTTCGTCATCTATACTGTAACACCTAGGTCTGGTGTCACCGGTAATTGCGTTGGACAACCCTTCCTAATAGGGATACAAGTAAATCCTAAGCCGGTCATCCAGCCTATTCTTCAAACCGTCTGCTCGGCAAGTCCTTTTACCATCACTCCTGCTAACGGCAACGGAAACACCGTTCCTACAGGAACTACTTATTCCTGGACTTTTGCAGACAACCCAAGCGTTACAGGAGAAGCCAATGGAACTTCAGCCGCGAATTTTACCCAGACACTAACCAATACCACTACTACTCCGCAGCAAGTCATCTACACCGTTACACCTACTTCAGGTGATACAGGTAACTGCGTTGGAAGTCCATTCACCGTTACCATAACCGTGAACCCAACGCCGGTAATTGCGGATATCACGAATACCATCTGCTCCAACACTAGTTTCTTAGTGACCCCGCAAGACGGATCTGGAAATATCGTCCCTGCTGGCACTACCTACACTTGGACCGTAACTCCTAATGCCAATGTGGAAGGGGAAAGTAACCAAACTATTGCGCAAAATTCCATCAGTCAACTTCTACGTAACATCACCAACGCCGTACAGACTGTCGAATACCTAGTCACTCCTCGACTAGCTACCGCCTGTACCGGAACTCCTTTCCGAGTGACCGTTACGGTTAACCCAACTCCGGAAATTGAAAACACGACGGCAATTATCTGTTCCGGCGATCCCTTTACCATCTCTCCAACGAATACAGTAGCGAATGGAATAGGTAACATCGTCCCTGCCAATACCACCTACACCTGGACCGTAGCAGCAAACACGAATGTCACCGGACAAAGTAACCAGAACACTGGACAGGCTACCATTTCACAAACACTTACAAACATCTCTAACACGGTTCAAACCGTCACCTACACCGTGACCCCTAGATCCGGAGCTGCGGGTAACTGCGCTGGACAAACATTCCAAATAGAGGTTACTGTCAACCCAAGGCCATCCATTGTTAATCAAACCATTGCTTCTTGCTCCAATGCCCCAATCACCTACACGGCAACGAATGGTGGAACAAACAACAACATCGTCCCCACCAATACCCTATACACCTGGACGATAAAAAATAATAACACCAGCATCACGGGGCAAAGCGCACAGGCTACTGCTCAAACTACTTTTACACAAACCCTACGCAATACCACCAATGCGCAAAAGACTATCACCTATGAGCTCACTCCAATCAGCGGTACTTGCGCAGGAACTCCTTTTGATCTCACCGTTCAAGTCAACCCAACTCCTGAAATTGCTGCCAAAACAGCTGTCATCTGTTCCAGCGAAACCTTCACGGTAGCTCCTGCCGACGGATTTGTGAACATAGTAAGTGCTAGTATCGACATCGTCCCATCAGGGACTACCTACACATGGACGGTAGTACCTAATAACAACGTCACCGGAGAAACTACTGTGGCTACTGCACAACCTTCCATTAGCCAAGCGCTTACCAATACCACCAATACCGTACAGACCGTCATCTATACCGTGACCCCTAGGTCTGGTGTCACGGGCAATTGTATCGGACAAACCTTCCAGGTAAGCGTGCAGGTAAATCCTAAACCGTTTGTTCAACCCATCAATGATACCGTCTGCTCGGCGAGTCCTTTTACCATCACTCCTGCAAATGGTAACGGAAACATCGTCCCTTCAGGAACTACCTATTCCTGGACTTTTGCAGATAATACTAGCGTAACTGGAGAAGCCAATGGAACCGCCCAGACAAACTTTACCCAGACACTAACCAATACCACCACTACTCCACAGCAAGTCCTCTACACCGTTACACCTACTTCAGGTGTAACCGGTAACTGTGTTGGAAGTCCATTCACCGTAACCATAACCGTTAACCCAACGCCTGTAATCTCAGCAAAACAACTGCTCATTTGTTCTGGCGACACCTTTAATTTTACACTCACAGATGGAGTAAATGGGGATAAAATTCCAACCGGAACCAAATACACCTGGACCGTTATTCCGAATCCAAGAATAACCGGAGCAGTCAATCAAAGCAGTCCACAGAACTCTATTCTCATTACCCAAGCCCTTGTTAATACCGGAACAGCAGTAGAAACAATCACCTATCAGGTCACTCCCTCCAGTGCAACAGGATGTAGTGGAGCTTCATTTAACCTAGTAATTACCGTCAAACCTCCCATTGTCATCAATGGAGAGCCGCATAGCTACAATGGATTTGGAATTTCCTGCTTCGGAGCAAACGATGGATATATAAATCTTACACCTAGTGGAGGAAAATTACCTTCGGATCCTGCAGTCTATACGTACTCTTGGACTGGCCCTAATGGATTTACCTCTACTGCTCAAAACATCAGCAACTTAGTCCCTGGCACCTACACGGTTACGGTAGGCGATGGTTCCAGCCTTTGTACCCAGACCAAAACATTTGTTGTAACCGAACCTCAGCCAGTCGTCATTACGGAAACCATCTCCAACTACAATGGAGTTGAAATCTCCTGCTTTGGCGGTTCCGACGGTAGGATCAGTCTAGCCGTTACAGGAGGCACGAATACCTATACCTACCTTTGGACAGCAACAAATGGAGGCGTCATCCCAGCTGGCTCACAAACTGCAGTGCTATTAACTGGCATTCCAGCGGGTACTTATAGTGTCAAGGTACTTGACTCCAACGGTTGCGAAAAAATTGAAACTTATGTGCTGCGCCAACCTACCGCTCCGGTGGCAATAAGTGAGGTAGTCCCCAACAGAAGAAATATCCTTTGTTACGGAGAGGCAACGGGTAACATCACCGTGGTGGGTTCAGGAGGAATAAAAGCATATACTTACACAGTCACTGGAACCGACTATACCGGGGCTGCGGTTACGTTGACTTCCGGCTCAACCAACCTTAACCTCTATTCCTTCTCAACGCTAAAGGCAGGTCAATACGTCCTCACCTTGACGGATGTAAACGGTTGCCAGAGAAGTGTCACCCCAATTACCCTGACCCAACCACTCGCTCCAATACAAGTAACCAATTCGGTGCTATCCAATTACAATGGTTTCAACGTCGCCTGCTTTGGAGACACCAACGGATCCATTACCCACCAAGTCAACGGCGGTACGCCTTTTGGTGGTACAGCACCTTACCGCTATGCCTGGACTGGTCCTAATGGCTTCACTTCCACAAGCCTTAACCTGAGCAACTTGGCAGCAGGAACCTATAGGCTCACCATTACCGATGCGGTCAACTGTACCCTGGTAAAAACCTACGAAATCATTAGCCCTGAGCCGATCGATGTAGATGCGGTCAAGCAAAATGTACTTTGCGGGGGAGAATTGAGCGGAAACATTTTTATCCGTAATGTGACGGGAGGAACTGGAACCTATCAGTTTCTGTGGATAAAAGACGGCGTAGGTGAAATCAAACGATCAATTGTACCCGAAGACTTGAGAAATATTGGTCCAGGACGCTACATTCTTGTTGTAACAGATCAGAACTTCTGCGAATACATTGAAGTCTTTGATGTGACTGAGCCTGTGGCTTTGGTGACAACCCTAGTAAAAAAGGAAAATAACTTGTGTTTTGGAGATGCAAAAGGCACCATTCAAATCAACGTAACCGGGGGCACTGCACCTTATATCTATGCCTGGACAGGACCAGGAGGATATACCTCCACCAACAAAGACCTGACTGGATTACTTTCTGGCACTTATAACGTACTCGTAACCGATGCACTCCTTTGTACGAGTAGCCTATCCGTACAAATCACCGAGCCTACAGAGATAATCGTTACCCCTACACTCACCATGGTCAGCTGCCCCGATGGTAAGGATGGATCGATTTCCATGACCGTAAACGGAGGAATCCCCCCTTATGTGTATGCATGGGTAGGCCCTAACGGATTCAGATCTGCTACAAGGGACCTTAGCAATTTGTCTGCAGGGAGGTACGATTTAGTAATTACCGATGGTATAGGCTGTAAAATCACGCGAACCTTTGAGATTACAGATCCCGAACCAATTGTCCTCACGCCAACCATCTCTAATTTCAATGGGTTTGAAATCAGCTGTAAAAATGGAAGTGATGGGGTGATTGACTTGGGGATTACAGGAGGAAATGGGGGTTACAAAATCTTCTGGGAAGGTCCAAACGGATTCCGATCCAACCTCGCCAAACTTATTGGTTTGGTTGCGGGCACCTATCAGGTCACTGTAGTGGACAGTAAAAATTGTATTTCCAAAGCTACCTATATCCTCGATGCGCCAGACGAACTCCTAATTACAAAAGATGACGTTCAAATCACCGATGTTTCCTGCTTTGATGGACGAGATGGCACCTTGAAAGTCACCATCAAAAAAGCATCTGTAGGCCCTTACCGTTACGAATTGAGTGGTAAAAGCGTGACTGGGTTCCCTCTTCTGGAGTCTGTATTGTCCAACAATCTTAGCTATCAGTTTACCGGTATCCGTGCAGGAAGCTATACCCTTCGCGTTTCGGATGCGAATGGCTGTGCATTGAGTGAACTCAGTGGACTCGTCATCAATCAGCCTAGCGCTCCTTTAAGCTTTACCCTACAGAAAACAGACAACACCTGTTACCGTGCAAATAATGGCACAATCCGAGTGACTCCTGCGGGAGGAACTGCTCCTTACACCATCCGCTGGAACAACTTATCTACCTCCTTCAGCCTCCAAAACTTATCTCCAGGGACCTACACGGCCACGGTGACAGATGCAAAAGGTTGTACTGTAGGCATTAGCACTACAGTAGCTGAGGCTCCAATTTATGATCTGCAAGAAGTTGTCAAAAATATTTCCTGCTTTGGTAAAAAAGACGGTTCGATACAGCTCAACATCATTGGAGGAAAAGCCCCTCTAAAAATCCAATGGGCACATGGTCCTCAAGAACCAACCCTGAACAACCTAGAAAAAGGAGTGTATAGCGTCGTCATCACAGATGCAGGGGGATGTAAAATTGAGCGACAATTCGTAATCAATGAACCCCAAGCCCTAGATCTTTCGTCGACAGTCACGGATGCATTGGATTGCGTGGATCCAAATTCTGGTTCCATAAACGTAATTCCATTTGGAGGCACTCCGCCCTATACGTATACCTGGAATAATGGGGCAAAGAGCCAAAACCTTACTGGCATCGCTCCTGGCTCTTACAGCTTGGAATTGATTGATGCCATGGGTTGCCGAATCCTACGTCAGTTTACTGTGATCCGCCCCAAAGCCCTCGAAGTGAATGTGTTACGGACATCAGAACGGATTTGTAATCCAAGAGGAATTAAATCCAACTTCAAGGTTGCTGTCACTGGTGGTGTTGCTCCTTACACGGTAACTTGGAATAGAGGTACACAAACCAATGCAGGCTTGACCATGGATACCCAGGAATTAGGGGTATTTATTGTGACGGTGACCGATGCGCGGGGATGTATCCAAACCAAGCGTATGGAAGTCATTGAAACCGATCCTTTAATTCCTGAATTTGATTACCTCTCCGCCTCATTCGATTTCTCTTATGAAAATTTGGTCAACTTCGACATTCAGTTTAAAAATTTAAGTATAGGCAAATACAAGGAGGTATCTTGGGATTTTGGAGATGGCAATACCAGTTTGGAATGGGAGCCTATTCATCAATATGCTAAAGCAGGTACCTACCTCGTTGAATTAAAATTAAAGGACCTAGATGGCTGTGTGGTAAACTACACCAAAGAAATTATCATTACCGACTATTACATCGAATTTCCAAACGTGTTTACCCCGAATGACGATAGTGTCAACGATCATTTCTATCCTAAATTCATCTATATCAAAGACATTCATGTACTGATTATGAATAAGTGGGGAGAATTGCTCTTTGAATCAAAGGACTTGGAAGCCAAAGGATGGGATGGTAAATTCAATGGAGATAAGGCCCCTATTGGCAATTATGTATGTAAAGTTCGCTACACCACGCTGGATGGTCGCGTAATTGACCAATCTTCGGTGTTCTATTTAGGTAGGTAAGCTATGAAAAAGGTACTTCTTCTATTCCTCAGTATACTGCTTGCCCCTGGGCTGAAGTCACAAGACTTTCACTTTTCCCAGTTTTATTCTGGGCCGCTCAACTTGAATCCTGCATTAACAGGTTCGAGTGAATTGACGCGAATGGGAATTAATTACCGCAAGCAGTGGCCAGGACTTGACTATGATTTCAATGGGTATTCCGCCTTTATCGATCACTACAGCTTTGACCTCCAAAGTGGAATAGGCTTGGTAGCCAATTCGTACAACGAGGAAAACATGAGTTTGAATACCACCGAGCTAGGGTTATTATATTCCTACAGCTTGAAGCTTTCCAACTATTCCAGCCTTCGCATGGGAACACAAATTACCTATGCAAGACGAAGCGGCAATTTGGAAAATTTGATTTATGGGGATCAAATCGATGTATTTAATAGAGCAATCAATCCAAATTCAATTGATATGCTAGAAAACTTGGATCCCTTTGGATACTTGGATTTGGGCTTTGGAGCGATGTATGCTAATCCAAATTTTTGGATAGGCATCAGCGGCCATCATTTGAACAATCCAAAAATGCTAAATTCAACCTACAGTGAGTTTGAATTTTTACCCATCAAATATGGTATTCAAGCAGGTTGGGAAAAAGAGCTTGGCTCTGCTGGCTATTGGAGCAATGACCGGGAACGGTATTTTTCAGTCATGGGTAATTTCAAAAAACAAGGCGTCTTTTCTCAATTGGATCTCAGCACGCAAACCAAATACGATTCGTTTATTTTTGGGCTTGGCTTCCGTGGTCTGATGACGCGAAATGAGTTGAAAAATTACGAATCGATCATTGGACTTTTCGGGGTATCCCTGCAAAACGGGGTAATCCTAGGTTATTCCTACGATTGGATGATCTCTCAAGTAGGAGCCAATACCAAAGGCTCCCATGAATTTTCCCTTCGTTACCAATTCCTTGCTGGTAATCAAAAGCGTAGAGGACAGCGGGATCGAGTTTTGAAGTGCTTTGACTACAAATTCTAAGGGAAAGTTTTTAGATTCCAAAGCAGATTTACGAGATAAGATGGAAATAGAGTAGAAATAGACTTCGCTACGCTTCGTGAAATAGGTAGTAATAACACCTGAATTCCCTATTTCACCGAGCTTGCTCGGTTTATTTCTACTGTACTTCTACCGTATTTCCTACCTGGTACTTTGTACTATTTCCCCAACGTCCAGTCCACCCAAGCATCAATCTGCTTGACTGATTGCGGGCGAAGCACAAGCTTTCCGGCTTGGTCTATTAGGTAAAAGGAAGGGGAACCAGACACGAAGTAGTCTTGTACGGCTTGGGTATCCCATTTTTTGTAATCCGAATAGGCGATAAAAGGCATGCCCTCAGAATAGGCTTGGAAGGCCTTGGGGTCGGTGTCTAAGGAAACAAAAATTGCTTCTACTCCAAGCTTGTTCCATTTTCCGTACAAAGGGATCAACTGAGTCATCTCCTCCGTACAAGCAGGGCACCAACTTGCTCCCACGATCACCAACCGGTAGGGTGCCTTCACCTCAGTCAAGCGAGTAGGATAAGTAACGGGCTTGCCTTGAAGCAAAACATCCCCCGTAAACTGGATTTCAGGCACCTTGGTACCCACCTTCATCGCACGGTAGCCTTCCAGTTGGTTTGCCAACCGAGGCAGAATGGCAATCTTACTTTGCTCTAGTACCGTAAGGGCAAGGTATTCTGCAGCTTGCGTCAAACTGCGCCTCTCGAAGAGCTCCACCACATAGCTCACCACCTCATTGTACCGCGGTTCGTCTTTTTCCAAACTCGTCAAAATGGCATCCAAGGACACCTCCATTTTTTTATAATTCTCGTCAAGGGTACCGCCGGAGTTTTCAAGTAGCCAAAACTGACTTTCGAATACATCTCTGAAAAGCCCACTTTTGGCCAAGCGCGGATCCGAATAGTCTAAGGTCCTGAAAGCTTTAACCGTTTGTGGGAGCTCTGCGGTTCGGTACTGAGCCACAGCTCCCACCGAACTCACTAGTTTGCGAATGGGCAAAAACCAACGGACAAAACTATCGCTGGGAAGGGAAGCAATAAATGCTTCGTCTTCTCTTTGAATTCTTGAAAGTTCAGCTTGAATCGCTTGATTGGGTACCTGCTGGGTTACAAAAAGAGGATCGTTCTGGTACAGGTTTTGAAGGTAGCCCCAGGCACTCAACGCCTGCTCTCGCTTTCCTTGTTCTTGGGTATACTGCTCAAACCAGCGGTTTTCTTTGCCTTCCAGAATTCGGATGGTTGTTGCCTCACTTAACGCTTGTCCCTCCAGCTTTACTCCCTCTTTCTCCAGAATCACCACAAAAGGCTTCTTATCTTCTCCAGAAAGAAAGGCAATACCATAATCTGCTCCAGCATAGGAGAGCGTAAATTGCCCTTTTTCATCTGCTTTGGTACTCTCTATCGAATAAGTAGCCAAGCCCTTTGCTCCTTCCAAAGTAATGGTTTGGTTGGCCTGAGCAGGAAAGGTCCCCGAAAGGGTTTGGGCCATGGAGGAAACTCCACCAAAAAATAAACAACACAAAAGGGCAAGGCTTCTTTTCATTGGATTATTAATAAATAGTGCCTTCAAATCTATTCAAAATCGGGACGATTTGAGTAAAAAAATCTGCAGAAAACTGCTCCCTCAACTTTAATTTTTAATGCAACGTACAGAGTAGCCTCTTGCACGAGCATAAGGATTTTCATAGGCACGGTCAGGATAGTAGGCGAATGCTTCAGCACGATTACTGGTAGTTCCAGTGCTTACGGTGCTGGACCAGATAAACCCATAGGGAGATCCTTCAGCAACAAGCGAAATAGCTCCAGATTGTTCTCGAAAGCCCGCCAAAGGTAGTTTTAATACAGAGTTAAATGCGCCAGCGCTCGTATTACTAGCCCAGGTTAATCTTTCTAGTCTAAATTCTGTTTCAGTTGGAACACGAAATCCCTCAGGGCAGGGATTATTAACTCCACCAACTCCTTGCCAGAGTAGGTTATTTTGCGGATTACGCCAATCGTCTGTTGCACTACCTAGTTGAATCAAGAGAAAATCATCATGTCCAGGTTGGTTCAAACTACTCGGGCCATTACGCGCACCTGAATTTCGACATTGGTGTCCATCCGCCCCTCTACCCCATTGGTAAAGATCCCCAAAGGCTAAGGCATCTGTACTGGAAGCTGCTACACGCTCTGCGCCCAAGTTTCGATCCATCCATGTTTTTCCTGTGGTAGGGTTTGTTACCTCCACAACAGCCGTTCGATTTTGAGGGTTGCAGTGGACAGTTCCCGGAGGATAGGAGGAAGAAGAAGATTTGAGCTGCCCTCCAAAAAGTTGGGCCTGTACCTTTTCTACTTGGTAACACGAAAGGAGAAAGAAAAATAGCAGCAATTTTTTCATGGAGATGTTAGTTTTCGGTAGCCATACTTACATACACAACCGTTCCCACCACGATAAAGGAATAGATGTGATTTTTTCCGGACGTCATACCACTCGTTCCCATGTATTTGAAAGTAAATCCGGAAGCTGTAAATGTACTTACACCCGAGTTTGTCGTGCTTGTCAAAATCAGGGAATAGGCACCCCCATTTTTGATGTTCTGAAGTACATAACTAGGGGCGGTACCGCCACCACTCGTGTAGGCCAAGTTACTTTGTCCAAAATCGATGGTCAAACTTGTTCCTGCATTAAATGCAGTGGTATTAGTTGCCGCTTTCTGGAATTGCTTGGTCCCTCCAACACTTTGATCGGTGGTCAGATCGACAAAATTTTGGGTAGTAGACCCCGTCCCTCCGTTGGCAATGGCGATTGTGCCCCCGTTCCAGGTACCCGCAGTGATCGTTCCTACTGTGGTGATATCGGTTCCCACCAATTTACTTGCTGCAATACTCCCTCCCAGCATGGCATTGGTCACTTTACCTGCTCCAATAGTTGTCGCTAAGCCCGCGCCCGTAGTAGTCACATCACCTGTAAGGGCAGCAGGGGTTTGTAACGTTCCACCGCTTACAGTAACAATACCCGTTCCTGTTGGTGCAGGACCCGCTGGGCCGGTAGCACCTGTTGCTCCTGCCGTGCCGTTTGTTCCTGCTGGACCGGTTGGACCTTGAGGCCCTGTGGCACCGGTCAAGCCTGTAGCCCCTGTCAAACCCGTAGGACCTACTGGGCCAGTTGCACCATTCGTGCCGTTTGTTCCTGCTGGACCTTGCGGACCACTAGCACCGGTCAAGCCTATAGGACCTGCTGGACCTTGCGGACCCGTTGGGCCAGCTGGGCCGGTAGCACCTGTAGCTCCTGGTGCACCCGCCGATCCGTTCGTACCGTTTGTTCCTGCTGGACCTGTCGCTCCGGTTGCACCCTGAGGTCCAGTCAGTGAAGCAATAAAAACCGCTTCAGTGCCTGTATTTCCTAAGTTGAGCCAAACCTGATAAGCGGATAGCCCGTTGGCGCCATTGGTACCGTTGGAACCGTTGCTACCACTAGGACCCTGCGCACCTGTATCGCCTGTGGCTCCAGTGGCACCTATCGGGCCCTGTGGTCCTGTGGCTCCAGCTATTCCTTGAGGACCTGTTGCACCTGCTGCTCCTTGAGGACCAGTCAGGCCAGTTGCACCTGTAGGGCCTTGTGCGCCAGCAGCGCCAGCAGGTCCAGCTGGACCAGTAAGTGAGGCAATAAAAACCGACTCAGCCCCCGAATTGCCTAAATTTAACCAGGCTTGGTAGGCGGAGAGCCCATTTGCTCCATTGGTTCCATTTGGGCCTTGAGGACCTGTTAATCCAATGGGGCCTTGTGCTCCGGTAGCACCAGTTGTTCCTTGAAGGCCTTGAGGGCCAGTGGCACCAGCAGAACCTTGAGCACCTGTAGCTCCGGTAAGACCCTGGGTTCCTTGAGTTCCTTGAGGACCGGCAGGTCCACTGGGACCGGTGAGCCCTATAGGACCGGTAGCTCCTGCCGCACCAGCAGATCCAGTGGGCCCTTGGGGACCATCTGCTCCTCGGGAGGCTAATAAAGCCCAGTTGGTTGGATCACTTGTAGGTGTAGAGCTAGAATTACTAACCGGAGCAAGGCAGAAATAAGAAGCTCCATTGAAGCCAACCACATCATCTTTAACATAAGTACCCGTAGCAGACCAGGCGCCTCTCCAAGTCAGACCTGCAGGACCGATTGGTCCAGCAGCTCCTTGTATACCTGTGGGGCCTACAGGACCTACTGGACCCGAAGCACCCCTTAATGAAGCTAGCCATTGCGATTCAGTTCCCACAAATCCAGTACTGACAGCGACTTGATAGGCGCTAGGGCCATTTTGTCCATTTTGACCGTTGGCTCCAGTAGACCCTGCAGGACCCTGTGGACCCGTGGTCCCCGCTGTACCGGGGGAACCTTGGGGACCAGCTGCCCCGTCTGTACCTCGACTACCCTGAGGGCCTGTGGCCCCAGCTGTTCCCTGTGCTCCGCGTAATGCAGCTATAAAGTCTGCTTCAGTCCCTGTATTCCCTAAGTTCAACCATTGCTGGTAGGCACTTATGCCATTACTTCCATTCGCTCCATTGGTACCATTGAGTCCAGCAGGACCTTGGATTCCTTGTGGGCCAGGCGCTCCGGCTACTCCTCGCAAGGAAGCCAGCCACTGCGCCTCCGTTCCGACAAACCCGGCGGCTACTGCTACTTGATACGCACTTGAGCCCGTACTTCCCACTTGACCGGTAGGACCCGCTACCCCAGTAAGGCCCGTAGGGCCTTGTGGACCGGTGGTTCCTGCTGGGCCAGTAAGGCCAATCGGACCTTGAACTCCAGTGGGACCTGCAACACCCTGAGGACCGGCTGGTCCGGCAGGACCAGGAGTCCCAGAATTAGCGGCATAGAGGGCAAAAGGCACTGCTGTAAATTGTTGGCTACTGAGCAGCACAAATTCTGCACAGCGCCCTGTTTTATCGAAGGAAACTTCCAAAAATTTGGCCTGCGAATTCCAAACAATCTGGCTAAAAGAGGCTGCACTCCCTCCTATTCTACTACCCGTCCCAATGACCACATTGACCATTCCATAGGCATCTGTGGTGGTGGAAATCACTTCTTCGTGTTCACTAACACCGCTGGGATTCTTAAAGACAAACTTTAAACAAATGTCCTTCTCTGCTAAAGGAGAGGTACGATTATCTTCTCCAGGCAATACCTGACGGTCCATGATGACTGCTTGGTAGGTAATACCCGGAACTTGAGAAAACGCAGATCCTGCCAGGATCCACATCCAAAAAATAAGTGCTGCCTTTTTCATATCAATTCAATTGAACATAGAAGCCAAACAATAGGCTGTGGGTGAGAAATGTTACTTTTTCATCTTGTGAACCTCCCAAGCGGGAACTCTTTGAATAGGAATAAGTAAGATTTATAAAAGCACGCTGAAGCACAGGATATGAGGCCGAAACGCCCCCGCCAGCTCGCGCAAAAAGTCCTGAAAAATCATCTTGCCCATTTAACGGAAACCTAGAATTGTTAATCACCTGCGTACCCGAAATCATTCCGGAAATTCCCAAAAGACCCCTCAGCCCAAGTTCTACTTCCCCGAGGTGGCCCAGAAAAGAAATGGAATTAGTCAGCCCTCCATAGGTAGTTTCCCAGCTATAATTGTTATTGAGATTCCCCCCAAACGAATTGAAGTTGTCCAAGTTGAGGGAGACCTCATTTTTAAACCAGTGGGGAGAATACTGTCGTCCCTCCTTTTCTGAATCTTCCTTAATTTTTTTCAGGAAAAAAGGGAAGCCCATCCCCGTTTGAATAGAGGATCCTATCCCTGGTGAAAAATCCAACAGTTGATCTCCAGAAGCAGAGCGGAAATCGTAGTTAGTGGAATTGAATCCTGTTTTGATGAAGATTTCCTGCCCAACAGAGGGAAACTGCATTCCTATCAGGAAAGCGCAGACTAAAAAAAGAGTTCTCATGGTTTTTTGATTATGCGTGTTTGAATAAACTTATTTCCAGATCTCAAATGGACCACGTAGACACCGGAAGCCAAAAAAGTAAGGCTGAGCTGCACCTCGTTGGCAATTGGGACCAATGTAGCCTGGTAAACGAGACTTCCCTTTCCATCAAAAAGCAGGAGTAGGGTCTCTTCTTGATGGTCTGTGGTAAACCTAAAATGGATGCGCTCTGAGAAAGAATTGGGAAAGGCAATGACGCCAAATGGCCGTTGAAGCTCCTTTAAAAAGGGAATGCCTCCCCGCAAAAAGCCTTGGCTAAGACGAGTGGAAGAACTAGAAAATACGCCTGTGACACTACTCTGGCCAATGGATTGTTGGACAGAAAGGCCTTCAATACGGATTGTTTGGCTTGTATTGCCCATTGCCACGACCATGTGATTTCGTAACGATTGTGCCAAAAGGGAACTGCTTATTAGGCATGCAAAAAAGTAGGCAGATAGAAAAAAGTAAAAAATAAACCTGTTTTTAGGACACATACTCCGATTGAGTTTTTTCATTTAAAAACAAGTAACGTGTAAAAAAACATAAAACCCTAACTCATTTTATACAAAATCTTGTTTTTTACATATTTTATTTTTTAATTTATAAAATTTCTTTATTTTTATACATTATATTATATTTTTAATTATTTTTTTGTAATTGTTTTTTTAGTAAAAAAAGATTTTTTGCTCTTTTAAGGAGACTTCGGCCAGTTGCGAATGAGGAGTGTAATGGCCGAGGAGGAAAAATGAAGGGAGGGGGGTAAAACTTGATTTACCTGTTCTAGCCAAAAAGGAAGTAGAGACAAGTGGGGGCGAAGCTAGGGAAACTAGCTGAAAAAGTACCTTGACAAGACAAAAAAGAACAAGCTGGGTGAACTGAACGATTCAGCCCACCCATCTTGACTGGCAACTCGTTTATTTCAAGGATACTGTCTTCTTAAAAAACATTCTGGAAATAAAGATACCACTGCTATCATCCTTACCACCAACACTTTCTACTGCGCTGGTAACATTGACCAAGGAATAACCTTCGGATTCTAATTCCATGATACGGGCGGCTATCATCGCGTCATTGGAAGCGATATTTTGAAAATTTATTCCTGCTGCACTGAAAAAATTAAGCAGCTTGGCTTCGTCGAACTTTTCCACTTTTAATTCCTTTCTACTCACCGTTCGCTGTGAAGAAGTTTTTCCATTTACTCGACTGGTACGATAGTCATCTGTATTCACGTCGGTCATGTTTTCTACCATTCGCGATCGTCCAAGGCCCATGGGAACAATAGACTCCACTACGGTAACAATTTTCCACTCATTAAAGGACTGGGTGGTCATTTCTTGGGCCTGAGCAACAAGGCTAGTAAGGGATAGAAAAAGGAATAAGGCTACTAATTTTTTCATGGTATGGGATATTTACGTGTGAATATAGGTTTACGAACTTAAGCCAATGCAAGTTACAAGCGATGGATAACCTGGTAAAATTGACCAACATCAGGGCTTCATTTGAGCGCTTACTTACGATCAAAAAGCAGTCCCCATTTTTTCTCATCCAAGTACACCCGACAAGTATCATTGAACAAGGCCGCTTCAATTTTGAAATTCTCTTGGGTTCCCAAAATCGTTCGTTGATAAGTCAAGGACCAATTCTTAGCATCTACCTCCTTAATTCCTACCCGCTTGAGTGCATAACCAAAATCCACCTCCGCCAAGGCGTCTGCCAAGTCTTCTTCTCCAAGCTCCTGCTTCATGGGACCATAAAAAAAGGTTGCCATCTGCTCGTATTCTTGCTTTTGATGCAGCACCTGTAAGTACCGTAATACATCCATGTTGTAAAAGCAGAGTGGGTTTTTGAAGAGACAAAAGTTAGTATCCGTAGGCATTGCCTGTATCTCCCGACCATTCCCTAGCGGTGAAAAAAGTAGAACGAGTACTAGCAGGGCAAGGATTGCTAGTTTAGATTGGATAAGCTGCATGGAAGGTGAAAATAGTAGAAATTGGATGGAATCCCGAAAAAGTGGCCTCCAAACTGTCCCAAAAAAAAGAAAACCCCGAATACGTGAAGTATAAGGGGTTCTGTGTAGCGGGAACAGGACTCGAACCTGTGACCTTCGGGTTATGAGCCCGACGAGCTACCAACTGCTCCATCCCGCGATATAGTGGTACAAAGGTAAGGACAAACTCTCGAAAATCAAGTACCTTTGCAAAAAATTATCAGAAATGATCTCCCCCTCCCACAAAGCAGGATTTGTCAATATCTTAGGAAAACCCAACGTAGGAAAATCTACCTTGATGAACATCCTTGTGGGAGAGCGCCTGTCTATCGTGTCCTCAAAAGCACAAACAACCCGACACCGCATACTTGGTCTCATCAACACCGACGAGTACCAAATCGTTTTCTCAGATACACCTGGCATGCTAAAGCCAAAGTACGAACTTCATAAAAGCATGATGTCCTTCGTCAAGCTCTCCTTGGAAGATGCGGACGTCATTGTCTTCGTGACCGACTTGTTTGAAACGGATGAGGAAATCGAAGAGGTCATTACAAAAATGAATGCCTCTGGCGTACCCATCTTGCTGGTAATCAATAAAATAGATTTGGCAAAAGAAGGCCAGCTGGAAGAAGTTACGCAGTACTGGACCTCGCGAGTGCAGGCAGCTACTGTCATTCCCATCGCAGCTCTCGAGCGCTTCAACACCGAACGAATCCTACAAGAAATTGTCGATCGCCTGCCCGTCCACCCCCCTTTTTACGACAAGGAGGAACTAACAGACCGGCCAGAGCGGTTCTTTGCTTCTGAGATCATCCGAGAAAAGATCTTTACCAACTATAAAAAAGAAATTCCTTACAGCACGGAAGTTGGAATAGAGGACTTTCACGAAGAAGAAAGCCTTATCCGAATTCGTGCCACCATCTTCGTGGAGCGGGACAGCCAAAAAGGCATCGTCATCGGAGACAAAGGCAAAATGCTCAAAAAGGTAGGCACCGAAGCGCGTATCGACCTAGAGAAATTTTTCGGAAAAAAAATCTTCCTCGAAACCTTCGTCAAGGTGGAGCAGGACTGGAGAAAAAATAAATTAGTGCTTAAAAAATTCGGGTACGATCCCTCTTAACCATGGCAAATATAGTAGCAATTGTAGGCAGACCCAATGTGGGCAAATCCACCCTGTTCAACCGCCTGGTGGAAGAGCGAAAGGCCATTGAAGACAACCTCAGCGGCGTCACCCGAGACAGACACTATGGCCATGCCCAATGGTCAGGTAAGTTTTTCTCCGTCATAGATACTGGAGGATACGTCACAGGGTCTGACGACCTCTACGAAGCCGAAATCCGCAAGCAAGTGAAGCTGGCCATCGAAGAAGCAGATGTCATCCTCTTCATGGTCGATTGCCACGACGGTATGACTGACCTAGATGCTGAGTTTGCGAACGAGCTCCGCAACAATAAGAAACCACTCTATGTAGTTGCCAACAAAGCGGACAACCAAGAAAAGTCATTTATGTCCCATGAATTTTATTCCTTGGGATTGACCGACCTAGAAGTATTTCCAATCGCAGCAGCGAGTGGTAGCGGCACAGGAGAACTCCTCGACGCTGTCATCAGTCACTTCGAGGAGATTGGTGACGAAGATCCAGACGCGGGCGTGCCTAAAATATCCATTCTAGGAAGACCCAATGCAGGCAAATCTTCTTTCCTCAATGCGTTAATTGGCCAAGAACGCTCCATCGTTACGGACGAAGCAGGCACCACACGCGACGCCATTCACACCCGCTACAAATTTTTCGGACAAGATTTCATCATCACTGACACCGCTGGAATTCGTAAAAAAGCTAAAGTAAAGGAAGACATCGAGTTTTACTCAGTAATGCGCTCGCTGCGAACCCTCGAAGAATCAGATGTCGTCATCGTCATGACAGACGCCACACGAGGACTCGAGGCTCAAGATGTCAACTTGGTCTCCCTTGCCATCAAAAACAATAAGGGCGTACTCATTATGGTCAACAAGTGGGATCTTATAGAGAAAGATCACAAGACCATGAACAAAATCAAGGAAGACATGATGGACCGCTTGGGAGAACACAAGTGGATCCCCATTATTTTTACCTCAGTCACCGAAAAACAACGAATTTTTCAAGCCATTGAGCTTGCCGTAAAGGTGTATGAAAACAAAACAAGACGGGTGACCACCTCAAAGCTAAATGATATTTTGCTCCAAGAAATAGAAAAATATCCCCCACCAGCCTGGAAAGGAAAATACATTAAAATCAAATACATCACCCAGCTACCAACCAAAAACCCGGTTTTTGCATTTTTCTGCAACCTTCCACAATACATTAAAGAGCCTTACACACGGTTTTTGGAGAATAGATTGCGAGAAAACTTTGATTTCGAAGGAGTTCCCGTAAAAATAGTTTACAAAAACAAATAAAATATTTTGTTTACCACTTGCACAATTAAAATTATTCCTAGTACATTTGTCTTGTAATTAAGAAAACCATAACAAATGAAAAACGTATTTGCAATTTTCGCAATCGCCGGTTTGATCGCTACTGCTTCTTGCGGTGGCAAAACTGAAGACACAGCTAAGGCTGACTCTCTAGCTGCTGCAGCTAAGGCTGACTCTCTAGCTCAAGTTGAAGCTGCTGCTGCAGCTGCTCAAGTAACTGCTGACTCTGTAGCTAAGGCGCAAGCTTATGCTGATTCAGTAGCTGCTGCTTCTACAAAGAAGGCTAAGTAATCAAACCCACGCGTGAAAAAATTAAGAGTTCCGATGGATCGGAACTCTTTTTTTATGCTCTAAAATGCCAACCCATTCCGCTGAGCTCCTTCGCCTATTCAACAGACACCTTCCCGAAAGCGCAATCCCCTATTGCCTTCAACTCTGGGAGGAAACCCCCTTCCTATTTTTTGTAAAGTCCCCTAGAAACACCAAACTTGGCGACTTCCGGTATAGAAAAGACCGCCCCATACAAACCATCACCCTCAACGTAGACCTCAACCCCTACCAATTTCTACTTACCCTAATTCATGAAGTGGCACACCTACGAGCTTTTGCTCGGTTCGGTACAGCTCACCTTCCACACGGACAGCAATGGAAAGCCTTGTTTAAGGCGCTATTAGACCCGATCCTACACGAACCCATCTTTCCAAGGGACCTGCTCGTCCCCCTAAAGCTTCATATGCGAAATCCAGCAGCAAGCTCCACTAGAGACCTCTTTTTGATGAAGGAGATGAGTAAGTACGATTTTAGTCAAGAGAAAAATCAGCTTTTCTTCCTATCGGATTTGGGCCCTGGAGCCATCTTTGAGCTGGCCGGAAAAAAATTTAAAAAAAGGGGAAACGCGACGAACACGCATTCTTTGTGATGAACTCGAAACAGGAAAAAAATTTCTAGTATCCCGCCTCGCCAAGGTACAACGCCTGGACTAATCCTTTTCCTCACCAACTTGAAACTCTGGCTGAGAAAAGTCTTTCGGCTGTGGAAGGTCCTGCATGGAGTTGATCCCAAAATAATCCATGAATTTTTGAGAAGTCCCATAGATCAAAGGCCTTCCTACTCCTTCAGATTTACCTTTAATTACGATTAACTCCTTTTCCAATAATTTTTGAAGTGAATAATCACAGGAAACACCCCTAATCTGCTCTACCTCCCCTTTTGTAAGAGGCTGCTTATAGGCAATGATGGACAAGGTCTCTAACTGTGCAGAGGAAAGTCTTTTTTGCGACTGCTGCCGCAAAAGAATGCGTATGCTAGGTTGGTAGGCAGGCTTGGTCAAAAACTGATACCCACCACCCAATCGCTCCAAGGCAAAAGAAAAGTCTTCCTTCTGGTATTTTTGGCCCAATTCATCCAAGGCAGACCAAACATCGGCTTCAGGCACCTCGGCACCAAACATTTCACTCAAACAACTAACCAGCTCCGCCGCAGAAAGAGGCTCTGGCGCGCAAAAAATAAGCGCCTCAATGTGACGATGTAGAAAGTCCACCCTTACTTTTTAGCCAGTTTTGCCTCTATGGAATGCATGGTGTGCGGCACCGCTTTCAATCGCTCCTTAGAAATCAACTTACCTGAATCGACACAAACCCCGTAGGTGCCGTTTTTGATTCGAATGAGCGCATTCTCCAGATTGATCACAAACTTTTGCTGTCTTGCCGCCAATTGATTCATGCTTTCTCGCTCCAAGGTATCCGCCCCGTCTTCTAAAAGCTTCGAAGTGGAAGAGGTATGATCGGTACCTGAATCGTTCTTTTTACTCAAGGTCTCTTTCAAGGATTGAAGTTCCTCCTTTGCCAAGGCCAATTTTTGAAGAATGATTTCTTCGAATTCCTTTAGCTCATCTTTGGAATAAGCGGTTTTTTCTTCCTTACTCATACGTTCCTGCTTAAAAGTTTAAAACTTTGACCCTTTCTTAAGAAGGCCCTAAAATACTGCTGTCTTTCAGAAAACCCAAACAAATGCCAGCGATTCTCGAGTTAGTCATTTTTACCTAATTTCACGCTTTTTTTACCAATTATATCCATTTCCCCCAACCTTACAGTGCTGCAGCGATGACGATTGTTTTTTTGATTTGACGCACTCGCCCAGTCAAATCAAAAAGCTCTACCACAAGCACGTAGTATCCTGGTCGTACGCGATTTCCCGAGTCATCCGTTCCCTCCCAAGCATATAGCCCTTGCCTTCCCAACACCTGATTTTCTCCGAGCACCTGCACCAGCTGTCCTCCAGCTCCATATATACGAAAGCTTCCTACCCAACCTATCTCCTCTAAGGAATAGCGGATTGTCGTGAAATTAGGCCCGCTGCTGCCTTCAGGATCAAAAACCAGCGGCTCCACTTGCACCAAGCTTGCATCTACTTCCCCTCCAAGAACGGTGGAATTTTGCCTCCCTGGTGTCGCATGCTCCTCACTGCTAGCTGCCGAATGCCAGTTGGCCGCTAATCCTGCAGGCACCGAACTAGAAATCCGCTCCAAAGCCACTCCCTTGGTACTTCGAAGCAGCGGATGGTGCCAATCGGACCCGTAAGAAAGGGTCTCCACCACCTCACCTGTTCCGGATAGAAGCAATACGGCACCTCCGGAAATAGGTAAGCTTGGTAAGCTTGATAGCTTTTGTATGTTGCCTGCCGCCGATTTGGGATAGCTTAGCCGCAGGCGATTGACATCCTCAGTCAATGCCAGGTAGCCTTTTGGGGCTAGCATAGCCCCTTCTCCACCAAATTGCCGTAACTGACTAGGCTGGCCCTCCTCATCCAGGTTGCCCAAGGCCCAAGAAGTCAGCGACAGAAACTTGCTGTCGGAGGTGTTGTGTAGTTCTACAAACTTGGGATCTCCTGTTCTCGGCTCCACCAACAGCTCGTTCAAAATAAGCTCTCCTTGCAGCGGAGTTTCCGTCAGGACCACTTGGGTTTCCACTCCTCCCGCAGCGCCCACACAGCGACGAAGTGCGGCAGCGCGAAGGGCATAAATACGACTCGGCAAGGCAGCTACAGCCAAGGAAAGACTTACCCTATTGCCAGAAGAGGATACCCGGCTCGAATCCACGGCGAGGGAAGGCGAAAAGAGAAAGGGAGAGGGACTGCTTAAGGGAAAAATGGGTTGATTCAACACCAGCTCCACTAGTCTAGGATTCCTAAAAAAGGCGAGTTCCACCCCCAAGGGTCCTGGATCTTTTGTGCTTAAAAAGCGTGCATTTTGTTTACCAGGCGTTCCCCGCTGGGGATCACTGGATGGCATCAAGAAAGACGAGCCTTCGCAGCGATACAGCGGATCAGGAAGCTCTAGGCTATAACCGCCATTGGCAAATTCAGCTCCTCCCCAAGACCCGCTGCGGTATTCCAGCTGATCGATGAGCTCTCCAGCAGCTGTCTGTAAACTGAGGACAGTTCCAGAATTATTTAACGTTGGCCAGGAGGCCAAGGGCATTACCTTACCATACCCCTGAAGCTGGGTAGCTTGGGTAGCAGGACAGAGCAGCAAAAAGCCCCCTGGCGGCATCCAATATTCAGGAAGCACAATGGCACTAGTAGATGTCGAATAGGAAAGCCCATCCAAGCGCAACTCTTTTGTTAAGGGATTCATCAGCTCAACATACTCGACAAAAGGCAGGTCCTGATCCATTCGAGGCGCTGGCATAAGCTCGTTTAGCACCAAAGACTTGTAGGCATAGGCCGTTGGATCAGTATATCGAAACGTGAGCAGCGTATCGCGCAAAAAATTACCACTGGGGTCTGGCAACTGCTGGATGAGAAGTGTATAGTCTTTATTTTCCTGAAGCTCCTCCTGCATCCGAAGCACCACGATAGAATCGGCAAGGGAACGAACCGCCACTGGTGTATTGCCCTCCAACCGATAGGCGGGAGGAAGAAGTGCGAAAACGGGGTCGATGGGCTCTGAAAAAGATAGCCACAACTCTTTTTCGTCGTAACCTTTGACCGTGGTTAGGGTTGGCCTAACCGTGTCAACCACCAAATCTTCTAGCACAAAATCGTCCATAACCCAGCGCGCGGCAGAGCCTGTGCCCGGCCCTGGACCCACCTCGATACGTAGATGTACCTCCTCCAATGAGGCAAATTGCGGGGGGATGGCCAGCTCAAACTTGAGAAAGTCTTGGGTAACGTTGGCAAACTGTCCTTGCTGCCCTACGGGAACACGTTCCACATAAGGCCCCGCCAGAGAAGCGGACCAGGAGCTATGCACCAAAGCGGGGCGACTCCCTGTTCCATTTCTGACCGTTTTTGCCGAAAAAGTAACGGTAGGATTTGTCATGCCCTGGGGTGAAAGACGCACCCATAGCTGCCCAGTGAAGGAAGCAAGGGGCTGGACAGCCAAGGCGGCAGTCCCTTGCATTCCTCCCGAAGCCAGACGAAAAACACGGGATGAGGTACCTCGGACCTCATTGGCGTACCAACCGGGTAGAAAGGCTTCAGGAAAAGCAACGATACGAAAAGGATTCTCAAACCCTTGGGTTTGCGCACGGAGGCGAGCTGAAAAACACAGCAGGAGGATAGGCAGGAGCAGAAGTCCCACACGAGAAAAAAATGGATTCATAGGATAGCTTAAAAAGTAACTGAATATACTAAAAATCGGCAAAAACGTATCGCCCGCTAAAATGTTTTGCGAAAACGTCATCAACATGAGTTCAGGTGCGTATTTTTAACCACCCAAACGAATTAAACCGAACTAACGATGAAATTGGCTGTAATAGGCGCCACTGGACTGGTAGGTACCGAGATCCTTGAAGTGCTTGAAGAACACCGCTTCCCCTACGACGAGCTATTGCTCGTGGCCTCTGAAAGATCGGTAGGAAAGCAGCTGGAGTACCAAGCCAAGCAGCACCAGATCATTGGACTTGCTGAGGCTGTAGCTGCTCGTCCACAAATCGCCATTTTCTCCGCCGGAGGTAGTACTTCCTTGGAATGGGCCCCAAAATTTGCAGAATTGGGCACGGTGGTCATTGACAACTCTTCCGCCTGGAGAATGGACCCAAGCAAAAAGCTGGTTGTTCCCGAAATCAATGCGCAAGAACTCACGGCAAATGACAAAATCATTGCCAATCCCAACTGTTCCACCATCCAAATGGTCTTGGCCTTGGAACCTTTGCGCCAGCGCTACGGCATCAAACGCATCGTGGTCTCCACCTATCAATCCGTTACGGGTACCGGAAAAGCAGCAGTGGATCAGCTAATGGCAGAACGCCAGGGAATTACCCCGGAAATGGTGTACCCACACAAAATCGACCTCAACGTCCTTCCTCATATTGACGTTTTTCAGCCCAATGGCTATACCAAGGAAGAGATGAAGATGATCAACGAAACCAAGAAAATCTTCAGCGACGACTCCATTCAGGTCACTTCCACCACGGTACGAGTCCCTACGATGGGCGGGCACTCTGAGGCAGTAAACGTAGAATTCAAACAAGATTTTGATTTGGCAGAAGTAAGAACCTTGCTCGAAAACGCCCCAGGTATCATCGTTCAGGATGATCCTACCAACTTCGTTTACCCCATGCCAATCCATGCGCACAAAAAAGATGAGGTTTTTGTGGGCAGGCTTCGGAGAGACGAATCCCAGCCCAATACGCTAAATATGTGGATCGTGGCCGATAACCTGAGAAAAGGCGCTGCCACAAATGCCGTGCAAATCGCAGAATATCTCTTGGAAAAAGGGCTAGTCTAATGCCGTACCTTGACGCAGCGACGCCCGAATCTGCTCAGTTTGTGCAGGAACATCTCAATGATGCGCCGGAACGCGTCCTGTTTAAGTACCAAGGAAAAGTCTCCTTTGACCTAAAATTTGCCGTACAGCAGATTGCTGCTCGACAAAAAGTGGCTAAAAAATTACCCTCTTGGACGGCACGCCCAGACTTACTTTTTCCTGCCTCCCTTTCCTTGGAGCAAAGTTCGAGCGAGGAAACAGCCACTTTCAAGGCGAAAAATGAGTCAGGCCAGCGAATGATTGACCTCACGGGAGGCTTTGGCGTGGACTTTTATTTCCTCGCAACTAACTTTGCTGAAGGCATCTATTGCGAGCAGCAGGCCGAACTCTTTGCGCTTGCACAGCATAACCTTTCCCTACTATCTCCTGACAAGTTTACTTTCCATGCAGGCGATGGATTGGCTTATTTGAAGGACTGCTCTCTGCCTTTTGACCTGATTTATGCGGATCCTGCGAGACGAGGCATTGGCAATCAAAAACTGTTTAAACTGCGCGACTGCGAACCTGACTTGGTCAGTGCCTGGCCACTCTTGAAAAGCAAAACCCAGCGCGTCCTACTCAAAGTTTCGCCTATGCTCGACCTTGCACGGGCCTGGGCCGAACTTCCGGATATTCAGCAAATCCAGGTGATCACAGTCAAAAACGAAGTCAAAGAAGTTCTTCTGCGCTGGAACAGCCAAAGAAGTGAGTTCCAAAAAACAGTGGAAGTAGTAGAACTGGACGGAAACGTCCCCTACTTCCAGTTTGAACCTTGGGAAGAAGCACAAGCCGAGACAAGCTATGGTGAAGTGGGTACTTACCTCATTGAGCCTTCGGCGGGAATTTTAAAAGCAGGGGCATTCAAATTATTTGGTACCCGCTTTGGCCTAAAAAAATTGGCCCAGCATACCCACCTTTACAGCAGCGATACCTTACCGGTAGCTATTCCAGGACGTTTATTTGAGGTGGTACGGGAGCTGTCGCCTCGAAAGCAGGACCTAGCCGAAGCTTTTCCCGAAGGAAAAGCGAACGTGATCTGCAGAAACTACTCCCTTGGTGCTGCCGAATTGAAAAAGAAATGGTCCCTAAAGGATGGAGGCACCGATTACCTCATTGGCGCGCAAATTGGACTGGGTTACAAACTTTTTTGGTGTAAGCGTCGTCAATAAAAAAAAGTGAAGGTCAATCCTTCACTTCTTCATAGTCTACATACTCTCCGCCTTCGATGTCTTTCTTCATTTTCTGAGGAGATCTTTTTGGAACAAAATCCACATGAACACCCTCCTTAGGACGTTGCGCTTGCTGCTGTGCACGCTGCTGCTCCATGGCAGCCTCATTCACCCTGCGTGCGAGTTGTGCTAGCTTTGAGCGCAAGAAGTAGCGAAGCAGCTGGCCAAACAACCATCCTACACCGAGAAAAATTAAAATAAATTTTAAAGCTGTACCCAAGATTTAGTTTTTTAGGAACAAATCTACTTACTCAAGTAGATGTTGCGTTCCGCGTAAATTTTCAAAAAGAAATCATCCATCAAATCGTCAATAAAGTAGATGGCTTCTCCGGTAGATTTCATTTCGGGGCCGAGCTCCTTGTTGACATTCGGGAACTTGTGGAAGGAAAATACGGGCTCTTTGATGGCATAGCCTTTTTTGACTGGTTTAAAGTCAAAGTCCGTCACCTTCTTTTCACCCAACATCACTTTTACGGCATAGTTGACATAAGGTTCTTGGTAGGCCTTGCAGATGAAAGGCACTGTACGGGATGCTCTTGGGTTGGCTTCGATGACATATACCTTGTCGTTTTTGATGGCAAACTGCATGTTAATCAATCCCACTGTCTTCAAGGCAAGCGCAATTTTTTTGGTGTAGGTTTCAATTTGTCTGACCACCAAATCCCCCAGATTATAGGGAGGAAGCACCGCGTAGGAGTCTCCCGAGTGGATGCCGGCTGGCTCAATATGCTGCATAATCCCAATGATGTAGACATTTTCGCCGTCACAGATCGCATCAGCTTCGGCTTCGATTGCGCCCTCTAAGAAGTGATCTAGCAGGATCTCGTTATTGGGAATGTCACGAAGCACGTTGACCACGTGCTCCTCCAATTCCTTCTCGTTGATGACAATCTTCATCCCTTGCCCGCCAAGCACGTAGCTAGGACGCACCAACAAGGGGAATCCGATTGTTTTGCACAACTCTAGTGCCTCGTCCGTATTGTGAATGGTGCCAAACTCGGGGTAAGGCACGTTGTTTTCTTTCAGTAGGGTTGAAAACTGTCCTCTATCTTCGGCCAAGTCTAATGCTTCGTAGCTGGTACCGATGATTTTGATGCCGTATTTGGAAAGCTTTTCAGCCAGCTTCAAGGCCGTCTGTCCGCCGAGCTGCACAATGACGCCTACTGGATTTTCTTGGAGGATAATTTCGTAGATATGCTCCCAAAAAACCGGCTCAAAATAGAGTTTATCGGCCACATCCGGATCGGTGGATACCGTTTCTGGGTTGCAGTTGATCATGATGGTTTCGTAGCCGCATTCCTTCGCCGCCAAAACCCCATGTACGCAGGAATAGTCAAATTCAATGCCTTGACCCACTCGATTGGGGCCCGATCCTAGCACCACTACCTTTTTCTTCTCACTGCGAACGGATTCATTCTCTTCTCCGAAGGTGGAATAATAATAAGGAGTCTTTGCGGCAAACTCGGCCGAACAAGTATCCACCAACTTGTACACCCGCTTGATTCCCATCTCTTCGTAGCGCTTTTGGAACACATCGCTTTCCAAACAGTCTAGCAGGTGAGCGATTTGACGATCTGCGTAGCCTTTTTTCTTAGCGATTTCCATCAACTCTTTCGGAATGGTATCCAGCTTGTACTTGTTTATTTCCGCTTCTAGGTGAATAAGCTCTTCGATTTGCTTCAAAAACCATTTGTCGATCTTGGTCAAGTCCTGTATGGTGCGGAAGGAAATGCCGAGTTTGAATGCATCATAGACGTGAAAGAGGCGGTTCCAGCTTGGGTTGGCCAAGGAATAAAGGATTTGCCCTTGGTCTTTGAGTTCTTTTCCGTCGGCACCGAGGCCGTTTCTTTTAATTTCTAGGGACTGACATGCTTTTTGCAGCGCTTCTTGAAAGTTGCGTCCTATGCCCATCACCTCACCTACCGCCTTCATGGACAGGCCAAGTCTGCGGTCTGCTCCTTTAAACTTATCAAAGTTCCAACGTGGGATCTTCACGATCACGTAGTCGATGGAAGGCTCAAAATAGGCCGAAGTGGTGCCTGTAATGGAGTTGGAAAGCTCGTCCAGGTTGTAGCCGATGGCTAGTTTTGCTGCTACCTTGGCAATGGGGTATCCCGTTGCTTTGGAGGCCAATGCTGAGGAGCGCGACACGCGCGGGTTAATCTCGATGCCGATGATGGTTTGGTTGTCAGGGCTTACCGAAAACTGCACATTACAGCCCCCAGCAAAATTACCTATGCTGTTCATCATGGTGATGGCATAGTTACGCATGCGCTGGTAGACGGTGTCGGGGAGGGTCATGGCAGGAGCCACGGTGATGGAGTCACCAGTGTGCACCCCCATGGGGTCAAAATTCTCAATGGAGCAGATGACAATCATGTTGCCAATATTGTCGCGCATCACCTCGAGCTCGTACTCTTTCCAACCCGTGATACTCTGTTCGATCAACACCTCGTGTACCGGAGAGGCCTGAAGACCTGCCGAGAGGTAATGCTCAAAATCCTCCGCCTTTTCCACAAAAGCTCCTCCTGCTCCTCCAAGCGTGTAGGAAGCTCGGATGATGAGCGGAAACCCAATTTCTTGGGCAATTTCTTTTCCTTGAAGCATGGAAGTAGCCGTGTCGCCTTTGCAAACGCCAACGCCGATTTGCTCCATTAAGGCTTTGAACTTCTCCCGATTTTCTGCGGTATCGATGGCGTCAATGTCGACGCCAATCATTTCCACACCGAAACTCTTCCAGATCCCTGCCTTATCGCAGTCAATAGCCAGGTTGAGGGCCGTTTGGCCTCCCATGGTAGGAAGGACTGCGTCGATATCGGGGTGGTCGGTGAGGATTTTTCGGATGGATTTTTTATCGAGGGGTAGCAAATAGACATGGTCCGCTGTCACAGGATCTGTCATGATCGTCGCCGGATTGGAGTTGATCAGTGTCACTGTGATGCCTTCCTCTCGAAGGGATCGAGAGGCCTGGGAACCGGCATAGTCAAACTCACACGCTTGTCCAATCACGATGGGGCCTGAGCCAATTATGAGTACGTGCTTGATGCTACTGTTTTTAGGCATGGGGAGGGGATTATTAGAAATTACTTAGGTCCAAATTGGCGTAAAATTAGAAAAAATATCTGAAGGGGAAAGGTAATTCTAGGGAAGTTTCCTGTCATAGGTTACTCAAGTGCAAAGGCAGGATTGGTAATGCCTAAGTTAATGCCTAAATTCATTTGATTAACAAAAAACAGAACGCCAACCCAAGCCTTCTAGCCATGATCACCTGGCGGATTTCAGCTACCACTTCCTTACGGAAGACATTAAAAAATTACCCCATCAATCTAACATGAGCAATCTTTTTCATATCCTAAATGGAGACCACCTGGCAAGTCAACTCCATGGAATGGATACTTTCCAACGAACTATAATTTTTCGAGAGGCGCTCGTAGTCGGCCCCGTCACCGGAAATTCCCTGCCTGAATTTTGGCAGACACGGGCCAAATTTATAACGAATGCATATGGGATGACTGCGGAGGGATATGCAGTAAAGACAATACAGGAAATTGAACAGCTCAGCCAACTGCCATATCAGGCTGAAGTATGCCTGTGGTTTGAGGACGACCTATTTTGCCAAGTTAACCTCTGGTTTATTCTTTCATTGCTAGCAGAGAAGCCCGATCCAAGGGTATTTCGAGTATTTCCTCCAGAAGCGACTTCAGAAAACAGGTGGAAGGGATTTGCCGAAGCAACACCTGAGGACTTGGAGCTATCTTACCGTGTAAAAGTCCCATTTACTCGCGACGACCTGGAGCTAGGAAAAAACCTTTGGGGAGCTTATCAGCAGGGAGACAGTGGGAAACTTTGTGCGCTTTCAAAAAGTGAGTCTCCTTGTTTCCGACAGCTAGAGGAGGTCTGCCAGGCACAGGCAGAACGTCTAGGGGAGAACCCGACCCAAAGAAGGCCTGAAAAAGCAATTCTAGCGCTATTCGCGAATGGCATAACTGATTTTGACAGCGTGTTTTCTAAGTTCTCCGAAAGGGAGGGGATTTATGGCTTTGGGGATTTGCAGGTGAAGGAACTTTTCGATTATCTTGTTCATACCAAGCAATCACTTACCTAATTTGCGCAAAGGATTTGTTCCTAGAATCCACGCCATCTCTTCAAAAAATCAAATCACAAATTGCTGATTTGTGAAAGCTAAATCGTTCTAATTTTCTACCCATATGAAGCTTCTTACTACGTCACAAGGAATAAATCCTACACCAGGAATAACATTGAAACGAGTGCGACTAATTATTCTTTCTTTAGCACTAACAGCAATTTCGGCATGTGCTACTAGTCAAACAAACTATGTAGAACCCAACGAAGTGAGCATTACCTACACCAATGAAATTAATGGATACTCAGTTTACGTTTTATGGAAACCAATGATTGTAAGTAATAACCACACAATAGGTCCAGCAATAATTGAATTCTATAAAACAGATGAGTCTTATTCATTTTATTTAACCAATAACCACTTTGGAATAGAAAATAGTAAACTTCCATTCACCTATACTAAAGACAACCTGAGTATTGCTAGCCTAAATGAATATGACATTGAACTAGAGTACAATAAAGATGATTTGGGAAGTGACTATAGTTTTGGAACTACAAATCAACCTTTCTTTTTTCAAGACTTAGATTTTGATACAATTGAGGAACTTGTTTTCGTAGAAATCGATAATGGGCAACGAGGTATTGCTTCCTACAAAGCTTACAAATTTGAAAATTCTGAATTGCAACCTGATCGTTATGGAATTACTTCCATCGAACCTTTCAGGTCATTAGATGAAATGTCCACGGTTGATTATTTGACTAAGCGCATTACCATCTATAAATCAGGCGGCAACTGTGCCAATAGCTATGAAATTTATAAACTTCAGCCCGCAAAAAATGACTATGAGGCAAATTCGTTTGTTCTGGAAACCATAATTGAAGAGCAAAGAGATGAGAAGTCAAACAAGTGCTATGAATCGACTTACAGCGTCATCGGTCAATCAAAGAAGTTAATTGCAAAGAAAGAATTACCCAATAACTAGAGAGAATGCGCCCCTAATTTGCTAATTCAACTAATTAAAAATAAAATTTAGCTCTCATTAAAATCCAGAATTCCTTTTTATCGGAGGGAGTCAAGGCTTTAATTTAATAGGTCACTAACTAACCCCAAACCGAAACAACACACATGTTCTGTTGGTATCAAAAACGGGTGGTTGGCTTATATTATTACTTTTATTTTTAATTTTTTTTTGAAAAGTAAAAAATTAAGCATAAAATTGAATAATTCATGGAGCCAGAAACCAACTAAAAACGGGGCGAAATCGAAAAGCCATACGAGTAGAGCTAGTAAATAAAAATTTTATGACCCAACCACCTATTCCTGTATTTAAAAATGAACCAGTACTCGTACTTGTGCTTGGTCTTGTAACTTGTGGATTGTATCTGATCTACTGGAACATGAAAGTTGCTGAAGTGATAAATGCCGCAGCAGAAAACGAAGTGGTATCTCAACCTATCGCTATTTTTTCAGGATTATGCTCACCTGTTAATTTGTATTTTTATTACTTAGTAGGCAAAGATGGCTTACCAAAAGTTTATGAGAAATCAGGTGAGCCAACCAAAGATCAATCCGTATTATTGATGATTTTGGGCTTCTTTCTTCCTATGGTTTCTGCAATGATCGTTCAAGGTGACATCAACAAGCTTTACAAATAAACAAAAGCTGAGAAAATTATATGGGATTGCTGGCGCATTAAGCATGCTGGCAATCCCATATTTTATTATGCTCACAAGTCACGGGCACATCGAATCCGAACAATCACTTTGCCCTTTAAAAATGCTTACTGGATTTCCTTGTCCGGGATGTGGCATTACCAAAGCCATTATTTTTTTCTATGAAGGAGATCTTTTAAAAAGTTTTTATTACCATGTTTTAGGTCCTTTGGTACCTATCGCAAGTGTTTTTGCCATTGTAGTATTGTCCACAGAGCTTGCTACTCAAAAAAATTATTTTTCAAGTATTCTATACAGTAAAAAGCTAGCGTATACACTTGCTGTTTTATTTGGATTGTACCACGCTATTCGATTGGTGATTTTTATCTCCACCCACAACGTTCAACAGATTTTGACCGAGTCAATCTGGCAATAAGTAGTCTCTATTTTCTAGGATGAAACTCCGTTAATACCTGTCTGAGGTAATCTCGGTCCAAGTGCGTGTAGATCTCTGTGGTGGTGATGCTTTCGTGGCCTAACATTTCTTGAACTGCCCGTAGATCTGCCCCTCCTTCAATGAGGTGGGTGGCAAAGGAATGGCGAAAGGTGTGGGGGCTGATACTTTTTTGAATGCCCGCTTGTTCTGCTGCCTTTTTGATGATCAAAAATAGCATCACGCGGGTCAATTTTTGTCCTCTACGGTTGAGAAAAACGTACTCTTCGTGCCCCTTTGCGGGCTGTTGTCCGTCACGAATATGCTCTTCATACATTTTCATGTAGCGAAGGGCATCCTTGCCCACTGGTACCAAGCGTTCCTTATTGCCTTTTCCGACAACCCTAAGGAAGCCCACATCTCCAAACACTTGACTCTTTTTGAGTTCCACCAGTTCGCTTGCTCGCAAACCCGAACTGTAGAGCATTTCTAGCATGGCCCGGTTGCGGTGTCCTTCAGGTTCACCAAGTGGAATAGCTTCGAGGAGGGTTTCGATTTCAGGAAAACTGAGGGTATCCGGTAGTTTTCGACCCAACTTAGGGGCCTCCAGCAGCTGGGCAGGATCTTCCTTAATTCGATCCTCGTACATCAAAAAGCGGTAAAAGGCCTTGATCCCAGAAATGATTCGTGCTTGGGAATAGGCGGAGATCTCCAACTTTGCCAGTGCCGTCACAAATCGTCGCAAGTGCTCCAGCTCCAGTTCAAGGGGGCTTTTGGAAGGAAATTCACGGGAAACATAATCCGCTAATTTCTGTACATCTCGCGTATAAGCCTCAATGGAATTACCACTCAAGGAACGCTCAAGGGTGAGGTAATGACGAAATTGACGAATGAGCGGGATCCACATGCCTACAAAAACTTAAAAACTAAAGGTATCAAGAAAGGCACACTTGCACGTTTTACCAATCACCAAAATCCTTTTAGTTTAAGAATTTCCAGCTAGCTCGGTGGTCCTTGGGAAGCGTTTTTCCAGTAACCTTAGCTCGTAAAATCTCGATTGGCATCGCGTTTTGGGTGAGGATCAAATCATGAAATTCCTTTTCAGGCATTTTTCCCGAGTCCACCATCTCTTTGCGAAGTGAATAGATTTCTAGCGCCCCAATCATGTAGGCGATTTGGTACAAGGGTCCATAGCTTCCCTCAAAAGATCTTCTAACCTCTGCCTCGGCATTGGCAGATTCGTGACCTACACGGTTGACGAGCAGGTCGATACATTGCTGGGGGGTCATTTTTCCCAAATGATAGTTGAGCGAAAAGATAATCCGTGCAGCACGGTGCATTCGCCAAAAAAGCATGCCCACCTTGTCTTTGGCATCTCTTGGAAATTGACGGTCCCATAACACAAACTCCCAATACAGCGCCCAACCTTCCGTCCAGAATGGGGTACCGAAAGGGCGTCGGTGCGTCATATAGCGCTGGTTCATAAACTGCTGCAGGTGGTGCCCAGGGATAAGTTCGTGCTGCACCGTAGCCCTAGAAAAGTGGGGATTATTTCCCCGCATGGACATCATTTTTTCTTCATGACTCATCTCCGAAGTAGGGTATGCGATTTGAATTACTTCTCCTCCCAAGAAAAATGGGCTCACCCGCTGCCGCTCTGCTGAGATCATGCTCGTTCTCCAGGTTTCGATGGCTAGAGGCGGCACGGTCAACCAGTCATTTTTGACCATCAAATCTATGGCCTCGTCGCCCAGGCGAACGACCTCCTGAGGCCAAGCACCAGCAGGTAAATAGGTATTCTTCACCATTTCAAGGGCCGCCTTCCAATCATTGCCAACCCCCAATTCATTGGAGGCCTTGAGCATCTCCTTTTCGCACCAGGCAAACTGCTTTTCAGCTTCTGCAATCAATTCCTCTGGCGTGTAGGCTATCATTTCATAGGCCAGCTGCTTTTCTAGGGCTTCTCGACCAATCGGCTTGCCGATGATGCCACTTCCATCATCCTTGACAGAATTGCTGTAGTGGCCCCGCAAGGCCTTGGCATAGGCCTGCATGCTGGCATCTAGCTTCGTCCAGGGTGTGGGCATCCACCAGGAAAATGAGGGATCAAAGTCAAAATAAAAGTCATAGGACTCTTTGACCACTTTTCCTAAACTTTCCACGGCCTGAGCGGCCAAATCGGCTTTTTGCCAAGAATCGTATTTTGAGGAATTGGGTAAGGTGGCAAGCTGTCCATCGAGCGCAATGGCGACTTGATTCCATTGGGTGGCCAAAACCTGTGCGTTGGGCTGAACAGCCCTTCGCCTGCCCACCACAAACTCTTCTAAAGGCTTGCTGAAGGCAAGTACAGACTGGATTTGCATAAAATCGCGCTTTTCCAAGTCGAGTTCCGCCAATTGTTTTTCAAGGTAGTTTCTAAAAAGGAGGTAATCCACCTTTCCGTCCTCAGAAAGGGCTTCGTAGTTTTGGGCTTGCAGGCTCTTGAGGTAGTCCGTGTTAAAGGACTCCATCCGAGCAAAGTACGCTGCCGAAAGCCTGTGGGTGTACAAACGGGTGAGGGCCCCTCGATCCGCTTGGTAGGTTTGAATCAAATGGACAAGCTCGGTGGCCTGCGCAAGGAGTGAGATACACAAAAATGAAAACAGCAGAACTAATTTTTTCATGGCTTGGGTGGGGGTAGATGGGTTGTTGTACCCTGCTGAAACTTAAAAAATTTTCGGCTACAAAAAAATCTTTCTTGATTGCTAATTTAACGGCAAGGATGCAGGCACAAGGTGTTGTAAACTGTATTCCCTGTCACAGTGGTACCACGCAAATTCATTCGCATAATTAAGCATATGAAAGTAACTAAGTTTTTTTAACCGCTTAAAATCGTGGTAGCGCTTTAGTATAAATAAGTTAATTGATTCATTTTTGATCTCTTATACTAGCAAAATGAACACCTACAGGAACAGCTTTTTTTGATGTCCCTGCTTATTTTTGAGAAAGAAAAATTTCAAACAGCCATCTCTGGCACTAATCGAACACATATGAACTGGAAAGGTGTATTTCCCGCAGTGACCACCAAATTTCATGCTGACGGAAGTCTGGACATGAACCTGTTTTTCAAAAACCTTGACTTCCAGCTTGAGTGCGGCGTGCATGGCATCATTCTGGGAGGTACGCTGGGTGAAAGCTCCGTCCTCTCCCAAGAGGAAAAAATCACCCTTACTCGAGAGACCGTCAACTACGTCAACGGCAGAGTTCCCGTAATCCTCAACATTGCCGAGGGAGCCACCAAAGACGCGCTCTTTTGGGCTAAAAAAGCGGAAGAGCTCGGTGCTGCAGGCTTGATGATTCTTCCTCCAATGCGCTACGGTGCAGATGCACGAGAAGTGGTGACCTACTTCAAAACAGTAGCGCAATCCACCTCCTTGCCTATGATGATTTACAATAACCCTGTGGATTACAAAACCTTGGTAACAATCGACATGTTTGCGGAGCTAGCAGACTGCCCTAACATACAAGCCATCAAAGAATCTACCCGTGACATCTCCAATGTCACCCGCATGTTCAACCGGTTTGGAGATCGGTTCCAGATTCTTTGCGGGGTCGACACCCTAGCTTTAGAGGAGTTGCTGATGGGCGCTGTAGGCTGGGTAGCAGGCCTCGTTTGTGCGTTTCCGAAGGAGACCGTGGTGATTTACAACTTGGTTCAGGAGGGAAAAATCGAAGAGGCACGGGAGATTTACCGCTGGTTTTTGCCCCTGTTGGAACTCGACATTCACCCCAAGTTGGTTCAATACATCAAGTTGGCAGAACAGCATTGTGGCATTGGGTCCGAACATGTGCGTGCACCACGCCTAACCTTGATTGGAGAAGAGCGAACACGAATTGAAAAAATAATCACGGATGGGATTAAAAATCGGCCGGCACTTTAATATGAACTAGAAATACGATAGAAATATTGTGGAAATAGACTTCGCTTCGCTCCGTGAAATACAAAAATGAAATAGTGTAGAAATACACTGCGTTTCGCTCCGTGAAATAGATTTGAAATACGGGTTGAATGCCCTATTTCTACTGTATTTCTACTGTATTTCCATTGTATTTCAAATTACCCAACCAAATCCAACAACCCATGCATATCGATTCAATCTTTCACGCAGCCCAAGCCGCTTTTCTAGCTTATAAAAACCGTTCTGGAAGGGAAAAAGGGCATTTTTTAGAGACCCTTGCAGAAATTTTGGAATCGAATCGAGCAACCATTGTTCCCCTGGCTGTACGGGAGTCTAATCTTCCTGAAGGACGAATCAACGGGGAGTTGGGTAGGACGACCGGACAAATCCGGCTGTTTGCCAACCTAGTAAAGGAAGGCTCCTGGGTAGAGGCGACCATCGATCCCGCCATGCCAGACCGAAGTCCTCTCCCTCGCGCAGACATCCGCCGCTATCTTACTCCATTGGGCCCAGTGGTTGTCTTTGGCGCAAGCAACTTCCCTTTGGCCTTTTCTACGGCCGGTGGAGACACGATTTCTGCCTTGGCAGCTGGCTGTTCTGTTATTTACAAAGCACATCCCGCCCATCCAGAAACCTCCAGAAAAGTAGCTGACTGCATCCATCAGGCACTATCTGCATGCGGGCTACCCACTGCCCTATTCACACACATAGAAGGAGGAATTGAGGAAGGCCAGGCCTTGATCCAGCACCCAGTGGCCAAAGCTATTGCCTTTACGGGTTCACATACTGGAGGAATGGCTTTATTTCAATTGGCAAACCAGCGAGAGGAACCCATCCCTGTTTTTGCGGAAATGGGATCGGTCAACCCAATTTTCTGCCTCCCTAAAAAATGTGAAAATGAAACTGATGCCTTGGCAAAAGCCTTTGTAGCGTCACTGACCTTGGGCGTAGGACAATTCTGCACCAATCCAGGCCTGATTTTCGTCCCTGAAAAACAAGCCGAGAAATTTGAAAGAGCCATTGCTACCGAATTAAAGGACATTACCTCTGCGCCTATGCTGCACCCGGGCATCGCAAAAGCCTATTACGATTCCATACAGTTGTTGGAAGCGCGCAATGAACTTCGATGGGTAAAAGCAGCCGACTCAAGGCACCTGATCAATGGAAGTCCTGTTTTGGCAGAAATCAAGGCTGCAGACTGGCTGAAGGATCGGCTGTTCCAGCAGGAAGTATTTGGAGCGTTTGCATTCCTAGTGGTCTACCGCAACGAAGAAGAACTTCTGAAAATCGCCCAGCAACTTCTAGGGCAGCTGACCATCACGGTTTGGGCGGAGTTGGAAGAACTTAAAAGTAACCCTATTCTAATCAACTTGCTCCAGGAAAAATGTGGGCGTCTGCTCTTCAAGGGAGCACCTACGGGTGTGGAAGTAGGACATGCCATGCAACATGGAGGGCCGTTTCCAGCCACTACCGCCCCCAACAGCACCTCCGTGGGGACTTATGCCATCAAACGATTTGCTAGGCCCATAGCCTTTCAAGACATGCCCCAATCACTCCTCCCCGAGGCCTTGATGGATGCCAATCCTCTTGGAATTTGGAGGACGGTGAATGGGGATTTATCTAAATAATTCAATTGAAATACACTAGAAATAAACCGAGCCTACCGGCTCGGTGAAATACAAACACCAATTGCTATTTCAACCTATTTCACGGAGCGGAGCGGAGTCTATTTCTAGTGTATTTCAACTTGTTTCACGGAGCGGAGCGGAGTCTATTTCGATTGTATTTCTACCCTATTTCCATCTTATTTCCATTGTATTTCATTTAATCATCCTACCCCCACAAAAAATGCCTTCACGCCATACTTTCTCTTGCATCGACGCACACACTTGTGGTAATCCCGTACGGGTAGTTTCAGGTGGAGTTCCTTTTCTGAAAGGAAACAACATGCTGGAAAAACGCCACTATTTTTTAGAAAACCTAGATTGGATTCGAACAGGATTAATGTTTGAACCGCGGGGCCACGACATGATGTCCGGCTCCATGCTTTTCCCTCCACATGAGCCTGAAAATGACTTTGCTGTCCTCTTCATCGAAACCTCAGGTTGCCTTCCCATGTGTGGGCATGGCACCATTGGCACCATCACCATTGCGATTGAGGAAGGCTTGATTCACCCCAAAACTCCTGGATTCTTGAGAATGGAGGCCCCAGCAGGTCTAGTTCTGGTGGAATACACCCAAGTAGGCAAAAAGGTTACTTCCGTGAAGCTCACCAATGTCAAAAGCTTCCTAGCATCAGAGGGACTTGAAATAGAATTGGAGGAACTCGGTAAACTAACCGTTGACGTGGCTTATGGAGGCAACTTCTACTGCATAGTAGATCCACAGGAGAATTTTCCAGGAATTGAGCACTTCAAAGCGGAGCAGCTGGTTTCCATGGCGCGCAACTTGCGTCAGAAGATGAATGAAAAATACGAGTTTGTACACCCCGAACAGGAGCAAATTCGAGGACTTTCACACGTGCTGTGGACAGGAAAAACCCTCGATCCGAGCAGCACTGCACGGAATGCGGTTTTTTATGGCGAAAAGGCCATCGATCGCTCCCCATGCGGTACAGGAACCTCGGCTCGAATGGCACAGTGGTTTGCTAAGGGTTGGCTCAAGCCGGGAGATGAATTTATACACGAAAGTTTTATCGGTTCCAAATTTATTGGCAGAATCGAGGAAGTAACCGAAATTGCCGGCAAGCCCGCGATTGTCCCCAGCATCGAAGGCTGGGCCAAAGTCTATGGCTACAACACCATCATCCTGGACGACGACGATCCCTATGTCCATGGATTTCAAGTAATATAAGAATAAGAGCCAGGAAGCAAGAAAGTAGATTCTCTTGTTTCTTGGCTCTAAAATCTAACCTCTCAAATGAAACCTACCCTCATCATCGGCGGCGGAATCGTCGGCCTTTTTACTGCTTATTTCCTTCAAAAAGAAGGTGTCGAGGTGACCCTAATCGACCGCACAGACCTCAAGGACAATTGTTCCACGGGCAATGCCGGCATGATTGTGCCTAGCCACATCATCCCACTGGCCGCGCCTGGCATGATCACCAAAGGCATCTCCTGGATGTTTTCCTCCAAAAGCCCCTTTTACATCCACCCACGCCTTGATTTGAAGTTGGCCCAATGGTGCCTTCTTTTCTTCAAAGCAGCCACCCCCGGTCAGGTCAGCAAAGCCATTCCTTACCTCAAAAACATCAGTCTTCTCAGTAAAGCGCTTTACCAGGAGTTTCGACAGGAACACCCAGAGTCTTCCATCGCCCTAGTAGAAAAAGGCCTCCTGATGGCCTACCAAACAGAGGCCATGGAAAAGGAGGAAGTGGAATTTGCCCATTTGGCACGAAAATATGGACTCGAAGCAGAGATTCTCATGACTGAAGACCTCAAAAGAATAGAGCCTAAGCTGAACCTGAAGGCTCGGGGAGCGGTCCTTTTTCCTGGCGATGCACACCTAGATCCTGGAGCCTTGTACAGCTTTTTGAAGAGCTACCTAGAGAAGAAAGGAGTGAAATTTCTTACCGAAACCCAGGTGCTGGGTTTTGAAAAAGGGGGTACAAAAGTGGTCGCAGTGCTCACGGATAAAGGAAAAATGGAAACCGAAAAAATCCTCCTTTGCGGAGGTTCCTGGTCTGGGGAGTTGGCCCGGATGCTCAATTTCTCCCTTCCCATGATGGGAGGAAAAGGCTATTCCTTCATTCAAAAAAATCAGCCTGAAATACAACAGGCGACCATCCTCACGGAACAAAAAGTTGCCGTAAGCCCCTACGGAGAAACGGTACGCTTTGGTGGAACGATGGAGATTGCCGGCACCAACCAATCTATCAACAAGAATCGAGTGAAAGGGATTTTTGAAGCCATCAATCGCTATTATCCAGACTTTCAAGCCACCTTCCCAGAGGACAATCAGATCTGGAAAGGACTTCGCCCCTGCTCCCCCGATGGACTACCCTATATTGGGTTTGCGCCGGGATACAGCAACGTACTGGTAGGCAGTGGACACTCCATGATGGGGATTTCCCTGGCACCTGGTACAGGCAAAATTCTAGCTGAACTGCACCAGCAAAAAGATACCTCCATGGAAATCAAGGGATTTGAGGTGGGGAGGTACAACTAAAAATTAGATTATGCAGCGATTTTAGTTATCCAAACCCTAATTCAGATTCAATTGTACTAGGATTGATAACCTTCAATTCAACATTTGGATAAGAGTCTGTAAATGTGATGGGAAACCGAACTCGAGCTGTATTGCTCCATTTGCATTCAAAGGCACTCAATTTTCCCTCTGCTTCTTCTATAAAATCAATTTCTTGCTGAGCGGTAGTCCTCCAAAAAAAGAAGCTAGTAGCAATACCCCTATTGGCTTGGTACTTCATCCGCTCTATCAAAAAATAATTTTCCCAAAGTGCCCCTACATCCGTTCGGTTAGCCAAAGGATTGAAGTTTCCCATGATTGCATTCCGAATACCGCAATCAAAAAAATAAATTTTTTTCCCCTTTTTCAATTCAGTCCGGACATTTCGATTGAAGGCCGAAACCTTGAAAATTACAAAAGCCTTTTCAAGTAAGTCAATGTATTTTTCGATTGTGTTTTTGTCTACCCCCACAAGCTGACCCAGCTCCAAATAGTTTACCTCACTTCCCAATTGTAGCGCAAGGGCTTTTAGTAATTTTTCTAAAATCAGCGGCTTTTTGATTTGTTCAAGCATCAGGAGGTCTTTGTATAAATAACTGCCTGCAAGAAGTTTTAATCGTTCTGCTTCCTCCCCTAGGTGAGTGACGATTTCCGGGTAATACCCGAAAATTAGCCGATGTTCGAGAAGCCGCTTTTCCTGCAAAAGGCCGTGGTGTTGAACCATTTCAAAAAAGCTCAAAGGGTAAAGAAAAAATTCAAATTTTCTACCCGTTAAAGGTTCATTTAATGCATTTGCCAAGTCAAATGAAGAGGAACCTGTAGCGATTACCTGAACATCCTTGAGTTGGTCAACACAAATCTTAAGTATCAACCCAATCCCAGGAATTCGCTGAGCCTCATCAATAAATATTATTTTATATTCCCCAAAAAGCAGCTTTAATCGAACGGAATTGGATTTGCTCAACTCAATCCGCGTGTCAAACTCATCCCCATTTAAATAAAAAAAGGGCTGTCCAAGCTTCTTTAACAAATTTTCTGTAAGCGTACTTTTTCCAACCTGCCTAGGTCCAAAAATGAGAAGTACTTTTCCCTTAAATAGACTTGTCTCTATTTTTTTGGTAAGAAATCGCTCAATTAGCTCCACTTCCATAGCCTTTCTTTTTTGAAATAAATTTCTTCAATTCACAAATATTCTATGTTTTATGTGAATCAATTCACAAATATTGTATATTATTTGTGAATCAATTCACAAATATTACATATTTTTTGTGAATTTGACTTAATTCACTTCGCAAATGAGCTGCTTAACTCGTGTTTAACAACAAAAACAGTTATTAAAACACCTGAAAAAAAGGGCAAGGCAGCAGAAATTACCCCGGAAAACCTACTTTTAACCCATGAAGCGATTCCTACCCTTGGTATTTTTGGTTTTTACTTGCGCTGCCTGCGAGTCCAACTGGCTCCCCAAGCCTCCGGGATACAACCGCATCGACTTGCCACGACACGACTACCTCTCCTTGGGAGAAGGCTATCCCTATAGCTTGGATTATTCAGCCTATAGCAACGTAGAAGCCGATTCCTTCAACCTCAACGAAACAGCATGGATCAACTTGAACTACTCGGATTTTGGCGCCAAGGTTCACTTGACCTACAAGAAGATTGATAAGGACACAGACTTCAAGCTGCTCGCTTCGGATGCCTTTAAGCTCACTGCCAAGCACCAGATCAAAGCCTATGGCATTGAAGAGATTATTTTAGGCACGCCAAATGGCTATTCGGCCGTTGTGGCTGAACTCTCCGGGGAGGTTCCAACACAGTTTCAGTTTTTTGTCACCGACTCCACCACGCATTTTCTGCGCGGCGCCGTGTACTTCAATACCGCACTGAAAAACGACTCCTTAGCCCCTGTCATCGAGTACATCAAAATCGACATGGCTCACCTAATCAATTCGGTGCAATTCAAAAAGTAGGCGGGTGGTTTGCGTAGTCCTCTGATCGCTAAAAATCCTTTTTTTCTCAAAAAAAATGCGCCTGAAGCAACCTCCAGGCGCATTGTTTTACCCCAACTTTTTCCAAGAACGAATGATGATGATACCGCCAACCGCTGCAATCACTGCTGCTATGCTGCCTTCCATCATCTTTCCATAAATGTAAAATCCAGTAGAGAAGAGCGCGGCGTACACCATAACGGTTCCTACCAGCATCAATCCAATTTCAGTACCCAGCTGCCCTTTCTCCTGCATTTCCGCAGGGTATCGATCCAATACCTTCTTCCAACCGAGCGCAGCAGGACGCACCTTGCGGTAAAAAGAAAGTAAAACCTCGTCCTTCTCGGGCTGCGTAAGAAAGGTAACCACCAGCCATCCAACTGTGGTGATGGATACTGAATACACGAGTTTAAGGTAGCTTTGGTCTGCCGGAATATCCACCCAGCCCACCAAGGGATTAATTACTTCAAAGAAAATCGCCACGGCAAAGGAGATGATCATGGCAGAAATTTCAGTGTAGGCATTAATCCTCCACCAAAACCAGCGAAGGATAAATATCAAGCCAGTGCCCGCGCCAATTTGAAGCAAAATCGCAAAAGCAGACAAGGCTGAGGACAGGGCCAAGGCCAAAAAGCTTGACAACACCATCAACACTACAGTAGAAATTCTTCCCACAGCTACCAACTCTTTATCGCTTGCTTCGGGCTTTAAAAAACGCATGTAGAAATCATTCACTATATAGCTCGAACCCCAGTTGAGGTGGGTAGATAGCGTGGACATCACCGCTGCGATCAAGGAGGCAAGGACAATGCCAACCATCCCTGTTGGCAAGAAAGTCAGCATGGCAGGATAGGCCAAATCATCGCCCAACTTGTCCGCAGGAATATGGGGAAATGCCACCTGCAAATCAGTAACCGTTGGGTAAACCACTAAGGAGGCTAGGGCAACAATTATCCAAGGCCAAGGTCGTAATGCATAGTGTGCAATGTTAAAAAAAAGGGTAGCCCCTATGGCATTTTTTTCATCCTTAGCCGAAAGCATGCGCTGGGCAATGTATCCCCCTCCTCCCGGCTCTGCACCAGGGTACCAGGTAGCCCACCATTGGATGGCTATGGGCATGATAAACAGTGGGATGTACACATTCGGGTTGGTAAAATCAGGAATAAAATCCAGCTTGGTTGCCACTACCTCGTGGCTCAATAGCTGTTGTAAGGAACCGATTTCCGGTAACTCAAGTACGTAGTACGCAGCACCAAAGGAGCCAATCATGGCGATAAAGAATTGGAAAAAATCGGTGAGTAACACTCCCTTGAGTCCTCCAAAAGAGGAATAAACGACCGTGACCACGGAAGCAATCAACAAGGTTTGAACTGGGGAAAGGCCCAACATCACGCCGCCGATCTTAATGGCTGCCAAAGACACCGTTGCCATGATGACTACGTTGAAGAAAACGCCTAGGTAAATGGCTCGGAAGGCACGCAAAAAAGCCGCTCCCTTACCAGAATAGCGCATTTCATAAAATTCTAAATCTGTGGTCGACTCAGATCGTCTCCACAACTTGGCATAAACAAAGACCGTCAACATACCCGTCAACAAAAAGGCCCACCAAGCCCAGTTACCTGCAACACCATCCTTTCGGACCATATCCGTGACAAGGTTTGGGGTATCGGCAGAAAAGGTGGTCGCCACCATAGAAACCCCTAAAAGCCACCAGGGCATGTTCCGTCCGGATAAGAAAAATTCCTTGGCAGAACTTCCGGCAGATTTGGCGGAAGCCAATCCAATCACTAGGGAGATGACGAAGAAGGCGGCAATGATGCCCCAATCCAAGACGGTTACATTCATAGGGTTTATTGTTAATTCACCTGACAAGAAACAAAAATATTTCTTGAAGAGCGTCCGCCTTTTTTAATTTTTTTTACAATCTATGCTACCCATAGGTTGCTACTATTCCTAGAGTATAGCCCATTTTCCCCCTTCGTCCTGCACTAGGAAGAGGTTGAACTTCCTATAATTTTTACCAAATCACCCGTCCGCCTATCTAGCCAAAGGTTTCTTTTCTATTTTCGTCCCATGTTTGACGCGCTAGCTTCGGCCCTGACACAGGCCTACCCTCAGTTTACCGACGCACCCCTGACCTGCACCCCGTTTGGAGAGGGCCTGATTCACGAAACTCTCCTTCTAAGCCAAGCAGAGAAAAAATGGATCCTTCAAGGATTCAATGACTCGGTGTTTCGGTATCCCAACCGCATTGACCACAACTTGAACCTGCTTTCAGCACACCTAGGGAATTCTCCACTTCCTTTCCAGCTACCCCTTCCCCTACCCAACAGCCAAGGCCTCGGACTCACCAAAATTGAAGGAAAAATATACCGCCTCTTTGACTTTGTCGAGGGGAAGACACTCCAACGAATCGAACAGCCCGCTCAGGCACGAGTGGCAGCATTGGCTTACGGTAAATTTGCCTCTTGGGCAGCTACCCTCCCTGCGACCGAATTACAGGAAACGATACCTAATTTTCACCGATTAGACCTGCGTTTTGCCCGATTGGTGGTAGTTGCCAATCAAGTCCCTCCGCTCACACAAGAGGTTCAGTCACTCCTTCAAAGCTACCTTGCCCAACAGCCTTTGGTAGACTGGTACCAGGAGCAACTGCCTTTGCTTCCCTTACGCACGACCCATAACGATACGAAAATCAACAACTTGATTTTTGCCAGCTCCCTCACCGAGGTGGCAGCACTCGTGGACTTGGATACCCTGATGGCCGGCTACCTCATGTATGATTTTGGAGACTTGGTACGCACTGTGGCCTGTAGCCTCCCCGAAACCTCCACCGAATGGGACCAAGTATCGCTTCTCCCCGAGGTGTTTGAGGAGCTCCTACACGGCTATTGGCAGGGCCTTGGAGGTACGCTTAGCCCGGCCGAAGCCAATTCTTTGCTTCATGGCGGAGCCGTGATGACCCTGATCATGGGGCTTCGGTTTTTGACCGATCACCTCGAAGGAAACATCTACTACCGCGTCAGCTATCGAGAACAAAACCTCCACCGGGCCAAAAATCAGCTGGCCCTTCTCCATAGCCAACAAGCGCAGGCAGAAACCATGCAAACCTGCTGGAACCGAGCCCGAGACGCCTACGCCTAAGGGCTCGCGTACTTTCACCGACAATTTTCCCCAAAGCCTTGGCAATTCCGCAGACCGAGACTTAACTTGGGCTATCCAAAAACATTTCCCTTGTCTGCCATTTTTGATACCCGCATCGAATTCTTGAAGGGCGTCGGTCCACAAAAGGCCGAACTGCTAAACAAGGAACTGGGTATTTTTACCTACGCAGACCTCCTGCAGCACTACCCCTTTCGCTACGAAGACCGCACCACCTTTCTAAAAATCAAAGACCTGCACGAGGAGCTTGAGACGGTTCAGGTGATCGCTCGCATCAAAAGTGTAGATCTAGTAGGCATGGGGCAAAAAAAAAGACTCGTTGCCTTGGTCCTTGACGATACAGGCGAAATGGAAATGACCTGGTTTAAGGGCATTTCCTGGGTACAAAAAAAATTGCCTTTGGGAGCCACCTACATCTTCTTGGGCAAGCCAGCTCAGTATGGGCGCAAATGGAGCATGGCCCATCCCGAGTTGGAACCTATCACCGCAGTCAACGAGACCAGAAATAAATTTCAGCCGGTCTACTCCACCACAGAGAAGCTACGCCTTCGATTTTTGGATTCAAGGGGCTTTTCGCGCATGCTGGAAACACTGCTTCCCATGGTCTTCCCCTACGTACAGGAGACCCTCTCAGCAGACATTTTGCAGCAATACCAACTGGTAGGCAAGCAGGAATCCATACGGCAAATCCACTTTCCAAGCAGTCCAGAACTACTCGCTCGCGCGAGAAAACGTCTCAAGTTTGAGGAATTTTTCTACCTCCAGCTGAGGCTCCTCAGTCTGAAAGTAACCCGGACTGAAAAGTCTAGAGGCCAAGTACTCGCCTCCACAGCACTGCTGACGGATTTTTATACGCACCACATCCCCTTCGAACTCACAAATGCGCAGAAACGGGTGATTCGAGAGATATTCGAAAACATGAAGTCTGGCAAACAGATGAACCGCCTCATTCAAGGAGACGTAGGCAGTGGCAAGACCATGGTGGCCTTCATCAGCATGCTTCTTGCCATCGGGTCGGGCGCACAAAGTTGCCTTATGGCGCCCACAGAGATCCTTGCCAACCAGCACTTTGAGGGATTGAGTCAGTACGCCAACCGCATGGGCATCCGCATCGCCCTGCTCACCGGATCCACCAAAAAGGCTACACGAAAGGTGCTTCACGAGGAATTACTCTCCGGAGAATTAAAGATCTTGATTGGTACGCATGCCTTGCTCGAAGATGTAGTTCAATTTAAAAATCTGGGGCTTGTCATTGTCGACGAGCAACACCGCTTTGGGGTGGCTCAGCGCGCCAAACTCTGGGCCAAAAACGAGGAATACCCGCCACATGTACTCGTCATGACGGCAACGCCCATACCACGCACCTTAGCAATGACGCTTTACGGGGACTTGGACGTATCGGTCATCGACGAGCTGCCAGCTGGCAGAAAACCAATTCAAACGGTGCACCGCTACGACAAAGACCGACTCAAGGTCTTTGGATTTATCAAACAGGAAGTGAGCAAAGGCAGGCAAGTGTACCTGGTCTACCCCTTGATTGAAGAGTCCAAAAGCTTAGACCTAAAAAATCTGATGGATGGTTACGAAAGTATTGCGCGCGCTTTTCCCCAGTTTCATCTCAGCATCGTGCACGGGGGGATGAAGGCAGCCGACAAGGAATATGAGATGCAGCGATTTGTCAAGGGGGAGACACAGATCATGGTGGCTACGACCGTCATTGAGGTCGGAGTCAACGTCCCAAATGCCTCAGTCATGATCATCGAAAATGCAGAGCGTTTTGGCCTATCCCAGCTCCACCAGCTTCGTGGCAGGGTGGGACGGGGGGCCGAACAAAGCTATTGTGTGCTGATGAGTAAGTACGAGCTGGGCCGCGATTCTCGCATCCGTCTGGATACGCTCGTCCGCACCAACGATGGCTTTGAAATCGCCGATGTTGACCTCAAGCTCCGAGGTCCTGGCGATCTGATGGGTACGCAGCAGAGTGGCATAACCGACCTGTTGATTGCTGACCTGAGTAAAGATGCACACATCCTTACCTTGGCTAGGGATGCCGCCCAGCAGCTCTTAGCCGAAGACCCTTCCCTAGAGCAGCCTCAGAATGCACCGATTCTTCGGCAGGTGAGGGCGCAAAAGAAGACAGCAGTCAACTGGAGCCGGATCAGCTAGCCGCCTAGAATTATTTTTTCTTCCCAGTAAAAAGTCTTCCTATCCGCTGTACCATTTGCTTTTCCTTTTCCCAAAAAAAGCGAAACTGTCCAAAAATAAAGCCATAGATCAACAACATAATTTGGTACAGGGGCAGCACCAGCAATAGGTACGCGAGGGTATTTACAAACCCTCCGCCTCTTTCGATCCCAAAAAAAGACAGAATTGGATTTTTAATCAACAGGATGGTCGTGCCCGTGCAGGCGAAAACAAGCAATACCAAGAGCACTTGCGTTAGGCTTTTCAACTGCCACTTGGCTTGAAGCCGTTGAAAAAATCCGGGAGTAGGGGTAGACATAGACAAATTTAGTTTACTTACCAGACAAAAACTCCTTCATTCAGGCGTTGTAGTGCTTGCACCTTGTACCGCGCGTCCACTAGGATAGAAACGTTGTGCTTGCTCCCGCCAAAGGAAACCATGCGCACCGGAATATCCGCCAATGCATCCATCACGGATTTGATCACTCCCTTGGTTTCTGCTACGCCATTACCCACCACGCAGATAATTGCCTGGTTTGAATCAACTTCCACCGTTCCAAAGCGCCGCAACTCGTCAACAATTTGGTCTAAATGACTCAGGTCATCGATGGTGACCGATACAGCTACTTCTGAGGTGGTGATCATGTCAATGGGGGTTTTGTAATTTTCAAAAACCTCAAAGATGCGACGCAAAAATCCATAGGCAAGCAACATGCGGCTTGATTTGATCTTAATGGCAGTGATGCCGTCTTTTGCAGCAATGGCCTTCACTCCCTGTTCGGCAACTTCCGCCTTGATTAGGGTTCCTGCCGCAGCAGGATCCATCGTGTTGAGTAGGCGCACGGGTACATTATGCAGTTGGGCAGGCCAGATAGAGGCAGGATGTAGGATCTTGGCTCCAAAATAGGCCAACTCGGCCGCCTCATCAAAGGAGAGCTCGGCAATGGGACGCGTTCTGTCTACAAGGCGAGGGTCGTTATTATGCATTCCATCAATGTCGGTCCATATCTCGCAAACGGAGGCCTGCAAGGCGGCAGCTACCAACGAAGCTGTATAGTCACTACCCCCACGCTTAAGGTTATCAATTTCATTGCGGTGGTTTTTGCAGATATAGCCTTGCGTGATAAATAGACGCTGCTCGGGGTACTGGTCTAGTAAGGCGGTCAACTGCTCCGAAATCTTCCCTAGCTCGGGCTCAGAATTCTCATCGATACTCATGAAGTCTAAGGCAGGCAATAAAACAGCAGGGATACTTTGCTCCTCTAGGAGGATATGAAACAGTTTGGTGGATAACAGCTCTCCCTGTGCCACAATATCTCGTTGAATGGCCTCGTTGAAAGAAATTTTGAGGAGAATATTCAGCAACTCAAAATGCTCTTTTAGAATGTCCTCCGCCTTGGTTCTAGCAGTAGGACTTACTAGGAGTTGGGGATAAAATTGTAGATAATGGGCATGAAGGTTGTCAATTCGCTCCTTAGCGAGCACCTTGTCGGCAGCGGCTAAGGCTTCGCCGATACCCACCAAAGCATTCGTGGTGCCTGACAAGGCAGAAAGCACCACCAGGGTAGGCTCTGTACTGCGGGTGATCAAGTCTTTGACTTGATGCATTCGCTCGGGACTGCCCACGGAGGTGCCTCCAAACTTCATGATTTTCATGGCGTTGTTGGGGCTAAGGTTAAAATCCAAGCATTTTGATGGCCGTTATCGCGGCCTCATCACCCTTGTTGCCGTGCTTTCCTCCCGCACGGTCAAGCGCCTGCTGCTGTGTGTTTGGCGTCAGCACCCCAAAAATCACCGGCTTGTTGTATTTCAAACTTACCTGGGTGATGCCATGCGCTACGGCGTCGCAGATGAAATCGAAGTGGCGTGTTTCGCCTTGTATTACGCATCCCAAACAAATCACCGCATCAATCTGCTCATCCTGCGCACACCACTGGGCAGCGAGGCTGAGTTCGAAAGATCCTGGCACTTGCTTGCGAATGATGTTTCCCTTTTTCACTCCATGCTGAAGCAGGGTTTGGTAAGCCCCAGAGTACAAGGATTCAGTTACTTCTGCGTTCCACTCCGATACAACGAGGGCAAATTTTTTGGAAGAGACGTCTGTCAGGTTGTTGGAACTGTAGTCGCTGAGGCTTTTTAAGGAACTGGCCATAAAGGATGGGTTAGGAATGGGTGTAAAACAAAAAAGAGTAAGACACAAAGCGCCTTACTCTTCTAGCATGCTGGTACGAGCATTACTTAGCGGCAAGACCTTCCAAGCGAGCTTTGTGTTTTCGTGCAACGGCATATTCAAAAGACTCGTAGTACTTCTCTTCGATCTCTGCGTAGGTTTTGATTGCATCTTCCACCTTTCCTGCTTCTTCCTGCGCTACAGCAAGCTTGGCGAGGTACTTGGGGGACATGAATTTATTTTCGTTGGTACGTGCCGCCTTGGTGTACTGTGCGATGGCCGCATCGGTATTTCCTAGCTCCAAGTTGACATCTCCAACCAAAGAATAAGCCTTGGCTTGTACCAAGTAATCGTCGGAAGAGAAATCTTCCAAGTGCGTCAGCGCGTCTTTGAAGTTCTTCTGAGAAAGGTAGATAGAGCCGATGTACAAGTTCGCCAAATTGGCCGCGTCGGTACGTGGGTAGTTTTCTACGATAGAAAGAAAGCCCTTGTTGATGCCATCTCCGTTGAGCGCATAGTCCACACTATCTTGCTCAAAGAAATACACCGCCTGGAACATTTCGGATTGTGCTTTCTCGTTTTGCTTTTCGGTATTGTATTGGAAAAACAAAATTCCTCCAATCAAGACTGCCGCCACTCCAAGAATGCCTGCAAGTACCTTGCTGTTATTTTTCAAAAAATCCTCACCGGGAACAATCTTTTCTGCGATCACCTCAGGGTTTTCGATAAGTTCGCTCTGGTCTGATTTTTTCGGTTGTTTCGTTGCCATGTTACTCAAATTTCGGTCGCAAATATACGCTTTTTATCAAATACACAAGCTATGCAGCTTACGCTAGCTAGGTGTTGCTTTTATTCCATTACAAAAGGATAATCTTCTTGAACGTATACGTCCTTGAAGGCATCCATTCCATCTGGCCAAGGGGATTCTTCGGCAAACTTGACCGCATCTTCCACCTGCATTTTTACTTTTTTATTGATTGCCTCTAGCTCTGCTTCGCTCAAAATACTGTGGTCACGGATGGTCCCTAGGACTTGCTCGATTGGGTCGCGTTGCTTGTATTCCTCCACTTCCTCCTTGGTTCTGTATTTCTGCGGATCGGACATGGAGTGTCCTTTGAAGCGGTAAGTTCTGAATTCCAGTAGTGTGGGACCATCTCCTCTGCGCGCTCTTGCTGCTGCCTCGGAAACGGCCTCATGGATGGCCTCCACATTCATGCCGTCCACAGGGAAGGAAGGCATGTCGTAGGCTTCACCTATTTTATAGAGCTCAGTCACATTGGAGGTTCTTGCTACTGAAGTTCCCATGGCATAGCCGTTGTTTTCGACGACAAAGATCACCGGGCTTTTGTAGAGCATTGCCAAGTTGAAGGCTTCGTGTACGGCTCCTTGGCGGAGCGCGCCATCGCCCATTTTGGCAATGCAAAGGTTGGTAGTGCCGGCGTATTTTTCTGCGAAAGCAACGCCCAAGCCCATTGGAATCTGCGCTCCTACGATGCCATGGCCTCCCATGAAGTTTCTTTCTTTATCAAAGATGTGCATGGAGCCACCCTTACCCTTGGTGGTTCCTGTAGCCTTGCCGTACAATTCGGCCATAATCGCTCCAGGGTCGGTACCCAAACCCAGTGGGTGGGCATGACAGCGGTAGGCTGTAATCCATTTATCGTCTTTGGTTAGCGCGGAGATGGCACCAGAAGCGCATGCTTCCTGTCCAATGTACAGGTGACAAAAACCTCTGATCTTTTGTTGGCCATACAATTGGCCAGCCTTTTCCTCAAAACGTCTCATCAAGAGCATGCTTTCATACCAAAAAGAATAGGTCTCCTTGGAGTACGTTACTTTTGTCTTAGCAGCTGCAGTTTTCTTTGCCATAGGTACTGATCAAAATATGCTATTTTAGGCCTCAAATATAACAATCCCGTCCTTAAAATCAGGATACCACGCAAATAATTCGCCGCCAGCATGATTCTGGAGTCCCTCGACCTCATTCAATTCAAAAACCACCTTAAAACCAAGCTTTCCTTTAGCCGACAGATCAACTGCTTGGTAGGAAGAAATGGTAGTGGAAAAACGAATGTACTGGACGCCATCCACTACCTATCCTTAACCAAAAGCTTTCTCCAGGCCAGTGATGCGTTGCAGGTACAGCATGGAACTGATTTTTTTACCATCAAGGGTGTATTTGAGGTAGAATCCAGCACCTTGGAGGTCCGCTGTTCCTTGGAGGTAGGAAAAAAGAAACAGCTTTTTCAAAATGGAAAAGCCGTCGAAAAAATCAGCGACCATGTGGGAAAAATTCCGCTGGTATTAATCGCTCCAGACGATACCGAGCTCATCAAGGGCGGTAGCGAGGGGCGAAGAAAGTTTTTTGACGGCCTCCTTGCCCAGCTAGATCGAGGCTACCTGGAGCAGTTGATTCGCTACCACCATTACCTAAAGCAGCGCAATGCCCTGCTCAAGCAGTTTAGCGAAACGGGCAGGCGTGACCTCACCATGCTTGGCGCCTACGATGAGGAGCTAATTTCGTTGAGCCAGCAACTCGCTCAGCGGCGTGCCGGCTTGATGGAAGAGATTGCCCCACTCGTGCAAGCCTACTACGAAGCCTTGTCTACGGGGAGAGAAAAAGTTTCCCTGAGTTATGAGACGGAGGCCCTGAGGGATGATTTTCATGTCTATTTCCAAGGGCTTCGCCAAAAAGACTTTGCCACCAAAAACAGCAACGCAGGCATTCATAAGGATGATGTTGACTTTCAGATCGACAGACATCCGCTGCGCAAGCTGGGTAGCCAAGGGCAGCAAAAGTCCTTTATAATTGCCTTGAAGCTCGCGCAATTTTCCCTCTTTGAAAAAGCCAAGGAAGAAAAGCCCCTGTTGCTGCTTGACGATATTTTTGATAAGTTGGACGAGGAGCGCATCGCTAAGCTCATGCAACTTGTGTCTCAGGGGACATTCGGACAGCTCTTTTTAACCGATGCACGTCCGGAACGATCCAAGGAAATTTTGAGTGCCCTCGATGCTGAGGTAGTCTTTTTTTACCTGGAAGATGGGCATGTAATCCAATCCTAATCGAAAAAACTCCTTTTTTAGTTGGCGCTCATCCCTAAGCTCCTCGACAGAAACAGGCAATAAAAGGGGCCGAAGCCCCTGTAGTTTACCAAAGTGTCGTGGGATATTCTCCCTTGGCGTGCAGCTGCTGAAGCGCCTCGATGACCACAGGTTTGTCCTCGGTATAGGTCACCCCAAACCAAGTCTTGCCCCCAGGAAGAATCTCAAAAGCTGCCTCCTGAGATTGAATCAGGTTGTTGGCCACGGTAGGAATAAAAAATTCCGATTTCAGATTGCCTAAGTTGGCCGGCAAAAACTCCTCCCACATGTGCTCAATATCCGCAAATACTGCTGGATGAAATCCCCAAAAATTCATGCTGACTGGTGTGGCTGGCGCGATTTCTAGGGCCTCGCCCTCACCTCGACTGATGATTTTATCTCCCTCTTTAGCGATGGAGGTTCTTTCAGTCATGCCGATTAGCTGTCCTTTGGCATTGGTTTCACAAACCCCACGACTCACTGTGCCGTGTTCGGACAATACATTTTGCAAGGCATAACCCACCATGGCGTGCAGATTGGGCTGTACCGCAGTTGTCAAAAACTTGCCTAGCACCTCAAACGCCTCTTTTCCATAAAAATCATCCGCATTGATGACGGCAAAGGGTTCATGCACCGCATCTTTGGCGCAAAGCACCGCATGGGCTGTACCAAAGGGCTTGACCCGATCCGCCTGCTTCAGGTCGGTCGGCACAAAGCTGTCTAGGGATTGAAGTACCCAATCAATTTCAATTTTTCCTTGAAGCTTGGGTACAAATTTTTCTTGCGCAAGGGCCAAGATCTCCTCGCGTACAATAAACACCACTTTGCCAAAACCAGCACGGATGGCATCAAAAATGGAGTATTCCAAAATGGTCTCCCCGTTGGGGCCAAAACCGTCAATTTGCTTGTTGCCCCCGTACCTGCTGCCCATACCGGCAGCTAAAACGAGGAGAGTAGGTTTGCTTGTCATGTGGTGGATTAAAAAACGTAGGCAAAATTACCCCTATTTCGGTTTCAAGCAAACTAGCATGTTGGTCATTCTTCGTAGGCTTCTGCCCAAGAATTCCTATTCTCATTTTTCACCAAATCCCTCGGGTTATTTCTTTGTACTCAAGGTCTGGGTTGGCATTGGAAGGGGTGAAAGTGAACGCACAAAGGCGTAGACTTCTACGAACGCAAACGGTGGACCTATCCCGATTTTGCACCAAAAGGATACCCACTAAACCGGCAAAAAAATCCCCTGAGAGATTTCTCAGGGGATTTTTATTGCTTCAACTGATCGGCGGCAGCAGAATCAATGGACCGACGTGTCGAAGTAAAATGGCCTGATGAAGATGGCCAAACCGTTCGTAGCACCAAGTCTTAAAATCAAGAAGCTCAACGGGCAGCAGGTAGGCAAGGCCTTTTTTCAGTTCTCTTTCAAAAAGAAACCTGCTGAAACTTACTTTCTGTAGGATGGTCTTCAGGTATTCTAACATAGTCGTAAAAATTTGATTCGTTAACTGATTTTAAGTTTTTCAACGCAGGCATATCGGAAGATGTTGCGTTATTTTGAGAGTAATACTCGAATTTCCCCTATTTTCGTAACAATGATCACGATGGCACGGTACCTTGCTTTGGTTTGCTTTACCCTCTTGCTGGGCAATTTTGTCCATGCCCAGGAGGTAAAAGTGGAGTTAGGAGCAGATCAACTAGGACTCAACGAGACCTTTACCATAAAGGTGACGCTGTCCAATGAAAAAATTAAGGCCTACGACCAGTTTCCCGAAATCCAAGGTTTTCAAAAGCAGGGCATCTCGCAGTCCTCGTCCATGAACATCATCAATGGACAGATGAGCAGCTCCAACAGCATCATTCAGTATTACAAACCCAGCCGCAAGGGCCAGTTTACGTTGGGTAAATTTTCCGTCCTCATCAACGGCCAATCCTATTCCTCTCCTGGCAAAAAAATCACCGTCACGGATGCGGCCAGCAGCAAACCTTCCGCAGGAGCCGCATTTGACCCTTTTGCCGACTTTTTCGGTAGAAGCAACGAAGTCCCTGAGTTTGTGGAAATCGCTGATGACGCATTTTTTGCGGTAGGCATAGATCGATCTGAAATTTATGCTGGCGAAGGATTTACAATGGACATTTCTTTTTTCATGTCCGAACAAAACCAAGCCCCTTTTCAGTTTTACGACCCTGGAAAGCAGCTGGATGCCATTTTGAAAAAACTGAAGCCCGCAAACGCCTGGGAAGAAAACTTTAGCATCACCACTATCGAACCACAAACGGTGGAATTGAACGGCAAGCGATGGGTGAAATTCAAAGTATTTGAGAGTACTTTTTTCCCTTTCTCAGAAGGAAAAATAGAAATCCCACGCGTGCCTTGGGAAATGATCAAATACAAGGTGGCCAAGAATCCCTCGCTTTTTGGTGCCAACCGGCAGGAAGACTTCAAACTGTTCTACTCCAGCCCAAAAGTCATCACCGTAAAGCCACTTCCTCCACACCCCCTTAAAAATGAAGTGGCCGTAGGGGTCTTCCAACTACGAGAAAACATCACCAACTTGGCCGTTAAGACGGGAGAAGGATTTACCTACAACTTTGGTATTTCTGGAATCGGCAATATCAATTCCCTTTCAGCGCCCAAGCGCCTTCCTGGGGCCAACCTCAACGCCTTTGATCCCAACGTTCGGCAGCAAATCAACCGCGGCTATGGTCGGGTATCAGGCATCAAAGAGTTTGATTACTTCATCACCCTCAACGAGGCAGGCACCTACCCCCTCGAAAACTACTTCAGCTGGATTTACTTTGACTCTGAAAGAGGCGTCTACGATACGCTCGTGCCTCAAGCAAAGATTACCGTTAGTGGAGAGTCAAAAGTCAACGAAGCGCTCTCCGGACAGCGGCTGGGTGGACTCTACGACAAAATCGCCACCGAGAGCAACCAGTTTTTAAACGAGCAATATAAGTACTACTTTACCACCGCAATCAACGTGCTGCTCTTCGCTGCCGTCGTGCTTTTGGCAGTACTAATCCTCCGGAAAAAGATATAATGGGTAATTCAATCGGTAAGCTTTTCAGACTCACCACCTTTGGTGAATCCCATGGCAAAGCCCTTGGAGCTATCCTAGAAGGCTGCCCTGCAGGCTTGGAACTGGACCTTGATAAAATCCAGGTTGACATGCAACGCCGAAAGCCCGGGCAATCCAAAATCACCACCCAACGTCGTGAAGAAGACGAAGTAGAACTCCTTTCGGGGGTTTTTGAAGGAAAAACGACTGGTACACCCATCGGCATCCTGATCCCAAACGAGGACCAAAAGAGCAAGGATTACGAACATATTGCAGATGCTTTTCGCCCTTCCCATGCCGACTATACCTATTTTGAAAAGTATGGCCACCGCGATTATCGAGGAGGTGGCAGATCTAGTGCCCGCGAAACCGCCGCTCGCGTAGCTGGCGGGGCCATTGCCAAACAGCTACTTGCTACCAAAGGAATTTCCATTCAAGCCTATGTCTCCCAAGTGGGAGACATCCGGCTAGAAAAAGCCTATTCCGCCCTCAACTTGGACTTGGCTGAGGAAAATATCGTTCGCTGCCCAGATCCAGAATTGGCAGCGATCATGATCGATCACATCGACCAAGTTCGAAAAGAGAGAGATACTATCGGAGGTGTGGTTTCTTGTGTTATCAAAAATTGCCCTCCTGGATTAGGAGAGCCTGTATTTGATCGACTCCATGCGGAACTTGGCAAGGCGATGTTGAGTATCAATGCCGTCAAAGGCTTTGAATACGGCAGCGGCTTTGCCGGGGTGACCCTCCGCGGCTCCCAACACAACGATGCCTTTGTCCAGCAGGACGGAAAAGTTTACACGCTCACCAACCACTCCGGAGGGATTCAAGGAGGCATTAGCAATGGGGAAGACATCTACTTCCGCGTGGCCTTCAAGCCTGTAGCTACCCTCATGCAAGATCAATCCTCGGTCAATACCAGCGGCGATACTGTCACAGTCAGCGGCAAAGGCAGACACGATCCCTGTGTCGTGCCCAGAGCCGTACCCATTGTAGAAGCAATGGCAGCACTCGTACTTGCTGATTACCTTCTCCTATCCAAAACCAATAAACTTGAAGCACTTTAACCCACCCCAGTTTTGAAAAAAATACCTTTACACACGCAAATTATCATCGGACTTGTTCTTGGTCTGATCTTTGGCCTAGTCTCCATCCAGACAGGCATGCCCAAGTGGATCACATTGGATTACATCAAACCCATAGGCACCATTTTCATCAATGGCCTTAAGATGATTGCCATGCCACTCGTATTGGCCTCGTTGATCATCGGCGTATCCAACTTGGGGGACATCTCCAAGTTGAGCCGAATCGGAGGGCGCACGCTATTTTTGTTTTTAGCCACCACTGTGGTATCCATATGCATAGGCTTAACCCTCGTCAATGTATTCAAACCTGGAGCAGCACTTCCTGATTCCACGCGGGAAAACCTCATGGCCTTGTATGAAGGAGATGCAGGTAAGCGCGCAGCATCTGCCACGCAACTTCAGGATCAAAGCCCACTGCAGCCCTTGATTGACATGGTGCCACAAAACTTCTTTTTGGCAACCACAGACAATGCAGCCATGCTTCAGGTTGTCTTTTTTGCCATCCTAGCGGGCATTGCTCTCCTACAAATTCCAAGGTCCAAAGCTGAACCTGTCATGGCTTTCTTTGACGGATTTAACGAAGTGATTACGCAAATTGTCAACTATGTCATGGTCCTCGCTCCTTATGGTGTATTTGCCCTCATGTCCTCCTTGATTGTGGAAATTGCTGGAGACGATCCCGATTCTGCACTCACACTACTTTTAGCCTTGCTAAAATACAGCTTGGTTGTTTTGGCAGGACTTTTCATTGTCATGGTGGTTATGTTCCCACTCTTGCTAAAGTTCATGACCAAGGTCCCTGTAGGTCACTTTTTTCGTGCCATACGTCCTGCTCAGTTGCTCGCCTTTTCGACCAGCTCTAGTAATGCTACGCTGCCCGTAACCATGAAGATTACGGAAGAAGAGCTGGGCGTGTCTGAAAACATCTCCAGCTTTGTTCTCCCCCTAGGAGCAACCGTCAACATGAACGGCACAAGTCTTTACCAAAGTGTGGCCGCCGTATTTATTGCCCAGGCGCTAGGAATGGAACTCACCTTCGGCCAGCAAGTAATGATTGTATTGACCTCCACTTTAGCTGCCGTAGGATCTGCAGGTGTACCAGGTGCTGGTCTCATCATGCTCATCGTCGTCCTCGAATCAATCGGTATCCCAGCAGCAGGTATTGCCCTGATCATGGCTCCAGATCGGATTCTAGACATGTTTAGGACGGTAGTCAACATCACTGGCGACGTCGTCGTCGCAGCCGTCATCGCTAGCAAGGAAGGCGAAGTTTTGGATGGTGTTGAAACGGATGCTACTCCTGCGGAAAAGGAATAAGCATTGCTTTCCCATAAAAAAAGCCCCGTTCGTACGGGGCTTTTTTTATGCTAAGCGATTTTGAACAGGCTAGTAACTTTTCAAGAAGTCCACCAAGCGCATAAACTCTGCATCCGTGATCGCTGGAAAGTTGGCGATACGGAAACTGCTTGATTTCAAAGGACCATAGCCTCCACCGAGCTGCATGCCCTCTTTTTCAGCGGCCTTTTTAACGTCAGCAATCGCTTGCTCGTCCCCTGAAATAGCCGCTACCGTGGTACTACGTGTGGCAGGGTTGTCCACCAAAAGCTGGAAAATGGCCAATTGTGAAATGGTCTGTTCTAGGGTTTCCATTCGCTGCCGAAGCCGTGCATCTACTTTAGCTATGGGATCCATGTCCTGAAGGACGCGGTGCAACAGGTAGATTCCCAGCACGTTGGGCGTATAATGCGTCTGGTAGTTGGCTGCATTTTCGAGCATAAAGCTGAGGCTGTTGTAACGCCCTCGCTCTCCTAGCTGGGCAACCTTTTCTTTGGCCTTGCAAGACAGCAAAAGAATTCCTAGTCCCGCCGGCAAGCCAAAGCATTTCTGAACCGAGGCATACCAGACGTCGGCCAAAGAAAAATCAAACACAATGCCTCCCATAGAGGAAGTGGTATCTACGGCAATCATCTTGTCTGGATAGCGAGCTGCCAGTTCCCTAAGCACGGACATGGGCACTTGAGAGGCGTTGGCCGTTTCGTTCTGTGTGATAGCAATCAGGTCCACTGAAGAATCAATGTCCAACGTGTCTACCTCTATCACTTGGTTGGGGGCAATCTTGAGACCTTGGGTAGTTGGAAGGATGTACTGCGCGTACTCCAGCCATTTTTTACCAAACGAACCAGAATACACGTGGTAACTGGACTGTTCAACCAAGGATTGGGAAATAATCTCCCAGCTTTCTGTCGCAGAGGAAGTAAATAGCAGCGTGAAATCTTCGGGCAAACCCAGCTTGTCCCGAAAAAGTTGTTCTGTTTCCTGGTACAACTTCATAAACGCCCCACTGCGGTGGTTGGCACTCAGGATCCCTTGCGCGTAGGCCTCCAGGAGGTAGTTAGGCAGCGCGTCGTATACTTTGGAGGGTCCTGGAGCAAAAGTGATCATCGGGAGGAGTTGCTTAAGAAAAACTGAATAGCTAGTGCATAGCCTTTTAGCCCTAGGCCTGCAATCATGCCTACACAGGACTTGGAAAGGATGCTTTTGTGGCGAAACTCTTCTCGCTTGTATAGGTTGGAAATGTGCACCTCAACCGTAGGCGTAGTGATGGCAGCTACCGCATCGGATAGGGCTACCGAAGTATGCGTATAGCCTCCCGCATTCAAAATAATGCCATCCACGGTAAAGCCCACCTCCTGGATTTTGTTGATTAGCTCCCCTTCTATATTGCTTTGAAAGTAGGCGAGCTCGACCTCAGGAAACTGCATTTGTAGTTGACTGAAATAGCTTTCAAACGATTCACTACCATACACTTCTGGCTCTCGCTTGCCTAGCAAGTTGAGGTTGGGACCGTTGATTAGCTGTATTTTCATGGTTGAGCGGGAGGGATAGGGCACAAAGGTACCGAGTACAGGCAAGCTTGCAAAGGGTTTAGGTTAAGGGGTTTTTGGCTTCCGCTCCTTGATCCGAAACAGGTATGCAAGCGTCAGCTCCAGGTTGGTGGAGCTCATGTCGAATATCCGATCTTGGGATTCAGGATTGGTGAAATCGTAGGCAAATCGTGCCTCCGCCGAGAGTGTGGACTTGCCAAAGAGCTTGGATATCCCTGCCCCTGCTGTGAGTCCATACATACGCTTTTTGGGCGCATCACCCACTTGGCCAAAGGTAGGAAGCTCCTTCGGTATAGCGCCGGTATATTCCCGTTTAATGTCTTTGGCCCCAGTGAGAAATCCTAAATGGGGGCCAAACTTAATCTGAAATCTACCCGACCTACCCGCAAAAATACTCGCAAGAAAGGGTACTTTGAGGTAGGTCAACTCCGATTGGTTCACCTTTCCGGCATCGCTAATTTGAGTAAAGCCAAGGGTAAGCTGCTGCACGTTGAGCTCCACCCCTGCATTCTTAGAGTCAAAGTACTCCAGCACCAACGCAAAAGTAGGAGCAACTAAACCGTCCACCTTTTTACTCCGGGTACCGGCTGTGGCCTGGTAGCTGTAAGAAGAGGTCGAATAGCCTCCACGCAGCCCAAGGCTAAGTTGTGCCCAGCCTAGGCTTGGAAGCAGGAGAAAAAAAATGAGGAAGAGTACTTTGTTCATGATCCAAACTGGGGATGATACCTTTGGTAGATGACTATTTTTTATTGAGTAAAAAGGTGCCCTTTACCACTGCGCCGTCCACGGTCAACCCCCGTACCTCTACGATCACAGGGCCACCCAAGTCATTGGAGGAAAAAGATAGTTGCAACTCTCCTTGTTCGTTGGTGACCAAGTAGGGATTCCAGTACAAGGTCTGCCTGTCATCTTTCTCTCGGACGGGACTTCCCTCCCCATAGCTAATGTTGGTAAAGGGCGAGGGTGCCTGAAAGCCTTCCAAGGTAACCCTCATGACGCCTTTGCTTGCCAAGGCTTCCTCCTCCGCTAGTTTGTCCTTTAAGTAAATGGCAATGACTCCATTCCTACCCTGGTCCCCAAGCATGGGTACCATGCGCGATACGACTTCTACCCGTTCGATATCGTAGGGATTGATGGTGCGAATATTGTCTGCCGAGGTAGTGGATCCACCGGTGACCAGGACCATACCGTCAACCATCACCACAGGCTCCATGGACCTACTCGCAGATAAAGCGCCCCCACGCAAGCGGATGGTTTGCTGGCCTGTACCACCAACTAGGGTGACTTGCGCCCCTGGGATATTTCCCACCAAGCTATTGACCAAATCGGTAGCGCTACCGGTTTTAGTCAATTTTTCTCCTTCAATAATAAAATCTGGATTGCCATAAATGGCTTTTTGCTCTTTCTTTTCTTTTCCCTCTTCCTTGCTCGCTTCTTCTGGCGAGGGTAGCTGTTTGATTGGAGTGGCGAGGGTTGTTACTTTGGGAAAATAAGGATTCGCCGGAAGCACTACAGGGGCTTTAAATGCCTCCAAAATACGGATAGTCAGCGGCTTCCCTTTTTTATCGGCAGCAACCAAGCCCAGCCTAAGGGGGCCATAAAATTCCATTTCTTCCAGTGCAAAGTCTCCCTCAGCGGTAGAAGGTATGCTGATCGTTCCCTGAAAATCATTCACAAATGCCGTGACCTCGGTTGCCACACCTTTTCCTTTGTCGTCGGTCACTTTCCCCTCTACCCGAATACGGTCCTCAATCGCATAGGAGAAGCGCTCTGTTCCCAAGGTCTCGGAAACTTCCGTCAAGGTCAAACTAGTACCTGGGTCTGCGGGGCTTCGGACTGGGATGAGCTGTGCTGCATCCCAGATCCCAACGGAGAGCGTGGACGCGGCGGGCCGTCCTTTTTCGTCCCTAAGTTGCAGCCGGAGATTCACTTCTTCTCTTGGACCAAAGCTTTCCTTATCGGCTTGCATGGATACCCCTTGGTTGGTCCATTCGCCTTGCGCCTCCTCAGACACGATTCGCTTGTAGGGGTTGAGCACCGAAAGGGGCTGCATGAAATATTGGTTTGGCCCGTAATTTCGCATCCAGTTGGTGTAGGCCCTTAGGTAGTAGCGCTCGTTATCCAAGGAGTCGGGAAGCTGGAGGTCACCCACGGCGATACCGTCGCGGATGGGGTACTTTTTGGCAATTAGGATATCACGCGCGTCTGAGATAACTTCTACGTGCAGCACCTTACTCAACTCATCCCTCAGGAAAGGATTTCCGTAGGAGAAATACCCTTTAAAAAACAGGCTATCGCCCGCATAGTAGTACGGTTTGTCTGTGTGCAGAAATACCTTTTCCTGGTAGTTTTTAGCTGTTTTGGAAAGATCCTGCTGGAGCAGACCACGTTCGGCATCGTAGTCTAGGGGGAGCAAATTAGAAATTCGCTTGCGGTCCATGTCTCCAGAAAAGACAAGGTCCTCGGGATTGAGTACCATGCCATTTTCCCGTACGCGCACCTGTCCATTTTTCACTTCAAGCCAAGAGATGGGATAAGGGGCATCTCGGTAGGTATTGGCTTGTGCAAAACCTTTTTGGTAGTGAATTTCGATGCGGCCTTTGAGCTGCAGCAGGTAGTCCCCGGGAGGGCTACTTGCAATCACGAGTGGATCGGCCGTGTAAGGCACAACCGACTTGCCGAGCTCGTTGGCAAAGATGTCGGTGCGGATGTTCATGCTCGCCGATCCTCCGGCCTTGTCCCCGTAGAGGTAAAATCCTTCCCGCTCTTGCGAACCTTTGAGCAAGGCTCGAAATAAGTTCATGGGAGAACGCTGGTAAATGGCGGCCCTATTTTTCTCCCAAAGTGCTTGCTGGGCTTCCGACTCGGTGGGCAAGAGTTCAAACCTGGCGGCACCTGCGATACGGTAAGCGGAGGGTGCATCCACAAATTCCTTGAGGTTGAAAGTAATTTTATAGCCCAAGTAGCGATTCTCAATCTCAATCGGCTGCTCTGCGCTGGCAAGGAAGGTTCCCTTTTCGGTAGGCACTGGAAAGTCAATCACCCAGGGATTGAGCAGGGTGGTATTTGCGGCAGCCTCGTCGGTACCGAGGAAGAGGTTTTGAAACTTCCGAAGGTCGCGTTCCCAATTTTTATCACGTGAGGACTTGACCTCTTGCTCGGATAGCTCCTGTGCCAAGGGAACCATACTTAGGTTGATCGTCAGCGTACCTCCAGGTTTAAGTGTGATTTTACGCGTTTGGGCAGTGTATCCTAGGAAAGAAAAGCCGATCTCTAGCGGAGCAGCTTCCAAGCCGGAGAGTGTATAGCGCCCATCTAGGTCAGTGACCGTAGCCACGGTGGTATTGTTGACAAAGACGGAACAAAAGGGTAAGGGCTCGCCCGTCTCCGCATCCTTCACCTGTCCGGTAAGCGTGGCGGTTTGCGCAATGGCAAACATCGGAAGCCAAAGTAGGGTAAGGAGTAGGAGCAAACGCATAGGCAAGGGGAATTAGTTTTCAGCAAGGAGTAATATCACTACTCCCTATCTTTTAGTTTTTTGTCCTCCACATTTTTGTTGAGAAAGTCATTGATTGCTTCGATGGGCAGGTTTGAGGAAATCTCACCAAAGGAGTTGATTTCCATTTTGAAGCCTTTCAAGGCTTCATGCACGCGAGGCGGCGCTTCTTTTGTTTTCTTTTTGGTCATGTTAGTCGACAAGTGTCAGCGTATCTAACGCAAAACGTATTCTTCTGGCTACCTCTTGAGGGCCTAAAATTGCAAAAACTTCCATCAGGTCAGGTCCTGCTCCAAGGCCGGTTACGGCGAGGCGAACCGCCTGCATGACCTTGCCCAGTTTGATACCTTGCGCTTCGGCCGTGCTTTCCAGCAGCGCTTTGGCGGCAGCAGCGTCAAATCGCGCAGGTATGCCAGACTCCAGGGCATGGGCGTAGGCTTGCAAGAGGGTCGCTGCATCTGCATTCCACTTTTTGGTGGCTACTTCTTGATCAAAGTCATGAGGGGACTGGTGGAGAAACTGGCTATCGCGCCAAAAGTCAGAAGGGAAAGTCACTCGCTCCCGGAGAAGAGCAACGATGGCCACTGCTTTTTCCTTGGGGATAGCTACTCCTGCAGCGTCCGCATCCGATTGGAGGTAGCTGATGAGCTGCTCCTGGGAACTGCTGCGGAGGTAGTGCTCGTTGAACCACTTCGCTTTGGCGATGTCAAACTTCGTTCCTGACTTGCCGATTCGTTCGATGGAGAAGGCTTCTACCAATTCCTCCAAGGAGAAAATCTCGCGCTCGTCACCAGGATTCCAACCGAGGAAAGCAAGGAAGTTGAGCAGCGCTTCTGGCAGGTAGCCATTTTCGCGGAAGCCGCTGGATTTTTCTCCAGTGAAGGGATCAGACCAGTTGAGCGGAAATACGGGAAAACCCAACTTATCGCCATCACGCTTGGAGAGCTTGCCATTGCCATCCGGCTTGAGGAGCAGGGGCAGGTGGGCAAACTGGGGCATGGTATCCTCCCAACCAAAGAAACGGTACAAGAGTACATGCAGGGGGGCAGAAGGAAGCCATTCTTCGCCTCGGATCACGTGGGTGATGCCCATCAGGTGATCGTCGACAATATTGGCCAGGTGGTAGGTAGGCATGCCGTCCGACTTCATGAGCACCTTGTCGTCAAGGGTGCTTGAATGCACCATGACCCAACCCCGGATCATGTCATGCAGGCGTACTTCCTCTTTGAGGGGCAGTTTGGCACGAATGACGTAGGGATCTCCCGAAGCCAAGCGTTCCTTCACCTCTGCTGGGGAGAGGGTCAAGGAATTTTTCATTTGGCTGCGGGTGATGCTGTTGTACTGCGGCTGTAGCACGCGGGCGGCAGTGAGGCGCTCGCGCATGGCTTCGAGTTCCTCGGAGGTATCGAAGGCATAGTAGGCATGCCCTTTCTCAATGAGTTCAAGGGCATAATTCATATAACTTGCCTTCCGTTCCGATTGGCGATAGGGGGCTGACGCGCCTGGCTTCCAAGGGCTTTCGTCGGGGGAGATGCCCATCCAATCCAGTGCTTCTTGGATGTATTCTTCTGCTCCGGGTACAAAGCGGGTTTGGTCAGTATCTTCAATGCGGAGGAGAAACTTTCCTCCCATTTTTCGTGCAAAAAGGTAGTTGTACAGGGCGGTGCGTAGTCCTCCGATATGGAGTGCGCCCGTTGGGGAAGGGGCAAATCGTACGCGAACTTCTCTAGTCATGGTAGTTGTTGGCTTCTAAGCCCACAAAGATAGGAATTTGTTCCCGACCTTTGAGGTCAACCTTTGAGGTCTTCGAGACCTCGAAGGTTTAAATGCTTGAAATGGAATGCAAAACCTTCGCTGTTTAAAAAAAAAGCAAAGGTTAAAAAAAAAGGCCCCGTACGGAGCCTTTTTAATGAACTGGGTAAGACTAGCGTCTCACTCTGATTTTTTCCTTGATACGAGCCGCCTTACCTTGACGTCCTCTCAAGTAGAATAGACGAGCTCTTCTCACCTTACCTTCTCTTATCAGGTCGATTTGCTCGATGGCAGGGGAGATGATTGGGAAGATACGCTCTACACCTACACCATTTGAAATTTTACGTACTGTGAAGGTTTCACCGTTCGTGTTCGGGTTTTTACGTTGGATGACAGTTCCCTGAAACTGCTGGATACGCTCCTTGTTACCTTCCTTAATACGTACGTGTACGTTGATGGTATCACCGGCTTTGAAAGAAGGGAACTTGGCTCTCGCCTCGCTGTATTCCGCTTCTACAATTTTCATTAGATCGCTCATAGCTCTATGTTTTTATGCTTTCGCAGTGCTCCGCCGCAGCGGTATAAATGAATTATTTTTTCTATACTCTTGTCTCGCCTACTCCCAACCTGAATCTTTAAGGAGGTCAGGTCGTTTTTCTTGGGTTCGGCGAACCGACGCATCGAATCTCCATTGGCTTATCTTGGCCTCATGTCCTGAAAGCAGTACCTCCGGAACTTCTCTTCCTTCGTACACTGCCGGCCGGGTATACACCGGCGGGGCAAGGAGGTTGTCCTGGAAGGAATCCGTCAGCGCCGAGGTCTCGTCGTTGAGTACGCCGGGGATCAGGCGGATGAGTGCGTCAGCCACTACTGCGGCCGCTAGCTCTCCTCCTGAAAGGACGTAATCTCCAATGCTGATTTCCTTGGTGATGAAGGCGTCTCTAACCCGTTGATCCACTCCTTTGTAATGACCACAGAGGATCAGGAGGTTTTTCTTTTGAGAAAGGTCGTTGGCCATCGGCTGATCGAAGGTGGCTCCATCGGGCGTCATGTAGATGATTTCATCATACACACGTTCCTTTTGAAGGGCTTCTATGCAGCGAGCAATGGGCTCTATCATCAAGACCATGCCTGCTCCCCCACCAAACGCGTAGTCGTCTACCTGCTTTTGTTTGCCGGTAGCGTAGTCGCGGAGGTTGTGTATCCGAACGGTTGCGATTCCTTTTTCTTCCGCCCGTTTGAGGATGGAGTGGGAAAAGGGACCTTCCAACAATCCGGGCACCACCGTGATGAGGTCGATGTGCATGACTTAATCTTCCAGATAAATGTCAAGTAAGCCATCGGGCAACTGGCAGAAAACTTTTTTTGCTGCCTTGTCCACCTTGGTAATGATGCCATCCTGTATGGGGATGAGCACTTCTTTGCCCTTGTGGGTTACTCCGAGGAGGTCCTGTGTCTCCAGATCGTAGACGTTCTGCACAGGGCCGATTGGTCCCATCACCTCGTCGATGACATCGAAACCAATCAAATCGTGGAAGTAGTACTGTCCCTCTTCCAGTTCGGGTAGTTCGGTTAGTGGAAGGTAAGCTTCCGATCCAACCAGCATTTCTACCTGTTCGATGCTGTCGAGGTCCTCAAACTTGGCCAATGCCTTTCCTCCGGGTTGGATCACAAAGTGTTCCAAAAAGAAGGGAATTAATCGGCCCTTTTGATCGAGGAAGAGGTGCTCTAATCCTTCGTAATCCTCAGGATAATCTACGTCGAGCACCACATTTACTTCTCCACGAAGTCCATGAACTTTGGCTATCCGGCCTACTAAAAAGCACTGGTCCTTGTTCATGGTAGGGTATCTAATTATTCTCCAGCAGCGCCACCGTCGGCGGAGCCTGCATCAGCTGCGTCAGCAGCAGGAGCTTCAGCGACAGGTGCTTCAACTGCAGCTACTTCTTCAACTGCAGGTGCTTCAACTGCAGCTACTTCTTCAACTGCAGGAATTTCCGCTACAGGAGCTTCTTCAACCGCAGGTGCTTCCGCTACAGGAGTTTCTTCAACCGCAGGAGTTTCATCTACAGGAGTTTCAACTGCCGGGGCAATTTCTTCCAAAGCAGGGGCTTCCTCTACTTCAGGAGCTTCTTCAACTGCAGGAGCTGCTGCTGCTAATGCTGCTGCTTCTCTAGTTTTGATTGCGTCGATACGTGCCTGATTTTTGGCCGTTTCAGCAGCAAGGGCAGACTTACGAGCATCTGCTTTTGCAGTTGCAAGTTGATCTTTCTTGCCTTCGATCTTGGTGTCTTTGTCAGCAAGCCATACGTTAAACTTGTCATCGGCTTGATCTTGTGTAATGGCACCTTTTAGCACACCTATTTGAAGGTGTTTTTTCAGCATGACACCTCTGTAAGAAAGCATGGCTTTCACGGTATCGGTAGGCTGAGCTCCATTCAACAACCAGGTAAGAGCGCGCTCATTGTTGATGTTGATGGAAGCGGGGTTCGTGTTCGGATTGTAAGTTCCGAGTTTTTCGATGAAGCGTCCATCACGTGGAGCTCTTGCATCAGCTACAACCACGTCGTAAATGGCTTGTTTTTTGCGGCCACGACGTGCTAATCTGATTTTTACGGACATAATTAACTGTTTTAAGTGAGTGGACAGATCTCGTCTGTCCTAATTTTGGACTGCAAAGATACGATAAAGGATTGAAAAGCCACAAGTTGGTGCAAAAAATTTGCGTAAAGGTTGAGATTGGGGCTATCTTGCGGAACTATCTGGCCTTGTAGTTCAACGGATAGAACAAGCGTTTCCTAAACGCTAGATCTAGGTTCGATTCCTAGCTAGGCTACAAAACAAGCCCTTTGCTCACTTAAGATGAGTTGAATTGTTTTTTTGGGACAGATTGGGGGATACTTTTTAGTTGCCTCAGCAGCGTAGTACCCGCCAAACCACAAAGAATAAATCCAATTGTTTCTTCTATACGGTGTCGAAAACAACACATAAGGATAACCTCCCTTGCTAGCTGTTTTTCTACTTAATCTTTAAGTTTCTTCTTTTATTGATTCCAATACCATGGCTTCTAGACGAAACTTCCTAAAATCCGGCCTTCTTCCGCTGTCACTTCTGACTCTGGCCCCTGCCCTAGTCCGGGCTAATCCGACCACTTTACCCTCTCAAAGTCTGCTTAGCCAGCTTCTTAAATCCGTGACCCGGAACACGGTTTGGAAAGAGATGGCATCGATTCCTTTTTCTTTTTCCAGTCACCATTGCCAAGGCATGGTAAAAATCGGGGAAGATTATTGGGTAAGCTCGGTGGAAGTCATCCCCGAATTTGCAGGAGATCGTTCCCACGGAAAAGGACATTTATTTCAGGTAAGTGCAACAGGCCAACTCCTAACTAGCCTAGAACTCGGGGAAGGACCGCTGTATCATCCCAGTGGCATCGATTTCGATGGTTCATACATTTGGATTGCCCTTGCGGCCTACAAACCCAATAGCCAATCGATCATTTACCAAGTTGACCCTTTCAAAATGACCGTGAAGGAGATTTTTAGGTGGGAAGATCACCTCGGGGCTATCGCACGCAATCCGGACACCCAGATCTTGCACGGTGCCAGCTGGGGTTCCCGTCGCTTGTACCAGTGGGATAGCAAAGCCATTGAAAAAAAACGGGGTTCCTCGGAAGCCATTCCCTCCACCAACCAACTCAATCCCTCCAGCTATATTGACTACCAGGACAACCAATACCTCGGCGGAGGAGAAATGCTCTACTCTGGGGTGGCCACCTACAAAAAACCGGGGGAGCCTGCCTTTTCCCTGGGGGGACTGGAAATCTGGGATGTTCTCCAAGGCCAAGTCGTTCACCAAGTTCCAGTACCCCTCTGGTCCCCGAAAACAGGCAGAGTCATGACCCAAAACCCTTGCTTTTTGGAAGCTGCGGGCCTCAATAAGGTTTTAGCCTATTTTCTCCCAGACGATAACGATTCTACGCTGTATGTCTACGAAGCCTTGGCAAGGTAATTATACGACCAACCTACCACGGGGAAGATATGCCTCCCCATACTTTTTACAAAAAAGGGAGGGAAACTAGGATTGTAAAATGGGACAAACAAATTACCCCCTTCCACTAAAAACAATTCCGGAAATCGAATTTTTGAATTTAAATTAGCGATTAAAAGACTTTATTCAAGAAAGTTAGACCCACACAACCTTTCCCTAGCCTCTACTTTGAACAACCACGAGGCTATCCGAGGGTTGAAAAGCCCCATATAATACCCAAGCACCCCCCTAAAATAGTTGTTAGTATGAGAAAATTGTCCGGATTTTTAAGGGTAGTCCTCCTGAGTGGACTCATGGTATTACTAGTTTCCAGCCGACTTGGAAGAGACAGAGAGATTGGAGACAGCCCCATTTTCCTTTTCCCCGTAAGAAATGGAGCTAATTTCCAATACATCGACAAAGAGGGGAAGATTGTCATCAACCCCCAGTTTTCGTCTGCCACCTTATTTAAAAATGGAATTGCCTTGGTTCGCTCCCCAGGTGAGGAAGGCCTATGGGGATTTATCAACGAACAAGGAAAATACTGCATTCCGGCTACATATAAACAAGCCACAGTCTTTTCCGAAGACTTGGCCTGGGTGGTCACTGAAAACGGTGCTCCCAAAGCCATCAACCCCAAAGGGGAGGTAAAAATCACCCTTCAGGATGCAGAATCTGTACATATCTTCAAGGAAGGTTTGGCAGCATTCGAAGTCTTCCAAAAAGACTATGTACACGAAACTAAGTATGGCTTCGTAGACAAGACTGGTAAAGTAGCCATCAGCCCTCAGTTTGTATCTGCCGGTGATTTTTCTGGCGGCAAGTGCGCGGTTCAAAACGACGCATATCGATGGGGCTACATCGACAGACAAGGCAAAACTGCTATCCCATTCGAATTTGAATACGCAGGAAAATTTGTTGACGGCCAAGCGATTGTTTTTGTTGACGGAAAATACGGGGCCATCGACGAGACGGGCAAATACGTGATCACCCCACAGTTTGACGGTTTGTATCAAGATGGTGACCTCTACCTCATCAAACAAAGTGGCAAAACCGGCTGGGCTACCCGGCAAGGGAAAGTCATGGTCAACCCACAGTTTGCTGCAGCCTTCACCTTCAACGGTGCAGCGATAGCCCCGGTACAAGTAGGCGAAAGCTGGGGATATGTGGACAAAGGGGGTAAAATCATAATTAAACCACAATTTGACGTTGCCCTTCCTTTTGTAGGAGGTGTAGCAGCAGTTATGCGTGGGGGGAAAGTAGGATTTATTGACTCAGCCGGTAAATACCTTGTCAGCCCTCAGTACGAGGAGATTTCTTACAACGTGCTCAATCACATCCTCGACGGTCAAGAAGTGATCAATGCATTCGATCACTCGCGCGAAGAAGGCGATTTCTTTAGCTATTTAGGACAACCCTTCAGCTATGAAACCGTAAACACCGACTTCTTCAACACCGCACCTATTGTTGGTCGGGTCAACTTCAACGCACCCGAAGGCTTGCCGCTTACCTCCACCCTTGGGGACGTGATCAAAAAATTGGGAATCACCGAAGAGGCGTTTAGTGATACCACTTCCCAACACAAGGTGATCCCCTACTCGAGCATCGCCAAAAATGTCTCCCTAGCCTTCTCCATTTGGGCTGATTCACATACAAAAAAAGGAACTAGGGAATGGCTCTTCGATGCGAATGCTCCAGTTCAGGGCTATGGCTACACCTTCACCCTATTTGGTGATCACGCTGACAAGTCAGAAAATATCGTCGCTGCTATTGAAAAAACTATCACTGGCATGAAGAAGGACAAAATCGAATCGGAAGAATATGGGTACATCGTTTACAAAAACGCAGCTCAACTGGTTTATCTTGAATATACAGACGTTGACCCTGAGTCGGGATACAGCGAAGTAATTATTACCATCTTGAGAGCAGATCTAGAGATCGATGACTAAAACAGCTACCCTGGAAAGAAAATAAGGTTTGAGTTTTACGGAAATTTGCTGTGGACTGTGTCCGGTCAGCTGTCGACGAGTTGACCCTGCCTGAAACTAGTTGTCACTAATCTCTCAAGGATCCAGTTAAAATTTGTCCTCCATTTAATTTTTCGGTTTCCTGAAAATCAGGCAATGTTGCCAGGGTAGGTTGCTGCTATTTTTTTCAAAAGTAAAGCCAGCAGCTTTGAACTCTTTTACCGCCTGTTGCTGGCTCATCTTGTGGATGGTTTTGATGGGTACATTTGGGTCTTCGGCCCTGAACTCCACCAACACCAGCTTACCCCCAGGCTTGAGTGCCTCCAACATGGAAAGGGCCATCTCGTAAGGAAAAGAAAATTCGTGGTAGACATCCACCAGCAACATCAAGTCCACACTGTTGGCAGGCAAGGCCACATTTTTCTCGGTACTCAATACGGGAATGATATTCTTTTTGCCTTCACGTTTGATTCGGTCCTTCAAAAACGCAATCATCTCTGGTTCCACATCTACGGCATACACTTTCCCGTTCCCCACCATTTTTGATAATAAGGTGCTGTGGTAGCCGCTCCCAGCGCCAATGTCTGCGATCACTTGGCCTGGTTGTACGGCGAGATTTTTTACTAACTGCGTCGTGTTTTCTTCTTGCTCCCTTTCTTCTCGCTCCAACCAGCCAATTCCATAATGGCTCATGACTTGTGCGATTTGGCGCCCCATGTACCATTTATTGATGCCATTGGGATCTCCCGGCTTCACGGCGTATCGCTCCTGTGCGGCAAGGGTAGCAGTCTGCAGGATTGCAAAAAATAACAGGGTAAATCGCAAGGAGGTTTTCATGATGGATTGTTTTTAGGCTTAGACTTTTCAAAGTCGGTTTTCTTAGGCACCTAAATTCAGATAAAATTCTTACAAGTGCAGGATATGAAGGTTAAAACTCTATTTTTAACCTATCGAAAAAAAGTAAGACTTTTCTAAACCCCTTTATTTAAGTCCTACGGTAGTCAAGAAACTCTAAATTTTAACCCAAATGAAAACCTACCCAAGCATTTTCAATGATGTGATTGGCCCGGTCATGCGAGGCCCTTCGAGTTCACACTGTGCAGCATCCATTCGAATTGGACGCATGTGCCGCGACTTGATGGATGGAGATATCCAAGAGGTGTATGTGGAATTTGACCCGAACGGCTCGCTTGCCACTACACACAAAGGGCAGGGGTCAGACATGGGATTATTTGGTGGATTTTTAGGATGGGAAGCCTACGAGGAGCGCCTGCCAGAGTACCTAATCGCCATTGAAGAAGCAGGAATCCAGGTGAAAATCGATATTCATCCCATAGGTGCTACCCACCCAAATACCTACAAACTCACCCTTTCCAATAGAAAAGAGTCCCGTGAGCTGACCGCCATTTCTACTGGCGGAGGGATGATTGAAATTCTTGAAATTGATGGTGCCCAGGTGTCTATGGCTGGAGATTTTTACCAGACGCTCGTCTACGTATCCTCGCCAGGTAGCATCATTGAATTTATTGAGACCTCCATGCCCTGCGATGACATAGCGCTACGAACTGGCAAATCCACCTTTATCGAAATCAAGGCCAACCAATTTCTGACAGCCGAAATCTGCGCGGAGCTGCTCCAGATGGAGGAGGTACTCTTCATTAAAAAGATCAACCCAGTACTTCCAGTCATGTCTCGAAAGGACTTGGAGGTTCCCTTCATTACCTGCGAAGAAATGCTGGCATTCAATGCCGACAAAAACCACGCCCTCTGGGAACTCGCAGTGGATTACGAAAGCATGCGGGGGAATATTTCGAGAGCCGAGGTTTTTGAAAAGATGCGGAGCATTGTGCAGATCATGCAAAACTCTATTGATCTTGGACTGAAAGGCACGAAGTACGCGGACCGAATTTTGGGCCCTCAATCCCTTGGATTTCAGAAGCAGCTAGAGGACAAAAAGCTGGTGGAAGGCGATATCCTGAATCAAGTGATTCTCTATACCTCTGCCATGATGGAGGTCAAAAGTTCGATGGGCGTGGTGGTAGCAGCCCCAACGGCTGGGTCCTGTGGAGCACTCCCAGGTGCCATCATTGGGATAGGCAGGGGCCTTGCCTTGCATGAAGATGAACTGGTCAAAGCGATGCTGGCAGCCGGTATCATTGGGGTATTTATTGCCGCTCATGCCACCTTTGCCGCCGAAGTAGGAGGCTGTATGGCCGAATGCGGTTCTGGTTCAGGCATGGCCGCAGCAGGTATTGTCGAATTGAAAAAGGGGACGCTAGACCAATCGCTTGGAGCTGCCTCTATGGCCTTGCAATCTTCGCTGGGCATGATTTGCGACATGATCGCCGACCGAGTGGAAGCTCCCTGTCTGAATCGAAATGTGATGGCGGCCACCAATGCGATTTCCTGTGCAAACATGGCCTTGTCTGACTACAACCATTTGATCCCCTTGGATGAGGTCGTGGAAACCATGAAAAAAGTAGGGGACGCCATCCCGAATACCCTGCGATGCACCGGGCTTGGAGGATTGGCGATTACCAAAACTGCGAAGAAGATTGAGGCGATGTTGAATCAACAGGAACAAGAAGCCAACAAGACCTTTTTTAAGGTCTGCTGATTTTCCTCCCTATACTACACGATTAAAAGACCACTACTCCTACTTCGTCTATGCTGATTTTTGTTTGGGTTTCCCTAATTCTATTGGCCCTTTGGTTCTCCTTTGTATTTATCAAAGATTACTTGGCGCACCGATCCCAACTTGAAAACTCAAGTTGGCTCAAAACTTCGGTGATTGGCTTTGTGGTAAATTTCTTTGATGTGTTGGGCATCGGGGCCTTTGCTCCGCAAACCGCCTTGCTCAAGTTTACCCGACAAACGGAGGACCGACTGATCCCAGGCACGATGAATGTAGCGAATACCATCCCGGTCTTGCTTCAGGCGTTTATTTTTATCACCATCATCGAAGTAGACCCGCTCACCTTGATTTTGATGCTGCTGTCCGCTACAGCGGGGGCCATGATTGGAGCTGGTATTGTCTCGCGACTATCCGAACAAAAGATCCGTATCACTATGGGAATTGCCTTAGTCGTCACCGCGGGATTTATGTTGGCACGGATCATGAACTGGATTGAAGGGGGCGGAGATGCCATCGGACTGACAGGCTACAAGCTGGTCTTTGCCGTGGTGGTCAACTTCTTTTTGGGCGCCATCATGACCGCAGGAGTGGGTTTGTATGCTCCATGCATGGCCTTGATTTTTGCCTTAGGGATGTCACCAACGGTTGCTTTTCCCATCATGATGGGCTCCTGTGCTTTTTTGATGCCTGTGGCTTCCGTAAAGTTCATTAAAACAGCATCCTACAACCGGAAAGCTGCCCTAGCCATGGCTATTCCAGGTTCGATCGCCGTGCTAATCGCTGCCTTCATTGTCAAATCCCTACCCTTGGAAACCCTGCAGTGGGTCGTCCTAGGAGTGATTTTGTATACCTCCGCCACCATGCTGACGGCAGCATTTAGAAAAAAAGAAGTTTAATTCTCGAGGTACGGGGAAGTTCCTTCCACGACACTGAATTTTTGCTTCAAACTTCCCTCAGCAGTTGTTAGCACGAGCGTGTAGGTTCCGGAATCGATAAATTTATCGTAGTGAACAAAATACGGAGAAGCACTCTCTTCCTTGCTGACAATCAAATCCCATCGAAATTGATTGAATCCTAACGATCCATTTAGTGCCGTACTCCATACTTCCTTGTTTGCTGCATCACGAACCGATAGAGTCACCGGCTTGGCCTCCTTCAACCAGAAGGTGAAGGAAACTTTTTCAAGGGTTCGGTAATCCACATTCCCATGCGAAGAATTGAACCAGGGCCTACTTGCCTGTTCAATTTCAAACAAGTAGTCTTGATCGCGCGGTGATTTTTGCGCAAGCCCCTGTTGGATGGGCTTGAGGTTGGTTTTGTAGATACCTCTTCCATGTGTGGCCACAACCAAGTCCTGCGTTCCTTCATGAATCTCTAGGTCGGCTACGGCTGCTGCAGGCATATTTACCCCCAGGTACTGCCAGCTACTGCCACGATCGGTAGAAACAAACACCCCTCGCATGGTGCCGGCATACAGGATATTTTCATTCTTGGGATCTTCTTTGATCACATTCACTGGCTCATCGGGCAGACCCGTAGCAATGCTTTTCCAATTCTTGCCATAATCCTCGGAAACATAGACATAGCTGTGTAAATCGTCGTAATTAATTCCAGTCATGGCCATGTACACCCGTGCTAGGTGGTGATTGGAAGGCGAGATGCTTCGGATGTAATTCGATGCGATCCCCGTGGACTGCTCTTCCCAGGTGGCACCATCATTTTTTGATACCCAAAATGCACCATGATCGGTTCCCACATACAACAATCCCTTGGACAGTGGTGATTCTACGACCGTTCCCGCAGCCACTGATTTCTTTTCGGCCACGGAAGAACGAGCAAGATTCGGACTGATGGCCTGCCAGGTATCTCCCCGATCCGTACTTTTCATCAGGTAGTTTCCAGCCTGATACAAGGTTTTGTGATCGTAAGCAGACAAAAAGTAAGGTGTCATGTAATTGAACTGAAGGGTATCCTTGCTCTCTTTGGGGAGATTGGGCTTTACTGAGACTGCTACGTCTTTGGACTTGTCCAATCGCATTACATCCCCATGCTGGCGGCTGTAGTAAATAATGTTTCGATCCACTGGGTCCACTGCAGTTACGCAACCATCGCCTCCGTCCCAAGCATCAATCCAAACATAGTTCCAGGGATCTGGAAAGCGGGTATCCAATTCTTTGGGTGGCCCCGATACCGTGGCATCATCCTGTGTGCCTCCGTAAATGGTGTAATTGGCTTGGTCTAGGGTGATGTCGTAAAATTCTCCCGTGGGAATATTGTTGTATTGCATCCAAGTCAATCCCTTGTCATGGCTTACATAGAATCCGCCATCATTCCCCAGTGCGAGGTGATTCGGGTTGTTGGGATTAATCCATAATTCGGTTTGATCTAGATGTAGTCCTTGGGCTAGGCTTGGATTCATGCGCGACACCTGGCCTCCGATAAACTTGAACGTCTTGCCTCCATCTTCACTATGTGCAAGGCGGATCCCGAGGCAAAACACCTCTTCGTCATTTTTTGGGTTCACATACACATCCGTGAAGTACCAACCGATGGTGGTGAATAATTGGAAGGGGCCTGTATGGGTTTTGGTCCAGCTCAGCCCTCCATCCACCGTTTTGTAGAGTTCAGCGGACTGACCCTCCGGGTAGTTTAGGTTGTCCACCAGCGCATAAGCTTTTTTCGGATTCGTAGCGGAAACAGTCAAGCCAATCCTACCCACTTTGGGGCCGGCAGGCAAGCCTTGCGTACTTTTAATCCAGGTAGCACCCCCATCCACACTTCTGTAGATACCACTATTTTGTCCACTGATGCCTGGGTTCATTTCCCAAAGGGAGGCATACATGATTTGAGAATTGGTGGGTGAAATGACAATTTCATTGGCCCCTGTATTCTCATCTATATGAAGCACCTGCTCCCAGGTTTTTCCCCCATTAGTAGTGCGGTACAAACCCCGGTTTTGATTCTTCGACCAGAGGTGGCCGAGGACCGCTACAAAAACTATTTCCGGATTGGTTGGGTGAATTTCAATTTCTGCAATGGACCAGGAATCTTCCAAGCCGATAGCCTTCCAGGTAGTTCCTGCATCGTCCGAGCGAAACATTCCCGTGCCAGGAAGGGTGAAGTTTCGTGGCTTTTTTAGGTTTTCACCTGTTCCCAGATAAATAATATTTGCGTTGGAGGGAGCCAATTCCACATCTCCAATGCCTATCGAAGATTGTTCTTCAAAGATTGATTTCCAGGTTAGGCCATTGTTTATAGTCTTCCACAATCCCCCTGAGCCAAAGCCAGCATACATGGTGCTTGGGTTTTGGGCATCCACTTGAACCATATCGGCGCGTGCTGAATTGACCGCTGGGCCTAGTGTGATCCAATCCAACTTGTAGGGAGTCTCTACCTTCATCTTACGGTAAGTCTGAAAGGAAGACTGCAGTGGAGATGCCGGTTGCTGGGAGAAGGCTGTATTGGAAAAAAGTAGAAGAAGGATGACCTTAATCCCTTTGGGTAAAAAGTGCATACAAGAATTCGTGTTGAGCGGTAGCATGTATAATTGAGCCATTGTCATTTGTTTAGTTCAAAGGAGAATAATGTAATTATCCATTATTCTGCCAGCAAATCCAAACGACACCTGTTAGTAGCGCATAGTAATAGTTCCAGAATTGGGGTGGACGAAAAAGCACAGCTTTTGACCCATACCTTTTATGCTAACTTTTTATTCCTAGAGGTCCCAGGCCTGAAAAATCTGCTTGTCCTACTTTCTTTTCATTGGTTCACCGCTGAAGCACTGGAGGGTTGGGCCTAATGCCCTTTGCGGCCTTCATCCTTCAGTTGATAAACCCGCCGAAGGGAAACTTATCAACTTCAAGGCAATGAGGCCTGACCCGCATCATTACGGGAAGACTTTTTGTTTTTTCAGGCAAATCAACCTTATGCCCCTAGCTCCCTGAGCAACTACTGCTCGAGTGCCTCGGCAACTTAGAAAATCCCCCAAAGACTTTCGACGACTTCCTTAAAGGCACGAATCGTTGACATAAAAATAACTAGCAAACGGAAATAAGAGGAGGCGATTTGAACCAACGGCCGCATGTATACATTTACATTAATTGTACTCTCGAAATAGAAAAAGCAATAATGGCCATCTAATTTTATTGCTTAAAAAGTTAATTTTAAGTCTAATTTAACCAAAAGGCCTGAAAAGAGCAAGATCTAAACTGCCTTTGATAGATGTGGTAATTTTAGGCAGTCTTATAACTTTCAAATAAATGTAAACTGCTAGAAAAAATCTCTACAAAAGTAAAGTAGCAAAAGTAATTTGATTTTTCGACTCCGGAATCTTTAAAAGAATAATGGATAAATAAAAATTGAAAATTCAAACCAAAATAAATAACTGGTAATAAAGATTAGGTATTTTTGTTTATCATAGAATAATAAAATTAACAAAATGGGAAAGATATTTCAAGGAAAATCAAATTATTCCAGTGACCAAGTCGCAACATTCGAAAACGGCAAAATCTTTCAGGGAAAAACCACATACTCAAGCGACCAAATAGGTTCGATTGAAGGAGACAAAATATACCGAGGTAAATCCACCTATGCTAGTGATCAGGTTGGGACTATTTCTGGAAACAAGATTTTTAGAGGAAAATCAACTTATTCGAGTGATCAAGTAGCAACGATTGAAGGGAATAAGATTTATCGTGGCAAATCGACTTACTCAAGTGACCAAATAGGCAATGTTGAAGGCGGTATGGCTACAGCTACAGCTGCTGCGGCATACCTGCTTTTATTGTAACCCAGGATTAAAAAACCTTCCAAGCTATTGGCAGATCGATAATAAAATAAGCTTCACAGATCAAACCAAATTCATTTTTTTTCAAAAGGTTTTTGACAAGTATCTTTTCTCTATTTTAAAATATAAGGCAGATTTACATCCGTAACCATTCAAACGGGAGCAGAAATAAATTCTATCCCGTGTGTTCTATAAAAATTGGGCCATACAAAAGATATATGCTGAGCAAGTATCCTTTGTTAAGGCCCAAAAATTTTAAGCAAATCAATCAAGGTAAGGTTTGTTATATTGGAAAGCCTAAAAACAATAGGTCTTAAAAAAGTCGAACCACCTATTTTAACCTATTTATTAATTCAGTTTATTATTTTTTTGATATGAATCAGCCTTCATTAAGATTCTTCCTCTTTTATAGGAAAAACAATAGAAGCCAAAACGGAAAGAACTAAAATGCTTCCAACAATTGCGAGAGAAATTGGAGAAGAAATATGAAAGAATGGAGCTACCACCATTTTTAATCCAATAAATGTCAAGATGATTGCGAGACCAAACTTCAGTCGACTAAACATATGAATAAAGTTGGCCAACAGAAAGTAAAGTGATCGGAGGCCTAGTATTGCAAAAATATTAGAAGTGTATAAGATAAAGGGATCATCTGGTGCAATGGCAAAGATGGCAGGGATTGAATCAACAGCGAAAAATAAATCAGTGACCTCGATAACTGCCACAACAACCAAAAGGGGAGTAGCCATTTTTACGCCATTTTCAATGGTAAAAAATTTTCCACCATCAAATTCATTACTAACTTTGAAAAATCTATGTACTAGCTTCGCACCAGGGCTTTTGCTAAAGTCTTTTTCATCGTCGTCATCATCATTTGCAAACCATGACTTAATTCCCGCGTATATTAAAAATAAACCAAAAAGGGATAAAACCACATTGATTTTTACATTTACACCGAACAGATTCATCTCTGGCAAGTAAGTGAGATTTATTAATTCTACCCCTGAAAAGATGAAGATTGCACGCATAAATAAAGCCCCAATGATACCCCAGAAAAGGACCTTGTGGTGAAGTTTCAGCGGCACATTGAAATAGCCAAAGACTAGAATGAATACAAAAAGGTTATCTACTGAAAGTGCTTTTTCAATCCAGTAAGCGGCTTGATATTGAGAAAATTTATCCAACCTAGAGTTTTCATCTGTAACAAAAAAGATGAATAAGCTAAAAATCATGGAGAAGCCAATCCAGACCAAGGACCAGATAAGCGCCTCCTTATTGGATATTTCATGATTTTTCTTGTTGAATACGCCCAAGTCGAGCATCAACATGAGGATAACTACGATAGCAAATCCTATTATTATCCCAGGATGATTGATTAGGTTGTCCATTAGTTGAGTTTTAGTTGTAATTTTATTTAGAAATGGATTCTTTCAGGGCCTAATATACTATTTTTCAATGGAACCACTTTTACAAACTTCTTTCAATTTTTACAGGTTCTAGATGCCTGATTCAATCATAAAGACCAAAACTAGGGTTAAAAAGCTTTATTCAACCAAATTATAGATCAGAGAATGATTTGTAATCGATAGAACCATCTAATTCAATAAAACTTTTCTCGGGATAGATTTCAAATTGAGGTGCTTCTTCATTTAGCAACAATTGAATCGCAGCAGTCATTAAGTGATATCCTGCCTTATAGGAATAATACAATCCGCCAGAGGGCCTCGGATTAAGATCTAATAAATACAATCGATCATCATTGCCGTAGCGAAATTGAATATTGAATAAATAATTAAGAGAGAGCTCTTTACAAATTACATCACAAACATCTTGCAGTTTGGGAAGATGATTAACCACACGAAGGCTTCCTTTTTTCTCTTTGGCCACGCTAAATAAAATCTTCCCTGATGACGCCAAGCAATCAATACTAATCTCTGGCCCGTGCAAATACTCCATTAAAATATGAGGCGAGAAAGACTTTTCCATTTGAAAAATCCGATGATAATGATCAAACGTATTTCTAGGGCCCGGGTAGCTCATCAAACCCCGAAATTCATTAATCGTATCATCCACAATTCTAAACCCTAAACCGCCAATTCCTTTATCTGGCTTAAAACACGTTATTGGGAGGCTACCAGATTCACTTCCTTTGGTGAGGGCCTGCTGAGCCTTCAAAAATTCTGTTGAAGTATAAAAAAGGTGATACGGGGGAATATATTCTGGAATAACTTTTCGTAAAGCTTCGTAAATTTTAGCTTTACTGGATAAAATCTCCGCGTTTTCTGAAAAGAATGCGATTCCTACCTTTATCCCCTCTGCTTCAAATAAAGAGATATGGGCAGATACAATGGCCGCACTGAATTCACCTGGTAAGAAAATATCAATTTTATGACGCTTACAAAAATCTAAACTATAATCTAAATACTCAGTATCATTAAGCAATGGCTCTTTCTCAACATAATCACAGGCCTGTAAAAAAACAGATTGGAGGTTTGTGTGAGTTCCAAAAAATCTAAAATCATATTTTAAGTTATTCTTTCTAAGTTCTTGAATAACATGATAGGTTGTTCCAAATGTGCGATTAAACCAAATATTTACTTTAATCATATTCAAAATTTTAATTGATTAATCGTTTTATTAATCTGACTTTTTTGGGGCAGAATTTTAATATGGCAGATATCCATAAAATTCCAATCTGATAAGCTGTCTCCTATTCCAATAGTAAGTTTCGGCCTGTTTTTTTCAATCAAATATTGAACTGCATTCTTTTTATCAATACATTTAGGCACTACAGATATATTATTTTCATTCTGATAAAGATTAAAATCATCAGGGATAAATCCCGATAAAACCGTAAAACATTCAGAATTTGACGCATAATAATCATCTTTATTCTTATTTTTTATAGAAACATAATAATCATCAACATTACACACATTAAAAATTTCATTACTTATTATTTCTCTAACTAAGACATCTAATTCGGAGATTTGTAGACTAGATGCTTTTAGGCAAGAATCAATATGAGACTTCCAAACTGGATCTGATACCTTATCACACAATATATCTGCGCCAAAATATACAGAAGCATATTTTATGCGATTATCCCGACTAATATAGGTTCTATTATATTGGGTATAGTCTCTGGCAGTGACAGGGATGATAGAACAATTTTCACTAGCATTAAGCAAATCCCACAATGCCTTTTGTTCTTCACTCATATAGGAAACTGTCAATGGATTAGGAGAATCCGTAGCAGGAATAATTGCATCAGAATTCTTTCTTTTAGTTTGGAAAAAAGTATCATCCAAATCAGTGAAAACCATTATTGAGGATGATTTAATTGAATCCATATACTTCTTTTCTTGCAATTATTTTTTTTGCCCACTCCAAATGAGTTGCACGTTCTTGCATTGAATCATGCAATTTAAAAACTGAAGGCGAATTAACGTCTAGTAATTTACTTGCAGCCTCATAATCTTCAAGAGAAACCTTATACACCTCATTTATAACCTGCACTTGAGAAGGATGTATTGCAGACTTTCCAAAAATACCATTCCCCAAATCCTTTTCTACTTCTTTCCTAAGAACCAATGTGCTATCTGATCCAAAATTTTCATAAACAGTGCCAGTTACATTGATATCATACGGCGCAAAAGCAAAAACAATTCTTGAAATGATATGAGAAGCTACTGAGATTTCATAAACAGACTGATTCTTAATTCTCCGGGTCTTGATGATATTTAAAATATCGGTGATTCCAATTCGAACCGACAATAAATTCTGCCGATTTTCAAGAATGAAATCTCTAATCAATATAATTTCATTTTCAGAAAAAATATTTTTTTCTAGAACAGGCATATACCACATATTTGCTGGCATACTTGACATATATTCTTTCATATTTTCAGGTGAAAATTTTGGAAGAACAAAACCATCTATTTTTTCAATTTGATCAAATGACAGGATTTCAATCAACTCCTTTGGGCCTCTTGGTCTGATAAAAACCATTATTTGCTTGCCATTTTTTTTACTTGGCATCTCAGTTAAAAGATCACGCAGATTGGTATAGCACTCCTGAAGATCTTCGAAAGCAACACTATCTTCCGTGTCGAGAATAACCGATTTTAAAAATGGATATTTATTGTTAACAATTATCTCCTTTAAGTCCCATCTCGTAGATGGTAAATATAATGATGCTCCTAATTTAATGTACTCCATATTTTTAAATAAATAACTTATAAGACAGCCATGACCTTAAAGGGCAGGTCCTTTGACAAACTCACTTTAACTTTTCTTTGTTCACACAGATGTAAAATATGAGCTACATCTATGTGTGAAACATCTTGGACAAGCAAAAATTTAGGGACTCTCCTCAGAAGAGCCCGTGTAGCCTCTCCAATCCCTGGCTTAATAAGCTCATGGTTTGTGATATTATGTTCAATTGCAAAACTCTCTATAAAACGGCTAATACGCTCCTTCAAAAAGGAATTACCTCCTAACTGAATAGAAGTTTCATTATTTACAAATAAATCTTCGGCCCTTGTCATAATTTCATCGACATACCATCTTGAAAGATCCATATCCAACAATTCAGAATAATATTTACAACCATGAAATCCTCCATCTAAAGCCATTTCAAATGTGTAGATTGACCTACTTACCAAGCCAGAAATTACAGAATTTAAGATGGCTGAGGGGATAAGATAATCCTCATTGGTTACTGTAACATATGCATTGCCAGAAATATCCGAAATGGCATATAAGTGGTCATCCAAGTCAAATTGATATTTTTTATTGAAATTACCGATTGATTTTTTTAATTCACCAGCTATACTTCCTTTACTAACCCATCCATCAAGGAACGTAATAGTGCAGTCTAGATGATTTTGCACAATATGCAATAATGCCGCTTCGTCAATGCCACGATCTTTAATGATCGATATAGAATAGTGAGGAACATCTAGGTTAAAAAAACGCAAAAGCATGCGCTTCAATATAACCCCAATAGGTGTACCTGCTCTTGCAAGAGATACTATAATTGGGTTACTTATTTGAGAATAATAATTTGCCAACGAAAGGAGGTCCCTGGTGACACGATCTTTGTTCATGTCCATTGCCTGGTAGAAAAGATCTAAATATGTTTTATCAGGACGATACTCAGGAGAGATCATCTCACTGTAGTGAAACTTCTTCGATTGAATAAAATCTTCTTTCTGATCTATTGAAATCTCCTCTAAATCAATAATTCGCATTAAAAAATTAACATCACTGGGATTATATGAACCGTGAAACATAATAAATTTATAACAATTTAATAATTTTTAAAAACCCTTTTATTTTTTTAAATGTAAAACTTGCTTTTAATTACTTTTTTTGTTTTTTTAATCAAATAACATAAAACAATCGCTCTCGCCCAAATATCTAAATTTACGAAAAAAAGGAGCCAAATTATACTTAGTTTGTTTTATTTTTATCAAAAAATCATATTCTATTTGTTTCGAAATAGAAAGGCATAATTCGCTAAACATGTAATAATTATAGGACTCTTTGTTATACGAATAAAGAACAGAATGTTGAGACTCATTTACAAAAAAAACAGTTATTTCATGATAATTAGTATGGGTTTCAAACAAACAATAAAACCACAAATTACTATCAAAAATCACACGAGCATTTTCGGTAAAATACTTCACATGATGGGTTAAAAGTTCCATAGGTATCTTTTCGCTCACTTCACCAATAGGCAAATTTAAAAGTGGTTTCTTGGGAATCTTTGCTAGGAAACTCCCTTTGAACATATTCACAAAGATAGATGCACAAAAATTTTCATGTTTTAATTCTAAATGAATTACATAATTCTTTCTTATTACCTGAATAAATGAAATATGAAATCCGGAATTAAAAAGAAAAGATAGTGCCTTAGAATTGTCAGCCGTTACCCTTGATTTAAGAACAGTTTGACTAGACTGCGAAAAAAAATACTTGATAATAAAATTCCACGCATTAATTCCGACAGATGGAGTCTTTAAAATTGAACCATGAAGAGAAACTGTTTCATCCTCATTTAGAATTTTTACGAAGCCTACAGAATTACTATTAGAATCTAAGATTTCAAAATAGAATTCAAGCTCTTCAAAAAAAGTTTCGATTTCATCCCCTTCTTGCAACCCAAGTACTGGATGCCAATATTTAGTATCAAGAAACTCAAAAAAATCGAACGGATTTATAATTTTCCTTATAGATCCCCAGTGTTCTACAGATTCAAGTTTACTGATATTGAAGTGCATCAGCAATTGCTTTAGATATTTGTAAACCAGTACATTCCTCAATCCATAGCCATTGGCCATTGACATTACATTCTAAAAAGTAAAACTCACTTGAAGGAGTTTCAATGAAATCAAAAGCCCCAAAGTGTATGTCCATTTTTTCTAGAAAAAGAGTGCAAAATTCTCGAATAAATCCCGGCGGATCAGCAGCAAGGTGAATTATTTCTTCATATCCAACCCTACGCCAGTCTGTAATTGTTCTTTCATTCGATTGCGAAAGTATGACACATCCAAAAATCTGATTATCAACCACTGTAATCCGCCATTCATGTTTTTTGTCAATATACTCTTGTAAAAAGCAATAATTTAAATTGGGAAAAGAAGAATTAGATAAAGCTTCTATAAATACGGATGAGGCAATTTTTTCTGAAAAAAAAGGAATCCATTTGTCGTCCTCAATAGTTCCTCTGCTTTCTATTGGCTTAATTATGATGAAAGGATGCACTGAGCAGAAGGAAACCAATTCTTCAGGATTATTAGATAAAATTGTAGCTGGAGTTTGAATTTTATTTTTGGTTTTTTGTAACTCTTCTGCAATCCTTTTTTGCTTAAGTTTCGAAGAATTGATTTTATCCATATGTGGATGACCAAACCAACGCGCTTCTGTAAGCGAAAATAAAATTGAATGAAGGCCTGACCAACTTTCATCGATAAACACATCCTTGTGCTGAATTGTAGAAATATTATTTGAAGTTGGCTTAGAGGGACGGCGGTAGTAAATTGATTTAACGCTTTTAAAACTAAATTCCCGATGCCCATTAAAAAATTGAATCAAATATTGATTGTCTTTCTCTTGCCAAGAAATGGTATGCAAACCATTAAGAAGTTCGTCTGTATTTATTCGTAGAAAATCAGCTCCAGATTCGTTGAGGTGCCTTACAACTGCGTTTGCATGACCATCATCGACAGATGTAATAATTAAAATTACATCTTCAGATATCATTCTTCAACCCTAATTGCTTTAGACCATAACTTTATTGCATTCATTTGATTAAGTACTGCATTGATAATGTAGGTGATTTTTTTCTGATCAATCATAAGTTCTTCGCCTAATTCCATAATTGAATTTCTTTCATCTTCTGACAAGTCAAAATCACCAAAGGAAACAGCTGTACAGTCACGAAGAAGGCAAGGAGCAAATACCTTGAATAGTTCTTTTCCAACAAACTGATTCTTATCGAAACGAGGGTTATCAGCAATCTCATTTGCCTTTTCTCTAGGCACACCAAACTTGTCAGTTAAGACAAAAAACACTTCTTTTTCGGCAGGAGAAAATCCGTCTGCCGCAGCAGAAAAAGCTACTGCCTGCAAGTAAATTAATTTGTTTTCGTAACTAAAATCTGTGGTCGGATAAAATTCAAAGATACTCTGCATAAGTAAAAATTTAATTGTCGTCCATTATTCGGTCTGCTTCATTTTTAGGCTGTGTACCGTTCGTCACTCTATGACTAGAGGTAGAAGGCCCTCCCATTGAATACACGGTCATTTGAGTTTTAGGATCGTACTGACAAATGGTATTGCCTTCATCCTTAATAGATGGCATCTTGTTACTAGAGAATTTAACAAGAAAATGTGAATTTTCCATGGCTCTTAATTTATGATTAACAATTTTTTTGAGTCTTAAGAATGTTAAAAACACCCGCTAGCCCCCGTTTCTTAAAAATATTACTTTTCACCTATTTATCAAAGTAAGAAAATTAACTTTCTAAAATAGACGAATATTTATTAAAATTCAATACGCTAACATTGGGAAACATCTTATTAAGCTGCTCATATAAAGTATGTTCAACAGGAAGGTTTGCGGTTTCATAACAGATATATACATGATCATATGACTGATCTTTAACATTGTACAAAAAATTGTCGACTTGCTCCCCATAATTGTCTTTGAATTCCAATAACGATTGAACATCATTTCCCAACATTATTGGCGACCTAGTGGTGCTTTGAACAAAAACGGCAGAAGAATAGGATTTCAAAAATCCGGCTAGCAAATAGGAAACATTCATGAACTCTCCGGTTCCGATTACCAAAACCCGTTCATTTTTTTTTGGCAAACCTGAAATTAGACTTTTGAAATCGATGGACAACTTCTCACAACCAACCCGTCCATAGGGTGTGCAGAGATCCTTGTGAACCAAAGAAAAATTGCACTCTGAAACATGCTGGGAAGACAGAGTATTATTATTTCTTGAAAAAGTAAATTTGCCTTCGACAAGACTTACAACCTTCGGCAGACAATTATCCTTTGACTTATCAGTCCAATCAAGAATCCCTGTAGCAATAAAATTAGATACTATTCCCTTCTCCTTAAATGCCGCCATTGTATTTAACAGCGTATTTCCAGTAGTGTACTCATCATCAACAAAAATTATGTTCGCCGGGGTATTTAGAATTGATTGATGGATAAAATTTTCTGGTAAATACAAATAATGATCTCTAGCATGTGAATGACTCTCACTAAAAGTCAAAAATATTGGACGATCAATTTTGTGCCGTGTGGAATGATGGTAGTATGAATTTGTTAAATCTAAAGATTCATAAACACCATACCCCAAAGATGTAGCAGTTTCACAAAACCCTATTACGACAGTTGGACCCTCTTTTAAAAGCGGCCTTATTTTATTTGCGAGAGTTTTATGTACTACACGCATTTCGTCTGGACACGTAGGATAGTGTTTCCCAAGAACCTTACTTAAAAACAAAAATCCCCTTTTCGTATTTTTCCTTGATGCAAACCCACATAGGTTGTCAAGCTCATCTTCGCTCTCAATTAACAGAGTTCCTGTTTGTAACTTGATTTCAGTAACCATAGGTTCACTTCATGCTTTAGTTGATAATGAAATTTTATAGCCTAATTGCTTATCAATTTGACATTTATCAACCTTCCACCAAGTTCCTTTGATAATAAAATTTGTTTTCCCTCAGTGAGCTCAATTGAAGACCCAATTGCAATATTTTGTTTGGTTTGAACATCCATGAGGTCTTGCATCCTTCGATTTATAAGGATCCATTTATTATTGTGGTAATGAAAATCCCCAACAGGTTTTTTCTGCTCTTCCGTTAGCCTTTCGTTTGGGGTAATATTTCTATTTACATGCCATTGATACAGATTTTGCCCAGAAAAAATCATAATTCTATGATTATCCAATCTATAATTACCTGGGGTTGGCGCATAATATAAATCAAGCACTGGCAATTGCCCTCGGTAATCAGTGTTACAAAATGGGCATTTTGGTTTACTACTATTATCAAATACGAACCATTTTTGTTCGCAAGATGAATTCTGACATGGCTGCATCAAATCAACCGTTTTAATCAATGCTTCTTTCCATTCTTCTGCGCTTGGACGTCTAGTTGGATTATGTAAGCCCTCTATAAACGCACGATCAAACAAAGCTTTTAAATAGGGGCCACAAACAGTATATGGAATCTTGGCAATATCAGCCCATGGAAATTCTTTTGGGTCTAATTGATTTGCCTTAGGTCTATTGGCCTTATCCGTTGGATGCTCAATGAATAGTGCTTTTTCACCCATCATTAAATTATCCTCCTCCGTTGAATCTCCGGTCCCAAAATAGTTCCCCCCCTTCAGCGGATGCCTATACAGTAGATACATATATATCATGACTGCCAATGCATGCCTGTCCGTCAACATGCTAGGCAATTTTCTATTGGGATCTCGCTTATCCAATTTTAGAGTTGCTAGTACCTCAGGAGCAATAAAATCAGGGGTCCCAATTACATCCGGAGGGAATTTACCAGGAACAACTAATCCATCAATATCAATGATTGAAGCATTACCAGTTATGGGGTCAATTAAAACATTGCGGTATGACAAATCGGAATGGGCAAGTCCAGCAGCATGCATTCTAGCAACAGCTCTACTAACATTTAAACAAATCCGTATAAATTTTCCCCAATCACCCAATTCGGTAGAATCAAGATGAAGTTTGTAAGCTTTATTCCTATATCTCGCTGAAGCAAACCATTTACCCTGCTTTTCGTCCCCTTTGATACTTGATAAGCCAGCGGCACCATCATTGAATCCCTTTTTAAAGAAAAAGCAGCCGTTATAAATTGGGACAATTATCCCCACTTTACCATTATGTTCAATTAGGTCATATGGCCAACAAAATAAATCTTTCCAATAATCTCCGCCTACTTGACTAAATATGCTCTCCCTGAATCGATTGACGATATTTTCTAGACGATCTTTAGAATTGGAGTCTTGTTCATCTCTAAAAAATGCAATTACATAGGATTTATCAGGCGCGAAATACACATCCTTCATTCCTCCTTGCATTGGAGACCCATTATCAACATACTGATAGGTTGTCCCTTTTGAAGATCTAACTGAAATTGTAGCCATAAATTACTTATTAAAACAAAATTGCGATAGTCCTATCATCATGATTCCCTGGACTCCAAAAATCCATCCATTTCATGAGATTTTCTTCAGACACTTTGATATCAGCATTAAAATCGATTGCAATTGCGTCATCATTTACACCTTCAAGATCTTCAAGAAATCCATTCCAAACATCAATTTTTTCTAGGGCAGCATCTGTTTGAAATTTTGCGTCTGTAATTCCATCAGACATTAAGAAAAGCTTGGAGGATTTATCAACGATTTTATATTTGATTCTAGCTATATAGGCATTATCAGCAAATATTTCGCTCATGGTTAAAAATCGAGTTTGACCAGAAAACTCTCCGCTATCTGGTACACCCATCAAATTAACAATATTTGGATCCTTTGAGTAGATTCCTATTCCTCCATCCCCAACCCAAAAAGACGAGACGAACAAATTCTCACCAAATTCTTTGACAAATGCAAAAATCAGCGTGGTGGAATAATCTTTAACCTGAGCCTCTTTTAAAGAGGCTTCTTCTTTAATTACTGTGAGTGCTGCAAATGCTGCTTTTCCAAGATGGGTAATACAGAAAGAACTAATTGATTTTTGATTCAAGTCATTCGATTCCGCTAATTCCGAAGTGATTGCTTCCGTTAATTTAGTGAGGTCATCAAGTGGTATATTTTTAAAGTAATCAACCACTTTGTCGCACGCAAGAATTGAACCCTTTCTGCTATATTTTGCTGATCCGGCACCATCAGCTACGGCAATGATTCCCCAACCAGTTTCTTCAGAGAAATTAAAGGCAAAGTCGTCATCTCGGAAGATACCCTCATGCGCATGTGATCGTCCTCGCTTTGAACCAACAATAAATTTTTTGGTGCCGAAAATACCAGAGGAAGAAGTATTATCCTCCTTCCAATAGGGATCGGTACGGTCAGAATCAAGATTTTTCCACAATGATTTTGGGTCTGGATTAACAAGTAGTTTTACTTCTTTTACACCGGCAATTTCATCGGTAAGATCTTCTTCCAGTTTAAAACTAAACTCTAATTTAAACTGGCCCGGATTAGTGAATGTACTTGTAATTGTACTTGAATCAGAATCGAAGCCGATAGTAAGATCCTGCCCTGTAACTCTAAGAATTTTTACCCCTTTAAACGATTCATTTGAAAAATCGAACTTATGCGTGTAAAGTTTACCAACAGTCGCATTGGGCATACTAAAAGATGAATTAACAAAGTCGTTAATCCTTACATTCCTTTTCCAAGCATTTATCATTTTATCCTGAATTAATACAATGGATTCGAATGATTCTTTGATTTCCTTCGTTTCACAAAGTATGTTTAGCAAGCCAGCATTTTTTTCTTCAATTACAATGCCTTTAGCTTGCAACAAATTTTTTAAGTATTGAGTTTCCTTTTCCATATTAACCAAGGTTTCGATTTAAATCAATGGAACCTGAACCATGGCCATATTCACCCTGAACTCCGCACCAAGGGCAAGTTGTAACTTTTTCTTCACCAGTACATAGTATTTTAGTACAAGAGCAAACAGAAACACCAAATTGATTTCCACAACAAGGGCAAGTAGGAAATCCTTGTAAATTTTCAGTTGAAATCTTCTGGTCGATTTGCTTATCCGAACTTAGCTCATGATAATCTTGATTTACTTGATAGGCTCCCGTTAACCTATATGTTAAGGTTCCAACTCCAAGACTAGATGAAAATTCATTTTCTTGAATTTGCTTTTTGTATTTTATCAAATATTCTAGTTTGGTGTTTTGACATTTTGCTATAAAAACAGCAAAATTTGGATCAATGGTATTTGAATCTGATTCATGTTTAACCAAATCAATTTTCTCCAAATTCAACCCCGAAGTATTGGCCATTTGATGATTTCCCTTTTCAGCTACACTAATACTAGAAGCTTTTATGGAGGCTGTCACCCATTTGAAGAAATTCTTGTAAGTACTTGCTGTAGTGTCATTAACCAAGTACACTTCCTGGGTGAGCTCCTTGAGCTTAATGATACTTTCTGAATCACCAAGGGAAATGGCAATTAAACTACATTTACCCGACCATTCCTTTTTCCATTCTTTAAAAGCATTTTCGGGCCTATCTGTTGGTGCGCCATCCGAAAATAAAAATACTATGGGCTTCCAATCTCCTTTCTTATCTGGGGTGGTAGGCACATAATTTTTTCTCATCTCAAACATCAACTGCCCAATCCCGTCACCTAAATTAGTTCCGCTACCAATAGAAAATTTTGGAGGGTAAAAAGTAATTATATCGGTAAGCGGAATAATTGTCTTTGCCTTTCCTGCAAATACAATAATACTAATGAAAACAGTTTCTAGCGCATAAGGATCTTTTTTAAGTTCCTGAATTACATGGGATATTCCTTCCTCCACAGAGTTGATTTGATCTCCAACCATGGATTCCGAAACATCAATTAGAAAATATACTGGAAGTCTTCTCATAATAAACGAAATACAATTAATAGATTAGCGAAAACGATAATTTGTCCAAAATCCAGTATTAAACCATAATCACTAATTTTCAATTTAACTGGAAGTTTTCTAGAAAAAAGAGAGAATACAGGTCTAAAAATTTCATCCCAAACTAAAAAATATTTTGCTGCTTTGGGAATTAAAATAGTAGCGTGTGGCTGAAGCTTTAAATAAACAAATAATCCCAAAAGAAGGATGAATAATATCGTCGTCTTAATAATTATTATCATAAACATTTAAATAACAGGCTGAACTTCTGGAGGAGGAGGTGGAAGCACTATATCCTCACTATTTGAACTACTTATGTTACTAACCCCTATTGAAGATGATACCCACTTGAAAAAAGATGATAATGTCGCACTATCAGCTGTATCTAAGTGAACCACATGATTTGTGAGTAATTTCATGTCTTCATCTGAATTCCTCGAACCAGCAGTGCAAGCTACAATTGTGGCAAAATTCTTAGCTTTTACGCTATCTAGTACTGCCTTGAACTTCTCTCTATCTGCTGGAACACCTCGAGTTAGAATAAACAATAACGGCCTCCAGTCTCCTTTCTGACCTTCTGAACTTTTAATTAGTTCAGCATCAACTTGATCGCATAGGAATTCTAATGCCTCTCCAGTATGAGGAGGCGAAGATTGATGAATTTCTATCTCTGGTATCTGAAGAAGTTCTAGCTCTGTGAGTGGGACAATTATTTCTGGTTTTCGATCAAACCTAATCAAGCTTATAAAAACTGATTCTAAGGCAAAAGGATCTTGTCTCAATCGACTAACCATCACATCTAGTCCATTTTTAACTGCCTCGATTCTTTCACCTCGCATTCCACCTGCCGTTTCTAAAAGTATATATACTGGTAACCTTCTCATTTATTAAGATATATTTTAAACTTTTCCTTCGAAAAGCTATCCTTATTATTTTGGGCAATACTTTTGGAATGAATATTAATAGAAGAACTAACCCACTTGAAGAAAGCACTAATACTATCCTCCGTTTTATTATTTAACACCACGATATCACCACCCATTGCTTCAATAATTTGTAAATTAGATTTAACTCCGCAGGCACAAACTACCCATTTACCATCATTGATTGAATGAAACTCTTTCAATTTAGTCTTCCAAGCCCCGCTAGGCCGACCATCGGTCATAAAAAACACGAGTGGCCGCCAATCTCCTTTTGTTTCATTTGTTGCTTTCTTAATATTTACTTTCATTTCGTCCATTAGCATTTGAAGCCCTAACCCAAAATTAGATTGTCCTTTAGCATCAATAGACACGTATACATTGTTCAATATATCTTCAAAAGGCCGAACGATAAACGCCAATGTATTAAAAGAAATAACACTCAAAAAAACAGTTTCTAATGCGAAAGGATCTTTCCTCAAATCCTGAATTAGTGTCTTCAACCCTGAATTCACCGCATTAATGGCATCTCCCTTCATTGAAGTAGAGCTGTCAATCAAGATAAAAACAGGCAATCTTCTCATTGTGAAAATGGCTTATTTGGCATAATTAGTTACGGTATAGCATTTCCGCTCAAATTAGGTAACGCAATCATTACAGCCACTAGATTATTAAAGCTCGAGATAATTTATTGAAATATATTTCAGTCGTATTGCGTTGACTGAGTTAATAACTGAGTCATTGAAGCTTTCATAATATTCATTTTTGAAGTAGTGTTGACAACCTCTGCTTGAATTTCATCCAATCGATTCTAATACTTTTTTTTCGATTAAATACGCAATGATTTTTTAAATCAAGATTGATTAAAACACAACATTAACTTCAGGTGGCGGTGGTGGTAATTCACTTAACGATGTTGCTTCAGCTCCAGCATTTTCCACCTTTTTTGAACTTGTCGTAATGGAAGAAGAAACCCATTTAAAATATGCTGCAATCGTAGCCTTATCAGCTGTATCTAGCATAACTACATTGTCAGTAATTTGCTTTAAAACAGTTGTATCAGCTCCACTTCCAGCTGCACAAGCGACAACCATTCCAGTTTTTTTGCTCTTGAAATCATTCAAACCTCTTTGCCAATCATCGGTTGGTTGTCCGTCTGTCATAAAAAACACCAGAGGCTTCCAATCGCCTTTTTGTTCTGGAGTAGATTTTTTTACTTCCTTATCTATACAATTTGCAAGAAGTGTAAGTGCTTCACCTAATGAGGTTGTTCCTTGAGCTGCCAAGGATGGCTCTTGAAAAGACGCCAAATCCGTTAAAGGAACTATTTGAGCAGCGTCAGAATCAAAAGTAATCACGCTTAGATAAGCAGTTTCTAAGGCATGAGGGTCTGATCTCAAGGCCGTTAAAAGCGTGGAAAGTCCGTTTTTAACCGCTTCAATTGGTTCTCCGGTCATTGAACCGGATGTGTCTAATACTAAATAGACGGGTAGTCTTCTGGTCATTATTTGTTTGTTTTAATAAAATAAAATTTAGTCTTTAAATATCTTCGGGGCAATGAATCTCATGTATATAAGTGCTAGAAAAGCAAAAAGAACTAAATACCAATAGTCTTTAAGCAATTCAAACTTTGCTTGTACGATAGTTTAATTGCATGAATCCGCTAAGAAAAATTATTGAGTTACAAAAAAAGAAGCAATCAAAAAAAATCCTAGTGCTGGAAGAATCATTGATAGCATTAACTTTTTCATTTCCATTAAGATTTACTTACTACCTGCTTTCCATTGAAGTCCCCAATTGTATGCTCGATCACATTCTGCATGCCCATTGTGGAAAGTCACAAGCTTTTTCACATTAATTTCATCACTTCCTTCAAAGTTGATTTCAGCCAATGCGCACATCATTTCTTTATTGATCTGCTGCCCCATTTCAACTACAATATCAGGATTTCCTGGAACTTTTATTGAAGCAACAGCATTCGTTTGAGACCAATTAGCAACTCCTTTGTATATAAAGCAATAAATCGTCAACCGTTTCAAATCTTTAATCCCAATTGGATTTATTAAAATATTTTCTCCATCGCCAGTTCCTGACCTGTCATCTCCTGAGTGCCAAACCCAAGGTTGTCCAGTATATCTCCCCTGATTCGAAAGTGCAGAGCGAATACCGCCTTTACCTTGCGAAAATTGAATCCCGTCGATCACCATTTTAGTTCCATTACGGAGTTCGTAAAAACAGCCTAAATCAAGGTCTATACCGTCTGAACTCGAAAACATTTTACTCAAAGAACCAAAAAAACCAGTGGCCTTTTCTTCTTTTTTTTCTTGTGTCCAATTAAGATTTATAGTGATTTCTTTGGATAGAATTTTACCAGAAGAATCTTTAGCTAAGTTAATTCGTTTAGCATCACCAGATTTTTCAAGAACTATTTTATTTAGATTTATGCTCATGGTTAAAAGAATTTATTTTTTAAATAATTGCATTTTTTTTGCAAGCTGATACCAAGATGGATATTCGTTCATTAAACCATTGTATAGTTGATCATCTGTCATTTTTCTGATATCTGACACTTTGAAGAAATTTGCATTGTCTATTTTTCGTCCGCTTAAATTATCAAGTCGATCTAAAAATTCAAATTTTTCAGATCCAATGCCAATAAATTGAATAAAAAATGCTTTTTCAGACATTTTCCTTACAATTTCCTCTGTACTATTTCTATCTCCGTTATTCCCATCTGTTATAAAAATTATATAAACTGGGTAGTCCATTTGACTGGAAGAAGAAAAATTGAAAAAGCCCTTTGTTTTCACAAAATCCTGGTAGATCGCCTCTAAAACAGGAGCATAATTAGTCGCTCCCATTTTATGCTTTTTCACTATTTCTCTATCAACGTACCCTTCCAAATTTTTTAAAGTAATTGGTTGTGCAATCTTTTTATACCCAGTCTCAAAAATATAGGTATCCACCTCTCCATTATCATCAAACGCCAAACCAAATGGAAGAATTGTTTCGACAACAGTTTGAACAGTATTATCTTGATAAAGAAGTCCCATTGAGTAAGAAAAATCCAAAACTAGAACAACTTGGGCTGGAGCCTCTGTCGTCATGCCATTAGATTTTTTTAAGTTAATGACTTTTTCTTTCTGTAAGTTGATTTTGTTAAGGTTGATAGCCATTGCAAAGATTTTATAATTTTCTAACTATAATAATTTTAAAGTATTTCTTATATTTTCTCTCCTATTTGAGTTAAAATCTAAGGTTTTACTAGTTCTATATACTTACCGAAGTTTCAAATCCCAATACTCTGAATCACCGACAGCTTACTTAATTTGTTAATTTTTAAATGTTCGGAAGCGAAAAAAAAATTTACTAATAATAAAGCATGTTCAATGAAAATAAAAAACTAACTTAAAATATTTGGTCATTATCACAATTACAAACAAAGATTTTAAAGTTATTTAAGCTCAAATTAGCAGAAATAGTTTTTATGAGTAAGAGTTTCTAGTTTGTTTAGTTTATAATGAAAATTACGAGGATTAATAAATTTATCAAAAAAAATAATTTTATTAAACCTTTTTTGTTCTATTTAACAAAAAACAAAGAATAAGTTTTTTGTTATTGATTCTTTGTTTTAAAAATATAAAGGGAGGGCCAATATAGCCCTCCCTAAAAGATAGATTAAAACATATTTTTAACTGTGGCCGCTATATCACGAGCTGTTTGTCCGTTAGCTGGAAGCCCCATAGCACTTATTTTCCACTGTCCATTGTATCGATAGATACGACACATTACTACCCCTGTATTACTTCCTTTTTCAGCAAGTTTAAAAATACATAGCTCTTGTCGGGAAGTGGAATCTACTAATCGTGCAAAACAATTGGCTACTTCATTAAAAGTTTGACCTCTGAATGAATTAATTGTGAAAACCAATGATTCAATATTTGAAGGAACTTTAGATAAGTCGACATTAATAACTTCGTCATCTCCATCACCATCACCCGTCAAATTATCGCCTGAATGCTTTATGGAACCGCCAGCGCCATTTAGACTGCCAAACCAAATTGTGTCTACCACTTCCTTAGCTGCGTTAAAACAAATACATGATGCGTCTAAGTCGATGTCAGGTTTGCCCTGCGCAGGATCCCAACCTAGTCCCATAAAAACTTTGGTCAAAGCACCTCCACCTGGTTTTTCAAGGTTTATCTTTTGCCCTTTTGTTAAATTAATTGTTGCCATAAATTCCGGTTTTTAATGATTAACAGTATTTGTCTACAAATTTCTGAAGTCCTCCAGCAAAACCGGCTCCAATGGCCTTAAATTTCCAAGCACCCTCTTTTTGATACAATTCGCCAAATTCGACAGCTGTTTCAATTGAGAAATCTTCTCCCAAATCATACTTCAAAATTTCTTCGTTAGTTGAAGGGTCATAAACACGAACATAAGCATTTCTTACTTGACCGAAATTTTGCCCTCTGGATTCACCTTCATGGATTGTTACCACGAATGTAATTTTTTCACAGCCAGCAGGTAATTTTGATAAATCAATTTTAATACTTTCGTCATCACCATCTCCTGCGCCAGAAAGATTATCTCCTGCGTGTTCTACACATCCTTCAGGGCTTTTCAAATTTCCATAAAATACCAGGTGTCCGTCAGATAGTGTTTTCCCAGAAGCATTTAACATGAATGCTGAAGCATCTAAGTCAAATGCTTGACCTGAGTCTGTATCGTTGGCATCCCATCCCATTCCAACTACAAATTTTTGTAGTGATCCGATAGAGGTGTTACCCCCTTTTGATAAATTAATTCCCATGTTGATTTTTTGTTTAGATTAATTAAATTGTTATTTCTGAGTTTACTTTTTTTGCTGCTAAATGACTTATTCTATCATTAACAATATTTATCAACGAATTTTTGAAGTCCTCCGGCATATCCAGTACCTATAGCTTTGAATTTCCAGGCCCCATCTTTTCGATATAATTCACCAAATTCAACAGCTGTTTCTATAGAAAAATCTTCTCCCAAATCATACTTCAAGATTTCTTCGTTGGTTGAAGGGTCATAAACACGAACAAAGGCATTCCTTACTTGACCGAAATTTTGCCTTCTTATTTCTGCATCATGGATAGTCACTACAAACGTAATCTTTTCACAGCCAGCAGGTAATTTGGATAGGTCTATTTTAATACTTTCGTCATCACCATCGCCTGCACCAGATTGATTATCTCCTGTATGTTCAACACAGCCTTCCGGACTTTTAAGATTGTTGTAAAACACGAAGTGCGCTTCTGATAAAATTTTCCCTCCGGTATTCAACATGAATGCAGAAGCATCCAAGTCAAAATCGTTACCTGAATCAGTTTGGTTGGTATCCCAACCCATTCCAACAACAAATTTCTGTAGTGAGCCGAGGGAAGCATTGCCTCCTTTAGTTAAGTTAATTCCCATTTCTATTTAATTTGATTTACAATTGATTATACATTAAATTAATTTTGATTTCTTGAATTGAAAGAGTTTAGACGTTGAAAGCCTGAATTTAATTGGTTCAAATCGTATTCAACGTCAAAGCAAAAACAATTACCCCAAATTTTAAACGTATCAAAGGTTTTTGAATCCACTAAACATTTTTTTAACCTTTCACACGTTTTGTATTTTTTATAATTTATTCAATAATAAATATATTTTTTTATTGATTTTTTTCTGCTTATAATTCTATACCTTATATTATTATTAACATTTTTTTTTGAGAATTTCTTTGAGACTTCCTTTGATGATAGGTGGCTAATTTGGAGAAAAAATATAAAAAAAAAAAAAAAAAAATATGTTTTTTAAGCACCATAGTTTGATTCGCATTTGTTTCGTATTTACCGATATACTTTAAATTCCCTTATTTATGGGATTATTGAATACTTTTTTAATGCTTTAAGAAATCATTTTATTCATTTAAATCTTGCTATGTTAAGTTGAATTGGACGTATGGCCATAAAAAATCTATATTCATTAGGTTCAGCCAAAAGGAAAAATGAAAAAAACTGAAATTTCAATACCCCCCTTTATTGTTCAATTTCTACGCCTACAACCTTAAGAACATATTGCTATGACGAGTTCCTTTTGCTTGGAATAAATCAACTCCTAATTTTTATTTGAAGTCCAGAACCAATAGAAAGGTTAGGTTATTCAATTGATTTTAGAATAAACAATGACCGTTTCTAAAAAAATCTTCAGAATAAATTAGTAAAACCTCCAATGCAGCATCACAAAAAGTGTCTAAACAAAAAAAGTTTTTCTGGGATTTTTAAGCCCGTTCCAAGGCCTAGGAAAATTTCTGAGTGAACTTTAGAGCTAAAAAGAGGAAGATCCATTCCAAGAGGAGGTCCTCAAATAGTTCAATATCGGATGGTAGGTATGGTTTCAAAGGTTTGTGACACTTTCAAGTAATAAATATCAAGATCTACCGAAAGGTATTCTTACTAACCAATAGAATCTAAAAAATACTGAGCCTTTGATTTTGGGAAATGAATTAGCTTCATTCTGGCTGAATGTCCTTACAGAAAAAACTGCTTAAATTTTAATTGTAAATTAATAAAGTTCTATTAATTTAAGGTCATCGTTAAATTGAATGCTTTGGAGGAATAAAGTGAAAACTAATTCATAACTCCAAAATTATTTAAAAACTAAAAAATATCTAATAGTATAACCCTTTCAAAAAAATAAAATGAGATTTAGACGGCGTCAAAAGATTTTACCGGGAGTTTACTTAAACTTCAGCGGATCAGGAATAAGTACCACCATTGGGGGAAGAGGTGCTAGTGTAAATATTGGAAGAAATGGTACCTACTTGAACACGAGTATACCGGGGACTGGACTTTACAACAGGCAACGATTGGATGGCGGAAATAATTCAAGAAATCAAAGCAACAATTATCCACAAAATAATGATGCTGTTGTAAATTCAATCAGTTCAAATAGTATAACCAACCTCACATCAAATTCATTAATAGACCTTAAAAACACTTTTCACGAATGCTATGTTGAAAGGGCTGAGTTGATTAATGAAATTAAAAAAACTAAAACCCAACTTTTCCTTTTTCAGTTACTAAATATCCTTTCTCAAATTTTCATTTTGGGATTTTTTATAAAATGGTTTAAGGAAAACGTTTCCGAAAGAAAATCTTACCTCTCGGATTTACAAGATCAACATGAAAAATGTTTAGTTAATATTGATATAGATATTGATCAAAATATTGAAAATCAATTTATTAACCTCACCAACAGGTATAGAGAACTAACAACTTGCTCAAAAATTTGGGACTTAACTTCATCTAGTTCACAAAATTCAAGAATTACAAGATCCAGTGCTGATACTGCAGTCCAAAGACAACAAATTAGTTTTGGTTCAAACAACATCAATATTATCCAATCCCGTTTTAACCCTCTTTATTTTGCAAATGCAAATGGAGGGGATTTATATTTTTATCCAGGATTTATTTTTTACTATGAAAACGATGCCAGGTTTGCTGTAATTGACCTTAGAGATCTTGACCTGACCTTAATTAATTTACAATTTACGGAACAAGAAGCCGTTCCGGCTGACACAACAATTGTTAAACAGACCTGGGCAAAATCAAATGCAGATGGTTCGCCGGACAGGAGATTTAAGAACAATTACCAAATACCTGTTTGTCAATATGGACGCATAGACTTGAAGACAAGTAATGGACTAAACGAATCATATATGTTTAGTAACTATGAAAAAACAAGGTCCTTTGCAAATACACTCCATCAATATCTTCAGCTTTCAAAAAGTTAAAATTTATATGGTTTTCCTTAAATCAATTAAGAAAATTTAATTTTTGAAAGAAAGTCAACATAGAAAAACGAATCTGCCTTTTTTGAATCATGAAAGAATTTCTTAGGGAATGAGTGATAATTAATTACCTCACACAACGATCAAGCATTGGTATCACTTTACGTTTTACTAAAAATCAGAAAGTTAAAATCATAGTTAAACACTCAGACTTAACTTGTCTTATTAAAAAGACCCATTTTAGGAAATAACAGAATGATTTCAATCTAAAAACAGGATGGAAGAGATTAGCTTGTTGCCTTCAAAAGGTAATTGAAAAGAGTGAAATTCTAGCAACCCACATAAATTTATAGCGAATATCTCCTTGATGGATTAAAGGTAAGTCAAATAAATACCCCAATATCTAAACAAAACTGTTTCAATTAAGAGGGACTTCAAAATGAGCTAGTAAAATTTAATCCAAGGAATATGAAAATGGAAAATATATCATTCTAGATACTCATAACCAAGCCACTTACCTTTCAGAAGACTTGGCCTAGGTAGTCTCTAAAAACAGGGATACTACAGCCTTAATTAGGGTAAGTGCCAGATCCATGCCAACCGAACGCTAAGCTACTTTGTCTGTTTCTTAACTTCTCCCGAACCCACTGAAAACAGCCCTAGCCCTGTTCTCTGAAGGAAATAAAGAAAAAATTGGCAAACTCAATTTTTTGTATTTAGATTAGCATTTAAATGCCTTTATTTAAGAAAGTTAAGCCTCAAACGAGTACTTGGTATCTAGCCATATTTTTGTAACAATCATAAGCAAACCCCACTAGCGAAAAACCTTTTTAATACCCACACACCAACCTAAACACTTATTATCATGAGAAAATTATCCGGATTTTTATCGGTAGTCCTCCTGAGTGGACTATTGGTCTCCTGCGGACTTGGAGGAGGCAGAGCCATTTCCCTTTTCCCCGTAGAAAATGGAGATGAATTCCAGTACATCGACAAGGAGGGAAAAATTGTCATCAACCCTCAGTTTTCATCTGCCACCGTATTTAGAGATGGTATCGCCTTGGTACGCACCACAGGCGACAAAGCCCTTTGGGGATTTATCAACGAAGAAGGAAAATACATCATTCCGGCAACGTACAAAGAAGCCACGGTCTTCTCCGAGGACTTGGCCTGGGTAGTTGCTGAAAACGGCGCTCCTACAGCCATCACCACCAAAGGGGAGGTAAAAATCACCCTTCAGGATGCAGAATCAGTTAAGATCTTCCAAGAAGGTTTGGCAGCATTCAGCGTCACGCAAGATTCCGACCTAAAGTGGGGCTTCGTAGACAAGGATGGTAAAGTAGCCATCAGCCCTCAGTTTTCGGCTACCGGTAATTTCGCTGACGGCAAGTGTGCCGTTCGAAACAAAGACGGCAAGTGGGGCTACATCGATAGCGAAGGAAAAATCGTAATATCCTTCCAATTCGACGAAGCAGAAAAATTTGTAAACGGTCAAGCGGCTGTTAAATTTGACGGAAAAGCTGGAGCCATCGATAAATCAGGCAAATACGTGATCAACCCACAGTTTGGCGCCATCGCCGAAGATGGCGACCTCTACCTCATCGAACAAGGTGACAAATATGGCTGGGCCACCCGCGAGGGTCAGATTGTGATCAATCCACAGTTTGCCGCAGCCTTCACCTTCAACGGAAATGATATGGCCCCAGTACAGGTAGGCGAAACTTGGGGATTTGTGGATAAAGAAGGTAAAATCAAAATCAATCCTCAATTTAATGTTGCCCTTCCTCTAGTAGGGGGTGTAGCGGTAGTCTTGAGTGGGGAAAAAGTAGGCTTCATCGACGCAGAGGGTAAGTACCTCGTCAATCCTCAATACGACGGCATCTCCCAAGACATGCTTGCCTATATCCTAGATGGCAGCTCTGAATACGAAAGTGTAGACACCGACTTCTTTAACATTGCACCAATTGTGGCCCGCATCAATTTAACTTCCCCAGAAGGATTGAGCCTTTCTGGCACCGTAGGAGATGTAATCACCAAATTGAAAATCACCGAAGAGGCATTTAGCGAATACACCACTCAGCACATCGTCCTCGATGACGTAAGCATCACCAAAGATGCCTCCTTAGACTTCTCTGTATGGGCTTCTTCACACAACGAGGTCCCTGATGGATGGTATACCATATCCGTATTCAATGCTGCCGCTCCAGTACAAGGCTATGTCTACACCATCAACCTGTCTGGCAGAGGCGCTGACAAGGCAGAAAATGTCCTTGCAGCGATTGAAAAAACAATCACTGGCATGAAGAAGGACGAAGTCGAGTCGGCAGAAGAAGGGTACATCGTTTACAAAAACCCCACTCAAAATGTCTACCTCCAGACAAGTGGGAACCTGGTAATTGTCACCATCTTGAAAGCAGGTCTGTAAAAATCAGGAATTAAAACAGCTACCTTCCAACGGTAACAGTAGTTCATTTTAACTGCAATACTTCCCCTAGATCTAAGATTTAGGGGAAGTTTTTTCTCTTATCCGCCTGCATCTACCTTCCTCTAGGAATTACACATTTATTAAACCCTAGCGCTACCCTACTTTTTACTAGTTCATACCAATTTCACCCCAATGAAAACAACCCTAGCACTTTTCTTTTCACTCGTTCTTTTCACCCAACTCCCTGCCACCGCACAAGATTTGGAGAAGATGAACAAGAATGAATTGCGAGATTTCTCCCTAGTTCTCTTAGGTAAAATAGATTCGCTCAACACACAAATCAGCTCGCTACAAGAAACAGGCAAGCAACTCGCTGCGTCCTTGGCCACCTCGGAGCAGAAAAATGCAGCCAACCTCGCTGAGATCCAGAAATTGAGTACCCTGATTGTGAAAACACAGCAGGAACTCGAGCGGGTTCAGAATGAAAAAAATGCGGTCATTACCACACTTAACAAGGATGTGCTGCTGCTGAAAGACTCCATCTCAACCTTACAACAGTCCTTTGTTAGCGCAGCTAGCGGTACTCCAAACGATCCTAATGACTTTTTAAATTCCTACTTTTTCAAGCCCTTCCCTCTGGAAAATAATTCCTTTTCGCTAGTTCTAAGCAAAGTAATCTTTGGCACCTCCAACAGCAACAACGACTACAGTAGTTATGAAAATGAAATTCGGTCCCTCCCAGAAATTATTCCGGCAGAGGCAATGACTTACTGGGGAGTGAAGCCCAAAGTAAAAATCATGGATGGCACTAAATTTAACGACTTTGTCATGGCACAGTCAGAAGCCTACTTCAATGCCCGCCTTCCCAAAATTCAGATCTACAAAAACAAACTCCTAACTGTGGTCAACAAGGATGGGGAGGAAGAGTCTTTCCTCTTTACAGTCAATACGTTAAGTGAGGAAGAGACTAACAACCAGCGCTCCGCATTCCAGTTCAACCTGGTAAGCGAAGAAGCAAACTCGGACGAGGATTACGACAAACCAAAAAATCTGACTTGGAGATTTTTTGCCATCCAAAACGAGGTTTACCTAGCCCTAAATTATGCACAGCTGTCACGGATCAATTCAGAACTCAAGGAAGTAGGTAGCCTTGAAGCCTTTTCCGAGTACTACGAGCGTGTGGTAATGGCTTCTGACTTCGATAATGACTACCGCCAAACGACTACAGGAAATGGGGTATACTTGTCAAGAAAAAAAGATGCCTTCATGAAGGAATCGCTTTATATTGATCCAAACGATCTTATCTTCTTGTTTAAACTGAAGTAATCGCCCAAGGTAAATTGGTAGTAAAAAAGCACCGGGTTCACGAAGAACTCGGTGCTTTTTTTTTGGAGTGATGGAAAATTTGGAGGTCTGCTCTGATTTAATTCAACTTTTCGAAACGCAATCCTCAATAGAAAAAGAAGAAGAAAAATAAAGCCGCATTCGTAATTCGAACCCCCTCAAAGTACCCAATACTTCTTCGAGAGCCATCCATGACCCGTCCATCTTCGATATAGCCGATCGTCCGGCGAGACTGATCTGTTACTCGCCCATTTTCGATATATCCCAACGTGGACCTAGAACTATTCATCACGCGTCCGTCTTCGACATAGCCAATCGTCCGCCTCGAACCATCCATTACCCGACTTCCATCGAGGTAACCAATCGTCGACCGAGAACCATTGGTCACACGCTCTCCCTCAATATAGCCCACCGTACGGCGGCTGCTGTCCATCAAGCGCTGCGCAAAACTTGGCGCTGCGCCAAGTGCCAAATAAGCAAAAATGATTACTAGAGAGATTCGCATAAGGTATAAAACAACGGAAATATGGTTTGAAGTTTAAGAAAATGTGCTGCGGACTGTGGTCCGTCAACCGTTGACAAAATAGTCTACTGACCACGGTCAACGGTCCACAGCCAATCCTGGTTTTTGTACGCTTTGTCTCTACAATTACAATTTGCTGTCGTCTGTGAACTGTCAACCGTTGACAAATCGCAATCTGCTGTCGTCTGTGGACTATCAACCCTTGACAAATCAACTAGTCTACCGCTAACTGTCAACGGTTCACGGCCCATCGTGGCGCTACTAAAAACGCAATAAAATTTAGATTATAAATCCAAATAAACAACGAATCGGCGGTGGACTGTGGACTTTCAACCGTTGACAAATCGCAATTAAGGCAAAATTCGATACAAAATAACGCGCTTATCCACCTCCGACTTCGTCCGGACAATCAACTCTTTTCCATGCTGCGCTTGAAAATACTGGTTGACTGCTTTGATATACCTCGACCTCCTCACCCGCGTATAGTCCAAATTTTCTAGCGAAGAGATCCCTAACAATTCGTCCAACTGGTGGACATCCACCTGCAACAAAGGTTGGGCAAGGAGCTTCTCGATTATGCATATTACCTCTCCATCGACAATATCCTGTTCCGCCGAAGGAGGCAACTTTTCAGCGTCAGCGAACCTTTTAGCTCGTTGATTTTTCCTCCACCAGTATCCTCCCCCGACGACCAGCAATAGTCCTAAAACGCCTAGCATAGGAAAAGTCCATCCCTTCATACCAAGCGACGAGCTTTGTTTGGTAAAGTTTATCGTACTCAGTTTTTGAAATTCGCGAAAACTAGTTTCGTCGAGTTCCAATACGGTTGAGTCGCCGATTTTATCGAAAAACACCGCCTTATTTTCCAAGGCAATAGCCACCGAAAAATGCGCAATCTCCTCGAAATTATTATCCTTCGCAAAATACAGGCTATTTTCTTTTTTATTGAACAGCAGCAGCCCATTCTGGGCATCTAGCCAATATACTTGTAGCCCATAGTCTTTCAAATCAAAGGAGGGGACAACCCATATGCTGGTATTTGATTGACTCGGAAAATTCAACTGTACCGAACTCCAGGCCTGGCTTTTAAAATCAAACACATACCCATTTTTATTGTTTGGTTGAAAAAGAGAGGATGGCTGGTGGATGTCTTGACCCAAAATAGAAAACACTTGATCGCCATCGACAAAAATCGCATGACCTCTATAGTTTAACGGAGGGGCAGCGACCTGAATGGGCTCCCAAAATCCAGTCTCAAAATCAAACCAAATCAGTTCACTATGTCCTCTCCAAAAGCCATAGCGCCCCATGGAATACAATTTCCCCTCCCGTACAAAAAAATGAGGATGACAGTTGAAGCCCGAAGCCACTCCCTTATATAGGTTTTCCCACCGGTCACCTGTCCACTTCAATACCTCAAACCGACAAGGCAAGACCGCCAAAAGCTGCTCCTTAAAATAAAATAAGGAGAGGAAATCTTCGCTGGTATTGTAAGGTGAGGCCAGTAAGGATTCTACCATCGCCCGTGTAATTCCCCTGGGCAGACGCTCCCATGCGAAATCTATAAAAGACTCGTTGGGATTGATTTGTATCCAGTCAAAGGGCGCGTAAGTGGACGTATCCGTCTTCGCAGCAAGGTGAAGACTAGAGAAAAAGAATAGGACGAAAAAAGAAACTGATTTCATGATCTATTGATTTTCCTCTCTGAGAAAAAAGCTGCTCAGATCGGGAACAATACACAAATTAAATATAGTAAAAACTGGGAAAAATGTAATAAAAAAACTGGGTGGGTGATGGTTTAAAACAAAGGGGAAAAGGTTTCAAGTTTAAGAAAATGTGCTGTCGTTTGTGGTCCGTCAACTGTTGGCAAAATAGTCTACTGACCACGGTCAACGGTCCACAGCCAATCCTGGTTTTTGTACGCTATGTATCTACAATTACAATTTGCTGTCGTCTGTGAACTGTCAACCGTTGACAAATCGCAATCTGCTGTCGTCTGTGGTCCGTCAACCGTTGACAAATCGCAATTGGCTGTCGTCTATGGACTGTCAACCGTTGAAAAATCGCAATTAAGGCGAAATCCGATACAAAATAACGCGCTTATCTACCTCCGACTTCGTCCGGACAATCAACTCTTTTCCATGCTGCGCTTGAAAATACTGGTTGACTGCTTTGATATACCTCGACCTCCTCACCCGCCTGTAGTCCAAGCTTTCAAGATCAGATGTTCCAAACAACTGATCCAACTGATGTACATCCACAAGCACAGGGGATTGGGCAAGGAGCTTATTGACCAAACGTTCAATATCCTCTTCTCCATCTACGGTACCCTGTTCCACCTCAGCGGGTAGCGGTTCGGTCGGAGTAAGACGCTTAGCACGTTGATTATTCCTCCACCAAAACCCTCCCCCGACAACCAGCAACAGCCCTAAGGATGCAAGAATGGGAAGAACCCATCCCATCATCCCAACTGAAAACGTCTGTTTGGTGAATTTTATTACGCCTACTTTTTTGAATTTTTCCCAAATACCCGTAGGAGGCAATAAAAAGGTAGGGTCGCCGTACTTATCAAAAAATACGGCATTATTCTCCAAGCCAACTGCCACCGTAAAATATCTAAACTTGCTGGAGGTATCGTCTTTTGAAAAATAAAGCGTATTTTCTTTTTTGTGAAACAGCAGCAGCCCCATATGCGCTTCGTGTGGATATACTTGAAGACCATAATCCTTCAGGTCAAAGGAGGGCAACTCCCAAACTGAAAATATTGTTTGATTCGGCATGTCCACGTACACCGAACTCCATGCCTGACTTTTTAAATCAAACACATACCCATTTTGATTGGGTTTAAAAAGTTTAGAGGGCTGGTGAATGTATTCCCCCAAAATAGAAACTATCCTGTCGCCATCAACAAAAACCCCTACCCCTGCATAATTTACTGGAGGGGAGAGGGCAGGAACGGGCTCCCAAAATCCAGTATCAAAATCAAACCAGAGCAATTCGCTATGCCCTTTCCAAAACCCATAGCTTCCCATGGAATACAATTTTCCTTCCCGCACAAAAAAATGGGCCTCGCAATTGAAGCCTGAAGAAGTGCCCTGATACAGGTTGTCCCAGCGGTCTCCTGTCCACTTCAATACGTCAAATCGACAAGGCAAAACTGCCAAAAGCTGCTCCTTGAAATAAACTAGGGTGAGGGGATCTTTGCTTGTAATAAAAGGGGAGGCCAATAAGGATTCTAACATCGCTTGGGTAATGCCCCGGGGCAAAACCTCCTAAGCGAAATCCGAATAGGACTCTGATGGATTTATTTTAATCCAGTCAAAGGGTGCGTAAGTGGAGGTATCCGATTGAGCGGAGAGGAGTAGACTTGAAAAAAAAAGTACACCAAAAAAAAATGCTGATTTCATGATAAACTAGTTTTCCTCTCTAAGGCAAGAACCCCATAAATCGGGAATAAACACATTCTAAAGATAGTATAAACTAAAAAAAATTCAATAAAAAACTATGGAAAAAAGGCACTTCCACTAAATAGAAATCCCCTCTGTAGTAAAAAACTACAAAGGGGACTTACAACAACTAAGAACAAGCGCTTAGGTACTTGTATTTCCTTATTTCAAGGCTCCAATCATGTCTTCGGGCTTGACCCACTCGTCAAACTGTGCCGAGGTAACAAGCCCCAAACTCATTGCCGCTTCTCTCAGGCTGGTCCCTTCTTTGTGTGCCTTTTTTGCAATGGCAGCTGCATTTTCATAGCCAATATGAGGATTGAGTGCCGTCACCAGCATCAACGAGTTTTCTAAATGACGTTGGATCATCGACGTATTCGGTTCTATTCCCACCGCACAGTTTACATCAAAAGACACGCAAGCGTCCCCCAGCAATCGGGCTGACTGCAGGAAGTTAGCCGCAATCAGCGGCTTAAATACGTTCAATTCAAAGTGCCCGTTTGACCCACCGATGGTGATCGCTACGTCATTACCCATCACCTGTGCCGCCACCATGGTCATGGCCTCTACCTGAGTAGGATTGACCTTGCCCGGCATGATGGAAGAGCCAGGTTCGTTTTCTGGGATCAATAGCTCTCCAATCCCCGAGCGTGGTCCAGAGGAAAGCATGCGGATGTCGTTGGCAATCTTCATCAAGGAAACGGCCACCTGCTTCAAGGCACCGTGGGTTTCAACCATGCCGTCATGCGAGGCTAGTGCCTCAAACTTGTTGGGAGCCGTGACAAAAGGCTGCCCGGAAAGGCTTGCGATTTTTTGCGCGACCAATTCCGAATAGCCCTGAGGCGTATTCAGCCCTGTACCCACAGCAGTACCACCTAAGGCTAACTCCGAAAGGTGGGCAAGGGTATTTTTGATGGCTCTCAAGCCGTGATCGAGCTGTGCCACATAGCCGCTAAACTCTTGCCCTAGGGTGAGCGGTGTGGCGTCCATGAAGTGGGTTCTCCCAATCTTTACCACCTGCTTGAAGGCCTCTGCCTTCGCCGCCAAGGTGGCTCTCAATTGCTCTATACCAGGAATGGTGGTCTCCACTACCATCTTGTAAGCTGCAATGTGCATGGCCGTAGGATAGGTATCATTGGAGGACTGAGACTTGTTGACGTCGTCGTTGGGATGAATTTTCTTCTGTGCATCGGCCAAGGATCCTCCCAAAAGTACGTGTGCTCGGTAGGCGATTACCTCGTTGGCATTCATATTGGATTGCGTGCCCGAGCCTGTCTGCCAGATGACCAAAGGAAATTGGCCGTCGTGTTGACCTGTCAACACTTCGTCACAAACCTGAGCAATGATGTCCGCTTTGGCGGGGTCCAGCACACCTAGCTCCGCATTGGTGAGCGCGGCAGCTTTTTTCAAAATCGCAAACGCATGGATGATCTCGATGGGCATGCGGTTTTTCTCACCCCCAATTTTGAAATTATTGATAGAGCGCTGGGTTTGCGCTCCCCAGTAGGCGTTGGCAGGTACCTCAACAGGTCCCATCGTGTCTTTTTCTATACGGATTGACATGGTCGTTGGAAAAGAAGGGGTTAGGTTCGGACACAAAGTTACACCCAAACTCGATTCTGCCTACGGCGGGAACCCTTAATCCAGTTGCCTTTCTTGAAAATTGATTACGTCTTGAAACAGCTGCCTACTTCGGCCCAACTGCCGGTGAAAGAAAAATACGGCGGAAGCATAATTGCCTACCCCCAAGGCAAGGCAAAGGGCCCCATAGGAATAGTGTGATGTGACAAAAAAGTAGAACATCGAAAAAGAAAGGAGCACCGCTGTCCAAAAAACCAAAAAAAACAAGGCGCTTGGAAATAGGCGGTAGCGGATAAATAAAAGGCATCCCCGGGGAGTAGCTTCCACCTTCCCGAGCAGCAGGGGAAGAAAGGTATCCCCTTTTCTAAGCACCTGGGACAGCCGAAAGTCGGCAGCACCTATCATTCCGTTAAATAGCGGTGGCTCGCCGGCTTTAGTTTGCCGAGAGGCGGTTTGCACACGCGTCACCTCCGCCAAACGTGACAGCAACTCCTCTTGAGACAAGGGGCTTACAAGCGTTTCCTGATGGTAGGGAAAAAGTTGCACGGGGGTTATTTTACAGCGATGCAGGAGATTTCCACCTGGACGTTTTTGGGAAGCTTGCTCACTTCCACCGTCTCTCTCGCCGGGGGGTTGGTCTTAAAATACTGTCCATAGGCCTCGTTGATGGCGCCGAACTGGCCCATATCGCGAATAAAAATGGTGCATTTTACCACCTGGGAAAAGTCAAATTCCGCTGCCCGAAGGACGGCTTCCATATTTTTCATGACCGCATGGGTCTCTTCGGTAATGTTCTCGTTGATCAGCTCGCCAGTCTCAGGGTCTAGTGCGATTTGCCCCGACACATAGAGGGTATTTCCTGCAAGTATTGCCTGAGAATACGGCCCAATTGGGGCTGGAGCTTCTGGGGTAAAAATGATTGTTTTGGACATTTTATTGGGATTTGTAATGATTGATTTTTAAAAGAAATACAGTCGAAATACAATGGAAATAAACCGAGCAAGCTCGGTGAAATACTCTTAACACGTATTTAAAACTATTTCACGGAGCGAAGCGAAGTCTTTTTCTACCCTATTTCCATCGTATTTCGTACCTCGTATTTCTCTTGGTTCTTGCTTCTAATCTCTTGCCTCTCTCTTTGCTTCCTCCCAATACACATCCATCTCCGCCAAACTCATGTCAATGAGACTTTTGCCCGCTGCTTTGGCTGCCTGCTCGAGGTACTGAAAGCGAGAGATAAACTTCAAGTTGGTTCGTTCCAAGGCCTCTTCGGGGTTGATGTCAATAAACCGGGCATAGTTGATCAGGGAAAAAAGCAGATCTCCAAATTCCCCAGCGGCCTTTTCTCGGTCAATCTCCTTGCCCTCGGCCACGTGAAACTCTGCCTCAAACTCGCCCATTTCCTCGACCACCTTCGCCCAAACCTGCTCGGGCTCTTCCCAGTCAAATCCTACACCACGCGCCTTCTCCTGTATTCGCATGGCTTTAATCAGCGCAGGAAGGGAACGGGGTACACCACCGAGCACCGATACGTTGCCCTTTTCAGTAAGCTTGATTTTCTCCCAGTTTTGCTTGACCGCCTCCTCGTCCTCAGCGACCACATCCCCATAAATATGCGGATGCCGGCGGATCAATTTTTCACAGAGGGAATCGATCACCGTGCCGATATCAAAGTTGCCCTCCTCGGAACCAATCTTTGCATAAAACACCAGATGCAATAGCAAGTCACCGACCTCCTTTTTAACTTCCTCAGCCTCACCTTTTAGGATGGCGTCCGATAGCTCAAATGTCTCTTCAATAGTCAGGTGGCGAAGGCTTTCTGTAGTCTGTTTTTTATCCCATGGACACTGGGCACGTAGCTCGTCCATGATGGTCAATAGGCGGTCAAAAGCCGCCAGCTGCTCGGCGCGGGAATTCAAGGTAGACATGGGCAAGGAAACTTAGCGGAGGGTATACGCGTTTCAAAGTAAAGCATTAAATTTGCGCAAATATATCCGGTATGACAACTTTCTTGATCACGCTAGGGATCGTAGCCCTTTTCTTCGTTTTGCTATCCGTTCGACTGATTTTTCTCAAGAACGGTGAGTTTAAAGGCACCTGCGCTTCCCAAAGTCCCTTCCTCAACAAGGAAGGCGCCACCTGCGGACTTTGCGGAAAAACGGTAGACGCCACGAGCTCCTGTGCCGATAACGAGGTGGACAAGGTGATGGCCAAATTCAAGTAAGCATTCTTTAAACAGGATTACCAACCAATTTTTACACCAAAACGTACAGTTTGTGTCACTAATTAAATCTATCTCTGGAATACGAGGTACCATCGGAGGAAAGCCAGGAGAAGGACTCACGCCCATCGATGTGGTCAAATTTGCATCTGCCTATGGTGCTTGGGTAATCGAGCAAACAGGTAACCCCAAAATAGTCATCGGTAGGGATGCCCGCCTTTCTGGCGACATCGTCTCCCGTTTGGTGGCCGCCACACTACAAAGCTTGGGCATAGACGTCATCGATCTTGGCTTGAGCACTACCCCCACCGTAGAGTTTGCCGTACCCCTAGAAAATGCCGGAGGAGGAATCATCCTCACCGCCAGCCATAACCCTGCCCAATGGAATGCGCTTAAACTGCTGAATGCTGTTGGCGAGTTTATTTCCGACGAAGAGGGAAAAGCGATCCTTGCCAAAGCAGCCAGCGAAGATTTTACCTTTGCTGAGGTGCGCAAGCTTGGCAACTACAGCGTTATCTCCGACTATATGGATCGTCACATCCAGCACGTACTTGACCTGGAACTCGTAGATGTGGAGGCCATCAAAGCACGCAACTTCAAAGTGGTCGTCGATGCAGTCAACTCTACCGGCGGCATCGTCATCCCCAAGCTACTCCGTGCTCTTGGCGTGACCGAAATCGAGGAACTGTACTGTACCCCAGATGGTAACTTCCCTCATAATCCCGAACCCCTCCCCGAAAATCTACGCGATATCGCCAAGAAACTGGAAAAAGGCAGCTTTGACCTCGGTATCGTGGTCGATCCAGACGTAGACCGCCTAGCCCTCGTCAACGAGGACGGCTCCATGTTTGGCGAAGAATATACCCTAGTCGCGGTCGCAGACTACGTTTTGTCCCAGACTCCGGGCAATACAGTCTCCAACCTATCTTCCACCCGCGCTTTACGTGACGTCACTGAAAAGCGAGGTGGCACCTACAGTGCTTCGGCCGTAGGAGAAGTCAACGTGGTCAACCAGATGAAGGCTGTACAGGCAGTCATTGGCGGAGAAGGCAACGGGGGCATCATCTATCCCGCCTCGCACTACGGACGCGATGCCTTGGTAGGCATTGGTTTGTTTTTGACACACCTGGCCAAGTACGGTAAATCCATCTCCAAGCTCCGCGCCAGCTACCCCAACTACTCCATCTCCAAAAATAAAATTGAGCTTACGCCCAATCTAGATGTGGATAACATCCTGTTGCAGATCAAGGAGAAATATAAAAATCATCCCATCAACGATATTGACGGTGTGAAAATTGACTTTGAGAAAGAATGGGTGCATCTTAGAAAATCGAATACCGAACCAATCATCCGTATTTACTCTGAATCTGATTCGGAAGCGAAAGCGGAGCACCTTGCCAAAAAAATCATGCAAGACATCAAGGAGGTCGTCAACGCCACGTTGACCTAAGCCTTCCTTTTGCCTTGACCACCAGTATCCATGAAGCACGTATACCTCGACAATGCCGCCACCACCCCGATGGACGATCGCGTGATCGAGGCCATGCTGCCATTCATGCGGGGACATTATGGCAACCCTTCTTCGGTGCATAGTCATGGCAGAGAGGTACGTACGGCCATTGAAAAGGCGAGGAAAAAAGTCGCAGAACTCCTGCATGCTAGCCCCTCTGAAATTTTCTTTACCTCTGGAGGCACGGAAGCAGACAATACAGCTCTGGTCTGCGGCATTGAATCCCACGGCATCACGCATGCCATCACCTCTCCCCTCGAGCACCATGCGGTACTGCATACCTTGGAAATGCTCGCCCAAAAAGGGAAGGTGCAGCTCAGCCTCCTCGAAGTCAATGAAAAAGGAGAAAATAACCTCGAGCAGCTCGAAGAGCTTCTAAAAAATAATCCAAAAAGCTTGGTCTCCCTCATGCAGGGCAATAACGAGATCGGTAACCTAAACGACCTGGAACAGATTGGTTCGTTGGCTCGAGTACACGGTGCTTTTTTCCACTCCGATACGGTGCAGACGATGGGACATTATGCCCATGACCTGTCCACCCTTCCTGTGGATGCCCTCGTTGCCGGGGCTCACAAGTTTCACGGGCCCAAGGGCGTAGGCTTTCTCTACGTGAGAAAGGATAAAAAAATTCACCCCCTCATCCATGGTGGCTCCCAAGAGCGCAACATGCGGGGAGGAACAGAAAACGTGATCGGTATCATCGGACTAGCCAAAGCATTGGAAATATCCCTCGGAGAGCTTAGCGCGCACCGCAGTCATATTGAGCAGATAAAGCGCTACTTCGTAGAAAAACTACAACAAGACATCCCCGGTGTCACCTTTAATGGCTGCTCTGCAGACTTGGAAAAAAGTTTGTACACCGTACTCAATGTCAGCCTCCCTCCATCAGAATCCAACCGCGGCATGCTTTTATTCCACTTGGATCTTGAAGGCATTTCCGCCTCTGGAGGCTCCGCTTGCAGCTCGGGAGCAACCGTAGGCTCGCACGTCTTACGCGCACTGCAGCATTCACCCGAGCGCGATGCCGTTCGTTTCTCCTTCAGCAGGTTTACAACGATGGAAGAGGTGGATTACACGGTGGAAAAGCTGAAAGTGCTTTATAGCTAATAGCCGATAATCAACTACCTTTTAATTATTGTTGAATTTCTTGCTCCAGAGGAGCCTGCCTCGCAGAATTTCGGGGGTAATATCTTAATTAATGTCTTCCTCAATGGACAAGGTATTATTCTCCTTTCCTATTGTGCTCCGCTGGAGCACACAAACAATCTTTTTCAATATTTCTATTAACATTTCGTCCCGCAATTCTGCGGGCTGAAAAAAAATTAGAAGGGCATATTCCCGGCCCTGTTATTTCCCTGGGGTATACCCCCGCGCATAGGGTGTCCAAATTTCAAAAATCGGTTGCCCTGTCGAGCTCATCCCACTGTGGTGCCATTCTCCATCGATGACCTGGTAGTCAAACCCCAGGGCTGCACCTACACGGGAATTATCTCTTGAGAAAAAGGCAATCGTTTCTACGTATTTTCCGTCCTTGGCCGTGTACGTTCCACCGCCAGTGCCCGAAAATTCTCGGGTTTCGGAATTAAAAGCTACCCACTGAAATCTCCCTCCACTGAGGATTTTGATCGTCCGTCTCGCGCCTGGCGTGGAGCGCTGAACTTGATCGTCTCGCTTCCTGCCTGTAATCACCCAATTACCCGTCAGGTCATCGGTGGCATCCGATACCTTTTCCCAGACCTCTACCAGTGGCCCTTTTGGAGTAGTTGCCGATAGGGTCATTCGCTTGCCTTCCAAACGAGCATCAAAGGAGGTGACCATTCCTATGATTTCGGGGTTGAGCGTAAAAAATTCGAGGGTCTCCTGGAGCTTGCCTCCACTCACCGCATAAGGCCCACCACCAGCACCCACAAAGGAGTTGTCCGCCAGGTTCTTCACCCCAAAGGCAAAATAATTGTCCTGATAGATCTTGATAAACTCCTGCCCAGCTACGGGAACCTGGTTTTGGCTAATAAGCTTCCAGGCTCCCTCCACGTGCTGCGCGTGCAGGTAGATGCTTAGAAAAAGAAGGGGAAGAAAAAGGAATTTTTTCATTCGGGTATAGGGAAGGTGAACAAGAAAATGGAAATTGAAAAAGAATAGCTTAAAAACCAAGCCGTCCACAAAACCATGCCGAAGGAACCGATACAGTTTGGAAATAACAAGGAGGAAGTTTACCAAGCTCTTCCCGAACGGAAAATTAAAAAGCTACTGGCAGGCACCACCCGAATCGCCTTGCTGCGCATCGGGGATAGGGTTCATGCCTTTGACGCACAATGCCCTCACCGCGGAGCAGACTTGGGTCAAGCAAACATCAACGGTGCCGGAGAGCTCATCTGCCCCCTACACCAGTACCGATTTGACCTGAAGACGGGAGACGTCCGAACTGGCTATTGTTCCGCACTTCCCGTGTATCGCAACGAACTCACAGACACTGGACTGACAATCTACCTCCCTTAGTGGAGCAGGGCCCCATTTGGCACGGGCCCATCGCTTGAGGCCAAGCGCACGCCTCCCGTTTCCGTAGAAAATCCCGTGATGAGGATCTCCGACAGAAAATCAGCGATTTGTCGGGGGTTAAAATTGCAGACACAAAGCACTTGCTTTCCCACCAAGTCTTCAGGGCGGTAATGAACTGTCAGTTGGGCGGAGGATTTCTTTATGCCTAAGGTATCTCCCAGATCTACCCATACTTTGTAGGCTGGCTTGATGGCTTTTTCAAAAGCCTCCACCCGCAGGATAGTTCCTACCCTAAGTTCTATTTTTTTGAAATCTTCTATGTCAATCGTTTGCATTGTCAATATATTTTCTACTTTTAAGAACGTTTTTCGAAAGCTAACACCTATTTCAAAAAAGTGATGTTGAACTGTTCAAGATTTGTAGCCAGAAACATAGCCTTGCCCTGCATGGCTGTACTTGGCTTCTTTCTATTGACAACAGAGGTGTGGGCGCAAGAAGAGAACGCACGAAAGCCGCTAGAACGGCCTATCGTAGAGGAGCATACACTTCCTAGTGAAGGGGGAATACCGGTCATGAATGTGCCAAGCAAGCCTGCTGCTCAAAAAAGCATACTACCTAAAAAAGAAGTTCCCAGCGCAGTTCAACTCCAAGAAAAGGAATCCAAAAAGAACGAATCTCCCTCCACCTTATCGTTCAATATTTTTTTATACATCGTGGATAAGTTTAAACAAGACCTAGATTAAAAAAATTGTCAACAGATGACTGTCCACAGTCCACTGCCCACTTTTTTGAACTTCAAAACCTTATTTTTTTGCTAACTAGGGGGAAAGCAGCCAATCGCTGCGAATAAAATCAGCGTATTTTGACCCGTCCTTGGCGGCCTGCCTGCCTACGGTAGGTAGGCAGGCTTTGCGCGACTTATTTTTTTAAGGAGAAGTTAAAACCGTAACCATCCTCAAAAGTAGTGAATCGAGAAAATAAGGTTTGAAGTTTAAGAAAATCAGCCGTGGACAGTGATCGGTCGTCTGTTAACCTTTTTATCCCTGGCTGACAAACTGTTCCAGATCGGTCAAGCTAATCTTGCCTTCGTAGTAAGCCCTACCAAACACGGCAGAATGCAACCCTAGGTCGCGGAGCTGCTTGAAATCATCAATGCCACGAACCCCGCCCGAAGCGGCCAGCTGCACGTTCGGAAAACGACGCAGCACTTCTTGGTACAAGTCAAAGTTGGGACCTTCCATCACCCCATCTCGGGTGACATCAGAAACCTTCAGGTACTTAAGCCCACGCTCGTAGAAAAATTCAATATGATCAAATAGGTCAATCTCCGTTTTGGTCAACCAGCCTCGAATTTTGACTTTGTAGTCAACCGGATTGGTATCAGCTGCTAGGTTTATTTTTTCGCGACCATAAGACAGGATAAACGAAGCAAATCGCTCAGGAAATTTTACCGCAACTGAGGAAATGGTCACCGTCTTGGCACCAAACTCAAAACATCTGATGACGTCCCCATCGGTGGACACGCCCCCTGTAAAATCCACTTTTAAATCTGTGTACCCCGAAATAGCCTCTAAAATGTTGTAATTTTTTGGCTCTCCTCTTCGTGCACCATCCAAGTCCACCAAATGCACACGCTTGATGCCAATCCCCTCAAAGGCTTGAGCAATCTCTAGTGGGTTGTGGGAGATGACCTCCTCGGTGGCAAAGTCGCCCCGCTTTAACCGCACACACTTACCGTTGATGAGCCAGATAGAAGGAATTATTTCGAACATGGGAGTAGAAAAAAGGAAGTTGATATGGGAAATTTAACTCGCTGATTTAAATATACAATCCTGCATGTTTTTGGAAAGCAGAACCTCCAAAAAAATTGCATTTATTTTTACAATCGTCCGCTAAAAATGAGGGGCCTTTAAAAATCCGGTGTAAATCTCATCAATACACTAATTTTCCAAGGCGGCCTTGACCTCCTGATGCCCAGAGCACCCTACCTCGCGGTGCCGCTTTAACGTATGTGGCTGATTGAGAAAAAGACTGCTATCACCACGTCAGGAAGGCCAAAAAGAGGGCTGAAGGAAAGTTAAAAATAGGTAGCAGGTAGGGCCAATTGACCTTATAGCCTTTTGACCACTTCTTTTTTGGGGAGGCGCAAGGACCACATGCCGCGAAGATCTCCCAACGCATAGCCTGTAGCGAGATCCTGAGGGTAAAGTTGGGTGAGCTTGGCGGTAGTTTCAGGAGCAATGTCCTTCTTGGGATCTCCATGGCAACTCAAGCACATCGCATTGGCAAGCAGGATGGGTTTGGTGTAGAGCAGTACTTCTCCATTCTGGAGTTTTTGGATGCTGGGATCAGAGGAAATGTCATTTTCAGCATTGTAGGCGTAGGCATCTAGCAGGGGTAGCTCTTGGGTATCGGGCTTGTTCTGGGAATTTCTTGGGCTGGTAGCGACACGTCGGAGGGTGACTCCATGCTTGGTCTCCAGTTCGGCGAGAATGGGAAGTGCCTTTATTTGGCAAAATTCGATTGCACCCGACACGCCTTTCGCAGCGATAGCCTGCTCCAGCTGGTCGATAAATTGGGCTTGTGCTTCTTGGGTGAGAGAGTCTCCCCAAACCATCGCTTCCTCCAAAATCGCGACCTCAGTGATGCGTTTTACCTCGTTGTTCCGTTGGACATCATCGAAGGTTTCCTTGGAAATCCGCTCTTGGGGACCGCAGGAGAAAAGTAGGAGGATGGGGAGGAGAAGGTTTTTCATGATAGGAAATGAAATTGAAATACGATGGAAATAGGGTAGAAATAGACTTCGCTTCGCTCCGTGAAATAATAAAGGGAAATACGATGGAAATAGGGTAGAAATAGACTTCGCTTCGCTCCGTGAAATAATAAAGGGAAATACGTGGGAAATAGAGTAGAAATAGACTAAGCTTCGCTTCGTGAAATAATAAAGGGAAATACGATGGAAATAGGGTAGAAATAGACTTCGCTTCGCTTCGTGAAATAATAAAGGGAAATACGTGGGAAATAGAGTAGAAATAGACTAAGCTTCGCTTCGTGAAATAATAAAGGGAAATACGTGGGAAATAGAGTAGAAATAGACTTCGCTTCGCTCCGTGAAATAATAAAGGGAAATACGTGGGAAATAGAGTAGAAATAGACTAAGCTTCGCTTCATGAAATAGGTTGAGCTTCTAGCACCATGTATTATTTCACCGAGCTTGCTCGGTTTATTTCCATTGTATTTCCATTGTATTTCATTTCTAGTCCTCTCCCCTCACCCGTACATATTGAAAAAGGTCCCCCACGGTACCGTGCTTGATGAATCCTCCTTTTAGAATGGCCTCGGGGATATAACCTGCTTTTTCAAGTACACTCATGGATTGCCCGTTGAAGTCAAAGACCTGTGCGTAGATCCGTTGGATGTCAAATTTGTCAAAAATATGTTCCGTATACAGTTTGACTGCTTCGGTTGCAATGCCTTTACCCCAGAAGGGCTCGCCAACCCAAAAGCCAAGTTCCATATTGGTTCGTAGCTCGTCCTTGCCTCGCTCGGCTCCGATGGCGCCGGCCAGTCTACCTTCAAATTCGATGGCAAAATTCTGGGCTGGGTTGAATTTCTGGTTGTGCTCTATCCAATGACGCGCATCGTGGATCGTGTAGGGCTGGGGAAAGCTATCCCGCAGATTCATCGCAATCTTAGGATTGTTGGCAATGGAGTACAGCTGATGAAAATGAGATTCGTTCCAGGTGGTCAGGTGGATCTCTCTTTCTCCTTCAATGTGCATGGGAGGGCAATAGTTAAATTAATTTTGGAAGAGGCTCAATATACCCTCTAATTCATGGAATACAAAGTTTAGAAACCTAGTCTGAGGCACCCGTTTGCATTTTTTCTAGATTTTCAGCCATCCTTAGCGCAGAAATAAATTCTTCAATGCGTCCGTCCATCACATCGGGAAGGTTGTAGACCGTCTTATTGATGCGGTGGTCGGTGACGCGGGATTGGGGATAGTTATAGGTTCGGATCTTGTCGGAGCGATCCCCACTTCCCACCATGGACCTACGTTGGGCGCCAACGGCCTCGTTATGCTTGGCAAGTTCGATTTCGTAGAGTCGAGAGCGCAACACTTTCAGGGCCTTTTCAAAGTTTTTGATCTGCGATTTTTCGTCTTGGCAGGTCACAATCAGTCCACTAGGGATGTGGGTGAGTCGAACCGCCGAGTAGGTGGTATTCACCGACTGCCCACCAGGGCCTGAAGAGCAATAGGTATCCTTGCGGATCTCGTTCATGTCCAGATGCACTTCTACTTCGTCCATCTCTGGCAGCACAGCCACAGAAGCGGCGGAGGTGTGCACGCGCCCTTGGGATTCGGTGGCGGGTACCCGCTGCACGCGGTGCACGCCGGACTCGTACTTAAGCATACCGTAGACATCAGCTCCCGATACGGTAGCGATGATTTCTTTATAGCCTCCTGCAGATCCGAAGGTCAGGTCAAGAACGGTAAGCTTCCAGTTTTGCACTTCGCAAAAGCGCTCGTACATACGGAAGAGGTCCCCTGCAAAAATTGCCGCTTCATCACCTCCCGTCCCGCCGCGAATTTCCAAGATACAGTCCTTGGAATCGTTCGGGTCCTTGGGGGTGAGCAACTCCTTAATTTCTTCTTCGAGTGCTACTTTTTTATGCCTCAAGTCATCCAATTCAGCTTTCGCCATCTCGCGAAACTCAGGATCCTTCTCCTTGTCAAGGAGTTCTTTGGAGCTATCGATATTTTGCAGCACCAAGGAATAGGCATCTGCCACGGTAACGATTTTTTCAAGCTCTTTGTACTCTTTGGTGAGCTTGGCGTAGGTACTCATATCGGACATGGAGTCCGGCAAAATGATGAGCTGTCCTACTTCTTCAAATCTATCTTTAAGGCTCTGTAATTTATCAAGCATGGGCAGTAAAAGTCCCTACAAAAGTACGGCTATATTCGAGGAAGACCTCCATAAAGAGCAAGAATTTGCCTAACTCAAACGAAGATTATGCCTGGATCTTGTAGTAGACATAGCGCTTATCTTCCGACTTTTTTTCCCGAACAATCAATTCCTTGCCCTGTTGAGCCAGGTATTGAAGGTTGATTTCGTTGATGAGGCGAGCACGCTTCATGCGTCTTGAGTCAAAGTTTAGTAGGTCTGCAATCCCCAAAAGCTGGTCAAGGGTTTCGGTTGATAGCAACTGACCAGAACAAGCAAGTAATACCTGCATTGGGTCCTGCTCCAGGGTAGACTCAACCTCAGCCACATCCACCCTCTTTTTGGGCAAGCCTTTTTTCACGACCAACCAGCCGATTGCAACCAAAACAAAAAATAGCGCATACACCCAGGTGGAAGGTATGCCAAAAGCTGCTGCTTCCTTCACTCGAATGTAGCCCACCTCCTTGGATTTTTGACGGATTTGATCCAGGTCCAATGTCTTGAGCTCACCGCTTGGAGCGGGATAGGTCAGCACATTCCCGACGATCTCCAAATAATCAGCAAGGCCCATGTCCACATTTTTGGACTCGAAATAAAAGATTTTGCCGCTCTTTTTATCAATCAAGTTCCAGCCAATATTCTTTAACCCGCTGGTAGCAGCCCAGAAAGCATAATCTTGCGTTTGAATAAAATAAAGGCCTGATTTTTCTACCAATTCTTTGGAATCTACCCCCTCGATATGGAACTCGATTTCTTTCCATTCTTTGGTCTTCCAATCCAAGAAATGTCCCTGGACGTTTTTTTCATTTAGGCCAGATCGAGGATTTGATTTTTCTCCAAACAACGCAACAAGCCCCTCCCCATTTTGGTATACAAAGGAAGTGAACAAGTCTTCTGGCTGATTTTTGGTGACCACCAACTCCCAAGAACCATGGAGCTCATCAAAGTACAACAGGTCTAGGTGATTTCTCCAAAATCCATGGCCGCCCAACATATAATGGGCGCCCGCGCGCTCAAAAGAATGACTTGCACAGTTATACCCTTTATTGCTGTACTGGTATTGATTTATAAGTTTATCTCCTTGCGTTTCATACAAATCAAAGGTGCAATTGACTTGTACGTAGCGTTTGCCTCCTTTTTCATAGAAGGTATAGGATAGGGGAGTTTTTTTGTAGATGCTGTCTAGGGAATTCAAAACCGTAGCCGAGATCTGTCCTTCCAAAAAATGAGGGTGTTCACTTTTTTTCCATGCATTCGTATACGTCCTAAACCAAACAAAATCCGCTGCCAGGCCAACTGAGGTCGCCCACACCAAAAGTAGCGCTAGCAGGAAAACACTTTTTTTCATTGAGGTTTATAGAGGGTGACTACTTATTCAACTTTAGTTAAAAAAGGAGTACTAAAAAAAAGGGGAAGGGAAACCGTGAATCCCCCCCCAAAAAAAATAAACAAAAAGCCTTATGACAACTTTGCACTAAACTAAGTCGCCAATTTTCCTCAAAATAATTTTATTGTGTTTTTTAAGTTATAAAATGAATGATTCGTATTGATACCTATTTCAAAAAATTAGGAAGCCTATTGAATCCAATACTTAATTGGCTCTTTTTTAGCCATTTAATTTTTATTTTTCGCTTTTCACGCGAGTAAAAAAAATGGGCTTTTTTAAGGAAATTTTTTTTGGCACTTTGGCGAGAAATAGCGACCTCCAGGTACGAAAAAAATTAAAACCTACCTCTGCCTAGGAACTTGCCTTGATACTAGGCAAGGAAAAGAGTGCTTGAAAAGGCCAGATAGAGGAGCTTAGTTTTTCAAAAAATCCTGGAAGGCTCTTCCCCAATAGGCATTCGCAGCCGTGGCGTTGGGAAGTCCCTCGTTGGTGAGCAATGCATTTTTATAGGAAGAATCCTGATTCCAGAGCCAGCCCATCACCGACACATCTGTCTGCTTTACGGCAGCTAAAAATACGGATGGATCGAGGTCATTGCCAGCATTGTACACCCCTACTTCACCAATGACCACCGCAAAATTGGCCTTTTTCAAGGCCTGCAGTCGGGATACCAGTTGTGCTTCGCTTGTATTTTGAAGCCACTTCTCGTAAGCATGCAGATCAAATAGCAGGTTGTAACGTCCTGTGAGCAGTTCCGCCCCTTTGGCCATCACAGCCCCTTCCGACTGCCCCTGCTCGTTGCCGGGAACGAGAATGATGTTTTGAAAGCCCTGCACCCGACGGAGGTTATCCACCATGTCAGACATGTCTTTGAGCCAAAGGGCATGGGTATAGCCCTGCTGGTTATTCCAAGAGTAAGGTTCATTCCACACCTCGAGCCAGACGTCGGGCTGATTTTTAAACTGCTCGGCGATGGCCTGCATCTTGCTGCGGTAGGCGGCATAGAAGGGCTGTACCGATGGATTGAGACCTGTAAAGAGCGTTTGCTTGCCCGCATCGTCTACCCAGCCAAAGGGGCAAAGGATGGTGATCCGGTTGTGGGCGCGATTTTGGTCAACTATTTTCTGCAAGGAATGGTACCACTTGCCGTCGCTAGCCTGCAGCGCTGCCCCTTGAATGGGTTGCTCTCGGAGGTTACCAATAAATTCCCTCACAATCCCCACCTTCCATTCCGTCATCTTTGTCTGATCCACGAGACCGAAAGTCTGCATGGCATTGACACCCTTGTAGGTAACAGGTAGGCCCTGGTAATGCAGGCTTCCTCCTTCGACATGAAAGGGGCGGATGGGGCCTTTTGGCACCTGAGGAATTTCCAAATCCGTCTGCTTTGGCAAGGCCTCCTCTGGCGTGCAGGAGCTCCCTCCTAGGAAGGCCAGAAGCAGTAACAGCTTGGCCAGACTGCGTAGGGCAAGCGCAGAAGAAGCTGAGGGGAGGGTAAAGGACATGGAATAAAATAGAATTGAGGACTTATAGTAATCTTGAATTTAGGTAAAATTCGTGGTTGGATTATAAATACCTATTTTTAAGGACCTTATAAACCAGAATTCTCTGATTTTTCGCTGGAGTAGGTGGAGAAGGAGTTGGGATAAAAAAAACTCCAAAATCGCATCCCAATTGATTGATTAGTTCGCTTGAGCGATCTGTAAGGCTTGTGATTTGAAACTGTAGGCATCAGCGGCGCATACGTTCCGGTTTAGGAAGGAGGGATAATCAAAAAACCCAATGGATGAGGTCCATTGGGTTTTCGAGAGTCTGATTTTTCTAAGGGGTAGAAATAGCCTAGGTATCGGTTTGGCACAAAGTGCTGACACCCCTATCTATACCATCCTAGTTCTTTATGCAACGAACAGAACGCCCATCCCCACGTTTGGAAGCAAACGTAGATGTCGTACTAGATCCAATAGCAAGTGTTTTTGCATCCGTACCAGATACTGTGCTACTCCAATAGATCCCACCAACACCTACAATTTCAAGCCCTCCACCACATACGGATCTAACGCCTGCAACAGGTAACTTCAGAATGGATGCAAATGCCCCTGCTGCAAGTGTTCCCCAAGTGGCAGATTCGGCAATCCATTCTGCTTCTGTTGGCACACGGTACCCACTTGGACAAGGATTATTTGTTCCACTTACGCCCTGCCATAAATTATCGTTTTGCGAACTTCGCCAATTCAATGTTCCGCTACAGGTTGGAATACTAATAAAACTTGAGTTACCAGGTGTATCAGTTGATGATAATGAGGAGGTTGTTGAGGATGTCCTTAATTGATGACCATCAGTAGCTCTACCCCATTGATATATACTGCCATAGCTGTTTGCATCTGTGGAACTTGTGGCTACTTGGGTGGCCCCTAAATTTCGATCCATCCAGACTTTGCCCGTACTAGGATTGTACACATCCGTTGCTCCTATAAATGGGGCCCAGGTTGGAGCGCCATTTGCAAAAACTAAAAATTTGTTATTGGAGCCACCCGTTACCTTTATCCATGCTGTTCCATTCCAATACAGCATATCCCCCGCCGTATTTCCAGAAGTTGGTAGTCCTCCTCCACTTGGGGCAGTGGAGGCCCAGGTAGTTCCGTTGGAGGTCAATACATTGCCGCTTGTTCCGGGTGCAACGGCTTGTAAAGCACTAGTTCCATTCCCTAAGAGCACATTATTCGCAGTGAGTGTGGTGGTACCTGTTCCTCCATTTGCCACAGCAACAGTTCCGGTAACATTGGCAGCATTACCTGAAATATTTCCGGACACTTTACTTCCTGCCACAGCTGCTATTTTTTCATCCGTGACAGCACTATTCGCCAAATCTGCGGTAGCGATGGTTCCATCAAAAAGTTTGTCTGAGGTGACTGCGCCAGTGGCTATGGAAGTGGCTAGCCCGGCTCCTGTGGTAGTGACATCGCCGGTAAGTGCGCCAGGAGTTTGCAGTGTACCACTACTAACTGTCACGATACCCGTACCCGAAGGAGCGGGGCCAGCGGAGCCAGTTGCACCTGTCAATCCCTGAATACCTTGGGCACCAGCAGGGCCTGTTGCACCAGTGGCACCTGTTGAACCAGTTAGGCCCTGAATACCTTGAGCCCCAACTGCTCCAGTAGCCCCAGTTAGTCCTTGAATACCTTGAGCTCCTGTCGCGCCCTGAGGACCAGTGGGGCCTGTTGAACCAGTTAGGCCCTGAATACCTTGAGCACCGACTGCTCCAGTCGCACCTGTTAGTCCTTGAATGCCTTGAGCACCTGTCGCGCCCTGAGGCCCAGTGGGGCCTGCTGCTCCATCAGCACCAGTCAGTCCCGTCAATCCCTGAATACCTTGAGCTCCCGTTGGGCCAGTAGCACCTGTTAGTCCTTGAGGACCTTGCGCTCCTGTCGCACCTTGGGAGCCAGTTGGCCCTGCTGCACCCGTGGGTCCAACCAAGGAAATACCTGTTGGCCATGCACCACTTGCCTTTGGTCCAAATAACGTATTCGTAGCAGTATTGATGTAAAAATCCCCATCCACTCCGGTACTTGCAGCGGGGTCAGTAGTTCCATTCGCTACGGTCTTCCCATTAGCGCCAGTAGGACCTTGAGGCCCTGTAGCACCCGTGAGTCCAGTTAGTCCTTGGATTCCTTGAGCTCCGGTTGCACCTGTTGCTCCCGGTAACCCCTGAATGCCTTGAGGACCTGTCGCTCCCGTGGGACCAGTGGCTCCTGTAGGGCCAGAGGCGCCTGTTGCACCAGTGAGCCCCTGAAGACCTTGTGCACCTGTCGCACCAGTGGGGCCTGCCACCCCTTGGGGGCCAGTCAGTCCTTGAGGACCTGCCGCTCCCGTGGGACCTGTTGCACCAGTGGGGCCAGTGGCACCTGTTACTCCCGTCAGTCCTTGAATACCTTGAGCTCCTGTCGCGCCATCATTACCGGCGGGGCCAGTTGGACCAGTTGCACCTGGAAGGCCTGCAGCACCATTATTCCCTGTTGCGCCAGGCAGACCTGCTGGTCCTTGAGGTCCAGTTAAACCAATTGATCCTTGTGGTCCTGTTGCACCCGTGAGGCCTGTCGCCCCGGTGGGGCCAGTAGCACCTTGTGGTCCAGTAGCCCCCTGAGAGGCCAATAATGCCCACTTGGTAGGATCATTATTTGGCGTAGTAGTAGAAAGGCTTACAGGATCTATACAAAAATAAGAGGCGCCGCCATAGCCTACGGCATCATCAATCGCATAAGTACCCGTAGTCGACCAGGCTCCCTTCCAAGTTAATCCAGAAGGACCTACCGGACCGGGTGTCCCTTGTAAACCAGCGGGTCCTGTTGCACCAGGAAGGCCTACTGGGCCAGCTACTCCTGCGGGACCTTGGGGACCAGTTGCACCTGGCAGGCCTGCTGGGCCTGCGGGGCCTTGGATACCAGTTCCATCTCCTGAAATTGCCGCCAGCTTGTTCTTCTCTGCCGTGGTGTAGTCATTGGAGGATAGTCCTTTGCCAACTTCCTTGTCTACCTTGGTGGCCAAGCTGCTTGTCACATCCGATGCATTTGCCTTACTGGCAAGCTGTGTGGTAGTTGCGTAAGCACTCAGGTCTTGATCTCCTGTATTCGTTCCCGTAATGGCTCCTAGCTTGGTCTTCTCTGCCGTGCTGTAATCATTCGTAGAAAGTTGCTTTCCTGTCACCTTATCCACTTTGGTGTCCAGCGCATTTTGCGTAGCCCCAGAGACCGGCTTCGCGGCATCAGCCGTGTTATCCACATTGCCCAAGCCTAGGTTGGTACGTGCTGCCGCAGCTGTCGTTGCGCCCGTTCCTCCCGAGGCTATTCCGAGGGTACCGCCCAGCTTGCCGGCCGTCTCTGCATAGATCGCATAAGGATTGTAGGTCAGCTGCTGCTCAGAGACCTTCGTGTAGGTTCCTCCCTGGTTGAAGCTCACCAGGACGTGTAGACTCTTCTGATTGCTGTCCCAGACTAGTCCGGAAAAGGCTGCTGGGGAGACCGAGCCAATCAGTACGTTCACCATACCGAAGGCATCCGTCTGTACAACATGCACCTCCTCAAACTCTTGAACGAGGTTCGCCGAGTAGATCCTAAACTTCAGAGACACTGCCCCGTTCACAAAGGGATGCCCCGTGATTTCTTGACCAGGGATCTCGATTGGGTTGGGGTCCAAAATGACTGCCTGGTAGGAGATGCCTTTTTGGGCATAGCCTAGGAGTGAACAGGTAAGGAGTGCTAGGGTGAGGATAAGGTGTTTCATACTAGAAATTAATTGCTTAGCACAAGGCCGATACTGAAGGTGGATGGAACAAAGTTGACCGTAGAGGTGCCGGTCTTGTTGGGTTCGATAAATTGCTTGTAGCTGGTTAGGTACTGGTAGCTCACAAAGGTGCTTACCTGAGCGTTGATCTGCTTTCGTAGCTCTAGAGACAAGCCATACATCGTCTTGATCGAGTTGAACTGCTCGTCGTCGGCCAAGTTGATGTAGCGATTCAGCAGCATCTGATTGCCGTTGATCATTTTCACTGCAGACACTCGGCCCTTCACGACTAGGAAGGTGGTCTTGCCTAGCTTGATGTGTGGTCCTATCCCTGCTCCTAGTCCGATAAAGTCGGTAGTGTAACTCATCGGGATGTTTTGAACATCGCCTACTGCATTGAACTGGTTGTAGTTGATTCCCAAGTCGAAGAAGAAGTCATTCGATATCGCCTTCTCCCGATTGATGCTCAGGTGCATTCCCGATGCAGCACGCATGTTGGCCGGATTGACCGAGGCCGAGTTCACAAACAGGTAGGAAGTAAGGTTCGATCCTACCGACACCTGGTAGCTTTGTGAATAGGCAGGGAGGGAGAGGAGAAAAAAGAATAGAAATTTTTTCATCACTTAGTGTTTAATCAGCGTTTGGGTGAATACCTGTTGAGTCGTGTATAGTCGCAGTAGGTAGACGCCTACGGATAGGTGCTCCAACTGATCCAGGTTGAGCTCTTTGGTATTGGCCGGAAACTCACCCGACCATACCGATAGGCCTGAGATAGAAAAGAGTTGGAGTTGGAGGGTTTGCGGATAGCTGCGATCCATTTTTAGCTTCAGCTGGGAAGTGAAGGGATTGGGATAGGCTTGCAGGCGAACCAGTTCAAGTGTCTCTCGAGTACGGGAGACAATCGGAAAGTCCGGCGCCAAAAACCCTTGCAGCAGGTCGTAGGATTGTACCCGGCTTGATCCAATCACCACTGAAGACTGACCGATGGATTGAGGGTACTTGGAGCTTCCTATTGAACTGGAAAACGTAGCGCGCCTCACCCCTGTAGTCTGGGCAAAGGAAGGGGTGGAAAGGAAAGTCCCCAACGCGAAAAGAAGGAGGACAAGAAAGATTTTCACGGAGTTCACGTGTAAATAAAAATCCTTCCTCGGAAACAGTTTCTTTGCTGGAATCTGAAAATTGTATGGAAAGAAAAAATCCACACAACACACAAAATCTCCTTTGTGTGTTTATTTTTTTTAAGGTCTATTTTTACTGACCCAAATAAGTCACTGCACATGGTGTACACCTCACTCCTTTTAACCGTACTTATCTCCTTCCTCTTACTATTCCACCATTGGGGCCAAAACAAGGGGGTGATCTATTTGGTGATCCTACTCTTGTCTGCCACCATCCGGCCACTACTATTCTATTTGGTCAACAATCAAACAGACACGGTCTTGTTTGCTAGAATGTTTCTGCACCTAGATCCAGTTACCTGTCTGTTTGGTCCCATGCTCCTGTATTATTTTCGGAGCCTAATCAAAGGCAAGCTGGTGTTGGACTGGGCACTCCTGCTGCATCTGATTCCAGCACTGTTGATTCTGCTCAATACTTTCCCTTATTACAGTATTTCTCTTTCGGAAAAAGTAGCGTTTTTAAAAGAAGTACATGCTCGACATCTTCCAAGTGAAAATGTCTTCCCTTCCCTACTTTTCCCCTACTCTTGGCACAAAATTTTTCTTCCTGCCTACAATCTTACCTATGGGTTTGTAGCTGCTACCTACGCGTTCAGGGTACGGCGAGAGGGCAGCATCTATGTGAAGCGAAAAGTCTGGTTTTTACTTACCCGAGTCGCTTGGGTGTTTGGAATTTACTTCTTCCCCATCTTCTTATTTATCCTGTATTCAACACTTGCTAACCTCAAGAATGCTCCTGTATCATTTATTCATGACGCTTACCGTTTCAACAGTTTACTCTACTTTATCACGTTAATTTTACCTTTAAGCTTTTTGTTGATGCCCAAAGTGCTCTATGGGGAAAAACAAAAGGATAGCCCTATGGAGCGTTTTTGGGCAAAAATCAATCAAATTTTTACGCAACGCTATCCCGATTCTACTCAGCGTAGCCGTGAATCCGAAGATGTGCAGCGAATTGTTGCTTATTTGGAAAAGGGCAAGCCCTACTTAAAAGGAGATTTTTATCAGCACGACATCTCTATCGCACTCAATATTCCCCAAAAGCGCATCACAGAATGCTTCAACAAGCAGCTGAAGGTCTCCTTTCCACTCTACCGCAATACGCTGCGCATTCGGCATGCGACCGATCTCCTTCGCGAAGGCGCGCACCTGACCACCTCCATCGAGGGCATCGCGGAGCGCTCCGGCTTCAAAAGCAAGTCTGCCTTCTACTTGGCCTTCAAGGCCATGCACGGGATCAGACCTGTGGACTGGATCAAGGAGAATTTGTAGGGAGTAAAAACAAACCCCAATGGAAATCCATTGGGTTTGGTGATTCTGCAATGAATGCTTGATTTTTTACAAACCAAAGCGGGATTTGGTAAGATCAAAATGGGTGAACACTTCACACTTCAGTAGAGGCTAGTCCCTTTCTTTGCGCATTTGAAATAAATGTTTAAAATAAGCAGAATAGTATATGTGGATTTCTCACGAATTACTTTTTTAATAATTCAAATAACTCCCTTACTTGTTGAGTCAATTTTTTTATTGCTTCAGTATTTGTACTATTTTCTTTTTGAAGATTATTAATAATTTCTTGCTGTTCTTGAATTGCTTTGGTTAAAACAGCAACTAAATTTTCATAGGTTAATGACAATGTTTCTTGTTTAGATAAATCTCCTTCAAAGCCTGTAACGACCTCTGGAACTAATTTTTTGATCTCTTGAGCAATAAATCCAACTTGTCTTAAATTATTTCCAATCAACGTATAATCAACAGGTCTAAATTGCATTACTGTATTTAGCCCATATTTTGTATCAACGATATCTTTTTTCAATCTGATATCAGAAGTAGTACTCCAAGCGACTGCACCTCCAATCGTAGTTACCCCGTTATCTCCTAATCGAATGGTATTACTTGCCGTTACAATAGCACCAGCTCCGATTGCAGTGGCATTTGAAAGTCCACTTGAACCAACATTAGCATTTGCACCAATAAGTGTATTCCAGGTCCCTGTTGTATTTGACCCACCTGAATTCCATCCTACTGCTACGTTATTACCGGCACTCGTATTTATCAATGAATTATACCCTACTGCAGTGTTATTAGACATACCATTATATGAATTATTTGCAAGTGCATATGCGCCTAATGCTGTATTACTGTTACCGTAAAATGGATCGGTAGTACTAGCAAGCGCATTATACCCCAACATGGTATTATTGTCGCCATCTTTAAAATATCTACCTGCCAATGAACCTATAACTGTATTTCTATTTCCTCCGCCAGCTCCATTTGATCCTTGCTGTGCCAGATAACCTATTACAGTGTTAG